>Ga0255336_100085_pt1 | contig 226603 bp, 199 predicted proteins | sample MeOH1_35cm_T3_17_FD_189102 | JGI IMG/M metagenome (GOLD analysis project Ga0255336, IMG submission 189102) | Sandy soil microbial communities from University of British Columbia, Vancouver, Canada - MeOH1_35cm_T3_179 | ecosystem: Engineered > Artificial ecosystem > Sand microcosm > Unclassified... | reverse complement strand
AAGACCGTCAAGGACGGCAATATCGCGCCGCAGCGCAAGCTGGCCAATGAGAAGCCCCAGGGCGAGACCATTGACTATGACTCTCTCATCAAGAGCTGGCCGGCGACACCGCCCAAGAAGAGCTGACACCCCGAAACGGGGCAATACCCTCCCAGAAGACTTCTTCCATGTGAAGACAGGGCCGGAGATCCTCTCCGGCCCATTTTCTTTCGGGCACGCTGCGTGCCTTAAACCACTTTCCCGGAATCGGCTCGCGATCTAGGCTGGCGGCGGCACGATAGAGGTCAAGTCATGCGCGTCATCTTCCGTTGCGATCCGAAACTGCGCGATCTCCTGCCGCCGCCGATCCCGGCACGGCGTGCCCTGCCGGACTGGATCCGGCAGATGCCGAAGGACGCGTTCTCCGACACCCATGGCCAGGACGTGCGGACGGTCAAGCAATGCCCGCCTTTCATCGACGCGATGAGCCACGGCTTTATCATACCCTTGCCCTGCGATGTCAGGGTGCGGGATGGCGTGCTGTCCTGGGATTGGGATCTGCCGCCATTGTCGATCGAGGCACATCCCCGCTCGCCGATCAGCTTTCATGTGCCGGCACAAGTGACGGGGACGCCGCTGCATCATCACGACCGTGCCGTCGTCAAGTTCAACAGTTTCTGGACGATCGAGCTGGAACCGGGCTGGTCGCTCTTCGCCACCCATCCCGTTAATCGTGCCGACCTGCCCTTCCGTTTGCTGACGGGACTAGTCGACGCCGATCGCTTCACGGAGGTCGGTATCCTGTTTCCGGCAATATGGAATGATCCCGATTTCGAGGGTATGCTGCCGCGCGGAACGCCGGTGGCGCAATGCTTTCCCGTCCCGCGCGAGCCGCTGCAGCTTCACCTCGATGTCATGTCGGAAGCGGAGATGAAGCGTTACGAGGACACGGCGGCCGCACTCTTGAACGAGCACGGCGTCTATCGCAAACGCTATCGCGCCGAGCGGCTTAGGGCGGATGACGACGATTGAGACCAGAGGCCCGCCGGCTGAGGCGGACAATCACTCTTCCGCAATGCGTTCCCGCACTTCTTTGATTTTATGCCCGGGATATCTCATGGTTGGACGTCTGGATCACCCGCATGCACATCGTTCCATTTTCATCCGGGAGCTTCGTGCCCGGCCGAGATTGTACGTCTCCTGTCTGGTCGGCGCTCTGGTAATCGCCCTATTGCCGACTTCCCTCGTGCATCATCAAATTACCCGTCTGATCGTCGGCTGGAATGCCGGGGCCTGGCTTTATCTGGTCCTGGCTATCCGCATGATGTTCTGGTCCGACCATGAAAAGATGCGCATCAGGGCACGGTTGCAGGACGAAGGCCGGATCGTTGTTCTGATCCTGGTCATTCTGGCGGCGCTGGCAACACTGGCTGCAATTGTCGCCGAGTTGGTCGTTGTCAAAGATATGCATGGCGCCATTCGCTACGCCCATATCACCCTTGCCGTGTTGACCATTCTTTCTTCCTGGGCTTTTACGCATGTAATGTTCGCGCTGCATTATGCTCATGACTTCTATGTTGCTCAACAGCGTGGCCAGCCGCCGGGACTGCTGTTTCCCGATACGGAGCAGCCTGATTACGGAGACTTCCTGTATTTCGCCTGCATCATCGGCACCTCGGGGCAGACGGCCGATGTCAGCTTCACCTCGTCGGAAATGCGCCGCACGGGGCTCGTTCACTGCGTGCTGGCGTTCTTTTTCAACACGACGCTTCTGGCGCTGACCATCAATACGGCTTCCGGCCTGTTTTAACACCGGCTTGTTTTGATGGAGGTGTCGCGCTCCCCCGACCGGCCTATTGTTCGTCGCCCATCGAGCAACGGCGTTCAGCCCTGCAGGAACGCCCTCAACCGGCCGAGATCGAGCCACATCTGGCCATGCGGGCCGGCGGTGATGCCCTGGGCTACGCGGCCGAAGCTTTCCGGACGCAGGGCGAGTGCGCGACGATAGCAGGCATAGGCGGCGTCGCGATCGCCTGCCTCCTGCAGCAGAAGGCCAAGATTGACTTCGGCCTCTGCAAGATCGGGGCGTTGTGCCAGCGCCTGGCGATAGGCAGTGAGGGCATCCTCTCGCCGGTGCTGGTCCTGATAGAGCACGCCCAGCCGAAACCAGGCCTCAGCCAGCCGCCTATCCATGGCGACAGCGGTCTCGAAAGCGGTGATAGCGGAAGCCAGTTCCTGCCGCTGCTGCAGGATCACGCCGCGGCGCAGGTGACTATCAGCCCGCCGATGGGCACGCGCGAAAGCCGAGATGGCGGCTTCCGCTTTGCCGGCACGCTGCAGGCTGAGGCCGATCTCAAACCAGCCATCATCTTCCGGAAAATCTGCGATCAACCGATCGAGCAATGCCCGCGCGCCGGGATCGCCGCGCTCCAGACGCGTAACGCAGGCAAGGAACACGGCTTCGGCCCGCTGTGGTTCCAATAGCAGGGCCGCGGTTAAGACCCGGTCCGCGGTATCAAGGTCGCCCTGGGATCGCGCGGCGCGTCCGGCGATCAGCAAGGTAGGGACATGCTGTGGACGATGCCGCAGGCTGTGCGCCGCATGCGCGCTGGCAGCGACTGGATCGTTCCGGCCAAGGGCGATCACGGCTGCGACCTGATGTACAGCGGGATCATCCGGCAGATCGGCAAGCAGCGAAGCGATGCCGGCTTCCGCCCGCGCGATCTTGCCGTCCCGCAAATCCGCCAGCGCTGCCGCGATCAGCCGATCGCGCTCTGTCTTGCTGCGCTGTTGCTGGCCCGGCACTGGGGGCGTATCCGATCGGGTCAACTGTGCAGCCTTTCCTTCCCCATCGCAGCGCCTTCAAGCGGCCCCTGCCGCGCCGCTATAGGTCGCATGGCCTCTCTATCATACATCAATACGGGAAAATGGCAGCCTTTGCGCCGTGCGCCGATTGGCGCGGTTCGCCGGCCGGCAATGACCCTGTCGATATTGACAGGGCGGGCAGGGAGCCCGCATCATCCAGCTTCACCTGGGGAGTCCCGACAAGGGGCTGAGATACTGCTGGCTTCGGCAGCGCAGTGACCCGTTGAACCTGATCCAGTTCATGCTGGCGTAGGGACGGTGTGCGTATGTCGGAAGTCGCGGCGCGGCTATGAATTGAGCGGCCGGTAGTGCCCACCCGACGGATCGTTTCCCCTCCTTCCCGCAAACTGGGTCTCCAATATGCTCGCGCAAGGAGGCACAGATGCGATCTGTCTTCTCGAGGAAAGCTGCAGGCGGGTTCGCCACCGCGCCAGGGAGTTATTGGCGCCGATGCGGCCCGTTTCATGACCCCCTCAGCTGCCGCGGCGCCCTATCCGCGGCGGAGCCATGCGTCGTCGCGGAACGGCCATGAATGTGCTGATCCGTGGCGCAGGCGTCGCCGGGCTCTCGCTCGCATATGAACTTTCGCGGCATGGCATCGATGTGCGGATCGCGGAAAAGCGCGCGCAGCTTGCCGGTAGCGCGTCCTGGCAGGCCGGCGGCATGTTGGCGCCCTGGTGTGAATGCGAAAGTGCCGATGAAGCCGTGCTCGCATTAGGCCGGTCGGCCGCCGATTGGTGGGATGCGGCGCTCCCCGGCCATGTCATTCGTAGCGGCACCCTGGTGCTGGCGCCGGCGCGCGATTCGCGTGAGATTGACCGCTTTGCCCGGCGCACAACGGGCCATCGATCAATCGGCGCGGAAGAAATCGCGGCACTTGAGCCTGACCTCGCCGGCCGGTTCCGAACCGGCCTCTTCTTTGCCGGCGAAGCGCATCTCGATCCGCGCCGCGCGTTAACGGCGCTTGAGACGAAACTGACAGCAATGCATGTGCAGTTTTCGTACGGTCAGGACACGGAGCAGCTGCCAAGCCCCGCCGACATGATCGCTGAATGCACCGGCATGGCGGCAAATCTGCCGGCTTTGCGCGGCGTGCGCGGCGAGGCTCTCCTCTTGCGCACCTCAGAGATCCGCCTGTCGCGGCCAGTCAGATTGCTGCATCCGCGCTTCCCGATCTATGTCGTGCCGCGCGCCGATCAGCGCTTCATGGTCGGTGCGACGATGATCGAGAGCGATGCGCCGGGTCCGATCACTGCGCGTTCGATCATGGAACTGATCAATGCGGCCTATTCACTGCATCCGGCATTCGGCGAGGCGGAGCTTGTCGAAACCGGCACCGGCATCCGTCCCGCCTTTCCCGACAATCTTCCCCGCGTCGAGCGCAGCGGCCGCACCGTCAGCATCAACGGCCTTTATCGGCACGGCTTTCTGCTCGCCCCGGCAATGGCCAAGCGTGCCGCTGAAATCATCCTCGGCCAGGTGTCGGACGGCATGACAGCTGGAAAGGAGGCTTTCGATGGAACTCACCGTTAATGGCGAAAGGCGCCGGGTCGCAGCCGATACGCTGGCGGCCCTCATGATCGAGCTCAGCTATGTCGGCGCCTGGCTGGCCACGGCCCGCAATGGCGAGGTCGTGCCGGCTTCGGAACGCGCGACCTGCCCGCTGGCGGATGGCGATCTTATCGAAATTCTCGCGCCGATGAAGGGAGGCTGAAGCATGCTCGATCTCTATGGAACACCACTTTCATCCCGCTTGCTGCTGGGCACCGCGCAATATCCCTCGCCGGCCATATTGGCGGAAGCGGTGACGCAGGCCTGCGCCGAAGTCGTCACCGTCTCTTTGCGCCGTGAGGGCGCCGGCGGGAATGCCGGCGGACAGTTCTGGTCCCTGATCCGCGGCCTCGGTGTGCGGGTCCTGCCCAATACCGCTGGCTGTCATTCGGTGAAAGAGGCCGTGACCACAGCCAAGATGGCGCGCGAGGTGTTTGAAACCAACTGGATCAAGCTCGAAGTGATCGGCAACCACGACACCTTGCAGCCCGATGTCTTCAGCCTTGTCGAAGCAGCGCGCATTCTTGCCGCCGATGGCTTCGATGTCTTCCCCTATACTACCGACGATCTGGTCGTCGCCGATCGCCTGCTCGATGCCGGCTGTGCGCTGCTGATGCCCTGGTGCGCCCCGATCGGCTCGGCGCGGGGACCGCAGAATCTTGAAGCGCTGCGCAGCCTGCGCGGCCATTTCCCGCAGGTGCCGCTGATTATCGATGCCGGTATCGGACGGCCATCACATGCGACAGTGGTGATGGAACTTGGCTTCGATGCGGTTCTCCTCAATACCGCCGTCGCCAAGGCAGGCGATCCCGTCGCAATGGCCCGGGCCTTTGCCAAGGGGATCGCGGCCGGGCGCGAGGCCTATCTCGCCGATATGCTGGAGCCGCGCGAGATGGCGGTGCCCTCGACGCCCGTTATCGGCAAGGCGGTGTTCTCGTGAGGTTGGATCCCTTCTATCTCATCGTCGACAGCGCCGCCTGGATCGCGCGGCTGGCGCCGCTGGGCATAAAGCTGGTTCAACTCCGCATCAAGGATATGGAGGCGGCGGCGCTGCGCGCCGAGATCCGCGCCGCCAGGGAGATTTGCCGGCGGCATGAGTGCCGGCTTGTTCTCAATGACTATTGGCGGCTCGCGATCGAGGAAGGCTGTGACTGGGTTCATCTCGGTCAGGAGGACCTGGCGCAAGCGGATTTGCCGGCCATCCGGCGCGCCGGCCTGAAGCTCGGCTTGAGCACGCATGATGCCGCCGAACTGGCGACGGCACTCGCCGCCGAGCCCGATTACGTCGCACTCGGCCCCGTCTATCCCACCATCCTCAAGAAGATGAAATGGGCGCCCCAGGGACTCGCGCGCATCGCCGAGTGGAAAGCAAAACTCGGAGCCGTGCCGCTGGTGGCGATCGGCGGGCTCAATCCGCAGCGCCTTCCCGGCATCTTCGCGCAGGGCGCGGATAGCGCGGCAGTCGTTACCGACATCTGCCTCAACCCCGATCCCGAAGGGCGCACGCGGGAATGGATGCAGGCGACGGAGACCTATCGGCGGCACTGATCACAGGAGGGCGTCGTCGGGGGCGCGAGGTTCTCGCATGCCCATCGGCTCGCGGCACAGTGGTTCGGCTAAGTCATTGAAAAGATGGTGGGTGCGACAGGGATTGAACCTGTGACCCCTACCGTGTGAAGGTAGTGCTCTCCCGCTGAGCTACGCACCCGGGTCACGAAACGATCGCGCGGGCGGTGCCGGGCGATGTGTGAGCGGTTCTTTACCGGCGCGGGGCGCCCCTGTCAACCAGCCGCAAGCGGCCGCCACTATGTCTTCGCAACAAGGGGTTGATGGCCATTTGGCGGCATCACGGCCTGCTGATTTGACAAGCGCGGCGGCGCGGGCCATTTGAAATCCTTACAAATCAATGCTTTGTCGCTTATAATGGTTAAGTGACTGCGGAGCCGGCTGGGGCGATACCGATCGGCGGAGAGGAAGTGAAGGCAGAAATGGCAAGCTTGGGGCGCAGCTTCGGGTTCATGGCGCGGTTTGGGGTAATGGCACGGGCAGGCGGCTCGGGCCGGTTCATCTTGTCGAACAGCTTCTCCAGTATCAGGCGCCGGGGCGGGCGCTGCCTGGCCAGCCTGCTGGCGATCGCGGCGCTCTGCGCTGCGGCCGCGGAGCCGGCCTCGGCGGCGGCCAGCCAGACCACCTTGACCTATCTCGGCTATCTTGCCGGCGTGCCCGTTCTCAACCTGACCGCCACCGTTAGCGTGCCGGTCAGCGGCAGCGGCCTCACGGCGACGCCGGAGAACGGCATCTACCGGATCAATGCCCAGATGGGCACGATCGGCAATCTCGCCATGCTCTATCCCTACCGGGCTGAAATGCTGGCCAATGGCCGCATGTCGGTGGGACGACCGACGCCACAGCAGTTCAAATCCAATCAGACCATCTGGCAGAAGCAGGAGAGCATCACCCTGACCTATGACGGCGCCGGCGATGTCAGCATCACCGCCAATCCGCTGTCGCAGCTTGGCAAGCAGGTGGTGCAGAGCGGCAATGCCAATAACACGATGGACCCGGCGAGCGCCGTGCTGGCACTGGTCGGCGCCTTCAGCGCGCGCAATGCCTGTGGCGGTTCCTATGCGGTCTTCGACGGCGTGCGGCGCTATGACATTGCCGTCGAGGAAGCCGGCAAGGCCACTGTCAACATGCTGCAGCAGAGCTTCTACCAGGGACCGGCGACGGAATGCCGGGCCGCGCCGCGCCTGGTCGGCGGTTTCCAGCAGGCGGCGGTGCAGAACCAGCTTTATCCGCAATCCGCGCGGCTGTGGCTGGCGCGGCCGGTGAAGAATTTTCCCGCCGTGCCGGTGCGCATTTCGGCACAGAACGCTTTGGGCGAGATGGTGCTCGATCTCATCAATGTGCAGTGAAATCGCGCCGGGTCGGCTGCTATAGGGCAGCTTGGCCGGCGGACAATGTACGCAGGAGCTGCGGCAGATCGGCAAAGCGCGCGAAACCGGGTGTCGCCGCGACCTCCTCCATCCCGTAACCGGAGGGGATGATTAGCGCCGGCACGCCGGCATTGACCGCCGTGGCGAGATCGGTGGCGCTGTCACCCACCATCACCGCCTCGTCCGGCGTTCCCTGCAATTGTGCGATGGTGGCGAGCAGCGGCTCGGCCTGGGGCTTACGCTGCGGCAGGCTGTCGCCGCCGATACAGGCGGTGAAATAGGCGGCAAGATTGCAGAATTCCAGAACCATCAAGGTCGCTTGATAGGGCTTGTTGGTGCATACCCCCAGCCGGTAGCCATTCCCTGTCAAATGCGCCAGCGTCTCGATCACGCCGGGATAGGGCTTCACCAGCCGCGTCGCATGGGCGTCATAATGTTGCATGAAGCGCGGCATCACTTCGGCCAGTTCGAGCGTTAGACCGGCGGCGGCCAGGGCCCGCTCCATCAGCTTCGGCGCGCCATCCCCGATCATGCGGGAAATGGCGGCCAAGCTTAGCGGGGCGGCGCCCAGTTCCGCCAGGGTGTCATTGGCGGCGGCGGCAATATCCGGCGCGGAATCGACCAGGGTTCCATCAAGGTCGAAGACCACGATGTGGCGTTTCTGGGGCATCTTCATGGCGCGGGTTCAAACTCCCATTCGGCGCTTGGAGCGTTGCTGGGGATATGGCATTTTCCGCCACATCTCAACGTTTTTGCTGGATTCAGTGCGGGAAAATCTTCGATGAACGAGAACACTGCGGGAACCGGGAGCGTTGCTGCAATCATCCTGGCAGCCGGCCAGGGCACGCGGATGAAGTCGAATTGGCCGAAAGTGATGCACCGGATCGGCAACCGGACCATGATCGGCCATGTGCTGGATAACCTGGCGCCGCTCGGCGTTGCCCGGGTCACGGTGGTGATCGCCCCCGGCATGGATAGCGTCGCAAGGGAAGTGTCGCCCCATCCGACGGCGATCCAGGAGCAGGCGCTCGGTACCGGCCATGCCGTGCGCGCGGCGCAGGCAGCGATGGCCGGTATCGCCGCGCGCACGGTCCTGGTGCTCTATGGCGATTCGCCCTTTGTCGGCGCCGGCACCTTGCAGCGTCTGCTCGATCGGCGCCACGCCACGGACAATCCCGCCGTGGTGGTGCTGGGCATGCGGCCGGGCGACCCGACCGGCTATGGCAGGCTGGTGCTGGAGGACGGCGACCGCATCGCCCGTATCGTCGAGCAAAAGGACGCGAGCGCTGCCGAACAGGCGATCGATCTTTGCAATTCCGGCGTCATGGCGATCGACGCCGCGATCATCTGGGACCTTTTGGCGCAGGTCGGGAACCAGAATGCCAAGGGCGAGTTCTACTTGACTGATATTGTCGCCTTGGCCCGGCGAGCGGGCCGCGTCAGCGCCTATGTCGAAGCCCCCAGCGAGGAATTGCTTGGCGTCAATAGTCGGATCGAACTGGCTGCGGCCGAAAGGCTCTTTCAGCGGCGACGGCGTCAGCAGGCAATGGCTGAGGGCGTAACATTGATCGATCCCGATACCGTCTATTTCAGCACCGATACCCGGCTCGGCCGCGATGTCGTCATTGGCCCGCATGTCGTCTTTGGCCCCGGCGTGACGATCGCCGATGACGTCGAAATTCGCGCCTTCTGCCATATCGAAGGGGCCACCATCGCTGGCGGTGCGCAGATCGGCCCCTATGCGCGGCTGCGGCCCGGCAGCGAGATCGGCGCCAATGTCCATATCGGCAATTTCGTCGAGACAAAGAATACCGTCATGGCGGCCGGCGCCAAGGCCAATCACCTCACTTATCTCGGCGACGCGATTGTGGGCGCGAAGAGCAATATCGGCGCCGGCACCATCACCTGCAATTACGACGGCTATTTCAAGGAGCGCACGACGATCGGCGCCGGTGCCTTCATCGGCTCCAATTCGGCCTTGGTGGCGCCTGTCACCATCGGCGACGGTGCAATCGTAGGGGCCGGCAGCGTCATTACGCGTGACGTGCCGGCCGATGCGATGTCGGTGGCGCGTGGCCAACAGGTCGACAAGCCCGGCTGGGCGGCGAAATTCCGCCAGGCGCGGGCGGTGCTGAAAGCAGCCCGCAACAAGTCATAACAGATCGGCAAAAGCGCGGGCTTTCCGCCAATTTGCACTCGGCATAGCAGAAGGGATTTCACGCGATATGTGCGGCATCATCGGCATCCTCGGCAAATCGGAAGTGGCACCGCTTCTGTTCGACGGATTGAAGCGGCTGGAATATCGCGGCTATGATTCCGCCGGCGTTGCCACCCTGATCGACGGGCGCATCGAACGGCGCCGCGCGGAGGGCAAGCTCGGCAATCTAGAAGCGGTGCTGAAGGCGCAGCCGCTGACCGGAACGACGGGTATCGGCCATACGCGCTGGGCAACCCATGGGCGGCCGAACGAGATCAACGCGCATCCCCATGCGACCGAGAAGGTCGCGGTAGTACATAACGGTATCATCGAGAATTTCCAGGAACTGCGCACGGAACTGCAGGCGGCGGGGCATGTTTTCGTCACCGAAACCGATACCGAGACGGTCGCGCATCTGCTGACCTATTACCTCAATCAGGGCAAGTCGCCGGAAGAGGCGATGGCGGTGGCGATGGCGCGCCTGCAGGGCGCCTTCTCGCTGGCCATCCTGTTTGCCGGCCGCCCCGACATGATGATCGGTGCACGCCGCGGCTCGCCTCTGGCGATCGGCTATGGCGACGGCGAGATGTATCTCGGTTCCGATGCCATGGCGCTGGCTCCCTTCACCAACCGCATCTGCTATCTGGAAGAGGATGACTGGGCCGTCATCACGGCCGATGGCGCCACCATTTACAATAATGACCGGCGGGTCAATCGCGAGGTCAAGCAGACGGCCCTGTCCGGCGCGCTGATCGGCAAGGGTAATTACCGGCATTTCATGATGAAGGAGATCGCCGAGCAACCTGCCGTGATCGGCGACACTTTGCAGGTGTTCCTCAATCCGCTGGAGCGTCGCATCGAACTGCCGCAGATGCCGGTCGATTTTGCCAAGACCAGCCGTCTCACCATCGTTGCCTGCGGCACCGCCTATCTCGCCGGCTTCGTCGCCAAATACTGGTTCGAGCAGATCGCGCGCCTGCCGGTCGAGATCGACGTGGCGTCTGAATTCCGCTATCGCGCGGCGCCGATGCCCAAGGACGGCGCCACCATCGTGATCTCGCAATCGGGCGAGACCGCGGACACCCTGGCCGCCTTGCGCTATGCCAAGGAGCAGGGCAATAAGATCATCGCCGTGGTCAACGTGCCGGAAAGCACCATCGCGCGGGAATCCGATATCGTGCTGCAGACCCTGGCGGGCCCCGAAATCGGTGTCGCCTCGACCAAGGCTTTCACCACCCAGCTAGTCGTCCTGGCCTGTCTGGCGATCAATGCGGCGCGGCAGCGCGGCGCCATCGACGCGAAGCGCGAAGCCGAACTGTCATCGGCCCTGATCGAAGTGCCGGCGCGGGTCGCCGAAGTGCTCAATCACGATCAGCACCTGAAGGAGATCGCTCTCAAGGTGGCGGAAGCCCGCGACGTGCTTTTCCTCGGTCGCGGCACGTCCTATCCGATCGCACTCGAAGGCGCGTTGAAGCTCAAGGAAATCTCCTATATCCATGCCGAGGGCTATGCCGCCGGCGAGATGAAGCACGGGCCGATTGCGCTGATCGACGAGACAGTGCCGGTTATCGTCGTGGCGCCCCATGACGAGCTCTTCGACAAGACCGCCTCGAACCTGCAGGAAGTGCGGGCGCGCGGCGGAAGGGTGATCTTCTTTTCCGATGCGGCGGGCATCGCCAAGCTGGGCGGCGATACATTGGCAGCGGTGGAGCTGCCGGCCGTCGATCCTTTCGTGGCGCCGATCCTCTATGCCGTGCCGGTGCAACTGCTCGCTTATCACGCGGCCGTTGCCAAGGGTACCGATGTCGACCAGCCGCGCAACCTGGCGAAGAGCGTTACGGTGGAATAGGCGCTTCTATCTTATTGAAGAGAGGCGGCGCTGAAGCATGAAAACCAGCGCCGCCAGCATTGATGCGAGGCCGCAGCCGATACCGACCGGCTGATAGCCGATTCCGGCGAAGACCAGGCCCATCATCCAGGAACCGACCGTCACGCCGATATAGGTGGTGCAGCTCAGCAGCGAGGTGACGGAACCCCGCAACTCCGAGGATTGCTCGGTGACGATGCTGGGTAGGCTGACCATCACCATGCCCTGGCACAGTCCCCAGACGAACATTGCTGTGGCGAGGCTGACCGCCTGGTGGGCGGCAAGTGGCAGTGCAGACAGCACGATGGCGAGAGCAAGCAGCGCCAGGATCAAGGCGCGGGGCTTGCCGATCCTGTCCGCCACCCTGCCATTGGCCGTAGTGATGCCGAGGCCAATCCCGTAGAAGGCGGCAAAGAGCGCGGCGCCGCCGCCACCCACCTGCAATTCATCGCGGAGATTGGTGCCGAGATAAGTATAGACGCCGTAGAAGCTGAACATGTTGAGGAAGTTGACCAGCAACAGCAACAGGATCGCGCGGCTGGCGAGCAGCTTCAGGAAGTTGCCGCTCAGCTTTTTCAAAGCGCCCGGCGCCGTATCCGGCCGATGATGCGATTGCAGTCGCCACAGCGCTGACAGGACCACGAAGCCAAATACGCCCAGCGTCGCCAAAGCGCCGCGCCAGCCGACCAGCTCGCTGAGGGCGCCACCCAGGGGTACGCCCAGCACCATCGATCCCGCCCAGCCGAACATGACGCGGCCCATCACCTGGGCGCGGCGCTCGAAGGGTACTTCGTCGCCAACATAGGCATAGCTCGAGGGCAGGAAGAGGGCGGCGCCCATGGCGCAGACGGCGCGGGCAACCAGAAGCGTGGTGAAGCTGGAGGCAAAGGCGGCAGCGAAGCCGGCCAGGGAGAAGACGACAAGACCGAGCCGGAGCGCCCGTTTGCGCGACAGCCGGTCGCTGATCAGCCCGGCGAAAGGCGCGACCACGGCCAGAGCGATGCCGTAGATTGTCACCGCGAAGCCGACTTCGGCCGGGTCGAGGGCGAAATCGGCGGCAATGTCCTTGAGGACCGGCGAGATCAGCAGCGCTTCAGAGCCCACGGCGCAGACCCCGGCAGTCAGGCCCCAGGTGGTCGACCAGGGAAGGGTGGCGAGGGGCTGGGCGGTAATGGCGGCCGCACCGTGGCTGGACATGGTTGGCCTCCAGAACGTGGTTCGGTATCCAGCTAAATCCTCGAATTGAATTCCGGCAAATGCTATATTGGGCGAAGAAAATAAAATGAATCTGGTTCTGTGACGAGGGTGCCCCGATGCCCGATCTCGATCCGGTCGATCGAAAACTGTTAGCCTTGCTGAAACGCAATTCGGCGGCGAAATATGCCGAACTCGGCGAGCAGCTCAATCTCTCGGCCCCGGCGGTCTTCGAGCGGGTCAAGCGGCTGCGGAAATCCGGCGTCATTCGCCGCTATACCGTCGATGTGACGCCGGCCGCCACGGGTTTCGGCCTTGGCGCCCATATCATGGTCTATCTCAAGCAGCGAACCTGCGAAGAGGTGTTCCAGGATATCCGCCACTTCCCCGAGATCGAGGAATGCCACAGTGTCGCCGGCGAGGCGGGCATGTTGCTGAAGGTCCGTACCGACACCTCGAAGGCGCTGGAAACCTTCATCTGCGCCCTGTGGCATATCGAGGGCATCGAGCGCACGGTCACCATGCTGATCCTCGACACCTATCAGGACGAAGGCATCCGCGTGGCGTGAGGCGGCTGCCGGTCGTTCAGGCGATATTGAGCGGCGGGAAGCTCTTGATGAGATCGTCGACCGCCTTCATCTGTTCGAGAAAAGCCGGCATCTTGGCGAGCGGCAGCGCACAGGGGCCATCGCATTTCGCCTTGTCGGGATCGGGATGTGCCTCGATGAAGAGGCCGGCGATACCCACCGCCAATCCGGCCCGCGCCAGTTCGGCGATCTGCACGCGTCGACCGCCGGATTTTTCCGCCAGCGCATCGCGCATCTGCAACGAATGAGTGGCATCGAAGATGATCGGCAGGTCGCCGCTGACCGTCTTCATGGTGCGGAAGCCGAGCACATCGACGACCAGATTGTCGTAGCCGAAGCAACTGCCGCGCTCGCAGAGGAGGATGCGGTCATTGCCGCATTCCTTGATCTTCTCGACGATGTTCTTCATCTGCGGCGGGCTGAGGAATTGCGGCTTCTTGACGTTGACCACCGTGCCGGTCCTGGCGACGGCGGCGATAAGGTCGGTCTGTCGGGCGAGGAAGGCCGGGATCTGCAGGATGTCGCAGACCTCCGCCACCGGCACGGCCTGCTCCGGCGCATGGACGTCGGTCAGGACCGGTACGCCGAATTTCTGCTTCACCTCCGCAAGGAGCTTCAGCCCGGCATCGAGCCCCGGGCCGCGGAACGAATGGATCGAGGAGCGGTTCGCCTTGTCGAAGGAGGCCTTGAAGATATATGGCATGCCGAGGCGCTGGGTCGCCTCGCAGAAGGCCTCGGCCACCTGGAAGATGGTGTCGCGCTCCTCCAGCACATTCATCCCGCCGATCATCACCATCGGCCGCTGGTTGGCGATATCGATGTTGGCGACGCGGATCGTGGTCATGCTGGAGCGCTCCCCTGACAGGCGGTGACATATGTCTGGCGCCGGCCTCCCGGCCGACCACTGCCATCGCTATCCCCCGGCCGCTGGCTTGTCAATCAGGGTGGCGCTTGCCTGGTCCGGCTTCTCACCTGTCTCGGTTCTCAGGCCCCTACGCAGGGGCTGATGCCACCGACCGGCAGATGGGCGTCGTTGCCCGGCATGATCTTGCTGCTGTCGGAGGCGAGATAGGCCTGGCCGGTATCGCCGATTGAGACGAATTGCACGCCGCCATCCGGCCGCTCGAACATGATGAAGCAGTTGGGCGCGTTGTTGCGATAATTGGGATAGGCATAACAGACCTCGCCGTCGTCGGCGATCCACCATTTGCCGGGATAGGTGCAGCCCTTTTCCCAATAGGCGGTGCGCCCGTCAGCCAGATGATATTCGATCCAGTCATCGCCATTGTCGACATAGCGGCCGTAGATGGTGACGTCGTCGAGCTTGGCATGGATCGTCGCCGCGTCGGTGACAGCCCTGGCGCCCGGTGCGGCGACATCCGCCGGGTTATTGGTGGCCGCCACGCTCAAGGCCAGCAGACTGCCGGAGGCCGGCGCCGCAGCCTGCGGCATCTCTCCGGCGCGGAGCGTGTCCTCGGCGTGGGCCGCAGCAATGAAGGGCAGCGCATTGGGGAGCAGGAGATTGGCCAAGAAGGCGGCGCAGGTTGTCCGCAGCCACCAGCGGCGAAGATCGCCGCTTCGCCGGGCGGGGATATCGCGGGCGGCGACAGGCGAAGGAATGCGGGAGGCCGGGTTGGTCATGCGAACTCGATTGCTTGATGGTGAGGCTGGCACTCTTGCCACTCTATATCCTGCTGCCAATCTATGTTGTCCTCAGATCCTAGCAATCCAGTCTTTCGCGACAATTTTGCGGCGGAAATATGGTTCCGGGGCGGCCGCGTAGGGTTCTTGCTATTTGACGAAAAATCAGAATAAATTGCGGAAAACACAGCTTCTTGACGAATAATATAAGATCTTGGACGCGATAGACCGCAAAATTCTTCTCGAATTACAGCGCGATGCGGATCTGCCCTATGTCGAGCTCGGCAGCCGGGTGGGGCTATCGGCCTCGGCCATCAACGAGCGCCTGAAGCGGCTGAAGGCCGGCGGCCAGATCCGCCGGCTGTCGGCGGAAATCGATCCGGCTGCTTTCGGCCTCAACCTCCTGGCCTTCCTGCTGGTGCGCCTCGATCAATCGGCCGACGAGGCCGCTTTCCGCGCGGCCATGTCGGCGGCGCCCCAGGTTCTGGAATGTCATCACATTACCGGGCAATATGCTTATCTCCTCAAGCTGCGCCTGCGCGAGGCGGCCGATCTCGAGCGCTTCCTCGGCGCCGAGGTCAAGGTCATCCGGGGCGTCGCCGCCACTGAAACCATTATCGCCCTGTCTTCGGTCAAGGATGGGCATGAACTGCCCGATCCGGAGATGCTGGCGGGCTGGACCCGGCAGCCGAGGGCGTCGTCGTGATTGAACTTATGCTGCTGCATAGCTGGATCTGGGCGCAGGGGGCGGCGATCGGTTTTGCCGTGGCGGCACCGGTCGGGCCGATCGGCATGCTGTGCATCCGTACCACGCTGGAAAAAGGCCGGCTGGCGGGTTTTTGCGCCGGGCTCGGTGCGGCGGTGGCGGATACCATTTTCGCCGCCATCGGCGCCCTGGCGATCAGCTTGGTCGGCAATTTCCTCAGCATGGAACAGGCCTGGTTCAAGCTGGGGGCCGGCATTTTCCTCATCGTTTTCGGGCTGTATCTTGCTCGCAAGCCGGCGATCCTGCCGCAAAACGGCGAAAAGGTCCCGACAGGCTTGCTGGCCGAGTTTGCGGTCACCCTGCTCCTGACGCTGGCCAACCCTTCGACCATCCTGTCTTTCGCCGCGGTCTTTGCCGGCGTCACCGCCGGTGGCGGTTATGCCTTGGAAACCATGCCGGCGCTGATCACCGGCGTTTTCCTCGGCGCGGCGGCCTGGTGGCTCACTCTGGGGCTTATCGTCGGCCTGATCCGGCACAAAATCAGCCAGCGGGGGCTGGTCATGATCAACCGCGGCGCCGGGCTGGCCCTCGTCGCTTTCGGCATCTTCAATCTCGCCCAGGTCTACTGGCGACAATATCATTGAAATTTCGCCCCCGACGGCCGGCCCTTGCTGCCGAGCCGGTTGCAGCGGGGCGGGGCCGGATGCTAGTTTCCGCCGCACTTTTCCGCAGTTTTCGTGAGACTTGAACAGAACGGATTGCCAGATGTCATTGGACACCAAAGCCGTCGCCCATATCGCCACCTTGGCCCGCATCCGCGTGCCCGAACAGGACCTGGCCGGCCTCGCCCAGGAGCTGAACGGCATCATGACCTGGGTCGAGCAATTGAACGAGGTCGATACCGCGGGTGTCGAGCCGATGTCGGGTGTCGAGCAACGGGGCCTGCCGCAACGGGCCGATGTCGTCACTGACGGCGGCCAAGCCGAGAAGATCCTGGCCAATGCGCCGGAACCGGCCCACGGCTTTTTCACCGTTCCCAAGGTTGTCGAGTAACGGATACCCATTTCATGAGCGATTTGACGCATCTCACCATGGCCGCCGCCCTCGAGGGGCTGGCCGCCAAGAAATTCTCCTCCCGTGAGCTGACCGATGCCTATCTCACCAAGATGGAGCAGCATCGCGATCTCAATGCCTATATCACCGAGACGCCGGAAAAGGCCCGGGCGATGGCCGATGCTGCCGATCAGCGGCGCGCGAAGAACGAGGCCAGGGGCCTGATGGAAGGCCTGCCGCTCGGCATCAAGGATCTCTTCTGCACGGAAGGCGTCCTCAGCACCGCCGGCTCGCATATCCTCGACGGTTTCAAGCCGACCTATGAATCGACCGTCACCGCCAATCTGTGGAAACACGGTGCCGTCATGCTGGGCAAGCTCAACATGGACGAGTTTGCCATGGGCTCGAGCAACGGCACCTCCTATTACGGCGGCGTCACCAATCCCTGGAAGCGCAAGGACAGTAATGTGAAGCTGGTGCCGGGCGGTTCGTCCGGCGGCTCGGCGGCGGCGGTTGCCGCCCGCATGGCGATCGCCGCGACCGGCACGGATACCGGCGGGTCGATCCGCCAGCCGGCTGCCTTCACCGGTACCACAGGCATCAAGCCGACCTACGGCCGCTGCTCGCGCTGGGGCATCGTCGCTTTTGCCTCCTCGCTCGATCAGGCGGGACCGATGGCGCGTTCGGTCGAGGATTGCGCCATCATGCTGCAGGCGATGGCGGGACATGATCCCAAGGATTCGACGTCGGTCGAAATGCCGGTGCCGGATTTCCGCAAGGCGCTGACCGGTGATATCCGTGGCCTCAAGGTCGGCATCCCCAAGGAATACCGCCTCGACGGCTGCGATCCCGAAATCACCAAGCTGTGGGAGCAGGGCGTTGCCTGGATGAAGGCGGCGGGAGCGGAGATCAAGGAGATCAGCCTGCCGCATACCAAATACGCCTTGCCGACCTATTACATCATCGCCCCGGCGGAAGCCTCGTCGAACCTGGCCCGCTATGACGGCGTCCGCTTCGGCCTGCGCGTGCCGGGCAGCACCCTCGACGACATGTATGAGCTGACCCGCGCTGCCGGCTTCGGCAAGGAAGTGAAGCGCCGCATCATGATCGGCACCTATGTGCTGTCGGCCGGTTATTACGATGCCTATTACCTGAAGGCGCAGCGTCTGCGGGCGCTCATCGCGCGCGACTTCACGGAAGCCTTCAAGGATGTTGATGTGGTGCTCACGCCCTCAACGCCCTCGGCCGCTTTCGGCGCCGATGAGAAGAATGACGATCCCATCGCCATGTATCTGAACGACGTCTTCACCGTGACGGTCAACCTTGCCGGCCTGCCGGGCATCTCGGTGCCGGCTGGCTTGAACAGCCAGGGCCTGCCGCTGGGCCTGCAGCTGATCGGTCGCGCTTTCGATGAAGAGACCCTGTTCCGGGCCGGCCATGTGATCGAAAAGGCCGCCAATTTCACCGCCGTTCCGGCCGGTTACTGAGCAGGAAGGTGAGGGTAAAATGAGCGATAACGCAAAGAACCTGATCGAAGGCAAGACCGGCATGTGGGAAATCGTGCTGGGCCTCGAAGTCCATGCCCAGGTGATTTCCAAATCGAAGCTGTTCTCGGGTGCCGCCACCAATTTCGGCGCCGAGCCGAACAGCCAGGTCAGCCTGGTCGATGCCGGCTTCCCCGGCATGCTGCCGGTGATCAATGAGATCTGCGTCGAGCAGGCGGTCAGGACCGGCCTCGGCCTCAACGCCCAGATCAATCTGAAATCGGTCTTCGATCGCAAGAACTACTTCTATGCCGATCTGCCGAACGGCTATCAGATCTCGCAGTTCACCCAGCCGATCGTCGGCACCGGCACGATCATTCTCGATCTTGCCGACGGCTCGAAGCGCGAGGTCGGCATCACCCGCCTGCATCTCGAGCAGGATGCCGGCAAGAGCCTGCACGACCAGCATCCATCGAAGAGCTATATCGACCTCAACCGGGCCGGTGTCGCTTTGATGGAAATCGTCTCCGAGCCGGATATGCGTTCCTCGGAAGAAGCTTCGGCCTATCTTCGCAAGCTTCGCACCATCCTGCGCTATCTCGGCACCTGCGACGGCAATATGGATGAGGGGTCGATGCGCTGCGACGTTAACGTCTCGGTGCGCAAGGTCGGCGACGCTCTCGGCACGCGCTGCGAGATCAAGAACGTCAACTCCATCCGCTATGTCGCCCAGGCGATCGAATACGAAGCCCGGCGCCAGATCGAGATCATCGAGGATGGCGGCACCATCAAGCAGGAAACCCGGCTCTACGATCCGAGCAAGGGCGAGACGCGGTCGATGCGCTCGAAGGAACAGGCGCATGACTATCGCTATTTCCCCGATCCCGATCTGCTGCCGCTGATCCTGGAGCAGAGTTTCGTCGACAAGATCAAGGCCGATCTGCCGGAACTGCCCGACGTCAAGCGCGCCCGCTTCGTCAAGGAGTTCGGCCTCAGCGATTACGATGCCGGCGTGCTGGTGGCGGAACGCGAGACGGCGGCCTTCTATGAGGACGCAGCCAAGGGGCGTGACCCCAAGCTGACCGCCAACTGGCTGATCTCCGAACTCTTCGCCGTCCTCAACAAGGAAGGCAAGTCGATCACCGAGAGCCCGGTTTCGGCGCAGCATCTCGGCGAACTCGTCGGCCTCATCCAGGACGACACCATCTCCGGTCGCATCGCCAAGGATGTCTTCGCGGCGATGGTGGAAACCGGCAAGGCGCCAGCGGCGATCGTCGAGGAGAAGGGCCTGCGCCAGGTTACTGATACCGGCGCCATCGATGCCGCGATCGACGACATCCTTGCCAAGAACGCCGACAAGGTGGCTGAATATCGCAGCGGCAAGGACAAGCTGTTCGGCTTCTTCGTCGGCCAGGTGATGAAAGCGACCGGCGGCAAGGTCAATCCGGCCATGCTGAACGAGCGCCTGAAAGCGAAGCTGCAGGGATAAGCAGTTAGTAGGGACAAAGGGCCCCGGGAATACAGCTATAGGATTACAATCAGGGGCCGGTGCCAGTAGGGTGGCGCTGATACCGAAAAAAAACGCAGTAAGTGAGCTGGGTAAATGGACTATCGGAATATATTCTGAGATAATGCCCTTGATAGTTGTTATCGGGGGATGCGTATATGTTGCTTGGCCAGAGAAACCTGCTCAATGAAGAGCAGTGGCAAGGTATTGCCAATTCAATTTCAGAGAGACTCTCTCAGGAATTGGTGATTGCGCTTGTTGGTCCTGTCGCTTCGGGCGTTTCTACCGCTGCAGAAATCATTTCCGAGGTGCTTACACACGACTTCGGATATCAAGTGTCCCCTATAATTAAGCCAAGTGAAATTATTCGCGCTGAAATGCACCGCGTGGATGGAGGCGCAGTACCTGCAAAGGATCATGAGCATTACGGTCAGTATATCGATGAGATGCAAAATGCTGGCAATCGGTTACGCGAAAAATACGGCCCGAACTATTTAGCGGAAAAGACGGTTGAGAAAATTGTCCATTTTCGAACTAAGGCTGGGGGATACGAGACAAGAGATGGAAAACTGATCCCCCTTCCCGGTCGCCGGGCGTATATAATTGATTCAATCAAAAATATTGAAGAGCTAGAACTATTAAAACAAATCTATTCAGAGACTCTTTGTCTGATGGGCGTATTCGCTCCGGACTCTATTAGGAAGCAGCGCTTAATTGACCTCGGTATTAAACAAGCCGAGGTGCAAAAAATCTTGGATCGAGATCAGGGTGAGGTAGCCACTTTTGGACAAATGACTCGAAAGGTATTCATCGAGTCAGATTTCTTTATTTGCAATGATCAAAAGCCTGAAGAATTACGCCGAAAGGTAGTTCGTTACGTTCAACTCGTCTTCGACACGGGAATCCATACGCCGACGAAAGCCGAAGCAGCGATGTATGAAGCAAATGCAGTCGCTGCCAATTCCGCCTGCATGTCGCGTCAGGTAGGGGCCGCGATAATATCAAAAGAGCAAGAGTTGATTGCAATAGGATGGAACGATGTCCCGAAATTTGGGGGAAGCCTCTATAGTGAGGATGACCAATCCGTATGGGATGAGAAAAAGAAATCTATGCAAGATCGAGATAACAGATGTTTCAAGTACGGCCAGCACATCTGTCACAATGAAGTCCGTCGCAATGCGATCCTCGATGGCATAGCAAAAAAAATCGTAGAGTCACCATTCGTGAAAAAGAGTGTCGATCTTCTTGCAGTTCGAGAGTTTCTTAAGGGAACCGAAGTTGATGCCCTGACCGAATTTTCTCGTTCGATCCACGCCGAGATGGAAGCAATATTGTCTGTCGCGAGAGAAGGGCGGCACTCGTTGGTCGGGGCAACTCTCTATACGACAACGTACCCGTGTCACAACTGTGCTCGTCATATCGTGGCTGCCGGAATTTCTAAGGTAATTTATATCCAGCCCTACCTGAAAAGCTTGGCAACAGCCTTGCACGACGACTCAATTACCGAAGATAGGGATGATCAGACGCGAGTGGTGTTTAGTCAGTATGATGGGGTTGCGCCCAGGAATTTCTTGAAATTATTCAAGCCCTTGGCTGACCGGAAAAAGCAGGGTCGATTGTCTCGCCCCGATCCAAAAGGCGCCTCTCCTTTGTTTAGGGTACCTTTGGACGCTCCGGTCGATTACGAGTCAAAGGTTATTGCAGACCTGACTCAAAAAGAGCAGAATCGTATTAATTAGGCAGCAGCATAGTCCTGGGGAAACCGAGATGACAAAGTCGTCTAAATCGCGGCCTAAGCAATTGGCCCTGAATTTCTCATCTGATGAGGCGATTCAAAAGCCATCCCATTCAATTCGCAACAATATCGTGACTTTTGTTGATGCCGGGACGATAGAGATCAGACGCCAAGCTATAGGTCGTGTAATATCTTCCGGAATTTTTGCTTTAGGCGGTCATCATCCTAAACGATGACTATTAGAAAAATCGACAAGCACGCTTCGATTTCAATCGAAGCGTGAGTTTTTTTGTTGCCTGGCTTGATCTGATTTTGGCCTAGTTAAAAATGTCGCTACGAATATTCGTAGCGACATTTTTTGTTGCGCTCAAAGGGGGAGAGTGTGATGACCATCAGCCGCAGGTCTTTCTGCATACAATCTGCATCAGTTGCAGCGGCAGGCCTTTGCCTGCCGCGTCTTGCCTATGCCAAATCCTATAATGCTCTGCTGGCGGTGCCGCAGACGGTGAAGCGCAGCCGCAGCAATGACGATTGGCTGGCCGCGGCCGGCAATCTCGCCGCCTATCAGAGCGAAATCGCCATCGGCGAAGGTGTCGTGCTCCAGCAGATCCAGAATGCGCAGCGCTGGCGTGATCTCTTCGATGCCGATACCGGCCTCGCCAAGACGGATCTCGCCGCCTTTGCCGCCGATGCCGGCCTGAAGCTGGATGGCCGTGCCCATCAGAGCCTCGATCACTGGCATGCCTTGCTGCAGCAATCCGGGCCGCTCTGGCTCGGTGTCGCCAATCAGACCTTCAAGGCGGGGCAAGTCTGGGTGTTAACCGGCATCGTCGGCGACGGTACAGCCGATCGCACGCAGATGAGCATCGTCAATCTGGAAAGCGGCGGCGTCGATAAGATGACGGCAAAGGAATTCGAGAAGCTTTATGAGGACGCCGCCAAGGCCGATGGCGTCACCGGCGATATCGAGGTGCAGGTGCTGCGGTTGGCGTGACCTCGTTGTGGCGGCTGACTAACCCGACAACCTCACCGGGACCGCCGTCGTATATTTGATCTGCTCCATGGCGAAGGTGGAACTGACATTGGTCAGCCGCACTTTCTTGATCAGCTGCTTATAGACCCGGTCGTAATCGGCGATATCGGCGACCTGCAGTTTCAGCAGGTAATCGACATCGCCGCTCATGCGGTAGAACTCGACGACTTCGGGGATGCTGTTCACGGCGTCGGCAAATTGCTGCAGCCAGGCGTCGTTGTGCTCATTGGTGCGAACGGCGACGAAGACGGTGACGCCGAGGCCCAGTTTCTGCGGATCGAGCAGCGCGACCCGTGCACGAATGACCCCCAGCTCTTCCAGCCGCTTGATCCTTCGCCAGCAGGCATTGGTCGAGAGGCCGATCGTTTCCGCCAGCTCGGCAACTGGCGGTGTTAGGTCCCGCTGCAGCGCGGTGAGGATTTTGATGTCCAGTCGATCCAGATCCATATTTTCGATGACTTAAGATTTCTATGAGAAAATTTCCCATAGACTATCATGTCTGGCAAGATTTTTGGGAAAAACTATGAAGGAATCCGTGTATAATTACGGTTAACTCACCATGGCAGAAACAGGGCAATTCCATGTTCGACAAGCTGTTCCGCGATCATCCCGCCTCGGTCGACGAGACCTATTTCGAGCATATGGCGGTCGCCGCCAGCTTCGGCAGCCGGATGTTCATCGCCAGCCTGGCCTGCTTCGTCCACGCCTTGGTCCCCGGCCTTTTCGTAAGGACCGGCAGCAATGCCATCCGCAACCTCTATGAGCGCATGGTGACGCACCGCCATCGCGGCAGCGCCCAGGCCGCCCGCACGATGCAGGAAATTGCCGTGCATGGCCTGAGCGGCGACGCCATTTAAGATAGCTGCGCCGGCTTCCGCCGGCGCCTGCATCATTCTCGATTGTCATGCCCGGACTTGATCCGGGCATCCATGTTTCCATCAACGAGCATTTGCGGTTGGCGTCTCGCTGATGTTGCCATGGATTGCCGGGTCAAGCCCGGCAATGACAAGAGTGTTTGAGGCTGATGCTATGCGCCAGCCACTTCGGTCCTTCAGGCCGCCATATGTTCATAGAGGATCGCGACACCGATGCCGATGAGTGCGATGCCGCCCAGCGCCTCTGCCTTGCGCCCCAGCATCTTGCCGGCACCCTTGCCGATCATCGCGCCGATTGTCGACATCGCAAAGCTGACGAAGCCGATCACCGCACAGGCATAGAACAGGTTGACGTCGATGACGGCCAGGCTGACGCCGACCGCCGTCGCGTCGATGCTGGTTGCAAGACCGGTCAGCAGCAGGCGCACGGGATTGAGGCCATTGCGCGGCTGCTCTTCGGCCGCTTCCTCTACCGGCGAAAAGCTCTCCTTGATCAGATGCAGCCCGACCGCGGTCAGCAGGCCGAAGGCGATCCAGTGGTCATAGGCGTCGATATAGTGGCTGAGCGCAGCACCCAGCAGCCAGCCGATCGCCGGCGTCACCGCCTCGCAGGCGCCGAAGACGAAGCCGATCTTGAGCGCATCCGCGAGGCGATGCTCGCGCTGGGCGGCCCCTTTGGCCAGAGCGGCGGCAAAGGCATCGACCGACAGGCTCAAGGCCAGGATCAGCAGGACGGGAAAACTCATCGCGGAAATTCCTCGGGCGGCAGCCAAGGCTGGGCCAACTGAAGCCGGCATGACCGATGACGTCGCGCGCCCCCGGCTTGCAGGCGCAGCATCGTCATTGGTCTCGCCAACAGCCAGGCTGCCCAAGCGGGCAAGTCTGGCGGCCATCTGCACCATGCGCTGATCCGATCTTCGACCCTTGGACACAGACGCAAGTTTGTTGATGCAGACCCCTTTCACGAAGGGCGGCTACTCCCCAAAGCTGGTGTGGGTTTAGTGGATACCGGCGCGCAGGTCAATATGACTGTGGGAAAGCCTGGCCCGGCATGCTTCTTCGCTGTTTCCGGCGGCATTCTTCAGACAAAATGCGAACTTGGGTGAGGGAGCTCAGAACGAGGAAGATGATGGAACAGATGAAGGCGGTCGGTCTGCGGCGTTCCCTGCCGATCGACAATCCAGAAAGCCTGATCGAATTTAACCTGCCGAAGCCGAATCCGACGGGTCGCGATCTGCTGGTCGAGGTGAAAGCCGTTTCGGTCAATCCGGTGGATTACAAAGCGCGCGGGCGCGCGCAGCCTACCGAAGGGACACCGCATATCCTTGGCTATGACGCATCCGGCATCGTGGCCGGCGTGGGTTCCGAGGTGACGCTGTTCCGGCCTGGCGACAAGGTCTTCTATGCCGGCAGCATCAAGCGCCCAGGCACCAACAGCCAGTTTCACCTCGTCGATGAACGCATCGTCGGACCGATGCCGTCATCGCTCGATTTCGCCACCGCCGCCGGCTTGCCGCTGACGACGCTGACCGCCTGGGAGGCTCTGTTCGACCGGCTCGATATCGACCGCAGCGGCCGCCATGACGGCCGGCGCCTGCTGATCATCGCCGGCGCCGGCGGTGTCGGTTCGATTGCCATCCAGCTGGCGAAAAGACTGGCCCGCCTCACCGTGATCGCAACGGCGTCGCGGCCTGCTTCCGCCGACTGGTGCCGCAAGCTTGGCGCCGATCACGTGATCGATCACAGCCGGGATATGGGCGAGCAGTTGCGCGATCTCGGCCTGCCGGCGCCGGATTACATTCTCTGTCTCAGTGATACTGTCACCTATTTCCCCGTCATGGCCGGCCTCATCGCGCCGCAAGGACGCATTTGCGCCGTGGTCAGCGCGTCAAAGCCGCTGGAGATGCAGCTGCTGATGGATAAGAGCGCCAGCTTTCATTGGGAATACATGTTCACCCGTGCGGCGCATCAGACGGCCGACATGATCGAGCAGCACCGTCTGCTGCGCGAAGTGTCAATGCTGATCGACAAGGGTGTCCTGGCGCCGACCACCCACGAGGTATTGACGCCGATCAATGCCGCCAATCTCCGTGCGGCGCATGCCAAGCTGGAAAGCGGTCGTACCATCGGCAAGATCGTCCTGACCGGCTGGTGACGGCCTTGTATCGGAGCCGGAGTGGTGGGTCTATCCCCGCTGGAACGGGTAGACCAGCTGCCTGGCATATCCATCCGGCACCGGATGCCCGCCGATGCCATAGCCGCCCGGCCATTTGTCGGGCAGGTAATGGGTGCCGAAGATACGGTCGAGCAGGGGGAAATGGACGGCGAAATTAACGTCGATCGCCTCCTTCTCGATGCCGTGATGCCAGTGATGGAATTGCGGCGTGGCGATCACCTGCTTCAGCCAGCCGAAGTCGAAGCGGACATTGGCATGGATGAAGGTCGAATGCAGGAAGACATAGAGGATATAGGCCTTCAGCGCCGGATCGCTGTAGCCAAGCACATACATCGGAATGACCGTGAAGCCGCGCAGGCAGACGATTTCGATGAGATGCATGCGCGAGCCGGCGAGCCAGTCCATGGTCTTTGCCGAATGATGCACGGCATGGAAGCGCCAGAGCGCCGGCACCTGATGGAACAGGCGGTGCACCCAGTATTGCACCAGATCGGTCAAGAACATGATCTCGATGAATTGCAGCCAGATCGGCTGGCTCGCCATCGCCGCGCGCAGGCCCGCCCAATCGGTATTGGCGAGAATGGTCAGCGCCGGCTTCAGCGACAGATAGGCCAGCGACTGCACCAGCAGGCTGTTGACGAGGAAATAGAAAAGATCGGCGCGCCAGTCCTGGCGGAAGATCGACTGCTCCGGCAATCGCGCGAAGAAGCGCTCCAGCGGGATGAAGATGATGCAGAGGAAGGCGAGGTTGAGCAGGAACCAGTCGAGGCCGAGATAGGCACTGCTGGTCAGTTCGCCGGCCGAGGTGGCCTGCGATCCGCCGAGCAGAGTAGCGATCAGGATGCCGGTGATGGCGGTGAAACCCATGATCTTCTGGCGCCGCAATGCGAGGTTGAGCACGGCAAGGCCGAAGCCGAGGATGAGGTCGAGATGCAACGCCCAGCGCACCAGCGGCACATCGTAGTGATCGCGCAGCATCGGCGTCGTCAGGAGATCTGGAAAACGCAGACAGAGAACGGCGATCAATCCCGCCATGGCGAAGAACAGTGCGAAGACGCCGCTGATCCAGCCGCTGCCGAAACGGCGATCCTGCTTTCCCGATTGCAGATCGGCGCGCAATGCCTGGCGTAGACGGCCCATGACCTCTCTCCCCGTCATGCGTGGAGTGGCGCAAGGTCGATGCGCCCCGCGCATCCTTCCTGGTCCCGAGCCACCACGCTCACATCCCCAATTGTAACGATGCCGTGAAAGGCCGCCCGCGGCAAGCGATATGGATCACGGATTTCCGGGGGCTCGCCTTCGGCACGGTGGTTCGCTGTGACCGGCTTTTTTTGGCGAAGCACGGGATCGGCGACACTATTTGGGATTTCGAGTGCCGCGATGTATCAAAAGAGGCCTTGCCCGATACCCATACCACAGGAGTCCATGATGGCCGTCAGTGCCGCGACAATCCAGGGAACCAGCGACCCCGCCTTTGCCGTCCTGCGGGAAGCTTTTTCCAGCATCTTCGCCGATGGGCTTGAACACGGTGCGGCGGTGGCGGCCATGGTCGATGGTAAGGTCGTCGCCGATCTCTGGGGCGGCTTTACCGATCCGGCGCGGACGCGGCCCTGGCAGCGCGACACGCTGGTCAATGTCTGGTCGGCGACCAAGGGCGTCATGTCGCTGGCGGTCGCCATGCTGGTGGCGCGCGGCGAGCTGCGCTACGACGCGCCGATCGCCGATGTCTGGCCGGAATTCGGCGCCAGCGGCAAGCAGGATATCTCGCTCGATCTCGCGCTCTCGCATCAGGCGGGGCTCGATGGCCTCTCCATACCGATGGATCTGGAGGGCCTCTATGCCTGGACACCCTATGTCGATGCTCTGGCAGCAATGGCTCCGCTCTGGGTGCCCGGCAGCCGCTGCATCTATCATGCGCTGAGTTTCGGCCATCTCGCCGGCGAGCCGTTGCGACGGGTAGATGGACGCAGCCCCGGCCGTTTTATCGCCGAAGAGATCGCGTGGGTGCTCGACGTGCCTTTCTTCATTGGTCTGCCGGTGCAGGAGGATCATCGCGCCGCGGTGATGATCGAGGGCGCGCATACATCCGACTGGCTGGCCGAGACGCTGGCGAGCCCGTATCCGCATTCCTGCCGCAATCCGAGCTTCGCGGCGACGACGCCGAACGAGCGCGCCTGGCGCGCCGCGGAGATTCCCGGCGCCAACGGCCATGGCGATGCGCGCGGTCTCGCGACCATCTATGGCAGTCTGGTTGCCCGCGGCTCAAAACTGCTCTCCGCTGACGCGCTTGCGGAAGCGATCCGTCCGCGCTTCGACGGTGTCGACGGCTGTGACGGAACCCCGGCCGCTTATGCTGCCGGCTTCCGCCTCAAGGATGCATGCTACGGCGCGAAAGCCTCGCTCCGAGCTTTCGGCCATACCGGCTGGGGCGGAACGCTCGCTTTCGCCGATCCGGAGGCCCGCATCGGCTTCGCCTTCGTCACCTGCCACATGCAGGGCTTTGGCGACAGCATCGACCCGCGCCGCCAGCGCCTGGTCGAAGCGCTTTATGCCAGCCTTTGATGACCGAAGCCTCTGACGACAACAGTCTTTGAAAAACAAAATCCCGTGGTCTCACAAAAGACCACGGGATGATGTCTGAGATATGTGGCGACGCTTACGCTGCCAGCTTGCCGTCCAAAGCGGCAACGAAGATCTGCCTCAGCTCGCCGGCACCGACCTTGATCGGGTTGCCGCCGGCCGAGGGATCGACCGCCGCCATTGCCGCGACCTTGTCGACCTGCTTGTCGTCGACCTTGATCTCGCGCAGCGTATGGGGGATGGCGATCTCCTTGCGGAGATCGAGGATCCATTTCTGCACGGCGCCGAAGGACGGGTTGGGCAGGTTTAGGTAGCGAGCGAGGCTCGTCAGCTTCTCGTCGATGGCCTTGCGGTTGAAGTCCAGCACATAGGGCATGAGGACCGCATTGGTGAGGCCGTGATGGGTGTTATAGAGCGCGCCCAGCGGATGGGCGATCGCATGCATGCCACCGAGGCCCTTCTGGAAAGCGGTGGCACCCATGCTGGAGGCGACCATCATATAAGAGCGGGCGATGAGGTTCTTGCCGTCCTTGACCGCCGTCGGCAGCCATTCCTTGATGAGGCGCATGCCTTCGATCGCGATACCGTCGGCCATCGGGTGGAAGCCGGGGGCGCAGAAGGCCTCGAGGTTATGCGAGAGGGCATCCATGCCGACCGCAGCGGTGATATGCGGCGGCAGGCCGGCCGTCAGTTCCGGATCGTCGATGACGATGGCGGGCAGCATCTTCGGGTGGAAGATGATCTTCTTCACATGCACGGCCTCGTCCGTGATGACAGAGGCGCGGCCGACTTCGGAGCCCGTGCCCGAAGTGGTCGGCACGGCGACGACCGGCGCCATGCCACCCACATCGACGCGGGTGAACCAGTCGTCGACATCCTCGAAATCGAACAGCGGACGCTTCTGGCCGACCATGAGGGCGACGGCCTTGGCGGCATCCAGGGCGGAGCCGCCGCCGAAGGCGATGACGCCGTCATGGCCGCCATCCTTGAAGGCCTTGACGCCGTCTTCGACATTCTTGCCGGTGGGATTTCCCTGGACCTGGCTGAAGAGACCGGTCGGCAGGCCGGCGGCCTTGTTGCGCTCAATCGCCTGCTTCACCATGGGCAGGTCGGCGAGGCCAGGATCGGTGATGAGAAGCGGCCGCTTCATGCCGAGCGCCTTGCAGTGATCGGCCAGCTCCGAGATGCGGCCGCAGCCGAATTTCACCGAGGTCGGGTAGTTCCAGTTGCCGCGCAGGGCGGCCGCGTCGATGCTCATGTCCTAGATCCTAGAAGTCGCGGATGCGGCGCATTCTAGCCAGTCCGACGGGGAGGGGAAGCGCTTTCACACCGCCATATGTGGGCGCGTTACATGCCGAATCCTCATGCGTCGCGGCCAGGCGAAAGGGGTCGTTTGCCCGCGTAACGAGGCTCCTGTGCTGCGCCGCAACGTAGCGAAACGGCGATAACTACCGGCGAACCGTTACCGGTTGATGTTCGGCCTCTCGCGCTTTGTCGCGGCGACCTGCAATTGACCGGAGCGCAGGGGACTGAGGCGGGTTACACTCGGCGGCGAATCAGGGGGTGCCATGTCGCCGATCGATGTTTGTCTGGCCATCTTCGTGCAAGTTCTATGGGGCGGTGTCCTGACACTGGCGAAGCCGCTGGTGGGGCAATTGCCGCCGATCCTGCTGATGGCGGTAAGCTACAGCCTTGCCGGTCTGGTGCTGTTTCCAGTGGCGCCCCACCTCCGCACCCGACCCCGTCACCTTCTGGTCATTTCGCTGACCGCCGGAACCATCCAGGCCGCCATGTTGCTGTCCGGATTGAAACTGCTGCCCGCCTCCATGGCGATGCTGATCCTGCAACTACAGATCCCTTTTGCCGCGCTGCTGTCGTGGATCGTCGGGCGGGACAAACCCAGCCTGCGCAACTGGATCGGCATGGCGCTGGTGCTGATCGGCATCGCCATCGTCATCGGCCGGCCGAGCGGCGAGGGGCGGCTGCTCGGTATCCTGCTGGTCGGGTTCAGCGGCGCCTTCTGGGCCGGCGGCCAGGTCGGCATCGCCGTCTGGAGCCGCGATTCCGGTTTGGCGGTTTATGCCGGGTTGCTGCGCTATGCGGCGCCGCAATTATGGGTGACCTCGCTGGTCTTCGAAGGCAACCCACTTCCCGCGTTACAGAGCATTGGCGCGGAAAGCTGGATCGCTATCCTGGTCCTGGCCTTCCTCGGCTGCGTGCTGCCCTATGCGCTCTGGTACCGGTTGCTGATGCGCTACCGGGTTGACGAGGTGATGCCCTTCTCGGTGCTGATGCCAGTGGTCGGCGTCATCCTCAGCATCGTCGAATTGGGCGAGCCGATCACCGAGGGCCTGATCATCGGCGGCGGAATTCTAACCGTCGGTCTTGCCGTGATCGCCTTTGGCGGCCGCGTGTTCCGCCGTCTGGCCTCGGCCGTCTCCCGCTGATCCATCTGATTTCTTGAGAGTCGACCGGCCTGTTGAGCTAAGATGCGGCCGAATCATGCGTATCAGCCAAGAGTCCGAACATGCCCGACGCCACTCGCCAGATGACCTCGCCCAGCTATTTGCTGCCGGCTGAGGACACCGATTTCATGCTCAACCGGCGCGAAATGCGCGGCCTGCGCTTTGCCATGGAATACAGCAAGGCCGATCTGCTGTTGCGCGACTGGCATGTGCGTTCGACCATCATCTGCTTTGGCAGCGCGCGCACGCCTTCGCCGGAGCAGGTCGAGGCGCTTTATGCGACGGCCGCTCCGGGCGACAGGGCGGCGCGGGAAAAGGCCGATCAGGCGAAGACGCTCTCTCATTATTATGAGCAGGCGCGCACCTTCGGGCGCCTCGTCTCCGAGAAGGGCGGCGCGCTCAATCCGACCGATGGCTGGCGCGACAATGTCATCGCCACTGGCGGCGGACCAGGCATCATGGAGGCGGCCAACCGTGGTGCCATGGAGGCCGGCGCGCCCACCATCGGCTTCAATATCACCCTGCCGCATGAACAGGTGCCCAATGCCTATACGACGCCGGAACTGACCTTCCGCTTCCATTATTTCGCCATGCGCAAGATGCACCTCGCTATGCGGGCCCGCGCTTTGGCCGTGTTTCCCGGCGGCTTCGGCACGATGGACGAGCTGTTCGAGATCCTGACCTTGCAGCAGACCGGGAAGGCGAAGCTGGCGCCCGTTGTGCTGGTCGGCCGCGATTACTGGCGGCGGGTCTTCAATTACGACGTCATGATGGAATACGGCGTGATCGCACCGCGCGACCTCAATCTGTTCGAGATCGTCGATTCAGCGGAAGAAGCCTGGCAGTCGCTGCTGAAGCGCGGTTTGCAGGTTCCGTCAACACTCTGAGCGGCGCCGGTTTCCGGCCGCTCAGTTCTTGGCGGCGACGCTGCCCCAGAGATCGTAATCCTCGGCGGCTTCCACCTCGACCTGAACGAGATCGCCCGGCTGAAGCTTGGCCGCTTCGTCGCCGTTGATGAAGACATTGCCGTCGATCTCCGGCGCGTCGGCCGAAGAGCGGCCGATGGCGCCGTCCTCGTCGACCTCGTCGATCAGCACATCGATCCGCGTGCCGACCTTGCGCGCCATCTTGACTTCGCTGATCTGGCGCTGCGTTTCCATGAAGCGGTCCCAGCGATCCTGCTTCTCGTCTTCGTCGACATGATCGGTGAGTTCCTGCGCCTTGGCGCCGTCGACATTCTCGTATTTGAAGCAGCCGGCACGGTCGATCTGCGCCTCGTCCAGCCAGTCGAGCAGGTAGTTGAAATCATCTTCGGTCTCGCCGGGGAAGCCGACGATGAAGGTCGAGCGGATGGTGAGGTCGGGCACCATCTCGCGCCACTTGCGCAGGCGCTCCAGCACCTTCTCCTGATTGGCCGGGCGGCGCATCGCCTTCAGGACATTCGGACTGGCATGCTGGAAGGGAATGTCGAGATAGGGCAGCACCTTGCCTTCCGCCATCAGCGGCATGATCTCGTCGACATGGGGATAGGGATAGACATAATGCAGGCGCGTCCAGATGCCGAGCTCGCTCAAAGCATCGCAGAGTTCCGTCATGCGTGCCTTCACCTTCTTGCCGCGCCAGGTGCTTTCGGCATGCTTCAGATCGAGGCCATAGGCGCTGGTATCCTGCGAGATCACCAGCAGTTCCTTGACGCCGGCCTTGGCGAGGTTCTCCGCCTCGATCAGCACGTCGCGGGCCGAGCGGCTGGCGAGGTCGCCCCGCAAGCTCGGGATGATGCAGAAGGTGCAGCGATGGTTGCAGCCTTCGGAAATCTTCAGATAGGCGTAATGGCGCGGCGTCAGCTTGAGGCCGGCCGGGGGCACCAGATCCATGAAGGCGTCATGCTTCGGCGGCACGGCATTGTTGACCGCCTCGACCACGGATTCATATTGCTGCGGACCGGTCACCGACAGCACGCTGGGATGAATGGAGCGGATGGACTCCTCATTGCCGCCCATGCAGCCGGTAACAATGACGCGGCCGTTCTCGGCGATGGCTTCGCCGATCGTATCCAGCGATTCCTGCTTGGCGCTGTTGAGGAAGCCGCAGGTATTGACGATGACCACATCGGCGCCGGCATAGGTATCGGTGATTTCGTAACCCTGGGCCTTCAGGCGGCTGAGGATGCGTTCGGAATCCACCAGCGCCTTGGGGCAGCCGAGGCTGACGATGCCGACGCGCGGATCGCGACCCTTCGGCACACGCTTGGTTGGCTGTCGATTGGCGGCCGTCTTGCGCACAGGCGCATGGCTGGCGGTTTTCGTCATCACATTGTCCGATCTGGAATTGCGGGCGGCGCCTGCGCCGGCCCTCACGACGGCTCCGGCCATCGCGGCGAAGGAGGTAACCGGAAATGCCCGCCAAAGCAAGGGCTTGGCGCGCTCAGGCGATACCCTCGGCGATTCCAGGGGCTTGAGGAAAGTCCATTAAATCAAAGGCTTGACCTTCAGGCCTGCGGCGGATCGCGGTCTGGCGCGCTTTCCTCGTATGGATATCGGCCTGCCTAGGGCCGGTTTTATACCGCGAGCCCCAGGCGCCGGCCTTCGAGAATGGCGGCCGGGGCGTGGCGAGGTGCCAGGCTGTCGCCGATCACCTGATGGGCGACGCCCGCTTCCCGCAAACCGTCCGCCAGCTCGCTATTGGCCTGGTTGCCGAGCCCCAGCACCAGGCTGTCGGCCGCGATCTCTTCCGTCGTGTTGTCGAGGATGGAGGTGAGGGTGGCGCCGTCGCCGCGCCATGCGGTGATCACCGTTTCCGTCTTGCAGACCACGCCCATCTTCTTCAGCCGGCTGCGCAAGGGCCAATCGGCCGAGGTGCGCTGGATCTCCTGGCCGATATAGGCGGCGGGGGTTACCAAAGTGACGGCATGGCCTTTCTCGGCGAGATGCCAGGCGGTGCCGCAGCCGCGCCAGTTGCTGCCTTCATCGACGAGCAGCACCCGCTGGCCGAGCTTCGCCTCGCGGCGCATCACATCCTCGACCGACCAGATATTGCCGCGGTCGATGCCGGGCAGTTCGGCAAGCATCGGCAGGGCGCGCTGAAAGCCGCTCGGATTGGGCAGCGAGCCCGTGGCGATGACTACCTCATCGGCGCCAAAGGCCGCGATCTCATCCTGCTCCATCAAGGTGTTGTAGCGGATCTGCACCTGATGCTGCTGCAGCTGCCGCTCATACCAGTCGATGAGATCCAGGATCTGCTGCCTACGTGGCTGAAGACCGGCGAGGCGGAACTGGCCGCCGAGCCTGTCGGTCGCCTCGACCAGCGTCACGGCATGGCCACGCGCGGCAGCGACCCGCGCCGCTTCCAATCCAGCCGGACCGCCGCCGACCACCAGCACTTTCTTCGGTGCCGGCGCCGGCTTGAAGGTATCGCCGTCCCATTGATATTCGCGGCCCGATGACGGATTCACCAGGCAAGAGATCCAGTAATCGCGCGAGCGTCGGCCCCAGCACATCTGATTGCAGGAAATGCAGGGGCGGATATCGTCGGCGCGGTGTTCCTTCGCCTTGTTGGCCCAGTGCGGATCGGCGATCTGTCCCCGCACGATGCTGACCATGTCCGCCTGTCCGGAGGAGACGATATAGGCGGCGTTGTCGGGCGTGCGGATATGGCTCTCCGCCTGCACCTTTACATGCTTGACGACGGAACGGATCTTCTCGGCATATTGCGCGCCGAGCTTGTCCTCATAGAGGAAGGTCGGGATGATACGCGGGAAATCGTAATAGCCGCCGGTGCCGACGGTGATGTAGTCGTAGAGGCCGCGTGCGTCATGCCAGGCGGCCGCTTCCTGATGCATCTCGATCGACATGATATCGGGCTGGCTGTCATCGACGCTGATTGCCATGCCGATGATGAAATCCTCGCCAACGGCCTTGCGCATCCGCGTCAGCAGCTCCTCGGTGAAGCGCATGCGGTTTTCGAAGCTGCCGCCATATTTATCGGTGCGACGATTGCTATAGGGCGACCAGAACTGCTCGATCAGGGCGTTGTAGGCCGCCATCATTTCGATGCCGTCGAAGCCGGAGGCCTGCGCGCGCCGCGCCTGGGCGACGAAGCTTTCGATGGTGATCTCGATCTCCGCCTCGGTCATAGCATGGCTGACATCGGAATCATGCATCGAAGGTAACCCGCTGGGCGACCAGGCGGCTTCGAAGGAATTGTCCCAATCGCCATGGGCACCGACATGGAACATCTGGCCGATGATAACGGTGCCATGCTCCTTCACCGTCTCGGTGATCTTGCGGAAATAGGGGATGACGGCGTCGTCGCCGGCGCGGAACTGGCGCCCGGTCAGCACCGCCGTCTGATGCACAGGCACCGGTTCCACCACGATCATGCCGGCCCCGCCTCGGGCGCGTTCGCGGTAATAGCCAAGATGGCGTTCGGAGGGGAGGCCGTCGATGCTCATATTGGCGGTATGGGCACCGAAGACGATGCGATTCTTCAGGGTCTTGTGACGGATGGTCAGCGGCTCGAACAGGCGGCTGTGATTGGTGGTGGGATCGGTGGGCATCGGCTTTACCTCACGGGATCGCGATCCTGCGATGATGGGATGCGTCGGTGCTGACCGTCAATCGGCGCTCTGGTTATCGGATCAATGAGTTTTGTGCGGTCGTCCGGACCGAGCGCCGCCTTGACCTCGAGGCCCTATCTCGGATCATCATTGGAAAAGAATGGGGAGATTAGGAATGCAGATCATCGATGCCGCCGCCGTCCATCGCCTCGGCGACTATCCCGGCCTGGTGGCAGCCTTGCGGGAAATGAATCGCAGCGGCGTCGACCAGGTCGAACGCTTCTATCTCAGCGAGAAGCGCGCTGAAGGAGGCACCAATGACTGGCTGCTCTTGCCGGCCTGGTGGCATGAGCGGGTCTATGGCGTGAAGCTGGTCTCGGTCTTTCCGGGCAACGAGGCCAAGGGGCTCGACAGCGTCCAGGGCAGCTACATGCTGTTCGACGGCAAGAGCGGCCTGCCCCTGGCCTATCTCGACGGTGCGGCGCTTACCTTGCGCAAGACCGCCGCCAATTCCGCTTTGGCGGCCGATCTCCTGGCGCGGCCCGATGCGGCGACACTGACCGTCGTCGGTGCCGGCGCGCTGTCGTCCTATCTTGCGGCGGCGCATGCGGCGGTGCGCCCGATCAAGCGCATCCTGTGGTGGAACCGCAACAAGGCAAAGCTTGCGGCGGCGATCGATCAGCTGCGCTTGCCCGGGATCGAGGTCATCGCCGCGGACGATCTCGCCGCTGCTGTCGGCGCGGCCGATATCGTCACCTGTGCGACCCGAGCGACGCAGCCGGTCGTGCGGGGGGCCTGGCTCAAGCCCGGCACGCATCTCGATCTCGTCGGCGGCTATCTGCCGGACATGCGCGAGGCGGATGACGCGGCCCTGCAGCGGGCGGACCGGCATTATGTCGATGCACGCTTCACCACCGTCGAGGTCGCAGGCGATGTCTGCCAGCCGATCGCCGCCGGCCTGATCGCCGCGGATGCGTTCAGCGATCTCGGCGAGGTGATCCGCGGCGAGCGGCCGGGGCGACAGTCGGCGACTGAAATCACCTGGTTCAAATCCGGCGGCGGCGGACATGAGGATCTCGCCGTGGCGGATTACCTTGTGCAGAAGCTCAGAAAATAAGATCGCGCTTCTTCAGTCAGTTAATGTGCAATTCATAATAATTGGTTATGCGACACATGAGGTGGTTGCCAGTCGATGGCGGCTGCCGCGCGGCATAAACTGAAGGCATCTGCGTTCGCTCCGTTCGGAGCCATATCGAGGCCGACCACATGACCGACCAAACCACCGCTCCTGCCACCGCCAATGAAAGCCATCGCGGCCGTACCGGAGGACGCCGCCAGCGCGAGCGCGACAAGCAGAAGGCCACGGGGCCGCGTTACATCACGCGCAGGATTCCCTTCTACGAAATGCTGTCCCAGGAAGGGCTCGACAAGCTGGAGCGTCAGGCCGAGTGGATTTTGAAGGAAGTCGGTCTGGATTTTCGCGGCGATGCCGAGGCGTTGCGGCTGTGGCGCGAGGCCGGCGCCGATGTGCGGGGCGAAAATGTCCGCTTCGAGCCGGGCCTCGTACGCTCGATCATACAAAAATCGGCACCGCGCGAATTCACCCAGCTTGCCCGCAATCGTGATCGCTCGGTGCAGATCGGCGGCGATCATATCGTCTTTGCCCCGGCCTATGGCTCACCCTTCGTCAGCGATCTCGCCAGCGGCCGGCGCTATGGCGCACTGACGGATTTCGAGAATTTCGTCAAGCTGACCTATATGTGCCCCTGGCTGCATCACTCGGGCGGCACGGTCTGCGAGCCGGTCGATGTACCGGTCAACCAGCGCCATCTCGACATGGTCTATGCCCATCTCAAATATTCCGACAAGGCCCTGATGGGGTCCGTCACCTTGCCGGAGCGCGCGGAGGAATCGATCGAGATGTGCCGCATCGTCTTCGGCGCCGAGACGGTGGATCAGAACTGCGTCATTCTCGGCAACATCAATGTCAATTCGCCGCTGGTCTACGACCATGTGATGTCGGGCGCCCTGCGTGCCTATGCTGCTGCCAACCAGGCAGCGGTGGTCGTGCCGTTTATTCTGGGCGGCGCCATGGGACCGGTGACAACGGCCGGCGCCATCGCCCAGGCCCATGCCGAGGCCATGGTCGGCGTTGCCTTGACGCAACTGGTGCGGCCGGGCGCCCCCGTCATCTACGGCAATTTCCTGAGCTCCATGTCGCTGAAATCCGGCGCGCCGACTTTCGGCATGCCGGAACCGGGTATCGCCTATCTCGCCGTCGGGCAGCTGGCGCGGCGGCTCGGCGTGCCGCTGCGATGCGGCGGCGCGCTTACCGCTTCGAAGGCGGTCGATGCCCAGGCGGCGCAGGAGAGCGCGGATTCACTGATGCCGGCTTTGCTCTGCGGCGCCAATTTCATCCTGCATGCGGCCGGCTGGCTCGAAGGCGGTCTCGTCATGAGCTATGAGAAGTTCATGGCCGATTGCGATCATCTCGGCATGATGCACACCTTCATGAACGGCCTCGATCTCAGCGAGAACGGTCTCGCAGGTGCTGCTTATGCCGATGCGGGGCCGGGCCAGCATTTCCTCGGCACCGGTCATACTTTGGCGAACTACGAAACGGCCTATTACATGCCAGAGCTCAGCGATTCGGAATCCTTCGAGCGCTGGCAGGAAATGGGCGAGAAGCGCCTCGATCAGCGTGCCGGCGAGCAATATCAGCGCTGGCTGAAGACCTATGAAGCGCCGCCGATCGATCCGGCCCTGGACGAGGCGCTGAAGGACTATATTCACCAGCGCAAGGCCTCGCGGGCCGACGCCTGGTATTGAAAACCAGCTATCGAAGAAAAGCAGTTCAAGCAACCCGGCCGCCGGGTAATGGTAAGGTCGGGAGTGTCGAAAAAGACAAAAGATATATTGGGAGAAGAGTGAGATGGCCGATCCGTTGCTGCAACCTTTCCAGTTGAAGCATCTGCGTCTGAAGAACCGCATCATGAGCACCAGCCATGAGCCGGCCTATTCGGAAGAAGGCAAACCGAAGCTGAAATATCAGCTCTATCACGAGGAAAAGGCCAAAGGCGGCCTCGCCATGACGATGATCGGCGGTTCCTCGGTGGTGGCGCCGGATTCGCCCCAGGCCTTCGGCAATCTCGATGTCAGCAATGACGAGATCATCCCCTATTTCCGCCAGCTTGCAGCCCGCGTGCATCCCTATGATTGCGCGGTGATGTGCCAGATCACGCATCTCGGCCGTCGTACCAACTGGAACAAGGAACATTGGCTGCCGATCATCTCGGCCTCTGCCGTGCGCGAGCCGACCCATCGTGCCTTCCCGAAGGAGATGGAGCTGTTCGACATCAAGCGGGTGATCAAATCCTACGGCACCGCCGCCCGGCGTTGCCAGGAAGGCGATCTCGACGGCGTGGAGATCGAGGCCTATGGCCATCTCTTCGACAGCTTCTGGTCGCCACGCACCAACCTGCGCCAGGACAAATATGGTGGCAGTCTGGAGAACCGCATGCGCTTCGGCATGGAAGTGCTGGCGGAGATGCGCGAACAGGTCGGCAAGGATTACATCATCGGCATCCGCATGGTGGTGGATGAAGATGCCAAGAACGGTGTCAGTCGCAGCGAAGGTCTGCAGATCGCGCGCATTCTTTCGGATTCCGGCCTGATCGATTTCATCAACGTGATCAAGGGCCATATCGACACCGACGAGGCCCTGTCGCATGTCATCCCCAGCATGGGCACGCCGGCCGGGCCGCATCTGGAGCTTGCGAAATCGGTCAAGGATATCGTCAAGCTGCCGGTCTTCCAGGCGGCGCGTGTCGCAGAACTGGCGACGGCGCGGCATGCGATCTCGGCCGGTCTGGTCGATATGATCGGCATGACCCGCGCCCATCTGGCCGATCCCTATCTCGTCAAGAAACTCGAAGCAGGCGAGGAAGACCGCATCCGTCCCTGTGTCGGCGCCAGCCATTGCATCGATGGCATTTATCTGAGCGGTGCGGCCTATTGCATCCACAATCCGGCGACGGGCCGCGAGCAGACGATTCCGCATAAGCTGACGCCGACGACCGGCAAGAAGAAAAAGGTCGTGGTGGTCGGGGCTGGTCCCGCGGGCCTCGAAGCCGCACGGGTCAGCGCCGAACGCGGTCATGAGGTCGTGGTGCTCGAAGCCGGCGACCGGGTCGGCGGCCAGGTCAATCTCGCCGCCAAGATCCAGCGCCGCAAGGAGATCGTCGGCATCACCGATTGGCTTTATGCCGAGGTGCAGCGCCTGAAAGTCTCGATCCGCTTCAATACCTATGCCGACAAGACGGATGTGCTTGCGGAGAAGCCGGACATCGTCATCATCGCCACCGGCGGCCTGCCGCATGTCGGCTATCTCGACAGCGGCGATGAGGTCGTCACCAATTGTTGGGATGTGCTCTCGGGGCAGGTCAATCTGGCGCCCGATGTACTGATGCACGATGATCACGGCGGCTATGAGGCCTCGACCTGCGCCGAATTCATCGCCGCATCGGGATCGAAACTGGAATTTCTGACGCCGGAGCGCCTGGTCGGTCCGGATGTCGGCGGCCTCAATTATCCCGCCTTCTACAAGACGCTCTATGCCAATGGCGCCACGCTGACGCCGAACGAGCGGCTGACGGGCGTGCGTCGGGAGGGCAACAAGCTCGTGGCGACGCTCTATAACGAATATACCCATACCGAGCGCGAGCGGCGTGTCGACCAGGTGATCGCCACCAACGGTACCTTGCCGGCGGCCGATCTCTATTTCGAGCTGCAGCCTGATTCGCGCAATGGCGGCGAGGTCGATATCGACGCCCTCATTGCCGGCAAGCCGCAGGAGATCGTCAGCAATGCGGAGGGTTCATTCCAGCTCTTTCGCATCGGCGACGCCGTCGCCTGCCGCAGCATCCATGCCGCGATCTACGACGCGATCCGGCTGTGCAAGGAGTTTTGATTTCTCTCTGATACGCGCCTCGTCTCCCTCCCTCGCGAGGGGGAGGGAATGCGGTTGCGGACATCGCCCCGACTTTAGCTCAATCTCCGCTGTCACCCTCGGGCTTGACCCGAGGGTCTATGGGTGAGGCAAGCGCCTGTGTCTGCCATGGATTGTCGGGTCAAGCCCGGCAATGACATGCGAGAAGCTGGAGGAGAGCTGGGCTAACCAAGCTCACCGCCAGTTACGACAGCGCGCCACCGCATCGGCGAATTTGGCGATGAGGTCGGCGGCGAGCGGTGCTGGCGCCTTTACAATGCGGCTCGCCGGCGGTGCAGGCGGCAAGGTATCGAGCGTTGCGAGGCCGGCGCCGATCAGGGCGAATTGCGCAGCACCCAGGCCGGTCAGTTCCGCCGTCGAGGGCACGGTCAGTTCGCGGCCGAGCACGCTCGCCAGGAAATCGCAGAAGTAATCGTTGCGGGTGACGCCGCCATCGATCGAGAGGCGCTCGGCGACCGGCACCAGCTTCGCCATGGCGCGCAGCAATTCACCGGCGCGGAGCGCAATGCCTTCCAGCAAAGCCTGCATCATATCGGCCTTGCTGGTTTCAAGGCCGAGGCCGAGCCACAGGCCGGCGGCGCTGCGATCCCAATAGGGACAGCCGAGCCCCGATAATGCGGGCACGAAAGCGAGGTTGCGTGAGATGGCCGAGGCGGCGTCGAAACGGGCGATCTCGCCATAGTTCTTAAATAGTCCGAGGCCGCGCGCCCAGTTGATGGCCGAGGCGGCGTTATAGACGCCGCCATCGAGCGCATAGGTGCAGGGCGCGTCGCCGATCCGCCAGGCGATGGTCGGCAGCAATCCGCTGGCGGCCTCGCGCAACGGCTTGTCGCCGGCGATGGCGAGGGCGAAGGCACCGGTACCGAAAGTGATCTTGGCATCGCCGCGACGACGGCAGCCATGGCCGAAGAGGGCGGCCTGCTGGTCGACCATGCTGGCCGTCACCGGAACCCCGCCGATCTCGGCGAGCGTGCCCGTGGTCGAGACGATTTCCGGCAGGCACTCCATCGGCACGCCGAAAAGCGCGCACAGCGCCGGGTCCCAGCTCAGCGTCTCCAGATTCATCAGGCTGGTGCGCGAGGCGGTGGTGACATCGGTGACGGCGCGGCCGGCCAGGCGGTCGAGAAAATAGGCATCGCTGGTACCGAGCTGCAAGCGCCCTTCCTTGCGCAGCGCCTGGGCTTCCGGCACGTGGTCGAGCAGCCAGCGCAATTTGCTGGCGGAGAAATAGGGATCGAGCGGCAGGCCCGCGCGCTGCAGCGTCTCGCTTTCGGCTCCCGCCGCCTTCAGGCGCTGGATCTCGCCTTCGGTGCGGGCATCCTGCCAGACGATGGCGTTGTAGATGGGCTGCTTCGTCTTGCTGTCCCAGGCAATGACCGTTTCACCCTGGTTGTCGAGCCCTATGGCAGCCGCATCATTGCCCAGGGCGATGCAGCTCTCGATATGGCCGATCAACTCCTCGGGGTCATGTTCGACCCAGCCGGCTTGCGGGAAGATCTGCCGGTGCTCGAATCCACCCAGGGTCGCGAAGCTTCCGTCGCGATGGAGACGATGCACCTTGGTGCCGGTCGTTCCTTGGTCGATTGCAATGACAGATTGGTTCGTCATCTGGCAGTTATCCCGCGAAGTGGTTCTTGTGGATCTCGCCATCCTTCATGACGAAGGCGACATTGGCCACTGTCTTGATGTCATCCAGCGGATTGGCCGCATAAGCGACGATATCGGCAAAGGCGCCTTCCCGGATCTCGCCCAGTTTGCCGGCCTGGCGGATCAGCTTGGCGGCGTTGATGGTGGCGGCGCGGATGCTGTCGATAGGAGAGAGGCCGCAATCGCGCACCATGACGATCAGCTCCTGCCAATTCTCGCCATGGTGATTGCCCGGCGTGCCGGCATCGGTCCCCATGGCGATCGGCACGCCGAGCTCATGGGCACGACGGATCGCCTGGGTTGAGGTCTTGCCGCTTTCGATCATGCGGTCGATCTGATGCGGTGGCATCGAGGCCATTGCTTCCTTGCTGTTCAGCATGGCGTCGAGCGTGCACTGTGTTGGGACCAGGAAGACGCCTTTCGCCGCCATCTCGCGCAGCACGGCATCATCGGCATAGGTGCCGTGTTCGACGCTGCTGCAGCCAGCGGCGATGGCATTGGCGATGCCGCGGCAGGCATGAGCATGCGCGGCGACATGCCTGAAATTGTCCTCGGCGATCTCGACCGCCGCCTTCAGCTCTTCCAGCGAATACTGGATCGACCGGGGATCTTCGCTTTCAGGCGACAGCACCGCCCCCGTCGCCATTACCTTGATCAGATCAGCGCCTTGCGCCAACTGCTTGCGGGCGGCAGCCCTGACCGCATCGGCTCCATCGGCGATCTCATACATGCCAGGATAGAGGTCCATGCCGGACGTGGTGATGGAGAGGATGCGTCCGGCGACGAACATACGCGGTCCGGCATAGTCGCCGCGATTGATAGCGTCGCGCATGGCGATCTCGACGTAGTTCCAGCCACCCACCTCGCGGATGGTGGTAATCCCACAAAGCAGGGTGCGTTCGGCAGCCTTGGCGGTGTAAAGCGCCACTTCGGCATCGCTCCGCCTAGCATGGCCGAGATAGTCGCAACTGTCGGTCGGCTGGGTCAGATGCACATGGCAATCGATCAGTCCGGGCAGGATCCAAGCGCCCTTGAGATCAATCACCGTATCTTCGTTTGTCGGACCCGGCTCACCGCTGAGCTTGACGATATTCTTGCCGTCGATGCCGATTGCGCCACGCTTGAAGGCGCCCGCCGCCACATCGAGGTATTGTGCGTTAATCAGCCACTGCATAATCCTGAAAATACTCCACAGTTCCGCAGGTCTCGACCGCGAGCGCTGGTTCTAGTTGATATTGACGTCAATTCGTTCGGCGCCGCGCAATGCGCTCGCCGGCAATTGCCAATCGATGCGGCGTTCGGGCAAGGCGCATATAGACCGGGACCACACCGTCTGGCCATTCACGCTGACGCTCAGCCGGCCTCGCGTCGCCTGGGCGACACGCGCCTTGAAGAGCAGCGGTCGGTCGGTGCCGAGCGTGGGGTCGATACATTGCGGATAGACATAGGAGAACGGCGCTGTCGCCCGCACGGGTACCAGTTTGCGCGCCGTCGGCAGCGGTTGGCGCAAGGCGTCGAGGATATGGCCAGCGGCGGCGGCTCCCTCTCGGAAGCATTGCCCCGCCGTCTCGATGCCGCGCAACAGATTACCGGCGGCGAAATAGCTGGGATCGCTGCAGCACATATTCTGGTCGATGCGCGGGCCCTGGGTGCCGGCGTCGATGGCAAGCTCGCTTGGCACAACCAGCGCGGTTTCCGGCCGGAAGCGGCCGGTGAGGATGACGCCGTCACAGGCGATGCGCTCGATCCCACGGCCGCGTTCGACCTCGATACCCTCGACGTGGTCGATGCCGATGATGCGGGTGAGCCTGGTATTGAGAAGGACCGGCACGCCGAGCAGATGCCGGGCGATGAGATCGCCGGGGCGCCGCGCAGTGATGCGGTCATTGGCCTCGATCATCGCCAGCGGCTTGACGCCGGCATGGCGCAGGGTCAGCAAAGTGGAAAAGGAAACGAGCTCTGTACCGATCACGACAGGACGCTGGAACGGTTTGCGGCCCTGCAGATAGACCATCTGTTGCAGCATGCCGGTATTCATCACGCCCTGCGGCCTGGCGCCGGTCAGCAGCCGGGCACTGCGCGGCGTCTCGCGTGCCCCTAAAGCGAGCAACACCTTGTTACCGGCGATGACCATCGGACCATGCGGTCCCGTCACGCGCACCTCGCCGCCGGGCTTGAGGTCCAGCACGGTCGTATGGGTGCGGAGATCAAGCCCGTCCACCTCGTCGACCAGGCGGCGCGCATAGGCAGGACCTTGCATCAGACGCGTAAATTCACGCAAGCCATAGCCGCCATGGCCACAATGGCGCGGAATGCCGCCTGCCTCCGTCTCGCGCTCCAGGATGATGACATCGCGCAGGCCGGCTTTCTTCAGCGACCGCGCGCAGGAAAGCCCCGCAGGGCCGCCGCCGATGATGACGACTTCGGCCGAGGTCGATTTCATTTCACTCATGATGCAAAGGCGCTTTCCGCAAGGCGCGTCACCTCGGCGCCGCAATAGAAGCCCTGGCAGCGGCCCATCATGCAGCGCGTGCGCCGCTTGAGGCCACCGAGATCGCCGGCCGCGAAGCTACCGCTGAGGGCCGCCGTCACTTCGCGGCGTGTCACCCATTCGCAGTGGCAGACGATATCCATGCCGGCCTCGGTCTGATAGGGGCGCGGCCGGTATTCGCTGATATTGGGAACCGGCGTCCAGATCGGCTCAGCCATCAAGCCGCCGCCAAAATGTTGCTGATGCAGCTCAGCGACATGCTGGGCAATGCCGAGGGCGCCAGTGAGGCCGGTGGAGCGAATCCCGCCGACAGTGATCCAGCGGCGCTCGGACAACGCCTCGATCTGATAGTCCTTGAACTCTGTCGCCGGCCGCAACCCCGCATAGACGGCGTTGACGGTTTGCTGCGCCAAAGCCGGTATCATCTCGCGGCCCTTGTCGATCAGCTGCCGCAAGGTCACCTGATCGACCTCGGCCAGTGCGCGATCCTCCTGGTCCTCCGCGGTCGGCCCGACCAGCAGATTGCCGAAGGCGGTCCGGCAGATGACGATGCCCTTGGTGCGCTCGGTCGGCACCGGCAGGATGATGGCCTGGGCGAGCTTCGATGCCGGCTTGTCGAAGACGACGAACTGGCCCTTGCGCGGCGTCACCTTGAAAGGGCTCGGTCGGCAGATCGCCTCGACGATATCGCCGTAATTGCCGGCGACATTGATGACGAGACCGGTGGCGATATCACCATCCGTTGTCTCCAGCATCCAGGCGCCGTTTTCGAAGCGGCCGCCGGTCACGCGGCAGCGCCGCTTCACACGGCCGCCATGGGCGAGACCCTGTTGCACATAGGCAAGGGGTGCCGACCAGGGATCGATGATATGCTCGCCGGGCACCAACACGGCGCCCAAAGCATGATCGGCGAGATGCGGTTCCCGGCGCTTGAGATCATTGCAATCGATCTGGCGGACGTCACGGACATTGTTGTGATGCGCCTTGTCGACGATGCCGGGCAGTTTGGACAACTGCTCCTCGTCCCAGGCGACAACCAGCGCCGTGCTCTCGACCAGCGGCAGATTGAGCTTGTCCTTGATCTCGAGATACTCGCGATAGCCTGCTTGCATGCAGGCTAGCTCCAAACTGCCGAAAGGCGCGTCGAAACCGGTATGCAGGAGGGCACTGTTGCCTTTGCTGGCGCCGGACAGGATATCACCACCCGCTTCCACCAGCAGCGGTTTCAGTCCCAGCATGGCGAGGCGCCGGAAAATCGCACAACCCACCACGCCGCCACCGATGATGACGATCCCTGCCTGATCAACTGACGTCGTCATGTTCTACCCAAAACCAGAACCCCCATCCGCTGGATGGGGGCGCTGTCATCATGATAAAATTCGATCCGCGGTCAACCGGTCAAATTTGCCGCAGATGGAACGACTTCGGTCGGGTCAGCATCTCATAACCGACCTTGCTCAAGGTGGCGCCGCGGCCGGAATCCTTGACGCCGACCCAGGCCAGCGCCGGATCGAGATAATCGCAGCGGTTCATATAGACCGTGCCGGTCTCGATCTGGTTGCCGATCTTGAGCGCGGCCTGCTCATCCTGCGTCCAGAGCGCGGCGGTGAGGCCGTATTTGCTGTCATTCATCAGCTTCACGGCCTCGTCGTCGGACTTGACCTTCATGATGCCGATGACCGGGCCGAAGCTCTCTTCCGCCATCACCGACATGGAATGGTCGACATTGACCAGTACCTGCGGGGCGACATAGGGCGTGCCCGGTTTGTCGGCCGCGAAGCTTTTCGCATCGATCAGCGCCTTGGCGCCGTGCTTGACGGCGTCCTGGATCTGGCTACGAACGAATTCCGCAGCCGAGGTGCGCACCATCGGCCCGAGATTGGTGTTGGTGTCGAGCGGGTTGCCGAGTCGGTACTTCTTGGTCAAATCGACGAAGCCATCGACGAATCTGTCGTAGAGGCTTTCATGTACGTAGATGCGCTCGATGGCGCAGCAGCACTGGCCGCTGTTGAACATGGCGCCGTCGACCAGGTTCTCGATCGCGTGATCGAGATTGGCGTCGGCCCGAACATATGCGGGGTCCTTGCCGCCAAGCTCCAGGCCGAGGCCGATGAACTTGCCGAGTGCGGCCTGCTGCACGGCATGGCCGCCGGCGACCGAGCCGGTGAAGTTGACATAGGCAACTTCCGGCGCGGCGATCACCTTCGCCGTGTCCTCGTGGGTCAGCACCAGATGCTGGAAGATGCCTTTCGGCAGGCCGGCCTGGTCGAAGGCATCCTGGAAGCCTTCGGCGCAAAGCGGCGTCTGCGCCGAATGTTTGAGCACCACGGCATTGCCGGCCATCAGCGCCGGGATGACGCCGTTGACCGAGGTCAGATAGGGATAGTTCCAGGGCGCCACGATGAAGACGACACCGAGCGCTTCGCGGCGGATGAAGCGGGTGAAGCCCGGCTTGTCCTTGGCTTCGATGTCGGCGAGCGCCTCGGGGGCGATCTGGATCATGTAGCGGGCGCGCTCCTCGAACCCGCGCATCTCACCCGGGCTCTGGGTGATCGGCCGGCCCATCTGGCGCGTGATCTCCTCGGCATGTTGATCCTTCTTGGTCAGAAAGATATCGACCGCCTTGCTGAGGAGCTTGGCGCGCTCGGCCACCGGCGTAAGACGCCAGGCCTTTTGCGCCTGCTGCGCCGCCGACAACACCGCTTGCACCTCGGCGGCCGTGTTGTACGGCCGCTCCACGCAGACGGAATTGTCGATCGGGCTGATGGTCTTTTGCACTGCTGACATGATGCTTCCTTAGATGATCTCGAAATAGCGAGACAATTCCCAGTCGGTGATGTGCTTGCGGAATTCCCGCTCTTCCCATTCGCGGGTCGCCGCCCAATGTTCGACGAAATCGGCGCCGAACAGCTCTTCCGCGGCCTTGGATTTCTTCAGCCGCTGGGCCGCTTCCCACAGCGTGCGCGGGAGGTCGAGCTTGGCCGGATGCTTCTTCTCATAGGAATTGCCGACGATGGCCTCGGTCGGTTCGATCTTGTTCTCGATGCCATAGAGGCCGGAACCGATGGAGGCGGCAAGGGCGATATAGGGATTGCAGTCGGCGGCGGCGATCCGGTACTCGACGCGCTGCGATTTCTCCGAACCCGGAATAACGCGGAGCGCGCAGGTGCGGTTCTCCACACCCCAGGTCGCGTTGGTCGGCGCCCAGAAGCCGGGAATGAGGCGCGAATAGGAATTGACGGTGCTGGCCACCATGCCGAGCAGTTCCGGCATCAGCGCCTGCTGGCCGCCGATGAACCAGCGCTGCTTGTCGCTCATGCTGTGCGGCTTCTTCGCGTCATAGAAGGCGTTCTTGCCGCTCTTGTCCTTGAGCGAGATATGGATATGGCCGCTCTGGCCGGGATAATTGTTCGACCATTTGGCCATGAAGGTCGCCATCAAGCCGCGGCGCTGCGCCAGCACCTTCATGAAGGTCTTGAAGAGGGCTGCACGGTCGGCGGATTCGAGCGCCTTGTCATAGGCAAGTGCCGCTTCGAGCACACCTGGGCCGGTTTCCGTGTGCAGGCCTTCGATCGGCATGCGCATGATCTCGCAGGTGTCGAGGATCTCCTTGTAGAGATCGGCCCAGACGGTGTTGCGGATCACCGAATAGCCGAACCAGCCCGGCGTCATCGGCGTGAGATTCCGATAGCCCTTCTCGCGCACACTTTCCGGCGTCTCGTCGAACATGAAGAATTCGAACTCGCAGGAGCCATAGACGTCATAGCCCATGCCCTTCGCCTTATCGAGCACACGGCGGAGCGTACCACGCGGGCAGATGGCTTCCGCCTTATCGGTGAACTCGGCGAGGAAGAACAGCATATTGTCTTCGAACGGAATATCGCGGCAGGTCTCCGGAACGATCCGCACGAAGGCGTCGGGATAGGCGGTATGCCAGCCGGTATATGTCGTGTTGTCCAAGAGCTGGTCGCTGCTGTCCCAGCCGAGCACGACGTCGCAGAAGCCGAAGCCGTTTTCCAGGGCAGAGAAGAACTTCGCCTTGGACATGTATTTGCCACGCAGAATGGCGTCACCGTCGAACACGCCGACCTTCACATGGGTGAGGCCGCGTTCCTCGACGATCTTTTTGGCATCGGCAATCGTCTTAACCTGTTCCGGCTTTAAAGGCATTCGTTTCCCCTGATGTCTTTTGCTGATATTTACAATTGAAGTGGTTAATTCACTGCAAGATCGCCGGCTGGTTTAGCCGGTGATCTTCTTCCCCTTGATACTGATTTCGGCCCGTTTGCGGCGCTGGTAAATAGTCTCTGGCGATCTTCGCTCGGACGCGTTCCATAGGCCTCCGTATAGCATTTCGAGAAATGCGAAAGCGAGTCGAAACCAACGTCGCGGGCAATGGCGGAGAGCGTCGTCGTCGTGCCCTGCATCAGTTCCCGGGCGCGTTGCAGGCGCAGGCGCAGGTAGAACTCCCGCGGGCTGGTGCCGAGATGGCGGCGGAACAGGCGCTCGAGATGCCGGAGATGGACGCCGGCGCGTTTGGCGATGGCGCGCAGTTCCAAAGGCTGCTCCGCATGGCGCCGCATGGCCTGCAAGGCGCGCTGCAACGCCCCGGCGCTGGTCAGGCTTGAGGCCAGATGCGCATGCGGCTGCAATTCGCCGGCATCGCGCGCGCGGTCGCGCAATAACTGTCCGGTCACATGCCGTGCTGCATCCTCGCCAAGAGTCTGACGGACGATCCGCAACATCAAATCGGATGTGGCGCAACCGCCGGCGCAGGTGAAGCGGCGGCGATCGACGACGAAGAGGTCCGGATGCAGGCTGGCTGGACCGCTGCGCCGACAAAAGAGATCGCCGGGCGCAAGCTTGCGATTGTCCAGCATGGCGGTCTGGCCTGGCGTCGCGCAGGCATAGCCGCGCATCAATCCCAGGCGGGCCAGTAACACGGCGCCGTTAGCCACGGCGCCGATATGCGCTTCGGCGGCGTCCGCCGTCCGGAGCCAGCCGACCAGCGATGCCAGGTTGTCCGATCCCTCGGGCAGAATGTCGGCGGTCGACATTTCGGCGAGGATCAGCAGGTTGGCCGCGGCGGGTCCTTCGGCGATGCAGCGGTCGGGATTGACGTCGATGCTGCTGGCGGAAGGCACGGCACCGGGGACGAGACCGATTGTCTCCAAGTGGAACGCCTGGCGGCCCGCCATTTCGTTGGCGGTCGTCAAGGTGTCGACCACGCGGGCAAGATCGCCGAGCGCGAAACCAGGGATGAGCAGGACGGAGAGACGTATCCCGCCATCGGCATCCGGCTGCAGGATGGCATCGCCGCTTTCGGCGATCGGCGTCGCCCTGATGGTGGCCCGCTCATTCTGCCGGGAAAGCAGATCGGGAACGAGATTGACAGTCGCAATCGCAGTTTCGGTCATTGTTTCCCCGACAGGGCGAAACGGCTCATCGGGCATTGCTGCCGAACGGCGCTTCCCCCCTCTGTCTAGGGACCTGAGAGATTGGCCATGTCCGCGAACAGACAGGTTTACTCCGTCGGTGGGGTGCTGACGGCACCCGCTTTCCAGAGTGTGGCACCGCCCTGGTCCTTTTGCCTGAGAGTTTCCGGGGGCGGTTGCTCCTTCGGCGCCGGCCTGATGACGTGGCCAGTCTCTCCCAGCGGCGGTCTTAATGGAGCGGTAGTCTCAGCGGCGCGGCTTGTTCCGTCAAGCGCATTCTTGCAGGCCAAAGCAACAAATGATGTCGATTTGGTTTGGGAATAAGTCGCTTCGGGGATGCAAAGCCAAGGCAATCACTCTCAAGCGCGATTTCAGGCGATGGTACCGATGTCATCTTCATGCGCCGGCCATTGGCATCAAGGGCCGCTCTGGTGTCGACGGCGCCGCAGCGTGGCATGAAAAAGGGGAGGCAAATGCCTCCCCTGATCCAGTCGGCGGGCGCCGAAGCGCCCGCCGTTATGGGGTCACGACCCCGGTTTATCAGCCGAGAGCGGCTTCCTCGCGAGCGATTTCCGCCTGACGGGCAGCCACCGCTTCCGGTGTCAGCGGCGGGCCGGCGAAGCGGCGCTTCTCGAAGGCGAACCAGATGATGATCAGCGCGACGACGACGACCGCCAGGAACTCGCCCACCAGCTGGTAGGGAGGCTGGAAGCCGACGAAAGCCAGCACCGCGCCGCCGATGACGGCGAGCAGGGCAACAGGCTTTGACCAGACGCCGAGATCGAACGGGCCCTTCTTCGTCCAGCTGCGGCCTTCGGCGAAGATGCCGCAGGCGATCGGGATGATATAGGACACGTAGAGGAACACCGCACAGCCTGATGCCAGGATGATATAGGCCTGGGCGTTGGTACCGCAGAAATAGCCCAGGATCATGCAGAGGATGGCGCCGACCCAGATAGCGACACCCGGTGTGCGATGCGTCGGGCTGATCTTGCGCAGCAGATGCGAACAACCCGGGATGCCACCGTCGCGCGCGAAGGCGTACATCATGCGCGACAGCGAGGTCATGCCCGCCAAGGCGCAGAGGAAGTTCGACACCACGATGCCGACACCGATCAGATTCTTCAGGATGCCCGGCATGGTGCTGGAATCCAGCACATAGGCGAAGACCGAGAAGCCCTTCTTGGCGCCGTCATCCAGCGACGGCATGGCAAGCAGGATGGCGACGACCAGCAGCCAGCCGAACAGACCCGACCAGAAGACCGAGGTCAGCATGCCCTTCGGCACGGCGCGCTGTGCATCACGGGTTTCTTCCGAGGTATGTGCGGAAGCATCGAAGCCGGTGATGGTGTAGCAGACGTGCAACAGACCGAGGACGAAGGCAAACATCAGGCTGCCCGTCTGCGGCCAGGTGCCGGCACCCGGATCGCCCGTGTAATTGGTGAAGGTCACCAGGCGCGACGGGTCGAGCGGGACGGGCGAACCGACCAGCAAGCCGACGATGATGACGACCGAAACCAGGAAGATCAGATAGCCGGAGAAATCCGTCAGGATCGTGGTCGCCTTGATGCCGACATAGTTCAGGATTGCCTGGGCCACGGTGACGAGAATGACGCCGATGGTGAGCTGGCCCGGCGTGAACGGGTCCGCCGAGAAGCCGAAGATCGGTACGAACACGAGGTCATGGGCCAGGAGGACGACGCCGTAATTCACCGAGGAAACGACGAAGAGCAGCCCGATCAGGTTGAGCCATGCAGTGCCCCAGCCAAGGCCCTTGCCGCCAAGGATCGAGCCCCAGTGGTAGAGGCCGCCCGCTGTCGGATAGGCGGACGCGATCTGGCCCATGGCCGTCGCGACCAGCAGTGCGAAAACCGAACCGACGATCCAGCCGATGCCGATCGAACCGCCGCCGCCGGCGCCGAAGGCGACAGCATAGGCGCCGATGCCACCGGCGAGGATGCAAATGATCGAGAATGAAATGGCGAAATTCTGGAACCCACCCATGCGTCTGGAGAGTTCCTGGGCATAGCCCATACTGTGAAGGACTTTTACGTCCTCATCCTGGTGACCTAACGTAGACATGTCGTTTCCCCTTGCGTGGTCGTAGTCGGGACGAAGCTGGCCAGTACGGCCTGTCCGGATCACAGCTAAATCGGCGCGCACCGATGAAACCGAACCGAACACCCCCAGATTGTCCCGAATCGACATTCAAGCGACTTTATGTCGCTCGGTGGCGCAAGTATGCGTCGTCGTTAAAAACTTGTAAAGCTACACGGCTGCCACATAAAACGCGGTTTTATGATGGCATTTGCGCAGGTCGCTCAGCGAGCATTCTTGTCGGCAAATCGCGCGGTGCAGAAATCGATCAAGGCGGCGGCCTTGCGTGTCGGCCTGCTTTCAGCCAGACGCGCGATACCCAGTTGCGTCGGACGCAGCTTCTCGCTCAGCGGCCGATAGATCAAGCGCCTGCCATCGAGGCTGAATTCGCTGATCGGGCGCGAATGCATCAGCGAGAAGCCGTCGCTATTGGCGACCAAACCCCGCATCATTTCGAAACTTGGCGTTTCATAGGCGATGCGCGGTTGCAGGCGCTGGCTATAGAGAATGGATAGGAAATAATCCCGGCTCTGCGGCAGGCTCAGCAGGATCATCGGATAGGCGACGAGGTCATGCAGCGAGACCTTTTTGCGCTCCGCCAGGGGATGGCCTTCGGCCATGAAGGCATGCAATGGTACTTCAGCGAGGGGCGTGAACTCGATATCGCCGCCGAGATTGAGATCATAGGTAAGTGCCAGTTCGGCACTGCCGCCGCGCAGATCGTCGAGCACGCCTTGCACATGGTTCTCATGCAAATGAATGGTGATGTCGGGATAGGCAGCCGCGAATTCCCGCAGCAACTGCGGCATCACCATCGGCGCAAAGGTCTGGAAGCAGCCGAGATGGAGGTCGCCGGCCAGCTCCTTGCCGAGGCCGATGGCGCTCTGGCGCAGATCCTCGGCATGGTCCAACAGGCCCTTGGCTTCTGCCAGCAAGCGCCGTCCCGCCGCGGTGAGGCTGAGGCCCTGGGCGTGATGGCGGATGAAGAGGGCGACGCCGAAGCGCTCTTCAAGCTGGGCGATTGCCGCTGAAATGGACGGCTGGGATACATGGAGCACTTGGCCGGCGCCGGTGACGCTGCCGGCCTCGGCAGCTGCCACGAAATAGCGCAACTGCTTGAGCGTATAGGTCATTAAAAAATCCGATCCATAATCAATTATAAAAATATTTTCCCTTTCCAGGCCCCGCCGTCAAGATTTCTTCCGACAACCGGTCGGCTTGGCCCTCCGGCCAATGCGAACCCGTGAGTGGAGACGACTTATGCTGAGGACCGGAGAGCAATATCGCGAGTCACTGCGCGATGGCCGCCAAGTGTGGATCAATGGCGAAAAGGTGGCCGATGTCACCCGGCATCCGGCGCTGAAGCCGATCGTCGATATCCGCGCCCGCATCTACGACATGGCCCATGAGCCGGGCAGCAAGGAGGTCATGTCCTATCGCGATCCCGCGACCGGCGAGGAAAACAATATCGGCTACAAGCTGCCGCACACGCAGGACGACTGGCATGCCAAGCGCCGCGCCGTCGACACGGTGATGAAGGATATCAAGGGCTACGCCATCCGCGTCGGCGACGAGACGATCGGCGAGATGTGGTCGCTCTATGACGGCCGCGATGTGCTGAATGAGGTCGATCCGCAATTCTCCAAGAATATCGAGCATCACATCAATCACGCGCTGACCGCCGATACCTTCCATGTCTCGGCCAACACCGATCCCAAAGGCGATCGTTCCAAGCGGCCGCAGGATCAGGACCCGGACATGCTGCTGCATCTCGTCAAGGAGACGGACAAAGGCATCATCGTGCGCGGCGCCAAATATGAGACGGCGGCAGCCTATGCCAATCAGGCTTTCGTCAAGCCGACCATCGCCAATTGGGGCGATGACAAGCTCAGCGATTACGCGCTTGGCTTCATCTGCGACATGGGATCGCCGGGATTGAAGCATATCTGCCGCACCGGCTTCACCGGGCGCGCGCCGGCCAAGGACTATCCCCTGTCTAACCGCTGCGACGAAGTTGATACGCTGCTGGTCTTCGACAACGTGCTGATCCCCTGGGAGAACGTGCTGTTCTATCGCCACACCCGGGCGGCCAGTTATATCCGCAGTACGCTGCATCGCTACAGCGCCTTTCCCTTTACCCAGCGCCTCATCACCATCGCCGATCTTCTGATCGGCACGGCGATGTTCAACGTCAAGCAGACCGGCCTCGATGCCCAGCAGGCGGTGCGCGAGAAGCTGGCCGAGCTCATCTGCTACCGGGAGGCGATCAATGCCCATCTGACGGCGGCCATCGCCACGGCGCAGAAGAGCCCCGGCGGCCTCCTCATGCCGAACCAGTCGCTGCTTTATACCGGCCGCAAGACCGCCTGCGCGCGGCTGCCGGAAATGCTTCATCTCGCCCGCGAACTCTGCGGCGGCCAGATCTGCGTGACACCTGACTCAGCATCCTTCGAAAGTCCGGAAATCGCCGAATGGCTGGAGAAATACTATCACGTGAATGAACACTGGACGGCGGAAGACCGTCGCCGGCTGCTGGCCTTCGCCCGCGATCTCATCAATTCCGATCGCGCCGGCCATATGGTCACCTTCGAGCTCTTCGCCCAGTCGCCGCCCTTCGCGCATCTCAATGCCGTCTATATGAATTTCGATCCCAGCAACGCCTTGCAACTGGTCAAGAATGCTGCTGATCTGTCGGATAACGTGATGGGGCAGTGGCAAAAGCGGTGAGGCGACCGGCTTCGAGCGTTTCTTCATGTCATTGCCGGGCTTGACCCGGCAATCCATGGGAGAGATGAGCGCGCTGCTTCCGCCATGGACCCTCGGGTCAAGCCCGAGGGTGACAATGGTGTGCCGGCGGACACGGACGGCATCAAATTCTGTCATTGCCGGGCTTGACCCGGCAATCCATGGAAGACACGAGCTTGCTGCATCTTTCGCCAAAGCTCGTCACATGAAATAATTTGGGGACAAGATGGCTTACAGTCACATCCGCCTGCGCAAGTTCAATACCAAGATCACCTATCCAGAGCAGAATCTGGATAACGACCTCTCCATGTCGGTCCGGGCCGGCAACCAGATCTTTCTGCGCGGCCAGGTCGGCCAGGATCTCATGGGAAACAATGTCGGCGTCGGCGACGCGGCTGCGCAGGCCGAACAAGCCATGAAGAACGTGAAGCAGCTGCTGGAAGAGCAGGGCGCGCGGCTGCAGGATGTCTGCAAGATCAATATCTACATCGTCGACCGCGCCTATCGTGAGGCGGTCTATCGTGTCGTCGGCAAATGGTTGAAGGGCGTCTATCCGGTTTCGACAGGACTGATCGTCAACGGCCTCGCGCGGCCGGAATGGCTGATGGAGATCGATGTCTGGGCGGTCATTCCGGAAGAACGGATGAGTAAGCTGCCCGTGCCGCCGGCCAGCCTTGAATGGCGCGATGCGCGCAACAGGACCGCGGCGGTCAAGGGCAGCGACGGCAAGCGCGTCCTCGCCAGGAAAGCGGCGGCAAAGCGTGCTGTCGGCAAACGGAGCCGCGCATGACCTTCTCCGTCGCCGCGCGCTGCCCGAAGACCGGCATGCTGGGGGTCGCCATCACCACCTCGTCGATCGCGGTGGCCAGCCGCTGCCCCTGGGCGCGCGCCGGGGTGGGCGCCGTGGCGACGCAGAACATCACCGATCCCAGCCTCGGCCGCAAAGGCCTCGACTTGCTGGAGCAGGGCCTGGCAGCTCCCGACGCTTTGCAGCAATTGATGGCAGGCTCGCCCCATGCCGCCTACCGTCAGGTGACGATGATCGATGCCGCCGGGCGGACTGCCATCTGGGGTGGCGAGAAGACCCTCGGCATCCATGGCGCCGCCAGCGGGCGCGATTGTGTTGCTGCGGGAAACCTGTTGCGAAATACCGACGTGCCGCAGGCCCTGGTCAAGGCTTTCGAGGCAGCGACCGGCGATCATCTGGCCGATCGTTTGTTGTCGGCTTTGGAAGCCGGCCTTGCGGCCGGCGGCGAAATGGGCGCGGTTCATTCGGCGGGATTGCTGGTGGTGGATCGCACGGAGTGGCCGCTGGTCGATCTGCGGATCGACTGGGACGATGAAAATCCCCTGCCGCCCTTGCGCAAGCTGTGGGAGGCGTTCAAGCCTCAGGCGCAGGACTATATCACCCGCGCCCTCGACCCGCGCAGCGCGCCGGCTTACGGCGTGGCTGGCGATCCCTGAGCCAGCTGCATCTCGGCCTTTATCTCCTTAAGACTGAACGTCCTGAACCGGCTCCTGCCGTTTTCGATCTGCCGCTGCTGCGGGCGATATGTGGGCAGCAGCCGATGACGATCAGCGCGCCCAGCATCATGATCAGCGTCGGGAAATTCCGACAGATGGCGATGTCGAACAGCACCGCCCGGATCACGCCGCTACATTCCAAAGGGGCGAGTAGCGAGATCGGCCTGCCTCGGCGCTTTCCGGTCGGAAATCTTGCGCGGGAGAGGGTTTGATCGGCCTGTCTAAACCGAGTAGATAGGGAGGAAATCCACAGGACAGGCCATAGGCGCGGTCCTGTCAGTCGTTTCGGGATCTGTCAGTTCATGCCGCTCGATATCGTTCATAGTGCCTGTCCCCATGATTGCCCCAGCACCTGCGCGCTTGAGGTCGAGCGCCTCGATTCGCATCGGATCGGCCGCATTCGTGGTGCGCCAGGCAATGATTACACCTCGGGGGTGATCTGCGCCAAGGTGGCGCGCTATGCCGAACGGCAGCACCATCCCGACCGCCTGACCCGGCCGCTGCGTCGGATCGGCGATAAAGGCGTCGGCAGAGCAGCCTATGAAGAGATATCCTGGGAGGCGGCCCTGGATGCCATCGCCGAGCAATTCGTCCTGGCGGCTCAGCGTCATGGCAATGAAGCGGTCTGGCCCTATTACTATGCCGGCACCATGGGGTTGGTGCAGCGCGACGGCATCGATCGGCTGCGCCACGAGATGAGGTATTCGCAGCAGAAGAGCACGATCTGCGTCGCTCTTTCCGATGCCGGCTGGCAGGCGGGTGTCGGCATCATGCGTGGCGCCGATACGCGCGAGATGGTCGACTCCGATCTTGTCGTCATCTGGGGCGGCAATCCCGTTTCGACCCAGGTGAATGTCATGACCTTGATCGCCAAGGCGCGCAAGGCGCGCGGCGCCAAGCTGGTCGTGGTTGATCCCTATCGCACCGGCACAGCGGAACAGGCGGACTTGCATCTGATGCTGCGGCCGGGCACCGATGCGGCCCTGGCGGTCGCAATCATGCATGTTCTGTTTCGCGATGGCCTGGTCGATCGCCCTTATATGGCTAGGTATACCGACGACCCCGCGGCGCTGGAAAGCCATGTCGCCGAACGCTCGCCGGCCTGGGCCAGCGAGATCACCGGCGTGCCGGTCGAAGCGATTGAGAACTTCGCTAAGCTCTATGGCGGCACGAAGCGCAGCTTCATCCGCGTCGGCTATGGTTTCTCCCGCTCGCGCAACGGTGCTTCAAGCCTGCATGCCGTCAGTTGCCTGCCGGCCGTCACGGGCGCCTGGCAGCATCGCGGTGGCGGCGCGCATTACTCCAACCGCGTGATCTACCACATCGACAACAGCCTGATCACCGGCGCCGAGCTGCGTGACAGGAGCATCCGCGAACTCGATCAGTCCCGTATCGGCGCGGTCCTCACGGGTGATAAGCGCGACCTTGGCGACGGACCCCCGGTCACCGCGATGCTGATCCAGAATACCAATCCCATGATGGTCTGTCCGGACACTTTGAAAGTACGCGAGGGTTTTTGCCGCGGCGATTTGTTTGTCGCGGTGCATGAGCAGTTCATGACCGAGACGGCGATGATGGCCGATATCGTGCTGCCGGCGACAACTTTTCTGGAGCACGACGATATCTATCGTGCCAGTGGGCACACCTATCTGCAGGTGACGCGCAAGGTGGTGGAACCGCTCGGCGAGGCGCGCCCCAATCACGATGTGATTTGCGGTCTCGCTCATCGTCTCGGCTGCCGGCATCGCGGCTTCTTCATGAGCACCTGGGAGATCATCGACGAAACGCTGCGCTGTTCCGGCTGGCCCAGCGCCGACGCTCTCTATCAGGATCATTGGCAGGATTGCGCACTGCCGTCGGAGACGATGCGTTTCCTCGACGGCTTCGGTCATGCCGATGGCAGGTTTCATTTCCGCGCCGACTGGTCCGGTATCGGCCCGGCCGGCGACAGGTTGCCGGCCCTGCCGGACTTTGCCGCGGTGATCGATGCCGCCGACGCGACTCGGCCATTCCGACTCGTGACTGCGCCGGCGCGGCAGTTTCTCAATTCGACTTTTACCGAGACGCCGGGCTCGCAAGCACGCGAAAAGCGGCCGACTTTGCTCATCCACCCGCTTGATGCCGAGTCGCTTGGCCTCGCCGAGGGGGCGCGGGTGCAAATCGGTAATGATCAGGCAACGATTGTGGTACATGCTCGCTTATTCGATGGGCTATTGCGCGGAGTCGTGGTGATCGAGAGTATCTGGCCGAACAGCGCCTTCGAGGGAGGTGTGGGAGTGAACGCTTTGGTGAGTGCCGAGCCGGGCCTGCCGAATGGCGGCGCAGTCTTCCATGATACGGCCGTCTGGCTGAAGGCGGCATAAGATGTCGCGCCCTCATGTGATCGTCCTCGGCAACGAGAAAGGCGGCTCCGGCAAATCCACCACGGCGATGCATCTCATCGTCGCCCTGTTGCATGACGGTTACCGCGTCGGCTCGATCGATCTCGACGCCCGCCAGGGGTCGCTGACCCGGTATGTCGAGAACCGAAAGCAGACCAATGCCGGCATGCTCGTGCCCTTGCCGCAATCGGTCCATTTCGCAATCGAGCGCTCCAGCCTCGACAGCGCAACCGAAGGACGGGCCGATGAGGAAACGCGCCTCTCTGCCGCCATGGCGCAACTGGCCGATTGCGACTACGTGGTGATCGATACGCCCGGTGCCGATACCAGCCTGTCGCGCCTCGGTCATACCTTGGCCGATACGCTGATCACGCCGCTCAACGACAGCTTCCTCGATCTGGATCTATTGGGGCGGGTCGATCTTGACGGTGCCAAGATCATGAAGCTCAGCGTCTATAGCGAGATGGTCTGGGAGCAGCGCAAGACGCGCGCCCTGCGCGGCGGCAAGCCGATCGACTGGGTGGTGATGCGCAGCCGCCTCAGCAGCCTCGATGCCAAGAACAAGCGCGATATCGGCCAATTGCTGCAGCAACTCGCAAAGCGCATCGGCTTTCGCGTGGCGCCGGGCTTTACCGAGCGCGTCATTTTCCGCGAGCTCTTTCCGCGCGGCCTGACCCTGCTTGATCTCAGCCGCAAGGATACCGGGGTCGCCTGGCGCATGTCGCATGTCGCCGCCCGTCAGGAGGTGCGCGACCTGATCGATGCGCTTGGCCTCAAAGCGCCTGCGCCGGCGGAGCCGCGGCCTGCGCCCATGCCGGGCAATGTGACGGCGACGTTACCGCCAGCCGCGCCTGGTTCGCAGAATTCGGGCTCCCAGGATCCGGCGCCGCAAGCGCCGCTCTTCCAGAATCTGACCGTCGAAAGTCCGGCGGCCACGGATCCGGCTCCGGCCGAAGAGAGCGATCTGCCGATCATCCGTTTCTCCACCCCCGCCGCCTGACGGTCGGCCATTCGGCTGGCCCGACCTGCGCTGCTTCCGTCGTCGGGCGTTCAGGGGGCGAAGCTGCATACGGCGGGAACGAAACGGTCAGGCCCGCGTTATCGAGGCGCCCGGCTGCCCCGTCCGTCTGGAAGTCTTCTTTAGCCGTCACATTTCCGTGGCGCGGCAACGGCGGGCTTGCCGAGGTTCCTATGAAGTGGCACAACCAAAACGGTTCATCTCGTTAATCAATTCCAGCGTCGTAAGGTAAGGCTCAATGCGCAAACCCCTGCGTAAGGCGATTTTCCCGGTAGGCGGTCTCGGCACACGTTTCCTGCCGGCAACCAAGGCGATGCCGAAGGAAATGCTTTCGGTCGTCGATAAGCCGCTCATTCAATATGCCGTCGAAGAGGCGAAGGCCGCGGGAATCGAGGAGTTCATCTTCGTCACCGGCCGCGGCAAAAGCGCCATCGAAGACCATTTCGACTATTCCTATGAGTTGCAGCACACGCTTGAGGCGCGTGGCAAGAAGGCGGAACTGGAACTGATCAGCGGTCTGTTGCCGTTGCCGGGGCAGGTCGCCTATATCCGCCAGCAGGAGGCCAATGGTCTCGGCCACGCCGTCTGGTGTGCGCGCAACCTGGTCGGCAACGATCCCTTCGCGGTATTGCTGGCCGACGATCTTGTCCAGGCCGATGCACCCTGCCTGCGGCAGATGGTCGAGGTCTATAACGAAGTGGGCGGCAATGTGGTCGCCGTCATGGACGTGCCGCGCGAGCACACCAACCGTTACGGCGTCCTGAAGATCGGCAAGGACCAGGGCCGGATCGTCGAAGTCGAGGGCCTAGTGGAAAAGCCGAAGCCGGAAGAGGCGCCTTCGACCTTGTCGATTATCGGCCGCTATATCCTGCAGCCTGATGTCTTTGGCTTCCTGGAAGAACAGAAGCCGGGTGCCGGCGGTGAAATCCAGCTGACCGACGCACTGGCGCAGATGACCGGCCGTGGCCGCTTCCATGGCTATCGCTTCGAGGGCCGCCGCTTCGATTGCGGCGACAAGGCAGGCTTCATCGAGGCTAATATCGCCTTTGCGCTGAAACATCCGAAGATCGGCAAATCGGTGCGCCAGACGGTGCTCGATTTTGCCAAGGAAATCGGCGACTGATCGCGACTGATCGCGGCCAGCTCTGATGCAAGGCGGCGTGTCTCACGCCGCCTTTGCCATGCCTGGGGTCCGTTTGGTGATCCGTCTCTATTCAATATGATAGAGCGCGGTTCACGTTTTATGCGTCCTGGAAGGCGATCGCGACCATGATCATGTCGATCTTCTTGCCGTCGCTGGCGAGCGGCAGGAGCAACGCCTCGTAACGGAACGGCCGGCCGTCGGCGGTAAGGTCACGGTAGTAGCGTTGCGGTTGGCGTGATTCGACGATGCTGCGATAGTTGTCATAAATCGCCTGGCGCATTTCCGGCTCGGGAAAATTATCCAGGAATTGTCCCGTCATATCGAAACCGAAATGCTCGACATGCCGCGTGCCATCGAGGCGGAAGCGAAAACGCAGCGGATCGTAAAGCACATCGACCAAGGTGATGTCGCCGAGGGCATAGGAAAAGTCGAGGGGGTCTATGTCCCCGCGCCCCGGCAACAAAGAGCCATGCCACTTGCTCCGCCAGTAATTATACAGACGGTGCAGCGTGGCGCTGTGCAGCGTCTGTTTAATTGTGTCGGGGGCATTGTCGAGCATCACGCCTGCAAAAACCTTCTGGGAGTGCGCGCGCAGGATAGCCAAGACAGACCGGACTGCCTAGCTATCGGATCATGGCACGGACGGTTTGGTAAGATCGTTTAAATCTCACAAATCGTTAACGTCCCTGCCAATTAGGACTTGTGTTTTGGCGCGGCTTGGACGTCAAATACAACGTAGGCATGTGTCGCAAATCGATCGATCGAAATCGTCGCGGCAAATGACAGGGACTAACCTCTTCAAAAAACACAAATTCGCTAAGAAAAACTGAACGATACGCGTTGCAACAGGAGGCTAACGCACCATGAAATTGCGCCTTGGGACTTTATTCGCTTTTGGACGTCCGGCCATTGCCGCGACGCTCCTGGTTTTGGCGGCCGCGCCGTCGGCCATGGCCGCCGACATGATCGGCAAGTGTGAGCTCACCGGTACCAAAGGCTCCATCCCCTTCACGCCGGCGGTGGCCGGTCAGCTGACCGTCGAGGTCAATCTGCCGGCACCCGGCTGGTGGAATGGCGACACTGTCGAGCAGATCCAGGACGGTTATGAATATTGCCTGGCCGCGAATATCGCCCATCGCGCCGGGCTCGACAAACTGAAGGTTGTCAACGTCGCCTGGGATGCGCTGGTTGCCGGCCAAACCAAGGATTTCGATCTCGCCCTCTCGGAAATCTCCATCACCGATGAACGCAAGAAGGTGGTCGACTTCTCGATCCCCTATTTCAACTCCGATATCGGCGTTCTGGTGAAGAAGGGCGCCGCGGTTGATACGGACTCGATCAAGAAGATGCGCGTCGGCGTGCAGCAGGCAACGACCGGCGCCGACTTCGTCTCCAACACGCTGAAGCCGGCCGAAGTCAAGGTCTTCCCCGACACGACCGGCATGTTCACTGCCCTGATGGCCGGCCAAGTCGATGCAGCGATGACCGATACCGCCATCGTGCTCGGCCAGGCCTCGCAATCGAGCGGTGCATTGGATGTGGTCGGCCAGTATTCGACCGGCGAGACCTATGGCGCGCTCTATCCCAAGGGTTCCACCAACGCGGCGACGATCGACAAGATCCTCGACGCGTTGATCAAGGACGGCACCACGGCCCAGCTCTCGGCCAAATACTTGGCTGCGGCTTGGGGTACCGATCCGACCAAGGTCCCGTATTTCAAGCCGTGATCCGCGTGAAGTTGGCTCTGATCTGATGTCATCGAACACCGATAACCGGGGAGGCCGGACACTCGGCCTCCTCGGCGGTGAGCGTCGCTGGAGTGCCGGGACGCCCCCAAAAGATGTCACCGGCTGGGCGGCGGCGGCCCTCATCGTCAGTCTCCTTGTCCTGGCCGCGAGCTGGAAGACGCTGACAGATGTGCGCGCCGCTACTGTCGTCCTCAAAGTGGACGGACTGCTGGCCGACGCAATCCTGGTGATTTGCGGTCTCGTCGTTCTGCCGTTGATCTGGCCCGCCATCCAAAGCCTTCGCAAGTCGCAGGTGGCGAAGGCGGCACAGGCAGGCGGCGATCTGGTCGATGCCCGTGTCGCTACCGCCGCCTCTCGTGACTATGCCTATATCACGCTGGGTTTTGCCGCGGCGGTCGTGACGCTGCTGCTGGTCACGAAATTCTTCATCGCCAATGATCTTGCCGTCAGCCGCACCTTCTTCCTGCTGCCGTTGATATTCAGCTCCTTCTGGCTGATCCTGAAGGCTTTCTGGATCAACATCTATATCTTCGTGGTGGCGGAGATCCTGGTGCTGGCATGGGGGCTTGTCGTCGCGATCGCCCGCCTTGTGCCGGGCGAAGCCGGGCGACCGATCCGCATGATGTCGACTGTCTATACCGATATGTTTCGCGGCTTGCCGGCGATCATCAATATCTATCTGATCGGCTTCGGCCTTTCCTTGACCGGCCTGCCCTGGGTCAAGGATTTCTCGCAGGAGAGCTTCGCCATTCTTGCCCTGACGCTGACCTACGGTGCCTATGTCGCCGAGGTCTATCGCGCCGGCATCGAGAGCATCCATTGGAGCCAGGTGGCGGCGGCGCGCTCGCTCGGCCTCTCCTATTTCCAGACCCTGCGCTATGTGATCGTGCCGCAGGCGGTGCGGCGTATTATCCCGCCGCTGCTCAACGACTTCATCGGCCTTCAGAAGGATACGGCGCTGGTCAATGTGATCGGCTCAATCGACGCCTTCAACCAGGCAAAGATCGTCGCCAGCAACCACTTCAACCTGTCGCCGGTTACCACAGTCGCTATTCTCTTCATCCTGATCACCATTCCCCAGGCGCGCTTCGTCGATCGGCTGGTCGAGCGCGACCAGCGCCGTATGCGTGCCGGCGGCAGTTGAGGTTGCCAGCATCATGGCGATGATTGAAATCCGTGACATCCACAAGAACTATGGCCACCACAAAGTCTTCAATGGCCTCAGCCTTGAGGTCGACGAGCATCAGGTCGTTTGCCTGATCGGTCCTTCAGGCTGTGGCAAGTCCACCCTGCTGCGCTGCATGAATGGCCTCGAAAGCATCCAGGGCGGTGAGATCCGCATCCATGGCGATCGCATGACGGGGCCGGGCGTCGATGTGAATGCCTTGCGCCGCGATGTCGGCATTGTCTTCCAGAGCTTCAATCTGTTTCCACATATGACGGTGCTGGAGAATGTCACCCTGGCGCCCATCAAGGTGCTGGGCGAGAAGCGCGGCGATGCCGAGGCGAGGGCGATGAGCTTGCTGAAGCGCATCGGCCTGGAGCACAAGGCGAAGGAGTATCCTGATCGCCTCTCCGGCGGACAGCAGCAGCGTGTCGCCATTGTCCGGGCGCTGGCCATGGGACCGATGGTCCTGCTGCTCGACGAGATCACCTCGGCGCTCGATCCCGAGTTGGTCTCCGAGGTGCTGAACATCGTGCGCGATCTGGCCGCGGAGGGCATGACCATGCTGCTGGCGACGCATGAAATGGGCTTTGCCCGCGAGGTCGCCAGCAAGATCTGTTTCCTCTGCGATGGCAAGGTGCATGAGGAAGGGCCGCCGGCGGAGATCTTCGGCAACCCGAAGCAGGAGCGGACACGCGCCTTCCTGCAAAGGATCATCGAGGCCGGGCGGCTTTAGGATCGCGCAGCCCCCCGCGTTCGTCCGCATTGCATGATGCAGAAACAGTCGCAAACCGCTTCCGTCTCGCATACCAGCATTCTATGCTAGCGCTGACATCGGCGCAGAGCCGGCGCATTCGCGTCGCTGCATCCCATCGACTATCTATCTCGGACAATCGGAACGGAGACATCACCATGCCCGCCAAAAAGCTCCGCTGGGGCATCGTCAGTACCGCCAAGATCGCCACCGAAAAAGTCATTCCTGGTTTGCTGCGCAGCCAAAGATGCGACGTCGTGGGCATTGCCTCGCGAGATCTTCACCGCGCCGAAGCCGCGGTGAAGAAGCTGGGTCTCAAGCGCGCCTATGGCAGCTATGAGGAACTGTTGGCCGATCCCGAGATCGACGTGATCTACAACCCGCTGCCCAATCACCTCCATGTACCGGTGACCTTGCAGGCCGCCGCGTCTGGCAAGCACGTGCTCTGCGAGAAGCCGATCGGTCTCGATGCCGAGGACGCCGCTCAGCTGCACCGGATCGGCGACAAGGTGCAGGTGCTTGAAGCCTTCATGGTGCGCTTCCATCCGCAATGGCTGCGGGCGCGCGATCTGGTGGAGCAAGGCGCGATCGGGCCGGTTCAGGCGATCCAGGTCTATTTCTCCTACTTCAACGCCGACCCCAACAATATCCGCAACAAGCGCGATATCGGCGGCGGTGCGGCACTCGACATCGGCTGCTATCCCATCGTCATCGCGCGCTTTATCTTCAAGGCAGAGCCTGAGCGTGTCATCGCTCTCATCGATCGAGACCCGGTTACGGGCGTCGATCGTCTGACCAGCGGCCTTTTGGATTTCGGTGATGGCCGCCGGCTGGATTTCACCGTTGGCACCCAGTCGGTCCCCTATCAGCGGGTGCAGATCATCGGCTCCAAGGGCCGCATTGAGATCCAGATCCCGTTCAACGCGCCGCAGGCGGCAACGACACTGGTTTTCTGTGATGACGGCAGCAAGCTCGACGGCAGTGCCATCGTTACCGAGACGATAGCGGCTTGTGATCAATATGCCCTGGAAGGCGACGCTTTCGTTGAGATGATCCTCGGCGAGCGGCCCTGCGCCTATGGCATCGAGGATGCCATCCAGAACATGCGTATTCTCGACGCCCTGTTCCGCTCGGAAGAGAGCGGAAGGTGGGAGAAGCCGTAGGGCTACCGAGCTCCGACATACTGATTTGTCATTGCCGGGCTTGACCCGGCCATGAATTGCCGGGTCAAGCCCGAGGGTGACAGTGAGAATGAAGACAGTCCGTCGCTAGCCTGCGTCCTCACGCCCTCTTCTGGATCGGTATCGGCTGGCGCAGCACGGCCTTGATGTTGCGGGTCGCCTGGCGGATGCGATGCTCGTTCTCGACCAGGCCGAAGCGCACGAAATTCTCGCCATGCTCGCCGAAGCCGACGCCGGGGGCGACAGCGACCTTTGCTTCCGCCAGCAGGAATTTCGAGAATTCCAGCGAGCCCATATGGCGATAGGCCTCGGGAATCTCCGCCCAGGCAAACATCGAAGCCTTGGGCGGGGTGATGTTCCAGCCCGCCGCATGCAGTCCTTCGACCAGGGTATCGCGGCGGCCCTTGTAGCGGGCGCGAATCTCCTCGACGCAATCCTGCGGACCGTTGAGGGCGGCCGTCGCCGCCACCTGGATCGGCGTGAAGGCGCCGTAATCGAGATAGGACTTCATCCGCGTCAGGGCCGCGACCAGCTGCTTGTTGCCGGCGCAGAAGCCGATGCGCCAGCCCGGCATGGAATAGGTCTTGCTGAGCGAGCTGAACTCGACGGCGATGTCCTTGGCGCCCGGCACCTGCAGGATCGAGGGCGGCGGTGCGCCGTCGAAATAGATCTCGGCATAGGCGATGTCGGAGATGACATAGATCTCGTGCTTCTTACAGAAGGCGATGATCTCGCGGTAGAAGTCGAGATCGGCCACTTCCGCCGTCGGGTTGCTGGGATAGTTGACGATGACGGCGCGCGGCTTCGGCACCGAATAGCGCACGGCCCGGTCCATCGCCTCCAGGAAAGCCTCGCCCGGCTGGTAGGGGATCGAGCGGATGGCCGCTCCGGCGATGATGAAGCCGAAGGCATGGATGGGATAGCTGGGATTGGGGGCGAGGATGGTGTCGCCGGGGCTGGTGATCGCCTGGGCGAGATTGGCCAGGCCCTCCTTGGAGCCGAGCGTGGTGATGACCTCGCTCTCCGGGTCCAACTCCACGTTGAAGCGCCGGGCGTAGTAATTGGCCAGCGCCTTGCGCAGGCCCGGGATGCCGCGGGAGTTGGAATAGCGGTGGACACGCGGATCGTTCAGTGTCTCGACCAGTTTCTGGGTGACGTGGGCGGGCGGCGGCTGATCCGGATTGCCCATGCCGAAATCGATGATGTCCTGACCCTGAGCCCGGGCGGCGGCCTTCAGTTTGTTCACCTCAGCAAAGACATAGGGCGGCAGTCTCTTGATGCGGTGAAAGTCGGCGTCCATCGGGTGCGGGTCCTCAGCTGCGGGTTGGCCATGATCCGGCGGCCGCCAGCGTCGCTGATCTAACCGGCCGAACGCCGAGAGCGTAACACAGCGCGCCTGCGAGATCATCGCCGGAGAGACGAAGATTGCGAAACACGCGACGATTGTGCCGGCAGCGGCGATCCTCGCCTGAATACAGCTAAGGCCGATCGGCTTCGGGTCTAAAGTTTGACCGCTTGGGCAAAACTACCCTTAAGGTCGCGATAGAGCTGGCGATAGATATCGCCCTTGGTGCGATAGGCCTCGACCAGCGCCGGGTCCGGCAGCACGGTCACGTCGACCGGCGGCTTGGTGCAGACTGCGGCAGGGCTTTCACCGGTATAGGCCAGGCGGGCAAGCCGCGCCGCGCCATGGGCGGGGCCGATATCCCCGCCCTGGCGATAGGTCAGCGGCAGGTTGAGGATGGAGGCCAGAATGCGGCCCCAGAGCAGGCTCCGCGCGCCGCCGCCGATGACGGTGACGTCGCCGATCTCGACCCCGCCTTTCTGCAGCACGCGCACGCCGTCGGCAAAGCCGAAGGCGACACCTTCCAAGACCGCCTGCACCAAATGATGCCTTTTGTGCTCGAAGGTGAGGCCGAAGAAGACGCCCATGGCGTTGGGGTCGTTATGCGGGGTCCGCTCGCCGGAGAGATAGGGCAGGAAGATCAGCGAGCCGGTCGAGAATTTGGGATCGGCCTCGATCTCGGCCAGCAAAGCCGGAATCTCGCCATGGACGGCATGGGAGACCCAGGACAGACAGCTGGCGGCGCTCAACACCACGGAAAGCTCGCACCAGATGCCGGGCAGGCAATGGCAATGGCCGTGGATGCCGGCGGCGGCTTTCGGCGCATAGACGTCATTGGCGACGAAGAAGACGCCGGAGGTGCCAAGCGAAAGCGAGGCATCGCCGCGGCCGATGACCCCCACCCCGATGCCGCCGGCGGAATTGTCGCCTGCTCCGCCGGCCACGACGACATCGGGCCCGAGACCCCATTGTGCGGCGATCGCCGGCAGCAGTTTGCCGGTGACATCGCTGCCTTCGAACAGCGCCGGCATATGCGCGCGGGTGAGGTCGGTTGCCGCCAGCATCTCGTCCGACCATTGCCGCTTGCCGAGATCCAGCCAATGGGTGCCGGAGGCGTCCGACATATCGGTGGCATAGTCGCCGGTCATCAAGAGCCGGATGTAATCCTTCGGCATCAGCACCTTGGCGACGCGCTTGAAGAGATCCGGCTCGTGCCGCTGCAGCCAGATCAGCTTCGGCGCGGTGAAGCCCGGCCAACCGAGATTGCCGGTGATCTCCAGCATCCCCGGCACGCGGCGCTGCAACTCCTCGCCCTCGGCCTTGGAGCGGCCGTCATTCCACAGGATGCAGGGGCGCAGGATCTTATCTTGCGCGTCGAGCAAGGTCGCACCCAGCATCTGCCCGGAGAGGCCGATGGATTTCACGCCGCCGAGGATCGGTGCGGCCTGAGCCTTGATGTCCTGCATGGTGCGGTCGACCGCATTCCACCAGACGGCAGGGTCCTGCTCTGCCCACATCGGATAGGGGCGTGACACCTGCAAGGGCGCGAAAGACTGCGCAAGGACGCGCTGCGTCTCGTCGACCAGGATGGTCTTCACCCCGGAGGTACCAATATCGATACCGATGAACATGCCTATCCCTGTCCGCGTTCTTGTCTTGCCGGCAGCAGCTTGCCGGGATTCATCAGGCCGTGCGGGTCGAGCGCCGATTTCAGCACGGACATCAGTTCCAGTTCCAGCGGGTCGGCGGTGCGCCCCAGTTCGTCGCGCCGCACGGCGCCGATACCGTGCTCGGCGCTGATCGAGCCGCCACGCGCCAGCAGGATATCATGCACCACCTCGTTGATCTCCCTGGTGCGGGCCTGGAAGCTTTTCGCATCCTGGTTCAGCGGCTTGACGATGTTGAAATGGATATTGCCGTCGCCGACATGGCCGAAGGGCATCGGCCGCGCATCCGGCATCAGGCGCAAGACGGCCGCGGTCGCCTCTTCCAGGAAGGCCGGCACCTGCGAAACCGGTACGGAAATGTCGTGCCGGATCGAGCCGCCGGCTTCCTTCTGCACTTCCGCGAGTGATTCTCGCATGCGCCAGAACTGCTCGCCCTGGGCGACATTTTGCGCCACCACGGCGTCGAGTGCGAGGCCTTGCTCGATCGCTTCGGCGAGCGCGTTCTCCGTGGCGCTGATGATGTCGAGACCGTGCCCGCCGGCCCCCACCTCGATCAGCACATACCAGGAATGGATTTCGGCAAAGGGATCGACGACATTGGGGATGTATTTGCAGGCGAGTTCCAGTGCCAGGCGCGGCACCAGTTCGAAAGCGGTGATGGTATCGCCGGTCTGCGGCCGCAGGCTTGCCAGCAGCTTCACGCTGGCGGCCGGATCCGGCACGGCGACGAGCGCGATCGCCACCTGTTGCGGTCGCGGGAACAATTTCAGGGTCGCGGCGGTGATGATGCCGAGCGTGCCTTCGGCGGCGATAAAGAGATGCTTGAAATCATAACCGGTATTGTTCTTGCGCAATTTCCTGAGGCCATTCCAGATGCGGCCATCCGGCAATACGACCTCAAGCCCAAGGACGAGGTCGCGCATATTGCCGTAACGCAAGGTCATTACCCCGCCGGCATTCGTCGACAGGTTACCGCCGATCTCGCAGCTGCCTTCGGCGCCGAGCGACAGGGGAAACAGGCGATCGGCCGCCTTCGCGGCCGCCTGTAGGTCAGCCAGCACGCAACCAGCCTCCACCGTCACCGTATAATCCAGCGCATCGAGATCGCGGATGCGATTCATGCGGCCGAGATTGATCAGAATCTCCTCACCGGATGCCGAGGGAATACCCCCGGCAACCATGCCGGTATTGCCGCCCTGCGGCACGATAGGCAGGCGATGCGCGGCGCAGAGTTTGACGATATCGGCCACTTCCTGTGTGGAACCCGGACGCAGCACCAACGGCGCCTTGCCGGTGACAAGGCCGCGCCATTCCGTAAGATAGGGCGCCATTGCCTGCGGATCGTCAAGCCAGCCCTTGTTGCCGACAATGTCCTTGAGTTGCCCGGCGAGTTCAGGCGTCAGACGTTTCATGGTGAACCTCAATCTGCATCATACAGCCATCATCACCGAAGGCGGATCAGTTGCAAGTGCGGACGAAAAGAATCGGTTTGAGCAGCGAAAGTCTTTTTCCCCTGCGGCACATGCGCTAGTCTCAGTCGTCGAAACAAAGCAATCGCCACCGCCATCTGCATGACGGCTCCGGTGCAACGAATGCGGGGAAACAGTTTGGCACAAGAACGAGCCGAAACGGATTTCGTCAGCAGCGACGAGCAATTGCAAGTCCGCATTGCCTGGCATTATTACGTCGAGGGCCTGACGCAGAAGGATATCGCTGAGAAGCTGGATATCAACCGTGTGCGCGTCAACCGTCTGCTCTCCGCCAGCCGGGCCAGCGGCCTGGTGCAGGTACAGATTCACGGACGCCTCAGCAGCTGCGTGGCGCTGGAACAGCGGTTGGCGGAGAGCTTCGATTTGCGCGAGGCGATCGTGGTGCCGAGCAGCGATGACCCCGACCTCATTCAGGAATCGATCGGCTTCGCGACGGGAAACTGGATCAGCGACAATATCGCCCAGATCAAATCCATCGGCATCGGTTGGGGTCGTACCCTTCGCCTCAGCCTGCGTTCGATCCGCGGCAGCTCGATGCCAGATCTCTCGGTGGTCTCGCTGCTGGGCAGCCTGACGCGCGGCGACGGCACCAATACTTTCGAGATCGCCTATCGCTTTGCCGACATCTTCGAAGCGCAGCGTTACTACCTCGCCGCTCCCGTTTTCGCCAGCAGTCGCGCCTTGCGCGATTCCATCCTGGCGGAAGACGAGCTGCGCATGGTGATCGACCGCGCACGTAATGTCGATACCGCCTTGCTCAGCGTCGGCGATCTGTCGCTGAAATCCTTGATGGTGCGCCTCACGCCGGTCAAGGATCATATTCGCGACCTGCAAAGGGCCGGTGCCGTCGGCGATATCCTTGGCCATTTCCTTGATCGCGATGGCGAGGTCATCGACCATCCGCTCAACCAGCGCGTGATCGGCCTGGAATTCGCAGATCTTTCCCGCATCAACCGCGTGGTGCTGGCTTCCGGCGGCCTGCACAAGCTCGCCATCCTGCGGGCCGTCCTGCAGCGCCGCCTTATTCATGTGCTGATCGTCGACGAGACCACGGCGCGGCATCTGATCGGCTGAGCAAGGCGTCATCGCTGCGGCCGGTCAATTCTGAAAGGCCGGCAGCACGCGGGCGATGCAGGTCTTCATGTCGGCGAGAACCTGCTCATTGGTCCATTCGAAGGGATAAAAGACTTCGAGGAAGACCGGCAGATGGGCAAGGCCGGCAGTGCGGATTTCCGCGACCACCTCGGCCGGATCGACGATGCCATCGTTTGCAAAACTCCAATGCCGGTCAAGCTGGCCGTCTGACTGCTGCAGCTGGATCTGGCCGATATGTTCCTTGCAGGCCTTCAGCCAAGGCAGGGTCTTGGCCTTTTCCTTGCCGTAGAGCGGCTCATAGATGGCATGCCCCCAGTCGAAGCACCATTGCACCGGCACGGCAGTCTTGCCGGCAAGGTCGCGCTGCATGCGCTCCGCCCCTTCGATGTTCCAAGGGAACTCACGGGTCAGCGGGGTCGGTTCAATCAGCAGCGATCTGAGCCCCGCCGATTTTGCGTAAGCCGTCAGGTCAACGAGATCGCCGAGCAATTCCTGGTAGCGTGCCTCCACCTTGTCCTTGTCCAGCGCCTCGTCGGCGCTGACGGCGCCGGCCGGCCCGCCGATGCATTCGACGCCGAGTTCGGCGGCGAAGTCGATGGCATTGCGGTACCAGAGCCGCGCGGCAGCCCGGCCTTCCGGCAGGGGATGGCAGAGCTGGTTGTAGCTGTAATGCGCCAGCCCGACGAAGGCACTGTGGAGGGTAATGCCTTCATTGGCGCAAGCCTGGCGAATACGTTTCGCCAAGGGCTGGCGCAGTTCCGCCGGCCACCAGGGGTCGACGAAATCAAAGGAGAACTGGGCGAGATCGAGCCCAAGCTCGTGGCGAATGACGCGAGCCCAGCTTTCCGGTTCGACCCAGCGCTTGACGCCGAAGGACAGATTGGTGCCGAAACGCATATCCCGCTCCCGAGCTTATTTCACCGCGCCCATGGTCAGGCCTTGCACCAGCTGGCGCGAGACGGTGAGGGCGAAGATGATGACGGGGAGGACGATCAAGGTGCCGGTCGCCATGATCTCGCCCCAGGGCAGCTCATAGCCGCTCATGAAACTGGTGGCGGCTACCGGAACGGTATGGGTCTCGTTGCGGGTCAGCACCAGCGCATAGAGGAGTTCGTTCCAGGAGAAGATGAAGGAGAAAATGGCGGAGACGGCGACGCCGGGCGCGGCCAGCGGCAGCGCGATCCGCCAGAACACCGACCAGCGCGAGGCGCCGTCCAGCCGCGCGGCGTCATCAAGGTCGCGCGGCACGCCGCGGAACTGGTCGGCGCAGATCCAGATGACGATGGGCAGGTTGAAGGTGAGGTAGAGCAGGATCAGCACCAGATGCGTGTTGATGAGATCCAGCGACCGTGCGATCAGGAAGATCGGCAGGGCGAGCACGATCGGACTCACCATCTTGTTGGAGATGAACCAGAACCACAGGTCTTCCTTGCCCTTGAACTCGAAGCGCGCCAGGGCATAGGCGGCCGGCGTGCCGAGCAGGATCGAAAGGGCCGTGGTCGTGATGGCGACGATCAGCGAGTTGACGATGCCGCCGGCGACGCCGTGATCGGTCAGGGCCTCGCGGTAATTTTCCAGGGTCGGCGAGAAGATCCAGAGCGGCGGCGAGGCGAGGGCATCTGCCTGGGTTTTGAAGCTGCTCGCCACCATCCAATAGAACGGAAAAACGCAGAACAGCAGGATCGCCAGCAGCATCAGGCAATGGGCGACGGTGACGGCTTTCTGCCGTGCCGAGCGCTTGCGCTTCGGACGGGCGATGGCGACAGCGGATGCAGTCGTGAGGGATGCGGCGGTCATGCGACCTCCCGATAGACGAGCTTGATATAGAGACGCGAGAGCAGGATGGTGACGATCAGCAGCAGGATCGCCTGCGCCGAGGCGACGCCCTGGTCGAAGACGCGGAAGCCGATGCGCTGGATATAGATGCTGACCAGTTCCGTTGCCGAGCCGGGGCCGCCCCGGGTCATGACGAAGACCATGTCGAACAGCTTCAGGATATCGGCGGTGCGCAGGATCAGGATGGCGGTCAGGCCAGGCAGCAGGAAGGGCAGCTGCACATGCTGCAGCACCCGCCAGGCGCTGCGGGTTTCCAGCCGCGCCGCTTCCTCGATTTCGCCCGGCACCATGCTGAGCCCCGCCAGCAGGACCAGGGCGCAGAACGGCGTCCATTGCCAGATATCCATCAGGCCGATGGCGATGAAAGCGAAAGTCGGGTCCGCCAGCCATTGCTGCGCCGGCAGGCCGATGCGCGACATGAGATCGTTGACGACGCCGAAGTCGTTGTTGAACAGCAGCCGCCCGATCAAGCCGACCACGGCATAGGTGGTGGCGAGCGGGATGACGAGACCGAGGCGGGTAATGACGCGCAGGACCGACCAGCCCGGCTTGTGCAGCATCAATGCCGTGATCAGGCCGAGAATGATCTCGACCGGCAGGACATAGAGCAGGAAGCCGAAGGTTCGCAGCAGGGAGTCGATGAAGGAACTGTCGGAAAGCACGGCCAGATAATTGTCAAAACCGACGAAGCCGCGACCTTCCATCGGCTTCGCCAGATTGTAATGGCGGAAGCTGGTCACCACCGCCACCAGCATCGGGTAGAGACCGATGATCAGCAGGGCGAGGACGGCAGGTGCCAGGAACCAGATATGAGTATAGCGGATCGTCCAGTGATGTCGGTTACGCGCCATCAGCTGCCTCCGTTCATTCGAGGTTGGTGTGGTTGGCGCGCATGAAGTCGGCGGAGCGGCCGAATTTCTCGCGCAGGCGCAGGATCAGCAACTCGAAGATCACGTATTGTACGCCTTCATACAGGCTGCCCATCGGCAGGATCGACAGACTAGCGCCGCCGGCATTCGCCTGATCATCAGCCATCGTTTGCGCCGGCAGGTGCAGCACGAGATCGGCAGCCTTTGCCGCGCGACCCTGCGGCTGAGCCGTGACGCAGGCCGTCTTGGCGCCAGCGCCACGAGCGACGCCGAGCAGCGCGGAAACGGTCGAGAAATCGCCCGGGCCGGCGCTGACCAGGAGCAGGTCCTGCTGTCCCAAAGCGGGTGTCGTCATGTCGCCGACGACATGAGCATCGAGGCCGAGATGGAAGAGTCGCATCGCGAAGCCCTTCATCATCAGCCCTTCGCGGCCGACACCATAAAGCGCGACGCGTTTTGCTTCTGCCAGAGCGTCGATCAGCCGATCGGCCGCTGCCTCATCGACACGCGCGATGACTTCGGCGATTTCGCGGCTGGCTTCCTGTGCCATCGCCCCCAAGGGGAGCGAGGCGGGGTTAAGTGATGTCATCCGTCACTCTCCATCGACGTGAAGAGATGCCGGCCGGGGGAGACACCGGCCGGCATTCATCGTCAGGAGCGCTCGTTACTGGTTGAGCTGCTTCTTGCCGTCATAATAGCCGGCCTTTTGCAACACAGCTTCCATGCGGGTACCGATCTCCTTGGAGCCGTCGGCAATGCTGACATCGCCCAGCATCATTTTCGAGCCCCATTCGGCAACGATCTCGGAGATTTCCGGCCATTCGGCGAAGCGCGGACGGAATTGCGGCACGCCCTTCTGCCAGGATTCGACCATCGGCTTGACGAACGGATACTTCGCCTGAACCGCCGGGTCCTCATAGACCTTCATACGGCCCGGCACGCCGCCGGCTTCGAGATAGGTCTTGGCTTCCGCAGCCGAGGTGATCCACTGGATGAACAGATAGGAAGCCGCCTTCTTGGCATCGCTGGAATTCTTGTTGACCGCCAGGGAGAAGCCGCCGAGGGCGGGCAGCCGACCAGCCGAACCGGCAGGTTCCGGGGCGACGCCGAGGCAATCGCCAAGCTTCGAGGTCGCGGGATCCGTCAGGGTCGGATAGAAGGCCGACCATTCGGTGATCATCGCAACCTTGCCCTGCGCCAGAGCATTGACCGCTTCGTTGTGGTCATAATCGACAATGCCCTTCGGCATATACTTCATCAGATCCTGGCGCGCCTTGAGGCCGGCTTGGCTTTCCGGCGACATCAGGTTCGACTTGAAGTTCTTGTCCAGGAGCGAGCCGCCCCAGGGCCAGAGGAAGCGCATGAAGCTGTCGGCGGATTGCGTCTCGCCACGCTTTGATTGCAGGGCATAGCCAAATTGCGAACCATCCGCCTTGGTCAGCTTCGGCGCGTAATCCTTCATCAGTGCATCCCAGGTCTTGGGCGGTTCGCTGAAGCCGGCATCCTTCAGCTCGCACTTATTGTAAAAGAGCAGGCCGGAATAGTTGTCGAAGGGCAGGCCGTAGACCTTGCCGCCCCAGGTGCCGAAAGCGTCCAGCAACAGCGGGAAGAAGTCTTTGACGTCGAGCTTGGGATCGGCGAGATCCTTGTTCTTGAAGAAGTCATCCATCGGCTCGACCCAGCCGGATTCGGCAAATTCGCCAAGCCAGACGAGATCGATCAGCACGACGTCGAGATCGCCGCCGGAGGAGAATTCCAGGACTTCGCGCTCGCGGGTGTTTTCGTAAGGCAGGATTTCGTAGTCGACCTTGATGCCCGTCTGCTTCTCGAAATCCGGCAGCATCTTGATCGCGGCGCGATAACCGGGACGATCGAGGAAGATCGCCTTGATGGTTGTCCCGCTATAGGGCTTGGCGGCGGTGGCGAGATCCCAGGCATGGGCCATGCCTGATGCCAGCATCATCGACGCGCCCACCGCGCCGCAGAGAATCGTTCGTAATGTCTTCTTGAAAACGGCCATAGGGAGCCTCCTCCTAGGGTTGGTATTTGTGATTTATTTTTGTTCTTGGTTTCTTGGATCGGCCGCACACCGATCGGGTACACCGTGATCTCTTTCCGGGATCTTTCCTGGCCCCTTACTGATTGGGGAAGATCATCGATTTCATGGCTGCATCGGCATATTCCGCCTGCAGGTCAAAAGCTTCTTTGGTCTTGGCCAGCGGGAAGCGGTGGCTGACCAGGCGGTCGACATTGACCTTGCCTTCGGCGACCAGCTGAATCGAGCGCGGATAGACATGGCCCATGCGCCGCGACAGCTTGATCGACAGGCCCTTGCGCCGCATCAGCGAGGCCTCCAGTGAATAACGGTCGCCTTCGGGAATGCCGACAACGACGAGCCGGCCGCCGATGCGCACGGCCTCGGCCGCCTGCTGGAAGCCGACCGGCGAGTTGGTGGCCTCGATGACGAGATCGACGCCGCGCCCCTTGGTCCAGTCGGCGATCGCCGTGTGCTTGTCGCCGATTTCCGTGGCACCCAGTTCCTTCGCCACCTTGGCCCGGTGCTCGACGGGGTCGATCGCATAGACGCGCGAGGCGCCGGCGAGCTTGACCAGTTGCAGGATGGAGAGACCGACCGGGCCGCAGCCGAGGATGGCGGCAGTTTCCAGGAGCTGCACCTTGGCGAGGTCCATGGCATGGACGGCGATGCCTAGGGTCTCCAGCATTACGGCCTGTTCCGGGCTGAACCATTCCGGCAGGCTGAAGATCTGGTAGGGATAGGCGGTCAGGCGCTGCGTCAGTGCGCCATGGAAAGGCGGCGCGCCCGTGAACTGCACATTGGGGCAGAGATTGGGATAGGAGGCATGGCACCACTCGCAATGCCCGCAGGGACGCGCCGGGTCGACGGCGACCAGCTGGCCTTTCTTCAGATTGAGGTCCGGCCGGTCCTCGGCCACCCGGCAGGAGAATTCATGGCCGGGCACGAAAGGCTGGCGGATGGTGGCGGCCCCGATGGCGCCCTCCAGATAGTAATGGAGGTCGCTGCCGCAGATACCGACAGCGGCCACATCCAGCAACACCTCGTCCGAGGGAACGACGGGATCCGGCAGCTCGCCGATGCGAACGTCACGGATGCCATGAATGAAGGCTGCACGCATTGTCATAATCCCCGCATGCGGCGGATCAAGTTATTGATCCGACTTGTGAATTTTACAGTTCAACATCGCAGCCGGCTTCCGCACAGGCAATGTTTTCTGAAATATTGTAATTTCTGATTTACAAAATTACCATCATCAAAGTAGGTAATGCAATCACTGATGCGATCCCAGTGATCACAAACCTCGTCCGTGGCGTTGCGCCGGCTATGTTTCGTCGATCGACATTGCCGCAATACGCAGCCTTGGTTTCCGGGCTCGCCCTGGGCCAGGATGGGATCGGCGAGAAAAGGATGGCCGGCCGCGAGGCCCAAGAAGACCAGCTCCGAATGGAGCGAACCCGGAGGACAGGCGTTATCCGGGCAACGGGGAGGATGCGTGCGAATGGCTCAACTGGTTCTGCGTGGCGTGCAAAAATCTTTCGGTGATTTCCACGCGCTGAAGGACGTCAATCTGGATGTCGCCGATGGCGAGTTCTGCGTCTTCGTCGGTCCTTCCGGCTGCGGCAAGTCGACGTTGCTGCGTAGCATCGCCGGGCTGGAGGAAATCACCGGCGGGGCGATCCTGATCGGCGACCAGGATGTCAGCGATCTCGAACCCGCGGATCGCGGCGTCGCCATGGTGTTCCAGAGCTACGCGCTCTATCCGCATATGAGTGTCGCCGCGAACATGGCCTTCGGCCTGAAGATGGGCGGCATGGCGAAGCAGGAGATCGAGCAACGCGTCACACGCGTGGCCGAGATCCTGCAGATCGGCCATCTGCTCGATCGCAAGCCGCGCACCTTGTCCGGTGGCCAGCGCCAGCGCGTCGCCATCGGCCGCGCCTTGGTGCGCGAGCCGAAGCTCTTCCTGCTCGATGAGCCACTTTCCAATCTTGATGCCGCCTTGCGCGTGCAGATGCGGGTCGAGATCGCCAAGCTCCATAAGGAGATCGGCGCCACCATGGTTTATGTGACGCATGATCAGGTCGAGGCGATGACGCTGGCCGACAAGATCGTCGTGCTCAACCAGGGCCGCATCGAACAGATCGGCTCGCCGCTGGAGCTCTATCGCCGGCCCGTCAATCTCTTCGTCGCCGGCTTCATCGGCTCACCGAAGATGAATTTCATGCAATTGCCGCTGAATGGAATCGGCGGCGGCGCGGCTTCGCTCACCTTGCCTGGCAGCATCAACCTCGCCATCCCGGTTACCCGCCAGGATGTGGCGGCGGGATCGCAGGTGACGCTCGGCATGCGGCCGGAGCATCTGAAGCTGAACGGCGCCGGCGGTGCTTCAGCTCTCGCGAAGATTCCCGCCAAGGTGACCCTCGTCGAGCATCTCGGCGGTGAGACCTACTCCTATTGCCAGCTCGCTGATGACAGCACGCTGGTAGTGAAGGGCGAAGGCGATGTCGATGTCGCGGCGGGCGAGGCGGTGGAGATCAGCATCGGCCGTGACAACAACCATCTATTCGATGCCGAGGGAAAGTCGCTGACGATCCGGCAATAACGGCCGATCGGATTTGAACCGGCTATCAAGGCGATATTCAGTCGCTGTCAGCATGGACCCTCGGGTCAAGCCCGAGGGTGACATTTAAAGAGCGGTTGGGGCACACGTCAGCAGCAAGCGTCCTCATCATTGCCGGGCTTGACCCGGCAATCCATGTGTCAGCCGTCCGAGATGCGTGAAAGCTGACTGAACTTAGCAAAAGGCACCTCAGAACTTCAGCACCACCATCTTCTCCTGCGACATGTCGTGCATCGTATAGGGGATGCCGCCAATGCCGTAGCCGGATTGATGGCGGCCGGCGAAGGGCATCCAGTCGGTGCGGAAGGCGGTATGGTCATTGACCATGACGGCCGAGGCATCGACCATGCGTGCCGCCTGCAGGGCGGTATTGATGTCGCGCGAAAAGACCGAAGCCTGGAAGGCGACGGCCAGGCTGTTGGCGCGCGCGATGGCGTCATTGAGATCGCTATAACCGTAGATACAGGTGACCGGGCCGAAGACCTCGTCGGTCGAGATGCGGGCTTTGGCCGGCGGCTCGTCCAGGACAGTTGGCGCATAGACATGGTTGCTGATCCGGTTGCCGCCGGTCGCCACCTTGGCGCCGCTCGCCGCCGCTTCCTTGATCCAGCTTTCCACACGGTCAACTTCCTTCGGCAGGATCAGCGGCCCTACTTCGGTTTCCGCCAGGGTCGGATCGCCAACGCGCAGGCGGGCGACACGCGCGGCAAAACGCTCGACGAAGGATTTCTTGATCGCCTCATGCACATAGATGCGCTGCACCGACACGCAGACCTGGCCGGCATGGTAATACCCGCCCTTGACGAGCGGCTCGATGATGCCATCGAGATCGGCGCTCTGGTCGACGATCACCGGCGCGGCACCGCCATGTTCCAGCGCGCAGCGCGTGCCGGGGGCCAGCTTCGAGCGCAGATGCCAACCGACCTTGGCCGAACCGATGAAGCTGAAGAAGGCGACACGCGGATCGGTCACCATCTTTTCGGCTAGCGCGTTGTCCTCGATCACCGCGATCTGACACAGTTCCGGCGGCACGCCTGCCTCGCCCACCAGTTCGACGAAATGTTGGCAGGAGAGGGGTGTCGTCGTCGCCGGCTTGATGATGACAGGACAACCGGTGGCGATCGCCGGCACCACCTGATGCACGATGAGATTGAGCGGGTGGTTGAAGGCCGAGATCGCCACCACGACGCCAATCGGTTCCTTGGTGGTGAAAGCCCAGCGGCCTTCACTCGCTTTGGTGAGGCCCATGGGAATTTCGCGGCCCGCATGATGCTCGACTTCGCCGGCGGCACTCTCGACGCCGTTAATCGCCCTGGTTGTCTCGATCCTGGCATCGGTCAGCGGCTTGCCGCCTTCGCGGGCAATCATCAGGGCGAGACGATCATAATCGCGTTCCATCAGGCGGGCGAGGCGCCGCAGGATCTCGATGCGCTGGTGCGGTTGCAGCCTGCCGGCGCGATTGCGAAAGGCACGCGCGGCCATGTCCAACTTGCGGGCGATGCTGGCGTCGTCATCGACGGTGATCTCGGCAATCGGCGCGGCATCGAAGGCTTGTCTGACGAGCATCTTCTTCTCCATTGGCATAGCAGCCGGACTATCGGCGCAGCTTATCTCAAGCAGGGTGCGAGGCAACTTGAACTATCGGATCGTCGGTAAGGGAATGAAGATATCGCCGGTTTCGACCATCAGGAATCAGGTTCTGTCGAGAAGCCACGCGAAGCTCTCCTTATAGATATCCGCCGGTATCTCTTCGGCAAGGGTCTCCGCGAGATCGGACAGGCTGACACTGCGCAACTTCTTCCGCCATTCTTCATCAGCCTGCCACATCACGCGAGCAATTGCGCATGGCTTCGGGTCGCAATAGTCCTTGGGCCGGCAAGGAATGTTTTTTCTGATCTCGGCGCAGACGAATGTCTGGCTCTTTCCCTCGACCGCCTCGATGATGTCGAGAAAGCTGATCTCGCTGGGCCGTTTTGCCAGCCGATAGCCGCCGGTCGGCCCGAGCGTGCTTTCCAGCAGCGAGGCTTGTGAGAGGCTTTGCAGGGCCTTCGACAGATATTCCTTGGGAATGCCATGAAACTCGGCCAGGGTCTTGGTGGCCAGATAACGGTTTGGCGGAAGTCCAGAGAGCACGGCGCAGCAATGCAGCGCCCACTCGACCTGACTTTTCAGATTCATCGCTTAGCCCTCGCTTATCTGACCCGACGCATCAGCCGCACCATGCCTGGACCGAGGCAAACCTCTAGCGGCATCCAAGCATTAACGGAGCTTCCACGGAAAGTTAAGCCGCCAAGGACATGAAGAGGTCGCTTCCAACGAGAACAGGGCGTTCCCGCCATCGACGGACGGGACGCCTTTCCAAACTGTGCCGGTCCGATCAGTGCAGGCCGGCCTTATTCAACCCGAAGGCGGCATCCGCAGAACCGGGCGCCGTCCGGAAGCCGATATTGATGCGGTTCCAGGCATTGATCGCCATGACCGCGAAGCTCAAATCGGCAATTTCCTTTTCCGAGAACTGTTCACGGACCTGGTCATAGACATCATCGGGAACGCCGTGCTCGGGCAGCTTGGTCAGGATCTCGGTCCAGGCCAGAGCGGCCCGTTCTCGGGCACTGAACAAGGTTGATTCCCGCCAGATTGCGAGATGATAGAGGCGGAGCTCGCGTTCGCCGTGCATTTTTGCCTCCTTCACATGCATGTCGAGGCAGAAGGCGCAGCCGTTGATTTGCGATGCCCTGATCGAGATCAGGTTGCCGATGCTTTCCTCGATAGCGCCTTGCTTAAGAGCGAGACTGAAATCGAGAAATTTGTTGAACAGTTCCGGCGATCGCTGCGCGTAATTCACTCGCTGTGTCATGGCCTCTCTTCGGGTCCGGTCAGGATTAACTAAGGACATATAATATCCTTAAGGATGATTTGTATCCGTGATTGGCGAAGCCGTCAAGCGCGGCGCCGAGATTCTTTCTGCCTCCACCGAAAGTGACTTGCAAAATAATAGTCACAAGATTAAGTAACTATCATATAGATAGTTACTATGCGAGGCGGCCTCTCCATTCCGTTCGCCTCCTCTCGCCGCTTTCGCAACCCTCTTCGTGAACCATTTCACCTGGTCGCGGGGAGCCCAACCTGGGAGAAGACTGATGAGTGCGATCTCGATAGCTTCCGACCTGCCGCCCGCCGCGGAGACGAAAACCAGCCACGATGGAGCGACGGCGCTGCCGGCTTGGAACCCGGTTTCGAAAAGGCGGCTGATCATCGGAACGGCGCTGATGGCGATAGCCGCCGGCGGTAGCTGGGGTGGACATTGGTGGCTGACGGCGGGCCGCTATCTGGAAAGTACCGACAATGCCTATGTCGAGGCTGATATCTCGCCGATCGCCCCGCAGATCGACGGCTTCATCGCCAGTGTCGAAGTAGGTGACAACCAACTGGTGAAGGCGGGCGATGTGCTGGTACGCATCGACGATCCGGATTTCGTCGCCAGGCGCGATCGTGCCGATGCCGCTGTTGCGACCGCCAGGGCAAATATTGCGACCCTGGATAGCCGGATCGGCTATCAGCAAAGCCGCGTGGCCCAGGCCCAGGCGCAGCTCGAAGCCGCCAACGCCGAAGCGCGGCGCGCGCAGCAGCAGTTCGACCGCTATGCCAAGCTGGTCACCGACAAGGTCATTTCCCATCAGGAATATGACGACGCGGAAGCGACCCTGACCAAGGGAAAGGCCGACGTCATTCGCAGTGCCGCCGCCATCAATGCCGAGACGGCGCAATTGACGGTAATCCGCGCCGAGCGCAACGAGGCCGAACAGAAACTGCGTGAAGCCGAGGCCGAAGCCCGGTTGGCGGCACAGGATCTCGAAAAGACAGTGATCCGCGCGCCGATCGACGGCATCGTCGGTAACCGCAATGTGCGCGTCGGCAATTACGTCCATGCCGGCAATCAGCTGCTCTCGATCGTGCCGAACGATGTCTATGTCGTCGCCAATTTCAAGGAGACGCAGCTCACGCATATGCAGCCGGGGCAGAAGGTCGAGATCGATGTCGACGCCTATCCCGGCATCGCGATCGCCGGCGAAGTGCAGAGCTTTGCTCCGGCCAGCGGCGCCCTCTTCAGCCTGCTGCCGCCGGAAAACGCGACCGGCAATTTCACCAAGATCGTGCAGCGCCTGCCGGTTCGCATCAAGGTGCCGGCCGATACGGCGTTGCATGGTCTGCTGCGGCCCGGACTCTCTGTAGAGGCAACAGTTAATACGGCGGGCTGACGGCCCGGCATGGACTCTGCCGATGACTGCCGAGCCCTGACGGTGTGCGATCAGCGCCCGGGATGCATCCAGTGTCGATGGGTGACGATGCGCTCGGCGAGGAGATCGATGAAGCTGCGCAACTTTGCGGAGAGGTGCTGGCGGTGCTGATAGATGGCATTGATGCCGAATTCGACCGGCTTGTAGTCCGGCATGATCGACACGAGGCGCCCCGCTTCGAAGTCCTCCGCCGTTACGAAGCCTGGCGCCAGGAACAGGCCTTCGCCGGTGAGCGCGGCGATCCTGAGCGCCTCGGCACTGTTGGTGACGAGATTGCCGCTGACGCGCTGCGCCACCTCCTTGCCGTCCGGTCCGGCAAAGTGCCAGTCGTCACCATAGTGATAGTGCGAATAGCGCAGGCAGTTGTGCCCCACGAGGTCCGAGGGCTTTTCGGGGGCACGATGATTTTCCAGATAGCCGGGCGAGCAGCAGAGAATATGCCGCCAAGTGGTGAGGCGTCGCACGATCAGGGTTGAATCCGGCGGCGGCAAGGTGCGGATTGCCAGATCCACGCCTTCATCGATGAGATCGATCATGCGTTCACCGATCTGCAGATCGACGGTCATATCCGGATAACGCGAGAGATATTCCGTCACCACCGGGGCGATGAAGCGCACGATATGGGTACTGGTATAGAGTGTCAGCTTGCCCCTGGGGGTCGATTGCAGGGCACTGGCGATCTCGTCGGCTTCCTCAAGGTCGTTCAGGATCTGGACGCAGCGATCGTAATAGGCCTTGCCGACATCGGTCAGGCTGACTTTGCGGGTGGTCCGGTTGAGAAGGCGGGCGCCCAGCCGGTCTTCCAGCGACTGGACGTGGTTGCTGACCATGGTGACCGACATGTTCAGGCGTCGCGCCGCAGCTGAAAATCCACCATTATCAACAACTTGCACAAAGGCTGTCAGAGTCGTCAGGCGATCCATGCCATCCCCCGGATCTACTATCGCATCGTTCTAGGCTTAGCACCCGGCCTCCGATTATCAAATGCCGGTGGATAGTCCTTCCAAGTTTGGTCGGATTATTCTCCCCCTGGTCGGAACCTACCTTTCCTGCAATGAGGCGGCCCCGCCAGTGGCCGCGACTGGAGGATTGGATCATGGCTAGCGACAGTTGGGACACTTTTGGACAAAGGCCCAAGTCAAATTCGACGTCCTTTGAAAGTCTTGCCTCTGCGTTTGCCCCATCCTCGATCCATCGCCGTCGGATGGAGGTGCAGTCATGAATACCGCCGTCAACGAAGCTGGCACATCCAGCATGTCTTCGCCTGCCACCCTGTTTCATGTGTCGGCATACCGCTGGCTGCCCAACCGGCAATCGGCCAAGCAGATACTGAAGCGCAGCATCTCCGGTTTGCTGCTGGCGGGTGCCCTGGTGGCGGCTGGCTACTACGGCGAGCGCTATTGGACCGTTGGGCAGTACCTGCAGTCGACAGACGACGCCTATGTGAAGGCGGATTTCACCGTCATCGCTCCGAAGGTCGCCGGCTATATCACCGATGTGCTGGTCGAGGACAATGAGCATGTGAAGGCCGGCCAGGTTTTGGCCCGCATCGACGACCGCGATTTTCGCACCGCCCTGGACCAGGCCCGCGCCGAGGTGACGGCGGCCGAGGCGGCGATCCGCAATCTCGACGCCCAGGTCGAGCTGCAGCAATCCATCATCGAGCAGCAGAAGGCGAATATCGCTGCCGCTGAAGCCGCGTCCAAATTCGCCGAAGCCGATCAGGCGCGCTATCGCAACCTGATGCAAAGCGGCTTCGGTTCGGTGCAGCGTGCACAGCAGACCGCAGCTGCCTCAAGCGAGAAGCAAGCGGCACTCCAGGGCAGCCGCGCTGCCTTGGCGGCGGCGCAGAAGAAGATCGATGTGCTGACGACGGAACGCGCCCAGCTCGCCGCCGCGGCGGAACGTGACCGCGCCGTGGAGCAGCAGGCCGAGCTCAATCTTTCCTATACGACGATTACCGCCCCGGTAGACGGCACGGTGGGCGCCCGCTCGCTGCGCGTCGGTCAATATGTGCAGGCCGGTACGCAATTGATGGCGGTGGTGCCGCTGCATGCCGTTTACGTGGTGGCGAATTTCAAGGAGACGCAGCTGACTTACGTGCGCCCGGATCAGCCGGTCGAGGTCGAAGTCGACAGCTTCCCCGGCATCACGCTGAAGGGCCATGTCGACAGCCTGTCGCCGGCCAGCGGCCTCGAATTTGCGTTGCTGCCGCCCGATAACGCCACCGGCAATTTCACCAAGATCGTGCAGCGCATCCCGGTCAAGATCGTCCTCGACAATGACCGCCTGGCGGGACTGCTGCGGTCAGGCATGTCGGTGACGCCGACCATCGACACCAAGCAGGCGACGCTGGAAGCCAAGCAGCAAGCCGGTGACCTGATCGCCGCCCAGGCTCCTGGCGCAAAGCGGACGGCAAGCGCCAAGCAGGGGGGCTGATTCATGCTTGCCGAACTGCAGGAAGCCGGTTCCTTTCGCGAAAATCGCCGTCCGCAGCCGTCGGCGCAAATCGCCCCGTCCAGACCCGGCGAGCATGTCTCGCTGAAGAACTGGATCGCCGTGATCGGCGCCACCATCGGCGCCTTCATGGCGGTCCTTAATATCCAGATCGTCAATGCCTCGCTGGCGGATATCCAGGGCGCAATCGGCGCCGGCATCGACGACGGCGGCTGGATATCGACCTCCTATCTGGTGGCCGAGATCATCGTCATTCCGCTGACCGCCTGGCTGGCGCGGGTCTTTTCACTCCGTATCTACGTGCTGACCAATGCGATCCTGTTCCTGATATTCTCGGCGGCCTGTGCCTTCGCCCATGATCTCGGCCAGATGATCGTGCTGCGGGCGGTCCAGGGTTTCGCTGGCGGCGTCCTCATCCCGATGGCCTTTACCATCATCATCACCCTGCTGCCAAAATCGAAGCAGCCGATCGGCCTTGCCATGTTTGCCATCTCGGCCACTTTCGCGCCGGCCATCGGGCCGACGATTGGCGGCTACCTGACGGAGAATTGGGGCTGGGAATACATCTTCTACGTCAATCTGGTGCCGGGCATCGTCATGGTGGTGATGCTGTGGATGTCGCTGGAGTCCTCGCCGATGCAGCTCTCGCTGTTCTGGCAGGGCGACTGGCCCGGCATCTTCACCATGGCGATCGGCTTTGGCACGCTGCAGACGGTGCTGGAAGAGGGCAACAAGGACGACTGGCTCGGCTCTCCCTTCATCACCCGCCTCGCTGTCATCAGCGCCGTTTCCCTGACTCTCTTCGTCTGGATCGAGCTTGCAACCAAGAAGCCGCTCCTCAATCTGCGGCTATTGCTGCGACGCAATTTCGGCTTCGGCATGCTTGCCAATTTCATGATGGGCACGGCGCTCTACGGCTCGGTCTTCATCATGCCGCAATACCTTGCGCGCATTCAGGGCTATAATTCCGAGCAGATCGGCATGGTGCTGGCATGGACCGGCCTGCCGCAGCTGGTTCTGATTCCCTTCGTGCCGAAGTTGATGAAGCGCTTCGACCCGCGTCTCGTCATCGCCTTCGGCTTCGTGCTGTTCGCCGCCAGCAATTTTATGAACATCTACATGACCGCCGACTATTCGGGGCCAGAGCTGATGCTGCCCAACATCATCCGCGCGATCGGCCAGGCATTTGCATTTGCACCGCTCTCGGCGGTGGCGACGGGCGGCATCGAGAAGGAGAATGCCGGCTCGGCCTCGGCGCTCTTCAACATGATGCGCAATATCGGCGGCGCCATCGGCATCGCCGTGCTGCAGACCTTCCTCACCAAGCGTGAGCAGTTCCACTCCAATATCCTGACCCAGGCGGTTTCGCTGACCAAGGAAGCGACCCGGGAACGGTTGGACGAATTGACGAATTATTTCCTCGCGCACGGCGCCAGCAGCCAGGCTGAGGCCTGGCACCAGGCGGTGATCGCCATCGGGAATGTGGCGCGAAAGCAATCCTATGTGCTGGCCTTCAGCGATACCTTCTTCCTGCTGGGTGTCGCCCTGGCGATTGCTTTGCTGGCCAGCCTGTTCCTGAAGAAACCTGACAATCTCGAGGGTGGCGGCGCGCATTAAGTATCGCCTCCCCACCCTTGAGTGGCGGCCAGCGATTATCAGCCGAAGCTGGAAAGTCTTTCACCGATTACGTCGATTATCAATCGACCGGACCTGATGCATTTTTCCTGTGTCAGAACGCAGCGGACTTCCACTGCGGCAGCCAAATCAACACTGGATCAGCTAGGAGAACAACCATGACACCGCGTCTCAACCCGTACAAATCCGCTCCCGACGCCATGAATGCCGTCGTCGCGCTGGAAAACCACATCGCTGGCTCGGGCCTGGAAAGCTCGCTCATCGAGCTCGTCAAAACCCGTGCCTCGCAGATTAATGGCTGCGCCTATTGCATCCACATGCATACCCGCGATGCCCGCGCCCACGGCGAGACGGAAGAGCGCCTCTATCTGCTGAACGCGTGGCGGGAATCACCGCTTTATACCGCGCGCGAGCGAGCCGCCTTGGCCTGGGTCGAAGGCGTCACGCTGGTCGCCGACACGCATGTGCCTGACGAGGAATATCAGGCAGTGCGGGCGCAGTTCTCCGAAGAGGAGCTTGTCAAGCTGACGGTGCTGGTCGGCACCATCAATCTGTGGAACCGCGTCGCCATCAGCTTCCGCGCTGTCCATCCGGTGAAAGCCGGCGGCGCAGCCTGATCCGAGTGCATGAGAAGATGAGAAGGAGCGCAACATGAAGATCTCGCCGACATTACATCATATTCTCGGCGGATTCGCTGGCATCGCCATCCTGGCCGCGACCATGCTGGGTGCGTCCGGCCCCGGCCTCGCCGATGAAGATACGAGCGCCAAGGTGAAACCGGTGGCGATGGAGAGACTGCCGAATGTTCCCGGCAAGAGCGTCAGCGCGGTGCTGGTCAGCTATGACCCGGGTGGCAAATCGCCCCGGCACCATCATGCAGGCAGTGTTCTCGCTTATGTGCTGACCGGCGCCATCCGTTCGGAAAATTCCGCAACTGGCGCCGCCCGAATCTATCAGGCAGGAGAGAGCTTCTTCGAGCCGGCCGGCAGCACTCACCTGATCAGCGAAAACGCCAGCGCGACCGATCCCGCGAGCCTTCTGGCGATCTTCGTCGCCGATGACGGCGCGCATTTGACAACGATCGACAAGTAGCGGGCGCTGGCGAGAAGCGGCGAATGTAATTGGTCCCGGCGGAAAATGACATGCAGGGCTTCAGCGAAAGACCGACACGGCGGGGCCGCAAAGGCAATCCAGGTGTCATGACCCAGGCGGTGCTTGAGATCGTCGAGTGGCTGACGAGCAATGACTGCCATGAAATGGACGATGCCGGCCTCATTGCCGGGCTCGGCTTGCGGCTGCGCAGGATCGGCCTGCCGATCGATCGCCTGACCCTGCATCTGCGTACCCTGCATCCGGAAATTCTCGGCCGCACTGTCGCTTGGGCGCCGAACGAGCCGGTCGAGATTCGCGACCGGGAACACGGCATCCTGGCTATCGGCGCTTTTGCCGGCAGCCCGCTGCGCCAGGTCATGGATGGCGGTGAGGCGATCCTGCTAAACGTGGCGGAGGATAATCCGCCCAACTGGACCGAAATCGACATCTTCCAGGGGCGCCACCTCATCGGGCACTATATCGTTCCGCTCTGCAACGCGGATGGGCCCGTGAGCGCAGCCTCTTTCTGTACGACTGCGCCGTGCGGGTTCTCCGCTGCCGACCTTGCCACCCTGGATCGCCTCTTGCCGGCGCTGCGCAATGCCTGCGAGTTGCGGGTCTTGCGCCGTACCGAGCTTACCCTGCTCGATACCTATATCGGTGCGACCACCGCGCGACGCATTCTCGCCGGCCATATTCGACGCGGTGCGGTCGAAACCCTCGAGGCAGCGCTGCTGCTTTGCGACCTGCGCGGCTTTACCGAGCTTTCCAATCGGCTCCCCAGCCACCGGGTCCTCCAGTTGCTCGATATCTATTTCGATCGCGTCGTGCCGGCGATAACCGAAGCCGGCGGCGAGGTCCTGAAATTCATGGGCGATGCGGTGCTGGCATTCTTTCCGCAGGATGATGCTGCGCTATCCTGCCAGGCGGCGCTCTCCGGCGCCATCGCGGCGCTCGCGCAGTTGCACGCGACTTCCCAGCCAGACGCTGCGCTGCATGCCGGCATCGCACTGCATTATGGCGATGTCAGCTACGGCAATATCGGTTCGGGCCAGCGCCTGGACTTCACACTGATCGGCCCCGATGTCAATCTCGTCAGCCGTATCCAATCCGCCTGCAGCAGTACGAACGAGCCACTGCTGATGTCTTCCCGCATGGCGGCCTTGCTGCCGCCGTCGCTGAGCGTGTCGATTGGCCGGCATGTTCTGCGGGGCTTTGCCGAGCCGATCGAGCTCTATACCGCCAATGCCTGGCCGGCTGCGGCGGACAGGCGCGATTGAGCGGCGGCCGAGTTGATTCTGCGGGCTGCATATTTATCCACATAATCTGGCGGCGATGGCCCGGCCCCCTGCGCGATTCCGTCGCATTCGCGTTTGCCGTCGCCATCCGCTATATAACAGGTACAAACAATACCTCTTTTAGACTCACTCCTTCATTTCACCAATACTGCAGAGGAAGTCATGACGTTAAGCGCTGCCACGCGGAAACTGGTCAAGGACACAGTGCCGGTTCTGAAAGAACACGGCGTCACCTTGACCCGCCACTTCTACCAGCGGATGTTCAGCCATAATCCCGAACTGAAGCATCTGTTCAATCAGGCGCATCAGGCCAATGGCGAGCAGCAGCAGGCGCTGGCGATGGCGATCCTCGCTTATGCCGAGAATATCGACGATCCCTCCGTATTGCTGCCGGTGCTCAATCGCATCGCGCATAAGCATGCCAGCCTTGGCATTCGCGCCGAGCACTATCCGATCGTCGGCATGCATCTGCTCGCTTCGATCCGCGAGGTGATGGGCGCGGCGGCCAGTGACGCGCTGGTCGATGCCTGGGCTGCTGCCTACGGCCAGCTGGCCGATCTGCTAATCGAGGCGGAGAGCAAGCTCTACAAGGATGCCGCTACAGCCAAGGGTGGCTGGTCCGGCTGGCGTCCCTTCAAGGTCGGGCGGCGTGTGCAGGAGAGCGAGGAGATCGCCTCGTTCTATCTCTACCCGGTGGATGGCGGCGCGGTGCCGGACTTCCTGCCCGGCCAGTTTGTCAGCGTGCGAGGCAAGGCGGGTGACGGCACACTGATCCAGCCGCGGCAATACAGTCTTTCCGATGCGCCCAATGGTGACTATCTGCGGCTTTCCGTCAAGCGCGAGGCCGGGGGCGCCGATCGGCCCGACGGTCTTATTTCCAACTGGATGCATGATGAGGTAACGGAAGGCGAACTGATCGAGCTGTCGCCGCCCTTCGGCGATTTCAATCTCCATCTCGATCGCGAGACGCCGGTGGTGCTGATCAGCGGCGGCGTCGGCCTGACCCCCATGATGTCGATGCTCAATCACATCGTCGAGGAGCAGCCCGGCCGCCAGGTGGTCTTCGTGCATGGCGCCCGCCGTCGCGGCGTGCATGCCCTCGGCGATCACATCCGCCAGGTGACGGCATCGCATCCGCGACTCGATACCGCCATTTTCTACGAAGAGGTCGGGTCGCAGGACCGGTTGGGTGTGGATTATCATATGGTGGGGCGTGTTGATCTCACCGCCATTCGTGACCGGGTCATTCTGCCATCGGCTGATTACTACCTCTGCGGCCCGGTGCCCTTCATGCGGGCCAAGCTGCAGGAGCTGCAATCGCTTGGGATCGCGCCGTCGCGGATCCATTACGAAGTCTTCGGGTCCAGCCTGGCGGCTGCCGCCTGAACGCTGCAGCTTGGGCGCTCCCGCCGCGCGATGGTTTATGCAGGGCCGATGATCTTCATCGGCCCTCATTCATTGCGCGATGGCGAGATACACGGGCACGGTGACAATCGAGAGAATGGTCGAGAGAAGAATGACATTGGAGGTCACATCGGCTCCCCGGCGGTAGAATTCCGCCAGCATGAAGGGGCCGGTGCCTGTCGGCAGGGCCGAAAGCAGGACCGCGGCATGCGTTGTGAACGGCGGCAGCCGGAAAACGAACACCGCGAAGAACCAGACCAGGACCGGCTGCGCGATCAGTTTCAGGAGAATGAGCGGCAGACAGTTCATGATGTCGCGCTTGTCGATGCCGCGCCGCTGCGCCAGAAAGAGGCCCAGTGCCACCAGGGCGCAGGGGGATGCGGTTCCACCCAGCATTTTCAGGACGCCTTCCACCGGGGCGGGCAGCGTTAATCCGCTAAGCGGCACGAGCGCGCCCAGGACCGGCGCGATCAGCAGCGGATTTTTCGCCAGCGAGCGGCCAACTCCCAGGATCAGGCGCAGACGGCTGCGTTCTTTGTGCATGCCGATCTCGATCAGGACGATGGCGACGCCGAAGATGACGCATACCGTCATAATGGCGGCGATGGTCGTTGGTACCAGGGATGCCGGGCCAAGAGCCGCCAGGGCCAGAGGAAAGCCCATATAGCCGGTATTGGCGTAGCCGGCATTAAGGCCGTCGATCGCCGCATCGGCCAGGTTGCGCCTGACACGCAGGCGGATCGCGACCGTCGCCAGGAAGATGGCGAAGCTGCCGAGGCCGAAAGCGGCGATGAATCCGGGCTGCCACAATTCGGCGCCATGGCTGTGCGCGACGATATCGAACAGGAGCGTCGGCAGGGCCAGGTAGACGACGAAGCGGTTGAGCTCCGTGGTCGCGTGCGGCCCGAGAACGCCAATCCTGCTTGCCCCCCAGCCGGCGCCAATCAAGGCGAAGATCGGGAGTACCACCCATAAAGTCGAAAACATGAAGAACCGGCGCGAGAAATGCTGACGCCAGTCATACATGAGCCGCGCCATTGATCAACCGTCGCGCAATCTACCGCACCGGGTCGGCCAGCGCGACATGTAAAAAGGCGGTGTTTTTCGGTATTTTCAGCGGATTTTAATCGTAAAACGAGTACTTCCCCGGACGCCCGCGCGCCGTCTCTCCGGGGGGCAAAGCTTCGCCCGCCGCGTTTCAGTCTTCCGGATGGCCGCTGCTGGCGAATGTCCCGCCCTGATAAAGGGTCGCCGGATCGCCCGGATCTTCCGTCATGGAAGACATGACGGCGGCGCGCCAGGCACGGGAGCTGCGTTTGGGCTTCCAACCGAGAAAGGACGCCGCATGGTTGTCCCACCAGACTTCGTCATTGTCGGACACGCCGTAGACGATCGCATTGCCAAGCCGCGGCACCGCGAAGGCGCAAGCGCAGAGGTCCGACAGGTCCTCGACGGCAAGCCATGTCGCCAGCATGCGTGGATTGCGCGGCTCGGGAAAGCAGGAGCCGATGCGGATCGACAGGCATTCCTGGCCGAATTTATCGAAATAGAGACTGGCGAGGCTCTCGCCGAATACCTTGGAGACGCCGTAGAGCGAATCCGGGCGCGGCAAAACGGTTGCGTCGATCTTCTCATCGCGGCGATAGAAACCGACGACATGATTGGAACTGGCGAAGATGATGCGAGGCCTGCCGTGACGGCGCGCCGCTTCGAAGATGTTATAGGCGCCGATGATATTGCCGTTGAGGACCATGTCGAAGGGCTTCTCGACAGATATGCCGCCGAAATGGATGATGCCATCGACGCCATCGACCAGCCTGTCGACGGCCCTCTTGTCCGCCAGATCGCATGGCTGGAAGGTTTCGTGCGCCCGCAGGTCGCCGACCGGCGCGATATCGGAGAGCAGCACGGTTTCGGCAAGGGCGGGCAGCAGCGGCCGAATCGCAGTGCCGATGCCGCCGGCGGCGCCGGTCACCAGAAGACGCTTGAGCATGGTGCGGTTCCTATTTGAGCAGCATTCGCGGCAGGGTCAGCGAAATCGACGGCACATAGGTTACCAGCATCAGCGCGACGAAGATCGCAAGATAAAACGGCCAGATCGTCTTCAGCGCCTGCTCGATCTTCACCCCGCCGATGGCGCAGCCGACGAAGAGGCAGGCGCCAACGGGCGGAGTGCAAAGGCCGAGGCCGAGATTCATCATCATCAGGATACCGAATTGGACCGGATTCATGCCGAGCTGAACCACGACCGGCAGGAAGATCGGCGTGCAGATCAGGATCAGCGGCGCCATATCCATCACCATGCCAAGGATCAGCAAGGCGACATTGAGCAGAAAGAGGATGACATAGGGATTGGCGGAGATCGAGGTGAACATCAGCGACAGAGTCTCCGGCACCCGGTAGAGCGCCAGGAGATAGCCGAAGGCGGAGGCGGTGCCGACCAGGATCATGACGAGCGCCGTGGTCTTCACCGAATTGGCGACCGCCGCCTTGAAGCCGGCCCAGGTCAGCTGCCGATAGACGAGGCCAGTGACGGCGATGGCATAGATCGCACCGAAGGCGCCGGATTCCGTCACCGTCATGACGCCGGAGAGCACGCCGCCGACGACGATGACAGCGGTGAGGAGGCCCGGCAGCGAGACGAGGAAACTCTTGATCAGAACCTGCCAGCCGGGGAAGCGCTCGGCCTTGTAGCCGCGCTTGACGGCGACGATATAGGCGGCGACGGCCAGGAAGAAGCACATGACGAAGCCGGGAATGATGCCGGCCATGAAGAGCTGGCTGAGTGAGACGCCGCCGCCTGCTGCCACGACATAGATAATCATGTTGTGGCTGGGCGGGATGACGATGCCGGCGATGGCCGAGGTCACGGTCACGTTGACGGCGTAATCCGCATCATAGCCCTTCTCCCGCATCACCGGCATCAGTGTGGCGCCCAGAGCCGACGCATCGGCGACGGCCGAACCGGTGATGCCGCCGAACAGCATCGACGAGGCCACGTTGACGACGCCGAGCCCGCCGCGGCTGGAACCGACCGCCGCCGAGGCGAGACGCACCAGCCGGTTTGCGATGCCGCCATGCACCATCAGTTCGCCGGCGAAGATGAAGAAGGGAATCGCCAGCAGCGAGAAGACGGAAATACCGGAGAGGATGCGCTGGAAGGCGACGAAGAGCGGCAGGCCTTCATAGAAAAAGGTGGCGATTGCCGAGACACCGATCGCGAAAGCCACGGGAGCGCCGATGAGCAGGCAGAAGAAGAACAGCCCGAAGAGGATGATCAATCCCATGATATGCGCCTTCTCAGGATTTCGGCTTGGCGGCCACTGTGACGACAGGAGGGGCGATGAAGCGGCCGGCGAGGTCGGCGCCGGCGAAGAGGATGAAGAGGATGCCGCTGATCAGAAGCGGTGCCGCGCGCCAGCTCTCGGAAAGGCCTAGCATCGGGATCTCGCGATCGAGATTGGTGGAGACCAGCACCCAGCCCTGCCAGGCCATGAAGGCACCGAACACCATAATAGTGAAGTCCGAGAGGCAGCGCATGATCGCCCGCAGGATGCGCGGGAAACCCTCGCGGATGAAGTCGATGCTGAGATGGGTGTGGCGCCGCACGCCGACGGCGGCGCCGAGGAAGGTGATGTAATTGATCAGAAGGAGCGACAGCTGCTCCACCCAGGTCGGCGTATTGTTGAGGACATAGCGGCCGAAAACCAACCAGCCGAAGATCGCAATCATCACGACCACGGCAATGCCCGCAATGATCATGCATAGCCAGGCTATGCCATCAAGCGCGCGATTGAGCGTAACCGCGGAGTGTTCGGATGGAGCAGCCACGCCCAGCCCCCCTGCGTCGTTGCAAGCATGTGCCAAGTTATCCCTCCCTGAAGACGGGTCGGCGAGTGGTCGCGGAACGACAGGCGGTGCTCAGTTAACGGCGCGGATTTCGTCCACCAGCGCCTTCAGTTCCGGGTGCGCCTTGTAGAACTTTTCGTAGACCGGCTGCATGGCGTCCTGGAACGGCTTCAGATCGGTGATCTCATTGATCTTGGCGCCGCCCTGCTCAACCTTTTCCTTGGCCTTTTCGGTATCCTCGGCCCAGAGCTTGCGCTGTTCGACCGCCGCGTCGATGGCCGCCTGGCGGACGGTCTTCTGGGTCTCGGGGGACAGGGCGTCCCAACTCGCCTTCGAGACGCAGAGGCATTCGGGGAGGATCAGATGGTCGGTGGTCGAATAATATTTTGCCACCTCGTAATGGTTGGTTTCGGCATAGGAGGGATAGTTGTTCTCGGCGCCGTCGATGACACCGGTCTTCAGCGACTGATAGACCTCGCCGAAGGACATCGGCGTGGCGTTGCCGCCCATCGCCTGGATCATGTCGACGTAGAGATTATTGTCCATGACCCGGATCTTGAGGCCCTTGAGGTCTCCCGGCTTGGTAATCGGGTGCTTGGTGTTGTACATGCTGCGGGCACCCGAATCGAACCAGGAGAGGGCGATGAGGCCCTTCTCGGACAGGGCGTCGCTGAACCTCTGGCCGATCGGGCCATCCATGACGTGATGCATCTGCTCATCGCTGTTGAACAGGAAGGGCAGCGAGAGGACATCCGTCATCGGCACGATCGGACCCATTGGTCCGAGGTTGAAGTTGGCGAAATCGAGCGCGCCGTTGCGGGTCTGCTCGATGGCATCCGACTGGTCGCCGAGGACGGCGTTGTTATAGACCGTGCCGGACAGCTCGCCGTTGGTCTTCCCGGCGATCGCCTTGGCGAAATCCTCCAGCGCCACCGTATTGGGATAGCCCGGCGCATGGATGTTCCAGCCGCGCCATTGCTTGGCCTCGGCGAGCGAGCTGCCGGCGCACAGAACCACGCCCGCCAGAATGCCCGCCAGAATATTTGTGCAAATGACAGAACGGACCTGGTCCCGCATATCTTCCTCCCCGTATATGACGATTGTTGTAATATGTCGTTGTTGATGTCATCATATAACTAGCAAGCGGGTCGTCAACATTAATCTCGACGGGATTCGGGCGGCTCCGCTATAGCTGGCATCGGCGGAGATGTCGGCGGTGGTGTGTCGTCACCACCGCAACAGGGCCGAAGCGGGGGCGGGCGCACGGGTATGGCAGAAATTGGAAGCGACGAGCGGCAGCCTGGCCGCAGGAACCTGGTCGGCAAGGTCAGCGATCAGCTGCGCCAGGCGATCCTTGCCGGCGATTTCAGTCCCGGCGAGAAGCTGCCGAGCGAAGCCGGCCTCACCAAGCGATACGACGTCAGCCGTACCGTGATCCGCGAGGCGATCGCGTCCTTGCGTGCCGACGGGCTGGTGGAGGCGCGCCACGGCGTTGGCGTCTTCGTGCTGGCCAATCAGCCGCAGGCCGCCCAGGAGGCCAGGGGGGCGGCCGGCATGGCCACCATGCAGCCCGTTGATCCATCGCGGATTTCCTCGATCATCGAGATGCTTGAGCTGCGCGCGGCAGTGGAGATCGAGGCGGCGGGCTTGGCCGCCGCCCGGCGCTCGCCGGCACAGATGGAAGCGATTTTCGAGCGCTATGACGACCTCGCCATCCTGATTGCCGAGGGCAAGCCGACGACCGCCGCCGATTTCGCCTTCCACCTCGCCATCGCCAATGCCACCAACAATCCGCGTTTCCGCGAATTTTTCGAGATGATGGGGAGAGCCGTCATCCCGCGTTCGGCCTTGCAGGACGGCCGCACGGAAACCACCGCCGCCGGTTATCTTGAGCAGATCCAGGCCGAGCACAAGAAGCTCGCAGAGGCGATTCTCGCGCGTGACGAAGAAGCGGCGCGCGATGCCGTGCGCACCCATCTCAAAGGCAGCCTGCAGCGCTACCGCAACCTGATCCGCCACAGCTGACGCATCGTCTCGGCACTCAACTTATAATATCTCTTATTGACAGAGATATGATGTTATCTATGATCCCGTTCGAAATGCCGCAGGCTGATCGCTGTCCTCTGTCGAACGGGATGTGACTTCATCATGGAACCCAACAGCTTGAAAGCCGCCCTCGGTGCGGGCCTTCTGTCCTTTCCGGTGACCCCCTTCGGCGCCGACGGCGCCTTCAACGCCAAGGTTTACGGCGATCATGTCGGCTGGCTTGCCGGCTTCAAGGCGAGCGTCCTCTTTGCCGCCGGCGGCACCGGCGAATTCTTCTCGCTGGCGCCCGAGGAGGTGCCCGCCATCATCCGTACGGCGAAGGCCGCTGCCGGCGAGACACCGATCGTTTCCGGATGCGGCTACGGCACACGCATGGCGGTCTCGCTTGCCAGATCCGCTGAGGCGGCCGGAGCGGATGGCATCCTGCTCTTGCCGCATTACCTGATCGAGGCGAGCCAGCAAGGGCTCTATGCGCATGTGAAGGCGGTCTGCGACGCGGTGAAGATCGGCGTCATGATCTATAATCGCGACAATTCGATCGTAGAGGCCGATACGCTTGCACGCCTTTGCGAGGCCTGTCCCAATCTGATCGGCTTCAAGGACGGCTCCGGCAGGATCGGGCTGGTGCGGGAGATCACGGCCAAGATGGGCGATCGGCTCACTTACCTGGGTGGAATGCCGACCGCGGAACTCTTCGCGGATGCCTATCTGGGCGCAGGGGTGACGACCTATTCCTCCGCCGTGTTCAATTTCGTGCCGAAGCTGGCGCAGGAATTCTATGCGGCTTTGCGCGCCGGCCAGCGCGCGCGGACGGATGCAATCCTCAGGGAGTTCTTCTATCCTTTCATGAAGATCCGCGACCGCAAGAAAGGCTATGCGGTCTCGGCCATAAAGGCGGGCGTACGCCTGATCGGTTTCGACGCCGGTCCGGTCCGCGTGCCGCTCACCGATCTCACGGAGGAAGAGACGCAGATGGTGGCCCGACTGATCGAACCCTACCGTGCCTGAAATGCCGCGCATGAAGATAGAAGCGGTCAAGACCCATATCCTCGATCACAAGCTCTCTGAGGTGTTCGAAAGCGCTTCCATGCGCTTCGACCGGCGGCAGCATTGCTTGGTCGAGATTATCTCCTCCGATGGTACGACTGGCTGGGGCGAATGCCTGGGTCCCGCCGGACCCAATGCGGCTGTAGTCAAGGCCTATGCCTCGGCCCTCATCGGCCGCGATCCGCTAGAGACGGAACGGCTATGGATCGAGCTTTATAATCTTCTTCGCGACCAGGGCCAGCGCGGCCTTACTGTTACCGCGCTGTCCGGCATCGACGTCGCCCTTTGGGACATCAAGGGCAAGCATTTCGGTGCGCCGATTTCCACTTTGCTCGGTGGCCGCTTCCGCGACAGCGTCAAAGCCTATGCGACCGGCGGCTTTCGCAAGCAGGGAAGCGACCGCGTTTCCGATATCGCCGCGGAAGTCGCCTTCTATGCCAAAGAAGGCTTTCATGCCGTCAAGATCAAGATCGGCTTCGATGTGGAGGAGGACCTGAGGGTCATTGCCGCCGCCCGCGACGCGATCGGTCCGAAGACAAGACTGATGATCGATGCCAATCATGGCTATGACACTTTGGAGGCGATCGAACTCGGCAAGCGAGCGCAGCCTTACGGCATCGACTGGTTCGAGGAACCGGTCCTGCCGGAAGACCTGGAAGCCTATCGCGCCGTGCGCGCCGGCCAGGCGATTCCGGTGGCCGGCGGCGAGACCTGGCATACGCGCTATGGCATGCGTGAACCGCTGGCCTCGCGTGCCGTCGATATCCTTCAGCCGGATCTCTGCGGCGTCGGCGGCTTCAGCGAGATGCGGCGTGTGGCGGATATGGCTGCGATGCACGGAATACGCCTGGTACCGCATGTCTGGGGCACCGGCATCGCTCTGGCTGCCAGCCTGCAATTCATGGCGGCGCTGCCGCCCAACCCGCCGCGCCACAAGCCTGTGGAGCCGATCCTGGAATTCGACCGCACCGTCAATCCGTTCCGGCAAGCGATTCTGACGGAACCGATCGAACATGTCGGCGGCGATGTTGCCATCCCGGCCATGCCAGGCCTCGGCATCGACATCAACCGATCTGCGCTGCGTGAGTTCGCGCTCAAGGACGATTGAGCCGTGACCGCCTCATCCCCGGATTCCGACCGCCGGGAGACCATCCCGGCAAATACGCGACCACTTACCGGCGCCTCACCGTCCCTGAGGGGGCCAGTGGGCGCCACCGATTGCCATATGCATTTTTATCTGCCGGGCTTCGTCTCACAGCCAGGCGGCCCACTGATTGCCGAATGGGCGACCGTGGAAGATTATGCGGTAGTGCAACGGCGCCTCGGCCTCGATCGGGTCGTGATCGTGCAGTCCAATGCCTATCAGTTCGACAATAGCGCGACACTCGCCGCTTTGGAGCAGATCGGCAAGGAACGGGCGCGGGCAGTCATTGTTGTCTCCGCGGATACGACCGCGCAGGACTTGGCGGCATTGGACCGGCAAGGCGTGCGGGGCGCGCGTATCATGAATCTGCCGGGCGGTGCCGTGAAAATCGCCGATATGAAGCCGGTCGAAAGACGGGTGCGCGATCTCGGCTGGCACCTGCTGGTGCAATTCAACGGTCAGGAAATCGATCGGCATGTCGACGCGCTGCGGGCCATAGAGATGCCTTACGTTATCGATCACATCGGCAAGTTCATTCCGCCTGTTCCGCCTGATGATTGGCGGATCGATGAGATCCTGCGCCTGGTCGATCGCGGCAATGCCTGGATCAAGATATGCGGCGCCTATGAGACAAGCCTGACCGGCCGCCCCGGCTATGCCGATGTCGCTGCATACGCAAAGCGGATCATTGCCCATGCCCCCGAGCGCATCATCTGGGGCTCCAACTGGCCGCATGTCGGCGTGCCGCGTGCCTCCTATCCGGACGATGCGGAATTGCTGGATTTTCTGCTCGATTGGGCCGCGCCGGATGCATGTAAAAAGATCCTCGTCGATAACCCGGCGGCGCTCTACGGCTTCTGAGGTTCGCGCTACGCCGCCGGCTTGCTGATCATCGCCCCGAGGCACCCAGCAATATCCTGCCGTAATGCCAGCTGAACAGAAGGAATCCGGCGATCCAGAGCGCAGCCGATCCTACGAGCAGCGGCATCACGGCGCCGCCAGCCCAGGCCGCGGCGATACGTGTGACTGCCGCCGCATTGACCAGGGCATAGATGGCGACCGTCTGCCGGTCGGCTACCAGGTCATAGCCCGAATGGCCGCGCGTTGCCCGTGTCATCACCGCGAGGATCATGGTGCCGATCGCACCGACCGTCAGCGCATGGATGGCGGCCGGCAGCGGCACGCCCCAATCCAGAACCGAACAACCGAGAAGCGCTGTGCCGATCGTCAGCCACAGATAGCCCAGATGAAGGATCGTCAGCAACGGCTCGGCCAGGGTCGCAATGCCGTACCAGCGCGCCATGCGCCAGGCATTCAGCGCCGTAGCGATAAGCAACGCCGCGCCGATGATCTTGGCCTCCGGCAGCAGCGCCCAGGAAAGCATGCTGAGATGCAATGATCCCAGCGCGAGGCGATCGACAAGACCATGCGGCGCCGGCAGGTGCTTCGCTTGCCGCTTTACCAGCCAGTTGCGCGTGAAGCTGGGCACGATGCGTCCGGCGACGGCCGAGACCAGCACCAGGATCGCCGCCAGGCCGAGGCGCCAGCCAATCCCCGCCGGCACGTCGATGCCGGCAGCTTCGAGATGCATCAGCAGATTGGCGATACCGAGAACAGTGACCGGCGCGGTCATGACGAGATTGCGCCAGTTGCGGCCGGCAATGATTTCGCGCGCGGCGACGGCAATCAAGATGACCGGGAAGGCGAGATCCGCCGCGATCGCGACGATCGCAGGGAGGAAGGAAGAGACGAGGCAGGCAAGGCGCCCCAGCAGCCACAGGCCGGCGAGGCCGGCGAGCGGTGCGCCGCTGACTGGCAGGCGTCGCGTCCAATTGGGGATGGCAGTCAGCAGGAAGCCGGCGACGGCCGCCATCACGAAGCCGAACAGCATCTCATGAATGTGCCAGGCCATCGGGTCGAAGCGGCTGGGCAGCGTCGTGCCCGAAGCCAGGAGGTGGATCCAGATGGCCAGCGCAGCGGCGCCCCACAAGCCAGCGGCCAGGAAGAAGGGGCGAAAGCCCTGTCCCAGTAAGGCCGCCTTCGGACGGCCTGGCTCGGAGATATCCGCGATCCTCATGCTGCCGTCTCCTGACAGGCCAATCCCGGTAGGGCCGCCTGTGCCAGGACAAAAAGTGCGATGGCGGAAATATCGGCGAGGTCAAAACATCTGACGCTCCGCAGTTCTGCCTCATCCGGCTTCGCCGCGCTCGGCCCGGAGACGGCCCCGGCGATGGCGATAACGCTGTGGTCATCGTGATAAAGCGGTCGCCTCCCCTGATTCGGGCCGATCACCTCAAGCTTCGGATAGGCACAGAGCCTGAAACCCTCCAGCAGGACGACATCGGCAGGTTTCAGGCGAGACAGCAGCATCTCGATATCAGGCTCGTCCTGAGCCTGTGCATATTCCTCGAGAATGGCCGAGCGAAAGCTGTTGGCGATAACGATCTCCCGCGCGCCGGCGTGGCGTTGCAGATAGGTATCCTTGCCGGGCCGATCCAAGTCGACATCGTCGGAGACGCGCTTGATGGTAGAGACGGTAAAGTCCAGTTCCTGCAGATGAGCGATCAGCTGCTGAACGAGAACCGCCTTGTCGCGACAACTGCCGATGATACTGAAAACACGCATATGACCCTCTCGCAGTCTGTACCGATTTCTTGCCCCGCTATTGCCAGCGCTATTGCACCAGCGGGCTCGATGCTCCATCGATGGAGATGCCGGAAATATCCGAGCGGCCGGCGAGGATGCGAATATACTGGCTGACGGCGCGCTGCCAGGACTGGCTGCGCAATTGCCGTTCGATCATCGGGCCCGCCGTTTCGAAGGGCAGCACTTCGCCGCGACGGAAGCGATCGAGGCGCAGCACATGGAAGCCGTAGCGGGTCTCGACGGGCACGGGGCAGATCTGCCCCTCCTGCAATGCGAGGATGAAGGTTTCGATCTCGGGCACCAGGTCGCCACGGCTTTGCTGCCCCAGCAGGCCGCTATTCGCGCCCGACGGGCAGGCCGAGCGCTCGCGGGCCAAGCCGGCAAATCGCTCCGGCTGTGCGAGGACCTGTTGCAAGGTCTCGGTCGCCGCCTGGCGCGCGGTCGCCCGCACCTGCTTGTCCTCGGCTGGCGCCGCGAAGAGGATATGGGCAGCCTCATAAACGTCGGGCGACCGGAACTTGGCCTGGTTCGCCTGCCAATAGCGGCGGCATGTCTCCTGGTCGGGTTCCGGGGTGACGATCTCTCGGGCGAGCAGTTGGCGGATCAGGGCTTCTTCCGCGCCCTCCGACGGCTCTGCAGCTTCTTCTTCACTCGACAGGCCGAGGCGAGCCGCTTCCTGCAGCAGCAGCTGGCGGACCACCAGAGCCGTGGCGGCGGCCTGCCAGGCTTGCTCGCGGTTGGCGGCGGGGTGGTATTGCATCTCCGCGGCGATCGCCGCCGGATTGATCTCTTCGTGATTGACTCGGATTGGTTCCATCACCGCCCCCTTATCGCAGATGCGCCACCGCGCCGACGCACCACCTGATAGGAGCGGCCAATATAACCGATCGGTGCCGACCAGATATGGACGAGCCGGGAGAAGGGAAAGAGCAGGAAAATCGTCATGCCGAGCACGATATGGCATTTGAAGACGATGCTGACATCGGCGATCTCCTCCGCTGCGCCGCCGCGCAAGGTAACGATGCCTTGCGCCCAATCAGCCAGCTTCAGCATCTCCGACCCGTCCAGATGCTGCGCCGAGACGAAGATCGAGGAGAGGCCGAGGATCAGCTGGGCATAGAGCAGCAGCAGGATGGCGATATCCATGACGCTGCTGGTCGCCCGGATGCGCGGATCGACCAGCCGGCGATAGATCAGCAGGGTGAGGCCGAGGAAGCACATGGCGCCGAATACGCCGCCGACGATCATCGCCATCAACTGCTTCGCTTCCACCGTCAAGCCCATGGCGGTGTAGATCTCATGCGGCGTCAAGAGGCCGACGAAGTGCCCGGCGAGGATTGCCAGGACGCCGATATGGAAGCAGTTGCTGCCGATGAAGAGCAGGCGGCGGCGCAGCAGTTGGCTGGAGCCCGAGCGCCAAGTGTATTGCTCGCGGTCGAAGCGCACAACGCTGCCGACCAGGAATACGCTGAGTGCCACGTAGGGATAGAGGCCAAAAAGGATCTGATTAAGATTGCCAAGCATCTTATTGCCTCCCGCAAGATGCGGCGGCGGTACCGTCCGGTCCGGGGGCCGCGGTGAAACGCACAGCTTCTTCCTCCCACTCGCGGTCGAGTGCCGCGAGACTGTCGGCGTCGGGCTGCAGTGCCCGCAGCGTCTCCTCGACGGCGACCCGGTCCGGCGCCTTTGCCGCCAGGGATTCGATCGCCTCCAGCAGCACCGCGTAGGGACTATGGCGCTGGATCAGCTTTTCATGCAGCGCGGCCACCACATGCACCGCTTCGCTCAGCAGTGAGGCGGCTGCCTTGGCCGGCAGCAGCGACAGGAATTCGAGGAACAGCGGCAGGTAGTCGGGCAATTCATGAGCGCTGATATCGAGCCCATGCAGGTGATAGAGCTCCGCCAACTGCACCATCGCCTGCCCACGGTCGCGCGATTCACCGTGGACATGCTCGTAGAGATGCAGCGACAGGGACCGGTTGCGGTCGAATAACGACACATACTGCTCCTGGGCATCGAGGACATCGCACGACGCGAGCTCGGCCATGAAGGCGATCACTGCCGCCTGATGGCGTTTCGGCAGCAGGTCCTCATGGCGAAGGACCTCTGCCATCTCGCCATCATGCGCCAGCGTCTCTGCTTCCGGATAGGAAAGCAACGCGGAGAGAATCTTGAACGTCTTCATGCCATGCTCCGTCATTTTGAAATATCCGCGGATGCCGGGCGTACCGTGCTCAACGGGTCCTGCGCCTTGACGCCATGCTGATGCTTCGGCTTGCCGAAGAGACCCACGTCATTCGCGCCGCTGGAGCAGCCATTGCCGAAGCTGAAGCCGCAAGAGCTCTTGAGGTCGAAGGCGTTCTCGGCATATTCGCGATGCGTCGTCGGGATGACGAAGCGGTCCTCGTAATTGGCGATCGCCAAGATCTTGTACATGTCCTCCACCAGCGCCTTGTCGAGCCCGACCTGCGCCAGCACGTCATTTGCTTCGACGCCATCGACATGGCGCGCCCGCATATAGGCGCGCATCGCCAGCAGCCGCTCTAGGGCCAGCTTAACCGGCTGTTCGTCGCCGGCGGTCAGGAGGTTGGCGAGATAGCGGAGCGGAATACGCAGCTTGCCGACATCGGGGATGACACCGTTTTGGCCGAGTTCGCCGGATTGTGCCTTCGCCTGGATGGGGGAGAGCGGCGGCACATACCAGACCATCGGCAGGGTGCGGTATTCGGGATGCAGGGGGAAGGCGATCTTCCAGTCGATCGCCATCTTGTAAGCGGGCGAATTGGCGGCAGCAGTCAGCCATGCTTCCGGAATGCCGTCGGCGCGGGCCTGGGCGATTACCTGCGGATCATGCGGATCGAGGAAGATGTCGAGCTGCGCCTGATAGAGATCCTTGTCGTTGGCCGCGCTGGCCGCTTCCTCGATGCGGTCGGCATCATAGAGCATGACGCCGAGATAGCGGATACGGCCGACGCAGGTTTCCGAACAGACGGTCGGCTGGCCGACTTCGATGCGGGGATAGCAGAAGATGCATTTCTCCGCCTTGCCGCTCTCCCAGTTGTAATAGATCTTCTTGTAGGGGCAGGCGCTGACGCACATCCGCCAGCCCCGGCACTTGTCCTGGTCGATAAGAACGATGCCGTCTTCCTCGCGCTTGTAGATCGACCCCGACGGGCAGGCCGCAACGCAGGCCGGGTTGAGGCAGTGCTCGCACAGGCGCGGCAGATACATCATGAAGGTGTTTTCGAACTGGCCGTAAATCTCTTTCTCCATGGCCTCGAAATTCTGGTCCTGGCTGCGCTTGGAAAATTCGCCGCCGAGGATCTCCTCCCAGTTCGGCCCCCAGTTGATCTTGTCCATCTGCTGGCCGGTGATGACCGAGCGGGGACGCGCGGTCGGTGCGGCCTGGCTCAAACCCGCCGTCTGCAGATGGGCGTAGTCATAGGTGAAGGGTTCGTAATAGTCGTCGATTTCCGGCAGGTCGGGATTCATGAAGATATTGGCGAGCACGCGGAATTTGCCGCCGAGGCGCGGCTCCAGTTTGCCGTTCTTGCGGCGAATCCAGCCGCCATTCCATTTCTTCTGGTTCTCCCAGTCCTTTGGATAGCCGATCCCGGGCTTGGTCTCGACATTGTTGAACCAGGCATATTCAACGCCATCGCGGCTGGTCCAGACATTCTTGCAGGTGACCGAGCAGGTGTGACAACCGATGCATTTGTCGAGGTTCAGCACCATGGCGATCTGGGCACGGATTTTCATGATGGTTTCTCCTTATTCCGCTGCCGCAGGTGTAGAGGCCTGTTCGCGCGGGCTATCCTTCCAGTCGATGTTTTCCATCTTCCGGATGACCACGAATTCGTCGCGATTGGCGCCTACCGTGCCGTAGTAGTTGAAGCCGTAGGAAAGCTGGGCATAGCCGCCGATCATATGCGTCGGTTTCGGGCACACCCTGGTCACCGAGTTGTGGATGCCGCCGCGCTTACCGGTGATCTCGCTGCCCGGCACATTCACGATCTTTTCCTGGGCGTGATACATCATGCACATCCCGGCGGGCACGCGCTGGCTGACCACGGCGCGCGCCGTCAGGGCGCCGTTGCTGTTGAAGGCTTCGATCCAATCATTGTCGACGATGCCGGCGGCCTTGGCGTCCGTCTCGCTGATCCAGACGATGGGCCCGCCGCGGGACAAGGTCAGCATCAGCAGATTGTCGGTGTAGGTGCTGTGGATGCCCCATTTCTGATGCGGCGTAATGAAGTTCAGCACCACCGATTTGCGTTCGTCGGTCAATCGGCCACGTACCGGTTGAATCGTCTTGGTGTCGATCGGTGGACGATAGACGGCCAGCCCTTCGCCGAAGGCACGCATCCATTTATGATCCTGGTAGAACTGCTGGCGGCCGGTGAGTGTACGCCAGGGAATCAGCTCATGCACATTGGTGTAGCAGGCGTTGTAGCTGACATGCTCGCTCTCGAGGCCGCTCCAGGTCGGTGAGGAGATGATCTTGCGCGGCTGTGCCTGGATATCGCGGAAGCGGATCTTGTCGTCCTGGCGCGCCAGAGCGAGATGGGTATGGTCGCGGCCGGTGATACGGCCCAGGGCTTCCCAGGCTTTGACGGCGACTTCGCCATTCGTCTCCGGTGCCAGGGTCAGGATGACTTCGGCGGCATCGATATCGCTCTCGATCTTCGCATGGCCCAGACCGGCCCCGGCTTTCGTCACCGTGCCGTTGAGCTGCTTCAGGAAGTCAACCTCATGCTCGGTCTTCCAGCCGATGCCCTTGCCGCCATTGCCGACCGTTTCCATCAACGGCCCGAGGGAGGTGAACTTGGCATAGGTCTGCGGATAGTCGCGCTCGACCACCGTCACCGTCGGCATGGTCTTGCCGGGGATCGGGTTGCATTCGCCCTTCTTCCAGTCGGCGACGTCGAAAGGCTGCGCCAGTTCACCGGGTGTATCATGCAGTATCGGCGTCAGTACGACATCGGTTTCGCGCCCCAGCTGGCCCTCGGCCACCTTCGAGAAGGCGCGGGCGATGCCCTTATAGATGTCCCAGTCGGTGCGTGATTCCCAGGCCGGATCGACCGCCGCCGACAAGGGATGGATGAAGGGATGCATGTCGGAGGTATTGAGGTCGTGCTTCTCGTACCAGGTCGCGGTCGGCAGCACGATGTCAGAATAGACACAGGTGGTCGACATGCGGAAGTCGAGCGTCACCAGCAGGTCGAGCTTGCCGGTCGCCGCCTCGTTATGCCAGGCGACCTCTTGCGGCTTCTCCGCTCCTTCATGGCCGAGATCCTTGCCGAGCACGCCGTGATCGGTGCCGAGCAGGTACTTCAGGAAATATTCGTGGCCCTTGCCGGAGGCGCCGAGCAGGTTGGAGCGCCAGACGAAGAGATTGCGCGGATGGTTGGTGGGCGCATCGGGGTCTTCGGCGGCGAATTTCAGGACACCGGACTGCAGGCTCTCAGCGACATAGGCCGGCACATCCTTGCCGGCGGCCTTTGCCGCGGCTGCGATATGCAGCGGGTTGCTGGCAAGCTGCGGTGCCGAGGGCAGCCAGCCCATGCGCTCCGCCTTGACGTTATAGTCGATCAGGCTGCGCGGCAGATCGCCTGCATCGGCGAGGGGTGACAGAATTTCCGCCGGGCTGAGCTTCTCATAGCGCCATTGCGAACTATGGGCATAGAAGAACGAGGTGGAGTTCATGTGGCGGGGCGGCCGGTTCCAGTCGAGCGCGAAAGCGAGCGCCGTCCAGCCGGTCTGCGGCCGCAGCTTCTCCTGGCCGACATAATGCGACCAGCCACCGCCGGACTGGCCGACGCAGCCGCATAGCACCAGCAGGTTGATGATGCCGCGATAGATCATGTCCATGTGGTACCAGTGGTTGAGGCCGGCACCGAGGATCACCATCGACTTGCCATGGGTCTTGTCGGCATTCTCGGCGAACTGGCGGGCGACGGTGATGATCTGCTCGCGCGGCACGCCGGTAATGGCCTCAGCCCAGGCTGGCGTATAGGGCGCGTTGTCGTCATAGCTCGTGGCGACATTGCCGCCGCCGAAGCCGCGATCGATGCCGTAATTGCCGGTCAGGAGATCGAAGACGGTGGCGACCAGGACGGGGCCGTCCTTGGTCATGATCTCGCGCACGGGCGTCTGCCGTTCCTGGATCTCGGCATGGTCGGTCGTGTTGAAGGAATGCGGCGCCTCGGCCCCGAAATAGGGGAAGGCGACGGCGGCGAGGCTATGCTGCCCGTCGGCCAGCGACAACTGAAGCTCGGCCTCTTTGCCGCTGCGCGCATCCTTCTCCTCGACATTCCATTTGCCGCTTTCACCCCAGCGGAAGCCGATCGAGCCATTGGGGACGACGACCTCGCCCGAGCTTCGGTCGAAAGCCAGCGTCTTCCATTCCGGATTGTTGGCCTGGTCAAGCGCGCCCTGGAGATCGGCGGCGCGCAGGAAGCGGCCCGGTACGTAAGCATTGCCGCGCTTCTCCAGCATCACCAGCATGGGGAGGTCAGTCAGGCGCCGGCAGTAGTCCTCGAAATAGCTGCTGCGCTTGGCGAGGTGAAATTCCTTCAGGATGACATGGCCCATCGCCATGGCGAGTGCCGCATCCGTGCCTTGCTTCGGATGCAGCCAGAGATCGGCGAATTTCGCCGCTTCGCTGTAATCAGGGCAGATGACGACGGATTTCGCGCCCTTGTAGCGCACCTCGGTATAGAAATGCGCGTCGGGGGTGCGCGTCTGCGGGACGTTGGAGCCCCAGAGCATCAGGAAGGTCGAATTGTACCAGTCGGCACTTTCCGGTACGTCGGTCTGCTCGCCCCAGGTCTGCGGGCTTGAGGGCGGCAGATCGCAATACCAGTCGTAGAAGCTCAGGCCGACACCACCGATCAGCGACAGGTAACGACTGCCGGCGGCATAGGAAACCATAGACATGGCCGGGATCGGCGAGAAGCCGGCGATGCGGTCGGGGCCATAGGTCTTGGCCGTATAGACATTGGCGGCGGCGATGATCTCTTCGACCTCGTCCCATTTCGCCCGCACGAAGCCGCCGAGGCCGCGGATCTGCTTATAGGATTTCGCTTTCGCCTTGTCTTCGACGATGGCGGCCCAAGCCTGGACGGGACCCTTATTGGCGCGTTCGGCGCGCCAGAGTTCCAGCAGGCGGCGGCGGATCAGCGGATATTTCACCCGGTTGGCGCTGTAGAGATACCAGGAATAGCTCGCACCCCGGGCGCAGCCCCGCGGCTCGTGGTTGGGCATGTCAGGGCGCGTTCGGGGATAGTCGGTCTGCTGCGTTTCCCAGGTGACGATGCCGCCCTTCACATAGACCTTCCAGCTGCAGGAGCCGGTGCAGTTCACCCCATGGGTCGAGCGCACGATCTTGTCGTGCTGCCAGCGCTGGCGGTAGCCCTCCTCCCAGGTGCGGTCTTCATTGGTGACCACGCCATGGCCGTCGGAGAAGCTGGCGATGTTCTTGCGGAAGAAAGTCAGGCGGTCGAGAAAATGGCTCATGTCTTTGATCCGTTAATGCGTGGCAGTGGCGGAGGCAGGCGTGACCACCTTGGATGCAGCGCCCGACAGGCGGACTTCCGCGTTGCGGCGGGTGTAGTACCACCAGGTCAAAACCAGGCAGGTCACATAGAAGATGATGAAGCCGATCAAGGCGGCGGTCGGGCTCCCGCTCAGGGCGATCGAGGAACCGAAGCTCTTGGGGATGAAGAAGGCGCCGATCGCTGCCACCGCAGAGGTAAAGCCGAGCACGGCCGCACCCTCCTTGGCGGCATCACGTTGGGCGGCAGCCAGGGCATCGGCGCCTTGGCCGGCGGCCTTGCGCAGCGACAGGGCGCTGAAGATCGCCGGCATCATCTGGAAGGTGGAGGAATTACCGACGCCGCTTGCTGCGAAGAGCAGCAGGAACATGCCGAGGAAGCCCCAGAAGGCGTTGGCCTCATCTTTGATGCCGACGAAGAAGAGGACGCCGCAGACGGCCGCGATCATCGCCAGGAACACCCAGATGGTGACGCGCGCACCGCCCCAGCGGTCGGCCATCCAGCCGGTGAAGGAACGACTGGCGGCACCGACCAGCGGGCCGAGGAAGGCATAGGTCACCGGATTGATATCCGGGAACAGCACCTTGGTGAGCAACGGGAAGCCCGCCGAATAGCCGATGAAGGAACCGAAGGTGCCGGTATAGAGCCAGCACAGGATCCAGGTATGCTTGCGCTTGAAGATGACGGCCTGGTCGGCGAAGGAGGCCTTGGCCGAGGCGATGTCATTCATGCCGAACCAGGCGGCTAGCGTGGCGGCGATGATGAGAGGCACCCAGATGAAGCCGGCATTCTGCAGCCAGATCTGCTTGGTGCCGCTGGCCGTGGTGGCGGTCTGCGGATCGCCGCCAAGCGCGCCGAAGACGCTGAGCGTGATCACCACCGGCACCAGGAACTGCACGACAGAGACGCCGAGATTGCCGAGCCCGGCATTGAGCGCCAAGGCCTGGCCCTTGCGCGCCTTCGGATAGAAGAAGCTGATATTGGCCATGGATGAGGCGAAGTTGCCGCCGCCAAGCCCGCAGAGCAGCGCGAGGATCAGGAAGATATTGTAGGGCGTCGCCGGGTTCTGCACGGCGAGGCCGATGCCGATCGCCGGCACCAGCAGCGAGGCGGTGGAAAACGTCGTCCAGGTGCGGCCACCGAAGATCGGCACCATGAAGGCATAGAAGCCGCGCAGCACGGCGCCGGAGAGGCCCGGCAAGGCGGCCAGCCAGAAGAGTTCATCCGGCGTGAACTTGAAGCCGATGCTGGGCAGGTTGACCACCACCACCGACCACACCATCCAGACCGCGAAAGCAAGCAGTAGGGCGGGGATCGAAATCCAGAGATTGCGGGTGGCGATGCGCCGGCCCGTCGCCTGCCAGAAGCTCTCGCTCTCCGGATTCCAGTCAGCGATGACGGCGCCACGGGTCTCTGGAGCCTCCGGCTGCAGTTCGGCCAGATAACGACGATCGGACTTCGTCGCGCTGCGTTCCATGCGCAGGATCGCGGCATGCATCCAGGCGAGGTTCACGGCGACGATCAGGAACAGCAGCATGAAGCAGCTGGTCCAGAGGCCCGTCAAATCGTTGAGCATGCCGAACGCGATGGGCAGGATGAAACCGCCAAGACCGCCGATCATGCCGACGACACCGCCGACCGGCCCGACATGATCCGGATAATAGACGGGGATATGGCGATAGACCGCGGCCTTGCCGATCGCCATGAAGAAGCCGAGCACGAAAGCGACGATGGTAAAAGGCACGAGGCCGAGGGCGAAACTGAAATGGATATCGCCGTTGATGCCATGGACGATGTAATCTGTCGCCGGATAGGAAAGCAGGAAGGTGCAGATGACGGCGGCGCCGAACGACCAGTACATGACGCGCCGGGCGCCGACCTTGTCGGAGAGAATGCCGCCATAGACGCGGAACAGGCTGCCGGGGATCGAATAGGCGGCGCCGAGGAGGCCGGCGGTGGCGACGTTCAGGTGATAGGTGCCGATATAGAAATGCGGCAGCCACAGGGCCAAGGCGACGAAGCCGCCGAAGACGAAGAAGTAATAGAGCGAGAATCGCCAGACCCGGACATCGGCCAGCGGCGCCAACTGCTGCGCGAAGGAAAGGGCCTGCGCCTTGCCGGCGCGACGGGCCTTGAGGACGGGGTCATCCTCGGTGGTGAACCAGTAGATGAGGGCCATCACCGCAAGAACGGCTGCCCAGATCTGCGCCACCATGGTCCAACCAAAGGCCACCATGACCAGAGGGGCGAGCAGCTTGGTGACGGCGGCGCCGACATTGCCCATGCCAAAAATGCCCAGGGCCGTGCCCTGGCGCTCCTTCGGGTACCAGCGCGAGACATAGGCAATGCCGACAGCGAAGGAACCGCCGGCAATACCGACGCCTAAGGCGGCGATCAGCATCATCGGGTAAGTCGTGGCATAGGAAAGCAGGAAGGTTGCGCTGGCGCCCGCCAGCATCACCCAGGTCATGATGAGGCGGCCGCCATAACGGTCGGCCCAGATCCCCAGGATCAGACGGATGAGGGAGCCGCTGAGGATCGGCGTGCCGATCAGCAGGCCAAATTCCGTATCATCGAGCCCAAGCTGCTGCTTGATGCCGATGCCGATGATCGAGAAAATCGACCAGACGGCGAAACATAGGGTAAATGCCAGGGTACTCACCCCCAGGATCCGATTGGCTTTCGGATCGATCCTTGCTTGCATTGCCTTCCCCTCCTGAGACGTCGTTCCTATGCAGCCCCGGCACGGAACGACCGGACGCGGTCAGGATAGAGAGCGGTGCAATTGGATCATTGATTTATGTCAATGCATCGGATGATTTATATCACTTACATAGTCGAACGCAGAGGAAACGGCGTCTTTTCAGCAGGTTGCTGGCGCACCAGTCGCTAATCGGGTATGTGGCAAGAAAGGCCGGCGATCACTGTTCCGAATCGTTAGGGCGTTTTCGCCAGGCCCGATGCAAAGGCGCCTGGGACGCAATTTGAAGATGGATGGTAATATCGAGATGCCCCTGGGTGATCACCCCGTTCTGTCGCAGTTGCCGGGACCGGAACGTGCCAGATTGCTGGCGAAGTCCGTCAAGCACCGGGTGCGCCAGGGGACGATCCTGTTTGACCAGGGCGAGAAGCCCACCTTCCAGCAATTTCTCATCGAGGGCTGCATTCATTTATATGGCCGCTCCATCGACGATCGCGAAGTGCTGATCGAGGTCATTGAAGCGCCCGATCTCATCGTTCCCGCCGCAGTGCTGACGAATACCGCGTATTTGATGCAGGCGCGGGTGGTGGAAGAATCTACCCTGCTGCTGATCCAGGCGAGCGCCTTCCGCTCCGCGGTTCTTAGTGAGCCAAGCCTCGCCGTTGCACTGGTCGGTTGCCTCTCGGGCCAGTTCCGCCGGCTGGTCCGGCAGGTGAAGAACCTCAAGCTGCGCTCGGCCGTGCAGCGCGTCGGCTGTCATTTGCTGGTCCTGGCAGCCAAGCAGGGGACGCCGGAGCGGGTGATTCTGCCCTATGAGAAGAACGTCATTGCCTCGCAGCTCGGCATAACGCGGGAGAGCTTCTCGCGGGCCTTGGCTGAACTGCAGAAGATCGGCATCGAAGTCCAGGGCGAAACGATTCGCATCATCGATCCGCGCCGCCTGGCCGAGGTCTGTCTACCCGACCCGCTGATCGACAATGCGGAGGATATGCTTCAGGTAACGGAATAAGAGCAACTGCCGGCGCGGTCACATGGCCGAGGCGTGCTCGTTGCTCTGGCCTCCGGGACTGTGGAGCGGCCGCCATAAAACCCGTGGCGGCGTGGGAACACCTGCCTCGGAAATTTGTTCTCGCGCTCGTCGGGCAAGAGGGTCTAGCGACGGCAGCTCATGTCGCCCAGCCGACGGCCGGATCGATGTCGGGCCGTGGTGTCAGGCGTTGGTGTCCCGCTGCCTTGACATTCCCTGGAGGCACCTAACAATATTAGACGAATGTCCAATATTGTTGTGCGAACCGGCGGAGATGGTCGATACGGAACGGCCGCGTGCCGCGAATCACGCTCGGCCGCGCCGAAACGAATGCCATCAATCCTGCCCTGAGCAAGGCGCTGCATGCCTCGGCCACGCATCTGCACATGGATACTGATTTGCGGGTCGGCATCATCGCAGCGAAGGGCGACCGTTGAGGCGGCTTCCCCCCATAGGCCGGTCATGAACTCGAGCTGTCGACATCCATCTGTGATTGCAGGTAGTTCTGCAAGCCGACCTTCTCGATCAGTTCGAGATTGGTTTCCAGCCAGTCAACATGCTCCTCTTCGGATTCGAGGATGTCTTCCAGCAATTCGCGGGAGATGTAGTCCTTGACCTCCTCGCAATAGGCGATGCCGCTGCGCAGGTCGGCCATAGCGGCGATTTCGAGTTTGAGGTCGCAGGCGAGCATCTCCGGTACGTTCTCGCCGATCAGCAACTTACCGAGATCCTGCAGGTTTGGCAGGCCTTCCAGGAAAAGGATGCGCTGAACGAGATGGTCGGCGTGCTTCATCTCGTCGATCGATTCCTCATATTCATGCTTGCCGAGCTTGCCGAGGCCCCAGTGCTTCAATGTGCGTGCATGCAGAAAATACTGATTGATCGCCGTCAGCTCGTTCTTGAGGACCTTGTTGAGAATCGCGATGACCTTCTTGTCGCCCTTCATTTCATAATTCCCCTTATTGCTGAACCGGCTGCTGGTGATGCCGCGGTGAAATGCCACGCTGCGGTGGTCATGATGAACGGTTTATGACAGGAAGCCTACCGCAACTCGGCTGGCAGGTAAAAGAAAACAACCCAGCAAAAGCCGTTGCCGTTTTCCGCGTCGGGAAAGCGGCGGGACACAGGTCAACGCGGGACCGGGCGGCAGCATGCCGCGGATCGAGAATATGATAATGCGAATGAGTTGCAATATCTTTTGATCTCGGCTATGTCACTTGGGAATTCTACGGCATCTGCCGTCGGACGGCGCCGGGCCGGCCGAACTAAGGGGATGCAGGGGCGCTCCATGGGAGCAAAAGCGAGGACAGCATGAAGAAAAGCTTGATGGGTATGGCCGCCGCTCTGGCGATCAGCGCGCTGCAGGTGTCGCCAGCCGCGATCTCCCCGGCCTCGGCGGCGGCGCCAAAGGCAGAAGCCGTCATTATGCATTACGCCGACATGGGCTATGCGATGTATGGCGACGCCGTCACCACCGCGCAGGCGCTGGACCGGGCGATCGATGCCTTCCTCGCAGACCCTAATGACAAGACCCTGGCAGCCGCGCGCGATACCTGGAAGGCGGCGCGCGTTCCTTATATGCAGACCGAAGCCTTCCGCTTCGGCAATCCGGAAGTTGATGATCTTGAGGGCAACGTCAATTCCTGGCCGCTGGATGAGGGCCTGATCGACTATGTCGCCGATTCCTACGGCCAGTCTTCGGATTCCAATCCGTTTTATCGCCTCAATATCATTGCCAACAAGGAAGTGCAGATCGGCAAGGATAAGGTCGATGCTTCGGTGATCGATGAGAAGCTGATCAGGTCCATGGAAGGGGTCGGTGATGTCGAGACTAACGTCGCCATCGGCTATCATGCGATTGAGTTCCTGCTCTGGGGCCAGGACCTGAATGGCACCGGCCCGGGCGCCGGCAATCGCCCGGCGACCGATTACGATCTGAAGAACTGCACCCACGGCAATTGCGACCGCAGGGCCGCTTATTTGAAAGCGGCGACCGATCTGCTGGTCGAGGATCTCACTGCCATGCGCGACCTCTTCGCTCCCGATGGCGCGGTGCGCAAGCGCCTGACCACAGGGAAGGTCGATGATGCGCTGGTCTCGATGTTCACCGGCCTCGGCTCGCTCTCCTATGGCGAGCTGGCGGGTGAGCGGACCAAGCTCGGCCTGATGCTGCACGATCCGGAGCAGGAGCATGACTGCTTCAGCGACAATACGCATAACTCGGACTATTACGACCAGCAGGGCATGGTCGACATCTATAACGGCACCTATACCAGGGTCGACGGCACCAAGATGAAGGGCCCCAGCCTGCATGATTACGTGAAGGCCAATGCGGCCGATGCCGATAAGCGCGTGCTGGCGGCGATGAAGGACACGACCGGGGCGATGACGGTCTTGAAGCAGACCGCAGACAGCGGCAAATGGGCCTATGACCAGATGATCGGTGCCGATAATCCCGAGGGCAACAAGATTGTCCAGCATGTGGTCGACACGCTGGTTGCCCAGGCCCATGCGGTCGAGGCTGCGGTGACGGCGGTCCATCTCACCATCAAGGTCGAAGGCTCCGATAGCCTCGACAATCCCGCGGCGGTCAAGACCAACTGATTGCTGCGTCAACAGGTCCGATGCGGGCCGGCGGCCGATGGTCTTAGACTGTCGGCGCCGGCCCGCACCTTTAAGGATATGTTGTCGTCATTCGCGGCAAACTGGATACCGGGGTCAACCGATTGCCCGATGCCAATGAGTCCCATGCCATGGTAGCGCGTTACACCCGTCGAAATCTCCTGGCCGGAATTGCCGGTGCGACAACCCTTACTGCTGTCGGCGGCGCCTATGCCTATCTGAGCGGCCCGGCATCTGCCGCAGCCAACGCCGCCACGAAAGGCTATCCGGGCGCGCCGCTACCCCCGGCGGAAGCCGATATCGTCGATGTCGACCTTGTCGCCAAAATCCGCCCGCAACGCATCTTGCCGCCGCCGGCGGGATTGAGCGACCTCGCCGGCTATGACGATGCGCCGGGAATCAAGGTGATCCGGCTGCAGCACGGGCAATGGCTGCGCGCGACGTTGCATAATGCGCTGGAGGAGCATACCACCGTGCATTGGCACGGCATCCGCCTGCCGAATGGCATGGATGGCGTGCCCTATCTGACCCAGCCGCCGGTGCAGCCGGGCGAAACTTTCACTTATGCCTTCCAGCCGCCCGATACCGGTACCTTCTTCTTTCACCCGCATTGCGACACGGTCGCCCAGCTGGGCCGCGGCCTGGCTGGGATTCTCATCGTCGAAGGCGATGAGACCCGCAAGAGTGACGCGGATATCATCTGTGCCTATCGCGACTGGCGCTTGAAGCCGGATGGAACCTTCGATGCCTTCATGACCGAGAAGGGTGCCGCCACCGCCGGCACCTTCGGCCAGGTTGCCACTCTGAATGCCGCTTTGCTGCCCTATCGCGCGGAACTGCCGAGCAATGGCGACATTCGGCTGAGGGTCCTCAATATCGATGCCACCCGGATCATGGAAGTCGGTGTCGAGGGGGCGGAAGCCTGGGTCGTCGCCACCGACGGCAACGCCATCGAACCGGTCAAGCTAGATAGCTGGAAACTCGGCCCGGCGATGCGTCTCGATTTGCAGCTGCGGGCGCCGGCTGAACCAGGCGCCAAAGTGCAGTTGATCAACTATTTTGCCGCAAAGCCGGTCATGCTTGCGGAGTTCGCGACGGCCGGTGCGCCGCTGGAGCGGCCAGCCTTCCAGCCCGTCGCTCTCAAGCCGGCGCCGCTGGCCCCGGTCAATCTCGCTGATGCCGAGGAGCTGCCGCTGCGGCTCAGTTCGGCCGGGTCGGGCTCGCAATCGGGTCGTGTCGCAGCGAAGCAGGATAAGCCCGCCGATATCGTGCTCCCCAATGGCGATGTGCTGCATCTCGCCGACTCGCTCTGCCTCACGCCGGTTACTTTCTGGGCCCTGAATGGGGAGGCCTGGCCGGATCGCGGCCATCAAAACATGCCACCGCCGCTTTTCACCCTGGCGAAGGGCAAGACCTATGTAATCGAGATCAACAACACGACCTCGCGCCAGCATCCCATTCATCTGCACGGCCATACCTTCAAGGTGCTGGAATCGAACAGCCAGGCCATCCTGCCGCATCGCGCCGATACGGTGCTGCTGGCGCCGAACGAACGGGTGAAGATTGCCTTTGTCGCCGACAATCCCGGCAACTGGATGGTGCATTGCCATATCATCGAGCATCAGGAAACCGGCATGATGGGGTATTTCCGCGTTGCCTAGGATGCTGCCGCTTCGTCATTCGTTCTTTGCCGTATTGATGCTGACCGGCGGCGCGGCTCTTTGCCCGGCTGGCATTGCGGATGAGAGCAACACCGCGCATAGCCAGAATCCGACCCAGCGCCTGGTCATTGCAGATCCGCGGATGCCGCAATCGCTCGGCCTGGATTTTTCCATGGGGGCCGGCGTTTTCAAGACCAATTGGGTGGCGGCGCCCGCATCGACCCAGGCGGTGGACGGGCTGGGACCAATTTACAATGCGCGCTCCTGCAATGCCTGTCATCCGGGCGGCACCCGGACGCGGGACCTGACGGATCTCCAGGGCATGCCCGTTCCGGGTCTGCTGCTGCATGTATCGCAGTTCATCGCCGGCAAGGCCGGGCCCGACCCGGTTTATGGCGAGCAGATTCAGACCTCAGGCCTGCCCGGCCAACGGCCGGAGGCGCGGCTCTCGGTCAGGCGGGTCGAAGGACCGCGCGTCACCCTGGCCGATGGCACGCTCGTGCAGCTGTATCGGACGGAGCCGGAGCTTGCCGACCTCGCCTTCGGTCCGCTTGCGCAAGGCACCTCAGTTGGCTTGCGCATCGGGCCAGCCATCAATGGCCTCGGCCTGTTGGAGCGGATCCCCGAAAAGGCCATCCTGGCACAGGTCGGTCACGAACCCGGCGTCGCCGGCCGAGCCAATTGGGTGCGCGACATCAAGAGCGGCGAAATGCGCATTGGCCGCTATGGCTGGAAAGCGTCACAGCCCAGCCTAATGCAGCAGAACGCTCATGCATTCGCCATCGATATCGGCATGTCAAACCGTGACTTTCCTGCTGGCAGCGGCGATTGCACCGCGGCGGAGGCGGCTTGCCTATCGGCGCCCGATGGGAACTCGCCCCAATTCGGCAATGTCGAGATCGCCGATAGCCTGCTCGACCTCGTCGATACCTTCACCCGCTATGCACGGCTGCCGAGGGCGCCGGCAACCGCCGGCCCTGCCGACATTGCCGCGGGAGAGAAGCTCTTTATGTCGATCGGCTGCGCGGCCTGCCATCGGCCGCGCTTTGATCTGCCGGCCTCGGCGACGGAACCGGCGCAGCCGATCGCTCCCTATACCGATCTGCTCCTGCACAAGATGGGGCCGGGTCTTGCCGACGGCGTCGTTGAAGGCGAGGCGGCAGGCCATGAATGGCGGACGGCACCCCTCTGGGGGCTCGGCCGGGCGGTGACGGCGGAAGGAGCGGGCGCCTTGTTGCATGACGGCCGTGCCGCCACGATTCTCGAAGCGATCCTATGGCATGGCGGCGAGGCATCGGCGGCACAGCAGCGCGTCCTTGCGCTCGCCGCTCCACAGCGCGAGAGCCTGATTGCTTTTTTGCGGTCGCTCTGACATCGATCAGGTGGCATCGATCAGCTAAACCGGCGGGAACGAACGACGAGGAAAACACATGCCGACGAGGCGCCAGACCCTAGTGAGCGTGATTACCGCGGCCCTGTGGCAGATCCTGCCGCGACCGGTGCGGGCCGCGGACCGTTCCCTGACAGCCTTCAACGCCGCTTTCGGCGAAAGGATTGCGCTGCCCCCGCTGGCACAGTTCCAAAGCGCCACGGCGGCCCTGGCAACAGCCGTGCAGTCCATGAAGCAGGCACCGGATGCGGCCGGCTTCGCCGGCATGGTGCAGGGCTTCCACGATGTTTCCGATGCCTGGATGGGACTGCAGTTTCTGCGCTTCGGGCCATTGACCCAGAACCAGCGCCTCGACCGCATCGCCTATTGGCCGGAACGCAGCAATATTACGGAAAAGCAGATCGCGGCTTTCCTCGCTGCTGCCGACGAGAGCAAACTGGCCCCGGCAAGTTTTGCCACCGCCAGCGTGGCGCTTCAGGGCCTGACCTCACTGGAACGCCTGCTGTTCGACAGCGAGCACGCGGCCGACGGCAAGCCGTCCAGCGAGAAGGCTATGGCGCAGTTGACGGCCCGAACGCTAGCCGCAGCCTATCGCATCGATCTGATCGGCGCGATCGCTGCCAATCTGCGCCAGATCGCGACGGAGAGCTATGCGGCCTGGCAGGATTTCGCTGCCAGGCTCGCCAAGGGCGATCAGGCCGGTTTTGCCGCCTCGCCACAGGAGGCGACCAACCAGATCTATGCCGGTCTGGTGACGGTCAGTCAGTTGATGGGTGGACAGAAACTCGGCCTGCCCTTGGGGAAGAGCCTGGAAGCCGCCAAGCCTCATCAGGCAGAGCAATGGCGGTCGGGCCGGTCGCTACGCAATATCGCGCGCAATATCACGACGCTGAAGCAGGCATTGCTGAGCGATCCCGCCGGTTCCGCGATTGCTCTGGTCACCGTGCCGGATGCGGCGGCGAGCTTGCGGCAGAAGCTGGCGACGGCCCTCGATGCCTGCGAACAGGCGTTGGCGGGCGTCAGCCTGCCGCTCGATCTGGCCGTCGCCGATGCCACGGCCCGGTCGCAGGTACAGCCCCTGCTGGTGAAGGTCAATCAGTTCCGCGACATCCTCACCAACGAGATGCCGAAGGCCGCCGGCATCACCTTGGGCTTCAACGATCTCGACGGGGATAGCGGCTGAGGCGACGCATAACCCTTCAGAGGTCGGAACGGAGATCGAGCATGGAAAAAGCGCGTTTCTGGTCGCGGCTGGCTGCCGCTATCACCGGAACGACAGCGGAAACGAGAAGCCGAATCATGCCGGAGGGCGGCGCGCGCTTTCTCAGCGCCTGCCTCGGCCGTGACGGCGCCGGCAGTTTCGAGGCCGCGATACTGGAGGCCGATGGCCGGGTCTCCATGCAGACGATGCTCAAGATGCGGGCACATGAAATGGCACTGCATCCCAGCCGCGCGATTTGCCTTGCCGCGGGCCGCCAGCCCGGCCGCTACAGCACCATGATCGATCTCGCAACCGGTCGCTCGCTGTTCGATCTGGCGCTTGCCGCCGATCATGAATTCAACGGTCATGCTGCATTTATCGGCGCCGGTGAGGAGTTGATAACGACGGAAGGGCATGTCGAGACCAGCCTTGGGCGGCTCAGCTTCTATGACGCTGCCACGGGCCGCTGGCTGCGCGCCTGGCCGAGCCACGGTATCGAGCCGCATGAAGCGCTGGTCGACGAAGCGCGCCGACGGATGATCGTCGCCAATGGCGGCATCCTGCAGCGCCAGGCGGTGGGCGAGGTCGAGAGCAGCCTGGTCGTGCTCGACCTCATGGACGGTCACGTCATCGGCAGGACCGTATTGCCGGAGGAACTGGCGACGCTCTCCATGCGGCATCTCGCCATGACGGCATCGGGCGAGATCGCGGTCGCGATGCAGGATCAGGATGCGCAAAGCGACCTCCGGCCGCTGGTCGGCATCATGGATCTCCGCGGCCGGCTGCGTTTTCTCGAGATTCCGCGCGAGATCGCCCTGACCACGCGCGGCTATATCGGCAGCATCGCCGTGGACCGCGCCAGCCGGATCACCTGCGCCACCTCTCCCAAGGGAAACGTGGCGATGTTCTGGTCGCTGGCGGAAGGCCGCTGGCTTGGCGCTATTCCGGTTGCCGATGGTTGCGGCGTGGCGCCCGCGGGCGCGCCGGGGACCTTCCTTCTCACCGGCGGCCGAGGTGATATCCTGCTCGCTCGAACGCTTGATGCCGCCGATATGCCGATGAAGCCGGAAGCGACGGTGCTGACGCGGAATTCAAGCTGGCAATGGGACAATCATCTGACGCTGCTCGCAGCGTGAGGCTGCTGCGCAATCGGGCCTCGTTCAGACCGGATCGCGGCGCAGGGCCTGTGCCATGCAGTGGACGCCGCCGCCACCCAGGGTGAACATGGTGACATCGGGGTCATAGACGGTGAAGCCATGGGCGCGCAGCCGTGCGTTGAGCTCTTTGCTTTGGGCCGTCGACAGGACCTTGCTGTCGCCGAGCGCCATGACATTGCAACCCAATGCCATCGTGTCCTTGTAGCTGACCGGCACGATCTCGATCTTCTTCGACTTCAGCCAGTCGATGATCCAGTCATCGGTAGTTTCTTCGCAGACCGCGGCCAGCTTATGGCCCAGCATGCAGACCATCAGGTCGATATGGACATAATGCTCGGCGATCGGCGCCAGCTTGACTTCCCAGCCTTCCTTCTCCAGCCAGCCCTGGATCTGCTTTGCCGCCGGTTCCTGGGTGCGTTCGCCGCAATAGCCGATCAGCACGCAACCCGGTTCGATGACGTCGAAATCCCCGCCTTCCATGGCGGAAGCGGTCACGAAGTTCCAGATCGGAATGCCCATCTGCTGATAGAATTTAACCACCGGTGCATATTCGCCGCGCCGCCACCATTGATGCATCTGGGTAACGACGGCACCCCAGGGCGTCATGAAGCTCGAATCCCGGGCGAAGACCTGATAGGGCAGGTTCTCATCGGGCGGCAGGTAATGCACCTTCACGCCGCCTTCCTCATAGGCCTGCACCATCTCCCGGTGCTGCTTCATGGCCAACTGGCGGTCGAACTTGGCGCCGCTGGCCAGCGTCGCCTTGGAGATCGAACTGGTGGGCAGCCAGCGGAAATTCTCGGCCGAGCAGAGCAGCACATCATGCAGCTTGCCGTATTCCGAATTGACGCCCCATTTTGTCGTCGTCGTGCTATCGGCTGCCATCTGGTCCTCCCGGGGCTGGATGCGGCCGGGCCGGCCGCTTCAGGGGATGCTAGACCTGTAGAATTTTTATCCAAACTGGACAAATTCTCGCAGATTTCGTTTAGTAAAACTCACCATACGGCCGAGTCCGGAGGCAAGTTTCCAAATAAGCGACATAAGCGACGTGGTCGGGGCAAATGGCAAAGCGGCGAATCCCTCCCTTGAACGCCCTTCGTGCTTTCGAGGCGGCGGCGCGCAATCTCAATTTCGGCAAGGCGGCGAGCGAACTTAATGTGACGCGCGGTGCCATCAGCCATCAGGTCAAGGCGCTGGAGGACTGGGTCGGCATCGACCTGATGCAGCGCCATCAAAACAAGGTGCTGCTGACTGATGCGGGACGCCATCTGCTGCCAGCCCTGGAACAGGCCTTCGACCTCATCTCGGAGACGGTTGCCGAGATGCATCATCCCGACCTCAAGGGCCATCTCGCCATTCATGCGCCGCCCACCTTCATTTCGCGCTGGCTGCTGCCGCGCCTCGGCGCTTTCATCGAGGCCTATCCGCAGATCGAACTTTCCTTTCATCATCTGTCCCCATTCCCGAAGGCGCTGCCCGGCGACTACGATGTCGCCATCGATTATGGCGGCGGGCGTTGGGAAAGCCGTTGGGTACATCGGCTCATGCCGGTCGATCTCTTTCCGCTCTGCAGCCCGAAACTGCTGAACGCCAATCCCCATGCCTTACGGACGCCCGGCGATCTTAAGAACTTTACGTTGATCCATGAAGATGATGGCGCCGCCTGGACGCAATATCTCTCGGCGGCAGGTGCGCGGCAGGTCGATGCCAGCCGGGGCCTTCGCGTCAGCACCGCCAATCATGCCCTGGAAGCGGCCTTGCTCGGCCTCGGCGTGGCGCTGGGCGACCAGGTGATCATGAGCCAGAATCTGGAAGACGGCACCTTGATCCGGCCCTTCTCCTTCTCCTATCCCAGCCCGGCTCAATATTACGTGGTCTGTGAACGCGACCGGCTACACATGCCGATCCTGCGCAACTTCATCAAATGGATGTTCGACGCGGTAGGGACGGAGATTGAACTATAGCTGCTGTCGCAACTCCTTCTTCGCTCTAGCCATGACAAATATGACCGATCGCGGAGGCTGCCCGATGGATAAGATCATACCCGGGATTGTTCTCTGCCTTCTCTTGACGGCCTGTGCAGATCGGCAGGAACAGGTTCATGCTGTCGATTTGCGACCCCTGGATATTGACATCAGGGAGCCATATCGTCCCCGCTTTGGCGACATCGATCGCCCTTTGGCAGTCGTGCCATATACCTATCCGAACTATCATGCCTATTTCGAATCATACGTAAACGGCCTCGGCTGGGCGTTCCTGCCCTCGCGACTGCAATGGAAATGGCGCGCCTGCATCGTTGGCTTCACGCTCATCCATTTCAATGATGAGGAGTTGTGGGCGTTGAATGCCTTTGCCCGCGGCCAGCTTCCGGCGCGTGCAGCGGAAGTATCTGCACTTCATCGAACCATGACCCAACGTGTTGGACCAACTGATCGCGACCTGGAAAATGCTGTCCGCGAATACTGCCCAGAGACCATTGCGGCACTGGAGCCTTACATCATGAACGGCGAATATAAGACCACGTATATGGGCGCTGACTAGAACCCAAATATGCCGGCGTCATTATAGACAGATCTCACTTACCGGACTGTTTCGGGCCGGGCTAAATCCTGTTACGGCCGTAGCAGGAGATGAAGACCGCGAGAACGGCGGGTCCTTCCGAACGGCTGTGCCGTCCAAAAACCGTCACTCCTCGCAAGCAATGCCAGCTTGACAGTCTGCCAAGGCAGGCCGTTAACTTAACGCGACAACGAATGCCAGATTAGGGCGCGGCTTCCGTGCACTAAAAAGAAGGAGTGGGACCGGCCGCGATCCGGTTCTAACGGGCACATATTCGGCGGGGCCGTGATCCCGCCGGAGGCAAACGAGGGAGGACCGAATGCCAACCGTGCGTATGACGGTGAACGGGCGCGCCGTTTCTGGTGACGTCGAAGGCCGCACATTGCTAGTTCAATTCCTGCGAGATCAATTGCGGCTGACCGGCACCCATGTCGGCTGCGACACCAGCCAGTGCGGTGCCTGCGTCGTCCATGTCGACGGCGTCTCGGTGAAATCCTGCACCTTGCTTGCCGTTCAGGCGGATGGCGCGCAGGTCACCACAATCGAAGGCCTGGCCAAAGGCGACGAGCTGCATCCGATGCAGGCAGCCTTCCGCGAGCATCACGGATTGCAATGCGGCTATTGCACCCCCGGCATGGTGATGAGCGCCGTGGATCTCGTGAAGAACAACCCCAATCCCACCGAGCAGCAGATCCGCGATGGCCTCGAAGGGAATATCTGCCGCTGCACCGGCTACCATAACATCGTGAAGGCCGTGCAGGCCGGCGCGCAAGCGATGAAGGGGTGAGATCATGTCATCAGCGACAGGCATCGGCGCCGCCGTCAAGCGCCGCGAGGATTTTCGTTTCCTGACCGGCCGCGGCAATTACACCGACGACATCAACCGTCCGGGCCAGACCTATGGCTATATCCTGCGCTCGCCGCATGCGCATGCGCAGATTGCCAAGATCGACGTTTCCAAGGCCAAGGCGGCTCCCGGCGTCGTCGCCGTTTTCACCGGGGCCGATTACGACAAGGGCGGCCTGCCCTGCGGCTGGCAGATCCACAGCAAGGACGGCAGCCCGATGATCGAGCCGGCGCATCCGCCGCTCTGCAAGGATGAAGTCCGCCATGTCGGCGACCAGGTCGCTTTCGTAATCGCGGAAACCTATGCCCAGGCTAAGGATGCGGCCGAGCTGATCGAGGTCGATTACAAGGAACTGCCGGCCATCATCTCCACCGACAAGGCGGATGCAGCGGGATCGCCCCAGGTCTGGGCCGAAGCCAAGAACAATGTCTGTTATGACTGGCATATCGGCGACAAGGCGGCGACCGATGCGGCCTTCGCCAAGGCGGCGCATGTGACGAAGATCGATCTCGTCAATCAGCGCCTCATTCCCAATGCCATGGAGCCCCGTTCGGCGGTGGGCGATTACGATCGCGCTACTGGCGAATACACGCTCTATACCACCAGCCAGAATCCGCATGTCATCCGCCTCTTGATGGGCGCCTTCGTGCTGCAGATTCCCGAGCACAAGTTGCGCGTGGTGGCGCCGGATGTCGGCGGCGGTTTCGGCTCGAAGATCTTCCACTATGCGGAAGAGGCTTTGGTCACCTGGGCGGCAGGCAAGATCGAACGGCCGATCAAATGGACGGCGGAACGCTCGGAAGCCTTCATCACCGATGCGCAAGGCCGCGACCATGTCAGTCACGCCGAACTGGCGATGGACAAGGACGGCAAATTCCTGGGGCTACGGGTCAGCACCAAGGCAAATATGGGCGCCTATCTTTCGACCTTCGCCCCCGCCGTACCCACCTATCTCTATGCAACTTTGCTGGCGGGGGTCTATTCAACCCCGGCGATCTATGCCGAGGTGAAGGCCGTCTTCACTCATACCGTGCCGGTCGATGCCTATCGCGGCGCCGGCCGGCCGGAAGCGACCTATCTCCTCGAACGCCTGGTCGAAAAGGCCGCGCGCGAGATGAAGATGGACCAAGTGGCAATCCGCCGGAAGAACTTCATCCCTAACGACGCATTCCCCTATCAGACGCCGGTCGCCTTGCAATATGACAGCGGTGATTATCCGGCCACGCTGGATATGGCCTTGAAGATGGCCGATTGGGCCGGCTTCGAAGGCCGGCGCCAGGAAGCGGCGAAGCGCGGCCAGCTGCGCGGCATCGGCATCTCGACCTATCTCGAGGCTTGCGGCATCGCACCCTCGGCGGTAGTGGGGTCCTTGGGCGCCCGCGCCGGTCTCTATGAATGCGGTCAGGTCCGCGTCCATCCGACCGGCTCCGTGACCATCTTCACCGGCACCCATAGCCATGGCCAGGGTCATGAGACGACTTTCGCCCAGCTCATTTCTGACGGCCTCGGCATTCCGATCGAGAATGTCGAAGTGGTGCATGGCGACACCAACAAGATCCCCTTCGGCATGGGCACCTATGGCTCGCGCTCGCTGGCGGTCGGCGGCTCGGCCTTGGTCAAGGCGATGGACAAGATCATCGCCAAGGCGACCAAGATCGCGGCGCATCTGATGGAGGCCTCGGCGGCGGATGTCGAGTTCAAGGACGGCAACTTCACCGTCAAGGGAACGGATAAGAGCGTGCCTTTCGGCCAGGTCGCGTTGACCGCCTATGTGCCGCATAATTATCCGATCACCGAGCTGGAGCCGGGCCTGGAAGAGACGGCCTTCTATGATCCGCTGAACTTCACCTATCCCGGCGGGACGCATATCTGCGAGGTGGAGATCGATCCCGAGACCGGCGCGACGCAGGTGGTGAATTTCACCGCCGTCGACGATGTTGGACGGGTGATCAATCCAATGATCGTCGAAGGCCAGGTGCATGGCGGTCTCGCCCAGGGTATCGGCCAGGCGCTGCTGGAACGCTGCGTCTATGACGAGGAGAGCGGCCAGCTGCTGACCGGCTCCTACATGGATTACACCATGCCGCGGGCCGACAATTTGCCGAGCTTCAAGGTCGGCAATCATGTCACCTTGTGTACGCATAATCCGATCGGCGCCAAGGGTGTCGGCGAAGTGGGAGCGATCGGTTCGCCGCCCGCCGTCATCAATGCCGTCATCGACGCGCTGTCGCCGCTCGGCGTCACCGATATCTCGATGCCGGCGACGCCCTTGAAGGTGTGGCAGGCGATTCAATCGGCGCCGAAAAAGCTGGCAGCAGAGTGAGGGGAGGGAAAGATGCATAATTTCAACTATCAACGTCCCACCAATGTCGCCGATGCGGTGAAGGCTTTGGGCGGCGCCGGCGACGGCAAGATCATCGCCGGCGGCATGACTTTGGTGCCGACGCTGAAGCAGCGTCTGGCGGCACCGTCGGATCTCATCGATCTCGGCGGCATCGCCGATTTGAAGGGGATCAAGGCGGAAGGTGATGGCCTCACCATCGGCGCCATGACCAAGCATGTCGAGGTGGCAACCTCGTCCCTGGTGAAATCGACCATCCCGGCCTTGGCCTATCTTGCCGAGCTGATCGGCGACCGCCAGGTGCGCAATCGCGGCACCATCGGCGGCTCGCTCGCCAATAACGATCCCGCGGCTGACTATCCGGCCGCGACTTTGGCTCTCGGCGCCACCATCCGCACCAACAAGCGCGAGATCGCGGCGGATGCTTATTTCCAGGGCCTGTTCGACACGGCCTTGGAAGAGGGCGAGATCATCACCGCGGTGCATTTCCCGAAGCCGGAAAAGGCCGCCTATCAGAAGTTCGCCCAGCCGGCTTCGCGCTTCGCGCTGATCGGCGTCTTCGTTGCCAAGACCAAGGGCGGCGTGCGGGTTGCCGTCACCGGCGGCGGCAATGGTGTGTTCCGGGCCAAGGATATCGAGGCGGCGCTCGCGGCGAATTTCACGCCGCAGGCGGCCAAGGCGGTGAAGCTCGATCCGGCCGACTTCAACGGTGACCTGCATGGCACGCCGGAATACCGTGCCGCCCTGGTCTCGACCCTGGCAGCGCGGGCGGTGGCAGCTAGCTGAAGGTAGAGCGGTTCAGGAATGAAAACGGCGGCAGAAATGCCGCCGTTTCTTTTTTGTGTGGCGATCGCGCGGTTATTCCGGCTTGAAGTCCAGCGAAGCGCCGTTGATGCAATAGCGCAGACCGGTCGGCTGCGGCCCGTCATCGAAGACATGGCCGAGATGACCGCCGCATTTGTCGCAATGGACCTCGACCCGAACCATGCCATGGCTGCGATCCTCGGTCATGCCGACGGCTTTCACATCGGCCGGCGCCCAGAAACTGGGCCAGCCGCTGCCGCTGTCGAATTTGGTATCCGACACGAAAAGCTCGTTGCCGCAGCCGGCGCAGCGATAGGTGCCCGGGCGGTATTCCTTATTGAGCGGGCTCGATCCCGGCCGCTCCGTGCCGCGCTGCTTGAGCACCCGCTCCTGTTCCGCGTTGAGGGGCTGGAATGAGCCACAACTCACCTTTTCCGACATATAGGCATCCTTTCGATGGGGTTTTCGGATCGGCAGATCCGTTCCACGCGCTTGCCGTCAAATATGGTGGCGACCCACAAGGGAAGCAAGACAGGCATGGCAAGCCGTCCGGCCACCAGGGGAACGTCCCAGAGGATAGGCGGCCGGCTCTCTATATTCGCGGCTGATCACCCCGGTCTTGGCGTCACCCATTTCCCGGCGAGGCCTGCGACCCGAGACAGCATCCGCAGCGCTGTCGGAGATTTGGCAGGTTCTGCCGGGATGCGCATCGTGCGGAATAGCCCGCGCCCTCAGACGTCAGGGAAGCATCGCTTTCTTGAGGGGGCCCGAATGACCGTTGCCATCTTGTTGCGAAGATCGCTCCTGGCACTGCCGGCAGGTACGATCGCGATCCTGCTGAATACCGCTGCACTGGCCGTTGCGGATCTGGTGCATCTGCCGACCGCCCATGGCGGGCTGCTGCGGCTGCTTCAGGGCTTCATCGGCGATTTGATCCGTTTCCCCACCGATCGCGGCTTTCAGACGGCTTTTCACATTCTGGTCGGGCTTGCGATGGCGCTTTTCTATGCCGTTGTCGTCGAACCGGTCTTGCCGGGCCGGAGCTGGTGCAAGGGACTGATCTATGCGCTGGCCGTCTGGGTCGTTAACGCGGTGCTGGTCCTGCCCGTGACCGGCGAAGGCTTCGCCGGCAGCCGGTCCCTGTCCCTGGCGGGAATGGCATGGTTCGCCGCCGCCCATACTCTCTTCTTCGTCGCCCTGGCCGTGCTTTACCAAGGCCTCTCGCAGGTCTGCCGGCGCGGCGGCAGGCTGCGGGGCTGAATCCCGAAAGCGCCGGATTCCCGCCTTCGGTCGGTTCCGGCCGCGCCCGCGGATGCGAACAAGATGCGAACTTTATCTGGAGCCATCGCAGCCAAAAGGCTAAAGAAGAAGCCTATCGGACGCCATGACGGCTTTCGTCCCGGTTGTCCTGTTGCCTGAAAGTTCCCATTTACCCGTGCGGGGCGCTCTGGTAAAAGCGCTGAAATCGCAGGTTTTTTAAGCCTCGGGGTGTAGCTCAGTCCGGTAGAGTGCCTGCTTTGGGAGCAGGATGTCGCTGGTTCGAATCCAGTCACCCCGACCATATTCAGAACGTGTTTACCCTGGCATGGCTAGCATGGCAGGGCAGGCGGGGCCGGACCCCGCCGGGTTGGACGGCCAAGGTAGAAGAGACGGGACGGGAGATTGGAATGCAGGCGCGGATTTATCAGCCAGCGAAAACGGCTATGCAGTCGGGCAAGGCACTGACCCATCAATGGGTGCTCGATTTTGCGCCATCCGCTCCCCGCTTTGCCGAACCGCTGATGGGCTGGACCGGCAGCACCGATACCCAGCGCCAGGTGAAGCTGAAATTCGAAACCAAGGAAGAAGCGATTGCCTATGCGGAAAAGCATGGCATCGCCTATATCGTCGAAGAGCCCGGTTCGCGTAGCCTGCAGATGCGGGCCTATGCCGACAATTTCAAGTTCGACCGGGTCGGCCGCTGGACCCATTAAGCGCCATCGGTTGTTGGTGGCCCGTCCCGGTTTCCGGGCGGCATTGTCAGGCCCGGATCACGACCCCGTAGCTCAGTTGGATAGAGCAATTGCCTTCTAAGCAATAGGTCACTGGTTCGAATCCAGTCGGGGTCGCCATTCCGGGGTTGAGACTAGTCTGCCAGCAGCTTCCCTCCTGCACTGGCGATTGCCGTCAAAACTGTTCTATAGTGGCGCGTCGCTTCATGGCGGCGTGGGGACAACCGTGCTACGCGCATCCATCCTTGCAGTTCTCGTGCGCTCGCCGCTTCTCGTGGTCGGGCTGTTGGCGATGATCGTCGGCTTCCACATCTGGGGCGCGCCGGGTTTCTGGCTGGCCCTGACTGCTTTTCTTTTCTTCAATGTTTTGATCGGACGCCTTGAGAGCATGCGCCGCGAGCGCGAAGAACTGCGCGCCATGATCGATCGTGGCGAGCTTCGCTGATGCGGCAGCACCCTTATACCTGTCTGCTCTTGGCCGCCGGAACGCCGATATCGATGACCACCGCTGCCATGGAAACGGGCGGATTTCCTGATGGATGATGGAAGCAGGCGGGTACCGGCAATTGACGCCGCGACGGGGGAATCGCGTGTGCCGGACCATCACGATCTCAGGCGCCTGCTGGCCTACTGGGCGCATTGCCGCGCCGGCAGGCCCTTCCCGCGCCGCCGCGATATCGATGCCGTCGATCTGGTCTTCATGCTGAACCGCATCGCGTTGACGGAGGTTCACGATGACGATCCACGCAATCCACCTTCGGTGCAGCCGCGGGCTTCGGCCAGCGGACGCTATTACCGCTTCCGCATTGTCGGTGGTTGGTGGCGCGATATCGTGGGACGTGAGATGACGGGAGGCTGGGCCGACGAACTGCCCAGTCCACGCATGACCGATATCACGCTCGGCTTTTATGAGAAGATGATCACGCTGCGCCAGCCGCTTTTCGCCGACCGCGATGCCTGGATCGAGGAACGGCGGCTCAATTATCAGATCATGATTCTGCCGCTTTCCGAAGACGGCGTGCGGATTTCCATGATCATGACGGGCATCGGCCCGCGCAGCACCTAGCCCGCATCGTTTCCGGCCCGGCTGCTCCGACGGGTTTGGAGCGTGGTGTTGCTATGTGGCGCAGCTTTGGCGCAATTCCTCCAACAGGCGGCGGAAGGCCGTCAGCTCCCGATTGTTGAGCATGGTGAACAGGCGGTTGATGCGGTCGATATCCGCTTGCAGCGCCGCCACGCGATCGGCGGCATCGGTGATATCGGTGGCTGATCCGCCATAGGCCGCGCCGCGAGGATCGGGGCGGCCGGCGCGCCGGGCATCATGGGCCGGCGAAGTGAGGCGCACGGCGTTGCGGCCATCGACCGCGAGAACGATCCGTGCGCCATGGGCGACGAGATCACGCGGCTCGCGGAACGTCCGCATCTGCCGGCAGATCTTCTGCCATAGGGCCGGGAAGGCGTGCAGCTCGACCTGCTCGGCCGCCAGCTGCTCGAAGACTTCGGTGAGCAGGCGCAGCCGCGGTTCGAAACCCGGCGCGCTGTAATAGATCGCGTAGGCGACCCGGCTGCTGCGAGGGTGGATATCGAGCGCTTCATAAAGCAGCGTGCTGAGGCTGGTTTCCAGATTGCTCCAAGCCTTCAGGAAATGCACGATGGCCGCATCCATGGCCGCATCTTCGGTGCCGATCTCTTGCTGCTCGCGCTCCGTGCGCCGCATTTCTGTGGCGGAGGGCATCTGCGAGGGCCATTCGGTCGCGCCCATCTCATCCCGCAGGGCCTGTACTTCGGGATGTTCCTCGGAGACGAATTCCTCGGCATGGCCAGGCTGTGGATTGGCGAAAAGACCGATGATCTCCAGCTTCGAATTGCGCTGCACATAGGGCATGGGCGGCCTCCCTGCTGACTGCCCCGCCGGCAGTCTCATCCGGACGGCGGCGGGCAGCGTCGTCTGCCGCTTAAGCCTGCGGGTCGGCGCGCGAGATTGCAAATGGTTTACGAGATGGTCGCTCGGAGCCGCCGGCGACGGCGCCGACAGCGATCGCCGCGGCCAATCAGAATTGCATGCCGACGGTAACGCCCGCGCCGAACAGAGATCCGGGCGGCTGCATATAGGAAAAATAATAGCCGTCGGGGCTGGTATATTCCAGGGGGTCGCGCTGGCTCTCCCCGCCCTTCGCGCGCAAGGCCGCATCGGCATCGGTCAGCAAGGGTTCGCGATAGACCTGTCTTGCCGCACGCCTGGCCTGAGCAATGTTCGGTGCCGCAACGTTCTGCGTCGCCGCGTCCTGCGTGGCGGCCGGCTCGCCGACCGCCTGAGCCGTCCGCGCGCTTGGCGTTCCCGCCGCCTGGCTGGCGGCCAGCCATTTGCTGCCCCCCGAGGTCACGGTCGCGCTGTCACGGCCGGACCGGCCTGCATTCGCGCCGCCGGCGGCGGTCGTCATCTCGATCGCCGCGGCCGATGCTTTCTTGACCGGCTGGTAGCGCTCCATCGCTGTGGCGAAATTGGCGGCGCTCACCTGCCGCACATCTATCACCAGGCGCTTCCCGCCCTTCTCGCCGGCTTGATAGCGCGCATTGGAAATCCGTGCGGGGACGGTGAGATCGAGGACCAGCCGCGCGGCGCCTGATTTGCGGACGCCGTGCCGAAGACCGCCGACCGGGCCGTCAGCGGCGCTTCGCGCGGGCAAGGCCACTTGCCAGTCCACTGCCTCCATATCAATCACGATGCGGTAGGGATCGGCGAGATAGAAGACGTGAAAAGCCGGTGCGCCGGCCAGGTCCAGTTCCAGCCGCGCATGTCCCGCCTCGCTCGTCAGGCGCACATCGCTTACGCGCGGCGCGGCGAACGCCGTTACGGGGACCAGCAGGAAGAGAATCGCCAATAGGCGCTTCATCACGACCCCACTTCATGGACGCCCGTTTCACGACGGGCGTGGGCAGCCTTCGATGCTCTGCGTATGGCCAGGACCCGGCCCATTGCCGCATCCCGCGGCAACTGAGAGAGGTGGCGCGAAGTGATTCTAGCTTAACGTGCAGTCGGTTTCAATATTTTAGATGAAGAATATCATTTAACATTCTGGCAAATATGCCAAATAGCATTGTTTTGGTCGCTGCGGTGCAGCATGGCCATGAGACGTCGCGCGGCCGGTATCGACCGGCAGGGCAGCTTTGCATGCGAATGGCTTATCGGGGCCGGCGCTTTCGCCTATCGTGGCGGCCCATCGCCGCACCGGAGTCGGAATCATGTCCAGCAATCCCATTCTGCAACAGCTTGCGGCGGGCCGCTGCGTCGGCTGCCACTGGCTGGCGCTGGGTTCGCCCGCCATCGCCGAAATCATGGCGCAGGGAAAACCCGATGCCGTGGTCTTCGATCTTCAGCACGGCCTGTGGACCCGCGAGAGCCTGGAACTGGGTATAGGTCATGTGCGGCATCTGACGACGGTCCTCTGCCGCGTTTCGGCGAACACGCCACATGCGATCGGGAGTGCGCTGGATGCCGGTGCCCGCGGCGTCATCGTGCCCTTCGTCGAAACCGCTGAGGAGGCAGAGGCGGCGGTGGTGGCCGCTAAATATCCGCCGCGTGGCCAGCGCAGCTTCGGCAATGTACGACCGGTCTTCGATGCGCTCTCCTATGTCGCTCGCGCCAATGAAGACACTTTCGTTGCGGTGATGATCGAGACGGCGAAGGGAATGGAAAACGCGGCCGCCATCGCCGCCGTGCCCGGCATCGACATGGTCTTCATCGGCCCCTTCGATCTCGCGCTCTCGATCGGAGCCTTCCCGGATTTCGGCCCCAAGCACCAGCAGGCGGTGGAACGCATCAAGGCGGCGACCGTGGCGGCCGGCAAATATAGCGGCATCTTCACGCCCCATGGCGCCATGGCGGCGGACCGCCGCGCCCAGGGTTTCCAGCTCGTCATCCTTGCGAATGACCAGGACCTGCTGCAGGCGCCGTCGAAAGCGCAGATCGACCGTTTCCGGCCCGGCAATGGTCGTGATCCGGTGCCGGGTGCCGTGGCGCTGGTGACCGGTGCGGGTCGCGGTCTCGGCCGCGAGATCGTCCAGGCCCTGTTGCAGGCGGGCGCCGGCAAGATCTATTGCGCGGCCCGCGATCGCGACAGCCTGAAGCCGCTCATCGCCCAGGCGCCCGATCGCCTCGTCGGGCTGCAGCTTGATATCACGCAACAGAGTGATGTCGAGGCGGCAGCCCGCGCCTGCCCCGATGTGACGCTGCTCGTCAATAACGCCGGCGACAATCATCTGACGCCGCTGATCGCCAGCAATGATCTCAGCGCCGCGCGTCACGAGATGGAGGTGAACTATTTCGGCACGCTCGCCATGTGCCGCGCCTTCGCGCCGGTGCTGCGCGCCAATGGCGGCGGCGCCATCGCCAATCTTGTCTCTGGCCATGCCCAGGCCAATCTGCCGCTGATGGGTTCCTTCTGCGCCTCGAAGGCGGCCCTGCTCAGCCTCACCCAGGCGCTGCGGGCGGAACTGGCGCAGCAAGGCACCCATGTGCTGGCCGTCCTGCCGGGCCTGATCGACACTGATTCCGTGCGTCCGCTCGGCCTGCCGAAGACCCCGCCCGCTTACGTCGCCCGCTCGCTGGTGCAGGGGTTGAAACTGCGGCTGGAAGAGGTCTATCCCGGCGACATGGCCGGTGGCATCGCCTATGGCGCGGTCAACGATCCGAAGGCGGCGGAAAAGCGGTTTGCCGGGCATCTCAGCAAATAGCCACTTTCCCTGAGACGTCGGTGTGGCGCCGCATCAGCGTGGCGCGGCGAAACCGATGACCTGGTGCAACCCCGCCTCGGTGACGATCGGCTCAATGTCGAGACGGCGGCCGCTGGCGGCATCGAAGGCATGCAGATGCGTGGCGGGGACCGAGACGTGCAGACGCTGCCGAAGGATGGGCGCACCGCCCTTGGGCAGGTGGACGACGATATTGGTTCCGCCGACCTGTCCATGCGCCAACTGGCCCATGCCGAGCTCCTCAATCAGCGTCACTTCGAAGGCGGTGCTACCGGGTATCGGCTGCTGCGTGATGGCGACATCTTCTGGCCGGAAACCGATTTTCAGCGGGCCGGCACCGACGTGATCGGCGACGGGCAGGCGCCAGTCTGCCGACAAATGGAGGAAGCGATCCTCACCGACATGAGCGGCCAGAATGTTCATCGGCGGGGCGCCGATGAATTCGGCGACGAACAGGCTGTTTGGGCGATGATAGATCTCGGCCGGCGAGCCCATCTGCTCGATGCGGCCCTTGTTCAGCACGACCAGCTTGTCGGCCAGCGTCATCGCCTCGATCTGGTCATGGGTCACGAAGATGCTGGTGGTCTTGAGGCGCTGATGCAACTGGCGGATCTCCAGCCGCAGTTGCGCGCGCAATTTGGCATCGAGATTGGATAAGGGCTCGTCGAACAGGAAAACGCGCGGCTCGCGGATCATGGCGCGGCCCATGGCGACGCGCTGGCGCTGACCACCGGAGAGCGCTGAGGGCTTGCGCGCCAGCATCTCGCCGAGGCCGAGCGTATCGGCGACGGCGGCGACGCGCCGCGACCGTTCCTCTCGCTTGATACCCGCGACCTTGAGGCCGTAGCCAATGTTTTCGGCGACCGTCATATGCGGATAGAGCGCGTAGTTCTGAAACACCATGGCGCAGCCGCGTTCGCGCGGCTCCAGCCGGTTGACGACGCGGCCGTCGATTTCGATCTCGCCGCCGGTGATTTCCTCAAGGCCGGCGATCATGCGCAGCAGGGTTGATTTGCCACAGCCGGAGGGACCCAGCACAACCACGAATTCGCCGTCCTCTATCGCGAGGTCGAGGTCGCGCACGATCTCGTTGCGGTTATAGGCCTTGCGCAGATTGCGGATGACGATCCTACTCATGGCTTCGGTTCCCGTTCCAAGTCATTTCTCTGTCGCGATCAGGCCGCGAACGAACCAGCGCTGCATCAGCACGACGACGATAAGGGGCGGCAGCATGACAATCAGCGTGCCCGCCATGGCGACATTCCAGTCGGGAATGCCATAGGTGGAGGGGATGAGTTCCTTCAGTTCCATTACCGCCGTGGCATGCCCGGGATCGGTGGTGACCAGCAGCGGCCAGAGGTACTGGTTCCAGGCCCAGACGAACATAATGGTGCCGAGCGCCACCATATTGGTGCGTGAAACCGGCAACAGCACATCGATGAAGAAATGGAGCGGGCCGGCCCCGTCCATCTTGGCTGCTTCGACCCATTCGTCCGGCAAGGTGAGGAAGAACTGGCGGTAGAGAAAAGTGCCGGTGGCGGTGGCAACCAGCGGTGCGATGAGGCCGGTATAGGAATTGAGCAGGCCCCATTGCAGCGACACTTGAAGGCCGCTGACCTGCTGGATCAACCAGGTTATGCCCGTCAGGTCGAGAATTGTCTGATAGGGGTTCAGCACGTTGGCGGCTACCGAATAGGTCGGCACGATGCGCACTTCCAAAGGCAGCATCAGGGTAATGAAGATCAGCCAGAAGATCACCATACGCCCGCGGTAGCGGAAATAGACGATGGAGAAGGCGGAGAGGGCGGCGATGAAGACTTTGCCGAGGGCGACGCCGCCGGCGAAGATCAGGCTGTTGATCAGCTTGGTGCCGAGATCGGCGCGCTGCCAGGCTTCGACGACGTTTTTTACGAAATCATGACCCGGCGTCAGCGGCATCGGCACCTTGTTGACGGTCGGCAGATCATGCGAGGCGGCGATGGCCACGATAATGAAGGGCAGCGAGGCGATGACGAGTCCCAGGAACAGGACGGCCTGGGCGATGAGATCGAAGCGGCGGCTACGTTCAACCATCCCGGTACCTATTTGTAATGGATGCGCCGTTCGACGAAGCGGAACTGCGCGATGGTGAGGAGAATGACCAGCAGCATCAGGATGATGCTCTGGGCGGCGGCGCCGGAATAGTCGAGGCCCTTGAAGCCGTCGAAATAGATCTTGAAGACCATCAGTTCGGTGGCGCGGGCCGGTCCGCCGCCGGTCATGATGTCGACGATGCCGAAACTGTCGGTGAAGCTGTCGGTCAGGTTGACGATGATCAGGAAGAACAGTGTCGGGGCTAGCAGCGGCAATTGGATATCGCGCATGCGCCGGGTGATGCCGGCGCCGTCCATGGCGCCTGCTTCCAGCAGCGAGCGCGGGATCGAATGCAAGGCGGCCAGGAAGAAGATGAAGTTGTAGCCGATATACTTCCAGGCATAGGCGATGATGATGGCGATCATCGCATCGGTGCCGTTCAGTGCCGGGTTCCAGAACCCGGGCCAGGCCTTGTTGAAGGTGGCGAGGAAACCCGCTTCCGGCGCCAGCATGAAGCGAAAGGCAAGGCCAAGGGCGGGAGCGGCGATGGCGTAGGGCCAGACGAGGACGCTGCTATAGACGCGGTAGCCGCGCAATTGCCGGTCGGTCAGCAGTGCCAGCAGCAGCGCAATGCCCATGGCGACGGCGCTGGCTGCCACGGCGAAAAGGATGCTGATAGCGATCGAATGCCAGTAGACGGGATCGGCAAGGATGCTGAGAAAATTGCTGAACCCGACCCACTCGTTGCCGCCGCCCCAGGGGCGCTGCAGGGTGAATGCCCAATAGAGCGCTTCGCCGGCCGGCCAATAGAAGAAAGTGAAGATCAGCAGCAGCTGCGGCAGGATCAGCAGGATACCGGTGCGATTGCTGGCGAAGGTGGCGCGCTTTTCCATCTGGTTCTGCTCATATTGCTTCAGGCTGTGCCGGCCCGATCCTGCTGATCCGGTTGAGGGCTTCTTGTCGTTGCTCCGGAACGACGGCTTCCCCGGTTGCGCCGGGGAAACCGCAATTCGTGCCGTCGGTTGAAATCCATCTCAGACGAAGCTCCTCACCCTAACCCTCCCCCGATTCGGGGGGAGGGACTGGGAGGGGGCATCGGCTGAAGCCGATCCCGGTTGTCAATCAAGGGATCGTCTTGCCCTTATAGGTGGCTTCGAAACGGCGCAGGATGGCATTGCCACGCTCGACCGTTTCGTCGAGCGCCTGCTGGACCGGTTCCTTGTTGGAGAAGATCGCCTGCAGACCGTTGCCGACTTCGTTGCGGATCTGCAGGAAGCCACCGAGGCGGATGCCGCGGCTGACATCGGTCGGCTGCGACGCGGTCAGGCTCTCGATGGCGATCTCGCGACCTTGATAGGCGGCCTGCTTGTAGAAGCCCTGCTGCACCATATAGTCATAGCCGCTCTTGGTGACCGGGATATAGCCGGTGACGGTCGACCAGAACAAGGCCTGTTCCGGCTGGGCGATGAAGTTCAGGAAGGCTGCCGCCGCCTTGTATTCATCCTTCGACTTGCCCGCGAGCACCCAGAGCGAGGCGCCGCCGACCAGCGAGTTCTTGCGTTCGGTGCCGGCATAGACCGGCAGCATGGCGACGCTCCAGTTCATGCCGGGCTTGGCGGTGCGGCCGATCGTGCCATGATCGCCGACGGAGGTCAGGATCATCTGGCAATCGCCGCCGGCAAAGGCTTCGACCATGGTCTGGCCGGTTTCCTTGGACTTGATCTTGACCAAGCCCTGGTCGTACCAGGACTTCAGGTCGGTGACGTATTTGACGAACTTGGTCTTGTTGAAGACCAACTCGGCGTCGAGGCCCTGATATCCATTGCTCTTGGTGGCGATCGGCTCGCCATGGATGGCGGAGAATTGCTCCAGCAGCTGCCAGCTTTCGTCGGCGCTGATATTGATCGCCATCGGGCATTCATAGCCCGCGGCCTTCATTGCCTTCATGTCATCGGCCGCTTCTTCCCAGGTCTTCGGCGCATCCGGCTTGCCGATCTTGGCGAAGGCGTCCTTGTTCCAATAGAGCAGCGCCGTCGAGTTGTTGAACGGCATCGAGTAGAGTTCGCCTTTCGAACTGGCGAAGTAGTTGGCAATACCGGGGAAATAATTGTTCCAGTCGATCTTGTAACCATAATCGGCCATCAGCTTGTCGACCGGGTAATAGGCATCGGACAACATCAGATCCAGGGTGCCGACATCGAAGACCTGAACGATGGTCGGCTGCTTGCCGGCGCGGAAGGCGGCGATGGTGTTCTGCACCGCCGCGGCATAAGAGCCCTGGCTCGTGCAATTGACGTCGAAGTCCTGCTGGGACTCATTGAAATGCTGGCAGACTTCCTGCACGCGTTTGCTGATATCGCCGGAATTGCCGTACCAGAAATCGATCTTGGTCTTGTCGGCCGAAGCTGGCGCCGCGAGCGCGATGGCAGTCGACATGACGCCAATGACGCCAAAAAGCTTGGTCTTCATATTTCCCTCTTCCTGCTGTGTCGCGGGCGATGCGCATATTTCCGCCGCATGCAATGACCGCGGCGGAAGACCCCGGCGCAATGACCCGGCCGCATAGATAGGGCAAGGCAGGAAGCAAAAATAATGAAGTTTTTGTTGAGCAGTTGGCGGGCGCGATTGTTACAGATCAGAGAGCCGCGCCGCCGCACCGCCGGCTACCGTTCTCCGGGCGGCGTGCGCGCTTGACGACACCTAAAGGAGATGCTGGCTCAGCGAGGACAGATCGTTGGCAATGCGCGCGGATCGGTCGAGCTGATACTCGACCGGCTGCTGATTACGATTGATCCAGAAGACGCGCAGCCCCGCTTGGGCGGCTCCGGCTGCATCCCAGGCATTGGAGGAGACGAAGGCGCAGCGCCCGGCCTCGCCGACGCCAAGGTGATCGAGGCCGAGACGGTAAATCCGCTGATCCGGCTTATAGATGCCAAGCTCCGCCACCGAGATATTGGGCTGCAGAAAGGGACCGATGCCGGCATGTGCGACGAGCTCTTCCAGCAGAGCCGGATCGCCGTTCGACAACAGCGCCAGCCGTATTCCCGCCGCGTGCAGTTGCCGCAAGAGGTCGGGTGCTTCGCGATAGAGCGAGAGGCGCCGATAATCTGCCAGCAATTGCCGCCGCAGTTCGGTCTCGCCGGCGAGACCGTGCGCTTGCAAGGCATAGTCCAATGCCTCGGTGGTGAGATCGCTGAAGGGCCGGTAGCTGCCGCGCAGACTGAGCGTCCAGGTATATTCCAGTTGCTTCTGCCGCCACAGGCGCGAGATCTCGCCGGCAACGGGTCCCAACCGTGTCGCCAGGGCGGCTGCCGGCGCATGCACATCGAAGAGTGTCCCATAAGCATCGAACAGAACGGCCTCTACTTGCGGCATGGCGTCACCTCTTGTTCGCGATCGCTGCTGATTGTTCGCCGCCCTTGCGGAATCAGGTAAAGGCGTTGAAGGTGATGATGGTCTGGGTATCGGTCACGTGGCTGAGTGTCTGGATCTGGCTGGTGACGAAACGTCCGACATCCATCTCCGACGGCAGAATACATTTGATCAGCAGGTCGTACTGGCCGGAGGTCGAATAGACCTCGCTGACTTGCTCGACGGTGTCGAGGGCCGTGGCTGCAACGTCATAGGCCGTCCCGGGGGCGCATTTGACCATGATAAAGATAGGCCGCATGGCGGGTCGCTTCCATTCTCTCTAAAGGGAAAAGTCGGATGGCCTATGTTGCCCAGTCGGCCGGGGAAATGCCAGTGCAATGCGAGTGCGTCCCAGGATCCATAATCCGCCTGTATCGGCGGCTATGGATGGCGAGCGGTGCCGCGCGCGGGGCGCCTTGATTCCCGGCAGTCCTTTCGTCGAAGCCTGTGGCGTGACGCGGACAGGTCGCCGGCAACCAGATCGCCAGTAATGGATTTCGGAGGATGGTGCGGAGCTGCTTTGAATCAGCCGCTGCGACAGCATACGCGCATGGCGCATGATGAGCTGACTGCGCCGACGCATGGCGGGCATGCGCAATGGTTCATCGGAATGCTATCATCGGCTGCGGCCGGCGCGCTCGGGCCGGGCCGGATACCTATCACTTCAGCAAGTAAACGTAAGCCGCCAGGCCGCCGATCACAATGACCGCGGCCAGCCACAGCCATATCGACAGCTTGGCAATGCCGCTCATCTTCTGCTTCTGCACCGGCTTTGCCGTGCGCCCCGCAACGAGATCCAGCGCCTGTTTTTCCAATTGTTGGCGGTTCATCCGGTAAGCTCTTCTAGCCCCAAAGTGCCGCCATCGTAACACACTCTGACGTTGAAGTAATCTTTTATCTTTTGTGCGTTAATTAGCTGAATTTCTTCGGATCGGCAGCCAGTGATTTGATGAGGGCGACGGCAGGATCGCCTACCTGAAGTTTCATTTGTTGGGCGGATTTGCGGGTGATCCGGGCCCAGATGAGCGGACCGATATCCAGCTGGAAATCGACAAAATGGCCCGCTCCGGGGAGAATCTGGCGTACAACGCCCGGTAGTTGATTTAGGATGCTGATCCCATCGACGACCTCGCGCGCCAGCGCCACATCACGCGCCAGCAGGCGCAGATGAACGGGATCGCCCACCTGGAGCGGCAGCCGGCCGATGCGGATGGTCTGCGGCACGCCGTGCACAGCCGTATCGTCGGCGACGCCCTCTTGGTCGGACAGGGCAAGGACGCTCAAGCCGGTTCCGTCATCCACTTCCACCACCGTGGCGGTGATGACCGCGCCAGGCTCGGCGGCGTCCGAGAGGGCCGGCAGGTCGAGCCGGCCCAGCACCGTTTCCATATCGCCCACCGTCACCAGCCGCCCGCCGACGATCAGGGCGACCTGATCGGCGATCCGCAGCACCTCGTCGGGATCGTGGCTGATATAGATGATGGGGATGCGCAGCTCGGCATGCAGGCTCTCGATGAAAGGCAGGATCTCCGATTTGCGCCGGGCATCCACGGCCGCCAGGGGCTCGTCCATCAGCAGCAATTGCGGCTGCGCCAGCAAGGCTCTGCCGATGGCGACGCGCTGCTGTTCGCCGCCGCTCAGCCCGGCGATCCGTCGCCCCAGCAGATGCTCGATACCCAGCAAGCGCACTACCTGGTCGAGCGTTATTTCCGGCCGTCCCGGCTGTCGCGTGTCGCCATCATGGCGATGACGCCGATGCCAGCCGTAAAGCAGGTTGGCCTTCACGCCGAGATGGGGAAACAGGCGGGGTTCCTGGAATACGTAGCTGAGCCCGCGTTGCTCGGGCGGCAGGTTGATGCCGGCCTCGCTGTCGAACAGTACCCGGCCGTCGATAGCGATGCGGCCGCCATCGGGACGGCTGAGGCCGGCAATCCAGTTGAGAATCGAGGTCTTGCCGGCACCCGAGGGGCCGAACAAGGCGAGGACGCCAGCGTTCTCGATACGCAGTTCGATATTGAGTTCAAGCTCGCCGAGGCGCTGTGTGGCGTGAATATCGATCACGAGGTGTCCTATCCGCGGTGTACGCGACGCCGCAGCCAGATCTCGACGCGGTCCGAGAGAACAAGCGCGGCGAAGCCAATGAGAAGCGCGATTCCGGTCAGGCGCAGGGCGGCTGGCTCGCCGTCGGGCACCTGGATCAGGGAGTTGATCGCCAAAGGCAGGGTCTGGGTCTCGCCCGGCACGTTGGAGACGAAGGTGATGGTGGCGCCGAATTCGCTGAGCGAGCGGGCAAAACCGAGAATGGTTCCAGCGAGGATTCCGGGCAGGCTGAGCGGCAGGGTGACGCTCACGAACACCCGCAGCGGCGAGGCGCCAAGGCAGCGCGCCGCCGCCTCCAGCTTACGATCGGCCGTCTCGAAAGAAATGCGGATGGCACGCACGAAAAGCGGCAGCGCCATCACCGCTGAAGCGATGACGGCACCCTTCCAGTCGAAGACCAGCGTGATGCCGAGATAATGCTGCAGCGCGGCTCCGACGGGGCGCTGCGCACCGAAGGTCAGCAGCAGACCGTAACCGACGACGACCGGCGGCAGGACCAGCGGCAGGTGCACCAGGCTGTCGAACAGCACCTTGCCGGTAAACTGCCATCGCGCCAACGCCCAGGCGCAAAAGATTGCCAAAGGCAGGGTCAGCAGCGAACTCCAGAACGCGACCTTGAGGCTCAACAACGTCGCGGCGATTTCCTGTTCGCTCAAACCCATCTACCGGCCCTGTCCATCAAGCGCCGTAGAGCTTGTCGGGATCGATCTCGACATCGGCGATGATTTCGGCCTTGCCACCCCGCAGGGCGGTGAAGAAGCAGCTGCGCCGGCCGGTATGGCAGGCAACGCCGATCTGATCGACCAGCAGCAGAAGGCAGTCGCGATCGCAATCGACCCGGCATTCGACCAGTTTCTGGATCTGGCCGGAGGTATCGCCCTTGCGCCAGAGCTGCTGACGCGAGCGCGACCAGTAGACGACGCGGCCGCTGGCGAGGCTCTCGCGCAGGCTGTCGAGATTCATCCAGGCCATCATCAGCACTTCCCCGGTGTCGTGCTGCTGGGCGATGGCGGGAATGAGGCCGTCGGCGGTCAGAACAAGCTGCTGCAGCAGCGCTTCGATCTCACCGCTAACCATATTCATATCAGGGTTACTCATGGAGACGGGATCGCTCATGAAGGGTCAGTTTCCCCGTAGCCGGGCGAAGCCGGCATCGAGATCGGCAATAAGATCGTCCATATCTTCGAGGCCCGCATGCAGCCGCAAAGTCGGCCCTGCGGCGTTCCACGGCTTCACGGTGCGTGCCGCATTGAGATGCGAAGGGATGAGCAGGCTTTCATAGCCGCCCCAGCTGAAGCCCTTGCCGAACAGCTGCATGCCGTCCAGCATGGCGGCGACGCGTTCAGCTGCAAACGGCTTCAAGATGATGGAGAACAGGCCGCTGGCGCCCTTGAAATCGCGCTGCCACAGCTTGTGGCCGGGATGATCCGGCAAGGCGGGATGCAGCACGCGCTCGACCTCCGGCCGGGTTTGCAGCCAGCGGGCCAAGGCGAGGCCGGCATGCTGATGCTGCGCCAGCCGCACGGCGAGGGTGCGCAGGCCGCGCAGGGCAAGCCAGCAATCCTCCGGGGAAACCGCCATGCCGAGGCCATGCACCTGCTGTTTGACCCGCTTGTAGTGCTCTTCCCGCATCGTGATGATGCCCATCATCACGTCGGAATGGCCAACGATGTATTTGGTGGCGGCGTGAATCGAGAGGTCGATACCGTGGTCGAAAGGTTTGAAATAGAGCGGCGTCGCCCAGGTATTGTCGATCATGGTCACGCAGCCGCGCGCCCGTGCCGCCGCGACAATGGCCGGGACGTCCTGGATCTCGAAGGTATGCGAGCCGGGACTTTCCAGATAGACCAGCTTGGTATTGGGCTGGATCAGCTTGTCGATCTCGCCGCCGATCAGCGGATCGTAATAGGTGACGCTGATGCCGAAGCGGGCCAGCTGCTGGTCGCAGAATGTGCGGGTAGGTTCATAGACGCTGTCCACCATCAGCAGATGATCGCCTGCCTGGAGGAAGGACAGCAGCGCGCCGGTGCAGGCGGCGAGTCCGGAGGGCAGGGCGACCGCCCGGTCCGCCCCTTCAAGCTCGGCCACGGCCGCCTCAAATGCAAAGGTCGTCGGCGTGCCGTAGCGTCCATAGTAAACGGTGTCGAATTTGCTGCGACCGCGTTCATGCATGTCGTGCAAGGTCGGATACAGGATTGTCGAGGCTCGATAAATCGGTGGATTTACCACGCCGTAATTGGCCTCCGGATCGCTCCCGGCATGGGTGACGATGGTCCGGTCTTTGCGGGGTGATGTTACCATGGTGTCCAGGTCTCGCTTGTCCAAGATTACTTGTAGCACCGGGGTTCTTTATGTAAAAGACTAGGAAATCCGCGTCTGTCGATGGCGAAGACCAGATCAGACCAAGGGCCTCGGGGACGCTTTCAAGGCGGACGCTGCGGACAAGATCAAAAAAACAATTAATCCATAAAATAACACAGGGAAGGACTACAAAATGCGACGGATGAATACGGTTTTAGGCTTGGCGCTGGGCGGTCTGCTGCTGACGGGCCTCGCTGCTTGCGGCGAGAAAAAGCAGGACCAGACGACTTCGAGCACGGCGCCCGCGCCGGCGGCTGCGCCCGCTGCGGCACCGGCCGGCGGCAAGACGCTGGATAACGTCAAAACCTATGGCAAGCTGAAATGCGGCGTGAATACAGGTCTCGCCGGCTTCGGCGCCCCCGATGACAAGGGCAATTGGGCGGGCCTCGACATCGATCTCTGCAAGGCGGTTGCCGCTGCGGTGTTCGGCGACGCGACGAAGGTCGAATACAAGCCGCTCAATGCCGAACAGCGCTTCACGGCCCTGCAATCGGGCGAAGTCGACATGCTGTCGCGCAACTCGACCTGGACCTTGAGCCGTGACAGCCAGCTCGGCCTCGATTTCGTCGGCGTCGACTATTATGACGGCCAGGGCTTCATGGTGCGCAAATCCTCCGGCATCAAGAGCGCGCTGCAGCTGAAGGGCGCCACCGTCTGCGTGCAGGAAGGCACCACCACTGAGAAGAATCTCGGCGACTATGACAAGGCCAACAATATCGGCATGAACCCGCCGGCGAAGTTCAAGGAAAGCGATCAGGCCCGCGGCGCCTATGATGACGGCCGCTGCGACGCTTATACCACCGATGCTTCGGGTCTCGCCGCCGAGCGCCTGGCGCTGAAGAACCCGGATGACAACATCATCCTGCCGGAAATCATCTCCAAGGAACCGCTCGGGCCGGCTGTGCGCCAAGGCGACAGCCAGTGGGCCGATGTCGTGCGCTGGTCGCTCAACGCCATGCTGATAGCCGAGGAGAAGGGCATCACCCAGGCCAATGTCGATCAGGTCAAGGCCAGCTCGCAGGACCCGGAAGTCCGTCGTCTGCTCGGCGTGGATGACAAGCTCGGCGAAGGTCTTGGTCTCACCAATGACTGGGCTTTCAATATCGTCAAGGCCGTCGGCAATTATGGCGAATCCTTCGAGCGTAACGTGGGTCAGGGCTCGCCCCTGAAGCTGGATCGCGGTTTGAACGCGCTCTGGAGCAAGGGCGGCCTGCAATACGCCCCGCCGGCACGCTGATCGCATGACTGACAGGCAACGCCCGGCGCTACCGCGACCGGGCGTTGCCGTCTTTGCCGAGATATTTCGTCCATCTCTGCCGGTGGAGGGACAATGACCGATATCGCCGACCCGCGCCGACGCCGTGCGGAATCCGCTACGCCCTGGTGGCGTGACGAACGCTGGCGTGGCCTTTTCGCCCAGGCGGTGACCGTGCTGGTCATCATCCTGGTTATGGGTTTCCTGATCACCAACATGATCGCCAACCGAGAGGCGCAGGGACGGCCTTTCAGTTACAGCTTCATGGACAACATCGCCGGTTTCCCGGTGGCGATGTCGATGATCCATCTCGATCTCAACTCGACCATCACGCGGGTGATGGTGTCCGGCATGCTGAATACCATGCTGGCGGGGGTGATCTCGATTATTCTCTCCACCGTCATCGGCTTCCTGGTTGGCATCGCGCGGCTCTCGCCCAACTACCTGATGGCGCGGCTGGCGGCAGCTTATATCGAGGTATTCCGCAACATCCCGCTGCTGGTGCAACTCTCCTTCTGGTATTTCGGCGTGCTCAAGCTGATGCCGCAGCAGAAGGACAGCATCAATCTCTTTGACGGCGCCTTCCTGAATGTGCGCGGTCTCTATGTACCGCGGCCCATTGCCGAGCCGAGCTTCCTTCTCGTCATCGCCGCCCTGGTGATCGGCATCACCGCCACCGTTGTCATGCGCCGCTGGGCGGCAAAACGCCAGGCGGCGACCGGCGAGCGTTTCCCGGTCTTCAGCGCCTCGGCTCTGTTGATCCTGGGGCTGCCGATCCTGGTCTGGCTGATCCTCGGCCTGCTGTTCGGCGCGCCGCTCGGCTGGGAATACCCGGTGCTGCAGGGATTCAATTTCCAGGGCGGCGTCGTCGTCCTGCCGGAATTGAATGCGCTCCTCATCGGTCTCAGCATGTATACGGCGGCTTATATCGCCGAGATCGTGCGCGGCGGCATCCAGGCAGTCAGCCATGGTCAGACCGAGGCAGCGCTGGCGCTTGGCCTGCGGCGCAGCTGGACACTGCGCCTCGTCATCGTGCCACAGGCCTTGCGGATCATCGTGCCGCCGTTGACGAGCCAGTATCTCAACATCATCAAGAACTCGACCCTGGCGGTCTTCGTCGGCTTCCCGGATTTCGTCTCGCTCTTCACCGGCACGATCCTCAATCAGACCGGCCGCGAGGTGGAAGTCATGGCCATCACCATGCTGTTCTACCTGGTGATCAGCCTGCTGATCTCGCTCTTCATGAATTGGTACAACAAGCGTATCGCCCTGGTGGAACGGTGAGGCCGGCATCATGATGGACACATCCAACATCCCGACCTCCCCGCCCGAGCAGCGCCTGCCGGACGAATCGCCGCCGCTCTCCGTTGTCGGCCCGATCGCTTGGCTGCGCGCCAATCTGTTCTCCAGCCCGCTCAATACGCTGCTGACGCTGGTGTCGCTTTTGCTGCTGGCGCTTGCCATTCCACCCTTGGTGCGATGGGGCCTGCTGCATGCCACCTGGACTTTCCCCCAGGAAGTGGCGGATGGCGCCCGCAATGCCAGCCGCAAGGATTGCGCGCCGGGCGGCGCCTGCTGGATCTTCATCCGGGCCCGTTTCGGCCAATTCATCTTCGGCTTCTATCCGGCGGACGAGCGCTGGCGGCCGATCCTCGCCTTCATTCTGACCTTCGGCGCGGTGGCCGGCATGCTGCTGGACCGCGTCCCCTACAAGCGGGCCAACGCGATCTTCCTCTTCGCCATCCTGCCTTTCCTGGCCTTCTGGTTGCTGTTCGGCGGCCTCGGCCTGGAGATCGTGCCGACGCGGATGTGGGGCGGCTTCATGCTGACCCTGGTAATCGCCGCCGTCGGCATCGTGCTCGCTCTGCCGCTCGGCATCCTGCTCGCCTTGGGGCGGCGCTCCGAACTGCCGGTGGTTCATCTCCTCAGCGTGGTGGTCATCGAATTCGTCCGTGGCGTGCCGCTGATCACCGTCCTCTTCATGGCCAACGTCATGCTGCCGCTGTTCCTGCCGCCGGGAACCACGGTTGACCCGTTGCTGCGCATCCTGGTCGGGTTCACCGTCTTCACCGCCGCCTATCTGGCGGAAGTGGTGCGCGGCGGCCTGCAGGCGATCGGCCGCGGACAATATGAGGGCGCTGCCTCGCTCGGCCTCGGCTACTGGTCGATGATGCGCCTGATCGTGCTGCCCCAGGCGCTGCGGATATCGATCCCGGCCATCGTCAACACCATCAACGGCTCCTTTATGGATACGACGCTGGTGGCAGTGGTGGGGCTCTATGACTTCCTCAATATCGTGCGCACCGGCTCGCGCGATGCCAACTGGATCGGCACCGAGATTGACGGCTTCGTGTTCTGCGCTGCCGTCTATTGGGTCATCTGCTATGGCATGTCGCGTTACAGCGTGCATCTCGAGCGCAAGCTCGATACCGGCCACAAGAAGCATTGATTGCTGTCAGGGAGAAACAAGATGACTGCAACAGCGATGGCAAACAGCCCGGTTCCGGCGACCGCCCCCGAGGTGATGATTTCCCTGACCGAGGTCAATAAATGGTATGGCCAGTTCCACGTCCTGAAGAACATCAACCTCTCGGTCGATAAAGGCGAACGGATCGTGATCTGCGGGCCTTCAGGCTCGGGCAAGTCCACCATGATCCGTTGCATCAACCGGCTCGAGGAGCATCAGCGCGGCAAGATCGTCGTCGACGGCATCGAACTGACGCGCGACTTGAAGAAGATCGAGCTGGTGCGCCGCGAGGTCGGCATGGTGTTTCAGCATTTCAATCTCTTTCCGCATCTGACGGTGCTGGAGAATCTCACTTTGGCGCCGATCTGGGTGCGCAAGATGCCGAAGAAGCAGGCGGAGGAAGCCGCCATGCACTATCTCGATCGCGTCCGCATCCCCGACCAGGCGCTGAAATATCCCGGACAGCTTTCCGGCGGTCAGCAGCAGCGCGTGGCAATCGCCCGGTCACTCTGCATGAATCCGAAGATCATGCTTTTCGATGAGCCGACTTCGGCGCTCGATCCGGAAATGATCAAAGAAGTCCTCGACGTGATGGTGGAACTGGCGCAAAGCGGTATGACCATGCTCTGCGTCACTCATGAGATGGGCTTCGCCCGCACCGTGGCGAACCGCGTCATCTTCATGGACCGGGGGGAGATCATCGAACAGAACGATCCGGAAGAATTCTTCCTGCATCCGAAGTCGGAGCGGACGCGCCTCTTCCTCAGCCAGATTTTGCACCATTGAGGTCCCGCTCGCGTCCCGATGGGGAATCTATCAGGCGGCTCAGCGCGGCAACGGCGGTCACAGTCGTGAAGATTCCTTTCTCATCGGGGAATATCGGCCCGGCATCGATGGCGCTCGAGGGTTCCGCGACTTCCGGATTGGTCAGGCGCAATAGGGCGGAGGGTGTGAAGCGGCCTTCGGCGTTCTGATCGGCGATGAGATCGCGTGCTATCGCTAGTGCCGGCAGGCCGAGCCGGAGGCGGCACTCGATGAGAAGCGCCCGTTCGAAACTGCCGGCAGGCTGAAACATTGCGACTTTCTTGCGCAAGCCGACTGTCAGTCGTGGTCTTGTCTCGAAACCTGTCAGCACCATGGCCGTGGTGTAAATCGGCGAGGCCCACCAATAGGCGGGGGCGAATTGCCCTTTGATCATCCATTGAGTAAAAAAGGCGGCAGCCGAACGAGGTGATTGGGCTAGAGCGGAAAGAGCAACGGCGGTGACGCACGGCACGGCGCGGGCCCATCCGGGTGCTGGGCTTGTCGGGGCCGGATAAGTTGCGAAGCCGGATTCGCATATGCAAGAGCGCAAGAATTGAATTGCGTCAGCGGGGACGGGGCGGCTCCAGCCGCGAAGTGCCAGGACAGCCCATGCGGTCGAATCAGCGTCGTCGGGAACGCTACTGTTGTAGCCCCAGCCGCCGGTCGCCTTTCGTTGCGCACCAACAAGCCAGTCGAGCGCGTCATCGATTGGCTTAAGCCATGCCCCGGGCAGCGGGCGGATCGTGGAAAGCCTTGCGAGGACGTAAGCCGTGACCCAGGCGTCCGCGGCACCCACCGGAAGCGAAAAATCCCGCCAATGTTTCTCGTGGCGAGAGGCCACCAAAGCGTCAAGGCCTCGATGGATGGATTGGTAAATGCTCGAACTGCAGTTCAGGTGCCGAGGGGCAGATAGACGGACGGGAGCGCGGAGGGGTGGTTCAACATAGACATTCAGGTGGCGCGAGCCATCCGGCTCACAGCCGAGGCCGACAAAACGAATAGCGGCACAGCATGTCTGGTCCGGCGGCCAGGCATCGATGGCGCGAAGCATCCGGACCAGCCGCTCGGCTTTGCAGTCTTCTGCCGCAAGAAGGGCGGCGGAATTCTCCACGATCGCCGCGTCCGAGGCCATCCATTTCGTGACGGCGAGATCGGTCTTGAGCGAGAAGGATTGGTCCGGGTGGATTTCAAGGCTGGTCACGAAGGCGGCTCGCGGGTAGAGGCGGGCGGAGGTTTTGCCCAGGAGGTCCAGCATTCGACGCAGGCTGGCGGCATGGCCGTCAAGACCGAGTGTATCGTACCAGCGCGCAAGCCATGCCGGCGTGACTTCGCCTGAACGAAAATAGATCTTCAGCCGGCCGGGCCCGCCATTGGGCTTGATATCGACGGCAAGCCCTGCTGGCCAGGAATTGCCGGAGCAGGAGGCAGAGAGTGCACACAAGCGCTCGAGCGCATCATCCCGTCCGAGGTCGCGTAAAACCCAACCCGCCTTCAGCCAGCGTTCCCTGGGCGGGCCGGCAGTCAGATTGAAATATGGCTTGATCGACACGGCGTCGCCTTTGACGGCGACACCGATCCAGGCGGCACTGCGCCAATGCGATGGCCACGGCTCGCCGGGCCGCGGCGTCAGGCGCCGGGCAATGCCGCGCAGGAAGCCGGGCGGTGCATTGCCTGCCAGTGAACAGGCTTGATCAATGAGATCGAGCGTCACCGCCAGGCGCACCGTCGGCTCCGAACCTGGTTGTCCCGCTTCGCACAGGAAGCCCCATCCGGACGCACCGGCGCAGAAGTTGAACACCCACTGGAAGGGCAATCCATCGGCATTGATGAAGGACAGGCCTCTAAACGGCGCCACCGCGGGGCGATCGAGTGACTCCCGCGTGAAGATTTCGAAGATCCTCTGGACGCATAGCCGTGGCGTCTCTTCTATGCCGCACGCGTCTGCCAGCGACGCAAGCTGGGTCTTCACAGCTGCGCCTAAATTGGGCGCTCCGGCGGACAGATCCGCAATGCGGTGCGGTTGGTGTCGCATGGGCAGTCCGTCGGAGCGGGCAGGGCGGGTCTTGAGATCGTCAGGGTTGCTGGATGATCGCCACCGAACCGTCAAGGCCGTTGCCGCCGTTGGTCCCCGTGGTGCCATTTGGTCCTGGGCCGCCATTCGGACCAGTCCGGTCCCCATTGGTGCCGCCGTCTCCACCCGGCCCAAAGCCGCCGCCGATTCCGGCGCCGCCGCCAAGACCGCCGCGCCCGCCCTGCGCATTGGCGTGCACAGTGCCGGTTGCAATGCTCTTGGCGACAACCGTGATGTTTCCGCCGTTACCGCCGGGCCCGCCGCTGCCGCCATCGCCACCACGCGCCCCATTGCCGCCCTGGCCGCCGCCGGCGCGGCTGTCGTCATCCGCGTTCTTGCCGCCGCGGCCGCCGACTCCACCTGCTCCTCCCGGTCCGCCCGCGCCGCCATCACCGCCCTTGCCGCCCCGCGTGTCGATGTTCACGCCGACGACAAAATCATCGACCTGTATGGTGATGTTACTGCCGAATTCGCCGAATGTTCCGTCCGTGCCGCGCGAGCCGGGCTGTCCGTCACCGCCGCGCGCTCCAGCCGTCGGCGGATCGTCGCCGTCCCAGTGATCGACGCCATCGACGCCCTGCTGGCCTGGTTGGCCGCCTTGACCTGCCGATCCCGGATTTCCGTTGGTGCCGTCGGCACCCTTGCCGATAATGTCTGGCATGACCTGTTCTCCCCCTAATGTTCCATGGTTTTCAGGGTGGCTGTTCCGGCGGTTATCGGGCCGGTATCGATGATCCGCGGCCGCAATCCTTCGAGCGAGACGATTTTGAATGTCGTCGAACCACGCACGACGATACGCCCGGTGCGATGGATGATGATCTTCCGCGCCCTCACGACATGTGTCGAAGCGGAGATCGTCAAGGTTGCCCCGTCTCCGACTTCGATGTCGAGCAACGCGACGATGTTGATCACCGCCTTGTTGAGCGCAAGGTATCGATTGAAAGCTGGCACCAGATTCGTGAAGGCCGCTGGGTTGGTCCCATATACATAATTGTTGAAGCTTTGATAGGTGAGGCTCAAGGCCGCAGCGCGCGTCACGGAATCCGAAGCTTCGAGATCCTCAGCAGCCACCGTCGCCGCAGGCAATTTCGACGCACAACTGCATATGCCGGCCTTGCGCACGCTTTCGAGCGCGTCGTCCGAGAGAGCAAGCGCGGCGCGGACTTCATCCGCATTGCGCGGATAGAGCTGCTGATAGGCTTTCTTGAAGCGCGACGAATCCGGCGACAGCGTCACACACTCGCCGGGTTCCAGCGTCAATGATTGAGCTTCGCTCATTTGTCCAACTCCTTTGCGTAATGTTAAAGAGTCGTTCACTCATGGCGCAAAGCGCAGTCCGCGTGCCACTCGGGTAATCACATCCGCGGCGCAGATCGGCGCAATTTCAATATGGAATTAATCGTGTCGTCGAAGGGTGGCGGAATCAATTCTTCAGCGGCCATGCCGCTTCTCGTCTGCTGATGCGATGAATTGATTGGTACGTCGTAACGTCTCCTAACCAGAGAAGATACACTCATTTTTTGCTAGGTCAAGGAAAGCAAGGCGGACAACAATCTTCCGCAACTACACAAGCATATGCATTCAAGAAGTCACCGAAACGGATGATGACATCGCATGCTAATGCTTGCTCTCGGGGGCGGCATTTATCGCACCCAGCGAAGTAGCGTAGCTTCATAGCTGCTTCTTGCGAGCATCAAGCAAGTTGTCGAACTCAAGATCGCAGATGAGAAACTTGCGGTACCGAATGCGTCGCGCTCGAACTCACGAGTTGCAACGCCATTGCCTTTATGCTCATGCGACTAGCGGCGTCGTAACAACGGATCACTCGGTAGGTGGAATGCGGAGGCCGCATAGTGCCTTTGAGTGAAGCGATGAACATCGTTCTCGTGACTGATCGATCTCAAATAAGGCCGCAGTCTGCAGACGACGTCAGCCGTTTTCATGGGGGACAGCATCGGCTGCGCTTCCCTTCTCCATCGCCGCAGCACGAAAGCGCCCGATCGAGAGGCCGTCGATGGGGGTTTCGCTCTTGCCGTCGACGATCAGCTCGCTGAGCACGGCACCGATGGCGGGGCCCAACTGGAAGCCGTGGCCGCAGAAGCCGAAAGCGTGATACAGGCCGGGATGGGTTTCGCTGGGGCCTACGATCGGCGAGCCGTCTTCCGTATCGCCGTCGACACCGCTCCAGCTGCGGATGACTGACAGGTTGCCGATCATCGGTACAAGTTTTGCGGCTTGCGCCGCCGTGCGCCGGCTGACTTCGGGCAAAGGGCGGGAGCGGTTGATGCCATCCTTGGCGCGGCCTTCGCCGCCGCCGAAGAGGATATTGCCGCGCAGGGTCTGGCGCAGATAAAGATCGCCGCCGATGACGCCGATCACCGGCTTGATGCGATAGGCGGTGGGTTCCGTCACCATCACCTGGGGTACTTCCGGTTTCAGCGTGACAGGTTCATCGAACCACGCGGCGACCGTCGCAGCCCAGGCGCCGGCTGCATTGACCAGCACGGGGGCTGCGAAATGCCTTCCATCCCGGCAACGCAGGTGAAAGACGCTGTTGCCGTACCACCCCTCCACGACTTCCGCATAATCCTGCAGGACCGCGCCCGCCGCCTCGGCGGCGGCGGCGAAGGCGGGCGCGACCAGTCGCGGATTGGCGTGACCGTCCTCGGCGCAGAAGGTTGCCGCCACGATGGCCTCGCTGAGCCAGGGATAGAGGCGCCGCAACTCGCTGATGCCGATGAAATCGAGCTTGAGGCCCAGAACCTCGGCTTCGCGGCGATGTTCAAGCAACACCGCGACATCGGCATCGCTGCGGGCGAGGCGAAGATGGCCCGTCTGCACGAACTCACCGTCGATCCCGATCAGGCTGCTGAGCCTGCCCCAGATGCCGCGCGCCCGGCGCGACAGGGGGATTTCGGCCGCCGCCCGGCCGTGCTGGCGAACGCCGCCGAAATTGACGCCGCTGGCGCGCAAGCCCGGCTCGTCACGCTCCAGCAAGACGACGCTTTTGCCGCGGCGTGCAAGATTCAGGGCGGTCGCGCAGCCGGCGATGCCGCCGCCGATCACCAATGCATCGCATTTGAGTTCGTTGCGGCGGCTCATGCATCGGCCCCGATCGTTTCGGATGTGGCACCACGGGCTGTCGCATCATGTTCCGCCGCGATGACGAGCGGTTCCGACACCGCCAGGGCGGAAACCGGAACCGGCTTCACGGGCGGCTGGCCGCGGAAACGGCCGACACTGTCGACGCTGACGCCAAGCTCGGCAGCCATCACCTCGGCGGCGACCGGACCGCAAAGGCGTCCCTGACAGCGGCCCATGCCGAGCCGGCAAAAAGCCTTGGTGCGGTTGAGGTCGCGGGCGCCCAGTAGACCGGTAACACCGCGCAGTTCGCCGGCGGTCACGCTCTCGCAACGGCACAGCACAACCTCGTCGGCGATCTCGGACACGGATTCATGGGGGAAGGGAAAGGCAAGCTCCAGTGCAGCCCGGAACTTGCGCCACTTCTGCAACTGCCGCAAAGCCCCATTCGGATCGAAGCTGCCGAAACTCTGGCCGGAATCCGAGAGCACAGCGGCCGCCGCCAATTGGCCGCGCAGCTCAGCCGCATCAGCACCGAGGATGCCGGCGCCGTCACCGGCAAGATAGAGGCCGGCGCGATCCTGCGCGCGGCCATAGGCATCGGCCAGCGGTAGCCATTGCCGGTTCAGCGTATCGAAGCCGAAGCCCGCACCGGCAAGATCCGCCAGTTGAGTCTCCGCCTTCAACCCATAACCAAAGGCCGCCGCGTCGCAGTCCACCTCCAGCCGGTCACCACGATCGGAAACAAATTCCATCATGGTCAGGCGCGGTTCGACCGTATCATCGATGCCGGCATCACCAATGGCGGCGGCTTGATGCGCCCGTAACGGCCGATATCCATGCAGCACGCGGATCTTATGCCGCCTGAACCAGGACAGATAACGCAAGCCCTGCGCCAGCATCGCCGGCATAGTTGCCAGTTTGGCGAACTGCGACAGCGCTCCCAGCCGGGGTCCGCTGTTGATGACGGCGGCAATCCTGGCGCCGGCCTTGGCATATTGGTAGGCGGTAAGAAACAGCAGCGGGCCGGTGCCGGCGAAGACCACCGACCGGCCGATGGCACAACCCTGATGCTTCAGCGCGATTTGCGCGCCGCCCAGGCTGTAAATCCCCGGCATCGTCCAGCCCTCGAACGGCAGGATGCGGTCCATCGCACCGGTGGCGAGAATCAATGCGTCGAAGGGAATCTGCTCGGTCCTGCCGAAACGCAGCACTTCGGCCCGGTTGTCGATAAGATCGAAAACCAGGCTGGAGGGCCGATAATCGACCTTGTCGCGGATGCGTTCGAAATCGCGGAACAGGGCATGTGCCTTGCCCGCTTGGCTGCCGTAAAGCTGCTGCGCGGTGCGGCTGAGGCCGGCGACATTGGGCGGCAGGCGATAGATCTGGCCGCCGATGCGCGGCGCCTCGTCAACCAGGATCGGGCTGACGCCGTTATAGGCCAGCAACTCGGCGGCGCGCAGGCCGGCCGGCCCGGCGCCGATGATCAGCACGCGCGGCTTCATGGCTGCGGCTCGTCTGTCGGCGATTGCGCGGCGGGCGCCGTTGCTTCGATATCAGCCGTGTCGCTGTCGGCCACCTCGATATCGATCGCCATCATCTTCGGCGGGTCTGCCAGCGGCAGGGCGGAAAACGGTGCGGCAGGGCTGCGGCCGGTCAAATGGCTACGTCCGGTATCGATGACGAGATGAGGCGCGACGTAAGTCGTGCACGCGCGCATCGGCCGGCCGGCGCCGTCATTGACCCAGCAGTCCTGGCAGGCCCCCATCAGGCAGAAACCGCCGCGCTGTTCGTTGCCGATTTCATCAAACCTCAGATGCGCCCGATGCAGCAGGATCGCCGTCAGCAGCGTATCGCCTTCAAGGACGCGCAACGTATCGCCGTCGACGATGATCTCGACTTCGGCGCGCTGTCCGTCATGCAGACGTTGAAACTGGCCGGCCATGTTTCCCCTAGACATCGTATCCCTTAGGCATCGCTCCCCGGTAGACGAATGAGTTTCGGCCCGGTGAAGGCCGCTTCGGGCGCCGCGGTCTTCTCGCCGGGCAGGCGCGGTTCGAGACCGGCGGGGATCAGGCCCTTCAGGCGTGGGTCGATGATGCGTTTGCTCACCTGCCGCACCGGCTTGAAACCCGCCTGCTGATAGGTGGCCAAGGCACGCGGATGGTCCAGGCTGCAGGTGTCAACTGTGACTTTCTCTGTTCCCGGATAGGACCAGGCCTGATCGACCACCCAGTTCATGAAATACCTGCCGAGCCCACGGCCGATGAAATCCGGCGCCAGACCAAAATAATTGATCCCTAGCACCGGCAAGTTTTTGCGGCTGAACTCGGCGTAGCCGGCCGGCACGCCGCCGGCATGGATGACATAGATGTCGATATCCGGATCCTGGATCAGCGGCGCCAGGGTGGCGTCATCCATTTGCCGGCGTTCCCACCAGAACCAGGGCTCGCCGACAGTATTGTAGAGATAGCGATAATAGCCGACTGGCGGATTCTCCAGCTTCAGCAGGGCATAGCTGCCCAGCGGCATGGGCACCGTCGGCCGGGTCGGCCGCTCGGTCATTTCGAGATAGGTGATGACAACATCAAGCTTCGCGGCTTCCATTTCCGGCCGGTCGGGGTCGAGCCACTTCGCCATGATGCGGCGCGGCGTGTCCTCATAGCCGAGCTCGCCATAGAAGGCTTCCACGGCATCGTTCTCATGCCGGATCATCAGCTGGCATTTGACGATGCCACGTGCCGTCAGCCAGTTCTCCGCCAGTTCCACAAGCTCGGCGCCATAGCCCTTGCGGCGCTCGGCCTCGGCAACCGCCAGGCGATAGATCCAGCCGCGATGACCGTCATGACCCACCATGACGCTGGCGACGATTTTCTCATCGATCGCACCGACATAGAGCTGGCAATCGGGTGAGGCACACATCTTGGCGATATCGCGCGCCGGATCGTTATGGGTCTTGTTGAGACCGGCCTCGTCCCACAGCGCCACCACGGCGCCGAAATCTTCCGCCGCGTAGGGCCTGATCCTGAGCAGGCTCATTTCGTCGCCGCCGGCCCACCGGAGGCGGGCTCCACGGGGGTGTCGCCGGGCAGCCCCCATTCGGCCCAGGAACCGTCATAGACGGACACGTCGCGATGGCCAATCAGATGCAGGCCGAACGCCAGCACGCAGGCGGTGATGCCGGAACCGCAGGTGGTGACGACCGGCTTGTTGAGGTCGATGCCGGCCTTCTGGAATTTCGTGCGCAATTGGTCAGCCGGCAGGAAGGTGCCGTCTTCCGGGCGCAGCAACTGCGTGTAGGGGAGATTGCAAGAGCCGGGAATATGTCCGGCGCGCCGTCCCGGCCAGGTTTCCGGCTCGGTGGCGTTGAAGCGGCCCGGCGAGCGCGCATCCAGGACCTGCTCCTGCTTGCCGGCCAGGTTGCGCAGCATCTGTTCCTTCGTGCGGACCTGAGTATTGTCGAGTCGGGCCGTGAAATGGCGCTCGCGTCCTGCCGGCTCGCCGTCCTCGACGGCGCGCTCTTCCGCCAGCCATTTGGTCAGGCCGCCATCGAGAATGGCGACGTCCTTGATGCCGAAAATGCGGCACATCCACCAGACGCGGGCGGCGCCCAGCAGACCGGTACGATCATAGACCACCACGCGGTTGCCATCGCCGATGCCGAGCTTGCGTAGCCGCGCGGAGAATTTCTCCACCGGCGGCAGCATATGCGGCAGGTTGCCGCCGGTATCGGCGATCTCATCGATCGGAAAGAACACGGCCCCTGGAATATGGGCCGCCAGATATTCGGCGCGGGCGTCCTTGCCCTGCATCGGCAGGTAATAGGTCGCGTCGATCACGCGCAGATCTGGTTGCCTCAGATTGTCATTGAGCCAGTCGGTGGAAACCAGGCTATGGGGGTTGCTGTAGCTCGCTGCCATCTTCGTTCCTGTTGATCGCCACTGCGGATCTGATTGACGCCGTCGGCCGGCTTCCGCGGCTTGGCTCAATTATCCAGCAAGGTGATATTCACCCGCCGGTTCATCTTGCCCTTGTTCTCGATTTTGGAAATCTCGGCGCGACCGATCTCGCCGGTTCGCGCCACATGCGTGCCGCCGCAAGGTTGCAGATCGACCCCGACGATATCCAGCAGCCGCACCTTGCCCTGGCCGCTGGGCGGCTTCACCGACATGGTACGCACCAGTTCCGGCTTGGCGGCCATTTCCGCGTCGCTGATCCAGCGCGCCTGCACCGGATGATCGCCGGCGATGAGCTTATTGAGGTCGGCGGTGAGCTGTTCCTTGTCGAGCGCCAGATCCGGGAGATTGAAGTCGAGGCGGCCCTTGCCGTCGCCGACCTGGCCGCCGGTGACATCGCCTTTGATCAGCGCACAGAGGAGATGCAGGCAGGTATGCATGCGCATCAGGCGATGCCGTCTGGGCCAATCGATCCGCGCGACAACAGTTGCGCCGACCGCGGGCAGCTCGCTACCGGGCGCAGGAATATGCCGCACCTCATTGATCGTCTCGCCCTTCAAGGCATCAACAATCTCGATCACGCCGCCATCGGCGAGGACGAGTTGGCCGATATCGCCCGGCTGGCCGCCGCCCATCGGGTAGAAGACCGTGCGGTCGAGGCGGATGCCGGTCTCGTCGGCTGCCGTCACCGTGGCGGTGCATTCCTGCAAATAGGCATCGTCGCGAAACAGCAAGTCCATGATCCCGGCCGCTGGAAGTGAGGAGATGACCGCACTATGTAAGCTGGCCCAGACAGGGTCAAGCGAACCGGCGGTCGCGGCCGAGTCGCGGACTTACATGCGTTAAGAATGGTTGTTTGGCTTACGACAGCCAGTCCGGCGTCGGCAAATTCTTGCTGCGCAGGAAGTCTGGGTTGAACAGCTTGCTCTGATAGCGGCTGCCGTAGTCGCACAGCACGGTGACAATGGTGTGGCCCGGGCCGAGATCCTTGGCGAGGCGAATCGCGCCGGCGACATTGATGCCGCTCGACCCGCCCAGGCAGAGGCCCTCATGCTTCAACAGGTCGAACACCACCGGCAGCGCCTCGCTATCGGGAATGCGATAGGCGCGGTCGACCGGCGCATCGACCAGATTGGCGGTGATGCGGCCCTGGCCGATACCTTCGGTGATGGAAGAACCCTCTGATTTCAGCTCGCCGCTGGTGTAATAGGAATAGAGGGCGGCGCCTTCGGGATCGGCAAGCCCGATCTGGATCTTCGGGTTGCGTTCCTTGAGATACATTCCGACCCCCGCCAGGGTGCCGCCGGAGCCGACGGCGCAGATGAAGCCGTCGACCTTGTGATCGGTCTGCTCCCAGATTTCCGGTCCGGTGGTGCGGAAATGGCCGAGGCGATTGGCGACATTGTCGAACTGGTTGGCCCAGATGACGCCGTTCGGGTTGCTGTCCTTCAACTCTTCGGCGAGACGTCCCGAATAGCGGACGTAATTATTGGGGTCCTTATAGGGCGCCGCCGGGACTTCCCGCAATTCCGCCCCGGCCAGGCGCAGCATGTCTTTCTTTTCCTGCGACTGCGTCTCGGGAATCACAATCAGCGTCTTATAGCCACGGCAATTGCCGACGAGCGCCAGGCCGATGCCGGTATTGCCGGCGGTACCCTCGACGATCAGCCCGCCCGGCCGGATCAGGCCCTTTTCCTCGGCATCGCTGATGATGCCGAGCGCCGCGCGGTCCTTCACCGAGCCGCCGGGATTGAGGAATTCGGCTTTGCCGAGAATGGTGCAGCCGGTGAGCTCGGAAGCCGCCCGCAATTTGATCATCGGCGTATTGCCGATCGCATCGATGAAACCGTCGCGGATATTTTTCATGGCTCGCCCGTGAAATAGCTGTTGGTGTGTAAAATAGGCCCGCCGGCAAGCCTGATCAAGCCTGCCGGCGACGCCCTTGCGACTCGGTGGCGGTTGGGGGCGTGGATGCGATCCGCCGGGGCTTCAGCCCTCCGACAGGGGATAAAGGTTCCGCGGCGCATGGCGGTAGCGGTAGTGCCGGATATTGGGCGAGGCGGGACCTGGTGCGTCGATCTCGATGATGGCGCGGGTCAGCGACGTGAAGGCGGCGCGGAAATGGTTCTTCGCCTTGACGCAGAGCAGGTCGACCCGATCGAGATCGATGCCATGCAAGGCGAAATAACCGGGGTCGTTGGGTGTCTGGCAGCTTTCCGTGATGATCACCTGGATTCCCTGGACCTCCAGCATAGCGGTGCGCCCGAGATTGACGGGAAGATTGGTCTCCATGGGGCCGAGATTGCGGAATTGCCCATCGGTCAATTTGACGATCCGCGCCGTCACCTCGACCGGCTGTCCGAAATCATGCGTCACCCGGCCGCCCAGTTTCGCGGTGACGGTGCTTCCCACGCCGCTCTGCCAACAGCGCGCCACCAGCGCCGGATCCCAGAAGAAGCCGAAGACGGTCGGCACATTGGGGCGGAGATCGAGGAGGGCGCGGAACAGTTCCGGCGTGTCGCCGATGCCGCCCGACAGCGGATTGTCGGCCGGATCGATGACGGCCACCGGCTTGTCGCCGGTCAGACGCAGCGCCTCCCGCAACCCCTGCACGGGATCGGGCAGCTGGACATAGAAGCGGTCGCGCCGCGCGCGCATCTCCTGCAACAGATCGTCGACGGCGGCTTGGGCCAGAGCCGCGTCGCCATCAGCCGTCGCGATGACGCTGGGGCCGGCGAAAGGCGAATCGCCATAGGCGAAGCCGCCGAACAGGCTGACATCGATCATGCCGGGCTTGGCGCGCCAGGCCTGCGCAAGCCCCTGCAGTTCCGCCATCGGCCCATCGGTCGTACGCATGTTGAAGCTCGGCAAAATCGCCGGCAGCTTGCCGATTGCCTGTCTGGGGGCGAGCTTGCCTTCGGCCTGCGCCGTCACGGCATCCAGCACCAGCTTCGCCGTCGCATCCATGTCGATATGCGGATAGGTCTTGTATCCGGCGGCGATGTCGATCAGGGCCAGCATCTCCGGCGCCAGATGCGCATGCAGATCGAAGCTGACGCCGAGCGGCACCGCGCCGACCAGTTCCCTGATGGCGCGCAGCAGTTCCAGTTCGGGCGTCGGATTGCCGACCGTGACGGTCGCGCCATGCAGGGAAAGATAGACGGCATCCCATTTCCCGGCCCTCTGTCCTTCGGCGAGGTCGCCGAGAATGCCGGAGCTGATGGCAGCGAAAGCCTCCGCCGTCATCAATCCCCCCGGGGGCGCTGCGGTGCAAAGGAGAAACCGGCAATCCCAATCCGGATGCGTTTCGGCGAAGGTGACGGCGGCGCCGATCTCCGTTGCCGTGCCGCGATAGAAATCCTTCGCCGCTTCGCCGCGAACCCATTCGCGCGCCTGGAAGACGGCGAGATCGGTGGTGGCTGGCGAGAAGGAATTGCCCTCATACCACAGGCGCGCGATGGCGAGGCGGTGGCGTGTCATGATCTTGTCTCTCACATCCAGGAAGCGCGCAGATGGGCCCGGTTCAGCATGAACCATTGCAGCAGCAAAATGAGGATGCCGTTGCCGGTATGGCCGGTCGCCAGAATCTCAGGGATATCCGACACATCGCGCAGGCTGGCGCGGATATCCTCGTGCTCGATCTCCAGGCCATGCACGTCGCCGCGCCAATTGCTGCTGTCGAAGCGGCCGACGAAGCTGTAGATCGTTTCCGTCGTCATGCCGGGGCTGAGCAGGTAGTGATAGGCAAGCTTCAATTCGCCGAGCGCGCAATTGGCTTCTTCCATCGCCTCGCGGCGCGCGATCTCTTCGGGGTTTTCGTTCTTGTCGTTCAGCCCGGCGATCACTTCGCATTGCCAGGCCGGCAGGCCCGAGAGATAGGCCGGCAGCCGGAACTGTTCGATGAGCAGGATCTTCTCCGCCACCGGATCATAGGGCAGAACAGCCACTGCGTTCGGCCTGTCGACGAATTCGCGCAGCATGGGGCCCACCCAGCCGCCATTATGGGCGCTGTGGCGGATCTTCCAGCGTTCGACCTTGAGATAGCTGTCGAGGATGCGCTCGCGCTGCAGAATTTCCACATCCTTGGCCATGACGATCCTGACTCGTTAAGTTTCCCCGAAACCTAGCAAGCCGGCGCGGTGAATGCCAGTGACGGCATTGTTATCGCTGACCTTCGGCAGAGGCATGCGTCATGCAGGATTCGCGGGCGGGCAAGGCGCTGCACACGACTTGCTGCCCGGACTTGCGGCGATATAGAGTGCGGCCCACTTAGCGCCCGGCCGAGGCGCGTTCTGTCTGTACAGCCTGGGGAGAGGCGAAATGACCCGCGATCCACGTTACGACATCCTGTTCGAGCCGGTGAAGATCGGCCCGGTCACGGCCCGCAACCGCTTCTATCAGGTGCCGCATTGCAATGGCATGGGCTATCAGAGTCCCCAGGCCCATGCCGCCATGCGCGGCATGAAGGCCGAAGGCGGCTGGGCCGTGGTCTCGACCGAGGAATGCGAGATCCATTGGACCGGCGATGTCGCGCCCTATATCGAGGGCCGGTTGTGGGACGACCACGATATTCCCCATAACGCCATGATGTGCGAGGCCGTGCATAGGCACGGCTCATTGGCTGCGGTCGAACTCACCCATAACGGTCCCTCGGCTTCCAATCTCCTCAGCCGTGAGACCCTGATGGGGCCGCGTCATGAGATGTCGCGCTATTATCCGTGGCAGGCGCGGCGCATGGATGCGAGCGACATCCGCGACTATCGCCGCTGGCATCGCGATGCTTGTGTCCGCGCCAAGAAAGCCGGCTTCGATATCGTCTATGTCTATGCCGGCCATGATCTGAGCCTGCCGATGCATTTCCTGCAGAAGCGCCGCAACGACCGCACGGATGAATATGGCGGCTCGCTGGAGAACCGCGTGCGCCTACTCCGAGAAGTGATCGAGGATGCCAAGGACGCGGTCGGCGATACGTGCGGTGTGGCCGTGCGCTTCGCCGTCGATGAATTGATGGGCCCGGACGGCATCACTGCCGGCAGCGAGGGCCATGACGTCGTCGCCATGCTGGCGGAACTGCCTGATCTCTGGGACGTCAATCTCGCCGACTGGAAGAACGATTCCGTCACCTCGCGCTTCGCCGATGAGGGCTATCAGGAACAGCATATCGGCTTCGTGAAGAAGCTGACGACCAAGCCCGTGGTGGGTGTCGGCCGCTATACCTCCGCCGACCATATGGTGAAGCTCATCAAGTCCGGCGTGATGGACATGATCGGTGCGGCCCGCCCGTCGATCGCTGATCCTTTCCTGCCGAAGAAAATCGAGGAAGGCCGCATCGAGGACATCCGCGAATGCATCGGCTGCAATATCTGTGTCAGCGGCGACAACACCATCACGCCGATCCGCTGCACCCAGAATCCGACCATGGCGGAGGAATGGCGCAAGGGCTGGCATCCGGAAGTCATCGGCACCAAGGAGAGCGAGGCCCGCGTGCTGGTGGTGGGTGCCGGTCCCTCCGGTCTTGAAGCGGCGCGCGCCCTCGGCCAGCGCGGCTATGAGGTCCATCTCGCCGAGGCCTCGACCGAGCTCGGCGGCCGGGTCAGCCGCGAGGCCAGCCTGCCGGGCCTCGCCGCTTGGGGCCGCGTGCGCGATTACCGCGTCTTCCAGTTGGGCAAGATGCCGAACGTCACCGTCTATCGCGACAGCAGGCTGAGCGCGGCCGAGATCCGCGATTTCGGCTTCGAGCATGTGGTGCTGGCGACCGGCGCCACTTGGCGCAAGGACGGGCAGGGTCGCGCCCATCCCTTCGGCATCGCCGGGCTTGGTGGCGATGCCGCGTTCAGCCCCGACGACATCATGTCGGGCAACCTGCCGAAAGCCGGGCCGGTCGTGGTCTATGACGACGATCATTTCTATATGGGCGGCGTCATCGCCGAACGCCTACGCCAGGCGGGGCACGACGTTGCACTGGTGACGCCCGGCGATGTCGTCTCCAGCTGGACCGGCTACACGTTGGAACTGGGGCACATCAACAAGCGCCTGCGCAAGATGGGCATCCGCATCGTCACGGCGCAGGAGGCACTGAGCTTTTCCGGCGGCGTCTTTGAAACCGCCTGCGCCTATGGCGGCGAAGGCATGAAGATCGAGGCCGCCGCCGTCGTGCCCGTCACGTCGCGTTTGCCGAACGAGTCACTTTGGTTGGAACTCGCCGCCGATGAAGCGGGGTGGCAGGCCGCCGGCATTAAATCGGTGACCCGTATCGGCGATTGCCTCGCCCCCGGCCTCATCGCCCAGGCGGTCTATGGCGGTCACCGCTATGCCCGCGACCTCGACAAGCCGAAGAGCGACGCCGCACCCTTCCGTCGCGCGCAGCCGCTGGTGACGACGTGAGCCGGCGACGTTTGAGGTGACTATGCCAATCGCCAGCACGGCCTGACCCGGGGATTGCCGGGTCAGGCCCGAGGTGACAACGGTATAATGGTCGACGTCATTGCTGCTGTTGAAAGCAGTCATCCGTCAATGTGTTCACCGTCCCAACTTCGCCAGCGCTTCTTGCGCGAGATGCTTGGTCAACTCGCCAGCCGGCAGCTCCTTGGCAAGTCGCGCCGCCTGGCCGGACCACATATTGCTGAAATCGGATGATCCGGCGGGCTCGCTCTTGGCGCGCAGCGGCATGAGGGCGCCCCCGGCCAGCGGGAAACTCGGCGCCAGGTCGGAGAGCGGCCCGATCTCGCGCATTAGCCGGTTAGCGATGGCCCGGGCCGGGCGGCCGGTGAAAAGATTGGTGAGGGCGGTATCTTCGGCTTCGGCGGTTCTCAACGCATGCCGATGGAAGGGTTGCACCTGCGCCTCCGGGGAGAAGAGATAGGCCGTGCCGACCTGCGCCGCGGCAGCGCCCAGCATGAAGACGGCGGCGATGCCGCGCCCGTCCGCGATACCGCCGGTGGCGATCACCGGCACCTTTACTGCATCCACCACCTGGGGCACCAGGGCGAGGGTGCCGATCTGGCCGGCGATGCTCTCGCGCAGGAAATGCCCCTGGTGGCCGCCGGCTTCCGAACCCATGGCGATGATGGCATCGACGCCCCGCGCTTCCAGCCAGCGCGCCTCGGCGACGGTAGTGGCGGAAGAAATCACCTTGGCGCCGGCCGCCTTGACCCGCTTCATCAGCGGCTCCGCCGGCAGGCCGAAATGAAAGCTCACCACTTCCGGCTTAGCGGCCTCGACCAGGCTGCAATAGGCATCGTCGAAAGGCGCCCGGTTGGAAATCGGCACCGGGGCCGCCGGGTCGATCTTCTGTTCGGCGTAATAGGGGGCAAGCTTGGCTTTCCAGGCCGCAATCGCTGCCTCATCCAGTCTCGGCGGCGTATGGCAGAAGAAATTGAGGTTGAGCGGTTTGCCGGTGGCCTGGCGGATGATTTCGATCGCCTGCCGTGCCTGGTCGGGCGCCATCAGGGCGCAGGGCAGCGACCCAAGTCCGCCGGCCTCGCTGACTTCGATCGCCATCTGCGCCGTGCTGGCGCCGGCCATTGGCGCCTGGATGATCGGCAGCTCGATGCCAAAGAGATCGAGAATGCGGCGATCGGGCCAATTCTGGGATGACTGTCTCGCACTCATTTGTTCTCACTCCTTTTGTTGATCGGCCAGCAGAGTCGCATGACGAGATAAAGGCCGGCACCTATGGCGAGCGCTGTTGAGGCGGTGCCGAGCGCATGGGCGAAGCCTGCCGCCTGGCTGGCGCCGGTGGCGAGCAGATGTGCGGCCAGGGGCGGTCCGGCGATCTGGCCGATGCCATAGGTCGCCGTCAACAGACCCATGAAGCGCGCGGCATGTTCGGGCCGCAATCGCCGTACATCCTGCATGGCGAAGAAACTGAGCGCCGTGAAGGGCAAGCCTACCAGGAAACTGCTGAGAATGAAGCCGATCAGGCTTGGCAGGATCAGGCACAGCACGACCCCGAAAGCCTGGATGGCATAGCAGGCGATCAGCAGGTCGCGCGGGTCGATGCGCCGCGGGATGCGGGCGGCAACCAGAGCGCCGATCACCACGCCAAGCCCGAGGATCGGCCAGAAGAGATCGAGCCAGATCGAGCCCGGCAGGGCGGTGCGCGCGATCACCGGCAGATAGGTGGCGGTGATGATATAGCCGAAGCCGGCGATCCCATAGGCCAGACTGAAGAAAGCCATCTCAGCATGGCTGCCATGGGGCCGCGCGGCCTGCCGTGCCGGCGACGCCGTCCCGGCCGAGGCCTCTTGCTTTGAAGCCTCACGCTTCGAAGTGGCGAGATCCGGCCCGCGGAAGACAAGCCAGCAGCAGGCGCTCAGCGCCAGCGCCAGAGCAGCGAAGACCGCCCAGCCGCACCAGGCCGGCTGGTGCAGCCCGACCAGCAGGGTTGCGACGAGGCCGGACAAGGCAATGCCGAGGCCCGGTCCGGTGAAGATGATGGCGCCGAGCGCCGCCTTGTCCTGATGTGCAAGATGCGCCAGGCACCAGCCGGAACTGAAGACGAAGACCATGGCGCTGGCGATACCGGCGGCAAAACGCAATGCCGGCCAGGTTGTGGCCCAGGGCAAAGCCATGCCGGCGGTCACCAGGACGGTGGCGGCGAGGCCGATCCGGATCATCATCGCGCCAGTGACGACGCGCGGCAGGACCATGCAGAGTACCGCGCCCAGCAGATAGCCGAGATAGTTCGCTGTCGCCAGCATGCTGGCATGGCCGAGATCGGTGGTGCCATCCTGCAGCATTATCGGCAGCAACGGCGTGAAGGCGAAGCGGCCGATGCCCATGGCGACGGCGAGGGCGATGGTGCCGGCGGCGGCGATTTGAAACGGCGGGACCCGCGGCGTTATGGGCTGCAGGGAATACGGCGGATCTGCATGACTTTTGTTCAGGGCGGTGGCTGAGAGCGGCTTCATGATGATCTCCGGCCTTCTTGAGCGCTTCGGCGAAGAGGCCAGTGGGTGGCGGCTGCGGTCAGCGGGCGGTGTCGAATCTTGCCTTGCTGCGCGTCACGCGTCCATGGCCATCTGTGCGCAACAATCGCGCCATTCGGCTACGATTGTCACATGCTGCGGCGGGCCGCCGGCGATGCTTTTGCTGAACGACCCCGCCGCGGATCTGCGTCAGGAAGCTGAGCGGCTTTTGCCGTCCTCGGCGCCGGCCTGCTGGCGTCGGTAATCCTCCACCGGCAGGCCGCCGACCCCCCAACTCTCCAGCTCGACCTCGTCAATGACCACGAAGGTCGAAGCGAGCGGCTTGTTCATCACCTTGAGCAGTAATTCGCTGACGCCCTTGATGAGGGCCGCCTTCTGTTCCGGCGTGGTGCCGGTCTGGCCGGGCGCCGTGCCTTCGCGCGTTACCTTGATGTTGACGTAAGGCATGATCGTTTCCTCCCCATTATCGGTTTCGATGCGGTTTACCACCGGCCGGCATGCTGGCCGCCGTCGACATGAAGGATCTCGCCGGTGACAAATTGTGCCTGGTCGAGATAGAGCACGGCATCGACGATCTCGCTCACTTCGCCCATGCGGCCCATCGGGTGCAGCTTCGACAGGAAGTCATGGGTTTCGGGGGCATGCATCGGCGTCTTGATGATGCCGGGCGCCACCGCATTCACGCGGATGCCCTTATCGGCATATTCGATCGCCAGCGAGCGGGTAACGGCATTGATGGCGCCCTTGGTGATATTGGCCATGGCCGCCGGCACGCCCTTGATCGGCTGGTCGACCAGGCTGGTACTGATGCTGACGATATGGCCGCTGCCCCGTTTCAGCATCTCTGCCGCCGCCTTCTGGCTGATATGGAAGAAGCCGGTCAAGTTGGTGGCGAGCACGCTGTTATAATCCTCTGTCGTGTAATCGACGAAGGGCTTCGCCAGAAAGATGCCGGCATTGTTGACCAGCGTATCAACGCGGCCGAAGCGCTCGATGGCGGTTTGCACGGCACGCTCCGCCGTGGCGGGATCGGCAATGTCGCCGGCGACGGTGACAACGTCATCGCTGCCGCTCGGCTTGATGGAGCGCGAGGTGGCGACGATCTTGTGGCCGCGTTCACGGAAGGCCGAGACGAGGCTGGCGCCGATCCCCTGGGAAGCGCCGGTGATGATGGCAACTTTCTGTTCCTTAGACATGATGACATCCTTTCGGTTCAGCTTGCGGTCTGGATGAAGCCCCGCCGTCACCCCGCAGAGGTCTGCGTGAGGTTGGCCGAGCCGGTTGGGTGATCTTGTGTGGTCGTACTGAAAATCTGCGCGGGGCAGGTGTCCGGGAAATCGCCCAATTGAAGGAACGATTCCTTTCGCCCGTTACATCTCGGCTTTTCATCGCTTCGATGAGAGGAAGATAAGGTCTTACCGATTTGACGTGAATTGGCTAAAAATGAAAGGCATTCTGCCGATTTTCGGTATAATTTGGCTGACTTTCATCAAGTTTGGAGAAGCGAATGGATCGCATCGACGCAATGCGGGTGTTCGTGGCGGCCCTGGACGAGGGCAGTCTCGCCGGTGCGGGGCGTCGCCTCCGCAAATCACCGACTGCGGTCTCGCGGGCGATCGCCCTTCTGGAAAACCATGTCGGCGCCGAACTGCTGCACCGGACGACACGCACTATCCGGCTGAGCGAAGCGGGCGAGCGCTACGCCGCCGCCTGCCGTCGCATTCTGACCGATCTCGAAGAGGCGGATCTGCTGGCGGCGGGCGAAACGGCGGCGCCGCGCGGTCTGCTGACGCTGACCGGCCCGGCCTTCAGCGGCCGCCTGGTCTTGCGACCGATCCTCGATGACTACCTCGATCAATATCCGGCTGTGCGCGCCCGGCTGCTGCTGCTCGACCGGCACATCAGCCCGATGGAGGAGGGTATCGACATCGCCTTGCGTATCGCTCATCTGCCGGATTCCAGCCTGATTGCCATGCGTGTCGGCCAGGTGAGCCGCGTGGTTTGCGCCGCGCCCAACTATCTCAGCCGCCATCCGAAGATCACCGCGCCTGCGGATGTGGCGGGCCACGCCTGTATCGCCATGACCGTCTTCGGACAGGACCACTGGACCTTTCCGGCTGCGGCAGGGGCGGGCGCCCTGCAGCAGGTCCGCATCCAGCCGCGGCTGGTAGTCAATACCGTGGAAGCGGCCGTTGCTTCGGCTGTTGAGGGGCGCGGCCTGACCCGCCTCTTCTCCTATCAGGTGGCGGAGGAGGTGCAGAACGGCCAGTTGCAGATCGTGTTACGGGATGATGATAGCGCCGCCCTGCCAGTACATCTGATCACGCCGGAAGGCCGGCTTTCGGTGCCGAAGGTACGTGGCTTCTTCGACTTCGCCATTCCCCGCCTCAAAGCGGATTTCGCGCGTATGGGGCGGCAATGACTGCCCCGCCGACCGCGGTTCGGTGTGTCGCCGCCACCGGCGGAACCTATGACGATTTGGTGATATTGCTCCGGCAGAATCGCGGCCAAAGCGCGCCGCCAGTGCGGCGCAGCCAGCCGAACCGGAGAATAAATCGGTTAATTTCAGCAGTTTAATTGCCCGGCACAGCTGTGACATTGTCTCGTAACTTATTGAATTCGCCAGCTATATTTATCGCCCGTTTATATCGAGAGACTTGTCTAACGGCCCTTCACGCTTTATATCTGTGACGCATTCGATATTTGGCGCGCCTTGCTAACTGCCCTGCAAAGGGTTCTCCAAGACAACGCTGTCGGATACCCGTCCGGTTCAATGGTGGATCGGGCATAACACGCATAAATGCGTTTTCTCAGGAGGGCCATATGGCCATCGGTACTGTTAAGTTCTTCAACACCCAGAAGGGTTTCGGTTTCATTCAGCCGGCCGACGGCAGCAAGGATGTCTTCGTGCACATCTCTGCCGTGCAGCGCGCCGGTATGCAGACCCTGAACGAAGGTCAGAAGGTCAGCTATGACGTCGTGACCGAGCGCGGCAAGAGCGCCGCCGGCAATCTGCAGCCGGCCTAAGTCTCCTCTCATCTGAGAGTCGCGAAGCCTGGCCCTTGCGGCCAGGCTTCATTCTTTTGGGCCGCTGTATTCGGCCTCATGTCACGGATCGGCCCGGTGGCGCAGTCTGACGCCACAGCTTCGCGGCGCCCCGCACCGCCTGACGCCGATCGCTACACACACCGAGGATTTCATGGCCAAGAAGATCAAGGCGCCTGTCGCCACACTCATTGCTTTTGACGTCATCTATGAGGATGGCAGTCGTTTGTCCAACCGCAAGCTGAAGAGCACGGAACTGGACGAGCATAACGAAATTGCCAGCGCCAAAGCCCTGCTGGAAGCACAGGACCGCGAGATCGCCAATCTCTCCGGTCGCGCACGTCCGAACATCAAGACAGTCATTCGCTCCGGCAAATAAGAATCCCGGAATCCTGCCTGAATGCATACATGTGTCTGCTCTTGGTCTGCCGCCCGTTCTGACGGGCGCTCCCAGGTCCTCGGGCGTGAAGCTTGCCTATTCCGTATAGCCGCCCTTCATAGAGGGCGAGGGGCCATGCGGCACGACCTCGCTGCGCGGGTCTAGTTCCGGCGCGCCGACGGCGCCGGGGCCGACCGGCATGGCGACGTAATTACTCTGCTCGGCGGCGGTCTTGGCGCGGCGGCGGAAGACGCGGTAGATGCCGAAAAGGGCTACGGCCCCGAAGCCCACGGCAAGGAAATCAAACAGGCCGTCCGGACCCAGCGGTACCATCAGCCAGCCGACGCTGAAGGGGCCGATCGAGGAGCCAAGGCCCCAGATGAAGAGAAGCCCGCTGGAAGCGGCGACGAATTCGCTCTTCTCGACATAGTCGGTCGTCTGGCTGATGCCCAATGCGTAGATCGGCGAACTGAAGGCCGTCAGCAGGAAGAACAACACAAGCAGGGCCGGAAAGGGCATCGCCGGCATCAGGGTGAAGCTGCCAGCCAGGATGGCTGAGAGTGTCATGGTGCCGATGATGATGGGCCGCCGGCCGTAATGATCGGCGATATGGCCAATAGGATATTGCGCCAGGATGGCGGCGATGGTGCCGATGCTGATCAGGAAGGCAAGCTGCTGCGCATCGCCACCCCGGGCATTGATATAGACGGGTAGCAGCGAGTAGAGCGCGCCGTTGAAGATGCCGGCGCCGAAGCAGCAGACGACGCCGAGCGGCGAGATGTTGACGAGCCGCCAGATGCTGAGGTGGCTGCGCTGGCCGATCTCGGGATTGCCGACTTTTGTCAGGGCCAGCGGGATCATCGAACTGCCGATGGCAATGGTGGCAAGGCAGAAGAGCAGTGTGCCGGCAGGGTCATGGATGTTGAGGGCCAAAGGCGAGACGCCGGAGGCGCCCCAGGCGATCACCGAATAGACGGCAAAGATCCGGCCGCGGTTTTCCTCCGTCGCCTTGTCGTTGAGCCAGCTCTCGATCACCACGAAGGCGCCGGCCAGGGTATAGCCGGCGGCTGCGCGCAGCAGAATCCAGAGATAAGGCTGGCGAAGGATGATCAGCAGGAGGGTGACATTGGCGGCCATTACGGCGAAGACGCCGAAGGCGCGGATATGGCCTACCCGGTCAATGATCCGGTGGCAGCTCAACGTACCCATCAGGAAGCCGAAGAAATAGGCCGATGCGACGATGCCGATCAGGCCCGAACTGGTGTCGGCTTGGGTGAGTTGGATGCCGATCAGCGGATTGAGAACGCCGAGTGCAGCTTCAATGCAGGCGATCCCGAGAAGGACCGGCACCACCGATTGCACTGACTTCCACATTTATCCCCCGGCTTGATCTCTTGGCGGCATTCGACTGTTGGTCCGCGCTCTTTTGAGTGCGGCATTATGCAGTGAAGTGCCGGCCGGACGCCATGACATTTCCGTCACCCATCCGGCCTCTCCTCGCCCGATAGCCGGCGCTCAGACGGAACGCGATCGGCTGATCTTCCAGGTCGCAAAGAGAGCAAGCACGAAGCTGCCGGCGGCGATCGAAGGAAAGAGTTTGTCGCTGCCGGCATATTGCATCACCTGCCCGACCAGGAAGGGACCGATGCTGGCGCCCAGTCCCCAGACGAACAGCAGGCCGCTGCTCATGGCCACGGTCTCCGTCTTCTCGATCTGGTCATTGGCCACACTTGCGCCGAGCGGATAGAGCGGCGATTCGATGAAGAGCAGCAGCGAATAGAGGGCGAGGAAGATGAGGAAGCCTCCCTGTTGCGAGAAATAGATGCCGATGCAAAACAGCGTGATGAGCGCGCTGGACAGCACGATCAAGGCCGGACGGTGGGCCATGCGATCTGAGAGATAGCCGATCGGCACCTGGGCTGCGACGGCGAGCACGGTGCTGAGGCTGAGCAGCAGCGACAGCCGGTCATAACCCCAGCCGAGATGCTCGGTATAGACCGGCAGCATGCCGTGCAAGGCGCCGCCCAGCACGCCGACGGCAAAGCAGGTGACGCTGCCGATCGGCGAGGCACGATAGGTGGCAAGGAGATCGAGGCGCGGCTTCTCTTCCGGCTCCGGGCTCGGCGCCAGGGTCAGCGACATCGGCAGCATGGCGCCGGCCATCACCATCGCCGCCAAGGTGAAGAGCAGTTTGCCGTCGGGATCGGGGATGTTGAGGGCGAGGGGCGCGATACCGCCGGCCGACCACGAGACCGCCGTATAAAGACCGAGGAAGCGCCCGCGCGTCTCCGGCTCGGCATTGTCGTTTAGCCAGCTCTCGACCACCACCAGCGCACCTGCCAGGGAGAAGCCGGCGGCGAAGCTGAAACCGAGCCAGAACAGGTTCGATTGAGTAATGGTATGCAACAATGTGATATTGGCCGCCACTACCACGAACAGGCTCAAAGCACGTGGATGGCCGGCGCGGTGGATGATGCCATGGCACAGCCAGGTGCCGCCGAGAAAGCCGACGTAATAGAGCGACGACAGCAGGCCGATCGTGGAATCGCTGGCGCCGCGGGCAGTCATCTGCGTTACCTCGACGGGGCTGAAAAGGCCAAGTGCCGCATCGATGCAGGCAACCGAAATCAGAATCGAGGCAATAGCCCCCATAGACCGGCGCATGTCACCCCTTCCTTCCCCCGAATACCTTCTTGTTGGTCGCGCGATCTGTGCGCGACGATCGCCTCAGTCGATCAGCGCATCCTGGCCGCGCTTATAGAGGCCATTGGCGATGATGAGCCGCTGAATTTCGCTGGCCCCTTCCCAGATGCGGTCGACGCGCAATTCGCGGAAGAACCGCTCGGCGACGTTCTCCCGCATATAGCCGCGGCCGCCGAAGATCTGCACGGCGCGATCGGCGACACGGTTGGCCATCTCCGAGGCATAGAGCTTGGCCATGGAGGATTGCGCATGGGTGACCTTCACATCGGTGCCGGCGTCGATTTCCTCCGCCGTGCGGAAAGTCATCAGCCGGGCCGCCCAGAGTTCGGTGACGCTGTCAGCCAGCATCGCCTGGATCAGCTGCTGCTGGGCCAACGGTTCGCCGAACACGATGCGCTTCTGCGCAAAAGCCGTAGCTTCGTCGATCAGCCGGGCGGCCGCACCACAGCAACGTGCCGCGATCATCAGCCGTTCGTAGCGGAACCAGTCATAGGTGAAGCCCATGCCCACACCTTCTTCACCGATGCGGTTGGCAGCCGGCACGCGCACGTCCTTCAGCTCATAGATCGGATGATGCGCCGCATAGGTGTGGCTATAGACCGGATTGCGCAAAACCGTGATGCCGGGGGTATCCATATTGACGAAGAACAGGCAGTGCCGGCCGGCATTGGGTCCTGCGCTGAGCTTTGCCTGGAATATCATGACATCGGCAAGATTGCCGCTGGTGACATGCCATTTCTCGCCGTTCAGGACATAGTCGCCGCCGTCGCGCCGTGCGGTCGCCTTGATGGCATCGACATCGGAGCCGGCATCGGCCTCGGTGATGGCATAGCATTCATGGATCTCTCCCGTGATCAGCTTCTTGATCCAGGTTTCGATCTGATAGGGCGAGCAGGCTTTCAACATCCATTTCTGCGCATTGCTGTAGCACCAGCCGAGCGCATTGGTGACGCGGCCGATCTCTTCGGTGACCGCCACCTGTTCCAGCATGCTGAGGCCTGTGCCGCCCTGCTCAACGGGAATATCCATGGCATTGAGGCCGATTTCCCGGGCGAGTTGCTGGTGCCGTGCCTTGATCTCGCCGGGGATCAGGCCCTCATGCATCTCCGCATGTATTTCCCACGGGATCAGTTCCCGCTCGACGAAGTTGCGAGCGGCTTCGCGCATCTCGCGTGCGCGTTTCGGCAGTGGATAACTCATGGCACTCTCCCCGATGATCGACTTCTGCGGTCTTGTTTCGGCGACCTGATGCCTTGCTAATACAACACCAGAGTGCCGATCGCAGCGCCGCTTTGTCTTGCAGCGTTGCTGTGTCATCTCATTTGTCGCTGTTACCGGTACGCCTGGCCGGCATAGGCATGCGGACCATCAGCCATCTGGCTGGATATCGGCGCGGGGTCAGGCGGCTGAGGCGGACGGGCCTGCAGCCGCCCCACGTTGCCCGAATTCCGTGGGGAACAGGCTGGCGAGGAACAGGCGCACCGTTTGCTTGGTATCGTCGCGATCGATCGGCTTGGGGCTGATCAGGATATCCAGCCACAGCCCGTCGATCATGGCGCAGAAGCCGCGTGCGATCTGTTCGGCATTGAGATGGTGATGACCGCCGTCTTCGATCAACTGGCGGAACATGGCGCTGGTTTCGACCAGGAACTGATTTGAGATATCCTGGCAGAGACGCAGGAACTCCGGGCGCCAGCGCGCCTCTCCCCAGAAGGCGTACCAGACGGTGACGCGCTTCCGGTTGCCGATCAGGCGGTTGAAGTCGTTATCGATCGAGGCCTCGATCTGCGCCACCGGCGAGGCGCCAGCATTGCGGCGCGCCTGGGCGGCGCTCTGGCGGTAATCTTCCACCATGTGGGTGAAGGTGGCGATCAGCAGCGCGTCCTTGCTCTTGAAGTAGAAATTGACGATGCCGACCGACAGGCCGGCGGCCTCCGCCACCCGGGCGAGGGTGAGATCGGCAAAGCCGCGCCGGGCGACACAATCGATCGTCGCTTCGATCAACTGTATCCGGCGTGCCTCTTTGATCCCCTCGCGTGCCATGGCGCCTCTCAATCTGATGAAGAATGATACTTTTAAAATCCATCTAAGTCAATGTTTTTTATGTTATAATAAAATCATATTGAACGAACGTTCAATCAATGTTAGAAGGGCCGCCATTGATAGCCCAAGGCTGCCTTTGTTCCGGTCGCGCAACAGATGCGTGCGGCTCGCATGGCGCCCGGCGCGGCAAAGCTTGCTAGAATAAAACGATAGGCGGCAATGGACCGACCTGATTTCTGGCCGGTTTAGGCTCAACTGCGATTGCCGCTCCATCTTGCGCCATCAACGACGCCGGTTCGATCCGGTGCCACGAAGACGGGGAGGTAGTCATGCTGCAGATTGAAAACCACGGTGCGCTGCGTGTGCTGACGATGGATCGGCCCAGCATGCGCAATGCGCTTTGCTCCGATCTTCTCAAGGAATTGCGCGCGGCTATCCATGCCGCCAAGGCCGATCGCAATTGCCGCGCCTTGATGCTGACGGGTGCCGGCAAGAGCTTCTGCTCGGGCGCCGATGTCCAGGAATGGGCGGCGGCGGAAGCGGCCGGCCAGCTTGAAACCTATGGCTGGACCGAGGCCGCCCATGCCCTCTGCCAGGAGATCTTCGACTTCGACCGCCCGACCATCGCTCTGATGAACGGCTCGGCGGTCGGCGCCGGGCTTGATCTTGCCTGCGCCTGCGATTTCCGCCTCGCCGCCGATACCGCGAAATTCTCCTGCGCCTATACCAAGATGGGCTATGCGCCGGATTGCGGCGGCACCTGGTTCCTGCCGCGCCTGCTCGGCATCGAAGCCGCCAAGCTCTTCATCTTCACCGGCACCTTCTGGTCGGCCGACGAAGCCTTGCAGCGCGGCCTCATTACCGAGGTGCATCCCGCCGACCTGCTGTTCGAGCGTGGGCTTGCTTTCGCCCAGCGCCTCGCCAACGGGCCGACCGTGGCACTGGCTGCGGCGAAGCGGCTGATGCGGGAAGGCTTCACCCGCAACCTCGCGGCACAGCTCCAGGCCGAGCGCGCGGTGGGCGAGATTTGCGGGCGCACCGACGATGCCAAGGAGGCTCTGGCGGCGGCAGTCGCCAAGCGCGAGCCAGCTTTCGTCGGTCGCTGAGGTTGCCGTCACTGCGGGCCGGCCCGGCTCAGAGATTTTGATTTAGCACTTACCCATCCATCCACGATCTGACTGGGCCAGCCCGCCAGAGACAGCAACCTGAGAGACCATCATGGCCTTCGATTTCTCGCAAACCGATGAGCAGCGCATGCTCGTCGACACCATCCGTCAGTTCATCGAAAAGGAAATCTTCCCCTATGAGCGCGAGGTCGACCGCGCCGGGGTGATGCCGGAAGGTCTCGCCAAGCAGATCAAGTCACGCGCCAAGGATATGGGCCTCTATGCCGCCAATATGCCGGAGGAAGTCGGGGGCGGCGGGCTCGATGTCATGTCGCAGATGCTGATGGAACGCGAGCTTGGCAAGTGCAATTGGGCGCTGCAGAAATTCATCGGCCGCCCCTCGGCGATCCTGATGGCCTGCAAGGACGAGCAGCGCGAGAAGTATCTGCTGCCCACCGTGCGCGGCGAGAAGATGGAAGTCTTCGCCCTGACCGAGCCCGGGGCCGGTTCTGATGCCATGTCGATCACCACGCGGGCCGAAGCGGATGGCGACGACTACGTATTGAAGGGCGGCAAGCACTTCATCTCCGGCGTCGGTATCCCCGATTTCGCCATCGTTTTTGCCGTCACCGGCATTGACGAAACCAAGCGCGGCCCCAGGAAGCGCATCACGGCCTTCCTCGTGGACCAGGGCACGCCTGGCTTCGAGATCCGCCGGGGCCCGCGCTGCGTTTCCTATCGCGCCTATGACAACTACGAGCTCTTCTTCGATAATGTGCGCCTCAACAAGCGGCAGATCCTCGGCGAAGAAGGCAAGGGTTTCGATCTCGCCAATGAATGGCTGACGGGCGGGCGCGTCTTTATCGCTGCTGCCTGCTGTGGCAAGGCGGAGCGGGCACTCGATCTCGCCACCGATTGGGCGGCGACCCGCAAGCAGTTCGGCCAGACCATCGGCAAGTTCCAGGGCACGTCCTTCAAGCTTGCCGATATGGCGACGGAGCTGCGCGCCGCCGACAGCCTCGTCACCTTCACCTGCTGGAAGCTCGACCAGGGCACCATGACCAATGCCGATGCCGCCATGGCGAAGCTCTTCGCCAGCGAAATGCTGGGACGGGTGACCGACAATGCCATTCAGATCTTCGGCGGCATGGGCCTGATGGATGAACTGCCTTTGGAAATGATGTGGCGCGATGCCCGCATCGAACGCATCTGGGAAGGCACCTCGGAAATCCAGCGCCATATCATCTCGCGCGATCTGCTGCGCGCAAAAGAGCAATAAGACGGAAGGACCGGATCATCATGTTTCAAGCGGATCTGCTGAAGGGCAAGCGCATCCTCGTCACCGGCGGCGGTACGGGGCTTGGCTACAGCATGGGCCATCGCTTCCTCGAGCTCGGCGCCGAGCTCGTCATCTGCGGCCGTCGCATCGAGGTGCTCGAGGAAGCGGCCGCCAAGCTGACGGCGGAAACCGGCGGCAAGGTCGAGATCCATAGCTGCGACATCCGCGATGCCGAGGCGGTCGACAAGATGATCGCCGCAATCTGGGAAAACGGCCCGCTGGATTCGCTGGTCAACAATGCCGCCGGCAACTTCATCGCCAAGACCGAGGACCTCAGCCCGCGGGCGATCGATGCGGTGCTCAACATCGTGCTCCATGGCAGCGCCTATGCGACCCTCGCCTGCGGCAAGCGCTGGCTGAAGGAAGGGCGCAAGGCCTCGGTCCTGTCCATCGTCACCACCTATGCCTGGACCGGCTCGGCCTATGTGGTGCCCTCGGCCATGGCCAAGGCCGGCGTCCTCGCCATGATCCGCAGCCTGGCGGTGGAATGGGGCGGCCGCGGCGTGCGGCTGAACGCCATTGCGCCCGGCCCGTTCCCGACCAAAGGGGCCTGGGAGCGCCTGGTGCCGAATGAGAAGCTCGCCAAGAAATTCGAAACCAACAATCCGCTGCAGCGGGTCGGCGAACATATCGAGCTGGCCAATCTCGCCACCTTCCTGCTCTCCGATTTCGCCGGCTATATCAATGGCGAGGTCGTCACCATCGACGGCGGCGAATGGCTGCAGGGGGCCGGCCAGTTCAACTTCCTGCGCGAGATGAGCGATGCCGACTGGGATGCGCTGAAACCGAAGAAAAAGTGACGCCCGTCTGCCTCTCTCGACAGCAAACAAAAACCCTCCCGAGGCAGCTCGGGAGGGTTTTCTTAGGGACTATCGCAGGGGTACTCGAAATCAGGGGTGTGCGCCCTTAGTGATGGCTGGTGCCATCGACATCAAGATCGCCGCTCTCGATGGCGTTGCGCAGCGCCATCAGGCCGCGATCGATCTCTTCGTACATCTCGCGGGCGCGGCCGAGGTCGCGGATATCGGATTCGGTGATCGGACCGCGCTTCGGATTACCGAGATCGACCACCTGGGCGAGGTAGCGGCCGCGCAGCTTGGCGGCGAGGCGCACCACGCGCTGCAATTCGGCCGGGGTGGCGCCGATCACCGCGTTGGTGGTCTCGGCGCGGGTGAAGTTCCGCATGTCATGGCTCAGGTGGCAGAGATACTGTCCGACCGAGGGAGCGGTCGCCAGCAGCTTGGCGCGCCGCTTGGCGTCTTCGCCTACCAGCCGCACCATATTGGTCGGGCTCTCGGTCGGTGCAACAGGTGTTTCGGCAGCCGCAGATCTGGCGGTCGCCGTAAAGGTCCCGCTCAGCCCGGCGGCCCGATTCTGCCCGGCAGTTTCTGCCCGGCCAGCCAGGTTGGAGAGCACCTTGCTCTCGTCACGCACGTCCTTGCCGTCTTCACGGCGCGCAAACATCGACAACATCTGGCTTTCCTCTCAACAGGTGATGCCGCCACGGCGGCGACCTCCCTTGTCAAAGCAAGAGGCATGCCAGGAGGTAAGAATGGTTAATGGGGTGCTAAAACACCGATCCGGCGGCGCCTCTCGGCGTGCGGCCACGCAGGCCGATCTGCCCGCGACGGACAATCAGGCGAAGGCGAAGTCGCTCTGGCCACGGCCGATGACTTGCTGCACGGCTTCGCTGGCGCGGCTGATCAGACCCTCCGCGCTGGCCGCGCTGGTCGGGAAGAGGGCGATGCCGACAGCGATATGAAGGGGGGCCGGATGGCCAGAGCCTTCGCCGGGCTTCGACAACTCACTGATGATCTTGGCGGCGACGATCTGCACGTCTTCGATCCGCGGCATGGATTCCGCGAGGATGGCGAACTGCCGCGAATCGAAACGGGCGATCGTATCGCTGGCGCGCATGATCTGCTGCAGGCGCCCCGTCAGCAGCGTGAGCAAGCTATCGGTCGGCATGTCGGCAGGGGCGCCGCCGGATTTGAAGTCAACCAGCATGACGGCGAAGAAATCGCGGTTGCGCCTGGCGCGGCGAACGGCGAGCGCAAGGATCTCCCAGAACAGCGGCTGCGCTGCCAAGCCGGTCACCGGATCCAGCAATTGCAGCCGGGCCAGGCGGTTGTCGGCTTCACGCCGTGCGATGGCATAGCGCAGCGATCGTCGCAGCCCGCTTGGCGTCAGTTCCTGGCGATGGAGAACGTCGACCACGCCGCAATCGATGAATGATTGCTCCACATCCATATCGGCGGAATCGGTGATGACGACGACCGGGGCATTGCGGTTGATCCGGTCGAGCATGGCGACGATCGTCGGGTCCGCGCCGCCTTTGCTGGGGCCGAGATCCAGCAGCATGACGTTGATCTTGCGCGCCGCGAGGATTTTCTCTGCGGTGGCGATATCCGCCGCGCTGTGAAATGTGATGTCGCTGCTCGTGCGATCGCAAAGCTGGCCCACCCATTCGATCTCGGCAGGATTTGGCGATATCATCAAAAGGGAGATCGGCTCGGATGCGCTCATTGCTTGCGGACCTTCAACAGGCGTGAGAGGGAAGCTGGCAGGTTGTCATTAATAAAGGCTTAAATGGTGCGGCCCGGATATGCAACCTGCGGATGATGCTGCGCAGGGCGCTCGCGCCGATACCGCCGCTTATGCGGGATCAAGGCCAGTTATGCCGATCAAGGCCAGTCCACGGCGCCGATCCTGCGCATGCATCGCTCTGGTATCCGGGGCGATGCTGCGCTAGAGAGGCTGGTAACGATGACAGGTAATGATGCCCCTTCCCGCCGAACTCGATATAGCGCTGAAAGCCATTCCCGCTTTGGCGGCCTGGCCCGCCAAGGCCTGGCAGATCGAGCAGCTCGGCGGCGTCACTAATCGCAATTATCGCCTGCGCCGCAGGTCACCAGGCGGTGGCGGCGCGATTGAGGACGATTTCGTGCTGCGGCTGCCCGGATATGGCACTTCCAGTTATCTCAATCGCCCGGCCGGCATCTATAATGCCATGCAGGCTGCCGCGATCGGCATCGCGCCGCCTGTCTTATTCTCGGATGTCAACCACGGCTGGCAGCTTAGCCGCTACCTATCCGACAGCCGGCCGCTGGAAGCGGCCGATCTGCGCGCGCCGGCGCTTCGCTCGGCGATCGGAGGTCTGCTCGGCCGGCTGCAGCGCGGCGCGGATGCGTTCCAGCACGAGCTGCGTCCCTTCGCCATTGCCGATCGCTATCTCGACCTCGCCCCCCAGCCGGGCCTGCTGCGCCTGCGCCAGGCGGCGCGGCCAATCGAGCGCGAGATCGAGGATGCGGGGATTCCGCTGGTCCCGGCCCATATCGACCCCAATCCCAGCAACTTCCTGCTGTCGCCGGATAATCGGCTCTATCTGATCGACTGGGAGTTTTCCGCCATGGCTGACCCGGCCTGGGATCTCGCTGCCATTGCGCTTGAGGGCGATTTCACCGCGGCGGAGGCCGAGGCGCTGCTGGCCGCTGCCGGCCGCCAGGCGGATGCACCGGCGCTGCGCCGCCTCGATCTCTTTCGCGGCGCGCTTTGCCTAGTGGCATCAAGCTGGGCCTATGTAGAGATCGCCGCCGGCAATGACAGCATCGATCTCAGGTATTTCGCCGAACGGCGCGAGGCCGCTTTCGCGGACTGGCTGCGCATTCTGGCCCCGGCCTGACAGCTCACCCGGTCTCGCTTGTCGCGGGCAGTGCCGAAGACAGGCCGCGCGGCAAGCTGACCACGACCCGAAGACCGCCTGCCGGCCGGTTGATCAAGGCGATTTCGCCGCCATGGGCGAGGACGACATTGCGTGCGATGGAGAGGCCGAGGCCTGACCCGCTCGGCTCGTCCGCCGTTCCGCCGGCAAACGGTATGTTGCCGGCATGCAAGCCTTCCTTGCCGGCCTCCCTCATCTCATGGGCCTTATGCGGAGCGGCGCCGCGCGCCGGATCGAGGCGGAAGAAGGGATCGAAGACCCGCCCGAGGGCGACCGCCGGAATTCCCGGGCCGGTATCGTCGATCGTAATGCGAGCCGCATCTCCTTCGATCGCCAGGTCGATGACGGCATCGCCGGCATATTTCAGCGCGTTGTCGATAATATTGCCAAGCGCGCGTGCGATCGCCAGGGGGCGGCAGTGGCAGGTTGCATAAACGGGTCCGACATATCGGGCGCTGCCGCCAAGCACGATCGCATCGTCGATCAGGCTGTCGATGAGCGAGCCGAGATCGACCTGCTGCTGCGGCTCGGCCAAGGTATCGTCGCGCACGAAATCCAGTGTCGCGGCGATCATATGCTCCATCAGCCGCAGATCGGTGATCATTTTCGAGCGATCCTCGCCTGCCGCCAGGGCGTTGGCCCGCAGCCGCAAGCGCGAGATCGGCGTCCGTAGATCATGCGAGATCGCGGCCAGCATCTGCGTGCGATCGTCGATGAATCGCTTCAGCCTTGCCTGCATGCCGTTAAAGGCGCGAGTCGCCCGGCGTAGTTCCATTGGCCCGGTTTCCGGCAGCATCGCCTGATCGAGGTCAGTGCCCAGCCGTTCCGCCGCCCGGGTGAAATCATGCAGTGGTCGGGTGACGCGCTTCGCCACTGCGAGCGACAGCCAGAGAATGGCGGCGAGTGAAAGCGCCCAGGAGGCGATCAAGGGCAGCGGGTTGAAACGCATCAGCTGCGCCTCCGGCATCTCGATCGTCGCCCAGCTGCCGTCTTGCAGGCGCAGCCAGAGACGGCAGCGCAAATCCGCGGGCGGCGCGGGCGCGAAGATCGGCGGCAGCGGCAGGGGCGGCGGGTCAAAGTTGGCCTTCGGGCCGGGAACGGTTTCCAGCAGGATGAGATCGACCATGCCGGTCAATGCGCGTCTCAAGCGCTCGCGCAGGAAATGGACGGGAAAGCGGTCGTCGACGGAGCCCTGTGGGCGATAGTTTTCCTGCCAGCCCGGCTGAACCGCGTCATGAGCGAGCGCAGCCGCTATTTCGCGCCGCGTGGCCGGCGGTGCGGCAGCGATCTGCCGCACCGGTGCGATGATCGCGGCAGTCGTCGCCTCGATGTTGCGCAGCGGCAGCAGGAACGGCCATTTGCCACCGATAATCAGCAGGAAACCGATGACCTGGGTCAGCAGGATGGCGCCGACAATGGTGAGGGCGATGCGGGTCGCGAGCCTGTCATGGCGGCGCAGCAGGCCGCCGATAATCGCCGAGCGCGCCGTCGGCAGCACCGCGCGCACCACCGTGTCCTCGTTGCGCGGGATTGGCGCTGCATTGGGCGTTTCTTGCATGTCGGAACGTTTGTTCTTCGGCGTCTCTGGGATCATCGTCATCCGGGCGGGGCTTGATCGCGAACGTTCACGCGGCTCCAAGCGGACCGACATCCGGGGCAAACAGATAGCCGCCGCTGCGAACCGTCTTGATGATGCGCGGCTCCTTGCTATTGGGCTCGATTTTTCGCCGCAGCCGGCTGACCAGGATGTCGACGCTGCGATCAAAGCCATCGCTGCCGCGGCCGCGGCTCAGTTCCACCAGATGCTCGCGCGTCAATACGGTTTGCGGATGTTCGACGAAAGCCATCAGCAGGTCGAACTCGGCCGATGTCAGGGTTATCAGCACCTGATCGGGGGAAAGGACCTGGCGTTTGGAAGCATCGACCGTCCAGCCGTCAAAACGATAGCCGCGCCGGGCCTGAATGCCGATCGGTTTGCCGCTCTGGCCGCGCGTGCGCCGCAAGACCGCGCGGATGCGCGCCAGCAATTCGTCGGGATCGAAGGGCTTTGCCACATAATCGTCGGCGCCCATCTCCAGCCCGGCGACCTTATAGGCGCCCTTGCCGAGGGCAGTCAGCATGATGATCGGTGTTTCGGAGGAACTGCGGATACGCCGGCACAAAGCGAGCCCGTCCTCGTCCGGCAGCATGATGTCGAGCAACACGAGATCGGGGGGATTGGCGGCAAGCAGCTTCATCAGGCCGGCACCGTCCTGCGCCAGGGAGACGCGAAAGCCTGATTTGCGAAGCAGGCGGGACAGCAGCAGGCGATGCTCGCCGTCATCGTCAACAACCAGAACCATCGGCGGAACATCGCACGCGCTTTCCGTTGCCGGCGCTGCCTGGCTCGCTCTCATGATTAAACGTCCGTTCCTTACCCTTGTCTGCTCCAGCGATGTCTTGGACCAGCCGATCCCCGTGATCAAGGAAATACGCCGCGACACCTCCGGAAAGCGCCGTTCCTCCCAAGCAATCGGCATTCTGGCAAGCCGCTCTCTTTTCATCCACTGTTTATCGTGAGGCGGTCGGCCATGCGCGTGTCGCGCCAGCCGGGGCCGTCAGCCAAAAATTGTGTTTGGACAGTAGACGCCCTTGTAAGCGATTGACGAAGCGTGCCTATACTGCCGGCAGATAGCACGTTGTTCCCAGCTGCGGCGCGCCGCTTCGCAACAAAATGTTTCTATCGAAGAAGAGGAAACATTTGGACAAAATCGCCGCGCCATGGCGGAAAATGCGGACGATGATCCGATGAAGCCCATTCCCGATTGAGTTCCATCGAACGATCACCGAAGAGATATGGACATATCGCGCGCCAACCATTCCGTCATTCATTCCTGATCATGATCCTGCCGCTTTGCCGCATCTTTCGCGCCTGCCTCATGCCCGGCCTCATGCCAGCTCTGGTGGCGCTGGCCCTGCTCACGTTTGCCGGAAGCGCGTGGGCGGCTGACGCAGCGCCGGTTTCCGCGATTGCGGAGCAAGGCTTCGCCGCCCGCGATATCGGCTATGTGCTGGTCGATCTCGCCGACGGCAAGACCATCGCCGATTGGCAGGGCGACCGCCTCTTCGTGCCGGGCTCGGTCTTGAAACTGGTCACCAGCCTGACAGCCTGGAAAATCCTCGGCGAAGATTTTCATTTTACCACGCGGCTGTGGCAAGCAGGCGACGCGCTCTATCTGCAGGGCAGCGGCGATCCGGTGCTCACGGCGACCGATCTGCAGAGCCTCTTGCGCTCGCTCCAGGCGACACGCCCCGGCTTGGCCTGGCGGCACTTCTATCTGGATACCGGGGCAATTCTTCCCGCAGCGACGATCAGCGAGCGGCAGCCCCTCGCGGCCGATTACAATCCCGGCTTCGGCGCCCTCAATGTTGACTTCAACCGCCTGGCCGTCACGCCGTCGCGGGCCCGATCCGACGGTGCCTGGCAGGTCAGCAGCCAGGCTTACGGCCTCACTGTTCCGATCGACTGGGTGCCGATCACGCCCTCGCCCGCGCTCTTGCCCCTCGGCGCACCTTTCGTGCCCGCCGCTGGGGATGGCGACAAGCCGCAGGACCGGTGGTGGTACGCGTCGGATTCGCTGCCGGCGGACAAGACTGCGGCCGGGGAAATGTTCCTGCCGGTAAAGCAGGCCGATCCGATGACCGGAAAAATCTTTCGTGTGATTGCGAAAAGCCTGGGTATTGCTTTGCCCGAGCCGCAATATGGTGCTGTACCGGCGGATGCCGTCCTCCTGGCCCAGCATGACAGTCCGGCCCTGCCCGGCGTGTTGCAGGGATTGCTGCGCTACAGCAACAATCTCAGCGCCGAACTCATCGGCATCACGGCCGCGAAACGCCTGACCGGCCAGACCGGCAGCTTGGTCGCGGCGGCGTCGGCGCAGCTGCGATGGCTGACAGCCAATCTGCCCGCCGTGAACTGGCAAGGCTTCCGCATGGTCAATCACTCCGGCCTGGACGGCGACAACCGCGCCTCTCCCAGGCAGATGGCAGGCCTTCTTCAGGCCATTGCCGCGAACCCGGCGCTGGCTGACTGCCTGCCTGACATAACCGCCAGTCTTGCCGCAGGTGGCGCTGCCACTGAACCGGCGGGGCTGCGTATCACCGGCAAAAGCGGCACGATGGATTATGCTGCGGGCCTCGCCGGATTGATGACAATGCCCGGCCATCGGCAATATGCCTATGTCATCTTCATGGCCGATGACCGCCAGCGTGCTGCCCTGGACGCCCGGTTCGACGCGCGGATCCTGCGCCCCGCCAAGGATGGCCGCGCCTGGACCTTGCGCGCGCGGCTATTGCAGGCCAGCCTGCTGAAGGCGTTTGTTGCGGAAGCCGAGCACTACGAGGCCGGCCTGCATTAGCCTTATCGCTGCCAGGCGACCGGTACTCGTCCGATCCGCCGGATGCCGACATGTCCGAACGGCCGGGATGGTTCGCCGGCCAGGGCAAGCCGCGGGATGCGCTGGCTGAGTGCGCCGAGGCCTTCTTCCAACTCGATCCGGGCGAGAACCTCGCCGATACAACGATGCGGCCCGCCGCCGAAGACCAGATGTCCGCGCAGTTCGACATTGCGGCTTATATCGAAGGCGTCCGGCCTATCGTAGACGCTTTCATCGCGCATTGCCGACATGGTCGATAGCCAGACAAAGGTATCGGCGGGCAGCGTATAGCCGCCGATATCGATATCCTCCAGCGCAAAACGCGGCACCGACGCCACGCTCGGCTCATAGCGCAGCGCCTCCGATACTGCCGCCGGAATAAGGGCGGGATCGCGACATACGGCATCCCACTGGGCGGGATGCCGCAGCAGCAGCGCGATCTGGGATGCACCGGCGACCCGCGTGGTATCCGTTCCGCCGACAATGAGGGACAGAATCTGCACGACCAGTTCAAAGGGCGATAGATCCTCGGTTTGCGCGGCCGCTGTCAGCACAGCGGACAAGAAATCGTCACGCGGCTTGTGGCGGCGCTCCTCGAGCGTGGTCTCCACATATTCGATCAACTGCTGGCTTGCTGCCTGCAGGGTCGGAATCTCTTCAGCCGTAAAGGTGAAACTGAAAATGCGCGAGATCTCATAGACCAGGCTGGTGAAATGCGGAATATCCGCATGCGGAAGGCCGATCAGGTCGCTGATGGTGCGGGCGGGAATGAGCGCCGTGTAATCAGCCACGAGGTCGGCCTCGCCGTCGCCGTAAAACCTGTCAATGAGTGCTTCTGCGGTCCGCCGGATCTGTGGGCGCATCTCGGTGACGAAGCGGGCGGCGAAGGTGCGGGTAAAAGGTGCTCGGCGCCGACGATGAACGGCGCCGTTCGATGTCAGCATAGCGTTCGCGAATGCCTCGAATATCGGGCCCTCGGTGATGCCGTGCAATTCGGGCAGTTCGGTCTCCGTCGAGCGCAGTCGCGCATCCTTGATCAGCCGCTCGACATCCTTTGCCCGCAGCACAAGATAACCGCCGGTTTCATGCGCGATGACCGGGGTCAGCGGCCGGTAGCGCCGGAAAATGCCGTGTGGGTCCGCTTCGAGCTCGGCGATCGAGATTCTGGGAGGCTTGATCGCAAGTGCTGCGTCGGAATCGGGGAAGATAAGGTGATCCGCTGCCATGATCGATATCCTTTCGATTGAGGATATAAATGGCCCGTGCGCATTACCGTTGGATGTCGTGCGGCGTGGGAGAGTGTTACATCCGTAATAGAGCCCAAGCGGTGCTGTGTTCCTTGGGTAAGCGGCAGCCGGAGACAGGTCAATCGTTTCAACCGTGCCGAAGCGTCGGTTAGCATGGCTATCGTTTTCGGTATCAGATTGCTGCCACTATGGTGCCCACTTGCATCTCCGGGCCGATTGTCGTGCCCGGCCTTGCAGCCGCTGCAGTCTTGTGCGAGATGGAATTGGTACGGCCCGGCCTGACCGGACCGTCGCTCCGCCGCGTGCCGTCGGCCTGACAACAACAAGAGGAAGCCACCTATGTCCACGACAATGGAGCAAGCCCTGCCGCAGCAGATGGGGAGCCGGCGCATCGCGGCGGCCAGCCTTATCGGCACGACCATCGAATTCTACGATTTCTATATCTACGGCACGGCTGCGGCGCTGGTTATCGGCCCCGTCTTCTTTCCCGCGGCAGATCCCTCCTCGCAGGCGCTCAACGCCTTCCTCACCTTCGGCATCGCTTTCCTGGCGCGGCCGCTGGGATCGGCTTTCTTCGGGCATTTCGGCGATCGCATCGGCCGCAAGGCAACGCTCGTCGCCTCGCTGCTGGTGATGGGTATATCGACGACGCTGATTGGCCTGCTGCCGGGATATGACGCGATCGGCATCGCCGCCGCGCTTCTCCTTTGCCTGTTGCGTTTTGGCCAGGGTGTCGGCCTTGGCGGTGAATGGGGTGGTGCGGCTCTGCTGGCGACGGAGAATGCGCCGCTCGGTCGCAAGGCCTGGTTCGGCATGTTTCCCCAGCTTGGGCCTTCGGTCGGATTTCTTTGCGCCAACGGGCTGTTCCTCGTTCTGCTCTCGCTGCTGTCGGATGAGCAGTTCAAGAGTTGGGGATGGCGGCTGCCGTTTCTGGCCAGCGCTGCCCTGGTGCTGGTTGGCCTCTATGTGCGGATGTCCTTGACGGAGACGCCTGCCTTTGCACGAGCCATGGCGGCGGCGCAGCCGGTGGCGGTCCCGCTGGCGACGGTGGTGGCGCGCCATTGGCGCCCGCTGCTGCAAGGCTCGCTGTCGATCGTCGTCTGCTATACGGTCTTCTATATCTCGACCGTCTTCGCGCTCAGCTACGGCGTCTCGACGCTGCACATCCCGCGTAACGCCTTTCTGGAACTGCTTTGCGGCGCCATTCTCTTCATGGCCCTGGCAACCCCAATCGCTGCGATCTGCGCTGACCGCTTCGGCCGGCGGCCGGTGCTGCTGGTGGGCGCCTTTGTCACTTTCCTCTCGGGCTTTCTGCTGCCGGTTGCCTTGAGCAATGGCGGCATGCTGGTGCTGTTCGGCTTTCTGGCGTTACAGCTTTTTCTGATGGGTGTCACCTTCGCGCCGCTGGGCGCTTTGCTGCCGGAGCTCTTCCCGACCCGGCTGCGCTATACCGGTGCCTCGCTCGCTTATAATCTTGGCGGCATTCTCGGCGCTTCGCTCGCGCCCTATATCGCCCAGCGCCTCGTCGTCGCGGGCGGGCTTGCCTGGGTCGGCTACTATCTCTCCGCTGCGGCGGTCATCAGTTTCGTCAGCATCTTCAGCATGCATGAGACGATGCGCGAGGATCTCCTGCGCTTCGATTTCTCCGGCGAAGGCGGCAAGCGGTCCTGAGGTCTGGCGCCGGGACGCACCGCTAATCCGCTCTGCTGCAGGCTCGGCCAAGGGCGAAGGGATTGGCGCCGCGCTGCGCCAGCGCCACCCAGGCGGTGGCGCCGAGATGCGGCAGGTGAAAATAGAAGCGCGGTTGGTTGGGATCGGTCGGCAGCATGAAGCCGGTCGGCAGCCGGTCCTGGTCGGTTGCATAGAAGCCGCCCTCCGGTGCATGCAGCGAGGCGATCGCGGCGATCAGGCGGCGCGCCTCGGCCGGATCGCCCCTGCAGGAAGCGAGCAGCGCCGCCTGTGCCGTTCCCTCCGTCCAGGTGCCGTGCAGCGCGGCGCTATAAGCATAGCCCTCGCCCTGCCGTAATCGCGGCAGGCAGTCGCGCAGGATCATATCCTCATGCTGCCGTGTCGTCGGCAATGCCAGCAGCGGCCAGATTTGCGCATCGAGCGCAACGAAGGGATTGCGGCGCCGGCCGTCCTCGCCGGTGCCAGCGGCGAAGCAGCCTTCCTCAGGCTGCCACATTGCGAGCACAAAGCGGCGCGCTGCCAGCGCCTCGTCACGCCATGCGGCCTCGCCGGTGATTTCCGCCAGCGCCAGATAGGCAGCCGCGAGATCGGTATTGTGCTCGGTCGATTTCCAGCCGACGGCCTGCGGGTCCGGCTCGTGGCCGAAGGCGCCGCCGCGAAAGCCGCCGGGATTCGCTTCTGCCCCACTGTCAGGCGCAGCCGGCCCGTCGCGCCATTGCCGCAGCCAGCTGCCGAGACGGGCCGCGCTGTCGCGATAGGCTGGTTGCGAAGGCGCAACGCGATCGAGCGTCAGCAAAGCGAGCATGGCCCAGGCAAGATTGCCGCTGTCGCTGCCGGCCTGATAGCGATCCTCCAGCCAGGTGCGGCTCGTCGCATCCCACCAGCCGGCCAGCTTCGCCGTGCCGGTGCCGCCGCCCATATCGGTGCCGATTGCGCCGGCGAGATAGGCATTGCGCAGCCGGCCGTCATGCCAGAACCGGTCCTGCGCCTGGGCCAGGACCAGGGCATCGCCGATGCGTCTGGCATCGGTGATATCGCCGCAGCCGATCAGGGCGATGATGGCAACGGCGTTGTCATAAAGGAAGGCCGCCTGATGCAATGGTCCCTCGGCGGCACTGGGGAAGCTCGCCAGCAGGACGGGCAGATCCGTTGCCGCCGCCGCTGCAACGGCTGCGCCCTGCAGATCACGGCAGGCGTCGGGCATGTCGCGCGCAGCTGCCATCGGCATGGCTGCGATCAGCACCGCCGAGCCCAGCGCCATGATGCGCGAAATCAGCACGATGGTTTGTTTTGATTTTTAGAGAAATGCCTTCGGCTTTTCACGCATCACCAAATTCTTGTACGGCTTGGCGCCTGACACACAAAAGCGGCGGCCGGCGCGCCATGATAGACCCATCGCGCCGGCCTGGCACAACACGAAGCGCACATCATAAAGATAAGTTCCGTCACAATCTCGGCTGCGATGTTACCGCGATTTTAACTTATTGCTCCTTAGGCTGCCGCCGACGGGGCGCGGCCGGCAGCGGCCGCAAGTTCATGCGTAAGAGGGATGGAGATAATGGCTTCGGTTCGCACCGCTGGCGGCAGTTACGACGACATGATGAAGCAGCTCGATATCGAGTATCACGACGATGCGTCCGAGCGTATCGCCGAGATGGCGCAATGCCTGACGCAGATCGGCGAAGTGGGGCCGACCGATGCGCTGCTGCAAACCGTGCGACGCCAAGGACACAATTTGAAAGGCACGGCCGCCAGCTTCGGTTACCCGGTGGTAACCATGATCGCCCATCGCCTGGAGACCTATCTCAATGATATGCGGCAATGGGAGCCGCAAGCGCTGGAAGATCTCTATCGCTTCGTTGACCGCATGGGGGAGATGCTCGACCGGCCACACCAGCCAAGCGACGATGAGATCGCCCAGATCGTGCGTGGCTTGCCGGCGCAATCGCTCGATCGCGCGGCGGCGGCGGCCAATCTCGATATCCAGATCAAGGTGGTGGAAATCCTGCTGGTGACGCCGACCCGCACCATTGCCAAACTGCTGTCGCAGCAGATCATCGCCTGCGGCTTCCGCGTCAACAGCGTGGCCGATCCGATCGAGGGCTTGACCATGGCCATCCGCACCCGGCCCGACATGATCATCACCTCGCAGGCGATGAAGGGCATGACGGGCGTCGACCTGATCTGCGCCTTGCGTGCGATCGCCGTCACCGAACGCATTCCCGCCTGTATCCTGACCAGCCAGGAGCTGGGCTCCGCCGTCTTCGACCGTCTGCCTTCCGGCATCACGATGCTGCGCACCGGCGAACAATTCGCCGATGATTTCGGCAGTGCCATCGCCCAATACGGTCTCGGATAGTTGTTTATAAGCTTCGATTCCTAGATATACCCTCAGATCGTGTAAAAGTAACTTTCTTTTAACCATACGATCTTGCCGGACCTCCTCACCTCATGTGAGCATGTGATGGGGGTCGGCCGGAGAACAACGGCAGCACGCGTGACCCCGGCTTCGGCCGGGCCATGCGTGGCATAATCGTTGCACCGTCAGGTCCCTGTTGGCCTCGTTGCCAACTTTTCTAAGCAACAGCGTACGGCGGGCAACTGCGTTTGACGGCGTCTGATTGCCTTAAGCCGTCTCGGCGAGGCTCGTCGACGCCCCAGACGGAGTTTGCCACGCCATGATAGGACTGATTTTGCTGCAATCGAGCCGGGCGAGCCGCCCGGTCCGCTCTCTCGACATTGTGTTGACCGCCGCCGACCGGCGGGTGCTGGAGGTGAGCCATGAAGCCGCTCATTGACAGCTTCCAGGTTACCGCCGGCCCGCGGCGCGAACTGGCCAATATCCTCTTGCGTGCCCATGACGATCTCGGGGAACGCGGCCTCGAACTGATGCGGCTCGATCATGAGGAGTTCATGACCTTCAACCGCGGCAGCGATGCCCGCAACTGGTACCAGCTGCATGACCATTATGGCCATGAGCGCTTCCTCGGCATCGCCATCGTCAACAGCAGCACCAACCGCGTCTGCGCGGTGGTCTGTGCGCGACCGCTCGACATCGCACCCGGTCGCTCGCTGGCGGATGCCTTCCATGACCTCTCCTTCGTCTATCCGCAGGGCGTGCCGATCAAGGCGCGTGACCGCTTCGAGCAGGTGCCGATGCAGGCCGGCGCCTTGCGGGGCAAGGGATGTCTGGTCGGCGGCCTCTGGATCGATCCGCGCGGCCCCAGCGGCGAGCCGAGCGGCCCGACGCTGGCGGCGGTGGATGGCGAGATGCCGGCGGCCAAGGGGCGATCGGGGAATTCCGTTCGTTCCGGCCTCGGCGGCTCGCTGCTGCTCTCCTACCTCACGCGGACCATGCTGGTCTGCCTGCTGGGCAGCGAGGACCCGGACTTCGTCGCCGTCCTGGTGACGGACCGGTTGATCGCCGGCCATGACGAGGGACGCTCCATGCTGCGGCGCTATGGCTATCACCATGTCGCCAAGGGGCCGATCTGGGGCAACCACTATCCCGGCCAGGATCTGCATCTCAATCTCAGTTGGATTGACCGGGCAGGGCAGCTCGATGTCGTGCTGCGCACCCCCTGGGCGAGCGATGCGGCGCTGGCTCCCTTCGTACCGGGAGCAGTCGCGGCCTGACGCGGCGGGCAGGGCCATGGCATCTGCGTCTGGCAGTTCGGCTGCGGCGGCTCTTGCCGTCGTGGCCGGACGGCCAGCCCGGTGCGCCATTGGCTCGGCCGGCTGCCGGCGCCTGGGGGCGCTTTCGAACGGGCCACATGTGATGGCCATTCACGGGACACGGCCGCGTTCGTTGGAACGCGGGCAAATCGCGCCGGTCCGACACGCGGAAAACGCGGCGGGTGCGGCGGGGACGGGATTAGATGACACGGACGGCAATGGAAACCACGATCGACAGAATGGAGAGGCGGGATGATGACGAAAGGCGAATCCGGCTGAAATTCCAGCATGCGGATCTCACACGTCTCCACGATTATTGGCACGCGCGCTGCCGCGACGGGGGATTGCCTCTGCGCGGGGATATCGACCCGGTCGATCTCGGCTGGATGCTGGACCGCATCTCGCTGTTCGAATGCCATGAAGGCAGCGCGCCCGGCCAGCCGGTGCGGTTCCGCTGCCGCGTCGCCGGCACCTGGTACCGCCAGCGCTTTGATTTCGAGGCCAACGGCTCCTGGCTGGAAAGCTGGCCGGATCTCGCGATGCGGGATTCGGTGGCGGCCTTCTACCGTCTGATCCATGCCGACGGCAAAGCGCGGCGGGTGGTGCGCGACTGCAGCGCCGACGGCGTTGCCACTGCCTATGAAGGCGCCGGCCTGCCGCTGGCTGCCGGCACTGCGGCAGAGGGCAGGCCGGGTGCAGGCGGTGCGCCGGGGGCGGGCGGCGTCGCGATGATCCTGGTCGGCGCGGCGCCGGTCACCGAGCCTGACCTCACCGGCTTGCGGCTCATCCACGCGGCCGGCCCCTATCGCAGCTGGTCGAGCTGACGCCGTGGGTTGGCCGTGATCGAGGGCCGGGCATGATCGTGGGTCAGGCATGATCGATGGCTGGTCATGATCGGGGGCCGGGCATCGCGGGGTCCGTGCCGAGGGCAATGCCGGCGCGCGACGACCTGCAGCGGCCTTGACCTGCATCAAGGGCGGCGCCGGCTGCTTCGGTCATCATCGCGCCGACGGATCGGTCGGCCCGGGCGTGGTCCTCCAAGCCCGGCGGCAGGCATGCGACGGAGAAAAAAATGACGAGCTTTACATTTACCCTGGAGGAATTGCTGGCGGCGCCGGTGGAAGTGCGCCGCTGGGCCGAGCAGCGGATCGGCGCGGCTCTGGCCGAGCTTGGCCGGCACCCGGCCGCGCGCGGCAATGGCGGCACCATCCTGCCGTATCACGCCGCCACCGAATATCCGCTGCAGCGCATCGCCATGCAGCAGCCTTTGCTGACCAGCGCCGCCCGCGCCATGCCGCCCTTCGAGGCCGCCCGCGCCGCCGAAAGCGGCAACGCCGCCAAGCCCGCGCACGCGGCAGAAGATGCCGCGCCATCTGCCGGCACCGCGTCGCAGCCGGCGGGCGAGGAGCCCGGCGCGCAATCGCCCGCCATTGCCGCCTGCAGCGCCGAGGAGGCCGTGCGCCTGTTCAGCCAGCTGCAGGACGACCTCCCCACCGCGCAGGTCTTCTTCGAACTGGGACGCGAGACGGCGGTGGAGCTGCCGCATCAGGCGCTCGCCGTCTTCACGATCAGCGATATCATGCGCCATGCGCGCCTCAGCGATGGCCGCCAGTTGCTCGCTTGCCTGAAGCGCATCAACCAGGTCTTCCAGAGGCTGCGCGGCGCCGCCGATCTCTCGCTGTTCGGCATCGACGCCAGCGGCTATCTCTATGTCCATGCCACGACCCATCGCAGCATTCATCGGCTGTGGACCGACCTCCTCGCGATGGATGCGGACCAGCATCAAGATGTGATGGAAGGGCGCCCGGCTTAACGGCGCCCGTTTAAGGACACTCAGGCGTAGCGCGCCGGCCGCTCCATCCTGGCTTCCCGCCGGAAGGCCTGGCCGAGCTGGGTTGCCACGCGCTCGGCCTGGGCGGCCGGGATGCCGGCATAGCCCAGCACCAATCCCTGCAGCTGACGGTGCTTGATGACATAGGCGGCGACGGCCGGGATCTGATGCCCGGCCGCTGAGGCTGCCGCCATCAGCTTGCGGTCGTCATCAACGGCGCCGGCCGCGCGTGCTTCCGGCGGCGCCAGTTCCAGGGTCAGATGCAGCCCGGTCTCGACATCGTCGACGGCATGCAGATAAGGCGCGTGTTTGGCGAGCGCCTTCAATATCGCCGCGCGCCGCTCGGCATAGCAGTGCCGCATGCGCCGGAGATGCGCGTCGAAATAGCCGCAATCGATGAAGCGCGCCACCGCCAGCTGGTTCAAGGCAGAGGCCGGGCCGTCGATCATCCGCTTGGCCTGGGCAAAGCGTTTCGCCGATCCCGCCGGCACCACCAGATAGCCGACCCCGACCGAGGGGAACAGGCTCAAGCCGAAATGCCCGACATGGATGGTCTTGCGCCCATGCCGCAGGCGCTGCAGGCAGGGCAGCCGCGTGCCGGGGTCGAGGAGATCGCCGTCGAACTCGTCCTCGATCACCCAGGCATCGGCGCGGTCGGCCCAGTCGGCCAGCGCGCGGCGGCGCGCGAGGCTCATGGCGCGGCCGCTGGGGAACTGGTGATGCGGCGTCGCATAGACGAGGCTCGCCTTGGGCGCCATCTGCCGGCCGTAATCGACATCGATTCCTTGCGCGTCCACCGGGACGGCGACGATTTCCAGGCCGGCGGAAAGCATGGTGGCGCGCGTCTCGGTGCAGCCGGGATCTTCCATCCAGACCTGGTCGCCGGGATCGCTGATGACGCGGATGGCGAGATCGACCGATTGCAGCCCGCTGGTGGTGATGATCACCTGGCTGGCATCGCAGATCAGGCCGCGCGAAATGGCGAGATGCCGGGCGACCGCGCGGCGCAGATCGGGATGGCCGGCGGGGTCGCAGACATCGAAACCGTCGGCGCGCCGGCTGTTGATGACCTCGTTCATCACCTGCCGCCATTGCCCGCGCGGAAAGAGATCGACGCCGGGACGGGCCAGCATGCAGACCGGTTCCATCGCCGCCGCGACAAGGCCGGCGGGATCGAAGGCGGTGCCGCGCTGGGAGAAGCCGGGCTGTGCGTTTCCGGACTGCGCCGCAAGGCCCGGCGCCGTCAGCGATTGGGGCAGGGCGGAAGCAGGCGACAGCGGCTTGGCCAGGCCGTCGGTATGCGGTCCGGATTTTCCGCCGGTATTGCCCCGCATCTGCGGCGCCCGCCGGCCGCGCGCGATCCGGCCGCCGGCACTTTGCGGCGCCGGCATGGTGGCATCGGCTCGCATCGCATCGGCCCGCATCGCATTCGCCCGTGTCGGATCGGCCCGCGCGTCATCGAGTGCGCCGGTGTTGCGGCCGCTCGCCGCTGCATCTTCGGCGAGGTTGGCGGGATCGGCGCTTCCTGAATCCGGCACCGGATGCCGGCGCTTACCTGGCGGCAAGGGCGCCACATAGGTGCCGTCGCCGACCCGCTGGTTGAGATAGCCATCGGCATGCAGCTGGTCGAAGGCGGCGGCGATGGTGTTGCGCGAGACCTTCAGGTCCTGCGCCAGCGTGCGGGTGGACGGCAGGCGGGTGCCGGCGGTCAGCACTCCGTCTTCGATCGCCTCGCGCAAGCGCAGATAGATGCGGCGATAGAGCGGCTGATCGCCATGGGCGTCATCCGCCAGCACGAACTGCATTCCCTTGATCAGCCGCATCATCCACCTCGCCGGCCATCCGCTCCGCCGCATCGCTGCCATTTCGACTTCAGCCGGCGCGGCGACGGGACCCGGTTAACATTGGCACCAGTCTAGCCCTCATCATGGCACCCCTGCATCTCCGATCGCAGGGCCATTTCAGTGGGGGCGATGGGGCCATTCTGGCGGGATGCTTCTTGCGGGGAAGGCAGCCGTCGGGTGCCGGCGAAGTCCCCCTCTCCCCGACCCTCCTCCGCGAGGGGGGAGGGAGCGCTGTTATGGGCAACAAGACCGTTGCTCCCGGCATATTGCCCTCGGTCGCTCTGTGCAATCGGACAGTACCGCATGTTTTGCGCCGCCGGCTCGGTGAGCTCCCTCCCCCCTGGCGGGGGAGGGGCGGGGAGAGGGGCGGCGCGCCCGAGGGTGTCACTGTGGAGCTTGAGCTCGGACCGGGCAGACCGACAAAGGAAAGCACCCGGACTCCGCCGTGAGGTGCGAAGGTCCGGGTGCCGCGCCACCTGCAGATGGCGAACGCAAATCTAACGGGCCGGCCCGCTCTCAGTTCCGCCGCCTCCCTCGCCCCGCCCGTCGGCTAGGCCGATATTCGCGGCGGGCGGAGAGAGGGTCGGGGTGAGGGGCTAGCGGTACGGTGATCTCCCACGGCTGCGACCGCAGCCGCGCGGCAAGTGCCGCGGAAGCCAAGGCGGACGGAGGTCCGCCGCCCGGCGCCTGAGGGACTCAAACAAAGTCCGAAAGAACCACCCAACTCAGTTGAGTGGTTCTTGGGCGTATTTCCCGTCATGCCAGATGAACCAGGCGTAATTGACCTTCTTGAGGTCGCCCTTGTCGTCGAAGCCGATATCGCCGATGACGGTATGGAAGTCACCCGCGCGCAACGCCGCCGCCACCTTCTCGCCATCGGTCGTGCCGGCCTTGGTGGCCGCCTGGGCCCAGGCCTGGATCGCCGCATAGGTCGAGAGCGTATAGCCCTCGGGCGAATAGTTGTCGGCCTTGAACTCGGCTACCACTTCCTTTGCCGAATCCAGGTTGATGGCCGAGGCCGCATCCGAGAAGCGCAGCCCCTCGCCGGCCGGGCCGCTGATCGACCAGAACTCCGCCGTGTTCATGGCATCGGCCGAAATGAAATCGGCCTGCAGGCCCTGTTCGCGCGCCTGGCGCATCATCAGCGCGACGTCGTTGTGATAGCCGCCGACATAGACGGCGTCGATCTTCGCCTGTTTCATCTTGGAGATGAGGGCGGAGAAATCCTTCTCCTTGGCGGTATAGGTCTCGCGCACGGCCGTCGTGTGGCCGCTCGCCTCCATGTTCTTCTGCGTCTCATCGGCGAGGCCCTGGCCATAGGCCGAGCGGTCGTCGAGGATGGCGACATTCTTGCCGGCATAGGTATGGGCCAGCCAGGGACCGGCGAAGACACCCTGCTTGTCGTCGCGGCCGCAGGTGCGGAACACGGTCTTGATGCCCTTCGTCGCCGGCCCTTCGGTATAGGCGGGATTGGTGGAGGCCGGCGTCATCTGCACGATGCCTTCCTCGGCATAGACGTCGGAGGCGGGGATCGACGAGCCGGAGCAGTAATGCCCGGCGACGAAGGCGACACCTTGCTTGACGAGGTCATTGGCGACCTGCACCGCCTGCTTCGGGTCGCACTGGTCGTCGCCCACCGCCAGCTTGATCTGCTTGCCGAGCACACCGCCCTGGGCGTTGATGTCCTTGACCGCCATCTCGGAGCCGCGCCGCAGCTGTTCGCCGAAAGCCGCCAGTTCGCCGGTCATCGGCCCAGCGACGCCAATGGTGATCTCGTCCGCTCTGGCTTGCGTGGCCGGCATTGCACCCGCCATCATCATGGCGCCGAGGCCGAAGGCCGCCATCAGCGCCGTCTTGCTGACATTGGAAAATCGCATCTCTTCCTCCCGTGTGAGACCGTCGCCGCCGCGCGAAGTCCCCCTGACTGAGCGGCAGCAATGCCATGGCATCAGGGTTAAATCGCCGAGGGTGAGGAGGTAAGGGCCATTCCAGCGGCAGTTAGAGGGCCATTTCTCTTCTTTGCCAGGGAGCGGAGTGAGAAGGAGTGCCGCGTTCGGTCCTTGCCCTTCGCGTGCCGCTTAGCACGCCAACAAGCAATGGCCCCAGCCCGATATCCGCTTATGCGCGAACGCGCGAAGGCTGATCTGAACGCGCGGCAAGCTGCAACACGAAATAGAAGAAGATCAGGAAGAATGAGACGAAGACGATGGTCATCTGCGAGAAGGTGAAGAAGCTGCCGAAGAGCGCGCCGCCTCGATGGATATTGATGGCCAGCGAGCCGATCGCGCCCAAACCGGCCGTGACCAGGTAGATCAGGTAATGCTCGCTTTGCAGCGATGAAAGATCGCAGCCGGCGGCGGCGCAGGCGCGCGGCATGGTGAGGCCGCCGGCGATCAGCAAAATGAAGGCGATGGCAAGCAGGGCCATCGACCAGCACCGGATCATGCGCATGCCATAGCGCTTGTGGCCAAAGCGCGCCGTCGTCAACAGAACCCAGATCCAGCCGAGCGCGGCAATAAGCACGGCAATGGCCAGCAGGGCGCCGCCATGTCGCCCGGAGAATTCTGCAATCGCGTCCACGTTATTTCGTCCCCGATATCCGATCCCCTGGCGGGGTAATCCCCGCGCGCGCCGATTAAGCTCGAGCCTGCGCCGCCCTGTCAAAATCAATCAGTTCCAATTTGATCGAATCTCTATCAATCAGCCCGGGTTCGACAGGAACGCGCGGACAAGCCGGAGCGCTGAAGGCCGTTCGCAATGTTGCGCGGTGATGTGCCGGGGTCCGGGCGGTATTCGTATGCAGCGTCTGCGTGTTTCCGGTCGCGCGCTTGTGATGGCGGGGCTAGGGCCCGCTTTAGTGGTCGCAGGCCTGGCCGAGGCCGCCGCAACAAGCCAGCCGAAGGTGCTGTTTTACCGCAAGAAAGCGCCACCGGATCTGCATACAAGCGAAGGCAGGTCAAGGCGTTTCATTCGGCGCGGCCGGGCATTTCCGGCGCGCCGCCCCGCCGCAATGCCGCACTTTTCCGTGTGGGCGCTTGCCTGCGCGGAGCGCCGAAACGATGTTAAATGTTACGCCGTGCAATATTACCCGTGAAATATTACCGGCGGGATGCCGCTCTATCCGCACCGGCCGTCGCTTCGGGCCGTGAGAGAAACGGCACCATTGCCGCCGCCGGGGATTATACCGAAGATTATGCTGCGGCAGGTCTCGTGAGGGTGAATGAGATGCGACCGAAACAAACTTCCGTTCTTTTGACGCTCGCTTTGCTGTCTTTTGCAGCCGCAGGTCCCGCCTTCAGCGCGGCCAGCCCTGACGCGCGCGTGGACAATGCACGCGCCACCTATCGGACCATCCTGGCGGACGACCATCATAACAATGACCATCATGACAATGATGACGAGGATTGGAACAGGCGCCACCACGATAACAACAACAACGGGCATGACGACGACGCGTGGCAAAGCCACCGGAGCCACAACAACGACAACATGATGAGCGACCCCACCAATCACCTGAACGGCGAGCAGTACAATCATTCCGGCGACGGCCGCGACGCCTATGGCCGCCGTAAGCACGGCAATAGCTGGTGGGACGATTTCTGGGGGCACTAAAAGCATTAGACGATGATGCCGCATATCTCTCGTCTCAGTCGATTGGAGACTCTGTTTCGTTATCTGCCCGTGTCGACGCAAGCCGACCTTGCCGGCAAGCCGTGCGCGAAACGGGGATGCCGGATAGCCCTCCATTATTGACATCACACCCTTGACATCCCCCGGTAACACTCCCATTCTCGGCCCCGCTCAACGGGGTGCCCCATTGCCACTTATGGCTGCGGGCTGAGAGAGGCCGGATAGCTTCAACCCGATGAACCTGAACCGGTTAATACCGGCGGAGGGATATGAGTCAGCGGGTCGTCACCGATGCATCATCTTTCCTCCGTCGCTCTGTGGAGGATATTGCGATGCGATCTCTTTTCTCTCCGCGGGCGGCGGCTCTCGTCACTTCCATCGTGACGGGGATCGGCCTCTCTGCGAGCCTCTCCTTGACCCTCGGCACCAGTGCCGCCCAGGCGGCCGCGACGCCCGTGCTCACCATCTATACCTATGACAGCTTCACCGCCGATTGGGGGCCGGGGCCGGCCATCACCAAGTCCTTCGAGGCCAATTGCGGCTGCAAGCTGAACTGGGTGGCGCTGGAGGATGGCGCCGCCTTGCTCTCGCGCCTGAAGATCGAGGGCAAGAAGACCAAGGCCGATATCATCCTCGGCCTCGACACCAATTTGACCGCCGAGGCGGCGGCGACCGGCCTCTTCGCGCCGAGCAGCGTCGATACCTCGGCGTTGAAATTGCCGATCAGCTGGGACGGCAAGACGCCGCCCCTCTCGGCCGCCGAGGCGAGGGATTTCGTGCCCTATGATTACGGCTATTTCGCCTTCGTCTATGACAGCGAGAAGCTGACCAATCCGCCGCAGAGCCTGGCCGATCTCGCCAAGCCCGGCGACCAGCCGAAGATGATCCTGATGGACCCGCGCAGCTCGACGCCGGGCCTCGGCCTGCTGCTCTGGATGAAGGCGGTCTATGGCGACAAGGCGAAGAGCGAGTGGTCGGCGATCGCCCCGAAGATCCTCACCGTCTCCAAGGGCTGGAGCGAGGGCTACGGCCTCTTCACCAAGGGCGAGGCGCCGCTGGTGCTGAGCTACACGACGTCGCCCGCTTATCATCAGATCGTCGAGAAGACGGAGAAGTACAAGGCGCTCAACTTCCCCGAGGGCAATTACCTGCAGGTTGAAGTGGCGGGCCTCGTCAAGACCAGCAAGCAGCCGGAGCTCGCTAAGAAGTTTCTTAGCTTTCTCACCACGCCCGAGGTGCAGAAGCTGATTCCGACCACCAATTACATGTTCCCGGTCGCCGATATCGGCAGCGACCTGCCGAAGGAGTTCCAGCAAATCCCGGCCCCGGCCAAGACCCTGCTGATCCCCAGCGCCGATATCGCCAAGCACCGCGGCACCTGGATCAAGGAATGGCTCGACGCGACGAGCAAGTAACGGGACGTCGGCCGCTGGCCGCCGACCCCTTTGCCCTTACCCTCCCCCAAGATGGGGGAGGGCAGGGAGGGGGTGTTCTTTTAGCTCATCACTGTCCTTCGGTTGCCCCCCTCACCCCGTCCCTCTCCCGCGAGGGGAGAGGGAGCGCTGTTGCTGGGGGAGGGGTTGAGTCCCCGGATGATCTTCGCTTCTTGTCACCGCGCTCAAACGGACAATGTCACGCTGCGCGTGCCCTTGGCTCTTTAGCTCCCTCCCCCCTTGCGGGGGAGGGTAGGGGCGGGGGGTGTTGGCAGTTGCTGACCGTGCGTCGGCCTATGGTCGTCACCGCATGACCACCGCCGCCGACACCGCATCGACCTTGCTGCGAAACCGTGCCCGACTTGCCCGCCGTGCAGCACCGCGCTTCGGCATCGTCGCGCTCGGCCGGCTCGCCGCTCTCGTCCTCATCCTCGGCGCCGTTGCGGTGCTGGCGCGGCTGCTTGCAGAGATGCAGCCGGAAGATCTCACCGCCATTCTCGGCGACGAATACCTTCACCGCGTCATCCGCTTCACGCTCCTGCAGGCGGGGCTCTCCACATTGATCTCTGTCATTGCCGCCGTGCCGGTGGCCCGCGCGCTCGCCCGGCGGAGTAATTTCCCCCTGCGTGGCCTGCTGCTGCGGCTGTTCTCGCTGCCGCTGGTCATGCCCTCGCTGGTGGCGATCTTTGGTGTCGTCGATATCTACGGCCAGCAGGGCTTCGCCGCGCATCTCACCGCTTCTCTCGTGCAAATGACGGGTGGGCCATTCACCTGGCCTTCGATCTACGGCCTTTCCGGCATCCTTATTGCCCATGTCTTCTTCAACCTGCCGCTCGCCGTGCGCCTGCTGCTACCCGCCTGGGGCGGCATTCCGGCCGAGACCTGGCGCCTCGCCGCCCAGCTCGGCATGTCGGGCGGCCAGGTCTTCCGCCTCATTGAAGTTCCGCTGCTGCGCCGTGCGCTGCCGCAGATCGCCGCCACCGTCTTCATGCTCTGCTTCACCAGCTTCGCGATCGTGCTGACCCTGGGCGGCGGGCCGCGCGCCTCGACCATGGAAGTCGCGATCTTCCAGGCGATCCGCTTCGATGCCGATCTGCCGCGCGCCGGATTGCTGGCGCTGATCGAACTCGGCCTCTGCCTTGCCGTCGGCCTTATCTGCCGGGCGCTGGCGCAGCGCATGGAGCTGGGAACCAGCCTCGGCCGGCCGCTCTGGCGCCACGATGCCGCGACGCGGCGCGCGCGCTGGGGCGACGGTGCCTGGATCGCGTTCGCCGCTCTCTTTGTGGTGGCACCGGAGGCGGCCTTGCTGCTCGATGGGCTCACCGGCTTCACCCATGCGTTGCCCTGGCGCGCGCTGATCGGTGCCGCAGCCCTCGGCCTCGGCCTCTCGCTGACCGCCGGCAGCCTCGCGACATTGACCGGCTTCCTGCTGGCCGGTGCGGCGACGGCGCCCGACGATGCGCGCGGCTTCCTCATAAGCATGCCGCGCCGCCTGCTGCGCCGTATCGCGCAGGGCGGCCAGGGCCTCGCCGGCTTGCTACCGCTCGCCTTTTCGCCGATGGTGCTCGGCATGGGCCTCTATCTTTGGATCAGCGATGCTGCCAACAGCGATTGGTTGGGCGGGCTCTTCGGCGGCAACGATCCCGACAGCCTGGCTGCCGATCTGTGGCCGGTCCTCGGCATCATCGTCCTCAACGCGGCGATGGCGGTGCCCTATACGCTGACCCTGCTGCTGCCGGCCCTCGAGCGCGCGCGGGACCAGCATGACAAGCTCTGCCTGGAGCTTGGCATATCGGGCTGGCGGCGCTTCTCCCTCATCGACTGGCCGGTGCTGCGGCCGCAGATCGGCACCGCGATGGCGCTCGCCACCAGCCTCGGCCTCGGCGATCTCGTCGGCATCAGCCTCTTCGGCAATCCCGATCTGAAGACCCTCGGCATCATCCTTTATGAACAGCTCGGCGCCTACCGCCTGACCGAGGCCGCCACCACGGCGCTGCTGCTGCTGCTGACCGTGCTCGTCGTCTATAGTGGCCTCGAGCGGCTGATCGGCGGGAGGGCGGGGCGATGAGGCGCGAGGCCTGCAACGAATGCGGACTGTCGCGCCTGCGCGCGCCTGGCTCCTTAGTTTTCGTACCCCCCACCCTAACCCTCCCCCTCAAGGGGGGAGGGGATTGCCGCGATGTCGGGCCTGTCGGTCGTCTTTCAGTCGAACAGCATCTTGTCTCTGAAAAAACTGATCGAGCAACCCCCTCCCCCCTTGAGGGGGAGGGTCGGGGTGGGGGGTGTTGCCGGCCCCGCACTGACCAGCCGTTCCCTCCACACCCTCGAGCCCATCATGCCTTTCCTTGACTGCCGCGCTTTGACTTTCCGCTACGAGGACATGCGGATGCGTTTCGACTTCGCCGAGGAGGCGGGCGCCTGTGTCGCCGTGATCGGGCCCAGCGGCGCCGGCAAGAGTACACTGCTGTCCCTGATCGGCGGCTTCGAGCGGCCGGATTCCGGCCAGGTCCTGGTCGACGGCACCGACATCACGGATTGGCCCGCTGCGCGGCGACCGGTGACGACCTTGTTCCAGGATCACAATCTCTTCGCCCATCTGACCGCCGCGCAGAATGTCGGGCTCGGCCTCGATCCCGGCCTCCATCTCGATGCCGATCAGCGCCGCGATGTGGCGCAGGCCCTGGAGCAGGTGGGCCTCGCCGGCTTCGAGACGCGTCGACCGGCGCAGCTATCGGGCGGCGAGCGCCAGCGTGTCGCCATCGCCCGCTGCCTGGTGCGGCGCCGGCCTATCCTGCTGCTCGACGAGCCTTTCGCGGCGCTCGGCCCGGCGATGCGCCAGGAGATGCTGGATCTTGTCGATGCCCTGCGCCGCGCGGCCGGCTTGACGGTTCTGATGGTGACGCATGACCCGGCCGATGCCGCCCGCATCGCCGGGCGCACCGCCTTCATCGCCGATGGCGAGGTGGTCATGTTCGACAAGACGCAGCGCCTGCTCGCCAGCGACAACCCGGCGATCCGCGCCTATCTCGGCTGTGCCCCGATCCGGGGCGAGTTCATCCGCCCTGGCTGGTGATCGGGTTCACCTGGTCGCCGTTGTCGATGGCGTCGGGCGGGTTGCTGATGATCCGGTCCTTGGGCGTGATCCCGGCGGCGCTGACTTCCAGCTCGGTGCCGTGATCCTGCAGGATCTGGATATGCTTGATCGAGACGTGATTGCTGGGGTCGACGACGGCGATGGAGGTGCCGTCGCTCCGGAACAGGAGGGCGGCCGAGGGAATCTGCAGCGCTTGCGCTTCGCTGGGTCTCGGCAGTTTCAAGCTTACCTGGGCATAGCCGCCCGGTTTCAAGGCATGGTCAGGGTTATCATAGGAAAGCTGGACCAGCATGGTGCCGGATTGCGGATCGACCGCATCCGCGAAATTGATCACCTGCGCACTGAACCCCTGGTCCGGATGATCCGGCACGGTGAACTGCGCCTTCTGGCCGACGAAGATCTGCGCCTGATAGGCCTGGGGCACGTCGATATAGATCCGCAGCTTGTTGATGTCGGAAACGGTGAAGAGCGGCTGCGGCTGGGCGTTGCCGGAAACGATCAAGTCGCCGATATCCGTCGCACGCGAGGTGACCACGCCGTCGAACGGCGCAACCAGGCGCTTGAAGCTGGTCAGGGCCTGCAGCTGCCGCACATTCGCCTTCGCCTGGGCGAGCTGCGCATCGCTGGTGGCGAGTTCGCTGCGCTTCTCGTCGGCGGCCTGGACCGAAACGTTGTGATCGGCGACGAGGCGGTCCCAGCGCTCGGCCGTGACCGCCGCCAGGTCGCGCTGCGCCTGGGCGACGGAGACCGCCGCCTGCGCCGCGGCAAGCTGCTGATCGAGGTCCGGCGCGTCGATATCGGCCAGGAGCTGGCCGGTTTTCACCTCGGTGCCGATATCGGCATACCATTTCTTGATATATCCGTTGGTGCGTGCAAAGACCGGCGCCGAGGACCAGGCTTCAAGCCGCCCGGGAAGGACGAGATCTGCCGTGGTGCTTTGTTTGGGCAGGACGACGCTGACATTGACGACGGAATCGGCGACCGTCTGCTGGTGCAGATCCTTCTGCGCGATCGACCGCGAGGTGAAGCCGAATGCCAGGATGGCGGCGAAGATCGCCGCCACGCCGACGCCGCCCCAGCGCAAGGCGCGGCCGCTCGCTTTGGGAAGCGGATCGTCTGACATCACTCAGGTTCCTTTCGGATTTGCCGCTTCGGGATCTGTCTGGCGGCGGGACGTGCGGCCATGGAAGATCGCGAAGACGGTGGGGACGAAGATCAGCGAGGCGCAGGTCGCGAAGAGCAGGCCGCCGATCACTGCCCGGCCCAGCGGCGCATTCTGCTCCCCGCCATCGCCAAGGCCGAAAGCCATGGGCCCCATGCCGATGATCATGGCAAGTGCTGTCATCAGGACCGGCCGGAAGCGCGTGACGCCCGCCTCGAACGCGGCCTTGCCGGCATCGCCGGTAGCGTTGAGGCGCTCGCGCGCGAAGCTGACGACGAGGATCGAGTTTGCGGTGGCGACACCCATGCACATGATGGCACCGGTGAGAGCGGGAACCGACAGCGGCGTATCGGTGGCAAAGAGCATCCAGGCAATGCCGGCAAGTGCCGCGGGCAAGGCCGATATGATGACCAGCGGGTCGGTCCAGGACTGGAAATTGATGACGATCAGCAGATAGATCATCACCACCGCCCCTAGCAGGCCGAAGCCCATGCCGGTAAAGGCGGTGTTCATGGTTTCGACCTGACCCCGGAAGACGATCTTGATCGTCTGGGGCCGATCCTTGTCCAGGCGCTGCAGGATCCTGCTGACATCGGCGGCGACGGCGCCCAGGTCACGGCCCTGATAGCCGGCATAAACATCAACGACGGGCTGGATATTGTATTGCGTGATCTCGGCATTGGAGGGGCCACGCGAGAAGGTGCCGAGCGCGCCCAGGATCTGCGGCGGTTTGGTCGGATCATGGGGCGTCACCGGCAGCTCTTCCAGCGCGTCGAAACTGTCGATCATGTATTCCGGCGTCTGCGCCACCAGCGGGTAGGTGACGCCGTTCTGGGTGTTCAGCCAATAGACCGGCGCCGTCTGGGAGGTGCCGGCGATGGCATTGGCGACACTGGTCGTCACGTCCTGCTCGTTGATGCCGAGGGCGTTGATGCGGGTGCGGTCGGCGGCGAAGCGGATTTCCGGATAGTTGGCCGGCTGCTGGATGCGCGCATCGACCAGCCCGTCGACCTGGCGGATCGCGCGCAGGATTTTCTGCGCATAGCCCTGGTCGGCGCCGATATTGTTGCCGATGACCTGTATGTCGATCGGCGCGGGAGAGCCGAAATTCAGGATCTGGCTGACCACATCCGCCGGCAGGAAGGAAAGCGTCACCGAGGGAAAGTCCTTCGGCAGCTCCTGCCGCAGCAGGCGGATGTAATCGGCCGTCGGATGATGCCCTTCCTTCAGGCTGATCAGGATATCGCCGTCCTGCGGGCCGATCGTGCCGGATGCGTTATAGACGAGATTGATCTGGCTGACACTGACGCCGATATTGTCGGCCATCGCTGCGATTTCATCGGCGGGAATGAGCGTCCTGATTTTCCGTTCCATCCGGTCGAAAACGGCCGAGGTCTCTTCGATGCGCATGCCGGAAGCGGTGCGCACATGGAGGGCGATCGAGCCGGTATCCACCGTCGGGAAGAAGTTCCGGCCAAGGGCGGGGATCAGCGCCAGGCTGGCCAAGGCGAAGCCCAGAAAGCCGATGGCGAAGATTCGCCGCGAGGAAAGTGCGCGACCGAGCAGGCCGGCATAGGCATCCCGCGCCTGGACCATTTTGTGTTCGAATCCGGTTTGCAGGGCGCCGAGCCAGCCGAAGAGCGAAGCGCGGCCATGGGTTTCCGCTTCCTCGCCGGCATGGGTTTTCAGCAGATACATGGCAAGGGTCGGTACCAAGGTGCGCGACAGCAGGAAAGAAGCCACCATGGCAAAGACGACGGCGAGCGCCATGGGCACGAAGAGGAAGCCGGATACGCCGGGCAGGAAGAACATCGGCACGAAGACGATGCAGATGCACAAGAGCGAGACGAAGGCCGGAATGAGGATCTGTTCCGCGCCGTCGATGATGGCGGTGCGGACATCCTTGCCTTCCTCCAGGTGCCGATCGATGTTCTCGATGGTCACCGTGGCGTCGTCCACCAGGATGCCGACGGCCAGCGCCAATCCGCCCAGGGTCATCACATTCAAAGTCTGCCCGAAGGCGGCCAGGGTGGCGACGGCGGCCAGCACCGCCAGCGGGATCGAGGTGGCGATGATGATCGTCGAGCGCCAGGACCCCAGAAAGAGCAGGATCATCAGCGAGGTCAGCGCCGCCGCCAGGGCGCCCTCGCGGACGACGCCCATGACCGCCGCCTTGACGAAATTCGACTGATCATTGATCGGATGGATGGTGAGGACCTTGGGCAGGTTGCGCTGCAGATCGGGCAGCATCGCCTTGACGCCGTTGACGATGTCGATGGTCGACGTGGCGCCGGATTTCAGGATCGACATCAGAACCGAGCGCTGGCCCTCGACATGGACGACGTTCTGCTGCGGCGCCGATCCGTCGCGTACATGCGCGACATCGCCGATACGGATCGTGGCGCCGTTCACTGTCTTGATCGGCAGGTTGCTCAATTGCTCGGGCGTGCCGGGCGCATTGTTCAGCCGGATATTATACTGAAATTCTCCGATCTTGACGAAACCGGCCGGCGTGATCTGCGTCTGGGCGGCGATCGCATTGCCGATATCCGTCGCCGACAATCCCTTGGCCTGGAGTGCCGCAGGATCGATGTCGATCTGGATCTGGCGGGTCCGCCCGCCATAGGGATAGGGGATCGCTGCACCCGGCACGGTCACCAGGCCGGTGCGGACGAAATTGAAGCCATAATCATAGAGCTGCTGCTCGTTGAGCCCCTTGCCCGAGAGGGCCAACTGCACGATGGGCACCGTGGAGGCATCGTAGTTGAGGATGAGCGGCGGCGTAGTGCCCGGCGGCAACTGGCGCAGCAGCGTCTGCGAGACGGCGGTGATCTGCGCATTGGCGAGGCGGACATCCGCTCCCGGCTGAAAGAAGATTTTGACGATGCCGGTATTTGCCAGCGACATCGCCTCGATATGTTCGATGTTGTTCACCGTGGTCGTCAGCACGCGCTCGTACGGCGTGATGATGCGGCCGGCCATGTCGTCGGCGCTGAGCCCGGTAAACTGCCAGGCGACGGCGACAACGGGGATGTTGATGTTGGGAAAGATGTCGACAGGTGTGCGAAAGGCGGCCAGCACGCCGACAATCAGGATCATCGCGGCAACGACGATGAAAGTATACGGTTTCGATAGAGCAATACCAACGAGAGAGAACATCGCTGAACCGGCTTCAATGTCTTTCGGCGGCAAGCAGGATCATCTTTGTCATCGGCGCGCGACGTGGGCTGTCGCTTTGATCGCCGTCAGCAATCTGCTTCATGAGTGCCATAGGCCTGATCGCCATGGGGTAATTCTCCAAGAGCCCATTCCCTCACTAGACGTGCGGCAATTTCCGCTTGCCATGTCGATTGATCGTGCCGCTCGGGGGAAGGCTGTGAACGGGATTTAAAGTTGTCTGCCTGGACGGCGGGGCATGGAATATCGCTTTCCTAGGGACAGTCGGCGGATAAAGCCGACGACCAGAGCCGGTCTATTCAAGATATCCGTAGAGTCGGATGAAAGAAGCGAAGACCTCGGAGATAGCGAGGACAATCCGGCGAGGCTGTGAATGGCGACGCACGACTGACGATAAACTTAGGAAGCAGGTTAGGTCATAACAAGGGATCTCCCGGTACCGTTTCCCAGGCACCTTATTCTAGAGCACGGACCCGTCTCTTTTATTCCGATGCGTTTCCTTATTGGTTACGGGCTTGCGTCAGCGGCTTACGCTTCGACAACTGTGATCCCGCTCGGCGATGTCGTCATGGTCGATCCTTTCTTTGTGAATGAGACATTGTCGGGCCGGGCAGTTCGGGCGCACGGGCCGCCGTTACGGCGGCGAAGAGGTCGATTGCGAGCGCCACCACCATCGCCGCCGCGCCGATGAGGAACAGCAGGCGGTAATCCTCGCCGCTCTGCGCGAAAACGAAGGAGAACGCATAGGCGGACACCGCCTGGCACAGGGCGAAGGCCACAGTTGCAGCGGTCCACGCTGATTTCTGTTGTGACGGGTGATGGGGCAGCAGCTCGCCGATGCGGCCGAGCACCAGCGGAACGGTTCCAGTGACGAAGGCGCCGACCACGACGCTCGACACGATGAGCCCCGTTGGACCTAATCCGAACGTGGGAATGGCGACGGCGACAGCTTCCAGCAAGAACGCTAGCCGCAACGCAGCTCCGAAACCGGCGCGATCAGCTAGATGGCCGGTCAGGATGGGGCCGAAGGTGGCGCCCAGGCCAAACAACACCCAACAATCGGCGCCAGCCGCCACGCCCTGACCCAAGCCCCGAGCGACGAAATCCACCAGGAAGATCATGTGTGGCACCCAGCCGGCCGCATTGAGCCCATATTCCACATAAAGTGCCCGCAGCGTTTTGACCTTTGGACCATGCGGGCGATGAACAGGCTCGGGCACCGGGGCGGCATGCGCCGGCCATCCGCTCCAGCCGACGAGTACGGCAAGAAGCGACACCACGCCCAGGCCGATCCATGTCTGTTGCAGCCCTTCCCGAAGCAGCAGCGGGACCAGCGTGCCGGAAGCGGCCACGCCGACGCCAACGCCCATGAAGATGAAGCCGCCGGCAAGCCCGCGACGCGCCGCCCGGACATGCGGAAGGACCGTCGGCGCTGCCAGCACCATCAGCGCACCGCCCGCCAGTCCCGCCGCGAACCGCCAGAGGAAGAACCAGGCGAAGCCGAGCGGAAAGGCGCAGGCGAAAAACGCTCCCATCGCAACCAGCATCATCGCCCGAAGCGTAACGACAGTTTGGACGCGTGCCGCGATCGGCCGGCCGAGCAGGGCGCCGGCAAGATAGCCGGCCAGGTTGGCGGCGCCGAGATACGCTGCGGCCGAAGCTGCGAACCAATGGGCACCGACGATTGCAGGCAGCAGCGGCGTGTAAGCGAAACGTGCCAGCCCGATGCCGATCAGGCAGGCACAGAAGGCCGACAGGATTGCCCGCCAAGTCGCCGCCTGTGGCGGCGCGCGATCTGTAATGGTTTCGTAAGCGCCGCCAGCGGTCATTTTCATCCTCTCAGCTATCACTTACTGAGAGAATGGTTTGCCATAGTAATCATTAGAAGCGAATTTACTAGATAGGCCTTATCTTAAAGAGAGATAATCGGGTGCTTCATCGCCCGCACCCCGGGCACGAGCGGTGCGGGATTAAACGAGCGGTGCGGGATAAAATATGGCGATTTGTCCAGCGTGGTTTTGCCTTCTTTCAAAAAGCCGAGCCGTAATATATCTCTTATAGCGCGAGAGATTTTGTATACATATCGGTTCAGAAGAGAGCTGGCGAATGGACATATCCGACCTGAAGATGTTCGAGGCTGTGTCCCGTTGCGGCAGCATGAACCGGGCCGCGCAGGAATTGCACACCGTCCAGTCCAACGTGACGGCCCGGATCCGCTCGCTGGAAGCAGAATTGGGCGTGCCCCTGTTCCAGCGGCACGCCCGCGGCGTCTCCACGACACCAGCCGGCGAGCGGATCCTGCCTCTCGTCGGACGCATCATGAAGCTACTGGCCGATGTCCGCGCGGCCGCGCAGGACGACGGGTCGCCGAACGGTACCTTTACCCTCGGCAGCCTGGAAACCACGACCGCGCTCCGCCTCTCGCCCTTGCTCGGCCAGTTCGCCAAAGCCTATCCGCAGGTCCGTCTGGTCGTGTCGACCGGCACCACGCGCAAGCTGCTCGACGAGGTGCTTGCCTATCGGCTGGAAGGCGCCTTCGTCGCCGGCCCGATCCATCACCCCGAGCTGGATCAAGAGGTTATTTTTCAGGAGGAACTGGCTCTCGTTACGTCGCGGGCGATCCGAACGCTGGACGAACTAGCGAATGTCCCCGATCTCAAGACGATCGTATTCCAGATCGGATGCTCTTATCGCCAGCGGCTTGAAGCGGTTCTTGCCGATATGGGCATCGTCACCGCCAAGCCGTTGGAGTTTGGCTCCCTCGATGCCATCGTGAGCTGCGTTTCTGCCGGCGTCGGTGTGACGCTTCTGCCGAAAGGCGTAGTCGCCGGTCCCTGGCAGGAGGGCCGGATTGCAGTTCACGAACTGCCGCCGGAGCGGGCGCAGGTCGATACACTTTTCGTCCGGCGCACCGACACTTATCTGTCGAGCGCGATGGCGGCGTTCGTCGATCTGGCGAAGGCGAAAGTACCGTCGGCCGCCCCTGTTGCGCCCACTACAGCAACTGCGATCCCTTCCCGGAAAACCGCGATCGAAGCGAGGATGAGCGACGGATGAGAGTGTGACGTTTGCCAATATTTGACTCTCGCGAGCCCGGGGCGGGGGCGCATCTGTGCTGCTTCGAGCAGATTCGGCTGCTTGAAGGTACCCCTGCATAAGGCGCGTTGCGCCGTCGCCAAGAAAACTCGTACGCAATAGGTCCGGCGCCGGCAAGGCCTTGTTCTTCGCCTACGACGCTACAGTGTTCGGCAGCCCTCCATTGCATCCGTCCATCTCCATTTCGTAGAGATGTCCACATGCAAGGCCTGCGTGCCTTCCGGAGCCCTCCGCCCGGATCGAGGCGGAGGACTCCGGAAGAGACCAAATGACTTAGTCCTCAGCCGAGGACCGATACCTTACCATCGGCGAGATTGTAATAGCCGGCGACCACCTTCAGCTTCTTCTCCTTGATGAGGCCGGCGAGAACCGGCGAGGCGGTGGCGAGGAGATTGGCCTGGATCTTGGCATTGGCCTTGATCGCCGCTTCGAGATCGGTGCCCGCCGCATCCACTGCCGGGCGGATATGGGCATAGAGCGAGCTGATCTGGCCCGGCACCGGCTTGCCGTCGATGGTGGCCTTCACGGCACCGCAATTGCTGTGGCCGAGCACCATGATCACCTTGGTGCCGAGCACCGCCGCGCCGTATTCCAGGCTGGCGATATTCTCCCCAGTGGCGACATTGCCGGCGACGCGGGCAACGAAGACATGGCCGATGCTCTGGTCGAAAGCGAGCTCCACCGGCACGCGGGAATCGGCGCAGGACAAGACTGCCGCGAAGGGCTCCTGCTTCGCCACGGTGTTCTGCTTCAGGATATTGAGGTCTTCCTCGAGGAAGGTGAATTTCTTGGCGACGAAACGCCCATTGCCTTCCAAGAGCGCCTGCAGCGCCGCGTCGGGGCTCATGCCGTCATCCGCCAAGGCGCGGTGCGGCGCGGCCAGCGTCAGGCCGCCAACACCCAGGCCGCCGAGGGCAGCCGCGGCCACGCCGGCCATCGTGCCCCGCAGCATGCCACGGCGGGAAACGCCGGAATGGATTTCCCCGCAGCAGGTGCAGCCGATGTCGTGCATTTTATTAAATTTATTCAAATCTTTCATGTGCATAACCCCCTGGTTGAGAGAACAGGGGAGGCTAACATGAAATGATGAAAGTCCTAGTGTGAAAGTGAAGGGACGAACCTAGTTCGGCAAGGCGTAACATGCCGCGCCTGGGGCAAGCGCGCTTCCGCCGCATCAGTCCCAGCCGGTTCCCCGGGGCGTATGGCAAGCGCCGGCCGCCCGGCGGCTGCTCAGCTGCGGCCAGCCTGTCATGGAAAGGCCGGACAAAGCGTCAGGCCACAGGCTGGGGTGGCTCGGCCGGCGGTGCGATCGGCGGCGGCACTGGCATGGGCGGTGGCGGATCGCCGGGAACCGGCGGGCCTGGCGGCGGGCCGGGCGGCACCGGGTCGCTGGGGATCGGCGGCAGATTGGCCGGCTTCGGCGAATCCGGTTGCGCCAGATCATAGGCATAAGGGGATCGAAACTTGTCTTCCATTCCTCGCGCTCCAAGACAGCATGAGGAGATAACGGGTCCCTTTGCCCCAGGTTCCGAATGTTCGGGGTTCCGCCTGTCCGGGTTTCGAATGTCCCGGTTCAGAATGCCTCAGCTTCGGAGCGTTCGCCCGCGATCGATGTCATCTTCGGCCGGATGACAGGTCCGTTCTCGCGCTGCCCGCGCGGTGCGGGTCGCCGTTTGCCGATCGGCGGGACAGTAATAAGGCCTAGGACAGCAGCAAAGCGCGCCGCGTCATCATGAATTCCTCAATGGCCGCGAGGAAGCCGGTGATCTCCTCATCCACCATGGCAATATTGAGAGCGATATAGCCGCGCCGCGCCAGGAACTGGCCCGCCGCCATCAGATCGAGATGCAGCAGCTTATGCAGCAGCTTGCGTCGCGCCTCGCCGGCGGGATCGATATCGGTGGCGCTGCGGATCGGGTGGTCGCTGAAATGCAGATTGGCGAAGGAGCCGCAGCCGGTCGCCAGCATCGGCACACCGTGCTTCTCTGCCAGGGCATTGACACCCTTGCGCAGGTTCTCGCCTTTTTCGTTAAGGGCAGCGATTGCTTCGGCTGTGCAGAGATCGCGCAGGCCGGTCAGCCCGGCCGCCATGGAGAGCACATTGTTGTTGAAGGTGCCGGCATGCGGCCAGGAATCCGGCTGCTCGGGATCGAAATGCTGCATGAGGTCGCTACGCCCGCCAAAGGCGCCGAAGCTTAATCCACCGCCAAGATATTTGCCGAGCGTCGTCATGTCGGGGGTGACGCCGAGCGCCGCCTGCAGCCCGCCGCTGGAAAGGCGCGAGGTCATCACCTCGTCGAAGATCAGGATGATGTCGTTCTCGGTGCAGGCGTGGCGCAAGGCCAGCAGGAAGGCGGGATCGGCCGGCAGGCAGCCACCGCTGCCCTGCATCGGTTCGACCAGGATGGCCGCGAGATCGGTGCGGTGCTGGCGGATAAGGGCGAGGCTGGCCTCGATATCGTTATAGGGCGCGATCACCCAGTCCAGCGGCAGGTTGAGGGGCATGCCGCCGCTGCGGAAATAGAAGACGCCGCCGTGATAGGCGCCGCCGAAGACCATCACCTTGTTGCGCCTGCTCACCGCCCGCGCCGTCTGCAATGCGAAGAGGTTGGCCTCGGTGCCGGAATTGCAGAAGCGCACCTTCTGCAGCGAGGGGAAGCGGCGCTTGAGCAGCGCAGCCAATTCGGCCTCGTAGCGGTTCGGGCCGCCGAGCACGATGCCGTTGGCAAGGGCCGCGCGGATGGCATCGAGGATCAGCGGATGCGAATGGCCGTAGAAGCCGGCCGAATATTCGCCGAGGAAATCGACATAACGGTGGCCGTCGAGATCCTCGACCACCGTGCCTTCGCCGCGCGCCCAGCACAGCGGGAAGGGATCGTAATGCAGCACGGTCCGGGTATTGCCGCCCGGCATGGCATTGCGGGCGACCGCATGGCGCGAGGCGCTGGCGGGATTTGTGGCGATGAAGCGGGATTCCGCTTCGCTCAAGGCGGCATCGAGGGAAGCGTTCATGGCGTTACTCCCGGCTGAGATATTGTCGGAGCCCGCGGCGGCACCGGTGGGGCGTCAGTTGCTCGACCACATGCGCAGCAGATTGACATGGCAGCGGAAGGCGAGGTCGGTGATCGTATCGTTCGGCGCCACCTTCGCCAGCCTTTCGCCGATCATGGCAAGATCGGCAAGCACCATGCGCTGGCGCTCGTCGCGAATATAGGATTGCACCCAGCCGATCACCACCAGGCGCTCACCCTTGGTGACCGGCCGCACCTCGTGCAAGGTGCTGGAGGGATAGACCACGGCGCTGCCGGCCGGCAGCTTGATCTGTTGCGGGCCGAAGGGGCTGTTGATGAAAAGCTCGCCGCCTTCATATTCATTCGGATCGTTGATGAAGATGGTGAAGGAGACGTCAGAGCGATAGAGGTTGTCCGGCGGGCCCATCAGGGCGTCGTCCACATGCATGCCGTAATGCATGCCGGGCCGGTAGCGACTGATGGTCGGGCCGATGATGCGCTGCGGCAGGGCGGCATGGCGAAAGGCGACACTGCGATAGAGGGCGTCGAGCACCTGCTTCTTGATCGGCTCGCGCCCTTCCCAGGCATAGGGCACCTGCTCGTTGCGCTTGATCCGCTGGTTGCGCTGTCCCGCCGTTTCCTTGCCGTCGGCGAAAGGTGCAGCTTCGATCAGGCCGCGAATATGTTTCACTTCCGCCGCATCCAGCACATTGGGGACGTTGACGAGCATGGGTTCACCTCTGGGGCAGTCATAACGGATTGTCGATCATAGGAACTTGGCCGGGTTCTGACGAGCCCTCAGAACCTGTCCGCGACAAATCGTCAACCGAGAATCTGTCGCACCTTGGCAAGGGCCGCGGCCAGCCGGTCGATATCGGCGGAGCCGGTGTAAAGGCCGAAGGAGGCGCGGATGGTGCCGGTGAGGTCGAGGTGGTCCATCAGCGGCTGCGCGCAATGGAAGCCGGTGCGGACACAGATCCCCTCGCTGCCGAGCAGCGAGCCGGCATCATGCGGATGCACGCCTTGCAGGGTGAAGGACAGGATACCGACCCGCTTCTTCGGCCGCCCGATCAGGGTGAGGCCGGGAATTTCGCCGAGCTGCGCCGTGGCATAGTCCAGCAGCTCCGTGTCATGCTGCCGGATCGCCCGCGGCGGCAATTGGCGGAAGAACGTGACGGCGGCGCCCAACCCGATCGCCGCCCCGATCGGCGGCGTGCCGGCCTCGAACTTTGCCGGCGCATCGGCGAAATCGGTTCCCTCGATCCGCACCGAGCGGATCATGTCGCCGCCGAACTGCCAGGGTGGCATCGCCTGCAGCAGCGCCGCCTTGCCGTAAAGCACGCCGATGCCATCCGGCCCGTAAAGCTTATGGCCGGTGAAGACCAGGAAATCGCAATCCCAGTTGGATAGATCGATCAACCCATGGGGCGCCGCCTGGGCGGCATCGACCAGCACTTTGGCGCCAACGTCATGCGCCCATGGAATGATCTCGTCGAGCGGCGTGACGGTGCCGAGTGTATTCGAGGCCGCGGTCAGGCAAAGCAGCCGGCAGCGCGGGGTGATCATCTGCTGCAGCGCCGCGAGATCGAGATCGCCATCGGGGGTGATCGGCGCCACCCGCAATATGAAACCGTGGCGCTGCGCGATCGCCTGCCAAGGCACGAAATTGGCGTGATGCTCCAGCAAGCTGACAATGATCTCGTCACCTGGGCGCAGAAAGGGAACGGCATAGCTATTGGCCACCAGATTGATCGCTTCGGTCGCGGAGCGGGTGAAGACGATCTCTTCTGCCCGGGCGCCGAGAAAATCGGCGACGATGCCGCGCGCCCCTTCATAGGCTTCGGTGGCGGATTCGCTCAGCGGATAGACCCCGCGATGGATATTGGCATAGCCGGTTTCATAGAAATCGCGCTGACGGTCGAGGACGACGGCCGGCTTCTGCGCGCTGGCGGCGCTGTCGAGATAGGCGATCGGGGCTCCGCTCACGTCGCTGCGCGCCAGGAGCGGAAAGGCGGCGCGTGGCGTGAGCGGATGGATCGCGGATGAAATCTGCAGGCGAGAAGACATGACGGCCTGATGCAGCTGCGGGAGCGGGTGACATTTCGGTGCGGGCACACTGCCCTGTCAAGGGCCGCGGGCCACTTTGCTGGGGATGACCGCGCTGCGGCGCCGGCCGGCCTTCCTGGCGCACCTGGGTGGGAGAAGCCAATATCGCCCTTGACGCCCCGCGGCGAGCTGTTACTGTTTGCATACAAACAGTAAGCCGCTGAAGCGGATCATTGGCCCGGCAATGGGAGCGGGCCGCGGGACCAAGCGAACAGATGACCAGGATGTGGCGCAAAGCGATCGTGGCAGGCGCGGACGGGGGCGGGCGTTTCCCTCTGGTCCGGCAATCAGCCGCTGACGGCGCCGGCTATGGCGCTGCGCAACAGCGGCCCGTCCGGCACTTGGGTTATACCTCGATGGCACTTTTGCTATGGTGGGTGGCCTTCCGATTCTCGCAGCCTGGGGAGCGCTTCTTTGGCCAATGCGCATGAACGACGCGCGATCCTGTCGCTGACGGCGCCGGCCTATCTCTGGCTGACCGTCACCATTTTCCTGCCGCTGGCGGCGATGCTCTATTGCAGCTTCCTCGACAAGTCGCCGCTGGTGCCGGCGCCGGCCATGGCGACGCTGGCCAACTACGTCGCCTTCTTCACCCGGCCGGTCTATCGCCAGCTGACCTGGTGGTCGCTGGAGCTCGGCCTCTATGTCACCTTCTTCAGCCTGCTGGTCGGCTATCCGGTCGCCTTTGCCCTGGCCAAGCAGATCAAGGGACGCTGGCGCGAGGCGCTGTTCCTGATGGTGATCCTGCCGTTCTGGAGCAATGCCCTGGTGCGGATCTTCTCCTGGACCATGGTGCTGCGGAACGGCGGCCTGATCGACCAGGCGATCCACTGGGTCTCGCCGGATGCGGCGCCGATCGATCTGCTCTATTCCTATCCGGCGGTGGTGATCGGCCTCGTCCACTCCTACCTGCCCTATATGATCCTGACCTGCTATATCTCGCTGCAGGCGATCGACGATTCCGTGGTCGAGGCGGCGGCCAGCCTGGGCGCGCGCAGCGCCACGATCTTCAGCCGCGTGATCTTCCCCATGAGCCTGCCCGGCGTCATCGCCGGCTCGGCGCTGATCTTCGTGCCGGTGATCGGCTCCTTCATGGAGCCGCGTATCCTCGGCGGCACCAAGGGGGTGACGCTGGGCATGTCGATCGAAGAGCAGTTCATGGTGACGGCCAACTGGCCGCTGGGGGCGGCGCTGTCCTTCATGATGCTGGCGATCGTACTGCTGATCTGCGCCGTCGGCTATCCGTTGGTCCAGCGCAAGATGGACGGTCTCAAATGAGCGCGGAAAAGGCCATGCGAGGCGGTGGATTGAAACTGGGCCCGGTGGTCCTGCGCCTGCATCTCGTCCTGGTGCTGCTCTTTCTCTATGTGCCGATCATCGTCATGGCGGCCTTGAGCTTCAACCGCTCGCAGCTTTATGAGCTGCCCTTCACCTTCGATCTCGTCTGGTACCGGTCCCTGGCCGCCGACAGCCGCCTGATCGATGCCGGCATCAACAGCGTGGTGATCGCGCTCGTCAATACCGTGGTGGCGACGGTGCTCGGCACCATGGCGGCTTTGGCTTTCGCCCGCTATCAGTTCCGCGGCAAGTCGCTGCTGCAATTGCTGCTGTTTCCGCCCATCACCATTCCCTGGTTGGTGATCGGCACCGCCATGCTGGTGTTCTTCTTCTGGACCGGGATCGGCCGCGGCCTGCATGCGATCCTGCTCGGCCATGTCGCCTTGTCGTTGCCTTATGTGATCGTTGTGGTCGGCGCGCGGCTTGCCAATTTCCCGCGCCAGATGGAAGAGGCCGCGGCGACGTTGGGGGCGACGCCGTGGCAGACCTTCTGGCGGGTGACGGCGCCGATCCTGGCGCCCGGCGTGGTGGCGGCGGCCTTGTTCGCCTTCGCCGTCTCCTTCGACCAGTTCGTCATTTCGTATTTCCTGGCGCCGCCCGGCGTCACCACCTTGCCGGTGGCGATCTATGCCGCCATCCGCAAGGGCTTCACGCCGGAAATAAACGCCATTTCCACCATCATCATTCTCGTGTCGATGGGCATCATGCTGATCACGGCACGCTTCTATCGCTTCGGCGGCGAAAGGTAACCCTCTGATCATGAGCCAGGTCGAGATCATCAACGCAGTCAAAAAATATGGCGAGCTGGCGGCCCTCGACCACGTCTCGATGACCTTCAAGGACGGCGAGTTCTTCGGCCTGCTGGGGCCCAGCGGCAGCGGCAAGACGACGATGCTGCGGGCGATCGCCGGCTTCGTCCTGCTCGACGAGGGCGAGGTGCGGGTCGACGGCAAGGATATCGGTGCGACGCCGGTCTATCAGCGCAATATCGGCATGGTGTTCCAGAACTATGCCCTGTTTCCGCATATGAGCGTGGCCGAGAATGTCGCCTTCGGGCTCGATGTCCGCCGCATACCGGCGGCCGAGCAGCGCAAGCGCGTCGCCGATGCCCTGGCGATGGTGCGGCTGGTCGGGTTCGAGCAGCGCAAGCCGAAGCAGCTTTCCGGCGGCCAGCAGCAGCGCGTCGCCTTGGCCCGCGCCCTCGTCACCCGCCCGCGCGTGCTACTGCTGGACGAGCCCTTGGGCGCGCTCGACAAGCATCTGCGCCAGGAGATGCAGATCGAGCTCAAACGCATTCAGCGCGATGTCGGCATCACCACGGTTTTCGTGACTCATGACCAGGAAGAGGCGCTTACACTTTCCGATCGCATCGCCATCTTCAATGCCGGCAGCATCATTCAGGCCGGCAGCCCCGGTGAGGTCTATGCCCGGCCGATCAACCGCTTCGCCGCCGGCTTTCTCGGCGAAGCGAATTTCCTCAGCGGCAAGGTCAGCGCCGTCACCAATGGCTGGGCGGAGGTGGCGCTGGATGGCGGCGCCATCGCGTCGGTGGAGGGGCAGGGATTGCAGATCGGCCTGCAGGCCCTGCTCGCGGTGCGGCCGGAACGGATGGCGATCCATCCCGGCAGCGCGACGGCGCCCGGCAGCAACCGCCTGGCGGGCACGGTCGGCGAGGTTATCTTCTCCGGCAATAGCACGAGTTATCGCATTCATTGCGGCCCGCAGATCATCAGCGTGTTCCGCCAGAATGACGGCCAGCCGATCCTGGCCAGCGGCGCGGCGGTCAACCTCACCTGGGAACCGGATGACGCCGTGCTGGTTGCCGAATGATGCGACCGGCTGAGGGCGCCGGCAGCGGCCGGGGGAGGCGGCAATGAGTGTGGGTCTGCACGCGCAGATCGACGGCCATGCGCTGCATGTCGTCATCGACATGCAGGTGCTGTTCGACAGCCATCCCGACTGGGGCGTTGCCGATTTGCGCCGCATCCTGCCGCAGGTGCTGCGGCTGGCGCAGGCGCGGCCGCAGCAAACCGTTTGCACCCGCTTCGTGCCGCCGTCCCGTCCCGAGGATGCCGCCGCCAGCTGGCAGCGCTACTATCACTACTGGCGCAATGCGACGCTTGACCGCGCCGGCGCCGGGGCGATCGAGCTGGTCGATGAGCTGGCGGCTTTGCCGATTGCCGGCCTGATCGACAAATCCGGCTATTCGGCCCATAGCAGCCCGGATTTTGCGCCGCTGCTGCAACAGCGGGGCGTGAGGACGCTTATTCTCTCGGGCGTCGAAACCGATGTCTGCGTCTGGGCCACCGCATTGACGGCAATCGACCACGGTCTGCGCGTCATCATTGCCCGGGATGCCGTCACCAGCGGCGATCTCAATGCTCATGAAGCGATCCTGCGGCTCGCCGCGGAACGCTTCGCCCAACAGATCGAGCTTGCCAGCGTCGACGAGATTCTGGCCGGCTGGGTCGCCTAATTCTCTTCCAGTGACGGTTCGACATGTCCCAGCCCAAAACCGAAGATATCCGCGACATCGATCCCGCCCGGCACTGGAATAGCTGGGACAGCGTCTATCCGTTGCAGATGACGCATCTGCCGACGGGTATCCGCCTGACGCCCTGCGCCTACGCCGCCAGCAAGGCGAGCTTCACCCGCTTTCCGGCGACAGCGCCCGGCCTGACCTTGGGGCCGCGCCGGATCGACGGGTCCCAGATCGATGTGTCGGTCGATCATTGCGGCACCACACTCGACTGGCGCTACGATAAGCCCGAGCCGACCGCGCTTCGTGCCCATTGGTCGGCGAAGAGTTTCGCCGAATGGGGCCTCAGGGTCTGGGTCCTCCTGGTGCTCGACTGGCGCGACGGCGAAAACGACGATTTCACGCCCTGGGTCTATGATGCCGCGAGCGAAACGCTCTGGGCGCAACGCGGCGATCAATATGCCTGCGTGCGCGGCGACGCCGCGCCCTTGATGGTCACGTTCCACGACAGCATCGAGGCGCTGGAGGCGGAATTCGCCACGCATGGCTATTTCTATCTCGGCTCGCGCGGCATCACCGGCAAGATCGCGGTGTTGCGCTACAACCTCGATGAGATGCCCGATTTTTCCGTCGCGGTCAGCGTCGCGGCTGCTTCTGATCAGGCGGCGACGAAAGCCTCGGCAGCGCTGGCGGCGCCGAAGCCGGCACCGCTGCCGCCTCAGCAGACCGGGCAGCACGCAGGATCGCTCGATGCGATCCGTGATCTGGTCGGCTGGAACACGGTCTGGGACGCCATCAATCAGCGGCCCTATACCAGCCTCAGCCGCACCTGGGTGGCGCAGAAGTTCGGCGGCTTCGGCGTCTGGCTCACCGATATCTTCTACCACGCCATGCTGTCGGGCTGTTTCGATACGGCGCTGGTGCGGGAGAATCTCAAGGCGGTCCTGGCGGCGGCGCAGCCGGCCGGCAACCTGCCCTGTCTCGTCACCGGCCGCGATGCCTGGATCGACCGCTCGCAGCCGCCGGTCTGTTCCTTCGTCTTCTGGCTGATGGCGGAACGTGCCGGTGCGCCGGAACTCATCGATCTTGCCTATCCGAAGCTGCTCGCCAATCACGACTGGTGGTTCCGGCATCGCGACGGCAATGGCGACGGGCTTTTCGAATGGGGCACGACGGCAGGTGTCGGCGAGGGGCTCTATCGCAGCACCAAGCTCGGCGCCAAGAACGAATCCAGCATGGATAATTCGCCGCTGCATGACGAGGCGGTGTTCGACAAGGTGAGCGGCACGCTGGACTGCGCCGATGTGGGCTTGAACAGCCTGCTGGTGCTGGATGCGGAAGTGCTGGCGCTGCTGGCGGAAGGGCGCGGCGATGCGGCGACCGCAGAACGCCTGCGGAAACGCGGCGCTGCGCTGGGCGCGCGTCTGCGGGCGCAGCTCTGGGATGAGGAACGCCAGATCTTCGCCAATCGCAAATGGGACGGCCGCTTCATCCGCGCCTTGGCGCCGACCAGCTTTTATCCACTGCTGGCGGGCGTTGCCGATAACCGGCAGGTGGCAGCCTTGCTCGGCCACCTTGCCGATCCGCAGAAATTCGGCGGCGGCTGGGGCTTGCCGTCGGTAGCGCGCGACGATCCTGCCTATCACGACAATGTCTACTGGCGCGGCCGCATCTGGCCGCCGCTCAATTTCCTCACCTATTACGGCCTGAAGCGTCTTGGCCTCGATGCAGAAGCGAGCCGGCTGGCCGAGATGAGCTGCCGGCTTTTCGCCCAGTCCTGGGAAAAGCGGCAATGTCCGGAGAATTTCAGCGCCGAGACCGGGCTTGCCGACGATCAGCCGGATACCGATACGTTCTACGGCTGGGGCGGGCTGATGCCGATGCTGGGCGTCGCCGAGCTGATCGACGTGACGCCGTGGCATGGCTGGGAGATCACGCACCGGCCCGGCGACTGGTCGCTGGGGCCGCTGATCGCTTTCGGCAAGACGGCCCGTCTGCAGGCAAAGGGTGGCTGGCTGTCGCTCGAACTCGAGGGCAGGGAGATCGTACGCACATCCGTGCCCGGCCGGCTGCGCCAGATCGCCTTCACGACCAACAGCTTTTCCTGCCGCCTGCCCGATCTTTTGCCGGCGGGAGCGGAGATCATTTTGCCGCAGGTGGCGGTTTCCGCCGTCAAAACCGCCGGTTTTGCCTCAACCGATCTTGCGCCGCAGCCGGCCGTCGCGAATAGTGGATCCGTCTTCAGATTGCCGGCCGTCGCCGCTGGCGGGGAATTCCGCGTCGCGTGGTGACGTCATGCGGCGCGGGTGAGTGGGGAAGCAGCGGTGATCGTCGTTTTCGGGTCCATCAATGTCGACATGACCATCCCGGTCGCAGCTCTGCCGGGGCCGGGTGAAACCGTCCTCGGGCCCAGCTATAAACTGGTGCCGGGCGGCAAGGGCGCCAATCAGGCTTTGGCGGCGGCACGGGCCGGTGCTCAGGTGAAGATGGTCGGCAAGGTCGGCCGCGACAGCATGGCCGATGTCGCCTTGAGCGAACTCCGGCGCAATGGCGTCGATCTGCAGTTGACCCAGCCGGACGACCAGCCGACCGGCTGCGCCATGATCTGCGTCGACCGTGCCGGCCGCAACATGATCGTCGTCGCCTCCGGCGCCAATCTCAGCGCCATCGAGCATCAGGTACCGGATAGTCTGCTGGTGCCGGGCACGGTCGTGGTGATGCAGATGGAAGTCTGGCCATCGCAGAACTGGGCGCTGGTGGCGCGGGCTGCGGCACGCGGTGCGCGCGTGCTCCTCAATGCCGCGCCGGCCGGCCCGATTCCGGGCATTGCCCTTGCCGCCCTCGACTGGCTGATCGTCAACGAGCATGAGGCCGTCACCGTGGCGGCCGCCCTCGGCCTCGGGGCCCTGGAGCCGCGCCAGGCGGCGCGGGTGATTTCGCGGGCCGCGGATATCACCGTCATTGCCACCTTGGGCGGGGCGGGGGCTATTGCCTACAGTCCTGAAGGTGACTGGGAAATCGGCGTGCTGCCGATCGTCCCGGTCGACAGCACGGCGGCGGGCGACGCATTCGTCGGCGCCTTCGCGGCGGCGATCGAGGTCGGCGCCGATCTGCCGACCGCTTTGGCGGAAGCCAGCGTTGCCGGCGGTCTCGCCTGCCTGCAGACCGGCGCGCAGAGCAGTTTGCCGGATCGCGCCGCCATCCGCGCGCGTCTCGGCGACCTCGCGCCCGCGCGTCGCTTGCCTGATGAGCCGCACTGACCTCTGGTTGCAGTTCTTTCAGCGGCGCGGCTTCCTCGCCGAGCCCGCCGAATAATTAATTGAAGATATTAAGTTTTCGGCGACTTGCCCGCTATTTTGCGACTTATGGTTAATAAAACGTTATTAAGATAACCTCAACAAGTCGTTGCAATCCGAAAAAATGTGACATAAATTTTAGCAAAATACCCACGATAGGGTGCTTTGTTGCGCGTCAGGACGCCAAACGAATGATTATTGATGATGGAGCAGTTTTGCCGATGCCTACCTATGGGGATGGAGAGGTATTGTCGGCCAAAATGACGCCGGGGACGGCTGCATCGTTGGACGACATGAACATGACCTTGCAGCTGTCCGACATGCTGCCGGACGCCAATGGTGAGATCGTCATCCTGGGTGACGGCGGCGATTCGCACCTGAATATCGTGACGGAGCTGCGGTTGATGGAGACCGGGATTGCCTCGCCGCATCTGACGGAAGGCGGCGTCCAGGTCGAAGGACTGACCTACTGGATCTTCGAGGACGGGACCAAGGTCTACCACTCGCATGACGTGATCTTGCACCTCGATCATCAGGTCGCTTAAGCGGTCCTTCGTCTCGCTAGGCATATGAAACAGCGCGGGCCGCATTTGCGGCCCGTTTTCTTTTGGGCGGAAGCGTTCCCGTGTCGCGCCCGGCGAGCCGGGCCGAGGCGGCGAGTTAGGCGAAGACCAGTTCGTCGGCAAGAACAGCGCCGCGCGCGGCCATGACATAGAGGCCGATATGATGGGCGAGGTCCTGGGGATGGCCGGCGGTCGCCGGCAGGCCAAGGGCCAGGGCCTGTTCCTTCGGCAGGTCATAGGTGCTGCAGCCGGGACCGTAGACCAGGATGTCGCGCAAGGGTGCGACCAGCCCGTGGTTGCGGGCCGAAAGCAGGGTCAGCACGAAATCCAGCACGCAGATATCGGTGCAGATGCCGACCACGACCACCCGTTCCAGCCGGTATCGGGCGATCCAGTCACGCACGATGTTGCGGCCATCCGGCTGCTCGGCGCCAATATAGCCGTTGATGCAATCCTTGCGCATGAGCTGCGCCTGGCGGCAGCGCTCCAGCCAGGCCAAGGCCGGCACGAGGTTTTCCTGGCCGGTGCCGATCTCGCAATGCGGCGGATATGGCGGCTCTGCCTTGCCGGGTTCGTGGCTGTCCAGGAAGGCCAGGATCGGCCAGTCGCGGGCGGCGAAGTCGCGGGCCAGCCGGTCGGTCTCGGCCACCATGCGGGTGACGGCGGCGTTCTCCCGCGGCGGCGCCAGCGGACCGGCGCCGACAGTGGCGAAGCCGTTCACTTCGTCGACGATGACCAAGCCGGTTCCGGCGCCCAGGCTGGCGCGACCCGCAGCAATCGGCATGGCTTGGGCGAGGGCGGCAAGCAGCGGTGTGTCGATCGTATCCATGGCGACCTCATGGCTGGCGGTAGCGGACCGGGCAAATGCGACCCTGGGCGCAGGACCCGGCAGAGACTTGCTGCAGCTTTGCCCAGCGTCCGGTGCAGGTCAACAAAGCTCGTATGAAGCGAGTCGCGCCTCGACTCGGGTCAGATGCGGAAGATGCCTTCGTCGTCTTCCGACGCCAGGGCTTCGGTCAGGCCGCTGAAGGAGGAGCGCAGCCGTTTGCGCCGCATGAGTTTCTCTTGCGCCGCCTGAGGGAAATCGGTCAGCACCACCACATGCTTGCTGATCAAGATATCCACGAGATCTTCATAGACGCGGATCATTTCCAGATCGGAGTTCGCCATGTCCGGGCGCTGTTCCGGTCGGTCTTGTTCGGTCTGGCCGCTCAAGCCCGCTTCAGGCCGGACAAAATGCTGCACTTCCGGGTCGGCCGGGGACAGATATTCGCGGGCCTCGGCGCTTTGCTCGCGAAACAGGGCGATAATCTCGCCGGTGGCGTCACGCTTGATGAAAGGCATAAGCTTTCCTTGGCAGCGCAGGGGTTTCGCCACGCCGCAACAATGACTCTATCATGAAATCTAGCCAGGAATTGATTATCACAGTATTAATGAAACGTTGATATCGGTTCCATCACTGTGATGCCTTGCCTTTCGCCTCAGGTAAAGTGCACACTGTGGTGAAGGTGACGGTTTCGATCTGGTCGCGGGGCGGCCAGCAGCGTAATTAGCGACAGATTTCTGCGATTCGAGCGTGATGCGAAGCACAAGTGGCAGCTCCTTAGCACTCACTTCGCCGGCGGCGGCGATTGATTCGGATTTTCTGGCGGCCATTGCCGATGAGCAGCGGGTCGTCCACCGGATCATTCAATGCAAAGGCCGGCGCTATTCCTTGAAGCTTGACCAGGACGTCTGGCAGATTCTGGAACAGGCGGCGGCTCGCCGCAATATTCGCATCAACCAGCTGATCGACGTGCTGGCCAATGCCTGCCCGGACGGCGGCAATCTGTCGGCGGCTCTGCGGGCCTACAGCATCGATGAACTCAAGCGCCAATTGCGCGGCTTGCAGGATAAGCTGCGTGAACAGGCGATGAATGCCGGCCAGGGCGTATCGGCGGCGGTCATCGCCGATGCCTGTCCCTCGCCCTGCTTTCTGGTCAACGCCAACAGCCTGGTCCTGAAGGCCAATGCCGCTGCACAGAAATGGCTTGGCCTGGAGGAGGCAGCTCTGCGCGATCGGCCGCTCGACCAGTATATGCAGGTCAAATCGCCGGTGCCCTTGCCGCAGGTGGTTCTGCAATTCGCCCGCGGACGGGCTCATTCCTTCCCGGCCCGCATTATCTGCCTGCGTCCGGGCCGGTTGATCATGGCGAAGGCCGTGCTGTGCCCGGCGGTGGTTCGCTCCGAGCAGGATCTCATCTACTTCCTGATGATCGACGCGACCTGACGCGCAACCCATAACCGAGATAACGAGCAGCCGGATGGCAGCCGAACGCGGCCACTCGGCTGCCGGCATACCTGGCTGCGCAGATGCCCCCGGCAGTATTCAGGTGGTCGTCAGAGTCCCTGAGCAGGGAGCGCTGCAGCCATGTTTGGCATTGCCGACCTGATTTCGGTGGCTTTCTCGTATTTTTTTCGCGAATCAACTGTTTCTACGGACGGCTGTATCGCCGCTGCCGGAATAATGCAACTTGGCGCTGCGTAACCCGATTTAGCTAAATTTGTAATTTAATTTGCCATTCTAGCAATATATCGCCTGGTAGTCACACTTTGGTGTGTGTTCGTTAACGTCAGCTTTGTTGAAGCCCTTCCTTCGCGGCGCCTATTCTACCCACCGATGTTGGGGACTTAACTTTTCGTTCGCACGCAGCGCGGCAAAGCCGCTTGCGTGGGCGCGAAACGACGGCTGAACCGAGGAGACACGCAATGGCTACCGACAACACGCACGTGCCGCAGACCGAGGATATGGGGAATTCGGCGGCGCAGGAGTTTAATCCGGAAGTTGTGCAGGTAGCGCAGGCGGATGGCGCCCCGGCGGGCG
>Ga0255336_100084_pt1 | contig 227090 bp, 192 predicted proteins | sample MeOH1_35cm_T3_17_FD_189102 | JGI IMG/M metagenome (GOLD analysis project Ga0255336, IMG submission 189102) | Sandy soil microbial communities from University of British Columbia, Vancouver, Canada - MeOH1_35cm_T3_179 | ecosystem: Engineered > Artificial ecosystem > Sand microcosm > Unclassified... | reverse complement strand
GCGCCGGTCGAATCGACCACCCGCGGATCTTCCGGAATGAACGGCAGCTTCACCGCTTCCGAGCCCGCGGCGATGATCGCCTGCCTGAACCTGACGACCTTCTTGCCGCCTTCGGTCTGCACTTCCATGTGATGCGGATCGACGAACGTGCCGTTACCCGTCACGACTTCGACCTTGCGCATCTTCGCCATGCCGGCGAGACCGCCGGTCAGCTTCTTGACCACGCCCGACTTGAAGTCGCGCAGCTTGTCCAGATCGATCTGCGGCTTGGCGAACGTGATGCCGTGCGCGCCGAGCGCTTCGGCTTCGTCGATCACGAGCGCGGTGTGCAGCAGCGCCTTCGACGGAATACAGCCGACGTTCAGACACACGCCGCCCAGCGTCGCGTAACGCTCGACGAGCACGGTCTTCATGCCGAGATCGGCCGAGCGGAATGCCGCCGAATAACCGCCGGGGCCCGAGCCGAGCACGAGCATGTCGCATTCGATATCCGCGCTGCCGGAGAAGCTGCCCGCTTGCGGCGCGGGGGTTGCCGCTTTGGCCGGAGCCGCCGCCTGGGCCGCCTGCGGTTTGGCCTCCGCTTGAGCGGGCGCTTTCTCAGGTTCTTTAGCCGCAGCCTTCGGTGCATCTTTCGCGGGCGCCGCGTCCGCCGATGTTTCGACGAGCGCGATCACCGTGCCTTGCGAGACTTTGTCGCCGGCTTTGACGCGTACTTCCTTGACGGTGCCGGCGGTGTCGCTCGGCACTTCGATGGAGGCCTTATCGGACTCGAGCGTCATCAGCGCCTGTTCATTCTCGATGACATCGCCCGGTTTGATATTGACTTCGATGACATCGACATCCTTGAAGTCACCGATATCCGGCACTTTTACTTCGACGAGACTCATTAGTGTCCCCTTCTCTTATTGATCGTTGACGAGGTGCACGCAAACGGACAGACGCGGATCACGCGAGGCAAGCCTGGGCAACCCAGGTAACCCGCGCCTGCAACCTGACCTCAAACCACGATCAAAGAATCACACGCCGGAAATCGGCAAGAATCGCACCCAGATACGCATTGAAGCGCGCGGCTTCCGCCCCGTCGATAACGCGATGGTCATACGACAAAGACAGCGGCAGCATCAGGCGCGGCACAAACTGCTTGCCGTCCCACACCGGCTTCATCGCACCGCGCGACAGGCCGAGAATGGCGACTTCAGGCGCGTTGATGATCGGCGTGAAGTTCGTGCCGCCAATTCCGCCCAGCGACGAAATCGAGAAGCAACCGCCCTGCATCTGATCCGGCTTCAGCTTGCCGTCGCGCGCGGCCTTCGACAGATCCGTCATTTCCTTCGCGATCTCGACCAGACCCTTCTTGTCCGCGTCGCGAATCACCGGAACCACCAGACCGTTCGGCGTATCGGCGGCAAAACCCACGTGGAAATACTGCTTGAACACGAGGTTGTCGCCGTCGAGGCTCGCGTTGAAAGTCGGGAATTTCTTCAGGGCCGAGACGACGGCCTTGATCACGAACGCCAGCATCGTGATCTTCACGCCGGCCTTTTCGTTTTCCTTGTTCAACTGCACGCGCAGCGCTTCGAGCTCCGTGATGTCCGCTTCGTCATTGTTCGTGACGTGCGGAATCATCACCCAGTTGCGATGCAGATTCGCGCCCGAAATCTTCTTGATGCGCGACAGCGGCTTCGGATCGATCGGACCGAACTTGGTGAAGTCGATCTTCGGCCACGGCAGCAGGTTCAACTCGCCGCCACCCGCGGCAGCCGGAGCCGCGGCACCGGCCGGCGCCGCACGCTGGCCGGTCATCACGCCCTTGATGAAGGCGGTCACGTCGGCTTGCGTAATGCGGCCCTTCGGACCCGTGCCCTGCACCTGCGTCACGTCGACGCCGAGTTCGCGCGCGAACTTGCGCACGGACGGCGAGGCATGGCTCGCGTGACGCGCGCCGCCTTCGCCGGCCGGAATCACCGGCGCCATAGCGAGCGCCGACGGCGCCGCCGGAGCCGGCGATGGAGTCGCCGGTGCATCGGACGGCTTCTCGACGGGTTCCTGCTTCGCTGCCGGAGCCGGCGCGGCCGCGCCGCCTTCCGTTTCGACCACGACGATCACCGAGCCTTCCGATACGGTGTCGCCGACCTTGACCTTCAGTTCCTTGACGATGCCGGCGGCCGAGCTCGGCACGTCCATGGTCGCCTTGTCGGATTCGAGCGTCACCAGCGACTGCTCTTTCTCGACGCGGTCGCCGACCTTCACCGCGACTTCGATCACGGGAATGTCTTTGTAGTCGCCGATATCCGGCACTTTGACTTCCTGCAGGCCGCCGCCGCTCGCAGCGGGAGCGGGAGCCGGCGCGGCAGCCGGCGCGGCAGCCGGAGCAGGCGCGGCGGCAGGCGCCGGAGCGGGCGCAGCCGCGCCGCCTGCAGCGCCTTCCAGCACGACGATCAACGAACCTTCCGACACGTTGTCGCCGACCTTGACCTTCACTTCCTTGACGACGCCGGCGGCCGAGCTCGGCACGTCCATGGTCGCCTTGTCGGATTCCAGTGTAACGAGCGATTGCTCTTTCTCGACGGTGTCACCCGCCTTCACCAGCACCTCGATCACAGGGATGTCCTTGTAATCGCCGATATCCGGCACCTTGACTTCGATCGCTTGACTCATTGTTAGTGTCTCCTGGGCCGCGCACGCGCCCGGCCCCTGTCGATCAGGGGCGGGCGCGCACGCCACGGCACACGGGGAAGGATGCCTTAGACGGTCATCGGGTTGGGTTTGGCGGGATCAAGGTTGTATTTCTTGAGCGCCTCGGCGACGACCTTGCGTTCGATCGTGCCTTCGTCTGCCAGTGCATTCAACGCGGCAACCGTGACCCAGTAGCGGTCGACCTCGAAGAAGTGGCGCAGCTTTTCACGCGTGTCCGAACGACCGTAGCCATCCGTGCCCAGCACGACGAACTTCTGCGGCACGAACGCGCGGATCTGCTCGGTCAGCGCACGCACGTAGTCGGTCGAGGCGATGACCGGACCTTGCGCGTCCTTGAGCAGCTTCTCGACGTGCGAGAGCTTCTTCTCTTCGGTCGGGTGCAGCAGGTTCCAGCGCTGCACTTCGTGGCCTTCGCGCGCGAGTTCGGTGAAGCTCGGCACGCTCCACAAATCGGCGGCGACGCCCCAGTCGTTCTTCAGCAGGTCGGCGGCGGCGATCACTTCGTTGAAGATCGTGCCCGCGCCCATCAGTTGCACGCGCGGCGCCTTCTTGTCCGCTTCGGCCTTGCGGAACGAGTACATGCCCTTGATGATGTCGTCAGCCACCGAGTCGCCCTGCGGAATCGCCGGGTGCTCGTAGTTCTCGTTCATCACCGTGATGTAGTAGTACACGTCTTCCTGATCCGCGACCATGCGGCGCAGGCCGTCCCGCATGATGACCGCGAGCTCGTAACCGAATGTCGGGTCGTAGCTGATGCAGTTCGGCACCGAAGCCGCCCACAGCAGCGAGTGGCCGTCTTCATGTTGCAGACCTTCGCCGTTCAGCGTGGTGCGGCCGGCCGTACCACCCAGCAGGAAGCCGCGCGAACGCATGTCGCCCGCTGCCCATGCGAGGTCGCCGATACGCTGGAAGCCGAACATCGAGTAGAAGATGTAGAACGGGATCATGATCTCGCCGTGCGTCGAGTACGACGTCGCGGCCGCGATCCAGTCACACATACCACCGGCTTCGTTGATGCCTTCCTGCAGGATCTGACCGGTTTCCGACTCACGGTAGAACATCAGTTGATCGGAATCTTCCGGCACGTACTTCTGGCCTTCCTGATTCCAGATACCGATCTGACGGAACAGGCCTTCCATACCGAAGGTACGCGACTCGTCCGGCACGATCGGCACGATGCGTTTGCCGAGCGCCTTGTCCTTCAGCAGGATGTTCAGGATCCGCACGAACGCCATGGTCGTGGAGATCTCGCGGCCTTCGCCCGTGCCCTTGAGCAGCGGCTCGAATGCCGACAGTTCCGGCACCGGCAGCGATTCGGCCTTCTGGCGACGCGCCGGCAGATAGCCGCCGAGGTCCTGGCGGCGAGCGCGCATGTACTCGAGTTCCTTCGAACCGTCTTCGAACTTGAGGTACGGCACGTTGACGATCTCCTCGTCGGAGATCGGCAGGCGGAACTGGTCGCGGAATTTCTTCAGCTGATCGACGTGCAGCTTTTTCTGCTGGTGGGTGATGTTCATGGCCTGGCCGGCTTCGCCCATGCCGTAGCCCTTGATCGTCTTCGCGAGAATGACGGTCGGCTGCCCCTTCGAATTCGACGCTTCCTGGAACGCTGCGTAGATCTTGTGCGGATCGTGGCCGCCGCGGTTCAGGTTCCAGATTTCCTCGTCCGACCATTCGGCGACCAGCGCCTTCAGTTCCGGCGTGTTGAAGAAGTGTTCGCGCACATACGCGCCCGACTCCGACTTGTACGTCTGGTATTCGCCGTCGACCACTTCCATCATGCGGCGCATGAGCGCGCCCGATTTGTCGCGCTGGAACAGTGCATCCCAGCGGCTGCCCCAGATGACCTTGATGACGTTCCAGCCCGCGCCGCGGAATTCGCTTTCCAGCTCCTGGATGATCTTGCCGTTGCCGCGCACCGGACCGTCGAGGCGCTGCAGATTGCAGTTGATCACGAACACGAGGTTGTCCAGGCGTTCACGGCCGGCCATGCCGATCGCGCCGAGCGATTCCGGTTCGTCCGTTTCGCCGTCGCCGAGGAAGGCCCAGACCTTGCGGCCGTCGGTCTTCGCAATGCCGCGCGCCTGCATGTACTTCATGAAGCGCGCCTGATAGATCGCCATGATCGGGCCGAGGCCCATCGAGACGGTCGGGAATTGCCAGAAGTCCGGCATCAGCCACGGGTGCGGGTACGACGAGATGCCCTCTCCGCCCACTTCCTGGCGGAAGTTGTCGAGCTGGTTCTCGGTCAGGCGGCCGAGCAGGAACGCGCGCGAGTACACACCCGGCGACGAGTGGCCCTGCACGAACACGAGATCGCCGCCATGTTCAACGGACGGCGCATGCCAGAAGTGGTTGTAGCCGACGTCGTACAGCGTGGCGGCCGACGCGAACGAGGCGATGTGGCCGCCGACGTTGGTTTCCTTGCCGGCGCGCAGCACCATGGCAATGGCGTTCCAGCGGGTATACGAGCGGATACGGTGTTCGATGTCCTGATCGCCGGGGATCTTCGCCTGGCGCGAAACGGGAATCGTGTTGATGTACGGCGTGTTGGCGGAGAACGGCAGGTGTTCGCCATGCACGCGGGCGAATTCGATCTGTTTCTCGATCAGGTAGTGAGCGCGATCTGGGCCCACAGCAGAAATCACGCCATCCAGCGCTTCAAGCCATTCGCCGGTTTCCTGGGGATCGTCGTCTTTTTCAGCAGCGACATATTTCATGACTTCGTCGGGTACAGCGGACATGCTCGTCTCCTGGATGTAGAGGAACGCTCTTTGAACAGACGACGCGGACGAAGCACGGCCGCGGCAGCTTCGGCCGATTGTAATAAGGGTCCCGACGTCCGCGCAACAAAATTTTCGAATTACGAGATTCACTCTCACAATGCGAAAAATTGTTGCGACGCAACCTGATTTGACTGCCGATCGACGGATACGTCGGCTAGTTTGCGCCGATTAAAGGTACTTTCAGCGCTTTTTTGCGCCATTTGCTAGCTACGCGCTGCGCTACAATGCCACGCATGTTGACCGAACGGCTTTTCGCACGCTCGGCGCGCACCGCCGGTTCGCCGGCGGATTCGACGCCGTCCTCCCGCTGGCACCATGGGCCATGGTGGTCCAATTCCTATTTGCTCACGCCGCTCCTGTCGATCCTGGTTTTTCTGGTCGTCATGAGTCTGATTCTGTGGAGTCTGAACCGGCGCGAACAGCAACAGCAGGAAGACACGCTTTACCGTAACGTCGCGTGGGCGCAGCAGCAGATCCGCCTTTCCATGACCGGCGCGCAGGAGCAAATCCAGGCGCTCGCGCGCGATCTGGTGGCCGGCCACGCCGATCCGCATTCGTTCCAGGTGTCCACCACCGACATCATGCAGGGGCATCCCGAGATCCTCTACATGAACTGGTACACGAGCCAGCAGCAGCCGCGCTGGCCGAATACCGCGCTGCCCGTGTTCGGCCAGCGGCTCGCCCGCCCGAACGACACGCAGATGGACGAAGCCGTCAAAGCCGCGTTCGCCGAGGCGCGCAACACGCGCCGCCAGGTTTATTCGCCGCTCATCTACGACGACCTCGGCAACGGCTACATCACGCTGCAAACGCCGGTGTTCCGCGACCGCGACTTCCTCGGCACGATCGCCGCGGTGTTCTCGGTGGAAGGGATCCTCAAGCACGACATCCCGCCCGAACTCTCGGCGAAATACAAAATCTCGATCATCGACGTGAACAACCGCGAGTTGACCACCACGTCGACCCGCCCGCGCCTGCCGCGCGACATGTTCTACGACCTGCCGCTGGACCCGCCGGGCCAGGGCGTCTCGGTGCGCGTCTACGCGTTCCCGCAGATGACCAACTTCACCAACAACACGCTCGTGTGGCTGGTGGCGGGCCTGTCCTGTTTCGTGTTGTGGAGCCTGTGGAGCTTGTGGAAGCACACGCGGCAACGCTTCGAGGCGCAGCAGGCGCTATACGCCGAAGCGTTCTTCCGCCGCGCGATGGAAAACTCGGTGCTGATCGGCATGCGCGTGCTCGACATGCACGGGCGCATCACCCACGTCAATCCGGCGTTTTGCCGCATGACCGGCTGGGATGAAAGCGATCTGGTCGGCAAGAACGCGCCGTTCGCCTACTGGCCGCGCGACGCTTACCCCGAAATGCAGCGCCAACTCGACATGACGCTGCGCGGCAAGGCGCCCTCATCGGGCTTCGAATTGCGGGTGCGCCGCAAGGACGGGTCGCTGTTCCATGCGCGTCTGTACGTCTCGCCGCTGATCGACAGTTCGGGCCGCCAGACCGGCTGGATGTCGTCGATGACCGACATCACCGAACCGAAACGCGCGCGCGAAGAGCTCGCCGCCGCGCACGAGCGCTTCACCACCGTGCTCGAAAGCCTCGACGCCGCCGTGTCCGTGCTGGCCGCCGACGAGGCCGAACTGCTGTTCGCCAACCGCTATTACCGCCACCTCTTCGGGATTCGCCCGGACGGTCATCTGGAATTGGCGGGCGGCGGGTTCGATAGCGCACAGGCGTCGTCCGATTCGATCGATATGGTGGATACCTACGCCGGGCTGCCCGCCGCGGCGTTGACCGAAAGCACCGCCGATGCGCAGGAAGTTTACGTGCAAAGCATTCAGAAGTGGTTCGAAGTGCGCCGCCAGTACATCCAGTGGGTGGACGGCCACCTCGCGCAAATGCAGATCGCGACCGACATCACCACGCGCAAGCAGGCTCAGGAATTGTCGCGCCAGCAGGACGAAAAGCTGCAGTTCACCAGCCGTCTGATGACGATGGGCGAAATGGCCTCGTCGCTCGCCCACGAGTTGAACCAGCCGCTCGCCGCGATCAATAACTATTGCTCCGGAACCGTCGCACTGGTTAAATCCGGTCGGACGACGCCTGACAATCTGCTGCCCGTGCTCGAAAAGACGGCCCAGCAGGCGGTGCGCGCCGGCATGATCATCAAGCGCATTCGCGAGTTCGTGAAGCGCAGCGAGCCGAAGCGCCAGGCCACCCGCGTGGCCGACATCGTCGCGGACGCGGTCGGTCTGGCGGAAATCGAAGCGAGGAAGCGCCGCATTCGCATCGTCACGGATCTGCGCGCGCGCCTGCCGGTGATCTACGTCGATCCGGTGCTGATCGAGCAGGTGCTGGTCAACCTGCTGAAGAACGGCGCCGAAGCGATGGCCGAAGCCCGTCCGAACGCGGTCGACCCGGTGATCCGCGTGGTCGTGCGGCTGGAAGGCGGGTTTGTCTGCATCAGCGTCGTCGACCAGGGACCGGGCGTCGACGAAGCAACAGCCGAGCGGCTGTTCGAACCGTTTTACAGCACCAAGTCCGACGGTATGGGCATGGGGCTGAATATTTGCCGTTCGATTATCGAATCGCACCGCGGTCGTCTGTGGGTGGTCAACAACGTCGAATCCGACGGCCATATCACGGGCGCCACGTTCCATTGCAGTCTGCCAATTGGAGAGCCTGACGGCCCGAGCAACGGCGGGTCACAGGCGCCGACACCACAAACCGTTACGGGAGAGCTATGAACAGCCCAGTCACCACACAGGAAACTGTCTTTGTCGTCGACGACGACGAGGCCGTGCGAGATTCGCTGCGCTGGCTGCTGGAGGCGAACGGCTACCGCGTGCAATGCTTCTCCAGCGCCGAGCAGTTCATCGACGCATGGCAGCCGCACACGCATCCGGGCCAGATCGCCTGCCTGATCCTCGACGTGCGGATGTCCGGCATGAGCGGGCTCGAGTTGCAGGAACGCCTGATCGCCGACAACGCGTCGCTGCCGATCATCTTCGTGACGGGCCACGGCGACGTGCCGATGGCCGTGTCCACGATGAAAAAAGGCGCGATGGATTTCATCGAAAAGCCGTTCGACGAAGCCGAGTTGCGCAAGCTGGTCGAGCGCATGCTCGACAAGGCGCGCAGTGAAAGCAGCAGCGTGCAGCAGCAGCGCGCCGCCGCCGAGCGTCTGGGCAAGCTGACGGCGCGCGAGCATCAGGTGCTCGAACGCATCATCGCGGGCCGCCTGAACAAGCAGATCGCCGACGACCTCGGCATCAGCATCAAGACGGTCGAAGCGCACCGCGCGAACATCATGGAAAAGCTCAACGTCAACACGGTCGCCGATCTGCTGCGACTCGCGCTGTCGAACAAGCCGCAACCGGCGCAATAAGCCGCGCCCGGCGGTATGCCCCGGAGGACATCTCCTCGCGGGAGTCGCCGCCAGAAAAGTGAGCGCGTAGCAATGGCCGGACTATCGATGAGTCCGGCCCGTCTCGCCCTCCGCACCTGTCATGCGCCTCACCGCTTCCCTCCTTCCCGCCTGCAATTTCTCTGATCGCCTCGCGTTTCCCGCCAGTTAGTTCTCTGACCGGCGGACGCTGCCCCGCGTGATATTCCGCTCGACGGCTGACGCTGCCCCGCCTGTCCATTCCGCTCGCCGCATCACCGTCCTCGTCTGTTAGTCCTCTCGCAGCCTCACGCTTCCCCGCCTGCTATTTCGCTTACCGCCTCACGCTGCCACGCCCGCCATTTTGCTCACAGCCTCACGCTCCGCCGCCTGATATTTCCGCGCAGCGCTCCGTTCGACCATCCCCTCGAACTGCGCCAAATCGACGCAGCGAACAGCAAATAGTACGCATTACTCAGCAACCGCTTACACTATTGCGCAACAATTTCTTTCCTCAGACAAGATTGACGGACTGATCCGCACCCTTTAATTTACGCAGAACTCCTTAGCGGATTGCGCCGATAGAGCGCTGCCCGCGGGAACGACGTGCTGCAAAAAACCGCACGCTGAATCGCCTAGTGGTGCGAAACAATCGGACAGGCTCGAACGTGTCCGTTTCGTAGCATCGTGTTCGCCGAGCGCTTTGACGGCCAACCGGACAGCCGCTCGCTTCACCACTCCTTGCCACTTCCTTGCGAATTTCCATCGCGGCGAACCGACGCAGCCCGTGTTGCGCACCAACGTCGCGTCTTATCAACACCACCGGGAGAAATTCATCGTGAAACGATCCGGAGCACACCGCTCGCGTGTGTTGTTTGTCTGCGCCGTCCTTGCCGGCGCCCCGCTCGTGGCTGGACTTGCCGGGCCGGGCGTCGTCCATGCGCAAGGCGCCGCCAGAATGTCGAACCAGCAACTCGATTCGCTGGCCGCTCCCGTCGCCCTTTATCCCGACGCCCTGCTCGCGCAGGTGCTGATGGCCTCGACCTTCCCGCAGGACGTGCGGGCGGCGGCCGCATGGTCGCACGCCAACTCCAGGCTGCAAGGCGACGATGCGGTCAGAGCCGTCGCGTCCGAGCCGTGGGACGCGAGCGTGCAGTCACTCGTCGCGTTCCCGCAGGTGCTCGCCACCATGGCATCGAAAGCCGATTGGGTCTCGCAACTGGGCACCGCGTTCCTCGCCCAGCCCAATGACGTGATGGACTCCGTGCAGCGTCTGCGCAGGCAAGCGCAAGCGGCGGGCAGTCTGAAAACGACTGCGCAGCAAACGGTCGTGGTCGAGCAGAGCACGATTCAGATCGTGCCGGTCAACCCGCAGGTGGTGTACGTGCCGACCTACAACCCCACGGTGGTCTACGGCGTGTGGCCCTATCCCGCGTATCCGCCGGTGTATGTACCGCCGCCGCCCGGTTACACCATCGCCACCAGCTTCGCGGCAGGCCTCGCGTTCGGCACGGGCATCGCCGTGGCGAACGCGCTGTGGGGCGGTTTCAACTGGAACTCGCATGACGTCAATATCAACGTGAACCGGTACAACAACATCAATGTGAACAACCGGCTCAATGTGAACGGCAACACGACGAACTGGAACCGCAACACCGACGTCAATCGCAACGTGCACAACGCGAATGTCGAACGCAACCTGAACGGCAACCTCGGCGGCACGCAGCGCGATGCGTATCGCGGCCGCGACAACGCCCGCGCTCAGGCACAGCAGACCCTGCAGAACCGCACGGGACAGAATCCGGGCGGCAGCGCGAGTGAACGCGTGCAAGGGATCCACCACGGCGGCACGGCAAACCCCGAATTGCAGAACCGCGCGCAAAACGTCAATCGCGACAATGCGCTGCGCGGCGCCGGCGATGGCAACGCCGCGCGCCAGGACACGCTGCGCGGCCAGACGAGCCGCGACGCGCTCACCGACCGCGGCGGCCAGCAGCACACACACGGCGGACTCGGTGCAAACGGCGGTGGCCAGCAACGCCCGCAGGAAGGTCTCGGCGCGAACGGCGGTGGCCAGCAACGCCCGCGGGAGGGTCTCGGCGCAAACAATGCCGGCCAGCCGCACACATTGGGCGGCCTCAACACAAGCGGCAGCGCGCAGCGCGGCGCAAGTGCCGGCAACTGGGGCGGCGGCGCAGGTGAGCGCCACTTCGGCCGCAATCGTTGATCAATGAAAAGGAGTCTCTGATGATGCGTCTATTCTCACAGGGCACGCTGCGCGCCCACGTCGTGACCGTTACCGTCGCTCTCGGCACCACTGCGACGGTGCTCCTCGCGCCGGCGCTGCTGATCAGCACGATCCCGGCCCATGCGCAGGCGCTCTATCCCAGCGCGGACGATGCCGCCAATGCATTCGTCGAAGCGCTCGCCCGCAACGACGAGGACGCGCTCAAGCGTGTGCTCGGCAGCGACTTTCAGCGCTTCATTCCGACCGACGGTATCGGCGAGGACGACATCTATCAGTTTCTCGGCGAATGGTCGAAAAACCATCAGATCGTCCAGGACCCCACCGCGGACAAGGGGCGCGTCACCGCGCACCTGACGGTGGGCTACAGCGGCTGGAGCTTGCCGATTCCGCTCGTGCAAGCGGGCAAAGGCTGGCGTTTCGATCTACCGGCGGCGCGCGACGAGATGCTGACGCGCCGCATCGGCCGCAATGAGCGCGCGGCGATCCTGACCTCGCTCGCCTATCTGGATGCGCAATACGACTATCGCAACCTGACCCGGCACTACGCACAGCGCTTCGTCAGCACGCCGGGACAGCATGACGGCCTGTATTGGACCACGGCGCCCGGCGAAGCGGAAAGCCCGCTCGGCCCGCTCGCCGCCACCATGCCTGGCGGCACGCTGCCTCAGGAGGCCTATCACGGCTATCACTATCGCATTCTCACCGCGCAAGGCCCGCACGCTAAGGGCGGCGCGCAGAACTACCTCGAAAACGGCGTGCTGAGCAAAGGGTTCGGGCTGATCGCGGCGCCGGCCGATTATGGCAAGACCGGCGTGATGAGCTTCATCGTCAATCAGGAGGGGCAGGTGTATCAGAGGAACCTTGGACCGCAAACCACGCAAGTGGCGGCGCAGATCAAGTCGTTCGATCCCGACTCGGATTGGCAAGCGGTCCAGCCATAGCAGGCGAATTGGCGGCCGCGGCGGCGGACCGGCGGTCACGGCCGCACAGGTTGAACGAGCGGAACGAGTCGAAAGCCGGACGTCAAACCGGGCGTCGAGGGGGCGGTCAGCGGCGCATCGAACCCGTCGCGCGGAGCACGCGCGGCACGCACGCCACGGCGCAGCCATGCAGCGGCGCATCCGTAAGCGGCGCGGCTGGCGGGGCCGGTATAATGTCGGACTTTGCAGCGCCGCTTAACCCCGATTCGCGCCGCGCGCTTTTCACGTGCCGACCCATTCCCGCTGAAAAGCGCCATCGCGCCTGGCACGCTCGGGCGCCTGCGCCCTGCCCCGCTTTCCAAACTGCCCATCTCGACCCGACCATGACTGCCAAATTGATCGACGGCCTCGCCCTTTCCAAGACCCTGCGTGCCGACGTCGCCGCGCGCGCCGCCGCCCTCACCGCCCGCGGCCATCAGCCGGGCCTCGCCGTGGTGCTGGTCGGCGACAATCCGGCCAGCGAAGTGTACGTGCGCAACAAGGTCAAGGCGTGCCACGACAATGGCCTCGGCTCGTCGTTCGACCGCTATCCCGCTGATCTGCCGGAAGCCGAGCTGCTTGCGCGCATCGACGAACTGAACCGCGATCCGCTCATTCACGGCATTCTGGTGCAACTGCCGCTGCCGCCGCATATCGACAGCCACAAGGTGATCGAGGCGATCGCGCCGGAGAAGGACGTGGACGGCTTTCACGTCGCCAACGCCGGTGCGCTGATGACCGGCCGGCCGCTGTTCCGCCCGTGCACGCCGTATGGCGTCATGAAAATGCTCGCCGCTTACGACATCCCGCTGCAAGGGGCAAACGCCGTGGTGATCGGCCGCTCGAACATCGTCGGCAAGCCGATGGCGCTGCTGCTGCTCGAAGCCGGCGCGACCGTGACGATCTGCCACAGCAAGACGCGCGATCTGGCCGCCCACACGCGCAATGCCGACGTGGTGGTCGCCGCCACCGGCCTGCGCAATATTCTCACGGCGGAGATGGTGAAGCCGGGCGCGGCGGTGATCGACGTGGGCATGAATCGCGACGAAGCCGGCAAGCTGTGCGGCGACGTCGACTTCGCGGGTGTCAAGGAAGTGGCCGGTTACATCACGCCGGTGCCAGGCGGCGTCGGCCCGATGACCATCACCATGCTGCTCGTCAATACGATCGAAGCCGCCGAGCGCGAAGCAGCGGCACACGCGTAAAGCATGAGAAGGAAAGCCGGCAGAAGCGGATTCGCCGGCATCGAGACCCTGCTGCCCTGGCCTTGCGCCAGGGCAGCGCCCACGAGCGGCGCCGAACGCGCGCCGTACGCTCAGCGCGTGGCTTGATCGCCGGCCGGCATGCCTGCCGCGAGCGGCGTCGAGCGGCGTGCGAGACGCCCGCGGCACCACTTCAGCACCGGCCGCTCCACGAAGTGCCATGACAGCGCCGCGCACAACAGGATGATCGGCGCGGCGACGAGGACCGCCGCCACGTGCCCCAGTTGCGGCGCAATGTTCGCCACGCACTGCTGAACCATGAAGCCGTACAGATAGATACCGTACGAGTAATCGTGACGCGGCACGAAGCGTCGCAACAGCGGCGTCGTCCCGACCCACAGCACGCCGTACACGAAGGCCAGATAGAACAGCGGCTGCGCGCCGGCCGTGTCGCGGAACACCAGAAACACCATCGTGAGCGCGAGCGCCGTCAAGCCGTTGATGTCGATCCGTTCACGCCAGCCGTACAGCAACATGCCCAGCATGAAGAACGGCTCCGGCCAGAACGAATAACCGCCGGGCGTTTCGCTGAAGTCGCGCAAACCCACCTGCCAATGCGACAGATTCACGCGCAGCACGAAGGCGGCGCAACCCAGCGCGGCGGCGAGCGCCACGCCGCGGGAGCTGGACAGCAACCCCACCATACCGGTCACGAGCACGATCAGATAGCAACGCACTTCGAGCGGCAGCGTCCAGAGCGGTGCGCAGACGTCGACAGGAAAACGGTTGTGCTCGAACACGCCGGGCAGTGCCCAGCCGGTTTTCAGCACGATGGTCGAGAAATTGTCGAGATTGGCCCACGTCATGCCGGAGGCGAAATATTCGCGCAGCGGCAACGTCGTAAAGAGCGGGCCGACGACGAACACCGTCACCAGCGAACCGGCCGCCACCGCCGGCCACAGTCGCGCAATGCGCAAGACGGTGAAGCGCGGCACCGAGCGTTGCCGGTCGAAGCTGGCGGTGACCAGCATGCCGCTCAACAGGAAAAAGGCGTAGACGCCCAGCGCGCCGAAACCGTCGAAACCCAGCGCGTTCTGGACCCAATCCGTGGTGCCGTCGGGTGCCTGGAGCAGATACGAATGGCCGTAGACGACGGCGATGGCAGCCAGCAGTCGCACGAGGTCGAAGTTGTTGCCCTTGCGTGATAGAGCATCCGAAAGCAGGTTCATCGATACCTCATTACAAAAACAAAAAGCGCCGCCGACCGATAGCGACACTCCACCTTGCCGCACAGCAGCAATGCGGACCGTTCGCTTTCGCACAGAGCACAGTGGCGCTTTTTTGCCCGCGCGGCGGCGCCCCGCCACGCGCACAGTGCGGCGACATCTGATAATTTGTCTGCCGACGGATTGGAAACGGCGCGCCCTGCCCCAATAATGTCTGTATCGGCTGCGCCAGGGCGTCGTCGCGCACGCCCCGAAAGAAGTCCTTCTGGGGAACCGCCGTCCATGCACCGATTACCCGTTCACCCGCGTCAGACAGGAAGCCTCATGTCCACTACCGCCTCGAATCACGACAATCCGCTCCTCGATTTCTCCGACCTGCCGCGCTTTGGCCAAATCCGCCCCGAACACGTCACGCCCGCCCTCGATGTACTGCTCGCCGATGCGGCCGCCGCCGTCGAGCGCGCCGCCCAGCCGATCACGCCCGCGTCGTGGGCCGACGTGGTCGAGCCGGTCGAGCGCGCCACCGAGCCGCTGTCGCGCGCCTGGAGCGTGGTCGGCCATCTGAACGCCGTCGCCGATACGCCCGAGCTGCGCGCCGTGTACGGCGAGAATCTGCCGCGCGTCACCGAGTTCTGGTCGAGCGTCGGACAGAATCTCGCGCTCTATGAGAAGTACAAGGCGCTGCATGCCAGTAGCGACTTCGCTTCGCTGACCGGCGAGCGCAAGAAGATCCTCGGCAATGCGCTGCGCGATTTCCGCCTGTCCGGCGCGGAATTGCCGGAACACCAGAAGCCGCATTTCGCCGAATTGCAGGAACGCCAGGCGGCGCTGTCCAAAGCGTTTTCGGATCACGTGCTCGACGCAACCAACGCCTATGCGTATATCGTCGAAGCCGGCAATGAAGCGCAACTGGCCGGCCTGCCCGAAGACGTGGTCGAAGCCGCCAGGGAAGCGGCCGAGCGCGAAGGCAAAACCGGCTACAAATTCACGCTGCACTTCCCGTCGTATTTCCCGGTGATGCAGTACTCGGAAAATCGTCCGATGCGCGAAGCAATGTATCGCGCCTATGTGACGCGCGCCTCGGAACTCGGCCCGCAATACGGCAATGGCAAGCCCGAATGGGACAACACCGCGGTGCTCGCCGAGCAGTTGAAACTGCGCGCCGAAGAAGCGCAGATGCTCGGCTACAACAACTTCGCCGAAGTCTCGCTCGCGCCGAAAATGGCGGAGTCGCCCGCCCAGGTCATGAGCTTTCTGGAAGACCTCGCCACGCGAGCGCGTCCGCACGCCGAACAGGACTGGAAAGAACTGCGCGAATTCGCCGCGAACGAGCTTGGCATGGGCGAGCTGCAACCGTGGGACATGACGTTTGCCGCGGAGCGTCTGCGGCAGAAGCGCTATTCGTTCTCCGAGAACGAGGTCAAACAGTACTTTCCGGAAGACGCCGTCTTCAAGGGTTTGTTCAAGGTCACTGAAACGCTGTTCGGCGTGCGTATCCGTCGCGACGAAGCGGCCGTGTGGCATCCGGACGTGCGCTTTTTCCGCGTCGAGAATCAGGACGGCGGCCTCGTCGCACAGTTCTATCTCGATCTCTATGCGCGCGAAGGCAAACGCGGCGGCGCCTGGATGGACGACGCGCGCGGCCGTCACAAGCATACGCACGGCAGCGTGCAAACGCCGGTCGCGTATCTGACCTGCAACTTCTCGGCGCCGGTCGGCGGCAAGCCCGCCTGCTTTACGCACGACGAAGTCATCACGCTGTTCCACGAGTTCGGCCACGGCTTGCACCACATGCTCACGCGCGTCGACGAACTGGGCGTGTCGGGCATCAACGGCGTCGAATGGGACGCGGTCGAACTGCCGTCGCAATTCATGGAGAACTTCTGCTGGGAGTGGGACGTGCTGAGCGACATGACCTCGCACGTCGAAACGGCGAGGCCCTTGCCGCGCGAACTGTTCGACAAGATGCTCGCCGCGAAGAACTTCCAGAGCGGTCTGGGCACGCTGCGCCAGATCGTGTTCTCGATGTTCGACATGCAACTGCATACGGGCTTCGACGCATCCGGCACGAAGAACGCCACCGAACTCGCGAGCGAAATCAACGAGCGCTTCCACGTCGTGCCGCAAGCACCGTTCTCGCGTTGGCCGAACACGTTCAGCCATATTTTCGCGGGCGGCTATGCGGCGGGTTACTACAGCTACAAGTGGGCTGAAGTGCTGTCCGCCGACGCCTACGCGGCATTCGAAGAAGCGGCGCAGGCGGCGAGCGGCAGCGTGCTCGATCAGGCGACCGGCATGCGTTATCGCACGGAGATTCTGGAGGTGGGCGGCAGCCGTCCTGCAATGGAATCGTTCAAGGCATTCCGCGGCCGCGAGCCGAACATCGACGCCTTGCTGCGGCACAACGGCATGACGCCGGGCGTCGCGCCTTGATGAGTTGAGGTTGATACACGCGTCGGCGCCTTGCTCGGGCCGATGAAAGCCGGTGACCTGCTTGACGCAGGCACCGGCTTTTTCATTTGAGCGCCGAACGCGCGACTAGGCGCGATGCAGTTTGAAATCCACCTCAGACGGCCGCCCTTCGAGCGACAGCGCCGCGCGCGCCGCCGGCGCGCGGCTCACTACCTTGCCGCGGCTCACCACCGCGAGGCGCGCGGCGCGCAGGCGGATCGCTTCGACCGGATTGCGCGCGTCGAGCAGCACGAGATTGGCCGCGCAGCCCGGCGCGATGCCGTAGCCTTCCAGACCGAGAATGCGCGCGGGGTTCACCGTCACCGCGTCGAAGCAGGCGCGCATGCCCTCGACACCCGTCATCTGCGCCACATGCAGGCCCATGTGCGCCACTTCGAGCATGTCGCCCGAGCCGAGGCTGTACCATGGGTCCATCACGCAATCGTGGCCGAACGCGACGTTGATGCCCGCCGCCATCATCTCCGGCACGCGCGTCATGCCGCGCCGTTTCGGATAAGTGTCGCTGCGGCCTTGCAGCGTGATGTTGATCAGCGGATTCGCAATCGCCGCGACGCCCGCCTCGCGCATCAGCGGCAGGAGCTTGCTGACGTAGTAGTTGTCCATGGAATGCATCGAGGTCAGATGCGAACCGGTCACGCGCCCCTGCAAGCCGAGCCGATGCGTTTCGGCCGCGAGCGTCTCGATGTGGCGCGACATCGGATCGTCCGATTCATCGCAATGCATGTCCACGCGCAAGCCCTGCTCCGCCGCGTATTCGCACAGCAAACGCACGGACTGCGCGCCGTCGGCCATGGTGCGCTCGAAATGCGGAATGCCGCCCACCACATCCACGCCCATCGCGATCGACCGCTTGAGGTTCTCGAAAGCGCCCGCGCTGCGCAACACGCCGTCTTGCGGAAACGCCACCAGTTGCAGGTCGAGATACGGCGCGACACGGCGTTTCACTTCGACCAATGCTTCGACGGCGAGCAGGCGCGGATCGCACACATCCACATGGCTGCGGATCGCCAGCAGCCCGCGCGCCACGGCCCAGTCGCAATACTGCAGCGCGCGCTCGATCAGTGCCTCCTGTGTCAGGTCCGGCTTCAGTTCGCCCCATAGCGCGATGCCCTCCAGCAGCGTGCCCGACGCGTTCACGCGCGGCAAACCATAAGAGAGCGTCGCGTCCATATGGAAATGCGGGTCGACGAACGGCGGCGTGACGAGCGAGCCCGCGGCATCGATTTCTTCACGCGCATTGGCGGCCAGATTCGGTTCGACGGCGACGATGCGGCCCGCTTCGATGCCGATGTCGACCGGCACGTCTCGCTGCGGCGCGGCGCCTTGCGGCAGCATCGCGCGGCGGATGATCAGATCCATATATCGCTCCCTTTGACCCTTCCTGATTGATCAGGATTCTATCGGCGTCAGAAAGCGCGTGGCGACGTTTTTATGCGGCGCCGTTGCGTCCGCCCGTACCGGCGAGCGACGCGCGATCCGTACCGGCTACGGGTCCCGCCTCCCGCCTATACTCGCCTGACAGACGGTCGATGCCACGCCGTCATCCACTCATGGAGCAGGTACATGAAGACCATCGGCGTGATCGGCGGAATGAGCTGGGAATCGTCCACCGAGTATTACAGGCTTCTGAACCGCTACGCGAAGGCGCGTCTCGGCGGCCACCACAACGCCCGCAGCCTGATGCTCACCGTCGACTTCGCGCCGGTCGAAGCGCTGCAGCGCGCGGGCGACTGGGACGCGCTCGGCCGGCAGATGGCCGACGCCGCGCGCCAACTCGAACGGGGCGGCGCCGATCTGGTGATGCTTGCGACCAATACGATGCATCGCGTGTATGAATCGATCGAAGCGGCGATCGAGGCGCCGTTCCTGCATATCGCCGACCCGACCGGCAGCGCGTTGCGCGCGGCAGGCGTGGAACGAGTGGGCTTGCTCGGCACGCGCTATACGATGGAGCAGACTTTTTACACGGCACGCCTCGACGAGCGCTACGGCCTCACAACGCTGGTTCCCGACGCAGCCGAACGCGCGGACGTGCACCGCATCATCTACGACGAGTTGTGCCACGGCCATGTGAACGACGCCTCGCGCGCGGTGTATCAACGTGTGATCGAAGCGCTGGCCGCGCGTGGCGCGCAGGCTGTGATTCTCGGCTGCACGGAAATCACGTTGCTGATCAAGCCGGAAGATTCGGTGCTGCCGGTGTTCGACACGACCGCGTTGCATGCGCAGGCGGCGGTGGAGTGGGCGATTGGAGTGGAGTGAGCGCGGATGGGCGGGTAAGCTGGAACGCCCGGGGAGCGTGGCAGCTATCGCGAGAAGATTGTTTTGAGACGGAGTCTGCGGCACATTGGAAAACGGACGCGCGAATTATGCTGCTATTCATTTTATCCAATTGATCGAACGATTCCGAACTACATCAATGTCCAGCCAGAACGCTCACCTACATCGCCCCATCAAGACCGCAAAGCATGCATGGCGTGAAAAATCATCCAGCGTTGCCCCCCCGGCGTTCAAAGCGCATTAAAAGAGGCCATGCGTGCTGAATCCGTTTCGGACGCGGATTTCAACGATCTCCTGTGGATCATGGCGCAAGAATCGGCGGGCATCGACGGCACGCGGCCTGTTTCGACTACTGCGGGCGCAGTAGGGCCTGAATCCACGCGGGGAAGCATCCTTTGGTGATGCGAAGGAAGAATGTCAGGGCGGCATACGCTACATCTATGGCCGTTACCGCTCTGCCCATTCCGGCAGGTCATTCTGGCAGTACCCGCCACTGGTATTAAACAATGCGTCTAACCCACGTCCGGTTTGCGGCCTTAATACTCGCTGCGCTATCCAGTTTGAGCCATGCGGAGCCACTTCCCAAGTTTGAGAATTGTTCCGTACCGGTTGAATCAAAACATGCCACGGTCCCGCGCCTGAAGTTTGCCGATGCCCCAGCGCGGAAATACAGGACCGTGATTCGTGATGCAGCCAGTCAGCGGGTCAACTTTGCTGGACACTATGTCCTTGCGACCTGGGGTTGCGGGTCCGGCTGCGTTACGGCGGCGGCAATCGACTCGAAATCAGGTCGGGTCAGCTCACTGCCATTCACGGTTTCCAACTGGCCGATGGACGTCACCGCGCCGCTTTCCTACCGCACGAATAGTTGCCTTCTTGTTGTGCGCGGCAGCCGTAACGAAAGCACCGACCGCGGAACTTACTACTACGCGTTTGATGGCAAGGCGTTCACGCTGCTCAAGAGTAAAAACGAGGCCAGGCAGTAGTCCAGATTGCGACGATGCTGGGCGCACAAGTTAAAAAGCCCGCGTGGCTTGTGCCAGCGGGCTTTCAACAATGCTTGGTTGCGGGGGTAGGATTTGAACCTACGACCTTCGGGTTATGAGCCCGACGAGCTGCCAGACTGCTCCACCCCGCGTCAGAGAAAACGGATTGTATAGAGATGTTCGCAAGACGTCAAACAAACGCACGAATTATTTCGCGTTCGTGACGCGACTCAAAGATCCTGGACTGTCGCGCCGTCCACCTTGCCGTCGATGATATCCGCGCCGTACTGGCTCGCGCTGCGTTTAGCCACGCCGAAATCGGAGAACGTTGACGGCAGCACGAGACGAAACACGCGGCTCGCCGTCGAGCCGCTGATCGCGCCGGGCCGGCAAACCCGCACCGCGACGTCGTAACCTTCGGCGTGACGCTTGTGGCCGTCGAATTTGTCGAACGTCCGCGAAAACACCAGCGGGTGCACTTCGAAGTCCTTATAAAGCGCTGGGTAAAGTTCAGCCATAATGCCTCTCCGATGCGCAAGAATGCGAGTGTGTGTGATCCCACTATACGCCGCAGCGGGACGGCATCATCCTTTTATTTTCACTGCCCCGACGGGGCCATTTTCACGCCCCCCTCTTCCTCGCGATAAGATGCGGGACTATCGGAATCACGCAAGCTTGTGAGAATGTCATGAAAATCGCCACCTGGAACGTCAACTCCCTCAAAGTCCGCCAGCAACATGTGATCGACTGGCTCGAAACCAGCGGCACCGACGTGCTCTGCCTCCAGGAACTCAAGCTGCCCGACGAAAAATTCCCGCGAACCGAACTCGCGGAGAAAGGCTACCGCAGCTGGTTCGCTGGCCAGAAAACGTATAACGGCGTCGGCATTCTGGTGCGCGACGGCCTGAGCGTCGATGAAAGCAGCATCGTGCGCAACATTCCTGGGTTCGAGGATCCGCAGCAACGTGTGATTGCGGCGACTATCGAAGGCACGCGCGTTATCTCCGCCTATTTCCCGAACGGCCAGGCGCCGGGCACCGACAAGTTCGCGTACAAGCTACGCTGGCTCGCCGCACTGCACGACTGGATCGCGAGCGAGATGGCGTTGCATCCCAAGCTCGCGCTGCTTGGCGACTACAACATCGCGCCGGAAGATCGCGACGTGCACGATCCGAAAGCATGGGAAGGCCAGAACCTGGTGTCGCCCGAAGAACGCGCGGAGTTCGTGCGGCTGATCGAGCTCGGCCTCGTCGATGCGTTCCGTCGGTTCGAGCAGCCTGAGAAACTCTACTCGTGGTGGGACTACCGGATGATGGCGTTCCGCCGCAACGCGGGGCTGCGTATCGATCACATTCTGCTGTCGAAGGCGTTGGCCGAGGTGTGCTCGTCGTGCGACATCGACAAGGTGCCGCGCAAGTGGGATCAGCCGTCGGACCATGCGCCGGTGGTCGCGCAGCTCGGCTAACCGCCGACGGGTGGAACCTCACGCGCCGAACCGTTGCGCCGCTGGGCGGCGCCCAGGCAAGACCAGAGGAACTCGATCACGAGCGCGTCCTGCTCCGCCATTTGCAGCCCATCCGCGGCGCCGTGGCCGCCCTGCGTGTCCTCGAAATACCAGACCTCGTCAACGCCGAGCGCTTGCATGCGCGCGGCCATCTTGCGCGCATGGCCGGGGTGCACGCGGTCGTCGCCGGTGGATGTCATGAGCAACACGGGCGGGTACGCGCGATCAGCCGACACCCGATGGTAGGGCGAATATGCGGCCAGCACCCTCGCGTCCTCGGGGACGTCCGGATCACCATATTCTTCGAGCCATGACGCCCCGGCGTGCAGAAGATGGTAGCGACTCATGTCCAGAAGCGGCACCTGGCTGACCACCGCGCCGAACAGTTCGGGCCGTTGCACCATGCACGCCGCCACCAGTAAGCCACCGTTGCTTGCGCCCTGAATGCCCAATTGCGCGGGCGTCGTCACCCCCGAGGTAACGAGCGCCTGTGCGACCGCGATGAAATCGTCGAAAGCGCGCTGGCGATTCGGACCGACCGCCGCAGTGTGCCAGGCAGGTCCGAATTCCCCGCCGCCACGAATATTCGCGACCACGTAGACACCGCCCGCCTCCAACCATCCAACGCCGGTCCCGCCCAGGTAAGCCGGCGTCAGCGGGATCGCGAAGCCGCCATAGCCGCTCAGCAGACACGGCCGTGCCTGCTGTCCGGGCTCGCGCGGCCCGATCAGGGTGTAGGGCACTCGGGTGCCGTCTGCCGACACCGCGTGAGCGCGCGTCACGGCGAAAGGCGCGGCATCGAAATTGGCGGGGAATCGGTCAATCAATTCCCACTGCGTGAGATCGTCCTGCATCAAATCGACAATCCAGCAGCAGCCGGGTTGAAGATAGTCCTCCACGCTGACATACGCCTCGTCGCCCATGGTCGGCTCGATCGGTGCAACACCGACCTGCACGTTCTCCTGCGATGGAAACTCGCGCGCAACCCACTGCCAGCTTGCAGCGTCCGACCGTTTCGCCTGCCACAGAACGGTATGCTGTCGAACGTCGTCGAGATACGAGACGATCAGCACGTGCCGCGTGAACGCGTAGTCGCAGCCCGAAGTTGTCGGCGTGGGCACGAAAAGCGGCGCGCAATCGCGCTCGCCGCGCAAAAACGCTGCCTCGCGAATGGCCAGCAATGCACCGCCGGCATAGACCACCCCGCCGCAGTTCCAGGCAAGGCGCGGTTGCAGCAGCAGCCATCCGCCCCACGCGCCGATTGCAACGTGCGCAGGCACTTCAAAGCGCTGCCATTGCCGCGAATCGTCAAGATAGTAGGTATCCGAATCAAACGAATCGACGCAGACGGATAGCGCGTGGCGCCGGTCGATGGGATCGAAAAGCGCGCCCACCGAAACATCGTCGAATTCAGCGCGGAACACGACCGGCGCGTGCGTTACCGGTGTGCCGCGCGACCAGCGCCGCACTTCGCGCGGGTAGCCGGAACGCGTCACACTCGTGGCGCCGTTGTCCCAACCGAGATAGACGGTGTCACGGTCAATCCACGAGATCGAATGTTTGCCCGGTTCGGGAAGCGCAAATCCATCGTCGACGAAACGAAGTGTCAGGAGATCGAACTCGCGCACGCCGATTGCATCCGAACCGCCGGACGACAGGCAAATCAGCGCCCGGTCGCCATCCGGATAGAGAATTTGCTGATCGACGCACACCCATGGCGTCTGCTCGTCCTCGCCGAGCCGGTCGAAGTCTATCAATGTCTGCCAGACGGGTTGACCGGCACGCCAACTCGCCCACGACGCGCGGCGCCAGATCCCTCGGGGAGTCGCTTCGTCCTGCCGGAAATCGTACGCCCAATCCCGCCAACGCGCGGGAATGACCGGGCGATCGTTACGCAGGTAGATGGAAGCTAGCCGGTTCCTGAGCGAGTCATAGCGCGCCCCGCTCCCCCATGCCGCGAGCGTTCGCGCGTTCTGCCGCTCCACCCATCCGAGCACCGCCGGATCGTCGAGCGCTTCGAGTGCGAGGAAGGTATCGGGGGAAAGCGGCCAAAAAAACGGCCTGGAAAACGACGTCGGCATAACGGCTCCTTCAACAGAAAGGACAACCGATTATGACGCTCGCTGCGCATGCAGCCTCATTAAGGCGACATCGTGCCGCACCATGCGCGCGAGACGCGCAAGGTGCGGCACATCAAGGGGATCTGGATAAACAGGTTTGCCGATCCGGCAGTCCCATCAAGGCTCGAGATTCAGTTCCTGAATCTTGCGCGTTATCGTGTTGCGGCCGATACCGAGACGCTCCGCCGCTTCCACCTTGCGGCCGCGCGTGAAGTCGAGCGCTTCGCGAATCACCGCCGCTTCGAACCGGCGCGCGAGTTCGTCCATGACGTCAGCCGCGTTCTCGCGCAACATGCGAGCGACTTCGGTGCGCAAGCCGCCTTCCCACGCGCTGACGGCATTCGCGACCGGCAAGCCGCCCACGGCGGCCGAATGCGCCACGGCGCTCGCGCCGTTGACCGACGCGCCGCCGGCGAGGCCCGCATCTGCCGTGCCGATCGCGCCGCCACCGCCGGGCAGATCGGTCACGCCGGCTTGCGCGGGTCCGAGGTCGGGCGGCAAGTCCTTGATCTCGATGGTCTGCGCGGGCGCCATCACCGTCAGCCAGTTGGCGAGATTCTCCAACTGACGCACGTTGCCCGGAAACGGCAGCGACGCGAGATAGGCCAGCGCCTCTTCGGACACGCGCTTCGGCTCGACGCCGAGATCGCGCGCGCTCTTTTGCAGGAAGTGGCGCGTGAGCAGCGGAATGTCTTCGCTGCGCTCGCGCAGGGCCGGCAAACGCAGGCGAATCACATTGAGGCGGTGATACAGGTCTTCACGGAACAGGCCCTGGCGGACGCGCGATTCGAGATTCTGGTGCGTCGCCGCGATCACGCGCACATTGGCGCGCAACGGGTTGTGGCCGCCGACGCGATAAAACTGCCCGTCCGACAGCACGCGCAACAAGCGCGTCTGCAAATCGAACGGCATGTCACCGATTTCGTCGAGAAACAGCGTGCCGTTCTCGGCCTGCTCGAAGCGGCCCTGGCGCATGGCCTGCGCGCCGGTGAAGGCACCCCGCTCGTGGCCGAACAATTCGGATTCCAACAGATCTTTGGGAATTGCCGCGGTGTTCAGCGCGATGAAGGGACCGTTCGCGCGTGGGCTATGTCGGTGCAACGCACGCGCGACCAGTTCCTTCCCGGTGCCTGATTCGCCGGTAATGAGCACGGTTGCCGCGGAATGGGACAGGCGGCCGATCGCGCGGAACATGTCCTGCATGGCCGGCGCCTGGCCGAGCATTTCCGGTGTTTCGGTGACGCGCTCGTCCCACGTCTGTTCGCCGCGCATGCTTTCGTCCACCGCGCGGCGAATCAGCTCGACCGCCTTGTCGACGTCGAACGGCTTGGCGAGGTATTCGAACGCGCCGCCCTGGAATGCGGCGACCGCGCTATCCAGGTCCGAGAACGCCGTCATGATGATGACGGGCAAGCCCGGCACCTTGTCACGCACGGTTTGCAGCAATTCGAGGCCGGAGCCGCCAGGCATCCTGATGTCGGACACCAGCACCTGTGGGCTGTCATGGTCGAGCGCGGCCGATGCCTCACGCACATTCGCGAAGCTGCGGGTCGCGAAGTTTTCGCGGGCCAGTGCTTTTTCGAGCACCCAGCGAATCGATTGATCGTCGTCTACTATCCAGATCGGCTTCATATAGGTCGTTCAGAAGTCTTGAGAGGAAAAACGCCCCCTAACCTGTCGCTTCGCGCCAGGCCCCCCGAGGGGGGGTGAGAAACACCGGGACAGCCCGGCGTTTTCCCACCAGGGGTGTTAGCAGTCGAGCGGCAGCAGAATCTGAAACTCGGTGTGGCCCGGGCGGCTATCCACTTCGATCAGACCGTCGTGCTGTTGCACGAAAGTCTGCGCGAGCGTCAGGCCGAGACCGCTACCGTCCTCACGCCCCGATACGAGCGGATAGAAAATGCGGTCACGGATTTCTTCGGGGATGCCTGGGCCGTTGTCAGTGATATGCAAGTCCAGTGCCAGCTTACATAAACGTTTCGACACGGTGATCTTGCGGGCAATACGGGTGCGCAATTCGATCCGCGCATCGCCTTGCGAAATACGTTCGCGCAGCGCTTCGGCCGCGTTGCGCACGATGTTCAGGAGCGCCTGGATCAGTTGCTCCTTGTCGCCGCGCAGGTCGGGCACGCTCACGTCGTAATCGCGCTCGATGGTGAGGCCGCGCGGAAACTCCGCGAGAATCACCTGGCGTACGCGTTCACACACCTCGTGAATATTCACGTCGCCGACGATATGCGGATGGCGGTGCGGCTCCAGAAGACGGTCGACCAGCGTTTGCAGCCGGTCCGATTCCTTGATGATGACCTGCGTGTACTCGCGCAATTCGTCGCGCTGACGCTCGCCGAGTTCGAACTCGAGCAGTTGCGCCGCGCCGCGAATCCCGCCGAGCGGGTTCTTGATCTCATGCGCGAGATTGCGGATCAGTTGCTTGTTGACCGCCGTGAGGTCGTTGATGCGCTCCTCGCGGTCGGTGCGCAGATGCCGCTCGTTCTCGAACAGTTCGAGCAGCACGTAGTCTTGCGCGCCTTCCAGGAAACCGACGATCGCATGCACATGCAGCGGCTCGTGGCCCGGACGCTCGAGCACGGCGTCCAGATGTGTCGCGTGAAAACGATGGGCGGCGATCGCGGAAATGGTCGCGACCAGTTCGTCGGCATTCGAGAAGATGTCCGGCCACGCCATCTGCGTGAGTTGCCGGCGCGAAAGATCCAGCATCGATTCCGCCGACGGATTCGCAAACGCGACGCGCAGCGTGCGCTTTTCGAGCACCAGCACGACCGTCGGCAACGCCTCGAAGCCCGGCAGCAAACCGGAGCTGACGAGTTGCGCGTCGTCCGAGAGCGTCTGCTCGTGCCCTTTCCTTGCCTTGATCAGATTCTTTAGAACCATCTTGCAGTCTGGCCGATAGGAGATGGTGATAAATCAGGTAGTCCGCTTGTTGCCTTGCTCAATACCCATACAACGCCCGTACGCCGCAAACGTTGTGTTCGGCCTAACAAAAAAGGGACGGCGCCGCCGTCCCTTCGTGACCGATCGCGAGCGTCGGGCAAAGCGCTTCGCCGCGTGAAGGGCGAAGCGCCATTGCCGCTTACAGCGAGTAGTACATTTCGAATTCGATCGGGTGCACCGACTGACGATAGCGTTGCAGCTCGCCCGTCTTCAGTTCGATGTACGCGTCGAGCATCGAATCCGTGAACACGCCACCGCGCGTCAGGAATTCGCGGTCCGCGTCCAGCGCGTCCAGAGCCTGGTCGAGGCCGGCGCACACGGTCGGGATCTTTGCATCCTCTTCCGGCGGCAGGTCGTACAGATTCTTGTCGGCGGCTTCGCCCGGGTGAATCTTGTTCTGCACGCCGTCCAGACCCGCCATCATCAGCGCGGAGAAGCACAGGTACGGATTCGCCATCGGATCCGGGAAGCGCGTTTCGATACGGCGGCCCTTCGGATTCGACACGTGCGGAATACGGATCGATGCCGAACGGTTGCGAGCCGAGTAAGCCAGCTTGACCGGTGCTTCGAAGTGCGGCACAAGGCGCTTGTACGAGTTCGTCGACGGGTTCGTGATCGCGTTCAGCGCGCGAGCATGCTTGATGATGCCGCCGATGTAGAACAGCGCGAATTCCGACAGACCTGCGTAACCGTTGCCTGCGAACAGGTTCGTGCCGTCCTTCCAGATCGACTGGTGAACGTGCATGCCCGAACCGTTATCGCCGACCACCGGCTTCGGCATGAACGTTGCCGTCTTGCCGTACGTGTGCGCGACGTTGTGGATGATGTACTTCATCTGCTGCAGCCAGTCGGCGCGTTGCACCAGCGTCGAGAACTTCGTGCCGATTTCGTTCTGGCCCTGGCCCGCGACTTCGTGGTGGTGCACTTCGACCGGAATGCCGATCTGTTCGAGCAGCAGACACATTTCCGAACGGATGTCCTGGAACGTGTCGACCGGAGCGACCGGGAAATAGCCGCCCTTCGTGCCCGGACGGTGGCCGGTGTTGCCGCCTTCGAAGTCCATCGACGACGACCACGGTGCTTCTTCCGAACCGATCTTGACGAACGTGCCCGACTGATCCGTGCCCCACTTGATCGAGTCGAAAATGAAGAATTCGGGTTCCGGACCGAAGAATGCCGTGTCGCCGAGGCCCGTGCTCTTCAGATACGCTTCAGCGCGCTTTGCCAGCGAGCGCGGGTCGCGCTCATAGCCCTTGCCGTCCGCCGGTTCGACGACGTCGCAGGTCAGCACGAGGGTCGATTCTTCGTAGAACGGGTCGATGAAGGCCGTGTTCGCGTCCGGGACCAGCAACATGTCCGATGCTTCGATGCCTTTCCAGCCGGCAATCGACGAACCGTCAAACGCATGGCCGCTTTCGAACTTGTCTTCATCGAATGCCGACACCGGCACCGAAACGTGTTGCTCCTTGCCGCGCGTGTCGGTGAAACGGAAGTCGACAAACTTGACGTCTTCGTCTTTGACGAGTTGAACGACGTCGGCCACGGATTTACTCATAACCTATCTCCTGATTAACGAATTCGGCGGATTCAGCCGCCGCCCAATCTAGCTGACCCGTCCCGGCGCGTCCACCCCTCAATGGTCGGGGATGAATATAAAACTTTGCTCGGACAAATCGATTGGCACCAATAAAGCAGCATCTGTGCCACGTATGCGCCAACCCGGCGCAAAACGACGCCACGCGCGCGTTTGCGGGGAATGGGCGCACCGAACGGCATGCAGCCCCCCAATCTTCACGGCCGTTTACGCACCACAATTGTGCGCGCGGCAGATCAACAACAGCCGGCACTTCTATTTTGGTGCATGCGCAAAAATTTGCACCATATTTGCGCGCGACTGCGGACGCGATGTTTGCCCGAGCGCCGCCGTTCGAGCCGCGGATATGCGGCCTTCGCCGCGCGCTAGAATGTTCATTTAGTCCGAAGGAGATTTGCGCTCATGAGCTCGCTCGAACAGTTGTACGCAGCCGCGGACAAGCGCCGCACCGAGAACCAGTTGCCGTACGCCGGCGCGGTGTCACCGGCCGAAGCATTCGAACTGTTGCAACTCGATCCGCGCACCCGCCTCGTCGACGTGCGGACCCGCGCCGAACTCGATTGGGTCGGCCGGCCGGTGATCGGCGACGGACAATACGCGCACGTCGAATGGACGCGCTATCCGGGCGCGGTGCCGAATCAGGAATTCCTTCAGCAATTGAGCCAGGTCGCCACGCCCGATACACCGGTGCTGTTTCTGTGCCGCAGCGCCGCGCGCTCCAAGCTTGCCGCGATTGCCGCCACCCAGGCCGGCTTCAACAAGGCGTACGACCTGCTGGAAGGATTCGAAGGCGACAAGGACGGCCAGGGGCATCGGAAGACGGTGTCGGGCTGGTGCTTTCGCGGGTTGCCGTGGATCGGCGCGTAAGTGCGGCGCCTGACGGGTTGATTGCGGCCTCGCCGTTGGCTGGCCGTTGGCTTGCTGTTGCCTCGCCGTTGCCTCGCCGTTGCCTCGCCGTTTGCCTCGCTGTTGCCTGGACGGCTTCCCTGAACGTTCCCCGAACGCTGCCTGTTGCCCCACAACGCGCCGAGGCCGGTTCAAAAGCGTCCTGACGAGCCTCGCGCGTGAGGACAGGCCCATCGTCCGCGCCGAATGTGGCGGGCCGATGATGCGCTCAAGGCGCGCGCGGTTCGACAACAATCGCAATGAAAAACGGGCGCCGCAGCGCCCGATCGACTCGAAAGGTACGCCGCGCGGATCAGGCGCGCGGTTTCGCCGCCGCGGCCGCCGCCTCGGGCTCGACGATATCGCCGCCCAGCAGATGCACTCCTTCGCGCAGTTTGACGAAGGCCGCCGCCACCGCCTCGGGCTCGCCCTTCACGCCCAGGTCGATGTGATGGCGCGCGTACACCCCGCCGCGTTCCGCGTCGCCCACGCTCGGCAGGCTGAAGACCCGCACGCCCGGAAAGTCGTGTTCGATCTTTTCCATTAGCGGCGTGAGGCGCGACTCCGGCAACTCGAACACCAGTAGCGACTTCTCCGCGTGCGGCATGGCGTGATGCAGATGCGCGTATTGCGTATCCAGCACCCACTCGATCATCGGCCACGCCATGACCGGGAAGCCCGGCACGAAGTGATGCTGCCGGATCGAAAAACCCGGAATCTTGTTGTAGCCGTTCGGAATGATCGACGCGCCTTGCGGGAAGGTCCCCATATTCAGCCGATGCCGGTTCTCCGGCGACTCCAGATCGAGCGGCGTCGCCGGGTTCGCCGGGTGCATCTCGCGGATGCGCTCCTGGATCAGCTTCGCGGCCTCCGGGTGCAGTTCGAGCGGCACGCCGAGCGCGGCCGCCGCGCATTGGCGCGTGTGGTCGTCCGGCGTGGCGCCGATGCCGCCCGTGGAGAACACGATGTCGCCCGAGGCGAACGTACGCCGCAGCGTCGCCGTGATGCGCTCGGGGTCGTCGCCGATGTACTCCGCCCAGCCGAGCGACAGTCCGCGCGCGCCGAGCAATTCGATGACCTTCGGCAGATGCTTGTCGATACGCCTGCCCGACAGGATTTCATCGCCGATGATGATGACGCCAAATGCCATTGCCGCCTCTTTCGCTTAGTCAGTATTTCATCAGTAGGAAACCGGCGCCGTGTGCCGCACGCCGCCGTGCTCTTCCGCGCGCATGCGTTGCAGCGCGCGCAAACAGTAGTAGCCGAACCATAGCGCCGAGAACACGAGGATGAACGCATAGATCCAGATCGTCACGGCCGTGATCACGGGGAACAGCACGATCAGCCAGACCGACGACGCCCACAGCAGCGTAGGCAGCGATCCCAGCAAGCCGCTTGCAATGCCGATCAACAGCAGCGGCAGGCGGAAACGCCGCACCAGCGCACGCCGCTCGTCACGCGTGGCATGCAGCGCGAGCGCGTCGTAGCTCATCACGCGATACGTGAGCCACCCCCACAGCAGCGGCGGAATCAGCGCGAAGAACGGCGGCACGAGCCAGAGCGGCAGCGTGACGATCAGCAGCATCAGACAGACCAGCGTGGTCCACAACGCCTGAGCGAGGCTACCGTACCACGTTCCGCCGTGGCGCATTTCCAGGCTCGGGAACTGGCGGGCGGACAGGAAGCGGATGACGGCGGGCATCGACAGCGTGGCGATCAGCAGCAGCACCGTGACGACGATCAGCGGAATCGCCATCGCGATCACGATAAACGGCGCGATCGCCGTGTGCAGCGCCGAAAAACCGAGCCAGTCGAACAGATGATAAAGCGTCACCGTGAACGACCAGCCTTCGAGCCAGGCGCGGGTCGCACCGATCAGCGTCTGCCAGGAAAACCACAAGATCACGCCCCACCCGACCGTTGCCGCGAGAAACGGCATGAAGGTCAGCCAGAGCATGCGCGGGTGGAGCGCGCTTGCGAGCGCGCGCCCAAACGAGCGCAACAGATCATTCATGCGAGCCAGTGCCGGTGAACGAAACGATTGGAATAGGAGAAACGCGCGACGAGCCAGCCAGCCGGCCCGCCGCCCGTCCCAAAAGGGGACTTTGCCGCGGGGCGCCCCCAAGGGGACGTCCTGCGGGGCGTGCGCAAACGTGAACAGGATAAACCACGTGACGCGCCGCCGGGGAAACCGGCGACGCGGGAGAATGCGCGCTCAAACGGCGGCGGCGTCGTTACTTTCGGTGCGGCGCTTCGGCGAAAGACGGCCGGCGATGCGCACGAAGGCGAGCCAGTGCTGCGCCCAGAAACCGTCGCCGTAACGGCGGCCTTCGAGTTGATCGCTGATGCCGGTCGGCTCCATCTCGCGGCTCCAGGACACGCTGCGAAACAGCATGTCCCACCACGGAAACAGCACGCCGAAGTTGCAACCGTACTTCAAACCTTCGTGGCCGTAGCCGATCGCATGGTGACGGCGATGGAAGGTCGGACTCACCAGCAGGCGCTCGCCGAGCCAGCCGAAATACAGACGGATGTTCGCGTGCTGGACGCTCTGCGCGAGATTCGTGATCGCCACCAGCACGACGAACTGCGACGGCGGCACGCCGATCACCAACGCGATCACCGCGAAGAAAGAGGCTTGCAGCAGACCGTCGAGCAGATGGTTACGGTCGTCGGACCACAGCGACATCTGCTGCTGGCTGTGGTGCACCGCGTGCAGTTCCCACCACACGCCGATCCGGTGTTCCCAGCGGTGATACCAGTACCCGGCGAAGTCGAGCACGAGCAGATACATCACGAACGTGACGAGCGGCTGTGTGGTCACGCCCGGCCACAAATTGTCGAACTCGATATTCGAGATATTGCGCAGCCGCAGCCACGCCTGCACGTTGTCGAAGAACGGCTGCAGCGCGAAGAAAAAGAACAGGTTGAGAATGCCGAGCTTGGCGATCCACGTGTAGATCACGTCGACGCGCACCGCCTTGCGGTTCGACCACTGCTCGACCGGACGCAGCGCTTCGAGCGGACGCAGGATCGCGTACATGGCCAGCACTTCGAAGACGCCCACGATCACCCAATACAGGCTGTCGTAGGTGTCTTCGTCGTAATCCATCAGGTTAAAGCGGAACAGCAGCGGCTGCACCACGTCGACGTACAGCAACGTCTGCACGGCCGAAACGAAGCTGTCGAGCGAAGAAAAAATCAGATGGAACATGGTGCTGGCCTGTTACTTCATCCGTGACGGTTCGCCTGGTGCAGCATGAGCCCTTCCATCAGGCGCCGTTCGGCGCCGTGACCGGCGCGCGATTGAAGAAATAGATGCCGTGCGGCGAGCGGCCCACGGCAATCGTCTGGATCAGCTTACGCGTTGTCAGGTCGATGATGCCGACGTGCTTGGCGAAGCGGAAGGTAACCCACAGATAGCGTTTGTCGGCGGAAAGTTCCATGTCGTCGGGTCCGGGCATCAAACCGGTGATGTCGCCGACGTTGGTGAGCGAGTCCTCGTCGATGATGCTGATGGTGCTCGCCACCCGGTTCGACACCGCCACGTGCTTGCCGTCAGCCAGCGAGCGGAAGTTATGCGCGCCGTTGCCCGTGTGGATGGTCTTGACGATCTTCTGGTTGCGCCAGTCGACCACCGCGACGTAATCCGCGCCGGTCATCCCGACCAGCAGGTATTTCTCGCCCGGCGTCATCCACAGGCCCGCCGGCACCTTGCCGACCTTCATCTTCCACTTGACGGTTTGCGTGGCGAGGTCGATCGCAGCCAGTTCGCCGGAAACCTGCAGCGTGACGAATACCGTCTTGCTGTCCGTCGTGAACGCCATGTGGCTCGGCATGACCGCGAGCGGCAGGCGCGATGCCAGCGTCATCTGGTTCTTCTGGCCGTCGTAGTGATAGATGTCGAGGCGGTCCAGACGCAAGCCGGTGGTGACCAGCCATTTGCGGTCAGGTGAAAACCCGATCTGATACGGATCTTCGATATTTTCGACCCAACGCTGCACCTGGCCGGATTTGGGATCGACGAACATCAGATTGTTCGACACCGAATTCGCCACGATCAACGACGAATTGTCCGGCGTGGACATCAGATGGTGCGGTTCCTTGCCGGTGGGCACGGTGCCGATGACCTGGCGAGTGGTCTCGTCGATCAGGCTCAGCGTGGCTTCGCCGGAATTGAGCACGATCACGTTGTTGGCGTGAGCCGCCGGAGAAAAAAACCCTGCGGCGGCGACCAGCGCCGCGCCCGCGGCGAACGTGGCAGTCAAGCCGGGAAGAAAAAATTTGCGCATGAAAACTCACATCGGAGAACAACCATCATTGTAGAACGTTTGCCAGGACCAGCGGTTGACGTAGGTCCATGTTCGGACGCAAGAGAATCAGGGGCACGATGACCGTTCGCGCCGCCCGACGAGCGGGCCCGGCGCAGTCCGCGCTCACGCCTTTCTGAACGGCGCGCTACGTTTATCACGCCTGAGAACTCGAATCTCATTTAAAGGCATGTGAATACAAGAACACACTCAAATTAAAAACATAATTGCCAGAAAAACTGCGACCATTCTTTGTTTGATTTATTTTTTCACGCCGGCGAGTGGAAAGTTACACCCACAAAATGATTTTTCCTCGCTGACTTCAGATTTAACTGCCCTCTCCGGACATCGCCGGATTGGACAATCCCGCAGCCTCATCGCCCACGCAATCAACCCGGTGGACGCGCAGGCATGACGCGGGCGTTTCGTGCGCGCAAGAATGACCAGGACGCCGGCACGGTAAAAACAAAACGTGCGGGCGCCTATTCTTGCGCAATTTACCAGGGCGATGAATTCTTATTGGCTCCCCCGCGTTAATGCTCCGTCCACTTACGCAATACCGCGGAGTTTCCAAACAATGAATTGCAGCAACCCCAGTAGCCCATTAATCTGCTGTGAAGCGACGCCAACGTCGCTGTCGGCACCGGCGCCGGCACCGGCGCCGGCAAGATCGAAGACATGGCGAGCAACGGCCCGAACGAAATCGATCGCTCAGGCGGTGCTGATGCTCGCGGCATTGGCGCAGGGTGCGTCCGCGGCTCATGCCACGGTCTATTTCACGGCAGCTCCGTTCAATCCCGCTACCGACCAGGACGCCGCGGCCACCGGCCCCGGCTCGATTGCAGCGGGTATCGCGGCCCAGGCGGCAGGCGCCTATTCCATTGCGCAAGGCATGCAGGCGAGCGCGGCCGGCATCCATTCGATCGCGCTCGGCATGAGCGCGCAAGCGCTGAGCGAAAGCGCGATTGCAACGGGCTTTCAGGCCACGGCGGCAGGCACCTTCTCGATTGCGACGGGCGTGCAATCGACCGCGCAGGCCTTTGGCTCGCTCGCGACCGGCGTGCAAGCGGCGGCGCTGGGCGGCAAATCGACCGCGACAGGCTTCCAGTCGGATGCCGAGGGCGACAATTCGGTCGCGACAGGCGCGCAAGCAAGGGCGACCGGCACGAATTCCGTCGCGATCGGCTACCTGTCCCGCGCGTTCGGCACGAGTGCCTTCGCCGGCGGCAATCTGGCCGTGGCGGCAGCCGACTACAGCACCGCGATCGGCAATCAGGCCTTCGCGAACGGCGTGGGGGCAATGGCCTTGGGCGCATTCGCGCAGGCCGCCCGCGACAATGCCACGGCGCTCGGCGCCAATGCCGCCGCCTCGGCAACGGGCGCCGCCGCGCTCGGCGCCTATGCATCCGCGGCATCGGCAGGCAGTATCGCCGTCGGTTACGCCGCCGTTGCCGAGAACGCCGGATCGATTGCGATGGGCCGTGACGCGCATGCGGCGGCGGACGGCTCGGTGGCCCTGGGCCAGGGTTCAGCGGCCGAGCGCGCCAATACCGTCTCGGTCGGCTCCGCCGGCAACGAGCGGCAGGTCACGAATGTCGCGGCCGGCACCCAGGCGACCGACGCCGTCAACCTGAGCCAATTGCAGGCCGCCAGCGCCAACGCGTCGCGCTATTTCAAGGCGAACGGCCTGAACGACGGAACCGACGGCGCATCGGCCACGGGCGCCGACGCCGTCGCCATCGGCAGTGCGGGACTCGCCGCGGGGCAAGCCAGCGTTGCCGCCGGCACCGGTTCGCAGGCGAGCGGCGACTTCAGCACGGCGGTCGGCGGGTTCGCCACTGCTCAGGCGGACGGCTCCACGGCGGTTGGCCATCAGGCGAGCGCGACGGCCGCCAACGCCAGCGCACTCGGCGATCAAGCCCAGGCCGCGGGCGCGAATTCCACCGCGCTCGGTTATCAGGCCAGCGCAGTGGCCGCCAACTCCGTCGCACTCGGCCAAGGTTCGGTGGCCGACCGCGCGGGAACCGTCTCCGTGGGCTCCGCTGGGCAGGAACGTCAGATTGCGAACGTCGCGCCAGGCTCCGCCGACACCGACGCCGTCAACGTCGCCCAGTTGAAAGCGGTGAGCGCCCAGAGCGCGGCCACCGCCGCGAAGCTCGATGGCGCGGTGATGTACGACAAGAACGCCGATGGCAGCGTGAACCGCAACAGCGTCACGCTCGGCGGCGACAGTTCGGGCGGCGGCAGCGTGATCCCCAGCTTCGCAGCCGGGGTCAACGCGGCGAGCGGCGGCACCATGATTCACAACCTCGCAGCCGGTGTCGCCGGAACCGATGCGGTGAACGTGAATCAGCTGAACGCGGCGATCGCGAGCGCCGTCAACAACGCGGCGGTCGATACGGCCGATCCGTTCTTCAGCGCGCAAGGCAATCGCGATACCGAAGCCGCCGTGTCCTCCGGCACGCACGCCGTCGCCATGGGCGCCAGCGCCCAAGCCACCGGCACCAACGCGATCGCCATCGGCGCGAGTTCGCTTGCCAGCGGCAATAACGCCACCGCGCTCGGCGCGGCGGCGAAAGCCGGCGCCGACAACTCGGTCGCGCTCGGTCAGGGCTCCGTCGCGGATCGGGCGAACACGGTGTCGATCGGCGCGGCGGGCCAGGAACGCCAGCTCACCAATGTCGCCGCCGGCGTGCAAGGCACCGACGCCGTCAATGTCAGCCAGTTGCAGCAAAGCGCGAGCGGCGCGGTCAGCCAGGCGAACAGCTATACCGACGACCAGATCCGCTCGGCCCGCCGCGACGGCTACGGAGGCACGGCATCCGCCATGGCGATGGCCGGTTTGCCGCAAGCGGTCCTGCCAGGGCGCGGCATGGTTGCGATGGCCGGCGGCACCTACGCCGGCCAGTCGGCGTTCGCCATCGGCGTATCGCAGCTTTCGGAAACGGGCAAGTGGGTCTACAAGCTGCAAGGCACCACGGATTCGCGCGGCCAGTTCGGCGCGTCGATCGGCGCCGGCATGCACTGGTAGGCCGAACCGGCAGGACAAGTCCGGGCCACGGTCGCTGCCGTGAGCCCGGGCATCGCTCGAGCGGGTGCCCCGGCGCGGGTCCAAATAAAGGCTCGCGCCTTTCGCGCGTGACGTCATTCTCATAAGGCGACGGCGTCGCGCGCCTTTTTTAACCACGCGGCAAGAGCGTGCCGCCGCGCCACGCGAGCCGACCGCCAGGCCGAGCGCGCATGGCGCGCCGCCCCGCATGTGTCGGCACTTAGCGCTGCATCGACTCCCACACCTTGTAAAGGCGCTTCACCGAAACCGGCATCGGCGTACGCAACTCCTGGGCGAACAGGGAGATTCGCAACTCCTCCAACAGCCAGCGGAATTCCGACAAACGCGGATCCAGCACGCCGCCACGCTGCGCCACCGCGCGCTGATAGTTCTGCAACAGCGGCTGGAATTCGGCGAACTGGCGAGCGTCGCGCGCCGGGTCCGCCTTGAGCTTGTCGATGCGCAGCGCGATCCCTTTCAGATAGCGCGGGAAATGCGCCAGTTGCGTGTACGGCGTGTCGACCACGAAGCGCTTGCCGATCAATCCGTCGAGCTGATTCTGCAGGTCCGCATGCGCCGCCGCGAACGACTTCGCCTGCACCAGTTTCTTCGTCACGCTCGCGTATTCGCTGAGAATCTGACCGACCAGCCGGGCGATTTCCTGAGCCAGCAAAGTCAGGCGGCTGCGCCCCTCGTCGCGGCGCGTGTGGAAACTGACGTCGTCGTCCGGCAACGGGTCTTGCAGACAGGCGCGGTCGAGCGCGGTATCGATCAGTTGATCGCGCAATTCTTCCTGGGTGCCGCGCGGCATGAACTGCATCGCCATTTCGCGCAGCCCCGGCAGATTCTTTTCCAGATACTTGATCGGCTCCTTCAACTGCAAGGCGAACAAGCGGCGCAATCCCGCGCGATGAATCCGCGCGGCTTCGTCCGGGGAGTCGAATACTTCGACGTCGCAATGCGTGCCGCGATCCACCAGCGCCGGATAACCGAACAGCGTCTGCCCGCCGCGGCGGATTTCAAGCAGCTCGGGGAGCTTGCCGAAGTTCCACGTCGTCAACTTTTCATACAGCGCGGTGCCCTGCGCGCCGTCTTGCGGCGCGGTCTGCGGACCCGATCCCGATGCGGGAGCGCCTTTGCCGCGCTGCGCCGCTGCGCCTGCCTGGCCGGACGCTTGCGACGGCGTCGCGACGCTGCCGCCGCCCGCGTCCGCCAATGCCGCGCCCGCCGCGCTCGATGCGATCTTCTGAAAGTGCTGCTGCGCCTGGCCGCCGAGTTCGGCGCGCAATTGTGAGAGATTGCGGCCCATCGCGAGCTGACGCCCGTGCTCGTCGACGACCTTGAAGTTCATGAACAGATGCGGCGGCAGCGTTTCGAGCTTGAAGTCCGACTGCTTCATCGCGACCTGAGTCTGCTCGCGAATATCGGCGATCAGCGATTCCAGCAAACCGCCCGCACCGAAGCGCGCACCGCTATGCCGGTCGACGAAACCCGCCGCATACTCGGGCAGCGGCACGCAATGACGGCGCAGCTTCTGTGGCAAGGACTTGAGCAGCAGCTGCGTCTTCTCCTTCAGCATGCCCGGCACGAGCCATTCGCAGCGCCGCGCGTCGACCTGATTCAGCGCGTAGAGCGGCACGCCGAGCGTGACGCCGTCGCGCGGCGAGCCCGGCTCGAAGTGATACGTGAGCGCCATGTCGACGCCCGCCATCGTCATGCGTTTCGGGAACAGATCGGTGGTCACGCCGGCGGCTTCGTGCCGCATCAGATCGTCGCGCGACAGATACAGCAGCCGCAGCTTGTCTTCCGGCTGCCCGCTCTTTTTCACCTCGTCGCGATACCAGCGCTCGAACGACGCACCGGTGTAAATGCCCTTCGGCAGCGCCTGGTCGTAGTAGGCGAAGATCAGTTCGTCGTCGACCAGCACGTCCTGGCGGCGCGACTTGTGTTCGAGTTGTTCGATATCGGCGAGCAGCTTGCGGTTGTGCGCGAAGAACGCGAGCTTCGTATCGAACTCGCCTTCCACCAGCGCACCGCGAATGAACAGCTCGCGGGCGCGCGCCGGATCCTGTTTGCCGAAGCTCACGCGTCGCCGGTGATAGATCGGCAGGCCATACAGCACCGCGCGCTCGAATGCCGAGACCTGCGCCGCGCGCTTTTCCCAATGCGGCTCGGAAAGCGACTTCTTCAACAGATGCGCGCCGATCTTCTCGATCCACTCCGGCTCGATCTTCGCGATGCAGCGCGCGTACAGGCGGCTCGTCTCGACCAGCTCGGCGGCCATGACCCACTTGCCGGCTTTCTTCACCAGTGCGGAGCCCGGCCACAGGTAGAACTTGATGCCGCGCGCGCCGAGGTAATACGGTTCGTCGTCGGCTTTCAGGCCGATGTTGCCGAGCAAGCCCGTCAGCAGCGCGAGGTGGATCTGCTCGAAGGTCGCTTCCGCTTCGTTCAAGCGCCAGCCGTGCTCACGCACCACCGTGAGCAGTTGCGAGTGCACGTCGCGCCATTCGCGCAGGCGCAGTTGCGACAGGAAGTTCTTGCGGCACTCCTCGTGCAACTGCTTGTTCGACTTCTTGTGCGCGATCGCTTCTTCGAACCAGTTCCAGATTTTCAGCCATTGCAGGAATTCCGAGCGCTCGTCGGCGAACCGGCGATGCGCCTGATCGGCCTGCTCCTGCGCTTCGATCGGCCGGTCGCGCGGGTCCTGGACGGACAACGCGCTGGCGATGATCAGCACTTCCTTCAACGCCTGCTGGTCGCGCGCGGCCAGAATCATCCGGCCGACGCGCGGGTCGAGCGGCAGGCGCGCGAGCTCGCGGCCGAGCGGCGTGAGCTGGTTGTCGTCGTCGACGGCGCCGAGTTCGTTGAGCAGCTGGTAGCCGTCGGCGATGGCGCGGCCCGGGGGCGGCTCGATGAACGGGAAGGTCTCGATCGCCGTCAGATGGAGCGACTTCATGCGCAGAATCACCGACGCCAGCGACGAGCGCAGAATCTCCGGATCCGTGAAGCGCACGCGGCCCTGGAAGTCGCTTTCCTCGTACAGGCGGATGCAGATGCCGTCGGCAACCCGGCCGCAACGGCCGGCCCGCTGGTTGGCGGCGGCCTGCGAAATCGACTCGACCTGCAACTGCTCGACCTTGTTGCGATACGAGTAGCGCTTCACGCGCGCGAGGCCCGTATCGACCACGTAGCGAATGCCCGGCACCGTCAGCGAGGTTTCGGCGACGTTGGTGGCCAGCACGATGCGGCGCGCGTTCGAGGTGCGGAACACGCGCTCCTGCTCGGCCGCGGAAAGACGGGCGAACAGCGGCAGAATTTCCGTATGCGGCGGATGGTGCTTGCGCAGCGCCTCGGCGGCGTCGCGGATTTCGCGCTCGCCGGGCAGGAACACGAGCACGTCGCCGGGACCTTCGCGGCAAAGTTCGTCGACGGCGTCGACGATCGCGTCCATCAGATCGCGATCGGTTTCGCGCTGGGTTTTCGGCCGCTCGCCGCGCGACGCGGACGAAGACGTGCTGCCTTCCGCCGCTTTGACGGCGGGGCTGTCTTCCGCAACGGGCCGGTAGCGCACCTCGACCGGATAAAGCCGGCCGCTCACCTCGATCACCGGCGCGGGCTTCTCGTCGCTGCCGAAGTGGCGCGCGAAACGGTCCGCGTCGATCGTCGCCGAGGTCACGATCAGCTTCAGATCGGGACGCTTGACGAGAATTTCCTTCAGATAGCCGAGCAGGAAGTCGATGTTCAGGCTGCGCTCGTGCGCCTCGTCGATGATCAGCGTGTCATACGCTTTGAGCAGCGGATCGGTCTGCGTTTCCGCGAGCAGGATACCGTCGGTCATCAGCTTGACGGAGGCGCCCGGCGACAGGTTGTCGGTAAAGCGCACCTTGTAGCCGACCACTTCGCCGAACGGTGTGCCGAGTTCCTCGGCGATGCGGCGGCCCGTCGCCGACGCGGCGATGCGGCGCGGCTGCGTGTGGCCGATCAGCCCCGAGCCGCCCGCACCGCGCCCGCGGCCCAGTTCGAGGCAGATCTTCGGCAATTGGGTCGTCTTCCCCGAGCCGGTCTCGCCGCAGACGATCACCACCTGATTCCGTGCGATGGCCCTGGCGATTTCCTCGCGGCGGCCCGAGACGGGCAGCGCTTCCGGATAGGTGATCGGCGGAATCGGATTGGGCTCCACGACACGCGGCGCGCGTGGCGCACGCGGTTCGCGTGGTTCGCGTGACGGCGGCTCGCGGCGGGCGGCATCGCTCGTTACCGGCGATTTTTGCGCCGGCGCGCCGCCGGATTCGCGGCGCGAAGCTTCGCCTTGCGCGGGCGCACGACGCGGTTGCTCGCCGCTGCGCCCAGAAGCGTGACGCGGCTGATCGGCGCGGGCAGCGCCTTTCTGCTGATTCGGGCCGGGCGTAGTCGCGGGCTGTGCGCGCCGCTCGCCGCCGGCCTGTTTCACCGTTTCGCCACTGCCTTCCCCGTGCGCCTCGCGTGAGGACTTATTTTTTTGCGCCGGAGCCTGCGCATTTTCCGCGGCGCGCCGCGATTCGCGCGCCGCGTGCGGCGCGTCGGGTTGAGCGTTCGGCGCATTGCGGCGCGCGGCGTCGCCGGTCTTCACCTGATCGGCGGCCGGCGCCGCATTCTCGTTCGCCGCAGCGGGACTTTTGGGTACATTCGACATGGGGGCGCATTATAATCCCCGGCATGAATTCCCAAACCGACCTCGTCCCCGCGCCCGCGAGCGCTCCGGCCCCCACCGGAGCAACGGAAAACCTCGCACAGCATGCGCAATTCGTCGACTGGATGCGCTCAGTCGCCCCTTACATCCACGCGTTCCGTAACAAGACGTTTGTCGTCGGTTTCGGCGGCGAGGTGGTGCATCAGGGGCTCCTGAATGCGCTCGTGTCCGATATCGCGCTGCTGCAGGCCATGGGCATCCAGATCGTGCTGGTGCACGGTTCGCGCCCGCAGGTCGAAGAGCAGATGAGCCTGCACGGTGTGGAATCCGAGTTTTCGCACGGCATGCGCATTACCGACGCGCGCGCGCTCGAGTCCGCGAAAGAAGCGGCCGGCGAAGTGCGTCTGGATATCGAGGCCGCCATCAGCCAGGGTTTGCCGAACACGCCCATGGCTCACGCGCACATCAGCGTGGTGTCGGGCAACTTCGTGACGGCGCGGCCGGTCGGCATTCTCGACGGTGTCGATTTCGCCCACACCGGCGTGGTGCGCAAGATCGACGCCGATTCGATCCGCCACTCGCTCGCAAGCCGCAAGCTGGTGCTGCTCTCGCCGCTCGGCTTCTCGCCCACCGGCGAGGCCTTCAACCTGTCCATGGAAGACGTGGCGTCCGCCGCGGCGATCGCGCTGCGCGCCGACAAGATCGTGTTCCTGACCGAAACGCCGGGCCTGATGCAAGCCGGCGAAGACGGCCTCGAACTGGTGCGCGAACTCTCGCTCGACGACGCCTACAAGCTGCATGAAAGCGGCGAGGTCACCGGCGACGCGGGTTTTTACCTGAAACACTCGATCCGGGCCTGCCGCGGCGGCGTGGCGCGGGCGCACATCATCCCCTACGCGCTCGACGGCAGCCTGTTGCTCGAACTGTTCCTGCACGACGGCGTGGGCACGATGATCTCGTACGAGAACCTCGAAAGCCTGCGCGAAGCCACGCCGGACGACGTCGGCGGCATTCTCGCGCTGATCGAGCCGCTCGAATCGGACGGCACGCTGGTGCGGCGCGGCCGTCACCAGATCGAGCGCGACATCGACCATTTCTCGGTGATCGAGCACGATGGCGTGCTGTTCGGCTGCGCGGCGCTGTATCCGTACACGCAGGAGCGCATCGGTGAAATGGCGTGCCTCACGGTCGCCCCGGAAGCGCAGGGCACGGGCGACGGCGAGCGGCTGTTAAAGCGCATCGAGCAACGCGCGCGGGCGCGCGGCCTGACGCGCATCTTCGTGCTCACCACGCGCACCGAACATTGGTTTCTCAAGCGCGGCTTCGTCAAAGTCACCGTCGACGACCTGCCGGAAGACCGTCGCAGACTCTATAACTGGCAGCGCAAGTCGCTCGTGCTGATGAAACAGCTCTGAGCGGACGCATATAAAGCGGCTGCCCGCCCACCTTGATAAAGTAGACATTTTTCATGGGACCGCAGTCAGTGCTGAAGCACTGACTGCGGTCGACACAGGAGAAGCACAGCATGACTCGTATGGTTCAATGCGCGAAGCTCGGCAAGGAAGCCGAAGGCCTCGATTTCCCGCCGCTGCCGGGCGAACTCGGCAAGCGGATCTACGAAAGCATTTCGAAGGAAGCCTGGCAGGCCTGGTTGAAGCAGCAAACCATGCTGATCAACGAAAACCGCCTGAACATGGCTGATCCGCGCGCACGTCAATATCTGATGAAGCAGACCGAGAAGTTCTTTTTCGGCGAAGGCGCGGACACGGCGCAGGGCTACGTGCCGCCGTCGGCGTAGTCGAACGCCCGCGCGCCTCAGGCTGCATCAGCGAAATCCGCGCCACGTGCGCGGATTTTTTTGTCCGCGCCGGTCGCGGGCCCTCAGCATGGTCGGCAGAAGCCGGGCACGCCACCGACCCTGCCGCACCCGTTAAAAAATTCTCCAACCGGTACATTTTCGCGCCGTTTTAAGCTACTTCTTCAGACTGCCGGGATCCGCTCAATCCCCCGCCCGGCAAGGGATTGAGCACCCTCGCCGAGCCCCCCGCCGGATACCGGGTTTGCACGATCCTCTGTCATCGTGCTATCATGTGCACCGTTCCAACAGCATTTCACCTTCATTCACGTTCTCTTCAGGCTGGCGCGCAGTGCGTTTGCCGAGCCGGATTGAACAGTTTTTATACAAGAAGGCTTGTCGGTCGTTTCCCGTCTCATGTCACCGCATGAGCAGCGAATAAAGCACCGGCCTTTTTCGTTTCAAGCCTTCCAGCGGCGCACGGGCCGGCTTTTCAGCCACCCCAGCGTCCTCATGCACCTGCCCCCCTTCCACGGCCACGCAGGTGCAACAGTCAGCACAATCTAGACGAGTGTTTTTTCGCGACCTGTCTCGCGAGGCACGGGCGTTGTGTTTTCCATCGCGCCCTGCTCTGTCGCCCTTCCGTGGCGATGGAGACGCTTTTCGCCTCGCCCGCGAAACCGCGCTTCCCAGCAACCGTGGCGGAACGTTCATGCGCATCATGAGTTTCGTCGCAGTCATTGGAGTTTTCACCTTGACCGCTTCCAGCAACGGCTTCTGGCGACATCACAAAGAAGAACAACGCCTCTCTCTGGACGACATTACCGTCGTCGACAAATCTCTCCTCAAGCGGGCCGTCGGCGCGATGGCGCTCGGCAACGCGATGGAATGGTTCGATTTCGGCGTGTACAGCTACATCGCCGTCACGCTCGGCAAAGTGTTCTTTCCGTCGGCGAGCCCCGCTGCGCAGTTGATCGCCACCTTCGGCACGTTCGCCGCGGCGTTTCTCGTGCGGCCGGTGGGCGGCATGGTATTCGGGCCGCTTGGCGACCGCATCGGCCGTCAGCGCGTGCTGGCCATGACCATGATCATGATGGCGCTCGGCACCTTCGCGATCGGTCTGATTCCGAGCTACACGACGATCGGCATTTTCGCGCCGGTGCTGCTGCTGGTCGCGCGTCTGGTACAAGGCTTCTCGACCGGCGGCGAGTACGGCGGCGCGGCGACCTTCATCGCCGAATTCTCGACCGACAAGCGCCGCGGCTTCATGGGCAGCTTTCTCGAATTCGGCACGCTGATCGGCTACGTGCTCGGCGCGGGCACGGTGGCCGTGCTGAGCGCCACGCTCTCGAACGACGCGCTGCTTTCGTGGGGCTGGCGTGTGCCGTTCCTGATCGCGGGTCCGCTGGGGCTGGTGGGTCTGTACATCCGGATGAAGCTCGAAGAAACGCCCGCGTTCAAAAAGCAGGCCGAACAACGCGAAGCGGAAGACAAGGCGCTGCCCAAGCAGTCGTTCCGCGAGCTGCTCATGCAGCAATGGAAGCCGCTGCTCCTGTGCGTCGGCCTCGTGCTGATCTTCAACGTCACCGACTACATGGCGCTCTCGTATCTGCCGAGCTATCTGTCGGCCACGCTGCACTTCAACGAAACGCACGGCCTGTTTCTCGTGCTGCTCGTCATGGTGCTGATGATGCCGATGACGCTCGCCGCCGGCCGCCTGTCCGACACGATCGGCCGCAAGCCGGTGATGCTGTTCGGTTGCGTGGGTCTGTTCGCGCTGTCGATTCCCGCCCTGCTGCTGATCCGCATGGGCACGGTGCTGCCGGTGTTCGGCGGCCTGATGATTCTCGGCGTGTTGCTGTCGTGTTTTACCGGCGTAATGCCGTCGGCGCTGCCGGCGCTGTTCCCGACCAAAATCCGCTACGGCGCGCTCGCGATCGGCTTCAATATTTCGGTGTCGCTGTTCGGCGGGACGACGCCGCTCGTGACGGCGTGGCTGGTGGACCGTACCGGCAATCTGATGATGCCCGCGTACTATCTGATGGGCGCTTCGCTGATCGGTATCGTCTCGGTGCTCGCACTGCGCGAGACCGCCCGTAAGCCGCTGCTCGGCTCGGGCCCGTGCGTGGCGACGCGCGCGGAAGCCCATGCCGTGCTGCGCGGCGAGCGTGAAGCCGCGGAGATCGACGAAGGTTATGCGGCAACGGCCACGGCGCGTGCCTGAGCGCGCGTCGCGCCGCTGTTAGCGCAAGTTCGCTTGTGTGAGAACGGGCCGGCAAACCTTTGCCGGCCCGTTTTTTTATGGGAGCAACGACTCGAAGCTCGCGCCGGCGCTCGCCCCTTCGACGATCAGGATGCCCGCAGAAACCGGCAATTTGAAACGCCTGGGCCCCGCGCTGCCCGGATTGACGAACAGCACGCCGTCGCGTTCGCTGATCGACGGTTTGTGTGAATGACCTGTCACCACCACGCCGAATCCCTGGCTGCGCGGGTCGGCCCCCACGTCGGCGATGTCGTGCACGACGAGTATCGCCACTTGCTGCGCGGTGAGTGTGGCATGCGTCGGCAGCGACGCGGCCCAGTCGCCGGTGTCGTTGTTGCCGCGCACCGCCGTGACCGGCGCAATTTGCGTGAGCGCTGCGAGCACGGCTTCGTTGCAGATGTCGCCCGCGTGGATGATCGCGTCGCAACCTGCCAGATAGTGCAATGCCTCCGGGCGTACGAGGTTGTGCGTGTCGGAGATCAGGCCGATTCTCGTGCGTGTGGTGGGTCGATTGCGCAAGGTCATGTTGGCAGTATCGGGTAAATGGGCGGGCCGTGTGCGGGATCGCGTCTCGCATGAGCGTGCGTGCCGCGGGTCGTTAGCGGAGCGTTGTTAGTCGCTTGCCCTTGGCCGTTAGCCGTACGCGGCAACGAACTGCGACTAGCCGCGACGACCAGAACTGAACCGCAGCAAGACATGCGGCAAAACCCGCGCGCTCAATCCGCCGCCTGCCGCTTGGCGAGCTCACGCGCCACAAGCCGCGCCGGCCGCTTCGCGTCGAGCATCCGCTTCGTCGCGCCCTGCACGACGATCGACACCACCGCCGCGCACACAAAACTCAGCCACACGTCATATCGCGGCAGCAGCGTCGCGGTCACGGCGAAGAATGCCGCAAACGAGGCACGGCCGATCACCATGCCGCGCATCAGCAATGCGACGAAGTCCGCGCCGTGCGCCCGTTGCGCCGAGACCGCGAGCACGATGCCGAGCAAGGGAAATACCGAGAGCAGTCCGCTCCACGCGGCGCCCATCGACGCGGACAGCGTGGTCACGGCGAGCGTCAACAGCGCGCCGCCGAGCATTCGCACAGCGAGGTCGCCGATGCCGAGACGCGCCGCCGGCGCGTGGCCGGTCACGCGCGGCAAGCCGCTGAGCGACACCGCAACCGCCGCGCAGGCCGCCGCCATGGCCCACGCGAGGCCGACCGGACACTGCGTGAGCAGGATCGCCACGCCGACCCAACCCACCATGCCGACGACCAGCGCAAGCGGCCACGCAAAGCGCCGGCAGGTCCATGCGTACGCAAAATTAAACGCTTCCGACGCGGCAATCGCCGCAACCGAGGCCGCCGACGCCTGCGCCGCGAACGGCGAACCGCGCTCCAACGCGAGCAGCAAGACGATGGGCCCGGCGACCACCGGCAGCCCCGCGAGCCACCCCGCCACCGACGGCCCCCACACGCGTCCCGCCACGGTCAGCGCGGCGACAAACGCAGGCACCAGCACCAGCTTGAGCGCGAGCAGCATGTTTATGCTTCCCGCATGAATTCGACGCGTGCGGGTACGCCAGTCAAGCCAATTCCGATCACGCGATTCCGTTGCAATGACGATTGCTTGCCCACACCCGCAAGGCGCACACGCCCGTTCCTCGCGAACGACGAATTGAGCGACGCCCCGCCAACGTGAAGGTGATGGATGTCCCAGCGGCGGAACCGACAATCTCCCCGCATCAGGTGATGCTCCTCGGCGCCTGGATCATCTTCCAGCCGTTGCCGGCGGGGTCGCGGAAACCGGCATCGACACTGCCGTAGCGGTCCACCGGCTCCTGGGTGAATTCCACGCCGCGGGCCTTCAGGCGGTCGTAACTGGCGCGGCAGTCGTCCACGGACAGGACCAGCGGCGGCATGGCTCCCTTGGCGACCATGGCGCGTAAAGTTTGCGCGGTGGCCTCGTCGTGGATGGGCGGGCCGGGTGTGAACAGCCCGAGCTGAAACGACGGCTGATCGGGATGCTGGACCGTGAGCCAGCGATAAGCGCCGTTGCGCACGTCCGTGTGAACACGGAAGCCGAGCTTGTCGACGTAGAACGCAAGCGCTTCGTCCTGGTTATCGACGTACAGACCTACCACATTGATACCCTGGTTCATGACACCTCCCTGGTTGATGGCCGGACTGTAGCTCCGGCCGCACCGCGGCGCTTCTCCAAAACTGCGATGGTGAGATCGGGGCGCTGCGCGGCCTTCACGACGCAGGCCGGCATGCTCTCGAGCCGAGGCATGTTGGCTTGGGCCTCGACGCGCATCGCGCTGGGGCTTTTGCCTGTGATGTCGTGGAAGGTGCGGCCGAACGTTCCGAGGCTCTCCCAGCCGGTGGCAAAGGCAATTTCCGTGATGCTGAGCGCGGTGTCGCGCAACAGCGTGGCGGCCTGTTCGATTCGGCGCGTCAGCAGATAGCGGTGCGGTGGGACGCCGAAGGCCCGCTTGAAGGAGCGCGCGAAATGCGCTTCGGTGACGCCGCTGACCTCGGCCAGACGCTTGACCGGCCAGGCCTCGTGCGAGGCGGTGTCCATGCGGTCTTTGGCGCGCAGCAGGCGGCGTAGCAGGACCGGATCTTGCAACACGTCGACACTGACCCGCGCAGGGGACGAGGCAAGCGGCCGGGCATGATGGTCTTCGCGAGGAGGCATGAGTTCCGAAGGTGCGGACGGAATGCGTAGTTTAGGCTCGCGCGAGACCTTCGTGGGCGCAAATTGCGTGTACGGAACTTCGAGACGCACGGCATCGGCTGCATCCGTATGGGAGACGACAACAGTGGCTTTGTCTCTCATGCGGATGCAACCACGCGGCGCTCCATGCGCCCGTCACCACCTACAATTTGAGCGCGCACGTTGCCGTGGGACACCGTCGCGCAGGTGAAGAACGGCACGACCGGCACCTTCCCGATATTCGCGACGCCGTGCGATTCGCGTTCGCTGACGATCCCGACCGCCAACGAATCCCAGACCCGTGCAAACATCGGGATAATGCAGGTGTTCACGTCACTGTTTTACCGGTCTGCACGAGCGCAGGGAACCGGCCGGATGCGTCGCTGGCGTTCGCGCCGGCGTACGAGCGCTGCGGGCATCGCGTGACAGGCGGTGCGAGCGGCACCCTTAAGAACAAGGTTGAGGTCATCATGTCCAGACAATCGACATCGCCGGGCTTCATCGCCGTCATCACACTGCTGTTCAACGCGCTCACCGCGCTCTATCTGCTGATAGGCGGCGCATGGCTGCTCTCGCTGGGCGGGTCTGCTTATTACGTCGTGACCGGTGTCGTTCTGCTCGGTGTGAGCTGGCTGCTGTACCGCCGCAGTCCGGCGGCGCTCGTGCTCTACGCACTCGTGCTGGTCGGCACGGCCGCCTGGGCGCTGTGGGAGTCGGGTCCCGACTTCTGGGCGCTTGCGCCGCGCTCCGGCGTGCTCGTCGTGTTCGGCGTGTGGCTGCTGCTGCTCGTGAGCTGGCGCCTCGACGCGCCGCGCAGGCTCGGCGTCGCGTCGCTCGCCGGCGCGCTCGTGATCTGGGCCGGCGTGCTCGTCTACGCGAGCTTCAACGATCCGCAGACCATCAACGGCACCCTGAGCGCGGCGTTCACCACGCCCGCGGCAAACCCCAACGGTATCGATCCCGCCGACTGGCCGGCCTACGGCCGCACCCAGGAAGGCACGCGCTATTCCCCGCTGCAGCAGATCACGCCCGAGAACGTGAAGAACCTGCAGGTGGCCTGGACCTTCCGCACCGGCGACATGAAAGGTCCGAACGACCCCGTCGAGATCACCAATGAAGTCACGCCGATCAAGATCGGCAATCTGCTCTATCTGTGTTCGCCCCACCAGATCCTGTTCGCGCTCGATGCGAAGACCGGCGAGCAGAAGTGGAAGTTCGATCCGAAGCTGCGGCCCGATCCGTCGTTCCAGCACGTGACCTGCCGCGGCGTGTCGTACCTCGATCTGTCGGCGAGCGCCGCGACCGCGCAGCCCGCCGCGTCCGCGAGCGACGCCGCTCCGGCAGCCGCGGCGGCGTCCTCGTCCAACGCTGCGTGTACGCGACGCATTTATCTGCCCGTCAACGATGGCCATCTCTACGCGCTCGACGCGCAGACCGGCGAGCGCTGCGTGAACTTCGGCTATAACGGCGACCTCGACCTGCAGCACGCGCAACCGGTCACGACGCCGGGCATGTACGAGCCGACCTCGCCGCCGATCGTCACGAACACGGCGATCATCGTGGCGGGCGCGGTGGAAGACAACTTCTCGACCCGCGAGCCTTCGGGCGTGATTCGCGGCTTCGACGTGCGCACCGGTCAGTTGCTGTGGGCGTTCGATCCGGGCGCGCAAGACCCGAACAAAATCCCGGGCGCGGGCGAACACTACACCTTCAATTCGCCGAACTCGTGGGCTCCCTCCGCCTATGACGCGAAGCTCGACATCATCTATCTGCCAATGGGCGTGACGACGCCGGACATCTGGGGCGGCAACCGCACGCCCGAGCAGGAGCGCTATGCGAGCGGCCTGCTGGCGCTGCATGCATCGACGGGCAAGCTGGCCTGGTTCTACCAGACCGCGCACCACGATCTGTGGGACATGGACCAGCCTTCGCAGCCCACGCTCGCCGACATCACCGGCAAGGACGGCAAGCCCGTGCCGGTCGTGTATGCGCCCGCCAAGACCGGCAACCTGTTCGTGCTCGATCGCCGCAGCGGCGCGCCGGTCGTGCCCGCGCCCGAAACGCCGGTGCCGCAAGGCGCCGCGCCCGGCGATCACGTGTCGCCCACGCAACCGTTCTCCGAACTCACGTTCCGTCCGAAGAACCTGCTCACCGACGCCGACATGTGGGGCGCGACGATGTACGACCAGCTCGTGTGCCGCGTGATGTTCCACAAACTGCGCTATGAAGGCACGTTCACGCCGCCTTCGCTGCAAGGCACGCTGGTGTTTCCAGGCAACCTCGGCATGTTCGAGTGGGGTGGCATTGCTGTCGACACCGATCGACAGATCGCCATCGCCAATCCGATCGCGCTGCCGTTCGTCTCGCGTCTGATCCCACGCGGCCCGGGCAATCCGATGCAGCCGCACCCCGGCGAAAAAGGCAGCGGCACGGAGGTGGGCATCCAGCCGCAATACGGCGTGCCGTACGGCGTGACGCTGAACGCGTTCCTCTCGCCGTTCGGCCTGCCGTGCAAACAGCCGGCGTGGGGCTACATTTCGGCGATCGATCTGAAGACCAACGAGATCGTATGGAAGAAGCGGATCGGCACCGTGCGCGACAGCTCGCCAATTCCGCTGCCGTTCAAGATGGGCATGCCGATGCTCGGCGGGCCGATCGTGACGGCGGGCGGCGTCGCGTTCATCGGTGCGACGGCGGACAACTATATCCGCGCGTTCGATGCGAACAACGGCAAGGAACTCTGGCGCGCGCGCCTGCCCGCGGGCGGCCAGGCCACGCCGATGAGCTATTCCATCGACGGTCGTCAGTACATTGTGATCGCCGCGGGAGGCCACGGGTCGTTCGGCACCAGGCTCGGCGATTATGTGATGGCTTACGCGCTGCCGCAGTAGCGGATTGATCGGGCGCGGTGCGGCGCGAAGTGCGCCAGCACCGCCCGCATTCCGGATTGCAACGGCCGAATGAATCCCGCCATCACCGTAGGCGTCCTTGCCAATCAACCGCTGTCAAAGGTGCTGGCTACCGTGCCAGGAAGAACCGGCGCCCTGATCGGCCGGTTTCACTTTCTTCCACTCGAATTGCCTGCGAGTTGCCCTTTCAACAGCGCATCGAGCCAGTCGGCGAACACCTGAACCCTGCGCGACAGATGTTGCCGATGCGGATAGAGCAAGTTCATCGGCATGGGCGCGGCCCGATAATCGGGCATCACCTCGATCAATTCGCCCGCACGCAGATGCTGCTGCACGTCATAGGCAGGAATCTGGATCAAGCCGAGTCCCGCAAGGCAACACGCGATATAGGCCTCCGCGCTGTTGACGCTCACGCGGCCCTGCGTGCTCAACGTCCTTACGGTTTCGCCGTCTAGCCACTCCCAGGGCGCGATACGCCCGCTCGACGGCGAAGCATAGTGAACCACCTGATGGGCCGTCATGTCGCCGGGGGTGCATGGTGTGCCGTGACGGGACAAATAGCAGGGGCTCGCTACGTTGATCAATGGCAGATCGCCAATGGGACGCGCGATCATGCCGGAATCGTGCGGCTTACCCACGCGCAGCACGCAGTCGACGCCCTCTTCCACGAGGTCGATCGTGCGATCGGTCAGGCTGAGCGTGATGTCGATCTTCGGATAGGAGGCAAGGAAGTCCGGCAGCGCGGGAGCGATGATCAGCCGTCCTATACGACCGGGAACGTCCACGCGCAGCATGCCGCCCGGCCCTACCGAAGTCTGCCGGAACAGGTTCTCGGTCTCCTCGACATCGGCGATCAGACGCAGGCAACGCTCATAGAGCGCGGCGCCATCCTGCGTCGGCGACACTTTGCGCGTTGTCCGATGCAGCAGACGGGCGCCGATCCGCCCTTCCAGTTCCTGAATCGCCGCGGATACGGACGAACGAGGTAAGCCGAGCGTGTCCGCGGCGCGCGTGAAATTCGCGCATTCGACCACGCGCGCGAAGACGCGAAACAGGTCAATGCGATCCACGTTCGCTCCCACCTACAAGACCGCTCGGCTCGATGACATGTTCAGCTTTGTGCGCGGGATGCAGTCCATCGGTCCGGCACGCTCGCGCGCCGGCGGTCTCGCTCATCGTCATGTCCAGGCACGCCTTTCCACTGTTCGACTTTTCTGACCAGTGATGTCAGAAACAATAGGTTTAAATGATTTTCCTGGAATATATCATCCGGCAGGATGGGAGGCTGCATCGGGCGGCTTCGACACTGGGGATGAACCATGGCAGACCACAGCATCAAAGGCAAAACCGTCGTCATTGCGGGCGGGGCGAAGAACCTCGGTGGACTGATTGCGCGGGATCTCGCCGCACAGGGCGCGAAGGCAGTGGCGATCCATTACAACAGCGCCGGCTCCAAAGCCGCAGCGGAAGAAACACGCGCCGCGATCGAATCGGCGGGTGCCACGGCAGTCGCTTTCCAGGCGGATCTGACCTCGGCCGGCGCGGTCGAGAAGCTGTTTTCGGATGTCGCCGCCGCCGTCGGCCGCCCCGACATTGCGATCAATACGGTCGGCAAGGTGTTGAAGAAGCCGTTTGTCGACATCACCGAGGCCGAATACGATGAAATGACGGCGGTGAATTCCAAGTCTGCGTTCTTCTTTCTCCGAGAGGCTGGCAAGCATGTGAACGACAACGGCAAGATCGTCACGCTCGTCACGTCGCTGCTCGGCGCATTTACTCCGTTTTACGCCGCCTATGCGGGCACCAAGGCGCCGGTCGAGCATTTCACGCGCGCGGCGGCCCGGGAATTCGGCGCGCGCGGCATCTCCGTGACAGCGGTCGGCCCCGGGCCGATGGACACGCCGTTCTTCTATCCCGCCGAAGGCGCCGACGCGGTGGCTTACCACAAGACCGCCGCCGCCCTCTCGCCGTTCTCCAGAACTGGCTTGACCGACATCGAGGATGTGGTGCCCTTCATCCGCCATCTGGTCAGCGACGGGTGGTGGATTACGGGGCAAACCATTCTGATCAACGGCGGTTATACGACTAAGTGAGCGAGCGAGTAAGCGAGCGAGCGAATGAAATCGCTCGCATCCGATATCGGCGAGGTGTGGGTGATGGCAAGGGCGGACGACGCCGGTGGTACGGCCAGGGGCGCTGGCGTGCGATACGTGCCCGGCTGTTCCTGGCCGGAACGGAAGATGGGCAGCCTGATAACGCAGCGCGACATCTACGGGGGCTCTCAAGGTACGGTCCGCTTTCAACACCTCGCCGCCAGGCCGTTACGCGAGTTCGCGCGCTTCGCTACCAAGGTCCTGCGCGATAAAGTCGACGAACGCGCGGATGCGATTCGACATCTGGTGGCGCTGCGAATACACCGCAAAAATATCGGCGTTCGGCGTGTCATGGTCGGGCAACACCTGAACCAGTGAGCCATCGGCCAGATACTGTTTGATGTCCCACTCGGCGCGCATCAGGATGCCGTGTCCTTCGAGCGCCCACTTCACCGCGATCTCACCATCGTTCGTCGTCAACGTGCCGTTGATCCGCACGGCTTCCGTCTTGCGCGAAGCGCCCCTGCCTGAGGTCAAACGCCACACGCCGTAGGCTTCATCGCCCTGGCGGATGCCGATGCAGTTGTGCCGCGTCAAGTCGTGCGCGGTCATCGGTATGCCACGTGCGGCGATGTACGAAGGCGCGGCACACAGCAGCCGCCGATTGCCGGCGAGACGACGTGCGACCACGCGCGTATCGGGCGGCTCACCGAAACGGATACAGACGTCGAACGTGTCGTCTGTCAGCGGCGGCGGCGTGACAGACAACTGAAGCTGAACCGACACCTGCGGATGTTTCGCCACAAAGCGCGAAATGATGGGCGCGACATGGCTGCGTCCGAAGCCGAGCGTCGCGTTCACGCGCAGCAATCCCTTCGGACTCTTCTTCGCCGTGCCCAATAGTTCAGCCAACTCGTCGATCTCATCGAGAATCCGGCGTGCGTGCTCGAGGTACAACTCGCCCTCCGGGGTGAGCATCATCCGGCGCGTGGTTCGGTTGATCAGCGCAACGCCCGCGCGGCTTTCCATCAGCGTCAGACGCTTGCTGACGGCTGCGGGCGTCAGTCCCAGTTCCCGGGCCGCGGCGCTCAGACTGCCCGACGCAGCAAGTGTCGAAAAGAAACTCAAATCAGACGGGTCGACGGTGTCGCGCATGACCTTCACTTGTGAATGAAAGTTAAGGATGCTTTGAGTTTAGCACCGGTTTTTGCGGTCAGAGAGGGATAAAGTTCACCCACACCCCACAACACGTGAAGGACGGAGACATGAAGACCTATCGCATCGCAACCATCCCCGGCGACGGCATCGGCAAGGAAGTCGTACCTGCTGGCGCGCAGATTCTCGAAGCACTTGCAAAGACCACAAAGTCGTTTGCGTTTGAGTTCGAAAACTTCGATTGGGGTGGCGACTACTACCGCAAACACGGCGTCATGATGCCCGCGGACGGCCTCGACTCCATCCGCCACAAGGACGCGATCCTGTTCGGCTCGGCAGGCGATCCGGACATTGCCGACCACATCACGCTGTGGGGCCTGCGCCTCAAGATCTGCCAAGGATTTGATCAATACGCCAACGTCCGGCCGACCCGCATCCTGCCGGGAATCGATGGACCGCTGAAGCGCTGCAAACCGGAAGATCTGAACTGGGTCATCGTGCGTGAAAATTCAGAAGGCGAATATTCGGGCGTGGGCGGCCGGGTCCACCAAGGGCATCCGATCGAAGCCGCAACTGACGTCTCGATCCTGACCCGCGCCGGCGTCGAGCGGATCATGCGTTTCGCGTTCCGTCTCGCTCAATCCCGACCGCGCAAGTTGCTGACCGTCATCACCAAGAGCAATGCGCAACGCCACGCCATGGTGATGTGGGACGAGATCGCACTCGAAATCTCGAAGGAATTCCCGGACGTCAAATGGGACAAGGAACTGGTCGACGCATCGACCGCACGCATGATCAACCGTCCGGCCACACTCGACACGATCGTCGCCACCAATCTGCACGCCGACATTCTCAGCGACCTGGCCGCTGCACTCGCCGGCAGCCTCGGCATCGCGCCGACGGGCAACATCGATCCGGAACGCCGCTATCCGTCGATGTTCGAACCGATCCACGGCTCGGCGTTCGACATCATGGGCAAGGGACTCGCCAATCCGGTCGGCACCTTCTGGTCAGTCGTCATGCTGCTGGAGCATCTCGGCGAAGTCGACGCCGCGAGGCGTGTCATGCAGGCAGTCGAAGCCGTCACTGCTGACACGTCTCTGCACACACGCGATCTCGGCGGCACCGCAACGACGGCGCAAGTGACTGCCGCTGTTTGCGCGCTGATCGAGAAAGCGGCCGTTCCCAGCAGCAACGCAGCGTAAGCGCCAGGCCACCCGCGCACGGTTGCAGCCCGCACCGCGCGCCCACCAGGTGGTGGGCGCGGTCGAGCAGCGCGGGCGTCCCACGTGTTCCTCAGACTACGACAACGCCGCTGCGTTGCGCGGCCGGTCGAACTCGTCCTTACGCAGCAAATATGAAGCAGGAGACACCATGTTCACTTCACTCGATCTCGCGCCCTTCGATTCTGCTCCGGCCAGCGCGGCCGCCACGCGAGAGCAGAAATGAAAACCTCCGCCCATGTCAGGCCGTCAGCGAACAACGGCGCGCCCAGCGAACCGGATATCGACTGTCTGCTGCAAGAGATGTTCAAGGCCGCCATCTCGACCGCACAACCGGCGCTTCGCGTCCCTGGCTTCCTTCCGTCTCCGCCTCGCGGGCGAACCATTGTCATCGGCGCAGGCAAAGCCTCGGCAGCCATGGCGAAGGCAGTCGAAGATCACTGGAGCGGGGAGATCGAAGGTCTTGTCGTCACGCGCTACGGATACGCCGTTGCATGCGAGCGAATCGAGATTGTCGAGGCGGCCCACCCGGTACCCGACGAGAACGGGCTGAAAGCAGCTCAACGGATGCTGCAACGTGTCTCGGGCCTGACCGCCGACGACCTGGTGCTCTGCCTCATCTCTGGAGGCGGATCTTCGCTGTTGCCGCTACCGGCCGATGGCCTGACGTTGCAGGACAAACAGGAAATCAATCAGGCATTGCTTTCCAGCGGCGCAACCATCTCTGAAATGAACTGCGTCCGTAGACACCTCTCGGCAATCAAGGGCGGTCGCCTTGCTGCAGCGTGCTATCCGGCTCGTGTCGTCAATCTGATCATCTCGGACGTGCCCGCCGATGCCGCAAGCGATATCGCATCAGGTCCGACTGTGCCGGACGCCACGACCTGCGCGGACGCCCTGGCGGTGCTGCGACGCTACGAAATTTGTGCGTCCCCAGCGATCATCGATCTGCTGGAAAACAACCGTACGGAGACGTTAAAGCCCAACGATCCCCGCTTGCCGGACATCGAAACCCATCTGATCGCGACGCCTCAACTCGCCCTCGAAGCCGCTGCGGCGCAGTCACGCGCCGCGGGAATATGCGCTTACATCCTCAGTGACGCGATCGAAGGAGAGGCGCGCGATGTGGGCGCCGTGATGGCCGGCATTGCGATGCAGGTAAGCCGACGCAGTCAGCCCTTCCCTGCACCCTGCATCCTGCTGTCCGGCGGAGAGACGACCGTCACCATCCGGGGAAACGGCCGCGGTGGACGCAACGTTGAATTTCTGCTTTCCCTTGCCGTCGCGCTGAACGGCGAGCCCGGTGTATTCGCCCTTGCAGGTGATACAGACGGCGTTGACGGTCAGGAAGAAATCGCCGGCGCGCTTCTCAGGCCAGACACTCTGGCGCGGGCCAGGATGCGTGGCATCCGTGCGACCGAGCGTCTTGAAGACAACGATGCTCACGGCTTCTTTCAGGCGCTTGGCGACTCGGTCATCACCGGGCCGACGCTGACCAACGTCAACGATTTCCGTGCCATTTTTATTGCCGCTCAGCACGGCGATCTTTCGGGGAGTAGATAAGATGCGCCGCAATCGAAATGCAAAAATTGTCGCCACCTTGGGTCCGGCTAGCACCAGTCGCGAAACCATTGAAGCGCTGTTCAAGGCGGGAGCCGATGTCTTCCGCCTGAACTTCAGCCACGGAACGCACGAGGACCATCAACGTCGTCTCGAAATCATCCGCTCCATCGAGCAGGACGCAGGTCGGCCCATCGGCGTGTTGCTCGACCTTCAGGGTCCGAAGCTGCGGATTGGCACGTTTGTAGATGGTCCCATCAAGCTTGAGAAAGGCGCCATGTTCCGCCTCGATCTCGACGCAAAGACACCCGGCGACATTAATCGTGTCGCGTTGCCGCACCCGGAGATCTTCGCAGCGCTCAAGGAGCAAACGAATCTTCTGCTCGACGACGGGCGTGTCCAACTCCGGGTCGAGCGTTGCGGCCCGGACTTCGCGCAAACATCTGTTGTTGTTGGAGGCGTACTCTCCGAGCGCAAAGGCGTCAACGTTCCTGACGTCGTGCTTCCGCTTTCCGCAATGACGGACAAGGACCGTCGCGATCTGGAGTTCGGCCTCACGCTGGGTATCGACTGGTTGGCGCTTTCGTTCGTTCAACGCGTCGAGGACATTCTCGAGGTGCGGAAAATTGTAGGCGACCGCATCGGGATCGTCGCGAAGCTGGAAAAGCCCGCAGCGATCGGAAGCCTTGATGCGATCGTAGAGGAAGCAGATGCCGTGATGGTTGCTCGAGGCGATCTCGGTGTAGAGATGCCAGCCGAGCAGGTGCCAGCGATTCAAAAGCGCATCGTGCGGGCCTGTCGCAAAGCCGGGAAGCCTGTCATCGTGGCTACACAGATGCTCGAATCGATGGTTACAGCCCCCGTTCCTACGCGAGCCGAAGCCTCCGATGTAGCAACAGCCATCTACGACGGTGCCGATGCCGTGATGTTATCGGCCGAATCGGCAAGTGGCAAATATCCCGTCGAAGCCGTGCGGATGATGGATCTCATCATTACCCAGACAGAAGCCGACCCGTACTACCGCGAGGTGATCACTGCTTCGCATACGGCGCCTCGTGCAAATACCGCGGATGCGATCGGGTACGCAATGCGCCATGTCACGGGTCTGCTTAACGCGACCGCGACCGTTGCCTACACGAGTTCCGGATATTCGGCGCTGCGGATGGCGCGCGAACGGCCGTGCGCGCCAATTATCGGCATGACCCCGCGACAGGCCACTGCCCGTCGCCTGGCATTGGCGTGGGGCGTGCACCCTGTTCTCTGCGACGAAGTCATCGACGTTCTCGAAGTCAGCGAACTCGCGTGCCATACCGTCCGCGAAGAAGGGTTTGGAAGAACGGGACAGACCGTCGTGATTTCCGCGGGCGTGCCTTTTGGGACACCCGGCACGACCAATCTACTGCGCATCGCGCAAATCCAGTGAGGTGTGAAATGGCACGTATTCAAGACGTCAAGGGATTTGAGCTTCTCGATTCCCGAGGTAATCCGACTGTCGCCGCGCGGGTGACGCTGGACGACGGTTCAACCGGATTTGCCATCGCCCCGTCGGGCGCATCGACCGGCGCGCGCGAGGCGCTGGAGTTGCGTGATGGCGATACGACCCGATACGCCGGCAAAGGGGTCCGGCTCGCCGTAGGCCACGTCAACGGAGAGCTGCGGCAGGCGTTGCTCGGATGCGAGGCGATCGAACAGACTGTCATTGATCGCCGCATGATCGAGCTGGACGGCACACCGACGAAAGCGCGTCTCGGTGCGAATGCGATTCTCGCAGTCTCGCTGGCGACAGCCAAGGCGGCGGCCGTGGCAGCAAGGGTTCCGCTCTACAGGTCCGTTGCAACGACGCAGACGGCGCACTTGCCGTTGCCAATGATGAACATCATTAATGGTGGCGCCCACGCGGACAACAATGTGGACCTTCAGGAATTCATGATCCTGCCGGTCGGCGCACCCACCTTCTCAGAAGCGTTGCGCTGGGGCGTCGAAGTTTTCCACGCACTCAAAAGCGTCCTGAAAGAGCGGGGACTTTCGACCGCCGTAGGCGATGAAGGTGGCTTCGCTCCCGAGTTGGCATCCAATGAGGCAGCGCTCGACATCATCATGCTCGCAATCGAGACGGCCGGTTACGCGCCGGGGAAGGACATTCACCTCGGCCTGGATACGGCGAGTTCCGAATTCTTCATCGATGGCAAATACGAGCTTGCCTCCGAGGCACGGAGTTTCGACTCGCTCGGCTTCGTCGAATATCTGGCAAAACTCGCTGACAGCTATCCGATCGTGTCGATCGAAGACGGCATGGCCGAGAACGATTGGGACGGCTGGAATCTGCTGACCCAGCGGCTTGGTGACCGGCTGCAACTCGTCGGTGACGATCTGTTCGTGACCAACACAGCGATCCTGAGAGAAGGCATCGAGCGCAAAGTCGCCAACTCGATTCTCATCAAACCGAATCAGATCGGCACGCTTACCGAAACGCTGGCAGCTATCGCCATGGCGGAACAGGCGGGCTATTCATCGGTGATTTCGCATCGGTCCGGCGAAACCGAGGATACGACCATCGCTGATCTAAGCATCTGCACGGCGGCGACACAAATCAAGACTGGTTCTCTATGCCGCTCCGAGAGAGCGGCCAAGTACAACCGGCTTCTACTCATCGAGGCGGAACTCGGCGACAGGGCGTTGTATCGCGGAGCATCCGCCCTCCCGTTGGCCATCGGCAGACCATAAAAGCCGGACCAATGGCTGCCGGACTGCGTGCTTACGTATCCCATTTTCAATAGAGCAATGCTCAAGCCTCCAAGGAGGAGACAATGATTTCCGATCTCGAAGCCCGGGTTTCCCGGAAGCTCATGCTGCGGATAATTCCGTTTGTCATGCTGCTGTATTTCGTCAGTTTTCTCGACCGCGTCAACGTGGGTTTCGCCGCGATGACAATGAACAAAGCCATCGGCCTTTCGCCGACGGCGTTTGGCCTGGGTGGTGGATTGTTTTTTATCGGCTACTTTCTGTTCGAGGTGCCGTCGAACCTGATTCTTCACAAGGTCGGGGCGCGATTGTGGATCGCACGCGTGATGGTAACGTGGGGCATCGTTTCCGCAGCGTCGGCTTTCGTGATCGGCCCGAATACCTTTTACGCGCTTCGCTTTGTGCTCGGCGTCGCGGAAGCCGGCTTCTTCCCTGGCATCATCCTGTACCTGAGCCTGTGGTTCCCGGCGCGCCAGCGCGCCGTTGCAGCGGCCTGGTTCATGGCGGCGGCTCCCATCTCCACGGCGATCGGCTCGCCGATCTCAGGCGCGATCATGAAGCTGCCGCCGATCGCCGGCCTGGCCGACTGGCAAATTCTGTACATCCTTGAAGCCCTTCCCGCAATCATTCTTGGCTTCGTGGTGTTGAAGTACATGACGGACGCGCCGTCGAAAGCACACTGGATGCAACCCGAAGAACGCGAGTGGTTGATTGCGAAGCTGAAGGCCGAAGCTGACGCACGGGAATCGCACGCCGGGCATACCGCCGGGGCGCTGAGCGCATTGCGCGACCCACGGGTTCTGGCGCTCGCCTTGATCTACTTCGGTACGTCGGCGGGTCTGTACACGCTCGGCCTTTGGGCTCCGCTGATCATCCGTCAGTATGGCTTCGGCTCGTTCGAGACCGGCCTCATTGCAGGCATTCCCAGCGTACTGGCGGTAGTCGCAATGATTCTGTGGGCCAAGCATTCCGATCGCACCGAAGAACGCACGTGGCACGTGGTGATCCCGTGTGTCCTCGCGTGCCTGGGTTTTGTCTTTGTCGGTCAGGCCAGCACGGCATTGATGGTCATTCTTGCACTGGTCATCGTGAATATCGGTATCAGCGCCGCAAAAGCGCCGCTGTGGGCGATGCCGAGCATGTTTCTTTCCGGCGCGGGAGCGGCTGCGGGCATCGCGATGATCAACTCGGTTGGCAATCTCGGCGGCTTCGTCGGCCCGTTTGTGATCGGCTGGCTGAAAAACGTGACGGGTAGTTATTCGGCCGGACTGTATGTCGTCGCCGCGACGTTGGCGGTGTCCGCCGTCGTGACATTGATGCTGAGTCGGCGAGCACAGCAAACACACGCACCCGTTGGCCAACGGCACGGTCACTAAGCTGACTGATCGTCAGGGATCGAAGCGGCCTGCAGATGGGTTCAGTCTGGCCTTGCCCGGCCGCGGGTATCTCAACTGATGTCGCGAAGACGCCTTACCGAGAGACTTGATCGAAAGCGGTCGTTCGGTGTCACACCGGCGAGCGTCCCTTCGTGGCCGAGAGCACGTATCCGAACGCTCGCCGGGCAGTTCCCGTCCGTCGCGAGAAATAGTCACCCGGTTCCATGGGCGCGCAGTGGAATGCCACGGGCGACCGGGCGTTACACCGGCTGCTATGTCCGCGCCACTGTGTCGGGCGATTTTTCCGACCATACGCTGGCGAGTGATGCGCACCTTCACACCTGCCGCGCAGGCACCCGTGGGTCTGGTCATTGTGCCCTGTTCACGCCAGCATGGTACGGACGGGGACATCGCCGACGGGCTCACCTGGGCAAAGGCATGTCACGCCCCTCAGGAGACGTTCGTATTGTCCCGGCGAACGACCGAAGTCCCTCTGCGAGAGGACGATCGTAGTTCTGGACGCGCGGAGAGTTCGACGGCATCGGCCCTTTGGACAACACATATTCCGTATTCCACGTTCGTCCCTCCATCGACTTCGTCCGCGCGCTCGCGGCGCGGACCACGCCGTGCCCAGGTTGGGCAAACGTGCCCGGACTCCATCTTGTAGAGTACGCTACCATGTTGTAACGTAAACAACATGAACTCATCGAACAACTGGCTGTTACTGGTCCTCACGCTCCCGACCGACAACGCCACCGCCCGCATGCGCTTCTGGCGCGCTCTCAAAGCCAGAGGCTGCGCAGTCCTGCGTGACGGGGTTTATCTGTTGCCCGCGACCGACGCCGCCGAAGCCGAGCTGCTGGAACTTGGATCGAGTATCGGCGAAGCCGGTGGGGCGGCGCATCTCATCCGGGCTCCCAGTCGCGGAGCGGATCAGGAAGCCGAGTTCCGGTCCCTTTTCGACCGGGCCGACGAGTACGCAGCTTTCATACGGGCGCTTGCCGATGCGAGAAAGACCCTGTCCAGCCTCTCGCCCACAGAAATCGCCCGCCTGTTGAGGCGCACGGGCAAGGACTTCGAGGCGATTTCCGGTATCGATTTCTTCAGGAACGAGGCATCGACCCGCGCCGAGGCGGCGTGGCAGGATTTCGTCGCGCTGGCCAACACGATCCTGTCGCCGGGGGAGCCTCATCAGGTCGAAGGCGCCATTCCCAAGCTGCGCCGCGAGGACTATCACGGCCGGATCTGGGCGACGCGCCAGCGGCTGTGGGTGGACCGCGTGGCGAGCGCGTGGCTCATCCGGCGCTTTGTTGATTCCGAGGCGCGTTTTCTGTGGCTTTCATCCCCCGACGAGTGTCCTCCCGACGCCCTCGGCTTCGACTTCGATGGCGCCGCCTTTTCCCACGTTGGCGAGCGCGTGACCTTTGAAGTGCTGGTGGCCAGCTTCGGTCTTATGGACCAACCGGGACTACTCAAACTGGGCACGCTCGTCCATGCGCTCGATATCGGCGGCGAAGTGGTACCGGAAGCCATCGGCTTCGAAGCCGTCATGACGGGAGCGAAAGCGCGTGCGCTGACCGACGACGCGTTGCTGGCAGAAATGAGCAACGTCCTTGATTCGCTGCTGGCGCATTTTGCCGCCACTGAAAAAACCGACGCAGGGAAACGCCAATGAGCACCGTCACGCACGCCGTGCCCACTTACACGCTCGGTCAACTGGTCCGCTACATGTTGCGACTCGGCACCATTGGCTTCGGCGGGCCGGTCGCATTGGCCGGCTATATGCACCGCGACCTCGTCGAACGGTTGGGCTGGATCAGCGAAGAGGACTACAAGGAAGGAATAGCGCTGGCCCAGTTGGCGCCGGGGCCGATGGCCGCGCAACTGGCCATCTATCTCGGATATGTGCACTTCCGTGTCCTCGGCGCCACGCTCGTGGGCATAGCGTTTGTCGTCCCATCGTTCTTGATGGTTGTGGCGCTTGGTTGGGCCTATGCGCACTTTGGCGGCCTGTCGTGGATGCAGGCGGTCTTTTATGGCGTGGGCGCGGCGGTCGTCGGCATTATCGCGATGAGCGCGTACAAGCTGACAAAGAAGACGGTCGGTTCCGACAAGTTGCTATGGGCGATCTTTCTCACACTGGCCGCCGTCACGTTCGTGACGGAATCGGAGATTGCGTGGCTCTTCATCGCCGCGGGCGTCATCGGATGGTTGCGACGCGCGCCACCGAAGTGGCTCACCAAAGGCAGCGTACACGGACTTGCTGTAGGGTACCTGCCCGCAATGAGCGGCTTACTGAGCGGTGTCGACCTTCCACTGCTCGGACAGATCGGGCTGTTCTTCGCGAAAGCCGGCGCATTCGTCTTCGGCTCCGGTCTCGCCATCGTGCCGTTTCTGTACGGCGGGGTCGTCACCGAGCACCATTGGCTGAATGACCGCCAGTTCGTCGACGCGGTTGCCGTGGCGATGATTACACCGGGACCGGTCGTCATCACAGTCGGATTCATTGGATACCTGGTGGCAGGTTTGGCCGGCGCATGTGTCGCGGCCTTGGCCACATTCCTGCCGTGTTACCTGTTCACCGTGCTTCCGGCACCGTACTTCAAGAGATACGGGAAGCTGCCGGGCGTCAAGGCGTTCGTGGATGGCATCACGGCGGCCGCCGTTGGAGCCATCACGGGCTCCGTTCTGGTCATCGCGAAACGATCTCTCATCGATATCCCAACCATTGCGTTGGCGCTCGCAACCGTGCTGCTTCTGTTGCGCTTCAAGAAACTGCAGGAGCCGGTCATCGTCATCGCAGCGGCACTATTTGGTCTTGTCGTTTATCCGCTTGTTCATTCTCACGGTATCTAGTTGTGCGCGGCGCGGACACAAGTCGGCTCGACCCGGCTCCGGAGGCGAGCGGGCTTTACGCGATCTCGATCGGGCTGTCCCGCGATTGCGACCACGAGCGGTTGCGGCACGGCACGGTTGTGTACGGCGCGCTCCATGCGTGGTGTCGAGGCGATGCGCACATCTAGGAGAGAGTCTGCGATCGCCGGTCACAGTGCATTGGCACGCCTGATCTTGCCCGCCGGGGCAGACGAAAGCGCGGTACCCCTGCTCATCGGTCGCGGGTTGCGCGGTTTCTGCGACGGATTCGTCGCGGTGCTTCTGCCGGCGTACCTGCTCGCTCTAGGTTTCGGTCTACTGGACGTCGGACTCGTTAGCAGCGCCACGTTGATCGGTTCGGCGCTCGCGACAATCCTGGTCGGAATCTTCGCCGCGCGCCATCCGCCGCGTCGCGTGCTCATCCTTGCAGCGGGCCTGATGGCCGCGACCGGCATGGGCTTCATGGGATCGTCTTCGCTCTGGCCGTTGCTCATCGTCGCGTTCGGCGGAACGCTCAACCCCAGTTCAGGGGACGTCAGCCTGTTTCTACCGCTTGAACTGGCGATCCTCGCGGGTTCAGCCGCAGGCGATGCGCGCACAGCGATATTTGCCCGTTATAGCCTGGTCGGCGCGGTGTCCGCCGCCGTGGGTGCTTTGGCGGCAGCTATTCCAGGGTGGGTGGTCCTGCACATCGGCCTGTCACTGCTTGCTGCCCTGCGCGCAATGTTCGGCGTTTATGCGCTGGTCGGACTTGCTCTGTGGCTCCTCTATCGCAGGTTGCCAGAACCGCAACAGCAAGAGCCGATTCGCAACGCATCGTTGGGTCCGTCGCGCGGAATCGTCACGCGCCTCGCACTACTTTTCAGCGTGGACGCATTCGCTGGTGGCCTGGTCGTGAACTCGTTGCTGTCGCTGTGGTTGATGCAGCGCTTTGGCCTTTCGCTGGCCGCGGCGGGTCAGTTCTTCTTCTGGGCAGGGTTGTTGACCGCAGGTTCGCAGCTCGCCGCGGTGCCGCTGGCTCGCAAGATCGGATTGCTGAATACGATGGTATTCACCCACATCCCATCCAGCCTCTGCCTGATTGCTGCCGCTCTCGCACCGTCCTTGCTGCTGACGCTAGCGTTACTGCTGATGCGCAGCGCGCTGTCGCAAATGGACGTGCCAACCCGGACCGCCTATGTAATGGCGGTGGTGACGCCGCCCGAGCGGCCTGCAGCCGCGAGCTTCACAGCGGTACCCAGAAGCCTGGCGGCGGCACTCGGCCCCACGCTGGCAGCAGCGCTGCTGGCTGTCGGATGGGTCGGCGCCCCGCTTATCGCCTGCGGGGTGCTCAAGATTAGCTATGACCTTGCCCTGCTAGGGGTGTTCCGACGGGTGAAACTCACCGAGTAGAGTACGGTCATGAATTCACTTCATATCCGGCCGGTCGCTCGTTGGCGGCTTCGTTTCGCGTACGCTCTCGCTGCCGTGCTGGCGCTCGTCGCGTTTCGGGCTTCGCGTGCAGGTGATGGTTTTGAACCCGGCGGTCTGCCACTCAAGTTGATAACCGACGCGCCGCTCGGCGGAGGGCCGACACGACTCGACTACGCGAGCCTCGATCCGGGGCGTCATCTGCTGTTCATCGCGCACCTGGGTGACGGCCAGGTCATCGTGTTCGATACGCGCATTGCGCGCGTTGTCAGCCGGATTCCGGACGTCGCCTCAGTGCATGGCGTACTGGCGATTCCTGAGCTGTCACGTGTTTATGCGTCGGCTACGGGGTCGCACGAGGTTGTCGCAATTGATGAGGTGACGCTGAAGGTCACCGCGCGTATGCCGGGTGGCACCTACCCGGACGGCATGGCTTACGCTCCCGATGCGCATAAACTGTATGTATCCGACGAAACAGGTGCGACGCAGACCGTGATTGACGTTCGCTCGAACACGCGGATCGCGACGATCCCGCTCGGCGGCGAGGCCGGCAATACCCAGTACGATCCGGTTTCCCGGCACATTTTCGTGAACGTTCAGTCCCGACGACAACTGGTGGACATCGACCCCGCCACCGATCAAATCGTCGCGCGTATCGATTTACCCGGCGCACGCGGCAATCACGGACTGCTCATCGATCCAGGACAACGGCTCGCCTTCATAGCGTGCCAGGGCAATGACAAACTGCTGGTACTCGACATGCGCACGATGCACGTCACCTCATCCTTTAGCGTCGGCCACGATCCGGATGTCCTCGCTTTGGACTCCGCACAGCATCTGGTTTATGTGGCAGGCGAAGCCGGCATTGTCTCGATTTTCAGAGCCGAAGCAGGCACCGTATCGAAAATCGGCGACGCTCACGTTGGCCCCAATGCACATGTCGTCGCGGTGGATCAACTTACGCATCGGGCTTACTTCCCGCTCAAAAACGTCCACGGACAGGCAACGTTGCGTGTGATGGAATCGACGCTAAGGCAATAAGTCGCCGTCAGACGCATTGACTCGCGAACGGACGAGGCAGTCTGGTGCAAAGTGAGATGGATGGGGAGGCTGGATGAAGTTCGCTTTCCTGGCCCGGTAAAGTAGCGCACCGATAAGCTCTGCGCCAAAGCAACTTTACAGCCGACCTATGCCAGTGCTCCTTATCGCTCAAGCCGCGTTTTGGCCTGCGGCCCATTCTCCCGTGATGCAGCAGCGCCTCCTCAGCAGTTCGATCGAAGTGGATCAGGCTTGCTTTCCACACGGCGCTGATCCAGTTCCGCCTCATCCCTTACCGAGTGGCGGCCGACTGGGAAACCCCGCCATATTACTCAACTGGGCCAGTTCATTCGCTGCCTCGCGCAGCAGGACCGAGTACTCGTGGATCTTCTCGGCGGTCAGCCGCACCCGTGGACCGGCCAGACTGATCACGCCGACGCAGCGCGAGCCGCTTACCACGGGCACCGCCACCGCTGACATGCGCGGAGCAAACACCTCGTCGATCATCGCGTAACCACGCACACGCGCGGCGTGCAGGAAACCCAGCAGCGCCTTGAGCGTCGTCGGCGCATTGGGTCCGAACTCGTTTGGCTGTCCGAAGCCCTGCTTCAAAACCAGTGCGATCGCCTGTTCGTCGGTCATCGTCATGAGCCACGCGTGTCCGGTCGACGTGCATGAAAGTCGCGCAGCCTGGCCCATGTCGGGATCGTAGCGAAAGCCGATGCGATGCCCGTCCGCCTTACCCACCCAGATAATTGCTTCGCCGTCCACCAACGACAGCCGCGCCAGTTCACCGCTCTGCGCGGCGACGCGTTCGATGATCGGCTGGGCGATATCTGCGATCCCCGTCAGGCTCAGGAACTCGAGTCCGTTCGACGTCATGCGCATTGTCAGGATGTACTGGCTGTGATCGGCCAGTTGCCTGACATACCCGCCTTCAACGAGTTCGGCGAGCACGCGGTGACACGTGCTGCGCGGCAGGGACAAGGCATCCGCAATGGCAACGAGGCCCACGCCTTCGCCTTGCGACGCCAGCAAATCGAGAATTCTTAGACCGTTTTTGAGCGACATGTCCCGCCCACTTCCACAATGTGAAATGCAGTTCCGGTACGGAACGCCCCCTCTTTGCAGCGCAAACAATAGCACTGGTTCGTCGCCAGAAGCGAACGTTTCAACATATCGAAAATTCAGGAGACAACATGTCATTTCTTGCTAATTCAGACCTTGCCGCGGAAGAACAGTCCGCGCAGGCTCACTTGATGGCGCGCCGGGCGGTGGCAGGCGCAACCGTCGGTACGGCGCTCGAATGGTTCGACTTCGCGTTGTATGGCGTCGTCGCGGCCACGATCTTTCCGAAGCTGTTTTTCCCGTCCCTCGACCCGACCGCCTCGCTGCTCGCATCGCTGGCGAGCTTCTGGGCCGGGCTCGCCGCACGTCCGCTGGGTGCGGTGATCTGCGGGATGCTGGGCGACCGTTGGGGACGCCGCAAACTGATGCTGGTCACAGTCTCGGTAATGGGCGTGTCGTCGTTCCTGATGGGATTGCTGCCCACTTACCACCAGGTTGGCATCCTCGCGCCAACGTTGCTGGTCTCGTTGCGGATCATCCAGGGTTTCGCGCTCGGCGGGGAATCGACGGGCGCGCAACTGATGGCGGTGGAGCATGCGTCAGCAGCGCGACGTGGGTGGTATTCGGGTCTACTCGGCATTTGCTCGCCGCTCAGCCAGATCCTCGCCAATTTCTCGCTGTTTACGCTCGCCGCCGTGCTTTCGTCGGACGACTTCGATTCATGGGGATGGCGAATCCCGTTCCTCGCAAGCTTCGTCCTTGTGCTGCTGGGCATCTACATCCGCAGGAAGGTTAGCGAGACACCGGCCTTCGAGGCGCTCAACAGGAGTGGCGCGCGCGCACACGCCGCCAATCCGCTCGGCATCGTATTCAAGTACCACTGGCGCACCGCGCTGCGTCTGACGCTGTTCTTTTGCGGGCCGGCTGCGCTGTTCTATTTGATCGTGGTTTTCTCACTCAGCTACCTGACGAAACACCTCGGCGTACCGAAGCAGACCGGATTCATGCTGCTAATGGTTGCGAATGTCTGTGCAATCGCGGGGGCGCTGGCGGGCGGCTATCTGAGCGATCGGATCGGACGCAAACGTGCGCTGATGATCGGCTCGTTCTGTACGCTGATCTGCTGCCTGATCTACTTCCCGATTCTCAACCAGAACTCGATCGCCATGACGATGGCCGTGATGGGCGCGTTCCTCGGATTCACACAGTTCCAGAGTGGCATCCAGCCGGTCTGGTTCGCTGAGTCCTTTCCGACCGAGGCGCGCTACACGGGGTCCGCACTGTCGTACTCGGGAGCCAACCTGCTCACCGGCGGCCCGATGCCGATCGTCGCCGTGGCGCTGCTCAATGCCTTTAACGGGTCCCCGTGGGCCATCGTAGCGGTTTGCGGCTCACTGAACCTGATCTCCTTCCTGATGATCGCAATATCCCGGGAAACCAAAGGCACGTCCCTGGAACGCTCTTCTACACATTGAAACCATGACTCGCAAACTCTACATCCTCAATGGCTCCAATCTGAACATGCTGGGCGCAAGGGAGCCTCACATTTACGGCACCACCACGCTCAAGGACATCGAAGAGAACTGCCTGACGCTGGCTGACGCGCTCAAGTTCGACTGCGTATTCCGTCAGACCAACAGCGAAAGCGAGCTGATTGACTGGATCCAGGAAGCGTTCCTGCAGGACGCGGCGCTGATCATCAATCCGGCCGGTTTTTCGTTCGGCCGGATTCCGGTGCTCGACGCAGTCAAGCTCGTCCGTCGGCCGGTAGTGGAATTGCATATCACCAACATACATGCGCGTTCGGAAGAATATCGTCACTCGACCATCTCGGTAGCGGCTACGGCGGTGATCTGCGGGGCAGGAGCAAACGGATATCTGCTAGCGATCCGCGCGATTGACGATCTGTGGGGCAATCCAACCTGAGCCGGTCCCTCAATTCATGAAGCACGCTGGCTCCGTGAGGGAGCCGGCTTCGGCCGACGTGCGCGCGTCGAGCATCGGCCGGGTTCGGGGCGGACCAGCCGTTCGAGTAACCGTTGCATGGATGGGGCGAGTGGCAGAAATGGGCCGCATTGAGACCTTACTTTCGGCCACCACTACGGCCGGATCTACGGTCTCGGGTGGCACAGCTATTTCGCATCTGGAAGCCCTTGCCCATTAAGGTTGGGCCGGAACGTCGTCGCGATCCGGTCGTGAGTTGGCACAACTGTTGTGCCCAACGTTGACAGTTTCAATACGCTCTACGCCACCGGGATCCGGTGCTTTGTCGATGACGAAATGCACGCACTGCCTGGCGCGCAGGATCACACCCGGCAAGGCCTGTACCACTTCACTGTCGGAGGCGCGGTGGACAATCAGCGCCCGTGCACATTCCCGCCTCCGAGGTTCAGCCTTGGAGCGATAACGCTATGCAGATGGGCCCGGTTGACCCACGGCAGCAGGGACCGCGACACGTTGCAGCACGGACATCGGACCGAGCCTTTTAATGACTTCCATCTGTGCTGCGTCACGCACGAAGAGCGATCCGGCAAACCCCAGAGCATTCACTGAAATGCCTTCGACGCATTCTGAATGCCGTGGTACGAGCAGCATCCATCGGCGGGTGACAAGCAGGTTGTACGGTGCCGACTGATGCAATTCGCCATTCACATTGATCGCTCTCAGGCCAGTAGCTTCGAGCAACGCGTGGTAGCAATCGATCGCAGCGTTTGCTGCCTGCCGCGAGGCGGCAGGAGCCAGTTCCAGACGGGCAAACGCGTGCAGGAAAGGCAGGCCGGGTACAGTGCCGATCGGATCTTCCATGCCGCTGGGCCTAAACACGGATTCAACGGGTAGCGGCGGACCTGATTCTCCGAGCGGCAGCGGCACGATCTGCAGATGCTTGTGGCGTTGACTCGCGCCGGATTCCGCTCCACCGTTGTAGAAGCCGAGGCCGTCGAACTCGGCCATGCAGGCGGTCAATGCAACAAAGTCCGCAAACTCGAGCAATGCTTCCTGCGGTTTGAAACAACGGGTGACGATCAGGAGATGATGGTCGACGACGTTGAACTTGTTGAGCAAGGCGACGTGAGTGTCCGAGAGATCGGCCACAAGGAGGTCGGGGTCGTAAGGAAGGAACGGATTCACCGCGCTGCACGCGCCCACCTCCACCTTGCGCGGCTGTCCGGCCTCCTCCTTGCGCGCGAGGCTGGAGACCTGACGGACGAGAAAACGTATTCCGCGATCTTCGAGCACCGTCTGGATTGTCGCGATCGGCCGCAGTGCACCAAGACGCAGCGCGTGCTCAGTCTGACGCAGGATGGCCGGCCACAGCGTGCCGGGGTGCAGATGTAGATGTTCCATGGTTCGATCGGCACGCGGGTCGCGCGAGGAGAGCGGCCGCACCTACACTTTGTAACCGATAGCACGTAACAGATCCTTACGCCATTGAACGTCCTCCTCGTTTTCCACGCCGAGCGGCGGGAACCCGTCAACCACACCCAGGATGCCGCGCCCCTGCTCTGTCTCGGCCACCAGAATCTGCGTGGGATTCGCCGTCGCACAGAATATCCGGCATACCTCCGGCACAGCTTTTATCGCGTTCAGAACATTGACGGGGTAATAGCCATCGCCGAGAAAAATCACGAAGCTGTGGCCCGCACCGATGGCCGTGGCATTCCGGCACGCCAACTCGACCAGGTCGGCGTCGGTGCCAGACCGGCGCACAAGGCGCTTACCTGACGCTTCACAAAAAGCCAAACCAAACTTGATACCCGGAACGGTACCGACCATTGCCTCGTGCAGATCCTCGACAGACTTGATGAAGTGGCTTTGCCCAAGGATGAAGTTCATCACTTCGGGTTTGATGATTGTTACCGTAAGCACTTGCATATCGGACCTCGCTCTGTGCCGCCAGGAACACTGGGGGAGAGGCGGTTTTCGCCAGCAGGCGGGTATCGGTTCATCACGTTTTGTCGGACTGCGACCGCCCCGACCATAATCAAGCCTAGTACGAACCGGACACGCATGCTTGTGCATTTCCTGCACCAAGATGGATTTTCACAGTGCCGGACAGCGCTGGCGAGTCGTATCGGACCGGCCAGGTGGATTCGTGCTCAAGAAGTGTAAATGCCAACGTATCGATATTGTTGGAAGAAGTGTGGCCATTTGTTCGAGCACACCGAACATCTCGCTAAACACGAGAGCGCCCATCCGCGTTGCCCGCCATGCGCAAGCGAGAAGTGTCTGCACGTACCGCAGCCATGTATCGCCAAGACGTCGAAAATAGAGCTGAGATCTCGCCTCGCTTCAATTCGTCCATGGAACGGATGATTAATCTTCGGCGCGATATTGTCGCGACGAGAGGCAATGATGATCGTCTCAGGTCGACCCACAGCAGCCGCTCGGACCTCCGCTGCGCGGGCGGCAGCTCTCAGAGTACAACCGCCGTCCGCCCGGGAATTTCGATCAAAAGCGGCGGGCCGCCTTTGCTTCCCCGGAATGGCCGCCCTTCTGTCGGGCACACCCATCACCTCATCTTGACAACGACTTTGCCTTTGGCTCGCCCGGTATCGACGTAGGCCATCGCCTCCCTGGTCGATTCGAAGGGAAAGATCCGATCCACAACCGGGCGTATGACACCGGAATCGACGAGGGCTGTGATTTGGCGCAGCTGGTCTCCGCTTGCCCTCATGAACAGAAATGAATAGCTAACCTTAAGACGTTTTGCCTGCTTCCTGATCCGATAACTCAGGAGGCGCATCACCAGTGCCAGGAACCGGGACAAACCGAGCTCCTTTGCAAAATCCGGATCCGGTGGACCAGAGATCGAGATGAGCTGTCCGCCGGGTTTGAGCACGCGCAGGGATTTGCTGAGCGTCTGCGCGTCGAGGCTGTTTATAACCACGTCATAGTCGGCAAGGATATTCTCGAAATGGTCCTTCCTGTAGTCGATGACGACGTCGGCACCGAGGCGTTTGACCCAGTTCACGTTCGCCGTGCTTGTTGTCGTCGCGACGAACGCGCCGACATGCTTCGCCAACTGGATCGCAAACGTTCCGACACCACCGGATCCTGCGTGGATGAGAACCTTCTGTCCTTTTGCGAGGTGCGCTTTTTCGATCAACGCCTGCCAGGCAGTCAGACCAACCAGCGGAATGGAGGCGGCCTCTTCCATGGTAAGCGTCTTCGGTTTGATCGAGAGGTCCGCTTCGTTCACTGCAATCAGCTCGGCAAACGCGCCGATCCGATCTTTATTGGGCCGCGCATAGACTTCGTCGCCGGCCTTGAATCGCTGCACGCGCGGTCCAACCCGCACGACCACCCCCGCCACATCATGGCCCAGAACGAGCGGCAAGCGGTAGGGCAAAACGAGCTTGAATTCGCCGTCGCGGATTTTGGAATCCAGAAGGTTCACCCCTGCGGCGTGGACCTGGATCAATACGTCATCGTCGTGTAGTTCCGGTTCCGGCATTTCGCCAATCCGCACGCCATCCTTGCGTCCATAGCGTTCGAGAATAAATGCTCGCATAGTGTTTTGTTTCCCAGATTTGACTTGTCGGTCCATGCGTTCTTTTCTTGGCAGCGATCGGGACCTGAGCCTGCACCCCGCAGCATGCTCCGCAACTACGAACTCAGTGTTCCTGCTTCGTGGCTCGCGTCCCCGATGCGTGCGACGCACACGAACGCCAGAGCAAGCGCGGCTTCTATCAGGACGGCAGCCAGGATGCCGGACCGGGCATGGCCGGTGAGGAGCTCGAAGACCCCAAGGCCCGCAAGAGTTAAGCACGCAACAGTAAAACCTTTAACGAGAGCGGAACGGGCGGACGATGGTTCGGCGTTCCTCGCCGAGAAGAACATCACCCCAATGCCGACATACAGAGCAGCTCCGCGCCGACCGATCAGTCCGACCGGATATGAGAACTCGACACCCCACCTTGACGGAAAGAAACTCGGCGCAAGCATCCAGGCGAATCCCAAAGCGAAGAAAACGAGTGCAGACAGGATGGCAAGATTGCGGAAGTTGACGTTCATGGCGATCTGCTATTTTTGCGGGACCGGACTGCCAGACCGCGACGCCGGTATCGTGTCGAGCCGCAGGTCCTTCCGAAGCGCGGCATCCACCATGCCCGCCGGCGCGAATCTGCGCAGCAATTGCAGACGACTCGCGAGCGCGCCGGCTGGGTACCGGAGTCTCGGACGAACCGCAACTGCAGCCCTCAGCACGACGTCGGCCACGACGCGGGGCTCAGTGGCGCTTGCCATTACCTCATTGACACGGTTGCTGACGACCGCACGAGCCTCGCGGTATGCATCGAGCTTGGCATCGGGCTCCAGAAAATTCGCGTCGAACGGCGTCTTCGTGTAAGCCGGCTCAATAACCGAGACACGGATGCCCCAGGTGCGAAGTTCATGGTCGAGCGATTCGGAATAACCTTCAATTGCATGCTTCGTTGCGGCATAGAGCGCACCGTACGGCATCGGCACGAAACCGAGCACCGAGCCGATGTTGACGATGCGACCACTGCGCTGGTGTCGCATGTGGGGCACGACGGCGCGAGTCATCCGGACGACTCCAAAGAAGTTCGTGTCGAAGATCGATCGGGCCTGCTCGATCGAGCTTTCTTCGGCGCCGGCCGGAGCGACACCAAAGCCCGCGTTATTCACCAGCACGTCGATGCGACCCGCCTGTCGTATGACTTCGTTGACCACGGCGGCGACGGATTCATCGCTGGTGACGTCGAGGGTCAGCATCTCGAAGGATCGCTGGCCGGTGAGGGCCGCCCGTCTGCTGGTGCCGAAGACCGTGTAGCCTGCGTCGGCGAGCCGCTGTGCGGTGGCTTGCCCGATGCCGGAAGATGCCCCCGTAACAAGGGCCACGCCCAAATTCCTTCTGTCGACCATGCGAAGCTCCGTGTAAGAGGACTGTAGTAACTATCAATTTGAAATCGACTATACTGGTAAATCGAGAGCATGTCACTATCAAAATAGTATGGACGACAAGAATTTTTGCGATGAGCCGTGTCCGATCGCGCGCAGCCTGGGTGTCGCCGGCGACGCGTGGAGCATCCTTATCCTGCGCGACGCCCATGCCGGTCTCACACGCTTTGACCAGTTCCGCAAAAGTCTGGGCATTGCACCGACCATGCTGACCCGGCGACTGGCAACGCTGACAGAGGAGGGACTGCTGGAAAAACGCCGCTACTCTGAGCACCCGCCGCGCGAGGAGTACCTTCTGACGGCTGCCGGGCGAGACTTCCTGCCGGTGCTCTTCATGATCGGTGCATGGGGGCGGCAATACCGTGGCGACGGCAAGCTGGTTCGCTTCCTGGATGCGGAAACAGGAACTGAGATCAGGGCGGTGGCGATCGACGAGGTCACGGGAGCGAGGATCGGGACTCGTCCGATACGCGTTGTCGACCCGGGCAAAGATTGACGCTGCGATGATTGCGCTGCCTCGCTTCGTGACGTAGGTCAGCCGAACGCCCCAGGGCTTCGATTCTGATGGATCCCGCTGGCAAATCTATTGGGCCGCACAGTCCGTGACAGTCGGCTAGCTGAGCCTAAGCAGGCGCTCTGATGTCTGGGTGCAAGCGAGATCGACCGGCCGAAACCGGCCGCTTTGCAACGAATGCAGAACATTCGAGGCCATCCTGCGCCGCCGGATAACCAGCTTCCTCAGCCGGATCACAACGATCGCGTCCCCACGCCGACGCATGCCGTCGACAGAACCACTTCGGCGTTGCTGCCCGCTTTGTGCGGCGTGTTATCACGCCCCGCCAGCCGCCCATCTGCGCGGCACGGTCCGCAATTCACGATTAGCGGCCGGGGAGGTGTCGATCGGAAACCCTCCGAGTCACAAAAACATCGCACCATCGGCCACCAGCGCGGGAGTGATCCGGCTCTTGAGCAGATCGAGCCACGCCTTGGTTTTTGCGTCGAGAAAGTGTCTGGAGGGGTACAACGCGAAAACACCGATTTCCGGTGTGCGCCAGGACGGCAGGACTCGAACGAGGCGCCCGCTACGAATCGACTCCTTGATCGTAAAGAACGGCAACAACGATATTCCACTGCCCTGCTCCGCCACGCTTAACAGCACGTCCGGGTTGTCGGCAATGATCGGCCCGCCGGGTTGCATCCGGAATGACCGCTTGCCCGATATCAGTTCCCATTGCGCGGGCGCGGAAAAATTGACTAGCTGCACACAGGCATGATCCTGCAGGTCGCGCGGGTGCTTCGGCGCGCCGCGCAGCGCAACGTATTCCGGTGCCGCGCATAGCACGCTGAATATCTTCCCCAACGGCAGCGCGACCAGCCCGGAATCGGAGAGCTCCCGCGTGATATAGATGCCGACGTCAATGCCCTCCGCGAGAAGCGCAGGCGCGTATTGCGAAGTCGCGTACTCGATGCTCACCTTCGGAAACTCGGCGCAAAACGCTGCGATTTGGGGCACGACGTAACGATTGCCAAAGTTACCCATGCATTGAACTCTGAGCCGCCCGGCCGGTTCGATCGTCGATCCCGATGCAAACGCCTCCGCCACGTTGACGCGTTCGAGGATATCCCGGCACTGAGCCACATACGCCTCGCCTGTGCTCGTCAATGCAATCCGACGGGTCGTTCTCTGGAGCAGTCGGGTACGAAGCCGCTCTTCCAGCCCGGAAACGAGGCGGGATATCTGCGCGGTGGTGAGATCCATTTGCTCGGCCGCGGATGTGAAGGTGCCGGCGTCCACGACTCTGACAAACGCCGTCATTGCATGAAGCAGTCCGTAATCGAGATTCTTACGCATGGGGTAATAAAGTTTCCAATCCGGCTCCATTGTTACGCACATTAAGACTGCCGAGAATGGCCGTCAAGCGGTGCCGCGTCCAATCCCCGGGATGTCGGCGCTCACTTATCGACCTCTTTGGAGCAAACACCATGAACGGTGCGGAAAGCCTGCTGAAGTCGCTCGTTGCCAGCGACGTGGAAGTGTGTTTCGGCAACCCCGGCACATCGGAAATGCATTTTGTCGCGGCACTCGACGCCGTAAAGGAAATGAGGCCCGTACTAGGCTTGCAGGAAAACGTCGTGACGGGCGCGGCGGATGGATATGCACGCATGGCGGGCAAGCCGGCCGCCACGCTCCTGCACCTTGGTCCGGGGCTCGCGAACGGTCTGAGCAACCTCCACAACGCACGCCGGGCTTCCAGTCCGATCGTCAATATCGTCGGCGACCATGCGTCATCGCACGCACGATACGACGCACCGCTTGCGTCGGACATCGCGGGCTTCGCGCGCCCGGTGTCCGATTGGGTGCACTCGTCCACGAGTGCCCGATCCGTCGGCGCGGATGCGGCGCGCGCCGTAGCCGCCGCGCGGTCGGCGCCGGGACAGATCGCGACGCTGATCCTGCCGGCCGACACGGCGTGGGACGCCGCCGAAAGCGTCGCGGCACCGCTGCCACTTCTGCCGCGCATGCATGCCGACGGGTCGACGATCGACCGTGTCGCCAGCGCCCTGAAGCGAGGCGTGAAGACCGTCCTGCTGATGAGAGGCGCAGCGCTGCTCGGCGATGCGCTGACAGCAGCGGGCAAGATCGCGGCGAAGACCGGCGCGCGGCTCGTGTGCGACACCTTTGCCCCACGCCTCGAGCGTGGCGAAGACCGGGTACCGGTGGAGCGGCTTCCGTATTTCGGCGAGCACGCAGCCGAATTCCTCGCCGGAACCGAACTGCTGATCCTGGTCGGCGCGCGCCCCCCTGTCAGTTTCTTCGCGTATCCCGACAAACCCGGCTGGTTGACGCCCGAGGGTTGCGAGATCACCGTGCTGACGCATCCGCACGAAGACAGCGCGGCCGCATTGTCGGCCCTCATGGAGGCGGTGGATGCGCGGGGCGCGCAGGCACGGGTCACCCGGCGGGAAGCCATCGCGCTGTCGCTCGACGGCGCGCTCGACGCGAAAAGCATTGCTCAGATCGTGGCGATGCACCTGCCTGTGAACTCGATCGTGGCCGACGAGGGCATCTCGTCGACCCTGCCTCATTACGAAATCCTGAACAACGCCGCATCGCACGATTTTCTTAACCTGACCGGCGGCGCGATCGGCAGCATGATGGCGGTCTCGACCGGCGCCGGCATTGCGAGTCCAGACCGCAAGATCGTGACGCTGGTCGGCGACGGCAGCGCGATGTACACCGTCCAGTCGCTCTGGACCCAGGCACGCGAGAACCTCGACATTGTCACTGTCGTGTTCGCCAATCGCGGCTACAAAGTGCTCAACAACGAGTTGCTCCGCGTGGGCGCTGCGTCGAATGGTCCCGGCGCCGCGGCGATGCTCGACCTCGGCAGACCGGCGTTGGACTGGGCGTCTATCGGACAGGGCCTCGGTGTGCCCGCCTTTCGCGCGCGTTCCCGCCGCGCCTTCGAGGAGGCGTTCGCGGCCGCGATGGCGCAACGCGGCCCCCGCCTGATCGAAGCGGTGATCGAGTAATCGTCGCGCTGGGCGAAGCGCGCTCGCGGCTGAATGGTCGATCGGGTCGTTCGCGAATGGGCGGCCGACACGAAACGCCAGTCAAGCGTGACGCGATTGCATTGCGATTGGTTGGCTTGCAACGGATGTCGCGCCTGCGGCGGCTCAGCCGTGGTTTGCAAGGTCATTGCGCGGCTTTCTCTTCGGTGATCGGCCGATCAGTATCGGTGGACTGCTGACGTGTCTGAGCGTTGAGGCGGTGTTGGGCTATTTCGCCATGGTCTCGCTGCTCGGATCGATTGTGGTCGGCGCTTTCGCGTTGGGAACGGGCGGCCCGATGCGAGACCGCGGCCGCCCCAAGCCGTGTTCGATTCGACGATTGTGTGGAATAGCGCAAGCGGTCATAGTGCGGTCGGAAAGCGAACCCAGGCCCACGCGCCAAGGATGCCAGAGCGGATCCTTGCGGCACGACTGTTCAATCCGTTGCGCTGCACCTAGAATTTCCGCATGAGCATGAAGGAGGCGCCATGGACAGCTTCGACAGCGTCGGTACCGACATTCGCTTCGCTGGCTCAATCCCCGAGCTCTATGACAGTCATCTCGTTCCGCTGATTTTCGAACCCTACGCCGCGGATCTCGCGAAGCGGGTCGCCGCGCACCAGCCGTCCCGTGTGCTCGAGACCGCGGCCGGCACTGGCGTGGTGACCCGCGCAATGGCGCATGCATTGCCCGCACATGTCGAGCTCGTGGCGACCGACCTGAATCAGCCGATGCTCGATCGCGCCGCGGCAATCGGCACCCCAAGGCCGGTCACGTGGCAACAGGCAGACGCGACCCGGCTGCCGTTCGACGACGCGAGTTTCGACATGGTCGTCTGTCAGTTCGGGGCCATGTTTTTTCCGGACAGAGCGCGCGCCTTCTCTGAAGCCCGGCGCGTCCTTCGGCGCGGCGGCCTGTTCCTGTTCAACGTGTGGGATCGCATCGAGGAAAACGAGTTGGCCGATACCGTCACGGCGACGCTCGCTGCCCTCTTCCCGGCGGACCCACCGCTTTTCATGGTGCGCACACCGCACGGCTATTTCGACACGCATGTGATTTCCCGCGATCTCGCGGCTGCGGGCTTCGACGCGGCGCCGCGCGTCGAAACGATCGCGGCGCGCAGCCGCGCGGCATCGGCGCGCGTGCCGGCCGTCGCCTATTGCCAGGGAACGCCGTTGCGCAACGAGATCGAGGCCCGTTCCGCAGCGGGTCTTCAAGAGGCGACGGCAGCGTCCGCGGCTGCCATCGTTGAGCGATTCGGCACGGGACCAGTCGACGCGAAGATTCAGGCACACGTGATCCAGGTCCAGCGCTGACGGGCCCAGCGTTGCTGCGGGGATCCGGCAACCATGCCCGCCCCCCATGGCGGATACGTGGTCGACCCGCAAGCGCACAACCGCCTACGGCCGTATACGCCCTGAAAATCCCCTTGAGAATCCCTTTACCGCTCGATCAAAGACCCCGGCCGTCTCTCAAGACAGCTTCTCCCGTGCGGGGATTGGTCAGGGTGACGTTTTCGAGTGCCTTGATTCGCCACTCGCCGACCTGCCGCGTCAGCACGGCCAGGATCAGCGTATCGACGGCATGCGCGCCCGCCGGATGCGCCGCACCCACCGTGAGGCGGCTCCAGAAATGCATGAGCGTTGCGTCCTCGCCGATCGCGACCACGTCGATCAACTCGTTCTCCAGCGTTGAATCGCTGTAGATGGTTGCGTGGATAGGCGCGTGCAGCTTGATAATCGCCTCCACGCCGCGCACGTAGTGCCCGAAACGGTTCACGAATGTCGCATCGTCATGGAACAGTGCTCCGAGCGACTCCATGTCGTGGTTGTTCCAGGCGGTCTGAAACACGTGAAGCGCGTCTTCGGGTTGTCTCATTTGAGTCATGTGGATTCTCGCCTCTGTCTACATTGACATGGCCGCCGTTCACATCGGGCGCTTGCTGTCCGGCGGCCAATGCCAATTCTGCCCTGCCATCGAATTGCTCGATTCGACGCGTCAAGCAAGCATGCGCGACGATCTCTACCAGCCCGTGCCGTCCATCGTGCACGAAATGCTGCCGCTTGCAATCAGCCGGTTCACGGCGCGTTGTCCGGGCGTAGAATCCAAGCTGAAATCTCGCCCGGGTAAAACGGCTGGATAGCCGAACCCGTATCAGTCTGGCACGATCCCGGCCGCCGGCGGAGTGGAGCGCGAGACGCTCATTCTGTCACGCACCGCACTCGCCGGGTCCTCAAGGAGACATGACCATGGCAAAGCTCGTCGCACTGTACAAGACACCGTCAGACCCGACCGCGTTCGACGCGCACTACTTTTCGAAGCATGTGCCGCTTGCGAAAACGATATCCGGGCTTCAGCGCTACCAAGTCAGCGCCGGGCCGGTAGCCACCCCGCAAGGTGCCTCCCCGTATTATCTCGCAGCGATCCTGAGCTTTGATTCGATGGATTCCCTGCAGCAGGCACTCAGTTCACCTGAAGGCAAAGCGACAGCGAGCGATCTGGCCAATTTCGCCCAGGCCGGTGTCGAGCTGCTCGTGTTCGATACTAAGGACGTTTAAACACGGCGCGTGGAAAGCTTACCCGCCCCCCCACGCGCCCCACTATCAAGCAACCCTGGAAAAGACACCAACGCCCGAGCCGTCGCGCGCCAACCGTCGACCGCTGCAGGCAATGCGCGAGAACTGAAAAGCAAAGCATAAAAAACTGTTTGTCATCGCAATGCCAGTCGGCCTCTAATAACAAACTCGCCTTCGCGAGGCACCGCCTTTTGCCGATACATCTTCGCCATCCGGATCACTGGGCAAAATGAATTCGCCCTGAGGTGTGTTGACCCGTACTGGCTCCCTCTCGGAGCAGTCCTTTTTCATGGCTAATCTGGGACCGACATGGCAGACGTCACTTATTCTCGCAGCAGCTATGTCGCTTCGACCCGGTTCTACCGGGGCGTGTCGAAACGCGCGTTCTACAGATGGCTATCGTGGATCGTCCCCGCTCTAATACTCGTACTGTGGCAAGTTGCGGCGCGCGTTGGACTGATTGCCCCTCAGGTGCTGCCCGCCCCGAGCAGTGTTGCCGCAACCGCGCTGGATCTGGCCAGAAACGGCGAACTCTTCGTTCACCTGGGCGTTTCACTGTTACGGGCCGCCGCGGGCTTTGCGATCGGCGGCACGATCGGACTTGCACTCGGCATCCTGGTCGGCTTTTCGCCGCTCGCGCAGGCGCTGCTGGATCGCTCGATCCAGATGGTGCGCGCGATTCCTTTTCTCGCGATGCTGCCGCTCGTCATCGTCTGGTTCGGGGTCGGCGAAGCGGCGAAAATCTTTCTGGTCGCGCTCGCCGTACTGTTCCCCATCTACATCAACACCATGCTTGGGATTCGCCAGATCGATCCGAAGCTGATGGAACTCGCCAAGGTCATCGGGCTGGACAGGAGCGCGGTTGTGCGACGGATCATTCTGCCCGGTGCGATGCCGTCGATTCTCACGGGCGTGCGTTATGCGCTCGCCCATGCCTGGCTCGCGCTGGTCATCGCCGAAACGCTCGCGACCACGAAAGGCATCGGCTTTCTGGCCATGGATGCCCGCGAATTCCTCCAGACCAACGTCATCCTGTTGACCATGATCATCTACGCGATCATCGGCGTCGTGGCGGACGCGCTGGTGCGGCTGCTTGAAGCGCATTTCCTCTCATGGCACGCGAACTACACCGACGGAGCGCACAAGTGAGCCTCGATCTTGCACTGCCCCAGGATGCCGCCGCTCCGGTTCTCACCGAAGCGCGGGCAGACCGCGCCCCCCTCGCCGTCTCGGTGCGTGGTCTGCAGCGCCGCTACGGCACCCGTGTCGTTATCGACGCGCTGGACCTCGATATCCGCGAAGGTGAATTTGTCGCGCTGCTCGGCGAAAGCGGATGTGGCAAGACTACCCTGTTGCGCGCGCTGGCCGGGCTCGATCAGCCCGACGCCGGTCAGATTCGCGCGCCCGAACGTCCTTCCGTCGTGTTCCAGGAGCACCGTCTCCTGCCTTGGGCGACGCTGTGGGAGAACGTCGCGCTCGGTCATGAAACGACGGTTGGCCGCTCCGGGGCGGCGCGCGCATTGGCCGAAGTCGGACTTTGCGGCCGCGAAGACGACTGGCCGCGCAACCTCTCTGGCGGTCAGGCGCAACGCGTGGCGCTGGCGCGCGGCCTCGTCCGCGAGCCCGCGTTGCTGCTGCTCGACGAACCATTCGCGGCGCTCGACGCGCTCACGCGCATCAAGATGCACGGACTCGTCGAGGAACTCATCGCGCGCCATCACCCCGGCGTGTTGCTCGTGACACATGACGTCGACGAAGCGCTCACGCTCGCCGACCGGATTCTCGTCATGCGCGCGGGGCGCATCGCGGCTTCCTTCGAACCCAAACACCACACGCCGCAGGCACTGCGGCCGATCCTGCTCGATGAACTCGGCGTTCAGTCCCACTGAGCGCTTTTTCCGCATGACTCCAAGGACCTGATAAGGATGAACGATTCTTCATTGAGCCGCCGCCAACTGTTGCGCGCGGCGGGTGGCCTGCTGGCCGGCGCCGCCGCCAGCAGCCTGTTTCCGGTTCGCGCAGCCGAGCCGCGCAAGCTGACCCGCAACACCGATACTGTTCGCGTCGGCTGGGGCTACGGCGCCCTGCCGGACATTGCCAAACAGCGCGGCGTATTCGAAAAGACGCTGGCTGCAAAAGGCATCAAGGTCGAATGGGTCGGGCCGTTCCCGAATCACGCGCCTTCGATTCAGGCTGTGGTCGGCGGCAGCGCGGATTTCGGCTTCTGGGGATCGACGACACCCGCACTGGCCGCGATGCTGGCCGGCTCACCGCTCGTCTTCAATGCGTTCGACATCTATTCGCCCCGCTCGACCGCGATCATCGTGAAGAAATCGAGCGGTATCCATTCGGTGGCCGATCTGGTGGGCCGCAAAGTGGCGATCAACCGGTCGGGATTGGGTGAATTCCTGCTGATCGCAGCGCTGGAAAAGCATCATATCGACCGCAGCAAGGTCGAGTTCGTCTACCTGAATCCGCCCGATGCCGCGCCGGCGTTTGCGCAAGGTGTAGTCGACGCGTGGTCGATGTGGTCCCCGGCCGTGGATATCGCGCGCCACGCCAACGACGCCAGGGACATTTTCAACGAAGGACGCGACCTCGATTTCCCGATCGATTACAGCTCTCTCGTGACGCGCCGAAAATTTACCGAAGAGAATTCCGAACTGATTCGCGCAGTGATCGACGCGTACTACGTCGAAGGCGCGTGGCAGTCGGCGCACTCCGCCGAATCCGAACAGCTCGTGCAGCAGGAAGCCAGATATCCGGATCAGGTGCGCGACTATCTGACGAGCCTCAAGCGTGTGAATCAATTCCACGAACCCGACGACGCCGCATTCATCGCGCAGTTCCAACGCGCCGCCGACTGGCTCGCGGAACGCAAGATCATCAAGTCGCGAATCAAGGTCGCGGATTACAGCGTCAAGGTTTGATGAGGCACATCATGGGAACCACGCTTATTTCGCCATTGTCCGCCACACTCGGGTTTGCTGAAAGCATCGCCCATATCGCATCGACTGCGGCGGAGCGGGAACGGAATCATCGTCTGCCGCACGAGGAGATCGCGATGCTCAAGGCGCTCGGCTTCGGCGCGCTGCGCCTGCCGGCCGACGCCGGCGCGCAAGACGTGTCGTTGAGCGGATTGTTCGTCGTGGCACGCGACGTCGCCGCGGCGGATTCGAACATCGCTCACGCTTTTCGCAATCATCTGTGGCAAGTCGAAGCGGCGCTCAGACGCCGGGACCACCCGTTCCATGCGCACGTTCTCGATCTGACGAGGAACAGGAAAACCGTCGGCCTCAGTTTCACCGAGAGCGATGCGGTGGCGGCCGGCGCGCGACCGAGCCAGGTCCTGAGCCGGCTCGAATGGGACGAAGCGCGGCGCGCGTATCTCGGCTCAGGCGAGAAGGTCTACGCGACCGGCAATCTCTACAACGACGCATTCGTCGGCCTCGCAGTGGAAAGCCGTGAAGGCAGGACCGTGCAATACGTGTTCGACCGCGGCCAGGGCGTCAGCAACGACGACGACTGGCAAGGATTCGGTCAGCGCCTCACGGGCTCAGGCACGGCTAAGTTTCATGCCGTGACCGTGCCCGCGGCTCATGTCTATCCGACCGACCCGCCGCGAACCGGCGAAGCGGCGCCGTGGGGATACACCTTTCACCAGGTCTATCTGACCAACTGCATTGCAGGCATCGTGCGGCGGGTCGCGTTGGACGCCGTCGAGGTTCTGCGCGCACGCGGGCGCAACTTCTATCACGGCGACGCGGCGCATCCCACGGACGAGCCTGTGCTGCAAACGCTGCTCGGCCGCATTCGCGCCTATGCAGCCAGCGTCGAGGCCACCGCCGATCGCGCCGTGGCAGCGCTTCAGCGTGCCTGGGACAGCTATGCAACCGTGGACGAATACGACACCACGCTGGCTGCCACGTTCGCGGCGGCGGAAGCCAAGGTCGTGATCGACGACCTCGCCCCGCAGATCGCCAGCTGGCTGATCGACCTCGGGTCGGGCTCGGTCGTGTCTCGTGTGGGCGCGCTGGACCGGCATTGGCGCAACATCAAGGTGATTGCTTCACACAATCCGCGCCTGTACAAGGAACGGCTCCTCGGGCAGAACCTGCTGAACGGCCAGCTTCCGCCCACCGGCGCGTTCTTCTGATCACACCACGTCGCGCGCGCTTCGGGCCCGGCTGCGCTCAGTTGGACAGCAGCCGGCGAACGCGCGGCACGACCTCCTCCGCGAAGCTGCGCATGTCGGCTTCGAAAGGCTGGAACTGCAGCATGAAGAGTTCGATGCCCGCCCGGTGAAACGCGGCGACGCGCCGCGCAACGCTATCGTAATCGCCGACGAGCCCCGCGGCCGTGCCGCCGTTCGAACCGACCCGCGGCGATTGCGCGAAGGTCTGGTGCATCACGGCTTTCGGATCGATATTGGCCTTCTGCCGTTCGCGCAGCGGCTTGTCGAGCTCGGCCAGCTCGAACAGGTGGGCGAGGTGCGCCTCTGCCTGCGCCGGTGTTTCGCGTGCGATCACGAAGGCCGACAGCCCGAAACGCAATGCATCCTGCCCGGCGGGACGCGCGCGAGCGGAGACGTCGGCGATGAGACGCGCGACATCGTCATGCGGTTGTCCGTTGATGAACCACACGTCGCCGTGCGCCGCCACCAGTTCGCGCGCCGGCTCCGATTCGCCGCCCACATAGATGCGCGGGCGCGCGCGAAACGGATCGGCAGGACGCAAGCGGTATTCGTCGATACGAAAGTGATCGCCGTGATGATTGAGGACTTCGCCGCGCAGCAGCGCGGCGACGACTTCGATCCATTCGCGGCCGTACGCGTAGCGCTCATCGTGCTCGGGAAAGCCAATGCCGGCCCGTTCGAGCTCCGGACGATTCCACGCGTTCACCAGGTTGATCGCAAAGCGCCCGCCGCTGATGTGCTCGATCTGCTGGGCCATCTTCGCGAGCACGACCGGATGATAGAGATAGGGCTTGATCGCCGTGATGATCTCGATGCGCGACGTGAGCGCCGCCAATGCAGCCGATGCGGTCCATGCCTCGAGCTGGTCGAGCGAAGGGTCGTGCGGATTGATGGTGTGCTGGGCGACGAGCACCGAGTCGTAGCCGAGGCGCTCGGCCTCGAGTACGAGCGCCTTGTTGCGCGCCCACGAGGCGTCGTAGGGTTCGGCGGGATCCTGCAATGCGGCTCGGCTGCCGTGCACGAGCGCCCAGACGCCGAAGCGTGGAAGTTTGACTGACATCGATTAGATACGCGAGGAAAGCGAAAGGGCAAAACGCCCATGCTACCCTCGCCGGCGCGCGCGGCCTTCCAATTTCTATCGATATGGAAGTGACGCAAATGCATTAAGCGCGGCGTTGCGACCGCCTCGATCGATCGCCGCAACGCGTTGTTACGCGATCTGCTGGACCCATTGGCTCCGCCAAGCCGGTGCTTCGAAAGGCTCCGAAAAATACTGGGTCTCGTGAACGACCTTGCCGTTGCTGAACTCCATAATGCTCACCGTGTAGTTCAGTCGGTCGCCATAGGTGATGGCGTATTCAGTGATCCAAAGATCACCTTCTCCCTGAATTCGCCTGACATCGAACCCTGCCGGCTTGCCCGGATGATGACTCCGGAGTGCCTGCAAGTTCTTTCGCCCGAGGATTCGTTCGCCCGACTGAGGATAGTCACAGACGGCGTCGGCGTCGTAAATATCGTGCTCCGCGTCGAGATCGCCGGCCGCGGACGCCTGCCAGTGTGCATTCAGGGCTTCACGTATTTCTCTTTCCTGCATGGCGTGCCTCCGGCTACCCGTTGACGTTTTCGATCGCGCGACGCGCGGCATTGCGGGTTGATCAAAGCCCTTCCTTGACTATTCAATACGAATAGCTGAAAGAGATAGTCTCGATCACCCGCTACTCAGGCTTGAATGTGAAGACGATACTCCTTTCCTCCAGCGCTTCCTGAACCAGGCGGCCTGTTGTCGATCAGGGCGGTGCGACCCCCTCATCATCCGCCGGTCTGAGCGGCTGGCGTGGTACGCGCGGATAAGTCGCTCGGTCCACCGTTCAGTAGCCGTTCGAGCGGCTCGGGCAGACCCCGGTTCGGTTTGACTGGCGGATGGCTGAAACTGCCCTTCGTCGCTTTCTTCGGACTTAGCCGGATAAGGCCCTCAAGCTGGGTAATCGCACTCGACACGCCATCCACCACCGGCACCGGCAGTTCGTTGCGGATCTCCCGTGCGAGCCCTGCAAGGGGCGCGCCGGCGATGATAACGACGTCGGCACCGTCCTCGTCTACCACCTGATTGCACAAAACCTTCAGTCTTGCGGCGTAATCCTGTTGCACGCTGCCGATATCGCGCAACGGCTCCTCGAGCGCGCGAATGCTGGCGAGCCGGCTCGCCAGATGACTGCGTTCGACAGTCTCGCGATACCACGCCTTGATTCGCGGCGAGATCGCAATGATCGAGAAGCGCTGCCCGAGCGCTGCCGCGGTGATGAGGGAGGACTCGGTCAGGCCGACGACCGGCACGTCGATCAGTTCCTTGATGCCCTGGAGGCCCGGATCACCAAATGCTGCAACCACGACACCATCGTAAGTGCCATGGCGCTCGGCGGCCACGCACGCTGTCGCGTAAGCGCCGACCAATGCTTCAAAGCGTGTCTCGATGTACGCGACGCCGAACTGTGCGGTCGCGACCTCGATTTCCGTGCCAGGCGATGCACTGCGCTGCGCCTCCGCATGAATCAGCTTCGACACGCTTTCGGAGATGTTTGGGTTGATCACCAGTATCTTCATGCTGCGCTCCGATATCAGAGGTCGACGAACTGCGGCTTGCCAGCGGCGAGAAAGCGGCCACGACCGGCCTCCGGCCCGAGATAGCGGCCGCTCTCGACCAGCAGTTCGCCGCGTGACAGGCAGTGCTGCGGCCAACCTTGCACGCTTCGGCCTTCGTACGGCGTGTAGTCGACGTTGTGGTGCAGTGCGTCGTTGTGGATGGTGACCTGCTTGCGCGGGTCCCACAGCACGATGTCGGCATCGGCGCCAATCGCGATCGTACCCTTGCGCGGATAGAGGCCGTACAGCTTCGCGGGGTTCAGGGAGGTCAGCTCGACGAACTTGTTCAATGACAGCGTGCCGCGGCTCACCCCATCGAACAGCAGCGGCAACCGCGTCTCGATGCCGGGAATGCCGTTCGGGATATGCTCGAACGACACCTCTTTGCCTCCGGGCTTTTTGCCTTGCGGATCGTCGTATGAGAACGGCGCATGGTCGGACGAGAACACACTGAAAACGCCGCGCTTTAGCGCACTCCACACGGCCTTCTGGCTCGACGCGTCGCGCGGCGGCGGACTGCAAACGCACTTCGCGCCGTGATAACCATCCTCATGGCCGAGGTCCGCGGCACTCAGGTACAGGTACTGCGGGCAGGTCTCAGCGTAAATGTTGAGGCCGCGCCGCTGGGCCCATTCAATCTGCTCGATCGCGTCCTCGCCAGACACGTGAACGATAAGGATAGGCACGTCGACGAGTTCGGACAAAGCAATGGCGCGGTGCGTCGCCTCTCGCTCGATCACCCCTGGCCGTGACACCGCGTGATACTTTGGCGCGTGTTTTCCGGCTTCGGTGAGCTTGTCCGTCAGCCACGCGATGCAGTCGGAATTCTCCGCATGCACCATGACGAGCGCCTCGTTGCGCCGCGCAACATCCATCACCTCGAGGATTTCGCGGTCGCTGAGCTTGAGGTCATCGTAGGTCATGTAGATCTTGAACGACGTGTAACCGGCCGCGATCAGTTCCGGCAACTCGCGCTCCAGAACCTCCGGCGTCGGATCGGAGACAATCAGGTGGAACGCATAGTCGGTGACCGCGCGACCGTTGGCGCGGCGATGGTAGTCGTCGACCGCGGACTTCAGCGACTGGCCCTTCGCCTGTGCGGCAAAGGGAATCACGGTCGTGGTGCCGCCGCACACGGCAGCACGCGTGCCCGTGTGGAAATCGTCCGCCATCTTCAGCCCGTCGGGCATTGGCTGATCCAGATGGCAATGGGCGTCGATACCGCCGGGCAACGCCAGCAGGCCGGTGGCGTCGAGTTCGCGCCTTGCTGCATCGAGATGCCGGCCCAGCGCGACGACGATGCCGTCCTTCACGCCAATATCGCAGCTAAAACGCTCTGACGCGGTCACCACGTCAGCGTTACGGATGACCAGGTCGTACATGGTTGTCATGGCAGATCCCTTACGCGACTTCGGCAAAGAGCCGGCCCCAGCCCGCGAGCCGGGTCGTATCGTAGCCGACGAGTTTTAGCGATTTCCATACCACGGTGGAAATGGTGTCGTAGAGGGGAATACCATGGTGCTGCTCCACCTCTGAGGCAAGATGCGCGGCGCGCAGGTTGGTGCAGAAGGTGACGATTGCCTCCGGGCGGTGCATCGCGACCTCGCCGATCTGTGCGCGCAGCGTATCTTCGGTCACTTCGGAAAACTGGAAGTTCACCTTCAGGCCCAGGTGATTTTCGCAAGAGCAGTCGATGCCTTTGTCGCGGTAATTCGCGACGATCCTCTGCTGGACTTCCTTGAGGTATGGAGTGACCAGGCCGAATTTTTTCACGCCGGCTTTCTCCAGGATCTCGTTGAGCGCCAGCACCGACGTGGTCGCGGGGATACCGGTCGCGTCCTCGATCTCGCGGCACAGGCGGCGGTCGGTCTCGAAACCGAGCCAGCCGGACGAAGTGCCATTCCATGCGATGACATCGACCTTCGCGTCGGCCAGCAGCCTGGCGGCCTGAATGATATGGGTCGTGTCGAACTGTCCGAGCGCCCGCTCGGACAGAGAGATCTCGGTGACCGTGAAGCGCGAGAAATGGACGCTGACACCGGGCAACTGGGCCACCATTGCGCTTGTAATCGGTTCGAGCGCGGTGTTCGACGAAGGGGTAAGCATGCCGATCAGGACGCGTTTGCTCATGATGAAGTCTGTAATCAGTTGTTGAAGGTGAGAAAGCCCCGCTCAGACCGGCAGCTTGCGTTCGTAATCGATGAGCGCCGAACAGACGAAGAGCCCTACGCCTGCGGCGGCGAAAAACATCAAGGCCAGAAAGTAGGAGCCGGTCGTCTGAACGATCAGGCCAACAATGATCGGAACCAGAATTCCGCCGATATTGCCGCCAAGGTTCATCAGGCCGCCGAGAAAACCGATCTTGTTGCGCGTACCGAGGATGGACGGCAGGCACCAATAGAGACCGCACCAGCGCAGAAAGAACAAGGTGGATGCAAGCAGCACCACGACCGTCACCGGATTGCCGACATAAGCCACCGAGAAGATCGACACCGTGGCCGCTACGGCTGCTATGGCGAACAGGGTTCGCATCACGCGGTTGGGCGAGCCGCCGGCCGCCTTCCACTTGTCCGCGATCCATCCGCCGACAAGCTCACCCACGAAGCCGCTGAAGAAGATTGCGAAACTGGCTCCGCCCATCTGCTGGATATTGAACCCGTGCACCTTGTTCAGATAGTTCGGCATCCAGGTGAGCAACCCGTAGAACACGGAGTTAAAACACATCCAGCCGAAGAACATGCCCCACACCGAGCGGTACCGGAAAAAATCAAGGCTACGTCCGCTGGCATGAACGGGCTCGCTGCGGTGTTCCTCCTGCAGCGCCGCTTCGAGATAGTCGGCTTCGGCCTGATTGACTGCCGGATGCTCGCCCGGATTGTTTCGAATGTAGTACCAGGCAAATACACCGGCAAGCATGGTGCCCACCCCGGCTACCACGAACGAAGTGCGCCAGGATCCGAACTCGCTGATCAGCCCGGAGATGATGATCGCACCGAGCGCGGCGCCCAGCGGCGCGCCACCGTCAAGCAGCGTCGCCCCGCGGCCGCGTTCGTGGCGCGTCATCCACATTGCGTTGAGCTTGCCGCCGGCCGGATAGATCGGTGCTTCGGCGAGTCCCAACCCCAGCCGCGTGAGGATCAGCGCGGTGGCTGTCGAGCAGACTGCGGCAATGCCCTGAAAGAAGCCCCAGAACAAGGTAGCGCATGCAATCACGATACGCGGCTTGAAACGATCAGCCAGCATGCCCCCCGGAATCTGCATGAACGCGTAGGTCCAGAAGAACGAGCTCAGAATCAGGCCCTGCACAGCAGGGGCTATATGAAACTCCTTTGCGATCAGGGGCATGGCCACGGACAGCGAGGCCCTGTCCACATAGTTGATCGAAATGAGCATCAGCATGATCAGAAAGATTTTCCAGCGTACGCCGGTCCTGACCTCGGCCTGCACGGCGGTCTCTACGAATCGCATCTCTGTCTCCTCCGTCTTGCCTGAACATGGCATTCGGGTTTCAGTTTTGTAGCCGGGACCACTCCCGGTCCGGTGCGCTGCATGCGCCAGAGCAGTATATGATGCCTAATTATGAATTACAAGCGCTGTAAGTGCTTGAATTTTATACATATTTAATTTTGTGGAACATCGAACCAACCTGTAAGACAATTAAGCGAAACAGGAAAACAGGGACGGCATGGAGATGAAGTCATTAACGGCTGAGACACGCAAGCGCATCAGCCTGCGCGGCACGGGCATGTACGCCGCGATCGCCGAACAGTTGCGCGAGATGATTCTCGAAGGCGAATTGCCTCCCGGCGCGCATATCGACGAGAAAGCCCTGTGCGAGCAGTTCGACATTTCCAGAACGCCTTTGCGCGAGGCGCTCAAAACGCTGGTGACTGAAGGTCACGTGACACACCGGCAGCACATGGGTTTTCAGGTCGCGCCAATCAGCAAGGATGAGATAGGCGCGATCTTTGAAGTGCTGCATGGACTGGAAGAAACCGCGGGTCGACTTGCAGCGCAGCGTATTGACGACAAGCAGATGAGAGTGCTGCTGGAGCGCCATCGCACCATGGAGGCTTATCACCGCGAGGGCAAGCGCACGGCCTACTATCGCGCCAACCAGAAAGTGCATCAGCAGATCGTCGATGTGGCCGGCAATGCCGTGCTATCCGACCTGTACGCTTCGTTGATGAGCAAGATCCACCGCGCGCGAGGCGCGGCCAATGCCGATGTTCTGCGGTGGAGCGAGTCTCTTGGAGAACACGGTGCAATACTGGATGCGCTGTCGAGGCGCGACGGAGCATGCCTCGCCCGGTTACTACGCGAGCATTCGGAACATACGGCAGCGGAAGTGATGAAAGTGCTGCAGGCCACGAGCGGGAATTAGCGCAGGCGCCGGCCGGCGGGTCGATCACCCTGGCGCCATATCGGGCAAGCGCTTCCTCCCGGCTCCCGTTCCTGCAACCCGGCGCAGAATCCGGCTGCCCCGTGTGCGCGCTCGTAGCCAACAGCCTGCGAGCGCACCGCAATTCGCTATCTATCCCCTCCCCGCTCGCTATTCTCCCGAATAATTCTCTCGATCAACGCATCCGCATCACGCGCAACGTTGTCATGCACACGCGTGCTTTGCGTCGGCGCGGGCGTATCGTTGCCGATCAGTTGGCCACTGCGCACGTGCGTATCCACCGACACCTGCATCGACAATCCGAGCCGCAGCGGATGCGCGGCGAGATCGGCCGGGTCCAGCGAAATCACGATCGGCACACGCTGCACGACCTTGATCCAGTTACCGGCGGCGTTCTGCGGCGGCAGCATCGAAAACGCACTGCCGGTGCCCGCCGAAAAGCCCTCCACCCGCCCGCGATACACCACCTGCGAGCCATATACATCCGACACGATGCGCACCGCCTGCCCCACGCGCATGCCGCGGATCTGCCCTTCCTTGAAGTTGGCCTCGACCCACAGACGTTCGAGCGGAATGATCGACATCAGCGCGATACCCGGCCCGACCTGCTGGCCGATCTGCACCGAACGCTGCCCGACCGTGCCGTCGACGGGCGACACGATAGTCGTGCGCTGCAGATTGCGATAGGCGAGCCGCACTTGCGCGGCCGCTTGCAGAACAGGCGGGCTCGACTCGATCGGAAATTTGCCGCCGAGCGCGCGTGCGGCGTCCAGTTGAACCTGTGCCGAAGCCAGATTCGCCTGCGCAACGGCGACCGCTTCGCGCGCGCGCGCCAGTTCTTCCGGCGACACGACTTCGACCAACGCGTGGTCGCGCGCCGCCAACGCGCGCTGCGCCAACGCCAGCTCGGCGCGGCGCGCGTCGATGGATTGCACGTAGAGCTTGCGCGAGATCGTCGCGTTCGCCACCTGCCGCACCGCGAGCGTCAACTGTGCGCGCGCCTGTGCGAACGCCGCCGCCGCTTCGGCGTCGTCGAGTTTGACGAGCGGCTGCCCCGCGCGCACCTGGCGCGTGTTGTCCACCAGAATGTCGGTGACGGTACCCGGTATTTGCGCGGCAATCTGGACAATATTGCCGGCAACGTAAGCGTCGTCGGTCTCTTCGAAAAAGCGCGCACTCACCCCCCACCAGCTCAGCCACGCCGCGCCGGCAAGCGCCACCACGCCGAAGAAAATGCCGAAGCGGCGCCGGCGCGTCGCCCGGATGCGATTGCGCTCGCCGAGCGCCGCGCTTGCCGCGTTGACCCGTTCCTCGGTCCAGCCGGCGGCGTCATGTGCCTGTTTATCGTTGTGCATTCAATCGAAGTGCGTATCCGTAATGCGCGCGTGAGAGGGAAAAGAAGTCTGATCATGCGAAATCGGCGCGCCGGCCACCTTGCGCTCGTCGAAGCCGCCACCGAGCGCGCCGACCAGCGCAACCTGCAACAGCCTGCGGCGGCCCTGCAAATCGACCTGCTGTGCGCGTTCATCGAGCAACGAGAGGTCGGCGAGCGTCACGTCCTTCTGCATGCCGATACCACGCCGGTGCCGCTCTTCGGCAATCGCGACGATGCGTGTGGCCGCCTCCACCGCGCGGCTCTGCTCGTTCGTGAGCGTGTCCACCGTGCGCAATGAAGCGAGCTGGCGCGCGACCTCGCCGAGCGCTTCGTCGACGGTCTTGTTGTAGAGGCTCACCGAAGCGTCGACGTTCGCATAGTCGCCACCCAGTTGTGCGCGCAAGCGGTTGCGGTCGAACACCGGCAGCGAGATCGCCGGGCCGATCGAGCCGGTCATCGCCGCGCGCGAGAACAGCGCGGCAGGCGTCAACGCAGTCAAACCGGCGAATGCGACGAGATTCACGTCGGGATAGAACTGCGCGCGCGTGGCGTCGACATTGGCGAGCGCGGCTTCGGCCCGCAACCGCGCCGCCACGATATCCGGGCGGCGGCCCAGCAGATCCACCGGCAGATGCGCCGGCAGCGGAGCATCTGCCGCCGCAGCCAGTTGCGGTCGATGCAGCGACAAACCGCGCTCCGGCCCGCGCCCGCTCATCACGCCGATCTGCAACTCGGTCAAGGTGATGCGCTCGTCGTTGAGCGTCTGTTGCGCGGCGAGCCGGCTTTGCTTGAGCGCCGCGTCCGCGGCGTCGTAGGCGTTATCGAGGCCGCGCGCGCTACGTTCGCGCAACACTGCATCGACCTGCTCGGCCGCCTGCTGCTTCTGCCGCAGAATGTCCCGCATCGCGTACGCGCGATCGAGTTCGCAGTAGAGCGTCACCATCGCGACCGTCAGCGTGAGCCGCACCTGCTCCGCGTCGATCCGTGCCGCGTCGCGCGTCGACAGCAACCCGCGCGAGAGCGCCGCATTCTTGCCCCACAGATCGAGTTGATAGCTTAGACCCGCGAGCAGCGCGGCCGGCGACACCGTCGGATCGTTGAACACCTGCACCGGAATCTGCTGGCCGCCAACCGACACGTTGGCCACATCCGCGGGTTGCGGCAAGCGGGTCTTGCTCACGGTCGCGAGCGCCGTGCCGGTGAGGCCGGTCAGTGACGCGAACTGTTCGAGCTGCGCCTGCGCGGCGCCCACGCGTGCCTTGGCGATCTGCAGGTCCGGGTTGTTCTGCAGGGCTTCGGCAAGCAACTCGTCGAGCTGCGAATCGCGATAGCGCCTGACCCAATCGGGCGTGGGCCACGCGCCCGTCGCGCCCGAACCGGCGGTTTGCGCGAGCGCATCGGCGGATGGCTTGCGAGGCTGCACGTTCGCGTGCAGGCCGGCATCGCTGACGCAGCCGCTCAGCGCCGCTGCAATCAGCAGCAAGGGCCACGAATGGCGCATGAACCATCGCATCGACTGCCTCATGAATGGTGCGTGCGAGGCATCGCACCTTCGGTCGCGGCCGGCGCATTCACGCCGACCGGCCCGGCCGTTTTAGCCGCGAGGCGCGGGCGGGTCCGCGCGAGCGGCCCCATCCGCACGAACAATCCATCGATCAAACCGAGTGCAATCGCATTCAGCTTGCCGAGCTTGTGTTTTTCCAGCAGCACGATCTGGACGATTTGCCACAACGTAAGCAGATTCGGCACGAACGCGACCGGCAGACGCATTCCATATTGGAACGCCAATTGCATGCCGTTACGCGCGCTGTAGTAGCGCCGGAATGCAGGGTGATTCATCGTCGTCAACTCGAAGGGCCCCCATTGATGGCGCCGCCGCGTACCGATCCGATGCGACAACACCAGCGACGGCACCACGTATATCGGTACATTGCTCAACAACGCACGCAGGCAATACTCGGTGTCCACATGATCGATAAACAACGATTCGTCGAACCGGCCAAGACGCGCGAACGCTTCGCGCGAAATCACACAACCGGACGAGATCAGGAACGCGCAGCGCTGCACGCTGAGGTCCGCGCGCAACGACAGTCTTTCGACACCGAGACCGCTGGTCGCCAGTTCCGGCAGGAAGCGCTGATCGTTTTCATCGAAGATGCGCGGGCCGGCAAGGAACGCACCGCCGCTTAGCGACGCACACCGGTCGCGCATCACGTCGAAATAGCCGGCCGGCGCGTCGGAATCCTGATCGAATAGCGCGACGGCATCCGCGCCCCGCTCGAATAGCGCGCTCAGACCGCCATTGAAAGCGCCGGCAATACCGTGGCGATTGCCGTGATGCAGCACCTCGATCCCTGCTTCGCGCAGCATCCGGGCCGCGCGGCTGTCCGGCTGCGGGGAATTGTCGACCACCAGCAGACAGTCGCACTCCGCATGCATCGCCACGGCTCGCGCCAACTGCGTCTCGCTCGGGTGGAACAGGATGACCAACGCGCCCAGCATCGTCATGTCGATTTCCTCAGTGACCTGGTGTCATCGCGGCGCCGCGTTTGGGGCGCGTCAGCCACATCATCGCGGCGAGCACGAGGCAGGTGACGCTCGCCATGTAGAACATGTCGCCGGTCGCCATCATGTACGCCTGTTGCTGCACGATATGATGCAGCGTGCTCAGTTCGCGCGCGCCGTCGATGCCCATGCCGTGCAGGATCTGAACGAAGCGCTGCGTGTTGCCGGAGGACTTCGCCACCGACTGCGCGACCACGTCGTAGTGATACAGCGCGCGGTTGTCCCACAGCGTCACGCTCATCGCCGTGCCGAACGCGGCCGACAGCGTGCGCAGAAAGTTCGACAGACTGGAGGCCGCGGCGAGCTTGTCGTCGGACACGCGCGACAGCGTCGCGGCGGTCAGCGGAATAAAGAAGCATGGCAAGCCGATACCCTGAATCAGGCCGGGCGTGATGATCTGGGTAAAGGTCATCGTCAGCGTGAAGTGCGCGTCCCACCACAGCACGCCCGCAAAGATCAGAAAGCCGAACGTGGCGAGCACGCGCGCGTCGAAACGCGCGGAAAAGATCCCGACGAGAATCGAGAACACCAGCGCGAGCACGCCGAGCGGAGCCGTGGCGAGCCCGGCCTGATACGCGGTGTAGCCCATCACGGCCTGGAGCCACAACGGGAAGATCACGCCGACTACGGAGAAACTCATCATCCCGAGCGAAATGATCAACACGCAGAACGAGAACGTGCGGTCGCGAAACAGACTGAGGTCGATCACCGGATCCTTCTCGCCCGCCTCCCAGATCAGCAGCGACACGATCGCGAGCGCGGCGACGATGGCGAGCGTCAGGATGAGCGGCGAGTCGAACCAGCCGCGGTCGTGACCGAGATCGAGCACCGCCTGCAGCGAACCGACGCCCACGATCAGCAGCACGATGCCCGGCAAGTCGACCGGCGCGGCCGTCGCACCGTGCGCGTCACGGGTATCGGCACGCAGCAGTGTCGTGCACACCGCGAACGAAAAGATGCCGATCGGCAAATTGATCAGGAAGATCCAGGGCCACGAGAAGCTGTCGATGATCCAGCCGCCGACCACCGGCCCCAGGATCGGCGCGAGCAGCACGGTCATCGCCCACAGCGCCAGGGCCACGACGCGCTTATCGGGTGGAAACGTGCGCAACAGGATGGTTTGCGAGAGCGGCACCATCGGCCCGGAAAAGAGGCCGTGCAATGCGCGGCACACCACCAGCACATGAAAGTCGCCGGCCACGCCGCAAAGCAGCGAGGTCAGCGTGAACAGGATCACGGCCGCGAGAAAGAGGCGCGTTTCGCCGAGCCGTCGCGATAGCCAGCCGGTCAACGGCACGGCGATCGCGGCGGCGACCGAGTACGAACTGATCACCCACGTGCCCTGGCTGTTGGACACGCCAAGGCCGCCGGAAATGGCCGGGACCGCGACGTTGGTCACTGTCGAGTCGAGCACCTCGATGAAGGTCGCGAGCGAGAGCGCGAAGGTCAGCAACGCGAGGCGGGCGCCGCGCATGGTTTGCTCGTTGTGCTCGTTGTGCTCGTTGTGTTTTTCGCGCCCGCGGTCCATGCCGGGGCGCACATCATGGCTTGCGTCGCCGCGCTCCGGCAGTCGCGCCGCGGTGCTCATACGCTCTGCCCGCTAAGCGACAACGTGGTCGACAACGCGCGAACATCGCCTTGTTGCCGCAGGTGCGACTGCATGAAACCCTCGATCACGCGCGCCGCCGCTTCGCATCCATTCGGTGATGTTGCAAGCCGGTCGTATATGCGCCCGCACTGCGTCGCTATCGACGGATTGCCGAGCACCTGCCTGAGCGCGCGCGTCAAAGTCCGCGCCTCGACGGGGCCGTCGAGCCGAACCCCGCAACCACTCGCGACGACGCGCCGCGCATTATCGAACTGATCGTGTGCGAACGGCGTCACCACTTGCGGAATACCGGCGGCATAGGCCAGCGCCGCCGTGCCGATGCCGCCGTGATGCACCAATGCGCGACAACGCGGCAACAGGGTTTGCAGCGGCACATAGCGGCGCTCGATCAGCATGGGCAACGAAATCGCCTCATCCTCAGCGGCGCGATGCTCGATTGTCGCGTCGGGCCGCAACAGAATGCCGCGCAGTCCGCTCTCCCGCAGCGTGTCGCGCACCGCTCGCCCATAACGCGCCTGATCGATCAACGTCGAGCCCGCCGTGAACACCACGGGCCGTTCGCCCGCGGCGAGAAAAGCATCGAGTTGCGGATCGGGCGCGCGCTCAAGCGTGTCGTTGAAGAGCGGAAAACCGCTCATGCGATACGGAGCCGGCCAGTCGGGCTGGGGCCGCGCGAACCAGTCGGGAAAAAGACATAGCACGCCATCGGTCGAATGCAACCATTTGCCGACGATGCGCGTGGCCGGTGCGAGCCCCAGTTCCTCGCGCAGCGCGTTCAGCGCCGGACCGCACACCTTGTCGAGCGCGTACCGTTCGATCGCACGCATCAGCGCCACCTTCACCGCGAGCGGCAAGCGCCGTGGAATGGTCAGCCGCGGATGGGTCGGCGGAGCGTGCGCGGAGAGCAGGGTCGACGGCGACACCTGAACCGACACGAACGGCACGTGGTATAGCTCCTGCATCAGCCGCGCGGAAAAGGCCCATAACGTGCCCACCAGCACGGTGTCTTGCGTGGTCAAGGATGCCAGGGTGTCGAAATGCGCCCGCAGGGTTGGCGCTATGACCGCCCACAAGGTGCGAAACGATGTGCGCGGATGCCACAGCGCCGGGTTCTCCATGGCCTGCGCGTATTGCGCGGCCGTGCCGATCGGCACGAACGTGAAGCCGCGGTGCGTCGCCGCTTGCGCGAACGGCGCATGCGTGCAGAACACGATCTCGTGTCCGCGCGACGCGAGTTCCGCGCCGATGCCGAGCAGCGGATGCACGTCGCCCGCGGAGCCGATCGCCGTAATGATGACTCGCGTCATGCCCGGCAGCTCAGAAGAGACCCGGGATCAACGCGGCCACGTCGCGGCGATACTGCGAATAGGCCCGGCCGAAGTGCCCGGTCAGCCAGCTCTCTTCGATCCGCACCTTGTATGCGAGCGAAGCGAAAATCAGCAGCAGCCCGAGCGCGCCGCGCCATTGCATGCCGATCAGCACCGCGCCTGCGAGCGCCAGCAGACAGCCGGTATAGATAGGATGCCGTACGAGCCCATACGGGCCGCTGCGCACCAGTTCGTGATCTTCCTTCAGCGTGACCGACACGCTCCAGTTGGTGCCCAGATGCAAGCGCGCCCACACGGAAAACGCGAGGCCGGCAAGCAGCACGGCAAAGCCGGCGTATTGCAGCGCACCGATCGAATGCGAGTCGAAGGACCACGCCGCGGCATTGAATTCCGGCAGCACGATCAACGCGCCGCCGGCGATCAACGGAATCGACTGCAAGGTGCGCGATACGGACGCCTCTTTGCGCGCGGTCTCCTTGACCCGGTTCGACGTGGCGATCCAATACAGCAGCCACAGTGTCCACGGTGCGACGATGGCAATGCTCTGAGCGATATTCACGGTAGTTCGGCCTGTTAGAACGAGTGATCGGCGGCGGCCTGCAGCGCCGGGGCGGCAATGTTCGCGATGGCGGGTTCGGGCGCGAGCGGGAGTGACGCGCGGCCGCTCAGCGCGTCGAAGCAGTCGAGCGCGCGCACGGGTTGTTGAACCGGCGCGGCGCCGAAGTAATCGAGAATCGACGCGCGCACCTGACGCAGCGCGGCGCGCCCTTCCAGATCGAGGAAATGGCCGGCCTGCTCGATGGTCGCGAACTCGGCGCGCTTCAGATGAAGGCTGAGCGAGCGGACATCGTCAGGCGTGGTGTAATCATCGAGCTCGCCGTTGATGAACTTCAGCCCGCAGTCGATATTGCGGAATTCGTGCAGATACTGCTCGGGTCGAATCGCCAGAATCTGGTCGACATGAAACGCCACCTGGTGCTGCTCGTCGCGCGGCAGCGTCGACAGATAGCGGTAGTTGTAGAGCTTCATGATCCGCGGCAGATGACGGCCAACGGTGTCGTTGAGCAGCTGCGCGGCCTTCAGGTTTTCGCCCGCCGCGATGTAGTCGCGCGCCGCGGTTACGTAGGCCGTCATGGGCTCGTTGAGCAGCGGCGAGAACGACGCAATGACGGCGCGGCGCACGCTCGTGCGCGCTCGCGAGAGCGCGAGCAACGACGCCACGCCGCCCCACGAAACCGACAACAGGAAGCCCGGCTCGAATAGGCCGATCAGATGCAACAGAATGTCGACTTCATCGTCTTTGGTGAGAATGAAGCCGCATTCGTTATGCGCTTTCGATTGTCCCGCATAGGGCAAATCGAAACAAATCGGGTTATAGCGCTCGCCGAGGTATTTGATTGTCTGTCCAAACGACGCCGTGGTGGCTAACGCGCCGTTGATCAGAATGACACTCTCGAAGGCCGGATCGAATACGTGGCGTTCAACGTAGACTTTCAGGCCCGCGGGTAGCGGAACAAGGAGTTTTTCGATGGGCATGGCGTATTCGCATGCACTTGCGCAAGGCAAATGCGTACCGATACCGCGTCCGCTCCTGCGGACGCTTTGCGGCCGTACTACCGTGGATCAGGCCCATGCGACTTGCCTTTACGCCGGCAAATCCGATCCGCGACGGCCGCTGCTGCACCGAACGCATGCATCACCGGACGTGATGCCTGCCCGCTCCCCGCAGCGCCCCGGAACTCGGGTTCGCTTCAATCGAGCGTTCGATGCCTCGTGATATTTCTTATATTTAATTGAAAAGCATTGATTCAACCGCTACTACGCGTCATTCGTCGACACCAGTGTTGCCGCTTTGCGTGAAGCCATGATGTCAACATACGATAACGGAATGCTTTTTAACATGTTTCAAAAACAAAAGCCAAAAAAATCATTGAGTCGATGTTCGAATCGGGAAGTGAAATATTATTGAAAGGATGTGGTCGAGAGGTAGTCCGCGAGGCGAGTCAGCATCGCATCGCAATCGCGCAATTGCTCGACAGTGACAAACTCGTCAGGCTTATGTCCCTGGTCCATGCTGCCCGGTCCGCAGACTACCGTGGGAATGCCGGCCTGTTCGAAAAGGCCGCCCTCGGTGCCGAACGCGACCGTGCCGAATTCGGTGGAACCGCTCAGCAGCGCGAGAAGACGCGCCGCGTCGCTATCGGGCGAAGTGGCCAATCCCGGATAAGCGGACAGCGGCTGAAGGCGAATCTCGGTGTCGGACTTCACGGCGCGCATCTTCGGCAGCAACTCGGCTTCGGCGTAGGTCTGCAACTGGTCGGCTACCTTGTGGGCGTTAAAGCCAGGCAGCGCGCGCACTTCGAAGTCGAACTCGCATTCCGCCGGCACGATGTTCAGCGCACGGCCACCTTTGATCACACCGGTCTGCACGGTCGAGAACGGCGGATCGAAGCGCTCGTCGTGATGCTCGGGCTGCGCCAGTTGCTCGCCGATCTCTTCCAGATGGCCTATCATCCGCGCCGCGTATTGAATGGCATTGACGCCATAAGGCGCGTAAGCCGAATGGCAAGGCGCGCCTTTCACGTGACAACGCATGGCCAGCTTGCCCTTGTGACCCAGCACCGGCTTGAGCTCGGTGGGCTCGCCGATGAGACACAGCGCGGGCTTGTGCGGGCGCCGCTCCAGCTCCGCCAGCATTGGCCGCACGCCGAGGCAGCCCACTTCCTCGTCGTACGAAAACGCGAGGTGCACCGGCAGCGTCAGCTCGCGCTCGACAAACATGGGCACCGCCGCCAGCACCGACGCGATGAAGCCCTTCATGTCGGCCGTGCCGCGGCCATAGAGCCGCCCATCCCGCTCGGTAAGACGGAATGCGTCGACGGTCCACGCCTGGCCGTCCACCGGCACCACGTCGGTGTGGCCGGACAGCACGACGCCGCCTCGCTCACGCGGACCGATGGTGGCGAACAGATTCGCCTTGGTGCGCTCGGCGTTATAGAACAGCTCGCTCTCGACGCCGAGTTCCCCGAGGTAATCCCGAATGAATTCGATCATCTCCAGATTGGAGTCGCGGCTGACCGTGGCGAAGCTGATCAGCCGTTCGAGCAGCGCGCGGCTGGATCGGTCATTCATTGCCCGGCACCCCGTAGCTGGGGGCGGCCGTCGGATTCAACGCCCGCGTAATGTAGTCCTGCATCTGCGGCCGATACGCCTGCCACAGGCTGTCGAGCTGACCGATGGGATCGTCGTCCGCCCAGTCGACCCGCAAATCCACGATCGGCCAGCTCTGCTCGCCCACGGTCTTGAGCGCCGCCGAATGCACGGGCCCCGCTTCGCCGCCGGCTGCCATCGCGGCATGCATGGCCGCGAGCAGGCGCTCGGCGAGTGTGCCGGATGCCTGCTCGAACGCCGGAACCATCGCCTCGATCACTTCGACGCCGGCGAGCATATTGCCCGCCGCCACGCATTGCTTGCCGGCGACAGCGTGATACGTGCCCAGCGCTTGCTTGCCGCTGAAAAAGGCCGTACGGCCCTGGCTGTCCACCACCGTCACCTGCCTGTACTCGCTCCATTCGCTCCCGCCGAGCGCGCGTTCCAATGCCGCGGCCGGATCCAATGATCCGTTCTCCAGAAGATCGAGAACCCGCGGGCCGAGAGCCGGCAGCGTGACGTTCTGAGTCGCGACCGCGCCCACGCCCGCGCGCACCCAGGGGCATCGAGCGCCCACCGCGATGCTGGACGAACTGATCGCGATGCCAAGCTGTCCGGATTCAGCACACCGTCCGACGATAGAAAATGTCATGTCCCGCTCCTTAGGCCGACGGCGGCGTCCATCCATCGGGAATGACCGCCACCACATCGATCTCCATCAACCACTGCGGCTGACCCAGTGCGACCACCACGAGGCCGGTAGAAATGGGAAACACGCCCTTCAGCCACTTTCCGACTTCCTGATAGACCGGCTCGCGGTAGCGGATGTCGGTCAGGAACGTCGTCGTCTTGACGATATGCGACAAGTCGCTGCCCGCCTCCGCGAGCAGTTGCTTGACGTTTTTCATCGCCTGTTCGGCCTGAGCACGCGGATCGCCGAGGCCGATCAGGCGCCCGTCGAAGTCCGTGCCCACCTGGCCGCGCACATAGACGGTGTTGCCGGCGCGCACGGCCTGACAAAGGTCGTTATCGAGCGTCTGGTTCGGATAGGTATCCTTCGTGTTGAACATGCGGATACGGGTGTGCGTGGGTTGGCTCATCAATGCACCTCAATACTGGGGAGAAAGGGATCGCGGATTAAAGACGCGTACAGATCAATTCACGCCCATCACGCTGAGTTTGCGAACGCGTGAATCGGCGGATGGGTTTTCGGCGCCGCCCTCGCCGGGGCTTTGTGCATCGCGCTGCGGGCCGTCGTAGTAAGCGAGATACTTGCGCTGCGTAACGATATGATCGGCGATATGCTTCGCGTCGTGCCATACGCCCCAGATGAACGCGGAACCACGGCGCGACAGCCACGGCAAACCGAGAAAATAGATGCCCGGTTCCTTCGAGACGCCGCGCTGATGTTTCGGCTTGCCCTTTTCATCGAAAGCATCGACGTTCAACCAGTTGAAGTCGAGTGCATAGCCGGTTGCCCAGACAATCGACGTCACGCCGGCTTTCGCCAGATCGAGATCGTGCAGCGGATGGGTCACGCATTCCGGATCCTCGGGAATGATGCGGGCTTCAGGCTCGTCGGGAAGATTGAGGCCGTTGCGGGCGGCATAGGCGTCGGCCGCGTCGAGCAGCGACAGATAGTTCTCGTCGCCGCGCGCGATGTTCTCCGCGAGATCCGTTTCGAAGATCGCCACGCCGTTCTCGAACGACTTCGTCAGTCCGACGAGCGTGATGCCCTGATGCGCGAGTCGCCGGAAGTCCACCGTATGGCCGCCGCGCGCGCCGCTCACCGCAATGGTGACGTGTTCCCTGCCGGGCTTCATGACCTCCGCGTCCCATTCGCCGAGCACGCCCAGCCACCAGCAGAAGTCGCGGCCGCGATAGGCGCGCGGCGGACGATCGTGCGCCCCGACCGACAGATAGACGCGCCTGCCCGCACGCTGCAGTTCGTCGGCGATCTGCACGCCCGACGATCCGGCACCCACCACCAGCACGCCGCCATCGGGCAATTGGTCGGGATTGCGATACTCGGCGGAATGAATCTGCGTGAGACTCGAATCTCGCGGCGCGATCGGCGGAATCACGGGGCGCTGGAACGGTCCGGTCGCGACGACCACGCGATTGGCCTCGATCGTGCCCTTCGACGTTTCGACGGTGAAGCCCGGCCGCCCTGCATTGCGCACGACGCTCCTGACTTCCACGCCGGTGCGGATCGGTGCATCGAACTTCTTCGCATAGGCGACGAAATAATCCGCGACCTGCTCTTTCGGCGCGAAACCGTCAGGGTCGACATCGGCAAACTCGAGGTTGGGGAAACGATCGTGCCATGCGGGGCCGTTGGCAACCAGCGAATCCCAACGTCCCGTGCGCCAGCGCTCGGCGATACGATCGCGCTCCAGGACGAGGTGCGGCACGCCGAGCCTGCTCAGGTGTTCGCTCATGGCGACGCCGGCCTGACCGGCGCCGACCACCAGCGTGTCGATTGACGTTGTTTCCACTGTCATGGCTGTGTCCTTCTGAAAGGCGGAATGTTTCGAATCGGTTGCGGCCTCGCGGCCTTCGAACGCTCGCAACCGTGGCGGATCCAATCGTGTTTTCCGATGGCGCGTACCGCCGTGGGCCGTTCGTGCTCGTGAAAATCTACGCGTCCATACCGAATCTGAAAAATATATTTAAAAAATGCATAGCATTGGATTTTCCTATGCATGCCTTTTTGACCGCCTCACAATCCTCTTCATTGGAGACCCTGAACATGGAGCGTCGTCGATGGAGAGTCACGCCTTGCGCTATTCGTTGCGCCAGTTGCGTTATTTCGTGGTCACTGCGGAAGCGCTGTCCTTCACCGCCGCCGCCAGGCGTCTGCACATCTCGCAGCCGTCGATCTCGACCGCGCTCGCGGACCTCGAAGTGTCGTTCGGCGTGCAACTCTTCATACGGCATCACGCGAGCGGGCTCTCGCTCACGCAGGCGGGACGCGATCTGCTTGGGCAAGCGCGCAATCTGCTGAAGATCGCGGAAGAACTGCAGATGGCCGCCAAGGAAATGGACGGCGGCATGACGGGCGCCATCACGCTCGGCTGCCTCGTCTCGCTCGCGCCGCCGCTCATGCCGAGGCTGATCAGCCGCTTCACGAGCGAGCACACGGGCATCTCGTTTCGCACGGTCGAAGCGCATCAGGATGGTCTCCTGCGCGGCCTGCACGACGGTTCACTCGATATCGCCCTCACCTATAGCCTCGACTTGACTGAGGATATCGCCTTCACGCCGCTGCTGTCGCTGCCGCCATATGCGATCCTGCCGAGGACGCATCGCCTCGCACGCGCTCGCAAGGTATCGCTCGCCGACTTGCTGCCCGAGCCGTATGTGATGCTCGATCTCCCGCACAGCCGCGAATATTTCGCCGCGCTCTTCGATGCGGTGGGCAACCGTCCCGTGCCCGCGTTCCGTTCATCGCAGCCGGAGGTCGTGCGCGGCATGGTGGCCAACGGTCTCGGCTATAGCCTGCTCAACTTCCCGCTCAAATCGACTCGCACCGTGGATGGGGAAGAGTTCGTCATTAAACGCTTCAAAGACAACGTCAACGCGACAATGCTCGGCATTGCCCAATCACGCACGATGAAACCGCGCCAGGTCGTGCATCGCTTCGCGTCGTTCTGCGAGACGTATATCCGGCGGCTGCACCTCGACGATTGAGCGGCGCAGCGCGCTTGCCCGGTTCGAGCCGGTACTCGCTGCATAGGTAAAAACTTTGCTTTGTATCTAAAAACAATATTTTGGCTTGCAATTTGGCTTGATAGATTGATGCCCATGTTGAGCGCTACGCCATCGAGCCTCGTGCCGGCGCGCTCGTCCCGTGATGAATCCAGGAGGATACCGTGGCCAACCCTGCAGCGACGATTGAAGTGCAAGCGCTTGTCGACCAACTGCAGGCAGGTTGCGAACGGCCATTCAGCGACGCGCATGCGATGCCGCCCGGTGTCTATACGTCGGCTGATTTCCTCGCGCTGGAAGAGTGCACGATCTTTCAGCGCGAATGGCAATGCGTTGGCCGCGCGAGTGTGCTCAAAGCGCCCGGCGACTACCTGAGCACGCGTATCGGCGTGCAACCCATCGTCATTCTGCGCGACGACCAGATGCGGCTCAAGGCGATGTCGAATGTGTGCCTGCATCGCATGTCGGTGCTGCTCGAAGGACGCGGCAACGTGCGTCGCATCGTCTGCCCGTATCACGCATGGAACTATTCGCTGGACGGCGCGCTGCAAGGCGCGCCGCTCATGGACCGGCAAGAGGGCTTCTGCAAGGAGGCCTACAAGCTGCCCGCCGTGCGTTGCGAAGAATGGCAAGGCTGGCTCTACGTGACACTCGACGAAAGCGCGCCGCCCGTTCACCTGCAGCTCGCCAAACTGGACGAACTCGTCGGCGCGTACGGCATGTCGGACTACATTGAAACCTTCTATGAAGAGCACGTGTGGGACACGAACTGGAAGATCCTCGCGGAAAACTTCATGGAGAGCTATCACCTGCCGATGCTGCATCGCGCGACGGTGGGACCGCATTCGCGGCTCGATGAAATGGAATGCCCGCCGGGCCACCCCGCCTTCAACTATCACTGGATCACCAAGGAAGCGAGCTTGCCCATCGGCAATGCGCATCCGGACAACACGCGTCTCACTGGGCACTGGCGCAAGACCACTGCGCTGCTCGCGATCTACCCGACGCACCTCGTCACGCTCACGCCCGGCTACTTCTGGTATCTCGTGTTGCAGCCGCAAGGCGTGGGGCGCGTGCATATCCGCTTCGGCGGCGGGCTCGCGCCGGAGTTCATTGCGGATCCCGCGGCCAACGCGCACATGACGACCTTGAAAAAGCTGCTCGACGAAGTGAATGCCGAAGACAAACGCGGCGTGGAAGCGGTCTTTCGCGGTGTGCACGCACCGCTCGCGAGACCCGGCCACCTGAGCCATCTCGAACGCCCGAACTACGATTTCGCGCGCTACCTTGCGAGCAAAGTCGCCGCGGCGACGCTCGGCGCGCCTTGAACCCGCTTGACCGACAGGACGCAATCACGATGTCAAACCCTTCCTTCATTTCGTTCTCGGGCGTGAGCAAAACGTATGACGGCACGCAAAATGTCGTCGACGATTTGAACCTCGACGTGCGCAAGGGAGAATTCCTGTCGCTGCTCGGCCCGTCCGGCTCGGGCAAGACGACCACGCTGATGATGCTGGCGGGATTCGAATCGCCCACGCACGGCGAGATCCGCCTGGATGGCCGCCGGCTCGACGACAAGCCGCCGCATCAACGCGACATCGGCATGGTGTTTCAGAACTACGCGCTCTTTCCCCATCTGACGATTGCGGAGAACGTCGCGTTTCCGCTTTCCGTGCGGCACGTCAGCCGCGCCGAGCAGAAGACACGCGTGAAGCGCGCGCTCGAAATGATCGAGTTGCCGCATCTGGCGAACCGGCGCCCCGTGCAGCTCTCGGGCGGACAGCAGCAGCGCGTGGCGCTCGCCCGCGCGCTCGTGTTCGAGCCGAGCGTCGTGCTGATGGACGAGCCGCTCGGCGCGCTCGACAAGCGCCTGCGCGAAACCATGCAGTACGAAATCATGCGCCTGCATCGCGAGCTGTCGCTCACGATCGTCTATGTGACGCACGATCAGGCCGAAGCGCTGACCATGTCCGATCGCGTCGCCGTATTCTCCGACGGACGCATCCAGCAAGCCGCGACGCCGAGCGAACTCTATGAGAACGCGCAAAACGCCTTCGTCGCCAACTTCGTGGGTGAGAACAACGGGCTGAACGGGCGCGTCGTCAACGTGGGCGACGGTTGGGCAACGCTTGCGCTGTCGGACGGCAGCGTCATTCGCGGCCGTTGCGAACCCGGCCTGCGCGCGGGCGACGAAGCGATGCTCGCACTGCGCCCTGAACGCGCGCACATCCCGAGCGCGGAAGGCACACACATCGACGAGCACAGCAACGTGGTGCGCGCGCGCGTCGAGGAACTGGTGTATTGCGGCGATCACCATCGCGTCCACCTGAAGCTCGGTTCGCGCGATTCCCTCGTCGTGAAAGTGCCCAACACGCAGCGCCACGCGCTGCCTTCGCCGGGCAACGAAATCGACATTGCGTGGCGCCACGACGACTGCAAGATTCTCGCGGCAAGCGCGCCCCGCAGCGCGCCCGCGCTCCACGTATCCACACCGCCGTCACCTTCCATCATCACAACAGCAGCCGCAGGAGCCAACTGATATGCGCACCCTCATCAAAGCACAATGCGCCGCACTCGCCGCACTCGCCTTCGCCACTGTGACCACCCAGGCCGCGGAGACGCTCTCCGTCGTGACCTTCGGGGGCGCGTACGAAGCGGCCGCGAAGAAGGCCTATTTCGAACCGTTCACGCAGGCCACCGGCATCGGCTTTTCGACTGAATCGTACGACGGCGGCCTCGCCAAGCTCTCCGCGATGGAGCAGGCGAAGAACACCACGTGGGACCTGATCGACCTCGAAACGAACGACGCGATCACCGCCTGCGACGAAGGCCTGCTGCAGAAGTTCGACAAGAAGTCGCTCGGCAAGACGAGCGACTTCATTCCCGGCTCGATCAGCGATTGCGCGGTCGCCAGCATGGTCTGGTCCACGGTGTACGCGTACGACGCGAGCAAGCTGAAGACCGCGCCGACCACCGTCAACGACTTCTTCGACCTGCAGAAATTCCCCGGCAAGCGCGGCCTGCGCAAGTCGCCGAAGGTGTCGATGGAATGGGCGCTGATCGCCGACGGCGTCGATCCCAAGGATGTCTACAAGGTGCTCGGCACGCCCGCGGGCGTGGATCGCGCGTTCAAGAAACTCGACACGATCAAGAAGAGCATCGTGTGGTGGGAGTCGGGTGCGCAGGCGCCGCAATTGCTCGCGGACGGCGCGGTGGTGATGACGCAGGCCTACAACGGCCGTATCGACGACGCGGCGAAGAAGGACAACAAGCCGTTCAAGGCCGTCTGGGACGCGCAGGTCTACGACTTCGACTGGTGGGGCGTGCCGACGGGCGCCAAGCATGCCGACGCCGCCGCGAAATTCATCGTCTCCGCGTCGCAGCCGAAGGCGTATGCGGACCTCTCGAAGTACATCGCCTATGCGCCGCCGCGCAAGGACGCGATCGCGCTCGTCGACAAGCAGCGCCTCGCCGATCTGCCGACTTCACCGCAGAACTTCAAGCGCGCGCTGCAGATCAACGCAAGCTTCTGGGCCGACAACGCGGACCAGATCAACAAGCGCTTCCAGGTCTGGCTGACGCAGTAATCCCATCGTCCGACGAGAGCCCAACTTGACTACCAGCATGCCCGCCCCGGCCCGCGCCAAAGCCCTGGGCTCTCCGACGAGAGCCGATGGCGGCGCGTCATTTCAGAAGGCGCGTCGCCGCGCGTCGGTGCGGGCGCTGCTGCTCGCGCTGCCGCTCATCGTGTTCCTCGTGTCGACGTTCATCGCACCGATCGCGCTGCTGCTCGCGCGCAGCGTGCAGAACCACGAAATGTCGAGCAGCATGCCCGCGCTGAGCCGCGCGCTCGACGCGTGGGACGGCCGCGGCGTGCCGGACGAACACACCTTCGCCCTGCTCGCTTTGGGCCTCAAGAAAGCGCAGCAGAGCGGACAACTCGGCACTGTCGCGCGGCGGCTGAACTTCGAGCAGGCTGAATTCCGCAGCCTGTTGATGCGCACCGCGCGCCAGCTTCCCGCGGATGCGCCGCCCGCGTGGAAACCGGCGCTGGTCGAACTCGACGAACGCTGGAATTCGCCAGAGACCTGGCGTCTGCTCAAGCGCGCCGCCGCCTCGCCGACGCCGGACTATCTGCTCGCCGCCGTCGATGCGCAAGTCACGCCGCAAGGCTCGGTCGCGTTCGTGCCGGATAACGCCTCGATCTACCGGCAAGCGTTCGTGCGCACGATCTCGATCAGCGCCACGGTCACGCTGCTGTGCCTCGTGCTCGGCTATCCGGTGGCGTGGCTGCTCGCGAACCTGCCCGCGAAAAGCAGCAACCGCCTGATGCTCTTCGTGATCGTGCCGTTCTGGACCTCGCTGCTCGTACGCACGACCGCGTGGTACGTGCTGCTGCAACCAGGCGGCGTCATCAACAGCCTGCTGACGGGTCTGGGTCTCGCCACGCATCCGCTGCCGCTCATCTTCAACCGAACCGGCGTGCTCATCGGCATGACGCACGTGCTGCTGCCCTACATGATTCTGGCGATCTACTCGGTGATGAAAAGCGTGTCGCCCGTCTATGTGCGGGCCGCGCAATCGCTCGGCGCGCATCCGTTCACCGCGTTCGTGCGCGTCTACATACCGCAGACGCTGCCGGGCGTGGGCGCCGGCTGCTTCCTCGTGTTCGTGCTCGCGCTCGGCTACTACATCACGCCCGCGCTGCTCGGCGGCGCAGGCGACGAGATGATCAGCCAGCTCATCGCGATCCAGACCAACACGCAGCTCAACTGGGGACTCGCCGGCGCACTCTCGGCCTATCTGGTGATTTTCACGGCGATCTTCTATTTCCTGTTCAACCGCATCGTCGGTATCGACCGCTTGCGCTTTGGTTAAGCGCGGTCGCACACGCGCACACGACGAAGGAACGACATGCAAGACAAACGCAACAAGGTGCTGACGGAGCGCATCGCCACGCGCTGGGTGCGGCTGCATAGCGCGCTCGTGCTGTTCTTTCTGATCGCACCGATTCTCGCCATCATCCCGCTTTCGTTCAATTCGGGCTCGTACTTCTCGTACCCGATGCAGGGCTTTTCGTTTCGCTGGTATGAGCAGGCGCTCACGAGCGCGGACTGGCAACGCTCGCTGCTGAACAGCATCGGCATCGGCGCGGCGTCCACCTTGATCGCCACCTGTCTCGGCACGCTTGCCGCGCTGGGCCTTTCTCGCGCGCAGTTTCCGCTGCGCTCGCTGATCATGCCGATCATCATTTCGCCGATGATCGTGCCGATCGTCGTGGTCGCGGCGGGCTTCTATCTGATCTTCGCGCCGCTTGGCCTTGTGAACTCGTATCCCGGCGTGGTGCTCGCGCACGCGGCGCTCGGCACGCCATTCGTGGTGATCACCGTGACGGCCTCGCTGCTGTCGTTCGATCAGAGTCTGTTGCGCGCCGCTTCCGGGCTGGGCGCGACGCCCTGGGTCACGTTCCGGCGCGTCACGCTGCCGCTCATCATGCCGGCGGTCGCGACCGGCAGCGTGTTCGCCTTTGCGACCTCGTTCGATGAAGTGATCGTCATTCTGTTCATTGGCGGCCCGGATCAAACCACCGTGCCGCGGCGGATGTGGAGCGGTATTCGTGACTCGATCGACCCGTCGATCCTTGCCGTGGCGACCATGCTGATCGTATTCGCCGTGCTGCTCTTCGCGAGCATCAACTGGCTGCGCGGCCGCGCGGCCGCGGCCAGCAGCGCGCTCACCTGATGCGCGGGGCCGCCCGGCGCCCGGCCTCGCGACCCTGGCATCGCTCGCGGACCGCGCTCCCGCAGACGGGTCGAAGTGGGTGTGATTGCCTCGCGCCGTTTCGATTCGACTCGCGCTTTGAGCGAGGCACTCATGGCCCGAAAGTCACGCCCGCACGCGCTTGAACGCAAGCGGGCCGCTCAGGCTTCCAGCACGTGCTCGATGCGCCGGTCCGGCACCAGCCACCACGCGGCGGCGAGCGTATAGAGCGCGGCCGAACCCCACGGCACGACAAACGCCAGCGCGATACCCGCCAGATAGATCACGACCGAGACCTTGCCTTTGAAGTCGTTGCCGACGGCTCGGGCGAGGGTCGAGTCCTTGCCGTGCTCGCGGATCAGCACGCGCATCAGGATGAAATACGCGATCGCCGACATGAACAGCACCACGCCGTACATGGCGGTCGGCCAGGACGCCAGATGGTTTTCGCCGACCCAATGCGTCACGGCCGGCAGCAGCGACAGCCAGAACAGCAGATGGAGGTTGGCCCATAGCACCGCGCCGTTGACCTTCTGCACCGCATGGAACATGTGATGATGATTGTTCCAGTAGATGCCCACGTAAATAAAGCTCAGCACGTACGCGCAGAACACCGGAAGCACCGGACGCAGCGCCGCGAGGTCGAAGCCTTCCGGCACCTTCAACTCGAGCACCATGATGGTGATGATGATGGCGATCACGCCATCGCTGAAGGCTTCGACACGTCCTTTGCCCATCGCTTGGGTTCCCTGATGATGATGAATACGGTTGCGCGCAAGGCTCGCCCGCGCCGCTGCCGATTATCCGCGAAGCCGTGACGATTTGTCGATCCGACCGAAAACGGCCGGCGTGCGATGGGTCAGCGGGAGGCGTCGTCCGGGTAATAGACGGCGAGCCACACGCTCGGCTCCCTGTCGCTCGTCCATGCTACCCGATGCCGGCAATGCGCTTCGATCAGCACGTGGTCGCCGGGCTTCATCGGGTGCGGCGCGGCCTCGCCTTCGAATTCGAGCGCGGCCGCCCCGCTCAGCAGCACGACCCACTCGGCGCGAGGACTGTCGTACCAGAAGCCCGGCGCGCTGGCGTGCCCCATCGAGACGATCCGCTCGATGCTCACGCCGCCCTGCTCCACCAGGGTGTCGATCCGCTCGTCGCCGCCCACCGATGCGCCGGGCTCGAATAGATTGCCGCTTCTGAACGCGCGCTTCATCGTGCTTCCTCCGCTGGGCCGCGTCGTTTAATTCATGGGCTTGAGGCCGTCGAGCAAGGTGGGCACCAGTTCGCTGATGGTCGGATGAATATGCATGGCGTACTGCAAGGTCGGATACGGCGCGCCCGCCGTCATGATGTCGATGAACGTATGAATTGCCTCATCGCCTTCAATGCCGTGAATCGCCGCTCCGAGAATCCGCTTGCTCTGTTTGTCCACCATCACCTTCATGAAGCCGTCGGTCTCGCCGCGTTCGCGCGCGCGGCCCACGCGCGTCATCGGCATGGTGGCGATCAGCGCATCGCGGCCCGCTTTGCGCACCTCGGCCTCCGAGGCGCCGACGCGCGCAAGCGGCGGATCGACGAACACCGCATACGCCATGATCCGCGTGTCCACACTACGCGCGCCGCCGTCGAGCAGATTGGCCGCGACGATCTGGAAGTCGTCGTAAGAGGTGTGGGTAAAAGCGCCGCGCCCGTTGACGTCGCCGATCGCCCAGACGCCCGGCACGTTGGTGCGCAACTGGCCGTCCACCGGGATCGTGCCGTGCTTGTCCGTGGCGATGCCGGCGGCCGCGAGACCGAGGTCGTCGGTGTTCGGCTCACGGCCGGTCGCGAACAGCAAGTGCGACGCTTCCAGCGCGGGAATGTTCTGCTCGAAGCCGATACACAATTCGTCCGGATGATGCGGATGCGGTTCGACCCGCGACGGCTGCACGCCGAAGCGAAATTCCACCCCTTCGCGCGCCAGCACCTTCTGCACGGAGTCGGCGAAGTCGGCGTCCTCGCGGGTGAGCACGCGTTCGCCGCGCACCAGCACGGTCACGCGGCTGCCGAAGCGGCGAAAGATCTGCGCGAATTCGAGCGCGATATAACTCGCACCGACGATCACGAGATGACCCGGCAATTCCGTCAGTTCGAGCAGGCTGGAATTGGTGTAGTACGGAATCCGCTCGAGACCATGCAGCGGCGGCACGACGGCGCGCGTGCCGGTATTGATGAAGATTTCGTCGGCGCTGATCTCGTCGAGCAACGTGCCGTCCGGCCCGCTGATAGAGAGCGCATGAGGCCCCGTGAAGCGCGCGTGGCCGTTGAACACGCTCACGTTCTTCGTGCCGCGCAGCCATTTCTCGACGCCGTCGCGCGACTGCCCGATGATCCTGTCCTTACGCACCTTGACCGCGGTCAGATCGACGCTGATTGCGCCGCTCACCTGCACGCCGAGTTCCGCGCAATGACGCGCGACATGCGCCGCGCGAGCGCTGGCCACATACGATTTGGTGGGTGTGCAGCCGACGTTCACGCAGGTGCCGCCAAAGGCCGCGCGCTCGATGACCGCGGTTTTGCGGCCGCTTTGACCAAGACGCACCGCAAGCGGCGCGCCGCCTTGTCCCGTACCGATTACGACTGCATCGAAGCGCTGTGGCATGGCAACTCTCCGGAGGCTGGGGTGCACGTCGTAGCATCTTACGCCCAGCGTCCCGAATCACCATGCTGCATTGCCAATTGCCGATCAGGCGCCGATCGCCCTCGCGGGTCGCCTGTCGCCGCGCGTGAGGTTCAGTCGTGGCAATGCACGGCGCAGATCAATTCGCGCGAGCGTTGCAACGCGGCTTGCGCGCCGCGGGACGCCACGACCCAACCGACCTGGCCCAAATTGAAATCCTGCGACACCATCACCTGCATGAGGGCGACCATCGGCAACAACACGGAGGGCCGGTAAAGCTGGTTCCTGATCAAAGCTGGCATGACAACTCCCGTCGCGCAGCACCGCTTCGGCACCGCGCTCTATTCACGTTTCGATGGGAGGATTGTAGGGAGGCGGCCGTCGCGGATAAATAGCGCTAACGCGAAGGCACTTGTTTGTCAAACCGAACAATCGGGTCAGGCCGCTCGCGGCCGCGCCGGGCGAAATCCCGCATTCGCAAGCCCGGCAAGGCTTCCGGGCCTGCGCGCGGGACCGGTGGCGCGCTCAGGAGGCGTCGACCATGCCAACCTGGGTATTCCACAAACTGCGGGCATACGCACTGGCCCCGACCGGGCGGCTGTAAAAATAGCCCTGCTGCTTGTCGCAATCGATCGCACGCAGAAACGCCGCCTGTTCGGCGGTCTCCACCCCTTCAGCGGTGACGTTCATGCCGAGCGAGTGCGCCATCGCCACCACCGCCTGAGTGATCGCAATCGAATCGCGATGATCCGGCAAGCCGGCCACGAACGAGCGGTCGATCTTCAGGTTATGCAGCGGAAAGCGCTTCAGATACGACAGCGACGAATAACCGGTGCCGAAATCGTCGACGGAAATACGCACGCCCATGGCGTTCAGCTCGCTCAGCATGGGCAGGACGGTTTCGCTGTCGCTCATCAGCAGCCGTTCGGTGATCTCCAGTTCCAGCGCCGCCGGTTCGAGCCCGGATTGCATCAGGCAGCGCTGGATGCGCTCCACCAGGCCGTCGTTGAACTGCCGCGGCGACAGATTCACCGCGACGATCAACTCCGGCGCCAGCGTGCGCCGCCACTGCGCCACCTGCTCGCAGGCTCGCGACAGCACGAAGTTGCCGATTTCGCCGATCAGGCCCGCATCTTCGGCCACGGGGATGAATTCCCCCGGCGACACGTTGCCCAGTTCGCTGTTGTACCAGCGCAGCAGCGCCTCCGCGCCGATCGTGCGGCCATCGCGGCTGTCGACGATCGGCTGGTACACGAGGCTCAATTCATTGGAGGCGAGCGCGCGCCGCAGCGATTGCTCGATCGTGAAGCGCCGTTGCAGCTGTTGATTCAGCTCGGCGGTGAAGAACTGGAAGTTGTTGCGGCCGCGCTGCTTGGCGTGATACATCGCCGAATCAGCGTTGCGCATCAGCGTGGCCACGTCCTGGCCGTCCTCGGGAAAGCGGCTGATGCCGATCGACGCGCCCAGGTAGTACTCGTTGTCCGCCACCGCGAACGGCTCCGCGATCATGTCGAGAATGCGCCGCGCGAGGCCGATCAGCTGCGCGGTGTTTTCATAGGCGCTGACCACGATCACGAATTCGTCGCCGCCCACCCGCGCGAGCGTGTCCTCGGGCGAGATGCACGCCGAAAGCCGCCCGGCCACGCTGCATAGCAGGGAGTCGCCGGCTTCGTGACCGGCGGTGTCGTTGACCTTCTTGAAGCCGTCCAGGTCGACGAACAGCACCGCGACGCTCGCCAGCTCGCCCACGCCGGAGGAGGTATCGAGCGAGAACAGATCGCGCAGCCGCTCCGTGAGATAGGCGCGGTTGTAGAGGCCGGTGAGCGAATCACGGGTAGCGAGGAACTTGAGTTGCCGTTGCGCTTCGCGCACGGGGCCGATGTCGGTGAACGAGATCAGCACCGAACTCGGCTCGGTCTCGCCCGGCTTGATGATCGGCACGACATTCTCGGTGATCCAGACGATGTCGCCGCCGATCAGCTCCACGCCGATCGTGACGCCCAGCACGGGCTTGCCCGTTGCCAGCACCTGAGCGGTCGGGCGCGCGGCGTCGGTGACGAGCGAGCCGTCCTCGTGATAGGCGCGCACCATCACCGTCTGGATGCTGCGGCCGACGATCTGCGGGGTGGCGCGCAAAATGCGCTGCGCGCTCGGATTGCAGGCCAACACCACGCCCGCGCGCGACTGCACGACGATCCCTTCGATCAGATGGTCGACAACGAGGCGGTGATGCTCCTCACTGTGTGCGAGCCGCTGCGCCATGGTGTCCTGATGCACGGCGAGACCGACGCTGCGGCCGATGTCGCGCAGCATCGCTTCCTCTTCGGCGCTCGGACGGCGCGACGTGCGGTAGTACACCGCGAACGCGCCGAGCACCGCGCCGGAATCGTTTTCAAAATGCACCGACCAGCAGGCTCGCAGACCGATCGGTAACGCGAGGTGCCGGTAGTCGGCCCACAGCGGATCGGTTTCGATATCTTCGACCGCAACCAGCCGCCGATCGAACATGGCGGTGCCGCATGAGCCCACCTGCGGGCCGATCGCCACCCCGTCGATCGCCGCGCAGAAGTGCTTGGGCAGCGAAGGTGCGCCCCCCACTCTGGCGTGCACGCCGTCGGCGTCCAGCAGCATGATCGAGCAGGACGCACCTTCTCCCAGCAGCGTTTCCGCGCGGCGGCATACTTCGTCAAGCAATTCCGGCAGCGGCGTATTGCGCGTAATCAAACGCAACACCGTGCGCTCCGAGGCCCGCACTCCTTCAACCAGATTCGCGGCGTAGCGAATCCCTTCAGGCGCGGCTCCCGTCTTGTGTTCTGATGTCGCTTCGCAAGTCATTTGTGCGCCCCCTAACCCGACATCGGCACTTTAGTGTACGCGGCACACCGGGGTTTACGCGAGGGTTGCGAATTTTATTCTTCGCACATCGCGTACCGCATGCCGGATCCGGCTGTCTATCGTCAGGTCACATGGGTCGGGCGCCGGCATCTTGCCGGTGGCGTGGTCGCGATCAGCCGTGCGGTCCGGTGGGCGTCCGCCGCCACCGCCTCTTTCTGCGCCGTTGCCACCGCCCGGCGGATGGCCGCCGCCATTCCCCGGCGACGGTCCGCCTGGTGGCCTCCCGCCGTCATGTTCCGACTGTGGCCCACCTGGTGGCCTGCCACTGTCATGACCCGATTGCGGACCACCCTGTGGCCTGCCACCGTCATGTCCCGACTGCGACCCGCCAGGTGGCCTGCCACCGTCATGTCCCGACTGTGGCCCGCCCGGTGGCCTGCCGCCGCCATGCCCAGACTGCGGGCCGCCCGGCGGACGGCCTCCTGGTGGCCTTCCGGCCCCAGCGCGCGGCGGGGGGCGGCTGCGGATGATGCGCCCAGCGCGATTGCTGGCCATACCACGGTCGGCCGCCGCACAAAGACATCGAACGAGGTGTTGTTTCACTCTTTCTCCCGATTCAACGGCCATGTCCGTCTGCGGGCCTACCCTGCTGGTGTGTCATGAGTGCGGCTTGTTGTTATTGCACGGCCCATCGCATTGCCGCGCGATGCATCGACTTACGCATTGCCGCGCGATGCATCGACTTACAGTCCGGTTGCACGGCGCATGCCTGAAGACGGTCAACCGCGCCCTTCAGCGGTTCTCACGCCGCCTCCGACCGGCAAGATTTGGTAACCACCCGGCCGAAGTCACGCGTTTTTCGGGCGTCCGGGTTCCGCCAATTCGGCCGATCATCGCTGGCATGAAAAAGCCATGCACTGCCGGAACGGCGTTGAACCTCCTGCGTCCGCTTCTGATCGCCACATTGATGCTCACCCCTGCGCTCACCCACGCCGCCAGCTTCGACTGCAACAAGGGACGTTCGCTGACCGAGCAGATGATTTGCCACGAACCCGCGCTCTCGAAGCTCGACGACACGCTGGGGCAACTGTACTGGAAAGCGCGGCGGCGGGTCGCCAACCGGCGTGCCTTTCTCACCGACAGTGACAGCAAGTGGGCATGGCGGGAAGCGAATTGCCGCGATACGGCCTGTCTGGGGACGTGGTATGCGACGCGCATCGAGGAACTGCAAAAGCTGGTAGAAAGTCTGCAGGCCGGGACACCGACGCCGCCCGCCACGCCGGTCGCACCGGACACGCGAAGCCGGCCGCTGACGGCCCCCGTGTCGTCCGAAGGCGTGGCGATGCTTCAATGCACGGCGGCCAATCCTGGGATCGTGGTGAACGAGCAGTGTTCCGCCGTGCTCAAGCAGAGCGGCAGTCAATGGAAATACCAGCCGCACGAAGGTGACTGGTTTTGCGGCGTCGCCACGCTGGCGCCGGCGCAGATGCAGGCGGACGCCGCGAACTAGGAAGGGTGTTGCGCAAGCCTGCGGCCGTGCCGCAGGCTTGCCGGGATGCGGCTTACGCGGGAAGGCAGAAAGCGCCCCGCGCCGAAGGCCAGCAACGCCGCCGCGGGTGAGGCAAGAAGCCCGGCCCGCGAGAAGGCAGGCAGCGCGGCTCGCGGAAAATACGAAGCGCGGCTCGCTACCGGCTGCTCCAGAATCTGCGTTGAACCTCCATCACCTCGGCTTCCACCTCGGGTACCGGCCCGATCACCTCGACCGGTTTCTGGCAATGATCGAAGACATACCGGCAATCGACGCTCATGGTCGGATTCTCGGCGTGATCGCCGGTCGCTTCCAGCAAGCGCTTTTCCGTCATGCCGAACACGACCCGGCCGATGTTGGCCCAATACATCGTCCCGGCGCACATACAGCACGGCTCGACCGACGTGTACAGCGTGCAGCTCCACAAATACTCCGGCGTGAAGTTCAGCGCGGCCACGCGCGCCAGCACCGACTCCGCGTGATTCACCGTGTCGACGTTGCCCTGCTCCATCAGCACCGTCTCCTGGTCCGGGCCGACCAGCACGGCGCCGAACGGATGATGCCCGAGCAGCGTCGCCCGTTCGGCCACCCGGCTCGAATGCCGCAGATGCCGCACGATCTGCTCGTGCGTGGGCGTCAAGCCCTGCGGCGGATAGTTCGCGGCCGCTGCGGCGGCCTGCGTCGGGACGGTCAGACTCACGGGCGATCTCCTTGAATAATAGTTAGATTAACGAAGCAAATTTCACTTCGGCAGCGAACCGTCCACGCCTTGCACGAACCAGTTCAAACGCAGCAGTTCCGGATCGCTCAACGACTTGCCGGCGGCCACCTTCACCGCGCCGGACTGATCCATGATCGGACCGGCAAACGGATTGAATTTGCCGGAGACGATGTCGTCGCGCTTCTGGCTCAGGGCTTTCTGCGCGGCCGGCGACACCGCTTCCGTGTTGATGTCGGCGAGATCGATCGCCTTCTCTTTCAACCCCCACCACACCGGCGCGTTGTTCCACGTGCCCGACATGACCTGCTCCACCAGATGCGTGTAGTACACGCCCCAGTTGCTCACGCACGCGCCCAGTTGCGCATTGGGTCCGAACTTCTTCATATTCGAGTCCCAGCCGAACGCATGCACCTTCTTCTGCTCGGCGGTCTGCATGGTCGCCGTCGAATCGGTGTTCTGAATCAGCACGTCGGCGCCCTGGCCGATCAGCGTTTCGGCGGCCTGCTTTTCGCGGCCCGGATCGAACCAGCTATTGATCCACACCACCTTCACGCGCGCCTTCGGATTGACCGAACGCGCGCCCATCGTGAACGCATTGATGTTGCGCACCACTTCAGGCACCGGCACGGAGCCGACAAAGCCGAGCGTGTTCGACTTGGTCGTATAGCCCGCGACGAGCCCGGCCAGGTAAGCGCTCTGGTACGTGCGCACATCATAGGTGGCGAAGTTGGCCGCCTTCTTGTAGCCGGTCGCATGCTCGAACACGGCGTCCGGGAAGTCCTTCGCGACTTTCAGCTCGAAGTCCTGAAACCCGAAGCTCGAGCCCACCACGATCTTGTTGCCCTTGGAGGCCAGATCGCGGAACACGCGCTCCGAATCCGCCGACTCCGGCACGTTCTCGACGCGCGTCACCTTGACCTTGTCGCCGAACTTCGCCTCGACTTCTTTCACGCCCTGTTCATGCGCGTAGGTCCAGCCGGCGTCGCCCGGATTGCCGAGATAGACGAAGGCGATGCCGATCGGCTGCGTGGCGGTGGCGGCGGCCGCCCCGGCGGCGCTGAATGCGAGAGTCGCGCCAAGCGTGGCCGCGAGGACGGTTCGGACGGTTTTGATGCGCAGTGAATGATGCAGCGCTCGCGCCAGCGTTGTTTTCATGGATTCTCCGAAGATGGTTGAAGGTGCCTGCCCAGCGTTCAGGATGACCCGGGCAAGGCTCCAGCATAGGGGGCCATATTCGAAGGTCAATTTCAGCGGAAAAATTATTATTCGTTATCCCGCCCATAACGGAACCCGTATTCTGGTCGGCGCAACGTATGTCAGTGAAGCCTCGCCGGCGGGTCCAGCCGCTCTTCATCGGCTGGCTCGCCGTCGCCGAACAAGTCGGCGCACAGGCTTTCGCCGAGTTCGCTCAGACGCGCCGTCCCGGTGCCTTCCTCGGTGAAGGTGGTGTGCACGAGTCCACCGTCGACGAGCGCGGTCAGCTGACGCCGCAAGCCGCTCATCGGCACGCCGGCCTGCTTCGACAGTTTGGCGAGCGACCACGCGCCGCCCGGCGTGTCCCGATGCGCGTGCCATAGTTGCGCCAGCACGGCGACCAGCACTGGATCGAGTTCGTTGTCTTCCATGGTGAGTGTCTCCTCGTTCTCTCACGCCATCCGCGTGACCAGTTCGCCGAGCGTCTTCAAGGCCGCTTCGGTCTGCGCCGTCCACGGATAGCTGTAGTTCAACCGGATGAAATGGCGAAAATCGTTGCGCGTCGAAAACATCATGCCCGGCCCGACCGTGATGCTGCGCGCGAGTGCCGCCTGATAGAGCCGCATCGAATCGACGCGTTCAGGCAACTCGACCCAGAGCACGTAGCCGCCTTGCGGCGTCGACATGCGCGTGCCCGCGGGAAAAAACCGTTGCACCATCGCCATCATGATGCTCGCCTGCTGCCGGTAGACCTTGCGAACGTGCCGCAGATGCCGGTCGTAGCCGTCCTGCCGCAAATAGTCGGCAACCGCGACCTGCGGCACCGAGGGCGTGGTCAGCGTATTGAGAAATTTGAGCTTTTCGACCTGCGCGCGATAGCGCCCCGGCAGCGCCCAGCCGATCCGGTACGACGCGGTCAGGCTCTTCGAAAACGACGCGCAATGCAGCACCAGCCCCTTGGTGTCGAAGTTCTTCAAGGTCGACGGCCGCGTCTCGCCGAAGTACAGCTCCTGGTAGACGTCGTTCTCGATCACGGGAATTTCGTGCGCGGCGAGCAGATCCACCAGTTGCCGCTTGCGCGCGTCAGGCATGCAGAAACCGAGCGGATTCTGGAAGTTGGGCATCACCATGCAGGCGGCGATCTTCTGTTCGGCGATCACCCGCGCGAGCGCCTCGACATCGATACCCTGAACCGGATGCGTCGCCACCTCGATCGCGCGCATGCCCAGACGCTCGATGGCGTGCAGCATCGCGTAATAGGTGGGCGATTCGACCGCTACCGTATCGCCGGGCTTGGCGACCGCCTGCAGGCTCAGATTGATCGCCTCGGTCGCGCCGAGCGTAATGATGATTTCGCCGGGATCGACCGGCACGCCGTTTTCGGCGTAGCGCCGGGCGATCTGCCGGATCAGTTCGGCGTTGCCGGGCGGCAGATCGTCGATCAGGTCCCAGCTCGCCTGGCGTCGCGCAATCGCGTTCGCGTACTGGTTGATGCGCCGCCACGGGAACAGCGACGGATCCGGGTACGGCGAGCCGAACGGGACAGCGTCGTGCGCGCGGATGCTGCGCAAGGTCGACAGCACGAGGCGGCTCACGTCCACCGCGGCGGCCACCGGCTGTGTCTGGTGCGCGGGCAGGCGGCCCGGCTGCGGCTCGTCGAGCGCCACTGACCTCGCCGCGGCCTCGCGCACGAAATAGCCCGACTGCGGGCGGGTCTCGACGATCCCACGGTTTTCCAGCAACGCGTAGGCGTGCAACACCGTCTTGATGCTGACGCCATGCTGCTGGCTCGCCTGCCGCACGGACGGAATTCGCTCGCCGGCCGCGAACACGCCGCGGCGCACGGCTTCCGTGATTTCGTCGGCGAGTTTTTCGTACAGTTTCAAGGGCGGGGATCCAGCACAAGCGGGACGGGAGCACCAGTCTATGACAGAAATCCGCCAACTGTATCCCTCCCCTTTGCATTTTTCTGTATGCAGCGCACGTTTTGGAACACAGTAGGCTTGCACGTATCCAGTCATCAGCCTCGTTCAAGCCCGAACCCGCGGCACCGTCATGAAGAAACCCGAAGCTCGCATCGAACCGTATACGCACCCCGCCGCCGGCTGGGGCGCGCTGAAGTACGTCGCCATCAACCTGATCAAGGAAAAGGTGACGGGCGGCGACTACCGCATGCTGCTCAAACAGAATCAGCCGGACGGCTTCGACTGCCCGGGCTGCGCGTGGCCGGATCGCGAGCACGCGTCCACCTTCGAATTCTGTGAAAACGGCGTGAAGGCCGTCGCGGCCGAGGCGACCAGCAAGCGCGTGACGCCTGCGTTCTTCGAGCAGCACACGGTCGCCGAACTGATGGCGCAATCGGACTTCGAACTCGAACAGCATGGCCGCCTGACCGATCCGCTCGTCTACGACGCGCTGCGCGACCGTTACGTGCCGATCGGCTGGGACGACGCGTTCGAGCTGATCGCGGCGCACCTGAAGCGTCTCGACGACCCGGACCGTGCCGCCTTCTACACCTCGGGGCGCGCAAGCAACGAAGCTGCGTTCCTGTACCAGCTGTTCGTGCGCATGTACGGCACCAACAACTTTCCCGACTGCTCGAACATGTGCCACGAGGCGACCAGCCGCGGCTTGCCGCATACGGTCGGCATCGGCAAAGGCACGGTGACGCTCGACGACTTCGAACACGCCGATACGCTGCTGATCTTCGGCCAGAATCCGGCCACCAACCATCCGCGCATGCTCGGCGAACTGCGCGAGTGCGCCAAACGCGGCGCGACCATCGTGTCGATCAATCCGCTCAAGGAGCGCGGCCTCGAACGCTTTGCCAGCCCGCAGCATCCCGTGGAAATGCTGACGATGGGCAGCACGAAGATCAGTTCCGTGTTCATTCGCCCGAAGGTCGGCGGCGATTTCGCGCTGATCAAGGGCGTCGCCAAGCGCGTGATCGAACTCGACGACGAAGCTTTGGCCTCGGGTCTCGAACGCGTGCTCGACGTCGCCTTCATCGCCGCGCATACCGTGGGCTTCGACGCGTTCGCCGACGACCTGCGCGCCGAAAGCTGGGACACCATCGTCGCCGAAGCGGGCGTGCCGTTCGAAGACGTGCTGAAGCTCGCCGACATCTACGTGAAGGGGCGCGCCGTGATTTCGACGTGGGGCATGGGCCTCACGCAGCACAAGAACTCGGTGCCGACGGTGCAGATCCTGTCGAACCTGATGATGATGCGCGGCAATATCGGCCGGCGCGGCGCGGGCCTGTGCCCGGTGCGGGGGCACTCGAACGTGCAGGGCGACCGCACCGTCGGCATCGAGGAAAGGCCGACCGAGGCGTTCCTCGACCGGCTCGGCGAAGTCTACGATTTCGAGCCGCCGCGCGAGCACGGACTCGATGTCGTCAACACGATTCAGGCGATGCTCGACGGCAAGGTGAAAGTGTTCATCGGCCTGGGCGGCAATTTCTCGATCGCGACGCCGGATACGCCGCGCACGTGGGACGCCATGCGTTCGTGCGATCTCACCGTACACATCACGACCAAGCTGAACCGCAGCCACCTCGTGCATGGCCGCGACGCGCTGATTCTGCCGACGCTCGGGCGCACCGAGATCGACTTGCAGAACGGTGTCGCGCAAGGCGTGAGCGTCGAGGATTCGATGAGCATGGTGCATATCTCGTACGGCATGAACAAACCGGCGTCGGAGAATCTGCTGTCGGAGATCGCGATCGTCGCGCGCATGGCGCATGCGACGCTCGGCAGCGCGAAAGTGGATTGGCTCGCCCAGGCGGCGGACTATTCGCTGATCCGCGACGGCATCGCCAAAGTGATCGAAGGGTTCACGGACTATAACGAGCGGTTGAAGAACCCCGGCGGCTTTCATCTCGGCGTGGCGTCGCGCGAGCGGATCTGGAAAACGCCGAGCGGCAAGGCGCAGTTCCTCGTGCATGCCATCGACACGGCGACGCCGATCCATCAAGCGCGCAAGGAGCATGGCGAGCGGCTGATGACCTTGATGACGACGCGCTCGCACGATCAGTACAACACGACCATTTACGGCCTCGACGACCGCTATCGCGGCGTGTATGGGCAGCGTCGCGTGCTGTTCGCCAACAAGGACGATCTCGCGATGCTCGGCTTCGCGGCAGGACAGCGCGTGGATATCACCAGCGTGTGGGCCGACGGAATCGAGCGTCACGCGGAAGGTTTTCTGCTCGTGGAATACGACATTCCGCGCGGCTGTCTCGGCGCTTACTATCCGGAGACGAATCCGCTGGTGCCGCTCTCGTCGGTCGCCGATGGCGCGGGCACGCCGACATCGAAGTCGATTCCGGTTTTGTTGAAGGCTTCCAGGGTCAACCCGGTTGCGGCTTGATACGCGATGCGGGGCCGTCAGGTCTGTTGTTTCGCCAGCTCGCGCTGTGTCAGGTAAAGCCGCAGATCGAATTCGATCTGGTGGTAACCCGGTTGCATGAACTCGCAGAGGCGGTAGAAGGCCTTGTTGTGATCGCTTTCCTTCAGATGAGCGAGTTCGTGCACCACGATCATTTTCAGAAATTCCGGCGCGGCTGATTTGAACAGCGACGCGATGCGGATCTCCTTCTTCGCCTTCAGCTTGCCGCCCTGCACGCGGGAAATGCTCGTGTGCAGACCTAGCGCGTGGCGCACCACGTCGAGTTTGCTGTCGTAGGTGACCTTGTCGATCTGCTCCGCGCTGCGCAGGTGCTCGCGTTTCAGATCGGCGCAATACGCGTAAAGCGCCCGGTCTGTCTGTACGTCGTGCGTGGCGGGGTAGCGCGCGGCGAGATAGGCGCCGAGCTGGTCTTCGGCTATCAGCTTCCTGACCTTCTCCTGTAGCACGGGCGGATAGCCGGTGAGGTATTTCAGGTGGGACATGATTCTGCTCGGCGCCCGGTCAAACGGCGCGGCGATTTTCTTCGCAATCGTCCCAATAGCGCAGCGGATCGCGATGGTCGGGGTATTGCGTGTCCAGCCAGTCGGAGAGAATTTTCCACTGCGGATGGTTCGGACCGCTCCTCGTGTCCCAGAACGATTCTTTCAGCACAGCGTTGTTCCGGCCGCGGTCCCGCACGACGATCCGGCAGTGGTCGTTCGAGTCATGGAATTCCGCCTTCAGGTAGTAGCGCGGAAGTATCTGCAACGTCGCCCCCTCCACGATGCGGCCTTGCGCACGAATCACGCCCGCGCATTCGATGCGCAGAACACCGTCCACCGACTTGTCCGCGCGCCACCCGACCGGCAGCCTCACCACGCATTCGTCTTTGCCGACCTTGATCCAGTCCATGCGCCAGATGCGGGCGAGCGCATCGCGCATGGCCGCCGCATCTTCAAAGCCGGGCGGCAGGTCGAACTGGGCCGGGAGCACGACGAGGGCGTCGCCTGCCGGCGTCGTGCCGGCTGGTTTCTGGAAGGGATCGTCGTCGAAGGGGTTCGAGGGGCGGCTCGCGGTGGTGTTGCGACCGGTCGGCAAATCCCCGAACAGGCTTTCGGCGGCACGCCGTGCGCGCTTCGATTTTTCACTGCCCATCGTCTTCTCCGTTGGAGTTGGGTTGCCTGGGTGAGGAACACAGGTTGATTACGTCATAGCATCGCACGCCGTCGAACCCGTAGGCGAGCGGTCGCACATTTCAAATACGGCGTCGGGAAGGAAGCGCGCCGGTTCCGGCTGCGCGCATTTTGAACGGGATTCGGCTGAACGCGCTCAAGCCCTTGCTGGACAGGTGGTGCCGGGGACCGGACTTGAACCGGCAAGCTGTGAAGCGGCGGATTTTAAGTCCGCTATGTTTACCAATTTCATCACCCCGGCAGGGGTCGGAACGCATGTGGACGCGAATTCTACCATTTCGCGGCAAGCGTACCAAACCGCCGCGGCGCCTGCCCGCCACCCCGATTTCAGGCGCTGCACAGCCAAAAATTGATTTCATCCGGCAGTCACAAACCTTCCCGATAATTCGTTCACGAAAACGTTTACGCTCCGAGCCGCAGCCCCATGACTCCGACGATCAAAGATGTCGCCGCCCACGCCGGCTTCTCCATCGCGACGGTGTCGCGCGCGATCAACGCGCCGCACACCGTGAACCCGGTCACGCTCGACAAAGTGCGTCAGTCCATCGACGCCCTGCACTTCCGCCCCAGCCCGCTCGGCCGTCAATTGCGCGGCGAACGCACGCGCCTGATCGGCGTAATCCTGCCGACGCTCGCCAATCCCGTATTCGCCGAATGCCTGCAAGGCATCGACGAACTCGCCTCGGCGCAAGGCTACCGGCTGATGCTGATGACCACGCAGTACGACGCCGCGCGCGAGCGCCACGCTATCGAGACGCTGCGCGAGCACCGCGTGGAAGGGCTAATCCTGACCGTCGCCGATGCCGACACGCACCCGCTGCTCGACGAACTCGACCGCGCGGGCCTGCTCTACGTGCTGATGCATAACGACACGGTACGCCGTCCGTCGGTCGCCGTCGACAACCGCCTCGCCGCCTACGACGGCGTACGCATGCTGATCGCTCACGGCCATCGCCGCATTCTCATGCTCGCGGGCACGCTGGCCGCCTCCGACCGCGCCCGTCTGCGGCATCTAGGTTATGCGCAGGCGATGCAGCAAGCCGGCCTCACGCCCTCGCCCGCGCTCGAAGTCGATTTCAACGCGGAGGAATTGTCGCCCGCCGTGCTCGCCCATTTGACAAGCGGCCCGAACCGACCCAGCGCGCTCTTCTGCAGCAACGACCTGCTGGCGATGGTGGTCATGCGCGGCCTGCGCCGCGCGCGCCTGCGGATTCCACACGACATGTCGATTCTCGGCTTCGACGGCCTCGCGATGGGCGAACTGCTGTCGCCGCCGCTTGCCAGCATCTGCGCGCCGAATCGGGAAATCGGCTGCGCGGCCTGGCAGCGATTGCTCGCGCGCGTGACCGGCAGTGACGAAACCTTGAATGAAACGCCGCTCACGCTGACCTTGCCGCACAGCTTGCGCGAGGGCGCCACCATCGCGGCGATTTCGAGCCGCAACGAGCCCTCGCCGGTGCTCGCCTGAAACACGCTGGCTGCACAATACGAATCAAACCAGAATCAGGAGAATCGGCCCGGCGCCGACACTCGCGACGACACCGGGCAGAGTCCACGAAGAAAGACTATTTCAACGTGCCTGAAAATATCACCATTTTCACCGTTACTTCGTCCGAGGCGCCGGAGATATTAAAACTGCCATGCCGGCTCTCTTTGGACTGGAACGTATGTTTTCCGCCCTTGTATTCCGGACCGACATAGAACTGCACGGCGAAGCTGAAGTGCGCCCCGTCGTTCATACAGGATTTCTCACTCGAGTCACCCGCATCAAATAGCGTCACATAAGAGCTATTGGCCGGGATGAACCCCGAATTATCCGGACACGCATCGTTTTTGATCTTGACGGCGTAATATATTCCCGGCTCGGTCGTGTCGAATAAAACAGCCCGGTGGCTGGCGCCTCTCGCGTCCTGAACCGTCACATAGTTATAGTTTGTCGGCCCGGCCCGATTGTTCTTGCCTCGCAATGCCTGCCCGCCGGGCCCGGGATTGCAGTCCGAGGTAACGCTGTCATTGGTGGGTTTCACCGACATGCTCCCGGTTGGCGTGATCGCCTTGTATCCGCTCGCAGGGGCAACGACGTTTTCGAACACCAGGTTATTGATATTTAAATCGACGGCATCTTGAATTTTATTAAAAAAACATTCGGTGGCGGCTTTAGCCGGAATGCAAACAGATAAAAGCAGGGCAGTCAAAGCCAATAACAGATTGGTTTTCATATATTCTCCAATATCAAGAATTTACGCTTACCTTCGGACAACATGAGACCAAAACAGGACGCCTCTGGAAACCCTCATTTTTTAAATTTTCTCTGTCTTGCCGTCATGGCCGCATAACAAGCGGCGATTTCATAGTGAATTTGGGCCCGCTCACCGCCCATCGGAGAAATCCTAAAATCACATGGGCTTCGGAAATTTTCATTTCCATAAAAGTCGGATTTCACAAAAAAATGCGGGGGCGATATACGGTCCAAAATCGTCCGGCCGTTTTCACTTCCCCACGACCGCCCTGAACACGCACGCCACAGCGGCACACCACACGTCATAGCGTCGTCACATACGTTCCCGATAATCCGTTCGACGAAAACGTTTACATCGCCGAACCGCAAGGCACGCGTGCGAGCTCCGCAAGCCCGCATCACGTGACGCGCATTCCGTCAGTTCAGCCGTACTCGACACAACCGCCGAAGCCACCTTTGTCCATCTCTGGGAGATTGCAGTGACCCGCCGTTCCTCCACCGCTTTTGTTCGGGCGCGCCAGCTGGCGCGCGCCGCGTTCGCCGCATCGGCACTTGTCCTGAATCTGGCCGCGCCGTCGATCGCGCACGCCGACGAAACCGCGATCTGCTACAACTGCCCGCCCGAGTGGGCCGATTGGGCGAGCCAGATCAAGGCGATCCAGCAAAAGACCGGCATTCGCGTGCCGTTCGACAACAAGAATTCCGGCCAGTCGATCGCTCAACTCATGGCCGAGCAGAAGAGCCCGGTCGCCGACGTGGTGTACCTCGGGGTCTCGTCGGCTTTCCAGGCGAAGGACAAGGGCGTGATCCAGCCATACAAGCCCGCGCACTGGGATGACATTCCCGTCAACATGAAAGACCCGCAAGGCTACTGGTTCTCGATCCACTCGGGCACGCTGGGCTTTTTCGTCAACAAGGACGCGCTCGAAGGCAAGCCCGTGCCGCGCTCGTGGGCCGACCTGCTCAAGCCCGAGTACAAAGGCATGATCGGCTACCTCGACCCGTCGAGCGCGTTCGTCGGCTATGCGGGCGCGGTCGCGGTGAATCAGGCGCTCGGCGGCACGCTCGATAACTTCGAGCCGGGCCTCGACTGGTTTCGCAAGCTGAAGGCCAACGCGCCGATCGTGCCGAAGCAGACCGCCTACGCGCGCGTCATGTCCGGCGAAATTCCGATCCTGCTCGACTACGATTTCGACGCTTACCGCGCGAAGTACAAGGATCACGCGAACGTCGAGTTCGTGATCCCGAAGGAAGGCACGATCTCGGTGCCGTATGTGATGAGTCTCGTGAAGGGCGCGCCGCACGAAGCGAACGGCAGGAAGGTGCTCGACTTCGTGCTCTCCGACGAAGGCCAGAAGCTGTGGGCCGACGCCTATCTGCGTCCGGTCCGCGCGAATGCGATGACGGCGGAAACCGCCGCGAAATTCCTGCCGGCGAGCGACTATGCGCGCGCCAAGCCGGTGGACTTCGGCAAAATGGCCGAGAAGCAGTCGAGCTTCGGCGAGCGTTATCTGCAGGTGATGCATTGAACGACATCACGTTCCCGCTGCGCTGGCGCGCCGCGCTGCTCGCGCCCGCGCTGGCGGTGTTCATCGCCTTCTGGCTGCTGCCGATGGGCGCGCTCGCGCAGCTGAGCGGCGACGGCCACGCGTTCGCCACCTATCGCGCGATGCTGACGAATCCGCGCTACATGTCGAGTCTCGGCGCGACCGTGCTGTTGTCCGCGGCGGTCACGGCGGCGACGCTGGTGCTCTCGGTGATCGCGGGTCTGCTGCTGGCGCGCCGCGAGTTTCCCCTCAAGCGCACGCTGCTTGCCCTGCTCACGTTTCCGCTGGCGTTTCCCGGCGTGGTGGTCGGTTTCATGGTCATCATGCTCGCGGGACGCCAGGGCCTGGTCGGCGCGCTCTCGCTGAAACTCACGGGAGACCGCTGGGTGTTCGCCTATTCGATGAGCGGCCTCTTTCTCGGCTACCTGTACTTCTCGATTCCGCGCGTGATCGTCACCGTGATGGCGTCGGCGACCAAGCTCGACGCGTCGCTCGAAGAAGCCGCGCGCTCGCTCGGCGCGTCGCCGTGGCGCATCATGCGCGACATCGTGCTGCCCGCGCTCTCGCCCGGTCTGATCGCGGCGGGCGCGGTGTGCTTCGCCACCGCGATGGGCGCGTTCGGCACCGCCTTCACGCTCGCCACGGACATCGACGTGCTGCCGATGACCATCTACACCGAATTCACCCTCAACGCGAACATGGTGACCGCCGCGGGCCTCTCGATCGTGCTCGGCATGGTCACGTGGGCCGTGCTGGCGCTGGCGCGCAGCGTGAGCGGTGCCGCCGTGGCGGCAAGCGCATGAACGCCATGTCCAAACCCGGCGTTGCCAGAACGGAAGACAAGACCTCAATGAATTCCCTCACCGCTTCCCTACAACCGGCAGCGAAGCCGCGCTCGCGTTTGCGCCCGCCGAGCGCCAGAACCTGGCTCGCAACGGGCCAATGGCTCGTCACGCTGCTGCTGTGCGCGTTCCTGATCGTGCCGGTCGTCATGTCGATCATGGCGGGGCTGACGGTCAACTACTTCAAGGGCATTTCGAGCGGACTGACGCTGCGCTGGCTCGAAGAAGTGTGGACGCAATATCACAGCTCGGTGTTCCTCTCGCTCGAAGTGGCGGCGGCAACCCTGGCCATCACGCTGCTGACCGGCGTGCCCGCGGGTTACGTGCTCGCGCGCAGCAAGTCGCGCCTGTCGCGCATCGTCGAAGAGTTTCTGGTGCTGCCGATCGCGCTGCCCGGTCTCGCGTCCGCGCTCGCGCTGCTGGTGGTCTATGGCGGCTTCACGATGTTTCGCATGAGCGTGGCGTTTATCGTGGTCGGCCATGTGGTGTTCACGCTGCCCTTCATGGTGCGCGCGGTCGCCGCCGTGTGCGCGAGCAGCGACCTGCGCACGCTCGAAGAAGGCGCGGCCAGTCTCGGCGCGAGCTTCCTGCAGCGCTTCGTGACGATCGTGCTGCCGAACGCGCGGCCCGGCATCGTGGCCGGCGCGTTGGCGGTGCTGACGCTCTCGATCGGCGAATTCAATCTCACGTGGATGCTGCATACGCCGGATACCAAAACGCTGCCGGTGGGTCTCGCCGACACGTATGCATCGCTGCGCATCGAGATCGGCAGCGCCTACACGATTCTGTTTTTCATCATGACGATGCCCCTGCTCGTCGCGATGCAGTGGCTCGGCGTCGATGCGACCGGCCAGCGCAGCGCGGCGAACAAGCGTGCCGCCCTCTCTCCTTCGAAGTCGATCAAGCCATGAAACTCGCCTCCGTCCCCATCGCGCTCACGCAATGCGCGAAAACGTTTCGCGGCACGCGCGTGCTCGAACCGCTCGATCTGCATATCGACGCCGGCGAAACGCTGGTGCTGCTCGGGCCGTCCGGCTGCGGCAAGACCACGACGCTGCGCATGATCGCGGGGCTCGAAACGCCGGACGCCGGCGGCCGCATCGCATTCGGCGACGACGACGTCACCGCGCTGCCGATCGAAAAGCGCCAGGTCGGCATGGTGTTCCAGAGCTACGCGCTGTTTCCGAACCTGACGGTGCGCGGCAATATCGCCTATGGCCTGAAAATCAAACGTGTGCCGGCCGCGACCGCGCGGCAACGCGTCGACGAACTGCTGGGCATGATGCGCCTCACCGCTCACGCCGACAAACCGATCGATCAGCTCTCCGGCGGCCAGCGCCAGCGTGTGGCGCTGGCTCGCGCGCTCGCCGTGCAGCCGCGCGTGCTGCTGCTCGACGAACCGCTCACCGCCCTCGACGCCCGCTTGCGCGACACCTTGCGCAGCGAGATGAACACGCTGCTGCGCGAGCTGGGCATCACCACGGTGTATGTCACGCACGATCAGGCCGAAGCGATGGAACTGGGCGACCGCATCGTCGTGATGAGCGCGGGGCGCATCGAGCAGATCGGTTCGCCGCGCGAGATCTATTACCGCCCCGCCAACCGGACGGTCGCGCAGTTCGTCGGCACGATCAACCGGCTCGCGGGCGAGCGGCGCCACGGCATGCTCACGACCACCGGCGGCGCCGTGCCGCTGCCCGCGGGCTCCGCTCACGTGAGCGCGGCCCATGAGATCTTCTTCCGTCCGGAAGACGCTTATCTTGCCGACCCGGCTCTCGCGCAATTGCGTGGCCATATCGAAAGCACGGCGTTTCTCGGCGAACGGACACGTCTGACGGTGGGCGGCGCCGCCCCGGACGCATTGCTGATCGACGTGGCGGGCCGCGTGGAATTGGCGCGCGGCACCCCGGTCGGCATTTCAATCGCGCAGGACGCGCTGATTGCGTTATCGTAATGAAGTGACGCCGTTCTGCGGCGCGCTATAAGAAAAGGACACCCCATGCTGCTGGCTCAAATTAGCGACCTGCATATCAAACGGCCCGGCGCGCTCGCTTACCGCCGCGTCGACACCGGCGCCTATCTCGCACGCTGCGTCGCCGCTCTCAATGCACTCGAACCGCGTCCCGACGCGGTGATCATGACCGGCGACCTCGTCGACCAGGGCGATCCCGACCAGTACGAACACCTGAAGACGCTGCTCGCGCCGCTCGAGATCCCCTACTTCCTGCTGGTCGGCAATCACGACGATCGCGCCGCGTTGCGGGCCGCGTTTCCCGATCGCGCCGAATTGCAGCGCGGTGGCGAGTTCGTGCAATACGCGGTCGATATCGGCGCGCTGCGGCTCATCGCGCTCGATTCGATGGTGCCGGGGCAAAGCGCGGGCAATCTGTGCGACGCGCGGCTCGCGTGGCTCGCCACGCAACTCGATGCCGCCCCAGGCAAGCCCACGCTAGTCGCGTTGCATCATCCGCCGTTTGTGTGCGGCATCGGCCATATGGACGAATTGCGGCTCGATCCGCCCGCCGCCGACCGACTGGCGGCATTGATCGCGCGTTATCCGAACGTGGAGCGCGTGATCTGCGGCCATGTGCACCGGCCCATGTTCGTGCGCTTTGGCGGCACGATCGCGTCCGCGGTGCCGGCGCCCGCGCATCAGGTCGCGCTCGATCTGCGCGACGACGCGCCGTCCGCGTTCATGATGGAGCCGCCCGCGTATGCGCTGCATCACTATGATCCGGCAACCGGCATCGTCACGCATCATGCTTATGTGGACGCGTCAGACGGGCCGTATCCCTTCTACGAGCCCGAGGGCGCTCTGATCGATTGACGCGCTTACGCGCGAATCAAGGTCTCGTGCACGCGCCGGCGATGACATCGCAGCCGACCATCGCGATCACGGCGCGATACCAGCCATGCGTTTCACGCCGCACGAACCCGGCCAGCAGCGCCCATTCGAGCATCAGCTTCAGCGGTTCGCGCATCACATTTGCCGTATGGACGACCCAGGCGGCAACGCAGATCAAGGCGACGAGCAGCAAGCCGCCGATGCGTCGAGGTTCATGTTTCTTGGTCGAGGCCATGGCGTCGGTCCAGTCGTGATCGGTCGGAAAAGGCGCGCCGATTCTACGAACTCGCCGCGAACAACCCTCTCATGTTGTCCGCGAAGCCCTTTCCAATGGCTTGGGCGCGGCGCCTGTGCGCGCTCGCGGCCGTCAGCACGATCCGCCGTGCTCCGGTATGATCGGCACGCTTGAGGACCGTGCATGGGCCGGTCCGTCAATCGCCCTCTCTCATGTCCACTTCCAACGCGTCCACTCCCGCTTCCGCCGACCGGTCGCTGCGCGGCCTGCTGCTTCTGCTCGCCACGATCGCGGGGGTCGCGGTTGCGAACATCTATTACAACCAGCCGCTGCTCGACGATTTCCGGCAGACGTTTGCGCACAGCGCGTCGTGGGTCGGCGCGGTGCCGGCCGTCACGCAACTCGGCTACGCGGCCGGCATGCTATTGCTCGCGCCGCTCGGCGACCGCTTCGATCGCCGCCTTTTGATCCTGCTGCAGATCGCGGGCATTTGTGTCGCGCTGGTCGCCGCCGCCGCGGCGCCGACGCTGGCCGTGCTGATCGTCGCGAGCCTGGCGATCGGCGTGCTCGCCACCATCGCGCAGCAAGCGGTGCCGTTCGCGGCGGAACTCGCGCCGCCGGTCGAACGCGGCCACGCGGTCGGCACGGTGATGAGCGGTCTGCTGCTGGGGATCTTGCTGGCGCGAACGGCCTCGGGCGTGATCGCCGAATATTTCGGCTGGCGCGCGGTATTCGGCGCGTCCGTGGTCGCGTTGCTGGCGCTCGCGGTGGTCATCATTTTGCGTCTGCCAAAGAGCCAGCCGACCTCGACGCTGCCCTACGGCAAGCTGCTGGTGTCGATGTGGCATCTGGTGGTCGAACATCGCGCGCTGCGCGAAGCGTCGCTGACGGGGGCGTCCCTGTTCGCGGCGTTCAGCATTTTCTGGTCGGTGCTGGCCTTGCTGCTGGCCGGCGCGCCGTTTCATCTCGGACCGCAGGCCGCGGGGCTATTCGGTATCGTCGGCGCGGCGGGCGCGATGGCCGCGCCGCTCGCCGGCAAGTTTTCCGATCGACGCGGACCACGCGCGATCATTACCGTGTCGATCGTGCTGGTGGCGATTTCGTTCGTGGTGTTCGGCGCCTCGGCGAGAAGCATCGCGGGCCTCGTGGTCGGCGTGATCGTGCTGGATATCGGCGTGCAGGCCGCGCAGATTTCCAATCAGTCGCGCATTTACGCACTCAAGCCGGACGCGCGCAGCCGCGTGAATACGGTCTATATGGTGGCGTATTTCATTGGCGGAGCACTCGGCTCCGGCGTAGGCGCCGTGGTGTGGCCGGCGTTTGGATGGCTCGGCGTGAGCGCGGCCGGGCTCGGGTTCACCGGGCTGGCGGCGTGGAACCATCTGGCGCTTGCCGCAAGCGCGAAGCGAGAGTCAGCGCCTTGAGCGCGCGCAGCGCTCATTGGCCGCTTCGCGCAGACGCATAGTCGTGCAGCGCGTCGATCACCCGGTCGAATTCGAACGACTTGTCGTAAAAGTGGCGCACGCCATATTGCTCGCAGCGCTCGCGGTACGCGGGCAACGCATGATTGGTCAGTACCGCGGCGAAGACCCGGTCGATCAATCTCTCGCGCTGCAAGTACGCCAACACCGGCACGCCCGAGCCCTGCTTCAACTGCAGGTCTACGATGACCGCGTCGAAGGGCTCGTCGCTCAACAGAGCGATCGCCTGATCCGCCGAATCCGCGTATGCGGCCACCTTAAGCAGGCCGGAGGCGTCGATCGCTTCCACGAGGCTCCTGCGAATCAGCGGCGAATCCTCGATCAGCAGCACACGCAACGGCGCGTGGCGGGCTTGATCGGCGACAGGGTTCGATTCGCTGTTCATCGGAATATCTCGATCGTCCATTATTCGATCAAGCCGTTCTTGATCGCGTAATAAGTCAGATCGGCGTTGTTCGCCAGATGCATTTTTTCCAGTACGCGGGTCCGGTAGGTACTCACCGTCTTCACGGACAAATGCAATTCCTCCGCAATCTCAGTGGGAATCCGCCCTGCCGCGAGCTTGCAGAAAATCTGGAACTCGCGCTCGGACAGCGCTTCGTGCGGGCGCCCGGCGGCCGGCTTGTCGAGATTGTCGGCGAGCGCGTCCGCGACCGCCTCGGAGAGGTAACGGTGCCCGCGCGCCACTGAGCGAATGGCCCGCACGATCTCCTCGGGTTCGCAATCCTTGTTCAGATAGCCGTTCGCGCCCGCGCGCAGCAGGTTGATCGCGTACTGGCTCTCCGGGTAGCCCGACAGAATCAGCACGCCCTGCTCCGGGCGCACCTGCTTGATCACACGCAAGGTGTCGATGCCGTTCTTGTCCGGCATCGCGATATCGAGCAACACCACGTCGAACGCCTGCTCGCGCACGAGGCTGATGGTTTCGTCGCCGGTGGCCGCTTCGGCGGCGACGCACATATCCGGCTCGTCAGCGACGAACTGCCTGAAGCCGCCTCGGACGATCGCATGGTCGTCAGCTATCAACACTCGAATCATCGGTATGGTGTCCGTGCAATGGAATTGCTCCAGGCAGACATTGTAATGATCTCCAGCACGGCGTCTGCCGGAATCGAAAAACCTGGCGGCGCATGCCGGCGCGGGACACGCGTCAGCCTCACCCGTGCCCGCTGCGCCCTCCCGCTTACTCGCGGCCTTCGAGCAGATCCGCCATATCGTCGGCGTGCTCTTCTTCGACAGCGAGAATCTCTTCGAACATACGGCGTGTCGTCACGTCCTTGTCGCCGAGATAGCGAATGATCTCGCGGTAGGTGTCGATCGCGATCCGCTCGGCGATCAGATTCTCCTTGATCATGTCCGTGAGGCTGCTGCCTTCCTTGTATTCCGAATGCGAGCGCGTCTTCAAACCGTCCGGTGCGAAATCGGGTGCGCCGCCCAGTTGCACGATGCGCTCGGCGATGCGGTCGGCGTGTTCCTGCTCCTCGGCCGCATGTTCGGCGAACTCCGCGGCCACAGCCTCGGAATTGATGCCCTTCGCCATGAAGTGATGCCGCTTGTAGCGCAGTACACACACGATTTCGGTAGCCAGTGCGTCATTGCACAGTTTCAACACCGTCTCGCGGTCCGCGCCATAGCTTTGCGTGACCGGGCCGTCCGACATGTGCTTGCGGGCGTCTTCGCGAATCTTGGCGAGATCCATCACGAACGGGTCGCGGGACTGAGTGGCCGCGCCCTGGGCGCCAGGTGACTTCGACATTGAAATTCTCCTTTATCCGGTATTGGGGGGAACTGCGCATCACGCACGAATCGCGCCTGATGCGCCGGCACAAGGAACGAGGGCTGCGAATCAGCGCCCGTCTACGTTCGGAACACGCCCAGCAACAGCGTGACCACAAACACGACCAGGAAAATGTAGAACAGGATCTTGGCAATTTCAGCCGCCCCGGCTGCGATTCCGGTAAAACCGAACACGGCGGCGATGATCGCGATCACGAAAAAAACGATGGCATAGTGAAGCATGGCGACTCTCCTTCTTGTTGGTATCTGCGCGGCATCGGCCTCATGCATTGACTGGCGGACCGTCTGCCACATTCACAGACTCGGCTTGCGAACTCCTCGTCGAGCCACGCTAATCGACGATCTTTTTCGTCACGACGAAGCCCAGCACGAGGAATACGACGCACAGAATCACGAACACGACGAACAGGAACTTGGCAATCGCCGCCGCGCCCGCCGCAACGCCGGTAAAGCCAAGAAGACCGGCGATCACCGCGACGACGGCGAAGAACAACGCCCATTTCAGCATGATGGCTTCCTCCGAAACATGGATTGAACGATCAGGTCCATGCTATCGATCAGCGACGGCGGGCGCATTCCGACGCACGCCGGTTTTCGTGTGAGAATCCGCTGACATTGGATTACGGCTGCGTTATGGTGAGCGCGCAGGCCACGCGGGGGCGCCGTGTTGCGCCGCGGCAGCGGCCATGGCGGCGCGCTGCTCGCCGCGTCGCCGCGGCCGGCGGACGTTACACTGATGCCCCATCAGAGGAGCCGAAATGCCGGATGTGCAGAACGTGCCGAACGCGCCCACCCTTGGGGCCGCCAGCCGGCTGAGCGAGTGGATGCGCAATCGCAGCTGGGCGATTGCCATGACGGTGGCGATCGTGATTACCGTGGGCGGCCTCGTGATTCTCGAGACCGCGCGCCAGCGCATTGCCGCCGAATACGAAACCGCCCTCGAAGCGCGCGAGGTCACCGTGCAGCTGAGCATCCTCGCCAGCCAGCTATCGCGTCTGAGCGCGCAGCAAAGCGATTTTCTTCTGACGAAGCAGGACGCCGCCGCGCGCGATTTCTGCGCAACCGCGGTACGCATCCGTCAGAGCGAGCAGCAGTTGAACCGCTTCTACCGCGGCGGCAAAGCGGACAGCGCGGAACTCGCCAGCTTCACGCAGATTCTCGCGCTGATCGAGGCGCGTATCGGCGCGGGCGCATCCGCGCTGCAGCACGCGGCGCCCCATCCGCTCGATCTGGCCACCTGCGGCAGCGCAAGCGAAGCCAGTCCGGCCGACGCGTCGCTGGTGGACAGCACCCTCACGCTGCTGCGCGACAACGAGGAGCGCCGCGCGCAGCACGCGCTCGCCGCGAGCCGCGGCGATCAGCGCATCTCCACGTTATGTGCGGCGGGTCTGTCGGCGCTGAACATCGTGCTGTTCATCCTGCTGTTTCGCAATCTCGGCATTCAGATCGATCGTCAGGCGCGCGTGCAGCGTCAATTGATCACACAACAGGAAGGACTGGACCAGCTCGTCAACGAACGCACCCGTCAGCTCGAAGCGCTCGGCTGGCACCTGCAGGCGGTCAGCGAAAACGAAAAGACCCAGCTCGCGCGCGAGCTGCACGACGAACTCGGCGCGATTCTGACCGCGAGCAAGATGGACGTGGCATGGGCCAACCGCAAGCTGAAGGACAGCGCGCCCGACATCTCCGAGAAACTCAAGCGGGCGCTCGCGAATCTCGACCAGGGCATTGCGCTCAAGCGCCGCATCATCGAAGACATGCGGCCCACGGTGCTCGCGAACTTCGGGCTCGTCACCGCCTTGCGCACCCTCGCCGACGAAGCCGCGCAGCGCAACAACTGGACGCTCGAGCTGCACCTGCCCGCCGACGACATCAAGCTCGACGAGCAAACCGAGATCGCGCTGTTCCGCGTCGCGCAGGAGTCGCTCACCAACGCCGCCAAATACGCTCGCGCCTCGAAGGTGTCGATCGCCTTGCAGGTGGGCGACGGCCAGGTGGCGCTGCATATCGCCGATAACGGCGTCGGCATCATGCCGGCCGATCTGAAGCGCACCCACACTCATGGCCTGTTGGGCATGCGCCAGCGCGTCGCGGCGCATGGCGGCCGCTTCGATATCCGGCGCGGCGTGCCCAACGGCACCGACATCCACGTGGAGATGCCGAGCGTCAGCACGGCAACGCCTTCGGTCGATCTGCCGCCGGCCACGCCCTCGCGAACGCCCGTCTAGCCAAGACGGAAGAACCGCCGCGTTCAGCCTTGTAGGAGTGCGCCGACGCAAACACCGGAGCACACCTACAAGAAAATCGCAGCCCAGCCGACAGCGCCGCCCCCGCCCTTTTTTTACCATGCAATCAGACCGGATCGACTGGCGTAAGCCCCGGTCGGACGACAGCTAGCTCAGCTAGCGCGTGCCGTGGAACACGGGCACGTCAACCGATGCATTCTCGACAAGGAGAACTCTCATGAATCGACTGATCGCTTTGCTTCTCATTGCAGGGACAGCTGCGCTCGCCGGTTGCAACACGATGGCGGGGGCTGGGCAGGATATTTCGAAGGGTGGCAATGCCATCACGAACTCGGCCGAACAGACCAAGTAAGCAGCTCGCAAGAAGCCGACGCCTCGCGCTCCGTAGCGCCGGGCATGGGGGTTCATGAAAGCCCGCCGCGGGAAACCTCGGCGGGCTTCTTTTTGGGTGAAGGTTGGAGGGTCGAGGACGGCGTGCGGCGCCCTTCCTGCACGCAGGGATCAGCTGTACCAATGCATCCGTCACGGCGGTCGCTACCACCACGCATCGAAGCCGCAAACAAAACGGCGATCCACTCGCGTGGATCGCCGCTCCGTCCTCCCCAGGACGTGTCGCTGAATGCATGTGCCTGGTGCAAGCGCCGCTTGCGGGCGCTTATGTCAGCGCACTTTAGCTCACGCTTATTGGCCCGTGAGCGTGTTCGTCAATTCGACGCTCGGCGTCTGCGTATTGCCGTTCTGTGCAACCAGCAGATGAATCTGGCCCGGCACGAGCTGGCTCAGCGCACCCGCGATCGGCACCGACGTCACCAGCCAGTCGGCGTTGTTCGACAACGTGAACGCCGGCGACTGGAAGATCGGCGTCTTGCTGCCGGCCGCGGTCGCGATCAGCACGTACGTGCCGCCGGACACGTAGATCGAATCCTGGCCGCTCGCCGGCACCGCGTTCTTGAATGCCACGCCGGCCATGGTCGGCCCGACATTGGTAATGTCGGTGGCGGTGGACTGGACCAGATACAGGTCGAGATTGGTCGCGTTCGCCGACGCATTGAAGCCGCGCACGCGCGCGCTATTCGAGAGCAGACCCTTGTCGAACGGATCGTCGATCAGGCCGATGTCCGGTGCGGCGAGGCCCGGCAAAGCAAGCACGGTGTATTCGTGGCCCTTCGCGACGTCCGGAAAGTTGCCGCTCGCGAGCGCCGTCGTCGAGCCGGTCGCCGAATAAGCGACGGTCGTGGCGCCGGTGTTGATATTGGTGAAGTTCGTCACGCCTTTATAGTTGATGTTCGTCTGACCCGAGGGCGCGCTGCCGTTCACGAGAAAGTCGACTGCCGGGCCACTGGGAATGGCATGAATGAAGTGGATCTCCGGATTGGTCAGCCCGAGTTCCTTGCCCACGTCGTCGGAACCGCCGCCACACGCGCTCAGAATGGTTGCAACTGCAGCCATTGCCACCATGGTTCGGATCAGTTTCATTATGTTCACCTATCGATGTTGTCGGGCTCTCGGCCCATTGATTTGTGGACGTCCCGCTTCGGACAACACGCCGTCTGAAACCTTGTTCGTTGGTCATTGGAACGGTTTCAGGCCGGCTCTCCGAAGCGGAGCACCCCCTCCTATCCCTGCCGCACATCGCGCCTTCTGGTCGAGCGGCGCGGTCCGTGTCGATGGACGCTCGTTTCGAGCAATGCGTGTGCCGCGGGCTTCGGCATGGCGGGTGGCGGCTGAAGAATGTCTTACGGAGCAACGAGTTGCGAGGATTAGAATTTTTCCTCGGAGGGTTGGCACGCGGCGCGGTGTATCGTTCGTGCGCATCCAATACTTACACGATCCTTCCCATGTCTTACCACCACTTACTCGCCGAACTCGACCTCGGCTTCACCCGCTTGCGCAACCGCGTGGTGATGGGTTCGATGCACACGGGCATGGAAGACCGCTTCTGGAATTACCCGAAGCTGGCCGCGTACTTCCGCGAGCGCGCGAAGGGCGGTGTCGGTCTGATCGTGACGGGCGGGATTTCGCCGAATCGCGAGGGCTGGCTGTTGCCGTTCGGCGGCACGCTGAATTCCGTCTTCGATCTGCGCAATCACCGGCAACTGACCGAAGCCGTGCACGCCGAAGGCGGCAAGATCGCGCTGCAGATCCTGCATGCGGGCCGCTACGGGTATCAGCCGTTCGTCGTATCGGCCTCGGCGATCAAATCGCCGATCTCGAAGTTCAAGCCGCGCGCGCTGAGCATCGCCGGCATTGCGAAGACCGTGCGCGATTACGCGCGCTGCGCGCGGCTCGCTCAACGCGCGGGCTACGACGGCGTCGAGATCATGGGCAGCGAAGGCTATCTGCTCAACCAGTTCCTGTGCCCGCGCACCAACCGGCGCACCGACGCGTACGGCGGCAGCATCGAAAACCGCATGCGGCTCGCGCGCGAGATCGTCGAGCGGGTGCGCGCCGTGTGTGGCGAGCGCTTTATCGTCGTGTACCGGATCTCGCTGATCGATCTGGTGGATGGCGGCAACACGTGGGACGAAACCGTGCAGGTCGCCCAGGCGCTCGAAGCGGCCGGTGCGACGATGTTCAACACCGGCATCGGCTGGCACGAAGCGCGGGTGCCGACCATCGTGACCTCGGTGCCGCGCGCCGCCTTCGCTGCGCTGAGCGCGCGCCTGAAGGCCGCCGTGAAGGTGCCGGTGATCGTGTCGAACCGCATCAATACGCCCGACGTCGCCGAAGAACTGCTCGCACAGGGAGCCGGCGATCTGGTATCCATGGCGCGGCCGCTACTGGCCGACCCCGAGTTCGTGCTGAAGACCGCCGAGGGGCGCACGCACGAAATCAACACCTGTGTCGCCTGCAATCAGGCCTGCCTCGATCACACGTTCAAGAACCAGCGCGCAACATGTCTCGTCAATCCGCGCGCGGGACGCGAAACCGAACTCGTCTACCGGCCCGTCGCCGCTCAGCAGGCCGCGCGTTCGGTCGCCGTGGTCGGCGCGGGGCCGGCGGGATTGTCGGCGGCGACCGTGGCGGCCGCGCGCGGGCATCGCGTGACGCTGTTCGATGCGAGCGCAGCGATCGGCGGCCAGTTCAATCTGGCGATGCGCGTGCCCGGCAAGGAAGAGTTCAGCGAAACGATCCGCTATTTTCAGAGCCAGTTGCAGCGCCACCACGTGGACGTGCGGCTCGGCACGCGCGTCGATGCCGCGCTGCTGGCCGCCGGCGCTTATGACGACGTGATCGTCGCCACCGGCATCGTGCCGCGGCGGCCGGCGATTGCCGGCATCGACGCGGCGAACGTGCTGTCGTACGTGGACGTGTTGCGCGGCGCGCCGGTCGGTGAGCGCGTCGCGGTGATCGGCGCGGGCGGCATCGGCTTCGACGTCAGCGAGTTTTTGCTGCATCGCGCTGGCGACCCACTGCCGATGCCGCGCGACGCATGGCTCGACGAATGGGGGGTCGATCTTGCCGTGCGGGAACGCGGTGGGCTGAAACCGCCCGCCCCGGCGCGACCGCCGCGGCAAATATGGCTGTTGCAACGCAAGGCCGGCAAGCTCGGCATGGGGCTCGGCAAGACCTCCGGCTGGGTGCATCGCGCGACGCTGGCAAGGAACGGCGTGAAGATGCTCGGTGGCGTGTCGTATCGGGAAATCGCGGAGCGCGGGCTGAAGATCGCGCGTGAAGGCGTCGAAGAGTGGCTCGACGTGGATACGATCGTCGTGTGCGCGGGGCAGGAGTCGCTGCGCGATCTGCATCCGCAGACGGTGGCGGCCGAAGCGAGTCGTGCCGACGGGCCGCGTTATCACGTGATCGGCGGGGCCAGGGTCGCGACCGAACTGGATGCGAAACGCGCGATTCGCGAAGGCGCGGAAGTGGCCGCGGCGCTGTGAGCGTAGCGGCCCGCCGGCGCTCGGCTGCAAGCAGATTCGAGGCGCACAGCGAGGCCGGACTCAGGCGAGCCGCTTGTTCCGGTAGTCGAACCAGAACGACAGCCCCACGCTCGCCAGAATGACGATGGTTGCGATCACCGTGGAGCGGGTCACCGGCTCGCCGAGCAGCAGCGCACCGAGCACCACGGCCACCACCGGGTTCACGTACATGCAACTGCTGGCAATGATCGGACTGGTGTGCCGGATCAGAAAGCCGTACGCGACGTAAGCGGCCATCGTGCCGATCAGCATCAGGTAGATGAACGCCAGCACCGGCAGCACATGCACCTCGAGCATCCGCTCGCCCGAGGCCCACGCGACGAGGGTCGACATCGCGCCGCCCAGACCGATTTGCAACGACGTCGAGAGAAACAGGTCCGAGGGCAGCTTCAGCCGCCCGGCCAGATGCGCGCCGCCCGCCCAGAAAAGCGCGCCGCACAGAATCGCCAGGCTGCCGCCGGCCGAGCCCGGCGTGCTGTCGCCGTGACTGAGAATCGCAATGCCGACCAGACCGAGGCCGACCGCGAACCACTCGCCGCGGCCGATCTTGCGCCCCGCCACCGCCGCGATCACCGTCGCGAACAGCGGCACGGTGGCGACCATCACCGCCGCGGTGCCGGTGCCGACGGTGCGCATTCCATAGGCGAGCATGCCGCTCGACAAACCGACCAGCATCGTGCCGACGAGCCCCGCATTGCGGATTTCGGCGGCGCCCGGCCAGACCGGATTGCGGCGCGCCGCGAAAATGAAGAGCCCTACGCCGGCGAACAGATTGCGCAGCCCCGAGAGCAGCAGCGGCGGAAACGAACCCAGCGCGACGTGCACGGCGAGATAGGTCGAACCCCACACGAGATAGACGACGGCGAGCGCGAGCGCGAGCTGGCCGTTGCGGGATTGCGGCAAACGGAGCGGAAGACCACGCGGAAAACGGCTTGGGAGTTGCAGCGACATGCGTTCAACCCGCCCATGCCGCTCGAGGCGCGGCGCCCCCGCTGAAGACCCTGAAACGGGATGGCGGACACCGCATCGGCGATACGGTCTGAAGGGCGAGGCTGGCGGACATGATGGTGGAACGGAAGGACGATAGATGGCCAGTGAGCCACAACGCCGCAGCGGTCGAAGGCAATCGAGCCACGGCGAACACGCGCCAAATGGTGGGCGCGCATCGCATTATGCAGTAAGCGCCCACCGCGTCGCTTGAAAGAATCGTAACTTTTCGGCGTACTTGCAACAAAAAACCCGGGGGCGTCTGGCCGGATCCGCGCCGCCTCGGTGCCCGCGGAATGCGTCGAACCTATGCGCCGGGCGATCCCGCTTCGGTGCGAGCCGGCCCGAATGGCGCCGGATCGTTTCCCGCTCGCGTCTCTGGCCGGCCGGTTGGGCTGATTGCCGACGGAACCGCTCATGATTCGGTATCCATAACGTTCCGGCACGCGGCCAGCAGGCTCGACCACGGCGCAAGCGGTCTGCCGGCGGCGGGCGCCACGTTTCGAGCGGGTCATCCCGGGCGCCGAGTCGAGCGACACCCCGCCCTGTGCTAAAGTCGGGAGACAGCGGGCGCGTGCTAACATTCAGCTTTCTATTGGGCCCATGCAGCGCACCCGCGCCCCGATACTGCGCCGCCCGCCTCACCCTCTCTCGCTACCCACCGGCTACCTCGATGCGTTTTCCGACTTCCCGTGCCTTCTGCCGCTTGCGCCCCCGCCGCGCAACCGGTCGCGCGCGCGTGCAGTTCATGCCGCATCGCGCCGGCGAGCCGTCCCGAACGCTCCCGCTCCACGCCGCCCGGCGCCCGATCTAACGCTGCTCGCTCCATTGCCTGAGCCGCGTTGTCGGGCTCCGGGCCGATCTCATCCGCACGCTGTTTCCCTACATGCAGATCGAATTGGAGTACCCATCGTGAAAAAGACGAAAACCTGTTACCTGACCGAGCTCGACGTCGCCCGTCTGGAGAAGCACGCAGCCGCGCCCGGCGCCGAAGCGCGTTTCCAGGACATGCTCGACGACGTGCTGGAACGCGCCGTGATCGTCGACTCGCACGAGATTCCGGCCAATGTCGTCACGATGAATTCGCAAGCCACGCTGGTCGACGAAACCAGCGGCGAGCACATGACCTGGACCGTGGTCTATCCGCCGAATGCGGACTTCGCGCACGGCCGCCTGAACGTGTTCTCGCCCGCCGGCCTCGCGTTGCTTGGCGCCAAACGCGGCGAGCGCATCCGCTTCACGCCGCCGAGCGGCACGGAAAAAGTGCTGAAGCTGGAAAAGATCCTGTTTCAACCCGAAGCCGCCGACAATTTCACGCTGTAAGCACAGCGCAAAGGCGTAGCAAAACGTGCCGCGCGGCTTCTTGAGCTCCCCCTGGAGCCGGCCACGCCGCCTGCCCTGCCGCACCGATATCCGCCATCCGATGTTTCAGGACGGGTTGCCAAGCGGTGTGCGGCCGGTGTATCGTGTGCGCTGCTAACGCGGGGGTCCTGCGTCGCACGGAGGTTGGAGGTCCGTGTTGCGCGGGTGAGAAATACCCTTTGAACCTGATCTGGATAATGCCAGCGCAGGGAAGCGTACGGATTTCGCACCCCAGCCTTATCGCCTCACCTCTCGCGAATTCCGACAACTTCCATCTCGTCTCCTGCTTAGCCGCCCCACATAGCTTTGCAAAGGAGATACGCATGAACGCCAATCCGAAGTTCCTTTCCGCCGACGCTCACGTCGACGAAGCCGCCGTCGCGCCGCTGCCGAATTCCCGCAAGGTCTACGTGACCGGCTCGCGTCCCGACATCCGCGTGCCGATGCGCGAAATCTCGCAGGCCGACACGCCCGACAGCTTCGGCGGCGAGAAGAATCCGCCGGTCTACGTGTACGACACGTCGGGCCCCTACTCGGATCCGGACGCCACAATCGACATCCGCGCCGGTCTGCCGGCGCTGCGTCAGGCGTGGATCGAAGAGCGCGGCGACACCGAGGCGCTGACGGGCCTGTCGAGCGACTTCAGCCGCGAACGCGCGGCCGACACGGCGACCGCCGAACTGCGCTTCCAGGGCCTGCACCGCACGCCGCGCCGCGCGATCGCCGGCAAGAACGTCTCGCAGATGCACTACGCGCGTCGAGGCATCATCACGCCGGAAATGGAGTACATCGCGATTCGCGAGAACCAGCGCCGCGCCGAGTATCTGGAAAGCCTCAAGACGAGCGGCCCGAACGGCGAAAAGCTCGCCGCGATGATGGGCCGCCAGCACCCGGGGCAGGCGTTCGGCGCGAGCGCGTTCGGTCCGAACGGCCTCACCGAAATCACGCCGGAATTCGTGCGCGAGGAAGTGGCGCGCGGCCGCGCGATCATCCCGAACAACATCAATCACCCGGAAAGCGAACCGATGATCATCGGCCGCAACTTCCTCGTGAAGGTGAATGCGAATATCGGCAATTCGGCGGTGACGTCCTCGATCGGCGAGGAAGTCGACAAGATGACGTGGGCGATCCGCTGGGGCGGCGACACGGTGATGGACCTGTCCACCGGCAAGCACATTCACGAAACGCGCGAGTGGATCATCCGCAACAGCCCGGTGCCGATCGGCACGGTGCCGATCTATCAGGCGCTGGAAAAGGTCAACGGCAAGGCCGAAGACCTGACGTGGGAAATCTTCCGCGACACCCTCATCGAACAGGCCGAACAGGGCGTCGACTACTTCACGATTCACGCGGGCGTGCGTCTGCAATACGTGCCGCTCACGGCCAAACGCATGACGGGCATCGTCTCGCGCGGCGGCTCGATCATGGCCAAGTGGTGTCTGGCTCACCACAAGGAAAGCTTCCTGTACGAGCATTTCGAAGACATCTGCGAAATCATGAAGGCCTATGACGTGGCCTTCTCGCTCGGCGACGGCCTGCGCCCCGGCTCGATCTACGACGCCAACGACGAGGCGCAGCTCGGCGAGCTGAAGACGCTCGGCGAACTCACGCAGATCGCGTGGAAGCACGACGTGCAGACCATGATCGAAGGCCCGGGCCACGTGCCGATGCAGCTCATCAAGGAAAACATGGACCTGCAACTGGAATGGTGCGACGAAGCGCCGTTCTACACGCTGGGACCGTTGACGACGGACATCGCGCCGGGCTACGACCACATCACGTCGGGTATCGGTGCGGCGATGATCGGCTGGTTCGGCACGGCCATGCTGTGCTACGTCACGCCGAAGGAACACCTTGGGCTGCCGAACAAGGACGACGTCAAGACCGGCATCATCACCTACAAGCTCGCCGCGCACGCCGCCGATCTGGCGAAGGGCCATCCGGGCGCGCAGGTGCGTGACAACGCGCTGTCGAAAGCGCGCTTCGAATTCCGTTGGGAAGACCAGTTCAACCTCGGTCTCGACCCGGACAAGGCGCGCGAATTCCACGACGAAACGCTGCCGAAGGACTCGGCCAAGGTCGCGCATTTCTGCTCGATGTGCGGCCCGCACTTCTGCTCGATGAAAATCACGCAGGACGTGCGCGAATTCGCCGCCCAACAAGGCGTGACCGATGACGAAGCGCTGAAGAAAGGCATGGAAGTGAAGTCGATCGAGTTCATGAAGAACGGCGCTGAGATTTATCAGCGGCAATAAGATTGGAGGCGGATCGAACGTTTTCACGTGCGCTTCGATCCGCCACCCGATCCGCCAGACCACTGCATTGCAGCATGAAGCCCGCCACTGGCGGGCTTTTGCGTTTGTGTAAGCCAGGCACGCCGCATGCTGAAGCGAGGGAAACATTTGATTACGAAACCGTCAGTTCGCTGACAAGCGCATACATCCGGATACGGGCTGCGGCGATAACATCAAATGCAAGAAAAGTGACTAGTTCCTACTACAACACTACTGGAGTCAGCATCATGAAAACGATTCGTCAAATCGGCACGCTCGCGGCCATCGTGGCAGTCGTGGTAAGCCTTTCCGCGTGCGAAGGCATGAGCCGGCAAGGTCGCGACACGGCCATCGGCGCGGGTCTCGGCGGCGCGGCGGGCGCGGCGATCGGCGGCAATGCACTGTCGACGATCGGCGGCGCGGCGGCCGGCGGCATTATCGGCAATCAGGTGGGCAAGTAATCGGGGGATGTCAGTCGGACGGCAACTTCACGCGATGCCGGACATGACGTAGACGAGGGTCGCGCGATGCTCGACCCTCGAACCGCCGGATGCGCCGTACCTGAAGCGGCGCGCGACACTTCATGCGCCTCGCGCCTGGCGTCGCGATGAGGTGCGCAATGAGGTGAAATAAGCCGTTACCGTTTTGCAATCCTGCTGGCGTCGCAGCAGCGTAAGCTGGTGCTGTGACGCCCCATTGGCGGCGTTCGATTCATTCAGGAGCGCGTCATGAAGTCCCGCCTCATCCCTAAGGTGCGCGCGATCGGCCAGTGGCTGCCGCTGCGATCTTCCAGGTGTTCCATTCCCCCTCTTTCGCACGCCGGCTTGGTGCTCGGCGGGGTGGTGTGTGCGCTCACGCTGTCCGGTTGCTATTACCCATACGGGTACTATCCAGCCGGCTATTACCCGTACTACGGCACCGTACCCGCTTCCGCCACGCAACAGGCCGTGCCCTTGAACCAGGACGGCTCATACGCAGCGCCCCAGCAGCAACAGGCGCAGGTGCCAGCGGATCAGCAGGCTTCACCGCCCACTTACGCGGTCGCCGCCCCTCCCGTTTACGTGGCGCCCGCGTATCCCGTCTACTATCCGCCGCCGGTCTATCCGGCTTATTACGGCTATCCGGGCTGGTATGGACCATCGGTCTCGATCGGCTTCGGTTTCGGCGGCTACTGGGGTGGCCACGGCGGAGGGCACGGCCACGGCCATGGGCATTAAGGCCTGCCGGCACGATTGCCGTCATGGACTTCACACGATGGACTGCATGGCAGACCCGGCATTGCGCGCCCGCATCGCGTCCCGCGCGTCTTCTCACGTATGGGCAACGCGCGCTCGCAGTCCTCGTGCGCTTAGCCCGTAGTTTCTGCTTGACGCGGCCCGGCGGGGCTCTATGCTTGGGAAAGCCGCACGTAGTACCTGTTTAAAAAAAGCGACCCGGCCCGTCCCACGCGTGCCGACGACGCCCATCCGCCCTGCCAGAGCGACGCGCCCCGTAGAACGGACTGCCGCGTCGGGTGCGAACAACAAAAGAAGGAGACGCGATGTTTCATCAACTACTCACCCCTGTCGGCAATTCGCTATTGCCCTCGTTCCTCGTTGCAGCGTTACCGATCATCGTCGTGCTGCTTCTGCTTGGCTGGGCGCGCCGGCCGGCGTGGCAGGCGTCGCTCGCGGGCCTCGTCGTCGGCCTGGTCGTGGCGATCTTCGTCTGGCAGTTTCCGGTCGGGCTCGCGGTCGATTCGGTGCTCGCCGGCGCGGTATTCGCCTGCTGGCCGGTCATGTGGATCGTGTTCGCGGCGATCCTGCTTTACAACATCTCGCAGCGCTCGGGCCGCTTCGCGGCCTTTCGGATGTGGATGATCGACAATCTGCCGAACGACCGGCGCGTCGTGCTGGTGGTGATCGGCTTTTCGTTCGGCGCGCTGCTCGAAGGCATTTCCGGCTTCGGCACGCCGGTCGCCATCACCAGTTCGTTGCTGATTCTGCTCGGTTTTCCCACGCTGGAGGCGCTCGTCTTCACGCTCATTTTCAATACCGCGCCGGTCGCCTTCGGCGCGCTCGGCGTGCCGATCACCGTGCTCGGCGCGGTCACGCACCTGCCGGCCGATTCGCTCGCCAAGATGGTCGGCCGCCAGTTGCCGTTCTTCGCGTTCCTGCTGCCCTTCTATGTGATCAGCGTCTACGCGGGCTTTCGCAACATGCTGAAAGTGTGGCCGGTGCTGCTGGTATCGGGGGCGAGCTTCGCGCTGACGCAGTTCGTCGCCTCGAACTTCGTGAACTACAGCCTGACCGACGTGTTGTCGTCGATGGTCTCGCTCGTTCTGACCATTGCCTTTCTGCGCGTCTGGCGGCCCGAGGTGGATCCGGAATTCGCGGTCAACATCGACCGTGTCGGCGAGGTGCGCGGCAAGATCAGCGGCGGCCAGGGCTGGTATCCGTGGATCATCGTGTCGGTCGTGGTGATCGTCTGGACGGTAGCGAAGATCTTCCTGATCGGCGACGTCAAGGTGCCGTGGCCCGGCCTCGACAAAGCCGTTTTCATCACCCTGTACAACACGCCGTACGGCGCGGTGTGGGACTTTCAGCCGCTCGCCACCGGCACCGCGATTCTCGTCGCCGCGCTCATCACCACCTTCGTGGTCGGTCTGAGCGCGCGCGAGTTCGGCGCGGCCATCGTCGACACGTGGGTGCAGACGCGCATCGCCATCCTGACGGTGGCGACCATCGTCGGGCTCGCCTATCTGATGAACTACTCGGGGCTCACGTACACGCTGGGGCTGGGCGTTGCCTCGGTCGGACCGTTCTTTCCGCTGGTGTCGGCGTTCCTCGGCTGGGTCGCGGTGTTCCTGTCGGGCAGCGACACGTCGGGCAACGCGCTGTTCGGCAACCTGCAGGTGGTGGCGGCCAACCAGCTGAATCTCAACCCGATCCTGATGGCGGCGACGAATTCGTCGGGCGGCGTGATGGGCAAGATGATCTCGCCGCAAAACATCTCGACCGGCGTGGCGACCACCGAGCTCAAAGGCAAGGAAGGCGTGGTGTTCGCCAAAACGTTCAAGCATTCGATACTGTTGACGGTGCTGCTCGGCGTGCTGGTCTGGCTGCAGCAGAATTTCCTGCAGTGGATGATTCCGCACTGAGTTGAGAGGATTGGGCGCGCATGGAGGCGGCGGCGGAGTGAGCGGCGTCGGCAAAATAATTCACGATCTTCGACCGCGCGCCCTCTCCCGCCTGAACACCGGCGCTCCACCGCACATCCTTGTCGCAATTTTTCTCACATCAGCGTGAGAATTGCTCGTTTTGCGCGGGCCGCCGCGGGGCTTACGATCACGACTATCAGACGCCTTTCATCTCCCGGATCTTGCCGTTTCATTCCAGCCTGAAACGTTTCGCACGATAGCGCTGTTACGATGCGCGGGCGTCTCGACTCAACCGCGCGCGACGCCACTCCGATGAACGCCAAAAACCTGTTTCAGTTGCTGATCCTCGCCGCCCTGTGGGGCGCCTCGTTCCTGTTTATCCGCGTCGGCGTCACCGACTTCGGCGTCGCACCTCTGATGGCGCTGCGCGTGGGCATCGGCGCGGCCTTCCTCGCCGTCGTGCTGATCGCGCGCCGCCCGCTGCGCCAATCCGCGACCATCCTGCGCACGCGGGCCTTCCCGCTACTGGTGGTCGGCATCCTGAATTCGGCGGCGCCCTTCTGCCTGTTCGCGTATGCGGAGCTGACGCTGTCGGCGGGAGTTACCTCCGTGATCAATGCGAGCACGCCGCTCTGGGGCGCGCTGGTCGGCTTCCTATGGCTACGCGACCGGTTAAGCGCGCTGCGCACGCTCGGTCTGGCGATCGGCTTTCTCGGCGTGTTGATGCTTGTGTGGGATCAGATCGCCGCGCCGAACGGCACGGCCGCCACCCCGCTCACCACCGCACTCGCGGCCGCCGCCGCGCTCGGCGCCACGCTGCTGTACGGCGTCGCGGCAAACTACACCAAGCGGCATCTGACCGGCGTCGACGCGCTGACCGTCGCTACCGGCACCATGACCGGCGCCACCATCGTGCTGCTGCCGCTCGCCGTGATCTACTGGCCGGCGGCGCCGGTCTCGCTGCACGCATGGGGCGCGGTGATCGCGCTCGGCGTCGCGTGTACCGGCGTGGCGTATATGTTGTTCTTCCATCTGATCGCGGTGGCCGGACCGGCGCGCGCCATTACCGTCACGTTCGTGATTCCGATCTTCGGCATTCTGTGGGGCGCGCTGTCTCTCGGCGAAAGCGTGTCGCCCGGCATGCTGGAAGGCTGCGGCGTCATTCTGGTCGGCACCGCGCTGGCCACCGGCGTCATCAAACGTCTGCCGTGGATCGGAACGCGCCGGGCGGACACCTGAAGCCCCTTCGTATCGCGCGAATGCTTTCCGGCGTCGCCGACACGCTCACTCTTCCCGCCATCCAGCCGCCTGCCGCAACTCCCGAGCACAAAAAAATAGCCCGCACTCCACAGGAGTGCGGGCGAAACCGTCGCCCTACGAGGATAGGCGACGGGGCCACCGAGGCCGCACGTCACGCGCGCAGGCCATCATCGGGCGAAGCATCGGTTCGTTGTCCGATGCTGCTTTGGAGCTCCGGAGTCTTTGATCGAATCGTGCCGTGGACGATTCGCCGCAAACCCGCGTGGGGTGAGCCAATCCGGCTCTACAAGCGTATAAAAGCAGCTTGCGTGCCAGTTTGTTAAACGACTGGAGGCAATGCCTGCAAACGGTTGATTCTTATTGGATTTACCTGCAGGAGAAAATGGGCGGGGCGCAGCGCGAAGAACGCCCGGAGGGTTACGTCACCGGGGTAACGTCACGTTACATGCGGCCGCACAGAGGGCCGCGAGCCGCATCCCGCCGTGGAAGACGGGATGCGGTTCAAAGGCGAGCGACGGCGGCTCAAAGCGTCGGCCACTTCGTACGCTGCGCGCCCGTGTGGCGGACCCGCAGGCCGGTTGGCCGGCGCGATTCACGCGGATCGAGGGCTGCGCCGCACACGAGCGCCAGGACGAGCAAGCTCGCCGCCCACATCCAGTAAGGCATCACATCGAACATGGCCAACCCCCATTTTGAAGTCCGGCTCGTACCGGTATTCGGGAAGTCAAGCAAAACACATGCGCACACGCTGAGCGTTCTTTTCCGGGCCGCGCGCCGCGAAACACATGGTCGAAAAAAAACCCGCCCGGAGTCGATTCCGGGCGGGTTTCGGACAGCGTTCGAACTGGCTGAGTCTTAGTGCAGTTGGTCGACCATCAGACTCATGATCTGTTTGGCCTGCGGGCTTTCGTCGATCGAGCCCTTGTCGTCGACCACGGCCACGCGCGTCTGGTTAGGCGTCACCGCGCGCACGTTCACGAGATACTGCTTGGCGACCTTTTCCTTCTTGCCGTGGAAAACCTGGCTCCAGAAGCCCTGTTCCGCCGAGGTCATATCCTTCGGGTCGACGTAGCGCACGAAGTACAGGCCGCGGGTCAGATCGCGGTCGTCGACGGTGAAGTTGCTGCGGTCGAGCGCGAGGCCCACGCGCAACCACGCGCGGTCGTACGGCTCGCCGAGCGTGAGCTCGGTGGAGGAAAACTGCGCCGGGGTATTGTTCGCCGAGTCCGCATCCGGCAGCGGCTGCTGCGCGGACAGCGCGACGTTTTGCGCCGCCGTGGCCGCAGCCTTCGACTTGGCGCCCGCCGTTGCCGCGTTGGGCGCCGTCTGGGCACCGGCCGGCGACAGGTCGGCGCCTTGCGTGTCACCCGACTTCGTGCGCGAATCGGCCAGCGCGAGCGCGGCCTGCAGCCGCTTCAGATATTCCTGTTCGAGGCCCGGATCGTTCGGCTTCGGCACCCAGGTGCTCGAATCGTTGTTGGTGCCGGTGAGCGCCTCACGCATGCCCTTCTGGCTGATGAACACGTAGGTGCCGCCATTGGGCGCCGCTTCGAGACGGGTGCGGTACTTGTTGCGCTCCGAGGTCACATAGCTGTTGCCCAGGGCCTTGGACAGCGTGCTGCGGATCAGGCCGTCGTTGATCTGCGCGTGCGTTTCGTTCCAGTCGGTTTCCATCACGCCCTTGTCGCGCTGGTCGACCACCAGCAGGAAACCCTGTTCCTGCCAGAAGCGGCGGATTTGCGCCCATGCCTGGTCGGGCGCCTTGTTGTCGATGACGAGCCAGCTTTCCGTGCCGTCGCGCTGGATATGCATGCCGGCGACCGGCGGCACCACCACCACGGAATTGGCCGAGGGCGCCTGCGCCTGGACCTGCTTGAGCGTGGACAACGAGGTTTCGCCGCCCTGCGGGGGCAACGAACGCTGATCGGCCGTCTCATCAATCATGTTCGGCGGTACGGCAAGTGACACCTGCTTCGATTTCGAGTCGCTCTTGTAGTCGATTTTGGTCGGCGACGAAGTACCGCAGCCGGCGACCAGACCGCCTGCCATCAGCATTACTGCAAACCGCTTGGTAAGACGAAGATCAGTCATGTTCGGGGAATCCTTCCGCTACGCCACGGCAAGTTTCCGTGGATCAACCCGACATTTTACCGATCCCGGCGCACTGTGTGCAAAAACCCGGGTTTGCCCGTGAATTGAGCAGCGTGCGCGGCGCCCCGAACGGCCCCGTTTCGATCCTTGCGAAGGAGACGGAGCCCGCTTGCCGGGCCAACTTTTCGCCGACGCCGGCGCCCCGTTTCGCGCCAGAAGACCCCGCGCTGAAGCGGCAGATTTAACAATTGCCCACATTTCCCAATCGCCTGTCAGACACACCGTAGCTACACGTCAGAACATTGATTCGACGGCGCTTTCCGGGCTCTCCCCAGAGTCAATTTTGAGATCCCAAAAATCGTCGGACGCCGCTTCTGGTAACGGTCCGAAAACCCAGGTGATATCTTGAAATGGACATCTCAAAATGCCTGCGAGAGCACCAACCACGAGACCGACCGTCATGCCATTGCCCACCTTCACCCCTACCCTCGCCGCCTGCGCACTGGCGGCGGCCATGTCGCACCTGAGCGCCGACGCACGCGCCCAATTGGGCGCCGCCATGCCGGCACAGGGAGAGACAAAGGCGAGCGCGCCGCGCCTCGTGTTGAACGGAGCGCTGCGCATGCGCACGCTGACCGACGCGGGCAACACGACCATCAACGAATACGCCACCAACACCGGCCAGATCATCGCCTACGCGTGGCAAGGGCCAACCATGCCGGACCTGCGCGCGCTGCTCGGAAAGTATGCCGACTCGTATCGCGCCGGCGCCGGGACGGCACCCGCGGACGGCAATCTGCACGTTTCGCGCGTTGCCCGGCCGGACGTGATCGTGGAATCCGGCGGCCCGATGCGCGGCTACGTGGGACGCGCCTGGCTGCCTGCGGCGCTGCCGCCCGGCGTCACCGCCAACGATTTCCAGTGACGCAACCGCATCCAGCCTTCGCCTTCACACATGCTCACGACGCCATGAAATCCGCCCTTCGCCTTCACGCCCTGCTGTTCGTCTGCGCCGCTTTCGCGGCTTGCGGAGGCGGCGGCGGCACGCCGTCCGCGACTTCCCAGCCCGGTACCGCCGCGCCGGGCAGCGGTCCGGGCGCTGCCGGCGCGCCGTCGGCCGCCGCGCCGCCCGCCGCTTCGAGCACCGGCACGAGCGGCTCCGTGCCGCAGTCGAATACGCCGAACGTCCAGCCGATCATCGTCGCCAGCGCGCCGGGGCTGACGCGCAACATGCTGACGACGAGCGTCACCGTCTGCCAGCCCGACACCACCAACTGCGCGACCATAAACAACGTGCAGGTCGACACCGGCTCGCACGGTTTGCGGATTCTCGCCTCCGCGCTGCCGGCGAGCCTGCCGCTCGCGGCTATCGCTTCGGGCGGCGGCATCGCCGGCGAGTGCGCGGTGTTCGGCGGCGGCTACACATGGGGCGCGGTGCGCAGCGCGGACGTGCGCATGGCCGGCCAGCTGGCCGCGTCGATTCCGATCCAGACGATCGCCGACCCGGCGCTGCCCACCGTGCCCGCCGACTGCGCGGGCGCCGGCCGCGCCATGCAGACGGTGGCGGGCCTGCGCGCGAACGGCATACTCGGCGTCGGCCTGTTCGCGGCCGACTGCGGCAGCGGCTGCGTGAATGCCGCGCTGCCGCGCTGGTACTACAGCTGCGACGCGAGCGGCGCCTGCCAGGCGAGCACGCAGGCGCTCGCGCAGCAGGTCACCAATCCGGTCAGCCGCTTCGCGCTCGACAACAACGGCGTGGTGATCGACCTGCCGACCATCGCCGACGCCGGCGCGGCCAGCGTATCCGGTTCGATGATCTTCGGCATCGGCACCCAGGCGAATAACACGCTCGGCGGCGCCCGCGTCCTCAAGGCGAATTCGGTGACGGGCTTCGTGGTCACCACGAGCGGCGGTCAGACTTATTCGCAAAGCTATCTCGACAGCGGCTCGAATGGGCTCTTCTTCAGTAACAGCCAGTTGCCGCAATGCGGCTTGTGGTACTGCCCGCCTTCGGTACAAGCCGCGAGCGCCGCGATCACGGGCACGAATGGCGCGTCGAGCATGGTGTCGTTTGCGATCGGCAATTCGAGCGCGCTGTTCGCGTCGGCGAATAACGCCTTCAACAACCTGGCCGGCGTGGCCAGCAGCGGCTTCGGCTGGGGCCTGCCGTTCTTCTTCGGACGACGCGTCTATACGGCGATCGCCTCGCGCGAAACATCGGCGGGCCCGGGTCCGTACTACGCATTCTGAAAGAGCGGCTTCTTTCGGCGCCGAAAATTCCTAAATGCATCGACCGGACAGATTTGATATCGACCGACTGCGATAATTCCCGCTTCCGGCTAACTCCATTTCAATTAGTTAGTCATGCAAATCCTGGAATTGTCGGCAGATGGAAGATCCCACTTTTTCGCTCGACCACTTCGAGCAGCTCGTTTATACGCGGCAGCATGTCAAGGCTTCGATCCAGTTCATTGCCGCGCTGGCGCTTCTTCAGCAGAAGCGCGGCAAGCTGGACGGCCGCTTTCTCGCCTCGGGCATCGCCGATCTTCCGCCTGACGAGCAACGCAAGCGCTTCTGCACGCGCCTCGCCAGCGCGGCATCAACGCTGTTTGCCGACCCGGCATTCGAGCTGCCGCACGAGTGCTTCAGGCTGCTTCTGACACTGCACGAATGGGTCGGACTGGTGTTCTCCTCCACCGCGTTCGGCAATGCCGACCACGTCGCCCGCAACCTGAATCCGCGTGGTCAGGACAACGCCCAGTTTCTGCGCGGCGACCGCTTCGTCGAGAAACTCTGCGTCCTCTATTCCACCGAATCGGAACTGGAACTGAACTTCGCCGCGCTGTGGGCGTACGACAAATCCCTTGCTGCCTGTCTCGCGCTCGTGCTGCTGGCGCCCATCTTCAAGGGATCGGCGAGCGCGCATGTCAAACGCGAGGCGCTAATGGAATGGCTTCCTGGCAAATTGCAGCAGATCGACGACCTCGACGACCTGCCTACCGCCTTGCTGCACAACGCGTATATGTTCTGCAGTTATGCGGTCACGCCGCGTCGGCATGAGATCAAACGCGACATCAATGCGCTGGTGCGCCGCAAGCTGGACCAATTGGGATTGACCGACCTTCCCGCGGCGCAACCGGCCCGCGCCAAGCACCGCAAGCAGCGCGGCAAAAAGCCGCTCATGGTGGTCGTGCTGGAGTGGTTCGGCGGCGCCCATTCGATCTACCGCACCCACTCGCGTACGCTCGAAGCCGCGCGCGAGCATTTCGAGGTGGTGGCCTTCAGCTTCGGCTACGCCATCGACGATATCGGGCGTGCGGTGTTCGACCGCTTCATCGAACTGGAGGAGCCGGAATACATTGGCGAATGCCTGAAAACGATCCGCGACTTTGCCGAGACGGAACGGCCCGACGTGCTCTATATGCCGAGCGTCGGCATGTTCGCGCTCACGGTGTTCATGTCGAACCTGCGCATCGCGCCGCTGCAGATCGCCGGGCTCGGCCATCCGGCCACGACTCACTCCGACAAGATCGACTACGTGAGCGTCGAGGAAGATTATGTCGGCGATCCCGCGTGCTTCAGCGAACGTCTGCTGAAGCTGCCGAAGAACGGCCAGCCGTACCGGCCTTCGGTGGCGCTGCCGGACATCGTCGCCGAAATGCCGCCGTCGCGTGAAATGCTGGAGGTGGTCATCACCGCCAGCGCCATGAAGCTCAATCCCGGCTTTCTCGAAGCGTGCCGTGAGATCAGCGCGCGCGCCGCGACGCCGGTCGAGTTTCACTTCATGAGCGGCGTGCCCGCCGGCTTGCCGCTCGAGCGCATGCGGGAAGTGATCCGTGAGGCGCTGCCGCACGCCGTCGTGCACGGCTTTCACGATTACGCGGATTATCTGGCGCGCGTCAATCGCTCCGATCTCTTTCTCAGCCCGTTTCCGTTTGGCAATACCAACGGTATCGTCGACGCGCTCACGCTCGGTTTGCCCGGCATCTGCAAACGCGGGCCGGAGGTGTTCGAACGGATCGACGGCGCGCTGTTCGAGCGTGTGGGCATGCCGGCGTGGACGACGGCGGAGAGTGTCGAGGACTACATCGTCGCAGCCGTGCGGCTGATCGACGCGCACACCGAGCGCGGCGCCTTGCGGCAGCGTCTTATCGATACGCAGGCGGTACAGCGTTGCTTCGAAGGGCGGCCGCAGGCATTTGGTGAATGCGTGCTGCGACTCATGCGCGATAGGCAGCGGCAGCGTGAGGAGGTGGTGGCTTGAAGTTCGGCGTGGTTTGAATTCGACGTGGCTGGCCTTGCTTAGCGGCTGGCCTTGTTTCGGAGCCCGCTCTGCGTCGTAGCCTGCCTTGCTTCGTGGCCTGCCTTGCTTCGTGGCCTGCCTTGCTTCGTGGCCTGCCTTGCGTCGCAGCCTGCCTCGCTTCGTGCCCGCCTTGCTTCGTAGCCCGATGCGTTATTCGGTCGCGCTAGCGGGAGGGGTCACAAGATTCGCCGGTGCGAGCCAATTGAATGCGTTCAGCGTCGGCCCATGAAACGTACACTCGGCGGCCGCTGGCGTGACGATCTTCTGCGGTTTGGCAGGTTTGCGCGCGAGTGCTTCGGCCGCCGAAACACCTGATGCGCCCGATGCACCAACGGTCGCCGCCGACCCCGCCTGCGCGCCCGACGCAGTAAGCGGCGCTTTAGCCGCGGATGCCGCGGATGCCGCAGCAGCCACCGAAGGCGCCGAAGCCGAAGCCGAAGCCGGCGCCACCACATGCTCGATCGATCCTTCCACGACCACCCGCGCGCCATCGATGCCTGCGCCGGCATGGGCGATCTTCAGCGTATCCGGCGACGTGGCCGCCAGCTTGCTTCGCATCAACTGCTCGCACGCGTCCGTATTTTTATAGACGGCCGTACAGCCCGCTAGCAGCGCCGCAGCGGTCGTGACGCAGGCGATAGAGAGAATCCGAATCTTCATTGACGTTCCGTTTTTCAAGCTGGCGGCAATTGTAGCTTACGACCCGCTCGACCTGCACCCGCTCAGTGCGCCATTTGCGCGCTCGTCGATGGCAGCGCCCCGGCCGCACATTGCGACGGACACTTGACGGCCTATCCGGCGCGGCAAGACACAGTCACCGCTTGACCCCAGCGGCTCGTACCGGCATCGTGTCGAGCGGCCGCCATTGCATCGGCGCACTGCCGGCTTCCCGATCGGGCCTCGCGATGAACCTCGCTTCGCCTTCCCAGTCTTTCCCACTGCGCAACGACCCGCTTTCCCGCATGCTCAGCCTTGCCCTGCTCGCCATCGCGGGTTACACCGCCACCAACATCGACAACCTGTTCGTGCTGCTCGCCTTCCTGGCGGAAGCCGGCAGCGGGCGGCGTCGCGTGATCGCCGGGCAGTATGCCGGCTCGCTGACCTTGATCGTGGGGTCGATTCTGCTCGCCGCTTTGCTCAAGCAGTTGCCGGCCGGCTATGTCGGTTTGCTCGGCATCCTGCCGATCGGCGTGGGGCTCGCCAAAGCGTGGGCGCGCTTTGGCCCCGGCAACGCGCACGCGGCGCAAACGGTGCGTGACGGCGGCCAGCCGGCCGCCTCGCGCGGCTCATCGTGGTGGGTGGTGGCTTGCGTGGCCGTCGCCAACGGTTCCGACAATCTCGCCGTCTATGTGCCGTTATACGCAAGCCATTCACATAGCGAGGGCGCATTCATCTCGCTGGTGTTTATCGTGATGATCGGGCTCTGGTGCGCCGGCGCGGTGTGGCTCGTCAGACATCCATTGCTCGGCGCGCCGATCCGGCGCTACGGCACCGCGGTTCTGCCCCTCATCCTGGTGATAATCGGCGTCTCGGTGATCGCGCAGAACGATACGTTGCGGATCGTCTTCGGAATCTGAGCAAAGCGGGTACGTGGACGGCAAACAGCCCATCGACAAGCAAAGCGCTGATAAAACGGCATGGACCGTACAGGGATGCGCGACTGCTCTCCAGCGCGCGATGCAGCACGATCCTCGTGCGCGCGCCCACTCAATTCGACGGGGCCGCCGGTTGCACGTAAGTACGCACGCCGGCGAGCGGTGACCCATACCCGCCGGAATTCGTGTGGTTCGGCAAGCCGTTGACCAGTTGCGCGCGCGGGTCGGTCGGATTCAGATTCAGCTCCCCCGCCTGCTGGTTGCCGTGTGTCGGGTATTCGCTGCCTCGCGCGGCGTTCGGCATCAAACGGGTGCTGTTTTGCGGCGCGTACATGTCGTCCTGCGGGCTCAGGCCCTGCGCGCCCGCCTGCGCGGCGATCACGCAAGCGGCCGCGCCCAGCAATACCAGCCCTACCCGCGACATCGTCGATGTTCGTTTCATACCTGCCTCCAGCAAAATGAAATGAGGAGAATCAAGTCGCGCTCGACACTCACGAAGTCACCAGGCCCGCGCGCGACGGCAAACGCTGATGAGACGCTGTTCACCTCATTTATACGCGCGACCAGGCACTTCGGATTCGGCAATCGGGACGCGAGGCGCTGCAAACAGGGAAACTGGCGGCCAGGCTCTTTTATTCCTCGATTCCTCGCACGGGCAGCCGCCACGCAAATCCCGCAAGCGCCTATCCTTATGCCGATTGCGGCTTTCCCCCCAGACCGATCGGACCCGATAATGGATGCCATGAACCGTCGACCCAATCTTCAAACGCGCGCGTTGCGCGCCACGCTCGCCGCGGTGAGCGCGGCGCTCGTCGTCGCGGCCTGCGCCGGCCCGTCGGCCTCGACTTCCGCAACGGCGTCGTCGAATCCGGAGCTGCTCGACGCAGCCATTGCCGGACCACAACGCGGCGACAAGGCCCGCGCACGGGACATCTACCGTCATCCGAAGGAGACGCTGCAATTCTTCGCACTCGCGCCGTCGCAAAGCGTGCTGGAGATCGATCCGGGCGGCGGCTGGTACACGGAGATCCTCGCGCCGTACCTGCACGAGCACGGCAAGCTCTACGAGGCGCAGTACGAGGGCCCGCAGCGCGCGCCGTCGGCCGAGGCACAGGCGAGCCGCGCCGCGTTCGCGCGCAAGCTGGCGGCCACGCCCGCCGTCTACGGCAAGGTCGTGGTGGGCACGCTGCACGCGGGCCAATTCAGCGGTTTTCCGGCCGATGCCAGCGTCGACGAAGTGCTGACCTTCCGCAATATCCATAACTGGATCAAGGACGGCCAGATCGACGCAAACCTGCGCGCCTTTTATGCGGCGCTCAAGCCCGGCGGCGTGCTCGGCGTCGAGGAACACCGCGCGGCGCCGGGCACCTCGCTGCAACAGACCATCGACACCGGTTACGTGACCGAAGACTACGTGATCGAACATGCGCGGGCGGCCGGCTTCGAACTGGCCGGCAAGAGCGAGGTGAACAGCAACCCGCGCGACACGAGGAATTACCCCAACGGCGTCTGGTCGCTGCCGCCAACCTTCGAAGGTGGCGACGTCGACCGGGCGAAATACGCGGCCATCGGCGAATCGGACCGCATGACCTTGCGCTTCGTGAAACCGGCGCACTAATCTCGCCCCGCACGGGAACGGCGCTTGACGCCGTCCCAATAATATGGTCCTATTGCGCACTATGTACCGCGCCCAGACCATCCTATCGCTACTACTAGCCCCCTCTTCCGGGCTAGGTCTGCTGCTGCGCGCTTCCATCTGAAACACCCGAAGCACCGCTCAATTCCCCAGTAACTGACCCAGCCCCGGTTTCCGACCGGCGGTCCTGTCATGTCTTTTCGTCGTCCGGTCGACTCCCCAGCTATCTGGTCTCACCCACGGATGATGAAAATGTTGAAGAACCCCGCTACCAAATACCGCTCGTTCAAGCCAGTCAACTTGGCGGATCGCCAGTGGCCGTCGCGCACCATCACGCATCCGCCGATCTGGATGAGCACCGACCTGCGCGACGGCAATCAGTCGCTGTTCGAACCGATGGATGCGCAGCGCAAGATGCGCATGTTCAAGACGCTGGTGCAGATCGGCTTCAAGGAAATTGAAGTCGCGTTTCCGTCCGCATCGCAGACCGACTTCAATTTCGTGCGCGAGTTGATCGAAGGCGGCCATATTCCCGACGACGTCACGATCGAAGTCCTGACGCAAGCACGCGACGACCTGATCGAGCGCACCTTCGAATCGTTGCGTGGCGTGCCGCGCGCCATCGTCCACCTGTACAACGCGACCGCGCCGGAATTCCGCAAGATCGTCTTCAATCTGGAAAAGAGCGGCGTGAAGGAACTGGCGCAAAACGCCGCGCGCACGATGAAGCGCATTGCCGCAACCATGCCGGAGACAAAGTTCACGTTCCAGTACAGCCCGGAAGTGTTCAGCGGCACCGAAATCGAATTCGCCAAGGAAGTCTGCGACGCCGTGTTCGACATCTGGGAACCGACGCCGGGACACAAGGCGATCGTCAACTTGCCGGCCACCGTCGAGATGTCCACGCCGAACATCTACGCGGACCAGATCGAGTGGATGCACCGCAATCTGAAGCGCCGCGATTCGCTGTTCATCTCCGTGCATCCGCATAACGATCGCGGCACCGCGGTGGCGGCGGCCGAACTCGCCGTGATGGCGGGCGCGGATCGCATCGAGGGCTGCCTGTTCGGCAATGGCGAGCGCACCGGCAACGTGGACCTCGTCACGCTCGCGTTGAATCTGTACACGCAGGGCGTCGATCCGGGCCTCGACTTCTCGAACATCAACGAAATCGCGCGGACCGCGGAAGAATGCACGCAATTGCCGATCCATCCGCGTCATCCGTATGTCGGCGATCTGGTGTTCACCGCCTTCTCGGGCTCGCATCAGGATGCGATCAAGAAGGGCTTCGCGGTGCAGAAACCGGACGCGGTCTGGGAAGTGCCCTACATGCCGATCGACCCGGCCGATCTCGGCCGCACCTACGATTCGGTGATTCGCGTGAACAGCCAGTCGGGCAAGGGCGGCATTGCTTATCTGCTCGAACAGGGTTACGGAGTGGTGTTGCCGCGCCGCCTGCAGGTGGATTTCAGCTCGGCCGTGCAGCGCTTCACCGACCACAGCGGCCAGGAAGTCACCTCGGCGCAGATCTGGGAATTGTTCCAGCAGGAATACGTGCAGAACGCCGCGCCGATCCATTACGTCGGCCACAGCCTGTCCGAGCGCGAGGGACGCGAGCACATCAAACTGACGGTCGACATCAACGGCACGCGGCGTGTGCTGAACGGCGCAGGCAATGGTCCGCTCGACGCGTTGATGCACGCGATCGGCGTGCCGGTGCGGATTCAGCACTATGAAGAGCGCGCGTTGACGCAGGGCGCGGATGCGCGCGCGGTGGCGGTTGCTGAAATGGCCGGTGCCGATGTGACCGGCAGCGCGTTCGGCGTCGGCATCGATGCGAATCTGGTAACGGCTTCTATTCGCGCGGTGATCAGCGGTGTGAACCGCGCCTATGCACGTGCCAATGCGCAGGCGAAGGAGCGTTTCTTCGATGCCGCCATGAACGACGCCACGGAGAGCGTGGGCGTTTAAGGGCCGATAAACGTGGCTGCGATTTCGTAGCGCAGATGTTCGAAGGGGGCGTGGTTTAACGCCCCCTTTTTCATTGCGCCGCGTTGCCGCCCGATGCAGTCCATTCGTCCGGCAGACTATGTGTCAGCGTCGACACAAAACGCTCGGTTTCCGGCGCGCGCGGCTGCATGAAGATCTCGCGCGACGGGCCGGCCTCCACCACCACGCCGTTATTCAGAAACACCACATCACGCGCGATGGTCGCGGCGAGCCGCAAGTCGTGCGTGGCCATCAGCATCGTCATGCCTTCGGTGGCGAGCTGCTTGAGCACCTCCACCACTTCCGCGGCGAGACCGGGGTCGAGCGCCGAAGTCGGCTCGTCGCACAACAACACTTCCGGCGACGGCGCCAAGGCCCGCGCAATCGCCACACGCTGCTGCTGACCGCCCGAAAGCGTCGAAGGCCACGCATCCGCCTTGTGCGCGATGCCGACCTTCTCCAGCAATTCGTCGGCGCGCTCCCGCGCCTTGTCCTTGTCCCACTTCTGCACGGTCAGCAAGCCTTCCATCACGTTCTGCCGCACCGTCAAATGCGGAAAGAGCTGGAAGTTCTGAAAGACCATGCCCGTACGGCGGCGAATCGTCAGCACCGCTTCGCGCGAGGGTTTATGCTCGCGGCTGAATTCCAGCCGCTGGTCGCCGAGTTCGAGCGAACCGGACTCGGGAATCTCCAGCAGATTCACACAACGCAGCAGCGTGCTTTTGCCGCTGCCCGACGGGCCGATCAGCGCGGTGACATTGCCTGGAGCAAGTTGAAGATCGACCGAGTTCAGCACCCGTTGCCCGCCGAAGTACTTGTCGATTTTTTCCAGTCGGATCATCAGTTGCCTGCATGGAAAAGTGCGTGGCGGCCGAATTTGCGCTCGAGCCTGACTTGCGCCGACGACAACACCGAACTGAAGACCAGATAAACCAATGCCGCCTCGGTGTACAGAATCAGCGGCTCGTAAGTCACCGACGCGATGCGCTGCGCCGCCTGAAACACCTCAGGCACGGTCAGCACCGCCGCGAGCGAGGTGTCTTTCACCAGAGCGATAAACGAATTGGACAACGGCGGCAGCGCAACGCGCGCCGCTTGCGGCAGGATCGCGCGACGCAAGGCTTGCTCGCGCGTCATCCCCATCGAATACGCCGCCTCCCACTGCCCTTTCGGAATCGACTCGATCACGCCGCGTATCACCTCGGAGTTGTACGCGCCCACATTCAATGAAAAGCCGATGATCGCCGCCGTCAACGGATCGAGCACGATGCCGACGTTCGGCAATCCATAGAAGATCACGAATAGTTGCACGAGCAACGGTGAGCCGCGAAACAGCCACACGTAGAAGCGCACGATCGCCACGGCCCACTTGGGCCCGAACAGACGAACCAGCGCGACGACGAATGCGAGCGCCAGCCCGATTGCAAACGAGACCAGCGTGAGCGGCACGGTAAACACGAGCCCCGCATACAGCAGGGGCCACAGCGACTGCGCCATCAGATGCAACCATGCCGGCATGATTCAGACTCGCGGAAGGCGTTTACTGGGAGACGTCTTTGCCGAAATACTTCTGCGAGATTTTCGCGTAGGTGCCGTCTTTCCTGATGTCGGCGAGCGCCTTGTTGATCGCGGCCTGCAATTCGGGGCTGCCCTTGCGGATCAATACAGCGGACTTGTCGCTGCTGTCGCTCGACGTATCGAGCGCGGCGATTTTCACCTTCGCGTCCGGCTTGTGCTTCTTGAAGTCGAGGAACGACAGCGAGTCGTTGACGGTGGCGTCCACGCGGCCCGAGGTCAGCAGATCGATCGACTCATTGAAGCCTTGCACGGGAATCACTTCCGCGCCGTGCGCGGCCGCGATCTTGCCGAAGTTGCTGGTCAGCGTGTTGGCCGACTTCTTGCCTTTCAGGTCGTCGAAATTCTTGATCGTGGTGTTGTTCGACTGCACGATCAAGGCTGCATGCGACGTGATGTACGGGTCGGAGAAGTCGTATTTGACCTTGCGCGCGTCGGTCACGGCCACTTCATTGATCACCGCGTCGTAACGGTTCACGTCGAGGCCCGCGATCAGACCGTCCCATTTGCCTTCCACGAATTGCGGCTTGACGCCGAGACGTTGCGCGATCGCGGTGCCGATTTCAACGTCGAAGCCGGTCAGCTTGCCCGACTCGTCGTGATAGGTGAACGGCGCATAGGTGCCTTCGGTGCCGATCCGGAACACGCCGGCCGATTTGATCTGCGCGAGTTCATCGGCGGCGAATGCGGAGCTCACGGCCACAGCCTGGAACAACGCGATCAGCAAAATGGAACGAATCGATTTCATCAGGCGGCTCCGTCAAATGTGCCACGTCGGTGGCTTGGTCTTGTGTTGGACGATCCTCACCGGCGCTTGCGCCCGGCTGAGTGGGCGGACTGTAGCAAATGGCCTGGGTTTTTACAAAGGATCAGGTTTCCGATCCATATGCGCTTGCGTGCTAAGCGAGCAGCCATGCCCTCCACTATGACGTGGATTCCCACTTTACAGCAGATAGAACAGACGCGGCATGCATCGCAACATGGAACCCATGTTGCGCGCCATCGGGGAAAACGCGAGAAGTGCGCTGCCGCGGCGAACGCGCGGCATGAAAAAACGGGCGGCGCCGCATTCGATGCCGGCGCCGCCCGTGGGACTGCGAACCGCTTACCGCTCCACCGGACGCGGCTCCTTGCGCTTGTTGGCGACGCGGATCGCGTCGAAGTAAGCCCCGTTTGGCGGGCGCTTCAGATAACGGCCCGCGCCGCGCACCGCGCGCAACTCGCCATCGGTCCAGGCGAGCGCGCCGCGCGTGAGCGTATGCATTGCCACGCCTTGCACCGTCATGCCTTCGAACACGTTGAAGTCGACTTTCTGATGATGCGTCTTCACCGAAATCGTCTTGCTCGCGTTCGGGTCCCACACCACCAGATCGGCATCCGCACCGACCCGCACCGCGCCTTTGCGCGGATACAGGTTGAAGATCTGCGCGGCGTTCGTCGACGTGATACGCACGAACTCGTTCGGCGTGAGACGCCCGGAATTCACCCCGTGATGCCAGAGCACCGCCATCCGGTCTTCCACGCCGCCGCAGCCGTTCGGGATCTTCGTGAAGTCCTCGCGTCCCATGGCCTTTTGCGACGCGCAGAACACGCAGTGATCGGTCGCCGTGGTGTGCAACTGGCCGGCTTGCAAACCGCGCCACAGTGCCTCGCGATGTTCGGCCGAGCGGAACGGCGGGCTCATCACATGGGCCGCCGCGCGGGTCCAGTCGGGATCGCGATAGACGGCCTCGTCGATCACCAGATGGCCCGGCAACACCTCGCCGAATACGCGCAGACCTTCGCTGCGCGCGCGCGCGATGGCATCGACCGCGTCTTTCGCGGACACGTGCACGATATAGACCGGCACGCCCAGCACCTGCGCGATGCGGATCGCCCGATTGGCCGCCTCGCCCTCCACTTCGGGCGGCCGCGACAACGGATGCGCCTCCGGACCGGTAAAGCCTTTCGCCAGCAATTGGCGCTGCAACTGGAACACCAGTTCACCGTTTTCCGCATGCACGGTGGGCAGCGCGCCGAGTTCGAGCGAACGCGAGAAGCTGTTCACCAGCACTTCGTCGTCGGCCATGATCGCGTTTTTGTAGGCCATGAAGTGCTTGAAACTCGACACGCCGTGTTCATGCACCAGCGTGCCCATGTCGCGATAGACCGAGTCGTCCCACCACGTCACCGCGACGTGAAAGCCGTAGTCCGCCGACGCCTTCTCCGCCCAGCCGCGCCATTCCTTGAAAGCGTCCATCAACGGCTGCTTCGGGCTCGGAATCACGAAGTCGATAATGCTCGTGGTGCCGCCCGATAAACCCGCAGCTGTGCCCGTGTAGAAATCGTCGCTCGCGGTGGTGCCCATAAACGGCAATTCCATATGCGTGTGCGGATCGATGCCGCCGGGCATCACATACTGCCCGCCCGCGTCGACGATCGTGGTGCCCGCGGGCGCCTCCAGATCTTCGCCGATCTGCAGGATCGTGCCGCCGTCCTGCGGGTCCGCACACAACACGTCCGCACGATACGTGTTCTCCGCGTCGATAATCGTGCCGCCGCGAATCAGGGTCGTCATGTTGCCGCCTCCTTATGAACTGCTGGTTTCGGTGCTACCTACTTCGTTCATACTCATGCGCTCGTCTCTATGCACTCGCCACGCGCGCACTGGGTCCTTTGCTCAACTTCATCCACGCGCTGTATACGATCGAGGCCAACGCGAGTCCGACAAACCACGCATACGTGTAGAGCGTATTGAAGATCGCCGGCACGTTCGGGAACGACGCCGGAAACGCGGTATGCAAAAAGCCCGGCAGATTCGGCAGCACGCCGATCACGAGCGCGACCACCGCGCCAATATTCCAGCCGCCGGTATAGCTGTACTCGCCGTGTTCGTCGAACAGTTCACGCGTGTCGAGCCGCGTGCCGCGAATCAGGAAATAGTCGACCATCAGAATGCCTGCCACCGGGCCGAGCAGCGCCGAATAGCCGACCAGCCACGTAAAGATATAGCCCTGCGTGGTGGCGAGAATCTTCCACGGCATCATGACGATGGCGATGGTGGCGGTAATCATGCCGCCCACGCGATACGAAATGCCCTTGGGCCACAGGCTCGAAAAGTCATAAGCCGGACCGACGAGATTCGCCGCGAGATTGCAGCACATGGTGTCGAGCGTGAGGATGATCAGCGCGACGCCCACGCCGATGCCGGTCATGCGGCTCGTCAGGTCGATCGGATCCCAGATCGCCTTGCCGTAGATCACCACGGTGGCCGACGTGACCACCACCGAGATCACCGAGAGCAACGCCATCGGCACGGGCAAGCCGACTGACTGGCCGATGATCTGATCACGCTGCGTTCTGGCAAAGCGCGTGAAGTCCGGGATATTCAGCGCAAGCGTCGCCCAGAAGCCGACCATGGCCGTCAGGCCGGGCCAGAACGTGATCCAGAACATGCCCTCTTTCTTGCCGCCCGGCACGAATTGCGACGGCGCCGACAGCATCGAACCCAGACCGCCCGCCTTCGAGGTCGCCCACCACACCAGCGCAATGCACATCACGATCTTGATCGGCGCGGACCAACTTTCCAGCCAGCGGATCGAATCGGTGCCGTGCACGATGAAGTAGATCTGCAGCGCCCAGAACACGAGGAAACACGCCAGTTGCGCGAGCGAGATGTCGAGAAACGGCAACGCCGCGCCGTGCAGCGCGTTGCCGGTGAGAATATTGAGCAGCGTATAGATCGCGCTGCCGCCGAGCCACGTTTGAATGCCGTACCAGCCGCACGCGACAATGGCGCGCAGCATCGCCGGCAATTTGGCGCCCTGCGTGCCGAACGAGGAACGCACCAGCACCGCGTAGGGAATGCCATGCTTCGCGCCCGCGTGGCCGATCAGCAGCATCGGCACCAGCACGATCAGATTGCCGAGCAGCACGGTCAATACGGCTTGCCACGGCGACATACCCTCTTCCGTCAAACCGGCCGCGAGCATGTAGGACGCGATGTTCATCACCATCCCCACCCACAGCGCGGCGAAGTGATACCACTTCCACGTGCGTTGCGCGACGCCGGTCGGCGCCAGGTCGTCGTTGTAAAGACTGCTGCCCTGCACGCCGGCCGCGAACTGCGGGTCGGCGGGTTGCGCTGTCTGCTTCATCTAGGGATCTCCACTCGATCGTTGAGGCCCGCGCGGCTTCTGGCGGCGCGTCGGGCCTTGGGAATGACAGGTTCAGTACTAGCGCCGCGTTTCGTTCAAGCTTGCTTCAGGCACGTCCCGTTTCAAGCGGCGTTTGCCGCGTGCGCATGAGCGGGTTCGGCGGTTTCAGCCGCGTCCGCCGTGGCGCCCTGTTCGGCACCCACTCGCGCCGGATTGTTCGGATGCGTGGTCCAGTTGGCATATTCGCCGGTATCCACGCGTTCCATCGTGATGCACTGTTCGACCGGACACACGTGCATGCACAGATTGCACCCGACACATTCGGAGTCCATCACTTCAAAATGCCGGACGCCATCTTTTTCTTTCATGATCGCCTGGTGAGCCGTGTCCTCGCAGGCGATATGGCACAGGCCGCACTGAATGCACTTGTCCTGATCGATGCGCGCCTTGATGTCGTATTTGAGGTTCAGGTATTGCCAGTCGGTGACGTTCGGCACGGCGCGGCCGCGAATGTCGTCGAGCGTCGCGTAGCCTTTTTCGTCCATCCAGTTGGAGAGGCCGTCGGCGAGGTCTGAAACGATACGGAATCCGTAGTGCATCGCCGCCGTGCAAACCTGCACGCTGCCCGCGCCGAGCACCATGAACTCGGCGGCGTCGCGCCATGACGAGATTCCGCCGATGCCGGAAATCGGCAGGTTCGGCGTTTCCACGTCGCGTGCGATTTCGGCGACCATGTTCAGCGCAATCGGCTTCACGGCCGGGCCGCAGTAGCCGCCGTGGGTGCCTTTGCCGTCGACCATCGGCAACGGCGACATCGCGTCGAGGTCCACCGCCACGATCGAATTGATCGTGTTGATCAGCGACACACCGTCCGCGCCGCCTTTATAGGCCGCGCGCGAACCCAGGCGAATGTCGCTGATGTTCGGCGTCAGTTTGACGAGGCACGGCAGTTTCGTGCCCTCCTTGACCCAGCGCGTGACCATCTCGACATACTCCGGCACCTGGCCGACCGCCGCGCCCATACCGCGTTCGCTCATACCATGCGGACAACCGAAATTCAGTTCGACCGCATCCGCGCCGGTGTCTTCCACGAGCGGCAGGATCCATTTCCAGTCGCGTTCGTTGCACGGCACCATGAGCGAGACGATCATCGCGCGGTCCGGCCAGTCGCGTTTGACTTGCGTGATTTCCTTCAGATTGACGTCGAGCGGACGGTCGGTGATCAATTCGATGTTGTTCAGGCCCGCGATACGCTGACCGTTCCATTGCACCGCACCGTAGCGTGAACTGACGTTCACCACGTGCGGGTCGAGGCCGAGCGTCTTCCAGACCACGCCGCCCCAGCCCGCCTCGAAGGCGCGGTTCACGTTATAGGCTTTGTCGGTCGGCGGCGCGGAGGCGAGCCAGAATGGATTCGGCGAAGTGATGCCGGCAATCGTACAGCGCAGATCGGCCATGTTCGGCTCCTTGGGGACTGCTGTTCTTGTCTGGTATGACGCTTCGTTCGGTTTGGCCTGAATCGCTTCAGGCGGCTTTCACCGCAGTACGAGCGAACTGTGAATCGATAGCGGCCGCGGCGATCTTGCCGTCCTGCACCGCTTGCACCGTGAGGTCGATGCCGCCGGTGGCCGCGCAGTCGCCGCCGGCCCACACGCCCGCGAGCGAGGTCTGACCATTCGCATCGACCGCGATCCGGCTGCCGTCCAACGTCAGCACTTCCCGTTCGATGCCGACCGGCACGAGCGTCTGGCCGATCGCCTTGAGCACCATGTCGGCTTCGACTACGAAGCGCTCCTCGCCGCCATCATTCGACGTGCGAACGAATTCCACTCCCGTGACCGCGCCGCCGTCGCCGATCAAGCGCACCGGCGTGGCATGCGTGATCAGCGTGACGCCGCTGGTCTGCGCGAAATCGCGCTCGACCCGGGTGGCGCCCATCGCTTCGGCGCCGCGCCGGTACACCATCGTCACCGACGTCGCGCCGAGCTTGCGGCTTTGCACGGCGGCGTCCACCGCCGTATTGCCGCCGCCGATCACGACGACGCGGCGGCCCACCGGCACCGTGCCGAGGTCGCTCGCGCTGCGCACCTGTTCGATGAAGTCCACCGCGTTCATCACGCCGCCGAGGTCCTCGCCTTCCATTGCAAGCGCCCGCACGCCGGTGAGGCCGATCGCGAGGAATACCGCGTCGTGCTGCTTGCGCAGCGTGTCGAGTTCGACATCGCGTCCGAGCGCGACGCCGTGTTTGATCTCGATGCCGCCCACGGAGCACAGCCATTGCACTTCACGCTGCGCGAAATCGTCGACGGTTTTATAGGCGGCAATGCCGTATTCGTTCAGGCCGCCGGCTTTTTCGTGAGCGTCGTAGATCGTCACGTTATGGCCGGCGAGCGCGAGCCGGTGCGCGCAGGCGAGTCCCGCCGGACCCGCGCCGACCACCGCGACATGCCGTCCGGTTTCAGCCGCGCGCGTGAAGAGCGTTTCGCCGCGCGCCATCGCCCAATCCGTGGCATGCCGTTGCAGCGCGCCGATCGCCACCGGCTTCGCGTCCTGATGGTTGCGCACGCAAGCGCCTTCACAAAGAATTTCCGTCGGGCAGACGCGCGAGCACATGCCGCCCAGCGGGTTGGCCGACAGAATATCCACGGCCGCGCCCTTCAAATTGCCGTTGCTGATCTTGCGAATGAAACTGGGAATGTCGATTTGCGTCGGGCAGGCGTTCACGCACGGCGCGTCGTAACAGTAGTGACAGCGGCTCGCCGCCACGGCCGCGGCGCTCGCGTCGAGCAACGGCGCGATATCGGAAAACTCGCACGAGAGCTGCTCGGGCGACAGGCGCCGCGCGGCAATGTCGCCGGTTTGCTTGATGGCCATACTCATTCCTTCTTCGATGTGAGGACGAAGCCGTGCCCGCCAGCCGCGCTTCACGCGCAGCCGGGGCGGCATGTTTTATGGGCACTACGGTAAAGCGGGTCAAACGGATAGTAAGGACCGCAACCGCCAAAGCGCTATGACGTCGTCATGCAACCGTCTCGCAGGCACGCTCCAGCATGGCGTGCAGCAGCACGTTGGCGCCGGCCTCGATCCACTCGAAGGTGGCGTCCTCGATCTCGTTGTGGCTGATCCCGTCCACGCACGGCACGAACACCATCGAAGTCGGCGCGACTTGCGACAGATAACAGGCATCGTGTCCCGCACCGGACACCATATTGCGATGCGGATAACCGAAGCGCTCCGCCGCCGCGCGCACGGACTTCACGCAGGCTTCGTCGAACGCCACCGGCGCGTAGTAAAAAATCTGCTCCAGTTCGGTTTCCAGACCGATGCCGTTTGCGATGTTCGCCACGCCCTCGCGCAACGCGGCATCCATTTTCGCGAGCACCGCGTCGTCCGGATGACGAAAGTCGACGGTGAAAAACACGCGGCCCGGAATCACATTGCGCGAGTTCGGATAGACCTGCATCATGCCGACCGTCGCGCAACCGAACGGCGCGTTGTCCAGACCGATGCGATTGACCAGATCGACCACGCGCGCGGCCCCGAGCAAGGCATCGCGACGGCGCGGCATGGGCGTCGGTCCCGCGTGCGCCTCCTGTCCCGTCAGCGTGATTTCGTACCAGCGCTGACCTTGCGCATCGGTCACCACGCCGATGGTTTTCTGTTCGGCTTCGAGAATCGGCCCCTGTTCGATATGCAATTCGAACGCCGCGTGCAGCGGCCGCCCGCCGCACGGCAGATCGCCCGCATAGCCGATCCGTTTGAGTTCTTCGCCAATGGTCTTGCCATCCACATCCTTGCGCGAAAGACCGTAATCGAGCGTGAACACGCCGGCGAATACGCCCGACGCCACCATGGCCGGCGCGAAGCGCGAGCCTTCTTCGTTGGTCCAGATCACCACTTCGACCGGATGCTCCGTCTCGATGCCGTGGTCATTCAGACTCCGAATCACTTCGAGGCCGCCCAGCACGCCGTAGATGCCGTCGAAACGGCCGCCGGTCGGCTGCGAGTCCGCATGCGAACCAGTCACGACCGGCAGCGCAGCGGGATTGCGCCCGGCGCGGCGCATGAACACATTGCCCATCTGGTCGACACTCACCGTACAGCCGGCTTGCTTCGCCCAACTGACGATCAGATCGCGCCCTTGCTTGTCGAGGTCGGTCAGCGCGAGACGGCAGACACCGCCTTTGGGCGTTGCACCGATCTTCGCCATCGTCATCAGGCTGTCCCACAGCCGCTTGCCGTCGACCTTGATCGACGTAGCGGGTACTGAGTGTTTCAGCGCTTCGGATACCGCGTTCATTCGTCTCGCTCCTTTCGGTGAACCGACGTAAAACTGGTGCATCGGCGGCGGATTTTGGGGCGTTGCCGCACGCAGGCGGTGCATGCGCGATGCGTTCGATCGCCTCTTATATAGAGGGCAAACCCTGGGGTATCGCCCGCCCTCCCAATCCTGTCCAGTTGGACAGGTTGTAGACGATTAAACTCGCCAAATCAACACCTTTCGTGCGGTGAGAAACATAGCGAGAAGCGTGCCATTGCATTGCAGCATAGGTTTGCCGCGGTTAGCGAATGCGCGTGTGGACGCCGCGCCAAACGACTAGAATGAAGCGCGACGCGGCACCTATGCCGCCGAAGGCGAATATGAGAGACGACAACGTGGCGGCCGACATCACGGAAAACGACGAAACACGCGCGCCTTTGCGGCGGCGCAAGGCGCGCATTCGCGAGTCGAATGAAGCGCATCTTCTGGCGTGCGCCGAGGCGGTTTTCGCCGAGCGCGGACTCGACGGCACCAGCACGGCGATGATCGCGGAGCGTGCAGGCTTGCCGAAAGCCAACCTGCATTACTACTTCCCCACGAAGCTCGCGCTATACCGGCGCGTGCTGGAGGATCTGTTCGAAGACTGGTATCGCGCGGCGGATACGTTCGAATGCAGCGACGACCCGGTCGAGGCGATCGGCGGCTATGTGCGCGCGAAAATGGAATTGTCGCGGCGCCGTCCGCTCGGCTCGAAAGTGTGGGCGAGCGAGATCATTCACGGCGCGGAACACATGGAGGACATTCTCACGGAGCGCGTGAAGCCGTGGCTCGACAGCCGGGTGAAAGTGATCGACGACTGGATCGCGCGCGGGTTGCTTGCGCCGGTGAACGCGCAGACGTTGATGTACATGATCTGGGCGACGACCCAGCACTATGCCGACTTCGACGCGCAGATACGCGCGCTCAAAGGCAAACGTGCGTTGACGCAGAAGGCATTCGAGGCGACGACGGAGGAAGTCGTGCAGTTGGTGATTCGGGCGTGTGGGGCGGTGTCGCCCGCGCAGCACGAGGACGACGCCGACCCGGCGAGATAGGTGAAAATGAAAACCCCGCTGTCTGTCGATGACATCCAGCGGAGTCTTTGTTCCTCGTTACTCACGTCTATCGAGCGCCTTCATAAGCGTATCGTTTCAATACGTCTCCAGATGCAGCCGCCCCTCCCGCTTGAGCTTTGCCCACAGCGCCTCCCAATCCAGTCGATGCTGCTCGCCGATCTCCTTGAGCGCCTGCAGCACGCCATCCTCCATGCCCTTCAACCCGCACACGTAGATATGCGTGTTGTCGTCCCTGAGCATCTGCGCCACGTCGACCGCGCGCTCGCGCATGGCGTCCTGAACATAGCGCTTCGGCTGCCCCGGCGTGCGCGAAAACGCCAGATTGGTGTCGATGAAATCCTTCGGCAGATTCGTCAGTGGCCCGAAGTATGGCAATTCCTCTTTAGTCCGCGCACCGAAGAACAGCATCAGCTTGCCGGTTGCGCCCTTCAGACGGCGCCGGCGTCGATACTCGGTCATCGCGCGCATCGGCGCTGAACCCGTACCCGTGCAGATCATCAGCAGGTGCGAGTTCGGATGGTTGGGCATCAGGAATGTCCCGCCGAACGGGCCGATCACATTGACCACATCGCCCTTCTTCAGATCGCACAGGTAGTTCGAACACACGCCGTCGGTCGAATCGCCGTGCTGCTGCGACACGCGCTTGACCGTCAGCGAGAGGTTGTTATACCCGGGCCGTTCACCGTCGCGCGGGCTCGCAATCGAATACTGGCGCGCGTGATGCGTACGGCCATCGGCGCTCGCGCCGGGAGGCAGAATGCCGATCGACTGGCCTTCCAGCACCGGAAACGGCATCGAGCCGAAATCGAGCACGATATGATGAATGTCGCTGTCGGTCGACCCATCGGTGAGCCGGTAGTTGCCGACCACCGTCCCGGTAGTCGGCGCCTTGTGCGTGTAGAGATTTACATAGGGCTTCGCGGCCGACCACGGCGGCACGACCGAGCCGCGCACCGTGTCCACTTCGATGCCGCTCGCGTCCGCGGATGTATCGTCCGAAGCGCCCGCGCCCGGTTCGTGCGCAGCGGGCACGGCCATGGTGTTCTGTTCCGGCAGGACGTCCCAGCTGAACTGCTCGTCGATCGGATACGCGTCGGCCTTCAGCACCGTGCGCCAGTTGTCGATCGCGCCGGTCGGACACGGCGGCACGCAAGCCATGCAGCCGTTGCAGATATCCGCCTTGACCACGTAGTTGTTGTCGTCGTGCGTGATCGCATCGACCGGGCACGTCTCTTCGCACGTATTGCAGCGAATGCAGATTTCCGGATCGATCAGATGCTGCCGGAGAACTTCGATCGACACTGGGCCGTTCATGACTTCCTCCACCACGAGGTGCGGCGCGAACGTGCTACACGCCGCCCGCGCATTCAGGTTCAGTTAAAGCGCACGTATTCGAAATCGACCGGCTGACGGTTCACGCCCATTGCAGGCGGCGCGATCCAGTTGGCAAACTTGCCGGCTTCGCTCACGCGCCCCATCAACGACGCGACGTACGCACGGTCTTCCGGCGTGGCGAGCCATTTCGCCTCGTTGGCGGCCCATTCGGTTTCGCTGACCACGCGGCCGTCCGGCGAGACGCGCGTACCCGCGAACGTGCCGATATGGCGATTGAACGCTTTATGCGGCACCGTCATGCGGAAATCGATGCCGGCCTTTTCGAGCACCTTGTTCCAGCGCGCCACGCCAGCCACCGAATCCTTGATGTAGTCGTCGCGCAGCACTTCGTTCATCGCATTGAGCATCGGCACTTCGCGCTCGACCAGCTTGCCGTCCTGCACGTCGAGCAGCTTGTAGCTCTGGCCGTTCAATTGATGATCGTCGTCGCGCTTGTTTTCTTCGTAGCGCCCTTTCAGTCCCGAGCTATAGAACGTGGCCGCGTTCGAAGAATGATCGGCGCCGAACAGATCGATCGTGACCGAATAGTGGAAGTTCAGATAGCGCTGAATGGTCGGCAGATCGATCACACCGGCCGCGCGAATCTTCGCGACGTCGTCCGTGCCCAGTTCGTTCATCACCTTGGCGGTGCGCTGGATGACGCGCGAGACACCCGATTCGCCCACGAACATGTGATGCGCTTCTTCAGTCAGCATGAACTTCGTGGTGCGTGCGAGCGGGTCGAAGCCCGACTCGGCGAGCGCCGACAACTGGAACTTGCCGTCGCGATCGGTGAAATAGGTGAACATGAAGAACGCGAGCCAGTCCGGCGTTTTCTCATTGAACGCGCCGAGAATGCGAGGATTGTCGTCGTCGCCCGAACGGCGACCGAGCAATGCTTCGGCTTCCTCACGGCCGTCTCGGCCGAAGTAACGGTGCAGCAGATACACCATCGCCCACAGGTGGCGGCCTTCTTCCACGTTGACCTGGAACAGGTTGCGCAAGTCGTACAGGGAAGGCGCGGTCAAGCCGAGGTGACGCTGCTGTTCGACCGAGGCCGGCTCCGTATCGCCTTGCGTCACGATAATGCGGCGCAGATTCGCGCGGTGTTCGCCGGGCACGTCCTGCCACGCCGCTTGGCCCTTGTGTTCGCCGAAGTGAATCTTGCGGTCCTGCTCGCCGGGCGCGAGGAAAATGCCCCAGCGGTAGTCGGGCATCTTCACGTGATCGAAATGCGCCCAGCCGCCCGCGTCGACGCTCACCGCGGTGCGCAGATAGACGTCGTAGCCGTGCGAACCTTCCGGGCCCATGTCGCCCCACCACGCCAGGAAATTCGGCTGCCATTGTTCGAGCGCGCGCTGCAGCGCCCGGTCGTCGGCGAGGTTCACGTTGTTCGGAATCTTTTCGCTGTAGTTGATCGTTGACATGGTCGGTTCCTGGTTCGGAAACTGCAGTGACGATGAGAGGCGCGGATCGGGCAAGTGGCGGCCTCGCTCGCGCTCGTTGCGTGGATGGCGCTCAGGCGCACACCCGGCGCGGCTCGCGGGGAATCAAACGCGCGAGACGTCGAATTGCGCCTTGCTGCCCTTGCCGTACACCTTGAGCGCGCCCTTCTCGCCCACTGCGTTCGGCCGGTTGAAGATCCAGTTCTGCCACGCGGTCAGACGGCCGAAGATGCGCGTTTCCATCGTTTCCGGGCCGTTGAAGCGCAGATTCGCCTCGAGTCCGGTCAAGGCATCCGGCGACATGGCGGCGCGTTCTTCGAGCGCGATGCGGATTTCGTCGGCCCAATCGATGTCGTCGGGCGACGCGGTGACGAGGCCGAGCCGCTCGGCTTCCACCGGTTTGATCGGCTGGCCGATCAGGGCGCGCACCGCGTCGAGCGGCCCGGCTTCCTCATAAAAACGTCGTGCGAGACGCGATTGATGCGTGACCATCGGATAAAGGCCGAAGTTGACTTCGGACAGCGTGATGGCCGGCTCTTCGTCTTCGTTGGCCGGCAGCGCCGCCATATACGTACGGTCGGCGGCGAAGGCGAGTTCCGCGAAGGTCCCGGCAAAGCACGAACCCGGCTCGATCAGCGCGAACAGCGAACGCGACGAGACGTCGATGCGCGCCAGCGCGCGGCGCAATAGGCCGATCGTCTCGCGCACGAACCAGTGGTCCTTGTGTTGCATGAGCGAGGCGTCCGCAGCGAGCACGTTACGGGCGTCGCCTTCGGTCCTGAAGACCCACGTGCCGACCGCGAGCTCATTGGTGCGCATGGACAGGATCGCGTCGTCGAGTTCGCGGGCGAATTGCAACGGCCACCAGTTCGCGCCGGCTGCGACGATCGCGTCGATACCCGCGGGCGGTTCGTCTTGCGGGGCCTTCGCCGTGAACGTTGCAATGCGCTTCGCACGATCGATCGTCACGTCGAGCGTTTTATAAGTGAGGCCGTCTTCGCGATCCGTGCGTTCGATGCGCGTGAGCATCACGCCTTGCGCGTCCGCGGGACGGTCACTCTGCCCGGCGAGTTCGAGCGCACGCGCCTGGATCGCCTGGTCGAACTGGTTCGGCTTCACGACTTCATCCACGAGGCGCCATGCTTTCGCGCGTTCGCCGCGCACGCCCTCCACCACCGTGCAGAAGATATCGGCGCGATCGTGACGCACCTTGCGCTTGTCCGTGACGCGCGTCAGGCCGCCCGTGCCCGGCAATACGCCGAGCAGCGGCACTTCCGGCAACGACACCGACGAAGAGCGGTCATCTATCAGATAGATCTCGTCGCAGGCCAGCGCGAGTTCGTAGCCACCGCCCGCGCACGCGCCGTTGACGGCGGCGAGAAACTTCAGGCCGGAGTGACGTGAGGAGTCTTCCAGGCCGTTGCGCGTTTCGTTGGTGAACTTGCAGAAGTTGACCTTCCACGCATGGGTAGACAGTCCCAGCATGAAGATATTGGCGCCCGAGCAGAACACGCGGTCCTTCAGGCTCGTCAGCACCACGGTTTTCACTTCCGGATGCTCGAAACGGATGCGCTGTATTGCGTCGTGCAGTTCGATGTCGACGCCGAGGTCGTATGAATTCAGCTTCAGCTTGTAGCCGTCACGGATGCCGCCGTCCTCGGCGATATCGATGCCGAGCGTCGCGACGGGACCGTTGAAGCTCAGCTTCCAATGCTTGTACTGCGAAGGATCGGTACGGTAGTCGACCGGCGCGACGGCGACTTCTGCTGTGGACATGGGGCGTCTCCTGATTGGGCGATGCGAATTTGTTTTTTGAACAATAGTGCATCACTCAACCCATGTAAAGCACTTTAATGCATGTTTGCTAGTAAACCCTGACGTGGAAATGCATGTCAGCCCACGCGCACCTCATCCGGCGATTCCGCGGCAAGCCTTGCCGCCAGACGGTCGCGCAGTTGCAGGTAGGCATCGGCCAAGGTCCTTTCGCTAGTGTCGAAGCTCATGTCGGCGCGGCCGTAGAGCTCGCTGCGTCCCGCCAGAATGCGCTTCAGGTCGTCCATCGCCTCCTTGTTGCCCGACATCGGCCGCAAGTCGCCTTGCGCGACGACGCGGCGCATGTGCTCTTCCGGCGCGGCCTGCAGCCACACCGTATAGCAGTGCGACAGCAGCGTATTGAACGTGCCCGACTCCGATACCAGCCCGCCCGGCGATGCAATCACGGCATGCTGGTGCTCCTGAATGACGGCCTCGAGCGCCCGGTGCTCATAGCGCCGGTAGGCGGCCGCCCCGTAAAGCGAATGAATCTCCGACGGCGGGCAGCCAGCCAGTTGCTCGATCACACGCGTGAGCTCGACGAACGGCACCTTGCGCTCCTGCGCCAGCATCCGCCCCAGAGTCGACTTGCCGGCGCCGCGCAGACCGATCAACGCAATCCGGTCCTTGCGATGCGGGTCGCGCGGCGCCTGCGCGAACATCTCGGCAAGCGCCACGCGGGCGCGCTGCAAAGCCGCCTGATCGCGCCCGTGCAGCAATTCGCGAATCAGCAGCCATTCGGCGGAGGCGGTGGTTTCGTCGCCGATCACTTCGGCGAGCGAACAGTTCAAAGTGCCCGCGATCTGCCGCAGCACCAGCACCGACGCATTGCCCACGCCTGATTCGAGATTCGCGAGATGCCGCTCAGACAGACCGGTTTCCGTGGCCAACGTCTTGCGGGTCATGCCGCGACGCGCGCGTAAGAGCCGCACGCGCTCGCCCATTGCCGTGAGAAACGGATCGCGCTCTTCGCGCTCGCCACCGCGTTCCGCCGCGGGCGCGGCGCGGCCGGCGTGATCATCCGCTGCGTCGTCCGGTGGTGCCAGAGAGTAATTTTGATTCATGTTTCACTGCCTCATAACTTCAGTACATGTACTATAGTGCTTGACACGCCCGTGGTGAACGGTTAATTTTCGCCAAATATTGATCCAATAACAAACGCTGTCGAGATTTTCCGGCGGCGTCACGGAGAGTGCGCGACGACTCGCATGCATTAACGTGCGTGTGATGGGCGACCGCGCCGACCAGGAGGCTCGCATGTCCCCACCTGAATTCCAGCGCCTGATCGCGGGCGTCACGCAGCAACTCGCCGGCCGGCCGCTCGATGGCAGTCTGGCAGCGTGGCTGAACGACACCTATCCCGCCGACGGCAACGCGTTCCGCGAGCTTGCCGACGCGTGCCGCAGCGGCGTCGCCGCGGGCTGGTTGTGCAACCGCGAAGGCGGCGGCCTTCGTTACGGGCGCATCTTCAAGGCGCTGCCCGAGACCCACGGCTTTTCCGTCGACGTGGTCGACATGAAGGATATGGCCGGCCCGCACCATGTACACCCCCATGGCGAGATCGACCTGATCATGCCGCTGACCGAAGGCGCGACGTTCGACGGCCACCCGGCCGGCTGGTGCGTGTACGGACCCGGCTCCGCGCATCGTCCGACGGTGGCGAACGGCGAGGCGCTGGTGCTGTACCTGCTGCCGCAAGGCGCGATCGAATTCACTCCCGCCTGAGCGCCGCCATGACCGAACTCCTGAAGAACCATGTGGCCGGCCAGTGGATCGCCGGCGCCAGCGCAGGCGTCAGGCTCACCGATCCGGTGACCGGCGTCGCGCTCGTGCGCGTATCGAGCGAGGGCCTCGATCTCGCGCGCGCGTTCGGCTTTGCGCGCGAAACCGGCGGCGCCGCGTTGCGAGCGCTGACCTACGCGCAACGCGCCGCGCGCCTCGCCGATATCGTCAAACTGCTGCAAGCGAAGCGCGACGACTACTACGCGATCGCCACCGCGAACTCGGGCACCACCCGCAACGACTCGGCGATCGATATCGACGGCGGCATCTTCACGCTGTCGTACTACGCGAAGCTCGGCGCATCGCTCGGCGAGGTACACGCGCTGCGCGACGGCAATGCCGACTCGCTGAGCAAGGATCGCTCGTTCAGCGTGCAGCATGTGCTGACGCCGACTCGCGGCGTCGCGCTCTTTATCAACGCCTTCAATTTTCCGTCGTGGGGCTTGTGGGAAAAAGCCGCGCCTGCGCTGCTCTCGGGCGTGCCCGTCATCGTCAAGCCCGCCACGGCCACCGCCTGGCTCACCCAACGCATGGTCGCCGATGTGCTCGACGCAGGCCTTCTGCCGCCCGGCGCGCTCTCCGTGATTTGCGGCAGCTCGGCGGGCCTGCTCGATCAGATTCAGTGTTTCGATGCGGTGTCGTTCACGGGTTCCGCGCAAACCGCCGCCACGTTGCGCGCCCATCCGGCATTCGTGCAGCGCGGCGCGCGTCTGAACGTGGAAGCCGACAGTCTGAACAGCGCGATTCTGTGTGCCGACGCCACGCCCGACACACCCGCCTTCGAGTTGTTCATCAAGGAAGTGGTGCGGGAAATGACGGTGAAATCCGGGCAGAAATGCACCGCGATCCGTCGTGCTTTCGTACCGGAGGCGGCACTTGAAGCCGTGCTCGAAGCACTTAAGGCGAAGCTCGCGAAAATCACCGTCGGCAATCCGCGCAACGACGCCGTGCGCATGGGCTCGCTCGTGAGCCGGGAGCAGTACGAAAACGTGCTGGCCGGCATCGCCGCGCTGCGCGAAGAAGCGGTACTCGCTTACGACGGCTCCGGCGTGCCGCTCATCGACGCGGACGCCAACGTCGCGGCGTGCGTCGCGCCGCATCTGTTCGTCGTCAACGATCCGGATAGCGCGACGCTGCTGCACGACGTCGAAGTGTTCGGACCGGTCGCGAGCGTCGCGCCTTATCGCGTCACCACGGCGGCAAACGCGCTGCCCGAAGCGCACGCGGTCGCTCTCGCGCGACGCGGCGAGGGATCGCTGGTCGCCTCGATCTATTCGAACGACGAAGCGCATCTCGGCCGCCTCGCGCTGGAACTCGCGGATTCGCACGGGCGCGTGCATGCCATTTCGCCCTCGGTGCAGCACAGTCAAACCGGTCATGGCAACGTGATGCCGATGTCGCTGCATGGCGGTCCGGGCCGCGCGGGCGGCGGCGAAGAACTCGGTGGTCTGCGCGCACTCGCGTTCTATCACCGGCGCTCGGCCATCCAGGCCGCGAGCGCGGCAATCGAGGCGCTGACGCAAGCGACGCAGGCGACGTAAGCCACGTAAGCGAACCATGGGCCGCGGCCTGACGGCGCACGAGCCCGGCAATCAGGACCAGGCAGGCGAATCCGCCTGCGAGCATCGAGCGGATCACGAGCACAGAACAGCCCGACCGCGCCCACCCGCTGGAGGAGACACATGGAAGCCCTGCTGGAACAGGCCGCGAACCAACCCGCCGCGACGGTCGCAGCGCCACCCGCGTTGTTCAATTTCGCGGCCCATCTATTTGGACTGAACCAGACGCGCGCCGGCAAAACCGCCTATATCGACGACACCGGCAGCACGACTTACGGTGAACTCGAAGAGCGCGCGCGGCGCTTTGCCAGCGCATTGCGCACACTCGGCGTGCATCCCGAAGAGCGGGTACTGCTGGTCATGCTCGACACCATCGCGCTGCCGGTTGCCTTTCTCGGCGCGCTCTACGCGGGCGTCGTGCCGGTGGTTGCGAACACACTGCTCACGCCCGCCGACTATGTTTACATGCTCACGCATAGCCACGCGCGCGCGGTAATCGCCTCGGGTGCGCTCGTGCAGAACGTGGCGCAGGCGCTGCATGCCACCGAGCATGACGGCTGTCAGTTGATCGTCTCGCAGCCGCGTGAAGGCGAACCGCTGCTCGCGCCCGTGCTCGACGATCTGATCGACGCCGCCGCGCCGGCCGTCAAAGCCGCCGCAACCGGTTGCGACGACATCGCCTTCTGGCTGTATTCGTCGGGCTCGACCGGCAAACCCAAGGGCACCGTCCACACGCACGCGAATCTGTACTGGACCGCCGAACTGTATGCGAAGCCGATTCTCGGCATCGACGAAAGCGACGTAGTGTTCTCCGCGGCCAAGCTGTTCTTCGCGTACGGTCTTGGCAACGGGCTGACCTTCCCGCTCTCGGTCGGCGCCACCGCGATCCTGATGGCCGAGCGCCCTACCGCCGACGCGATCTTCACGCGCCTCGTCAAACATCGCCCGACGGTGTTCTACGGCGTGCCCACGCTCTACGCGAACATGCTGGTGTCGCCGAACCTCCCCGCACGCGCCGATGTCGCGCTACGCATCTGCACGTCGGCGGGCGAAGCGTTGCCGCGCGAGATCGGCGAGCGCTTCACCGCGCACTTCGGCTGCGAGATTCTCGACGGCATCGGCTCGACGGAAATGCTGCATATCTTTCTGTCCAATCGCGCGGGCGCGGTCGAATACGGTACGACGGGCCGCCCGGTGCCCGGATACGAAATCGAATTGCGCGACGACGCCGGTCATACCGTACCCGACGGCGAAATCGGCGATCTGTTTATCAAAGGGCCGAGCGCGGCGGTGATGTACTGGAACAACCGGGAGAAGTCGCGCGCCACTTTTCTCGGCGAATGGATCCGCAGCGGCGACAAGTACTGCCGGCTGCCGAACGGCTGCTATGTCTATGCGGGCCGCAGCGACGACATGCTGAAAGTCAGCGGCCAGTACGTCTCGCCCGTCGAAGTGGAAATGGTGCTGGTGCAGCACGACGCGGTGCTCGAAGCGGCCGTGGTCGGCGTCGATCACGGCGGCCTCGTCAAGACCCGCGCGTTCGTCGTATTGAAGCGTGAATTCGCGCCGTCTGAGATACTGGCGGACGAGTTGAAGGCGTTCGTGAAGGACCGGCTGGCGCCGCACAAATATCCGCGCGATATCGTGTTCGCCGACGATCTGCCGAAAACCGCCACCGGAAAAATTCAACGTTTCAAACTGCGCGAGCAGTCATAAGGTGATTTATGCAGAACCCCGCCAGCGCCAACGCCAACGTGACAGTGACAGTGACAGCAACAGCGACCGTTAGCGACTTCGCTGAATTGCCGGCGACCGCGTCACATGGGCCGCTGCGCATCGAGTACCGCTGGGTGAATGAGCGCGCGGGCGACGCGCCGATCGCCGTCTTCCTGCATGAAGGGCTCGGTTCGATCGCAATGTGGCGCGACTGGCCGCAAACGCTGTGCGAACGACTCGGCATGCGAGGGCTCGTCTATTCGCGGCCCGGCTACGGGCTTTCCACGCCGCGTCCGCATGCGCAAAAGTGGCCGGCCGATTTCATGACGGCCCAGGCGTGCGACATCCTGCCCGCTTTGCTCGACGCACTCAGCATCGATAGGGACGAACGCGGGCGCATGTGGGTGATCGGCCATAGCGATGGCGGCTCGATCGCCCTGCTTTACGCGGCGCTCCATCCCGAGGCATTGGCCGGCGCGGTGGCGATCGCCCCGCATGTTTTCGTCGAAGATATTTCGGTGGAAAGCATCGCGCAGACCAAACAGCTCTACGAAACCACCGACCTGCGCAGCAAACTCAGCCGCTATCATGCGGACGTCGATTCGGCATTCTATGGCTGGAACGACATCTGGCTGGATCCGGCGTTCCGGCAGTGGTCGATCGCCGGAGAAATCGCGTCGATCCGCCAGCCGCTGCTCGCGGTGCAAGGCCATGACGACAACTACGGCACGATGGCGCAGATCGACACGATCGCGGCACGCGTGCCGCATGCGCAACTGGTCAAGCTCGATGCCTGCGGGCACTCGCCGCATCGCGACGCGCCCGAGGCTTTGAACGAAGCGATCGCGGCATTCGTTTTGAAAATCAGCGCGTCCTAGATGGCGGGCGCCGTGGCGCGGCGCCGCGATCGAGGCCGTCGGCGCGATCCAGGATCGCCGCCCCCTCGACACTCACCAAATACTCAAATTTCCACATCTTCACAAAAGTTACACAGGTCAGCGACTATTCTTGCGTATCGCTGATCTGGGCACGTCGATGCCCTCGCGCATCTTTCCCGTGCCGGAGACATTGCCATGTCCGTTGTGTCGAAGCCGTCTAAAGTCTTGCATTGCAAACGTTTGGCGGCGGCGCTGGCCGCCGTGTCGCTGTGCACGCTGATCGGCGCTTGCGGCAACGACGACGACAAAGCGCCAGACACGGCCGCGGTCGGTTCTACCGAAAATTCCGCCAGCAACAGCACTGCCGCCGTGGTTCTCACGGCGAATCCGTCCTCCGCTTCACCGGCGCCACCCGCGCTCACGATTCAAACCCCTGCACGACCCGCATCAAGCGCCGACCCGGCATTGTCCGCGGCCGCGTCGACGCCGCTCGCCGCACCTGTCATCCACACCGCGGACTGAGTTTCGCGCCTCACGCGACGCGCGGGCGAGGCTTGCGCGCCACGTGGATCGTTTCTCCACCGAAGATCGAAAGCCAATACCATGACCTCAAAAAATCGCCGTGATTTTCTGCGCTCCGCCGCGCATGCAGCCGGTTCCGCGACCGCATTGAGCATGCTGCCTCTGGGCATTCGCAACGCGCTTGCCATTCCCGCCAACAACAAGACGGGCACGATTCGCGATGTCGAGCACATCGTCGTGCTGATGCAGGAAAACCGCTCGTTCGACCACTACTTCGGCACGCTCAAGGGCGTCCGCGGTTTTGGCGACACGCGCGCGATCAATCTGCCGAGCGGCAAGCCCGTGTGGTATCAACCGCTCGCGGCGGATGCCGGCTACGTGCTGCCGTTCCGCCCTACCGCGCCCAATCTGGGTCTGCAGTTCCTGCAGGATCTCGCGCACGACTGGAGCAGCACGCACGCGGCGTGGAACGGCGGCCGCTACGATCAATGGGTGCCCGCCAAGAGCGCGACGACGATGGCCTACCTCACGCGCGAGGACATTCCGTTTCACTATCAGCTCGCCGACGCCTTCACGATCTGCGACGCGTACCACTGCTCGCTGATGGGCCCGACGGACCCGAACCGCTACTACATGTGGAGCGGCTGGGTGGGCAATGACGGCAGCGGCGGCGGCCCGGTGATCGACAATTCCGAACTCGGCTACGGCTGGTCCACGTATCCCGAAGTGCTGCAAAACGCGGGCATTTCCTGGAAGATCTATCAGGACGTCGGCACCGGTCTCGACGCGAACGGCTCGTGGGGCTGGACGCAGAATCCGTATATCGGCAACTACGGCGACAACTCGCTGCTCTACTTCAATCAGTACCGCAACGCGCAGCCGGGCAACCCGCTCTACGACAACGCACGCACCGGCACGAACGCAGCGAAAGGCGACGGCTACTTCGATATCCTCAAGCGCGACGTGCAGAACAACGCGCTGCCGCAAGTGTCGTGGATCGTCGCGCCCGAGGCTTATTCCGAACACCCGAACTGGCCGGCGAACTACGGCGCGTGGTACATCGACCAGGTGCTGCAGATTCTCACGTCCAATCCCGAGGTGTGGAGCAAGACGGTGCTGCTGATCAACTACGACGAGAACGACGGCTTCTTCGACCACATGGTGCCGCCGTTCGCACCGTCGTCGAGCGCGAACGGTCTGTCCACCGTCGATACCAGCAACGAAATCTATCCGGGCGATGCGAAGACCCCGGCCGCCCCGTACGGACTCGGCACGCGCGTGCCGATGCTGGTGGTTTCGCCGTGGTCGAAAGGCGGCTACGTCTGCTCGGAACTGTTCGACCACACGTCGGTCATCCGCTTTATCGAAAAGCGCTTCGGCCACGATCACAATCTCGGCGAATCGAACATCACGCCGTGGCGTCGCGCGGTGTGCGGCGATCTGATGTCCGCGTTCAACTTCAGCAACCCGAACGACGCCTTTCCGACGCTGCCGAGCACGAGCGGCTACGTGCCGCCGGATCAGAACCGTCATCCGGATTATGTGCCGCTGCCGCCTGCCCTGCAGTCCGTGCCGAAACAGGAAGCCGGCGTGCGCCCCGCTCGCGCGCTGCCTTACGAGCTGTTCGTGCGCGTGCATGGCGAAGGCGCGGCCAATAAACTCACGATGCGCTTCGTCAACACGGGGCGGACCGGCGCGGTGTTTCTCGTCTACGCCGCCCATAGTCTCGACGCGCCGCGCACCTATACGGTGGAAGCGGGCAAGCGCTTGCAGGATCAGTTGCCGTTGAATGCGGACGGCAGCTACGATTTCACCGTGTACGGCCCGAACGGCTTTCTGCGCCGCTTCGCCGGCAGGCCCGTCGCGCGCAGTTGGTGGCATGGCTCGGACATCGCGCGGCCTGAAGTCGCGGAGGGCTATGATGTCTCGAACGGCAACCTGCAATTACGGCTGGAAAACGTGGGCAGCGCGCGTTGCCAGTTCACGATCGTCAACGCGTACGATCCGGGCAACGTGATCAAGCATTCGGTGCGTGGCGGCGACACCGAGCAGCTCTATCTGGATCTGCGCAATGCGCATGGCTGGTATGACCTGGCGATTACGGTCGACACCGATCCGCTGTTCGCGCGGCGCTTTGCCGGACACGTGGAGACCGGCAAGAGCAGCATGAGCGACCCGGCGCTGGGCGCTTAAGCTCGACATCAGCCTCAGCCGAACGTTTCGGCTGCATACAGCGGCCGCCGCGACAGAAAACGCAGCGGCCGTTTTCCATGCTTTCTGCCGGGCGCCCAGGCGCCCAGGCGCCGTCACGTCATGCGGCGACCGCGGCCGATAACGACGCGCGCTCCCGTGCTTTCTCGCGAATTGCATCCACGATGAACCGGGCATCGCGCGCGACGCCGGAAAAACGCCCTGAGCCCCACGTATGCAGCCACGGCAAGCCGACGAAATACAAACCGTCGATCGGCGTAACGCCGCGCGTATGCGCAGGATAACCGCGACCGTTGAACACCGGTGCATCGAGCCAGCTGAAGTCCGGCGTAAACCCAATGCACCAGACGATCGCGGCAATCCCGCTGGCTTGCAGATCGAGCGTCGTGCGCTCCTGCGCCGGACGCCAGACGGGTTCGTACGCGCCACCCGCCGGCGCGTCGATGCCGTGCTTCTCGATGAAGCCGTCGATACTCGCGTTGATCCGGTTATAGGTATCGTCGGCGGCATCGAGATTGGCCGCCAGCGTGGGCGAAAAATGGAAGCGACCGTCGCGCAGATCGTCGAGCCGGCCGTACAACTCCATGCCTTCAGCGGCGAATTTGCGCAGGTCGATATCGCGACCGCCGTCGCGACCAGTCACATAATGATTGGTGTTGTCGCGCACCCCTTCGCGCAGCGGATGCTTTTCGACCGGCATGTCGTAGTACTGCATATCGGCGAGCCAGTCGACCACGTCGCGGCCCCGATAAAACCGCGCGCAACGCGGCGCCTCGCCAACCGCGAGCACCACCTTGCGGCCGGCCAGATGCAGGTCCTCCGCGATCTGCGCGCCGGACTGGCCCGTGCCGACCACCATCACCGCGCCTTCAGGCAGCGCCTGCGGGTTGCGATATGCCGACGATTGCAGTTGCACGATCCCCGCGGGCAAGCGCTCCGCGAGGCGCGGCACGATCGGCGTGTGATAGCCGCCCGAGGCCACCACCACCTGATCCGCGGTGAAATCGCCTTGCGTGGTGTTGATGGCGTAGACGCCGTCGTCGCGCTGCTTGACGCGCTTGACTTCAGTACGCTCCATCACCGGCGCATCCACGTGCGCGATGAAGCCGTCGAGGTACGCAATGATCTCGTCCTTCCGCATGAAGCCGTTCGGCTCGGCGCCACGATAAGGGTAATCGGGTAACGCGCATTGCCAGTTCGGCGTGACCAGACAGAACGCGTCCCAGCGCTGCTCGCGCCACGTATGCGTGACCGTATTCTTTTCCACGACTAGATGGTCGATGCCGGCCTGCTTCAGGTAATAGCTGACCGACAGCCCGGCCTGTCCGCCGCCGATGACGAGCACGCTGTAATGACCGTCAGCGCGCGCGTGATGTGTTGGATTCGACATGTTGCGTCCTCTGAAAGAATGAGCGCCTAGCTGAATTCGATGACCTTGACGGTCGCACCGGGCCGGTCGCGAAAGCGCGCCGCATCGCGCTCGATCTGCGCGAGCTGGTCCATCGCCGCCGAGCACGCAAAGCCGTATTTCTCGCGTACCCGCTCCGACGCGATGCCCAGCGCCTGGCGCGACCGGTCGACGAAATCCTCCAGCGCATAGGCCTCGCCCGGGGTGAAAAAATCGCCGATCACGAGCGAAGGTGAATAACAATTCGCTTCGTTGCCATCCGGCCATTGAATCCGAAAGTGCATGACAGGCATTGCTTATCCTCGAATCAGTGGGGAATCGGAGCACGCCTCGCGAGCCAACGGCGGTAGGCGTCCATGTGACGCCGCGCGCTTGTCGCCCAGCTAAAGCGTGCGAGTAGCGCAGGCACGGCATGCTCGAAGTCGATGCCGCTTTCGCCGAGCGCTCGCACAAGGGCCGCCGCGATCGACTCCACGTTCAGAGGATCGGCCCAGCAGCAGGTGGCGTCGTCGAGATACTCGGTGAACGGCGCGATCGACGACGCGACCACCGGCGTGCCGCTGGCGAGTGCCTCCAGCACGACGAGACCGAAGCCTTCGCATAAGGAAACCATCGACAGCACATCGGCGCTTCGAAACAGCGCGGGCATGACGGCGTCTTCGAGCGGGCCGGTCACCACGACGTTTTCATGCGGACCGATGGACAGGCCAAGCTCGCTCGCCCGTTGCAATAAGCGCCGGCTATAGGCGTTGTGGTCGAGCAGGCTCGCGCCGCCCGCGATCACGAGTTGTGCGTGCGGCAAAGCGCGGCGCACGGATGCAAATGCTTCGAGCAGCGCCAGCGTGTTCTTGCGCGCCTCGATGCCGCCCACGGCAAGCACGACCGGACCGTCACCGATGCCGAAGCGCTGCCGCAGTTGAGCGTCATGCGGATCCCGACGGGAAGAAAAACGCGCCGCATCCACGCCGTTCGGCACCGTGATTGCACGGATGCCATATATGGAATGCATGTCATGCGTCCATCTTTCGCTCACGCACAGCACCTGGTCCGCCTCCTGATACGCGCGGCGTTGCCACGCCGCCAGCCTCGGATCGTCGAACTGATCCAGGTGATGCACCGTGCGCACGAAGCCGTCAACGAGACCTTGCGCTTTCAACCCGGCAAGCGCGTTGCCGCTGATACTGTCCTGCGCGTGCAGCACATGGAACGCGGCTGTGTCGTAGTCGATCAACGCGCGGCAGAAAGCGTCGATTCGCGCCTCGACCATCGAAACCGTATCGACCTGTGGCAGCACGACGGGCGCATAGACCACCCGGCACGGCGGCAAACGAAACAGCGTCTCGCCGCGCACGGCCGGCACGAACACCGTCACGTCGTGCCCGAGCGCCGTCAATGCCGCCGCCAGTTCGAGCGTGTGCACTACGCCGCCGCGCGGGTTGACCGAATGCGTGAGCAACGCGATACGCAGCGCGCTCATTTCACCTCGCCCTTTCCGACGATGAAGGGCTCGCGCCGGAAGTCCCATAGCGTGGCGACGTCATCGCCCCGATGCAGGATCACCTCGCTCGTTGCATCGACGCAACCGATCACGGCGCACGCCAGCAAGCGCGCGTTGAATGTCGCCTGCACGGTCTGCACGTGTTCGGGCCGCACGGATAGCAGGTAACCGAAACTGGGAAAGGCAGTCAGCCAACGTTCCAGCGGCACATCGTCTGGCTTGGGAATGCAATCGAGGTCGATCCGCGCCCCCACTTGGGAACATTCGAGCAGCATCAACGCGGTGCCGAGCGTGCCCGCCATGCTGATATCTTTCGCGGCGTCGCAAAGACCGCTTTCCGCCAGTTGCGGCAGCAGTTCGAGGTCGGCGCGCAAACGCCGCGGCGGCGCATCCACCGAAGCATTCCAGAATGGATACGGCTCTTCGAAGCGGCCGCGCAGATCGACGGCCATCAGCAGACTGTCGCCCGGCTTCGCATTGAAACTCGACAGCAACGCCTTCGCGCGGCCGACAATCGACACCGCCACTTGCGCCGCGTCGCTGCGTGTATTCGTATGGCCGCCGACGATCGGCACGCCATACGCGAGCGAAGCGGCCGCCATGCCCGCCAGCACTTGTTGCGCCGCGCCGATGCCCGGGCTCCACAGCGCATCCACCACCGCCAGCGGCCGTCCGCCCATCGCATAGATATCGCTGACGTTGACCATCACGCTGCTATAGCCGGCGAACCACGGCATCGCGCTGACGAAATCGCTGACCATGCCTTCGATAGCGAACAGCAGATAGCCGTCGCCATCGGCGAGCGCGGCACAGTCGTCGCCGAGCGCCACGGCCTGCGCGAGATCGCGCGTGCCGCGCGGCAAGCGCTTCGCGAGCGAATCGACGACGCCGACGATATCGGTCTTGTGCCGGAACCCGCGGCTCTCGCGCAAGGCGGCGACCAGATCGGCGACCGTCATGCCGCACTCCGCTCGCGCTCACGACGGCGCGGCAGCGCGTGCGCCTGCGCACGAGTTTGCGTAACAAAACCGCCATACGGCTCAGCGCACGGCGGATATCGATCCAGTTGCGCCTGCATCAGATGGTGCGGCCTGCCCAGCAGGGTCTCCTCGGCGAGCACGTCCCAATACATCGCGCGAAAGAGCGGCACGTTCTGGCTCTGCACGTGCGCGAGGAACGTCTCGCAGCCAAGCGCATGCGCGCTGCTCACCGCCAGCCGAATCAGCGTCGCGCCGATCTTGCCGTGCCGGCGAAATGCCGCATGCACGGCGAGCCGCGAGCCAAACCACACATTGCCGTGATCGCGATGAATGCGCACGGTGCCGACCACCTGCTCCGGCATGCCGGCAAGGCAGCTGAGCGCCACCAGTTGCTGCGCGTGCTGATCGATATCGTCGCGATCATCGCCGACAAAAATGCCCTGCTCGATGCAGAAGACGGCGCGCCGCAACTTGAACGCCTCTTCGGCTTCCCAATTCAGGGTGGTCCATTTGATACGGAATTCGCTCGGCGTATACGGCGCGACATCCATGTCGCCGTCCAGCGCCTCACCTGCGATCGCTTCACCGAACATGATCACTCCTCGTATGAGGACAGCGACGAACACGCGCCGCACTTACCGCAGCCGGCCTTGATATCGCTCGAACGCATGGCCGCGGCATTGAGCATGCCGCCCAGCGGCTGCAATACCGACTTCATGAATTCGGGCGTCGGCGCCGGATGATCTTCGAGCGGCGTGCCGCTGATCGGCACGAACGGCACGACGAATGGATAGACGCCCAACTCGATCAGCTCGCGCGACATCGCCAGAATCGCTTCGGCGCTATCGCCAAGGCCGGCGAGAATATAGGTGCTGACCTGTCCGCGTCCGAATATGGCCACGGCGGCCTCGAACGCTTCCATGTAACGCGACAGCGGCACGCTCGCCTTGCCCGGCATGATGCGTTCGCGCAACGCGGGTGTCACGACTTCGAGATGCATGCCGAGTGTGTCGATGCCGCTCGCTTTCATGCGCGCGAACCAGCGGTCGTCGTCCGGCGGCTCGCATTGCGCCTGGATCGGCAGATCGACCGCGGCCTTGATCGCGAACGCGCTCTCGCACAGAATCTGCGCGCCGCGATCCGGCGTGGGCGGCGTGCCGGTGGTCAGCACCATATGCTTCACGCCGTCGAGCAACACGGCCGCGCGCGCCACTTCCGCCAGTTGCTCGGGCGTCTTGCGCGCAATCGTGCGACCCGCCGCGAGCGACTGCCCGATTGCGCAGAACTTGCAACTCTTGCGGCGGCTTTCATAGCGAATACAGGTTTGCAATACGGTAGTCGCGAGCACGTCCGCGCTATGCAGCGTGGCGATATGCGAGTACGGCACGCCGTCGAGCGTCTGCATGCCGTAAAAACGCGGCGCTTTCGGAAAGCTGATCGAGGCGATCGGGATCGTGCCGCGCAACAGCGCGCTCGTGCCGCTCGCATCCGGCGTTTGCGCAACGAACGGCGAGTGCCACGCGGTGCTCGTGTGCACGGGCACCATGATCGTCACGCCGTCCACCGTCACCGCCTTGTGGTCCGACGGGCCCGCGCCGCCGCGCCGGCTCGCCGCGCCCGCATCCGGCGACACCAGCCGCAAGCCGGCCGACTGCAATTCAGTCATCAATTGCCGGCTCTGCGCCGACAGCGATTCGCTGGCGTTCATCGCACCCTCCTTCGGTTGAATTGACATCCGCCTTGGACACGGGCGGCCACGCCGGCATCGGCGCCACGGTTTCCGCGGGCCGCCGGTTGATCGCGAGACTCAGCAATTCGGGGCGCGCGTAATGGCCGACCGAATCCATCATGCGTTTGCGCTTGGTGATCAGGGCCATGTCGAGGTCCGCGATCACCATGCCTTCGCCCTCGCGCAGCGGCTCGGCAAGATGCTGCCCTTCAGGCGAGACGATCGCGGTATTGCAGCCGCCGCGCAGCGCCTTCTGCAGATTCGGGTCCGGCGTCACGGACGCAATCTGCGCGTCGCTGAGCCAACCCGTTGCATTGACCACGAAGCAACCCGATTCCAGCGCGTGATGCCGGATCGTCACTTCGATCTGATCGGCGAAGATCGGCCCCACCAGCGAACCGGGAAACTGGCTGCAATGAATCTCTTCGTGCTGGGTCATCAACGCATAACGCGCGAGCGGGTTGTAATGCTCCCAGCAGGCGAGCGCGCCCACGCGCGCCACCGCCGTGCGCGCCACCGTCAGCCCGGCCGCGTCGCCCTGCCCCCAGATCATCCGTTCATGAAACGTCGGGGTGATCTTGCGGCGCTTGAGCACGATCTGACCGTCCACGTCGAAGATCAATTGCGTGTTGTAAAGGCTGCCGTGATCGCGCTCGTTTACGCCGAGCACCACCACCATCCGATGCAAACGTGCCTGCTCGGCCACCGCCTGCGTCACGGGACCCGGCACCACCACGGCCTCTTCGTAGAGTTTCATGTGATCGGCGCCGGAGGCGACCGGCGGCCGTACGAAAGAGAAGTACGGGTAATACGGCACGAAGGTTTCGGGAAATACGATCAGTTGCACGCCTTTGCGCGCCGCCTGTTCGATTGCCTCGCAGACCTTCTCGAGCGTGCCGCCGCTGCGCTCGAAGTCCGGTGCGATCTGGACCGCCGCGGCGCGCACGATGCGTTTGCCGGTCGATTTATCGGACATAGTGGTCACTCGCCTCTCGTCAGACCGTCCACGTGTGGATGATCAATGCATTGTCCTTGCGATGGAGCAGCTGGATGTCGAGCACGTCGAGCGGGCTGATCGGGCGAATGCCTTCGATCAGCGAAGCTTCGCCGTGTCCATACAGCGCCTGCAGCGCGAAGCGGCACGCGTAGACCTTGCCGCCTTCTTCCATGAACTTCATCAGTTGCTTGTTGAAGTTCAGATGACCGGGGAACGCTTCGTCGCCGAGGGTCGGAAAGCCGCGCTGCAGACCGAGCGTCACGCCCGGTCCGTACAGCAGCACCGTAGTTTCGAAGCCCTTGCGTTGCAGGCGCGTGGCCTGCAACAGATTGACGAAACCGATCGAGCCTTCGAACGCGACCGTATGAAACGTGACGAGCGCCTTCTCGCCCGGTTCGGCTTTCACGTCTTCGAAGACTTTCTCCTCATAGTCGACAAGGTAATCGCCTTTCTGATGCAGCGGTTTGTTGACGGCTGGCATGACACTCTCCGATCAGGTTTGCTAAGTAAAAGAGGGCGCGCGTTCAAGCTGTGCGCGCTTCTTCCAATGCAACGGCCGTGCCATTGATCGCCCACGCGAATGCGATCAATCAGCAATCAATTCCGCCTCGATTCGAAGTGCGACTCAAAAATCTTTTTGGCGCGAAGGTTGCGTACAGCCGAGGCATCCCGCGCAAACGCTATTGGTGCGCCAAGGCCGCACCAGCCATGTGCGCTTCGCGCCGCCGAACGTGTCGGCGTGGTGCAGTCATTCACCACAGTCGATCAATCCGATCATTTATCGCATGCGGATGCAATCATCTTTTTGAACGTGAAGAGAGACCCGAAGCCGATGAGCAGCCCGACACATCACTGGATCAAACGTCTTGCCGACATTCGCAAACCCGCCTATCTCGCGATCCCCGATCTGATCGAAGAAGATCTCGCCACCGGGCGGCTGCGTCCGCGCGACCGCCTGCCGGGACTGCGCGATCTCGCCGAGGAACTCGCCCTGAATTACACGACGGTGGCGCGCGCCTATGCCGAAGCGCGCAAGCGCGGCCTGCTCGATTCGCGCGCCGGCAGCGGCACGTTCGTGCGCGGCCGCACGGCGACCTTGCCGCTCGCGGGCGGCAGCAGCATTGAGATGTCGATGAACACGCCGCCCGAGCCGCCCGATTACGCCCTGCGCTTGCGCGACTCCGCCGCGCGCCAGATGGCCGACAGCGATCCCTATCAGTTGTTGCGTTACCAGGACTTCGGCGGCTCGGCGGCCGACAAGGATGCGGGCGCCGAATGGCTACGACGCCGCGTGCCGCATTGCGACGCGCAGAACGTGCTGGTATGTCCCGGCATTCATAGCGCGCTGGTCGCGCTCGTCTCGCAGCTCGCGCGACCCGGCGGCACCATCTGTCTCGATGCGCTCGCCTACCCCGGCATCAAGGCGATCGCCGCGCAACTCGGTGTGCGTCTACAGGCATTGCCACGCGACGACGAAGGCCCGCTCGCCCACGCCTTCGAAGCGCTTTGCAAGGCCGACAAGCCGAGCGCGTTCTATTGCAATCCGACGCTGCAAAACCCGAGCACGCTCACGCTGACGCACAAACGCCGCGAAGCGCTCGCCGACGTGGCGCTACGCTACAGCGTGCCGATCATCGAAGACGATGCGTACGCGATGCTGCCGCAGAGCGCGCCCGATGCGCTCGCGAGCTTCGCTCCCGAACTCACCTATTACGTGACGGGCCTGTCGAAGAGCTTCGGCGCCGGTTTGCGCGTCGCGCATCTGCATGCGCCGACGCCGCGCCAGACCCAGCGGCTAGCCGGCGCGTTGCGCGCGACCACCGTGATGGCGAGCCCCTACACGGTCATGCTCGCCACGCAATGGATCGCGGACGGCACCGCCGCGGACATGCTCACTGCGATCCGCAACGAATCGCGCGCACGTCAGGCGATTGCCGCGCGCATGCTCGAAGCGTGGCCGTATGAAGCACATCAGGACGGCTTTCATTTGTGGTTGCCGGTGCCGGTGGAAAGCGGCTGGAGCGCGTCCGAACTCGCATTGCAGTTGCGCAATCAGGGCATTGCCGCCGTGGCGGGCGCGGCATTCTCCACCGACGGCAATCCGCCCAACGCCATGCGCGTGTGCCTCGGCGGCTCGAAAACGCGCGACGAATGCGCACAAGCGCTGCACATCGTGGCGGAGACACTCGACCATCCGCATCATCTGCACTCGCCGGTGATGTGAAACGAATCGCCGGGTGCGCTATCCGGCGTTATTGTCGTACGAATACGACGCCATTCGCGACGCCATTCGCGACGCCACGCGCGACGCCATTCCCGGGCCTCATGCGGCAATCCGCCACGCCGCTCTCCCGGCGAATGTCGGCGATTGACGGAATTTGCCGCTCAAGTCCCGCCCGTTCAGGCCGTATACCCCAAGTGAGGCTCCGGCCTCGCCGATTCCGGTTCACCGCTTACTCCGAAAGACTCCCGACATGTTCACCTCCATTCGCGCTCGCATCGTTGCCTTGAGCGTCGCTATCGTTGTGGTTGCGCTTGCTGTCAACGCGGCTCTCAACTATGTCGTCGCCAACTCGTATAACGCCGATGCCATCGGCAGCAGTCTGACCGCGGTGGAAAGCGGCCACGTGACCGGCATTGGCGACTGGGTCGCCGCCAACAGTCAGATGATCAACTCGCTGCAGGAAGCGGTCCTGCAACCCGATCCGTCTGCCGCGTTGAAGCAGATCGCGGCGGCCGGCAGATTCGCGAACGTGTACGTCGGATATGCGGACAGGACGTCGAAGTTCTCCGACCCGACCGGTATTCCGCCCGACTACGATCCGACCGGCCGTCCTTGGTACAAACAGGCCGCCACGGCGGGCAAGCCGGTGGTGACGCCGCCGTACGTGGATGTGGGCACGGGCAAGCTGGTGGTGGCATTCGCCGCGCCGGTCGTGCGCGACGGCGCGGTGAAGGGCGTGGTGTCCGGCGACGTCGCGATGGACAGCGTGATCGCCAACGTCAAGGCCATTCATCCGACACCCGCGAGCTTCGGCATGTTGATCGACGCAGGCGGTCGTATCGTCGCGCATCCGGATCCGAAACTGACCTTGAAGCCGGTCTCCGACGTCGCGCCCGGCCTGACCAGCGACAAGCTCGCCGCGCTCTTCAGCGCGGATCGTCCGCTCGAAATGGACGTGAACGGCAGCACGAAACTGATGCGCGCACAGGCGATTCCCGGCACCGACTGGTATGCGGTCGTCGCCCTCGACAAAGCCGAAGCGACGGCCGGCATGCGTTCGCTGCTGACCGCTTCGGTGATCGCGCTGATTGTGATCGCCGGTATCGCGGCAGCGATCGTGGCGGCGGTCACCGCCGTGTCGTTCCAGCGCCTGTCGAAAGTGCGCGATGCGATGGACGCCATCGGCTCCGGCGAGGGCGATCTGACGCAACGCCTGCCGGCCGTCGGCAACGACGAGGTCGCGCAGATCGCGCGATCGTTCAATACCTTCATCGACAAACTCAGCCACGTGATGCGCCAGATTCGCGACGCCAGCGAATCCGTGCGCGTCGCCGCGAATGAAATCGCCGCGGGCAACGTCGATCTGTCGGGCCGCACGGAATCCGCGGCCGCGAGCCTGCAGCAAACCGCCGCATCGATGGAAGAAATCACCTCGACGGTCACGCAATCGGCCAGTGCCGCGAAACAGGCCGACCATACCGCGGTGTCCGCCTCGCAGGTCGCCTCGCGCGGCGGCGTGGTGATCTCCGAAGTAATCGCGACGATGGGTGAAATCCAGCATGCGTCGGTGAAAATCTCCGACATCATCGGCGTGATCGACGGCATTGCGTTTCAAACCAATATCCTCGCGCTGAACGCCGCTGTGGAAGCCGCGCGCGCGGGCGAACAGGGCCGCGGTTTCGCGGTCGTGGCCGGTGAGGTGCGCAGCCTCGCGCAACGCAGCGCGCAGGCCGCGAAGGAAATCAAGGCGCTGATCGAAGCAACGGTGGCCAGCGTCTCGTCGGGTTCGGGCCAGGTGCGCCAGGCCGGCGAGACGATGACGGAGATCGTCAGCAACGTCGCCAATGTGACGACGATCATTTCCGAAATCACGCAAGCAGCCAACGAACAGACCCGCGGCATTCAGGAAGTCAACCGCGCGGTCAGCCAGCTCGACGAAATGGTGCAACAGAATGCCGCGCTGGTCGAAGAATCCACCGCCGCCGCGGCCGCCCTGCAAAGCCAGGCCGTGAGCCTCGCGAGCGCCGTGACGCAGTTCAAACTCGACTAAACGCTACAGCCGGACCATTGCAGTGAAGTTTTATAGAAATCTGAAGATCGCCGTTAAATTGGCGTTGCTCGGCGCGGTATTGCTGGCCGCGACGATGATCGTGGGTCTGGAAGGCTGGCACGCGTTGTCAAGAACGCATGCGTTGCAAATCCAGTCCGCACAGTCGCTCAGCCAGTATGCGCAAGCTGCCGACACGGCGCGCGTCGCCCAGGTCGAGTTCAAGAAACAGGTTCAGGAATGGAAGGACCTGCTGTTGCGCGGCGCCGATCCCGCCGCCTTCAGCAAGTACCGTGATGCTTTCAACCGGGAAAGCGGCACGACGCACGCTGCCCTGCTGCGCCTGAAGGATCAGTTGAGCGCATTGGGCGCTAACGTGGACGGTGTCGACAAGGCGCTCGCCACGCATGCTTCGTTGCAGGACAGCTACCTCGACGCGCTCAAACACTACAACGCCGCCGATCCGGACACGGCGCACGCCGTCGATGTTCTCGTGAAAGGCATCGACCGCGCGCCGACCGCCGCGATCGACGACATCGTCGCGGCAGTGATGCAACAGGCGCACGACTCCAGCGTGCGCACGGGCGAGGCGGCGGAACAGGCCTACGCGATCGCGACCGCGCTGTTGCTGTCGGTCGTTATCGGTTCGCTCGGCGTCGGCGCCTTCGCGGTCTGGTTTCTCAGCCGCAGCATCACCGTGCCGGTCAGGCAGGCGGTGGGCGTCGCGCAGGCGGTTGCGGCAGGCGATCTGCGCGCGGAGGTGCCTGTGGTGAGCCGCGACGAAACGGGCCTGTTGCTGACCGCGCTCAACGACATGAACCAGCGCCTGCGGCATATCGTCAGCGAAATCCGTGAAGGCGCGCATACGATTTCGACGGCCACGCAGGAAATCGCCGCCGGCAACCTCGACCTGTCCGCACGAACCGAACAGCAGGCGGCCTCGCTCGAAGAAACCGCCGCGTCGATGCGGCATTTCACCGACTCGGTTCAGCGCAACGCGGCTAACGCACGCGAAGCCACCTCGCTCGCGCAGACCGCCGCTCATGCCGCTCGCGAAGGCGGCGTCGTGATGAGCGACGCCGTGCGCACGATGGGCCAGATCGACGCGGCATCCAAGCGCATCGTCGATATCATCGCGGTGGTGGAAGCCATCGCGGCGCAGACGAACATCCTCGCGCTCAATGCGGCTGTGGAAGCGGCGCGCGCCGGCACGCAGGGACGCGGCTTCGCCGTGGTGGCAAGCGAAGTGCGCAGCCTCGCGCAACGTTCCGCCGACGCCGCGCGCGAGATCAAGACGCTGATTCGCGAGTCGGTTGCCACGATCGAGGCCGGCACGCGACTGATCACTCACGCAAGCAATACGATGGACGGCGTGGTGGAAAGCGCCGGCAGTGTGACACGCATCGTCGAGTCGATCGCGACGGCCAGCGTCGATCAGGCAACGGGCATCGCGGAGGTCAACGATGCCGTCACGCAGATGGACCAGGTGACGCAAAGCAACGCGGCGCTCGTCGAGCAGGCGTCGGCCGCGGCCGACGCGGTGCAAAGCAAGGCGTCGGGGCTCGTGCGAAGCGTGAGTTTCTTCAGGCTCGGCGCCGCGGCCTGACGGACCGGCGCCGTGCTCGCCGCGCGGCGCCGGTTGCAGCCTGTCTGGACGAAGCGGCGCGCAACCCGCCGCTTACGACTCGAAGTCGAGTCCGCCGATCAAGGCGACCGGCTCGGCCTGCGTATGGGAGAGAAAGTCCAGTTCGCGCGCATGATTCCACGCCGCGAGCTTGCGCGGCAGCGCGGCCAGATAGCCCGCGAAACGCGACGGCCCTTCGGCCCCCATCAGCCTCTCGATTTCGTCGCTGTCCCAGGTCAGATACAGATTCAACGGGTGCGGGTACAGCCCCATGTTCTCGATCGGCGCTGCATGAATCCGCACGCGGGTGGGATGCCCGTGGCCGCCGTAAGGCAGCACTTCGGTATGCACGGTGGTGGCGAGGCAGGCGGCAATGGCCTCGGCGATGCGAGGCGCGAACTGTTCATCGAAGCGGGCGGCACTCTCCGGACTCATCCATGTCTCCAACGTTATGCGGAATGTGCCGAGCATCCTAGCACGCGGTCCGGCACGCGCCTCCGGTCTTCCGCTGCGGTTTCGCGCCGCCCTCGCGCATCAAACCGTCTTCAGCATGCGTGGTTTCGTTTCGCTCGCCGCAGCCGCCGGTTCGGGAGCCGCGGCGGGCACGTCGGCGCCCTTCTCCGTACGCATGGACAGATAGCGCAAACAGCACACGCGCAGGAACGACGCGAAGTTAGTCGGCAACTCGCCGCGCAGCGCGATCAGTTCGTCGTACAGTTGCACGGCGAACTGACTGGTGGTCATGCTTTCGCGCGCGGCGATTTCGTGCAGCACGTCCCAGAACAGATTCTCCAGCCGCACCGTGGTAATCACGCCGTGGATGCGCAACGAGCGCGTGCGCGACTCGTACAGGATCGGATCGGCGTTGATGTATATCCCACACATGGTGTTACTCCCGGTTTTCAGGCATGCGTGCCGTGCGCTCTTCATGCAGCCACGGCACGCCGCCGCCTTCGTCAACATACGCCGGCATCCGCCGCTCGACAATCGCCTCGAACCCGAACGCGGCCCTGCCCCGTCGAACCGCTCTACACCGCGCGCTTATTCATCTGCGCGGCGATGTGATCGGCCTGGCGGATCGCCAGCGTGACGATCGTCATGGTCGGGTTCTCCGCCGCGCCGGTGGTGAACTGGCTGCCGTCGGAAATGAACAGGTTCGACACTTCATGTGTCTGTCCGAACCTGTTGCACACGCCGTCTTCGGGCCGTGCGCTCATGCGGGCCGTGCCGAGGTTATGCGTGGACGGATACGGCGGCACGCGATACACCGTCTTCGCGCCCGCCGCTTCATACACCGCGGTACCCTGCCTGAATGCATGCTCGCGCATCGCCTCGTCGTTCGGGTGATCGTCGAAATGCACGTTGGCGACCGGCTGGCCGTACTGGTCCTTCACGTCCGTGTTCAACGTCACGCGATTGCTCTCGCGCGGCATATCCTCACCGACGATCCACATGCCCGCCGTGTACGCGTATTGATCCATGGCCTGGGTGAACGTGGGTCCCCACGCGCCGGGATCGAGAAAGGCCGCGTAAAACGGCAGGCCGAGCGACACGGTCTCCATGTGATAGCCGCCCGCGAAGCCGCGCTGTGGATTGAACGTCGCTTCGTCCTCGATGATGCCGGCCATCGTGGTGCCTTTGAACATCTCCACCTTGTCGTTGAACACCGCGTACACCGAGCCCGTGGTGTGACGCATGTAGTTGCGGCCCAATTGCCCGGAGCCGTTCGCGAGTCCCTGGGGGAATTTGCTCGAATGCGAGTTCAGCAGCAGGCGCGGCGTCTCGATCGAGTTGCCCGCCACCGCGACGATGCGCGCCTTTTGCCGCTGCAATTTACCGTTGCCGTCGTAATAGAGCACTTCCTTCGCTTTGCCGCGCGCATCGGTTTCGATCCGCACCACATGGGCCTGGGTGCGCAACTCCATATGGCCGGTCGCCTGGGCGCGCGGCAACTCCGTATAGAGCGTCGACCATTTGGCGCCCGTGCGGCAGCCCTGGAAACAGAAGCCGCGCTGGAAGCAATGCGCGCGGTCGTCACGCACCACGCTGTTGATCGCCATGTGCCCGGTATTGCATTCTTTGTAGCCGACCTTCATCGCACCGGCCGACAACACCTTGAAGTTGTTGTTGCCCGGCAGACCCGGCAAACCGTTGGTGCGCGTGATGCCCATCTTCTGCTGCGCGCGGTCATAATACGGATCGAGCTCTTCGCGCGTGAGCGGCCAGTCGAGCAGGTTGGCGTCCTTGATATCGCCGTATGTCGTCTTCGCCTTGAACTCGTGCGGCCTGATCCGCAGGCTCGCTCCGGCCCAGTGCGTGGTCGTGCCGCCCACCGTCTTGCAGATCCAGGCGGGGAGATTGGGAAAGTCTTTGGCGATGCGCCAGGTGCCCGACGTCGTGCGTTTGTCGAGCCATGACAGCATCTGGAACGAGCTCCATTCGTCGGTCGTGAAATCGGCCTGCGTGTGCAGCTTGCCTGCTTCCAGCACGACGACGTTGATGCCCTTCTGCGCCAGTTCGTTGGCCAGCGTGCCGCCGCCCGCGCCCGAACCGATGATCACGACGACCTTGTCGTCGTTGTGCGAAAAACGCACCTTGTTGTTGTCTTGATTCATGTCCTGTCTCCGCATGGTCCCATGCATGATGGTTGCCGTCGTGGCGCTTAGCTGTCCGTCGGAATCGGGCCGCTGGCAGCGGCCGGCGGGTTGGGCAGCCACGAGAGACTGTTGAAGCCTTTGCTCAGGTAGCCGCCATCGCCCTCCGACGCGCCGTAGCCGAAATGCGCGTACGCCATGGTGTTGGCGTACAGCGAGACCACCGCGGTGCTGCGTATCGTGTTGAAGAAGGGGGTTCCGGCGAGCGCGGTGACGTCTCGCGCCTGGTCCGAGGGCGCGCGCTTGAGCCAGTCCGAGCCGGCTTGCGCGTCGAGCTGTTTGACACCGTCCGCGAGTTGCTGGCGCACTGCCGGATCGGCTTTCGCTTTCGCGTCGAGGTCCTTTACCACCAACGCATAGACCGCGTTGTCGAGCGTGGGGTGCGGGTAGAGCTGCCGTGTGAAGGCCAGAATCACTTCGCCCTGATGCGTGTCCAGTCCCTGCATTTCCAGCGCCCAGGCGCGGCTCGGCGCGAAGCTCGACAACACCGACGAAGCCGCCAGCGTGCCCATCAGCACACCCGTGCCTTTCAATAGCTCGCGCCGCGTGAGCGGAATCCGCAAGGCGGCGGTGGCGGCCTTCACCGCGCGATGCTCGCCGGGGTGCTGCTCGTGCTCGTGCTCGTGCTCGTGCTCGTGCTCGTGCTCGTGTTCGTGCCCGTGACGATGCGCATGATGTGCGTGTCCGGACGTGACGATCGGGATAATCGTTGTCTTCATGTCTGTCTCCTTGGTCGACCGGAGTTAGCGCTTAGGGGCTTACTCCGGTCCCATGCAACCTGGTTGTTGTGGGGTATTGCAACTACACGCGGCGGCCGCCCGGATTGCTCTTATTGATAGTGGCCGTAGCGCTCCAGCACTTCGATCTTGTAGCCGTCAGGGTCCTGAATGAAAAAGTAGCGCGCCAGCAATTCGCTGTTGTCGTTGTGAAACTCACGCAGATCGTTGGGCGTCATGCCGAGATCGAGCAGACGCTGCCGCTCGCTTTTTGCATCGTCGACGCAAAACGCCACGTGCCCGTAGCCGTCGCCATGCGAATACGGCTCCTCCCGGCCTTTGTTCCAGGTGAGTTCTATTTCGGTGTCGGTTTCCTCGTTGCGCAAATACACGAGCGTGAAATCCGCAAAGTCGAGGCGGTGCGATACGTTTAGATTGAAAGCCTTCTGATAGAACTGCAGCGAGCGCGGCAGATCGAACACGCGGATCATCGTGTGAATGAGTTTGGCCATCTGGGTCCCCTCCTGGTTGAATCCAGTTTAGGAGGCCGCGAACGCGAGTGGTAATGCACGGCTAAATCGCGCCAGGGACTTGCCCTATGCTGCAGGAGCGTCGATCGGCCTGCGTCTGCCGCGCTCGATTGCGATGCAAACGGCGATGAGCCTGAGGCCTCATCAGGTTTGCAATGCAGCACGCGAGGTTATTCGAGTGAACGGTCGCCGAATGGGATTAGGCAAAACCCGACATAGGCCGCCTGCGAACACGCGACAGGCGAAGCCTGTTCGCTTTTGCGCGGGGTTGCGCACGCGCCCCGTTGGGGCTCGCCGTGCGCGGACCGAAGCAGATAGTCGACAAAGCCGTGAAGGGTGACTCGCTGCAGCCCTGACACGCAGCGAGTGTTTTGTCACGCGCGGCGGTCCGGGCTCGGGCCGCGCTCCAGATAAATGGTCGGTGCGATATCCCTGCGCGTAGTGGGTGGACGTTGGCTCGTGCTTATCGCGGTTCAGGCTTCGGCGCGGCATGCTCCGCGTCTTGCCCGAGTCCCTCGCGCAATGCTTTGCGGATCACCTTGCCGGTCGCCGTCAGCGGCAGGCTGTCGACAAAGCGGATCTCGCGCGGATATTCGTGCGCGGCGAGACGCGTTTTGACATGCTGCTGGATCTCGCGCACGAGCGCCGCGTCGCCGATAAAGCCGGGGTTCAGCACCACGAACGCCATCACGATCTCGGTGCGCTCGCGATCCGGTGCGCCGATCACGGCCGCCATCGAAACAGCCGGATGACGCAGCAACGAATCTTCGATCGAAGCCGGCCCGATCCGGTAGCCGGCGCTCGTGATCACGTCGTCGCCACGGCCGACAAAACGGATGAAGCCGTCCGCGTCGCGCGTGCCGAGGTCGCCGGTCACCAGAAACCCGCCGCGGAATTTTTCGCGCGTCGCCGCCTCGTTGCCCCAGTAGCCGAGAAACATGACCGGATCGGGCGAGGCCACCGCGATATCGCCGATCGCGCCTGGCGGCAGTTCGTTGCCATCCATATCGACAATCGCAACATGATGCCCCGGCACCGCGCGGCCGATCGCGCCGAAGCACGGCTCGAAAAGCGCCGCGCACGACGACACCACCACGTTGCACTCCGTCTGTCCATAGAACTCGTTGATCGTGACGCCGAGCGCCTTGCGGCCCCAGCCGATCAATTCCTCGCCGAGCGATTCGCCGCCGCTCGCCACCGAACGCAACGCGAGCTGCCAGCGTTCGGGATGCTCGACGCCGCGCATCATCTTCAGCGCGGTGGGCGGCAAGAACGTATGCGAGACCGCGTGGCGCGCCATCAGATCGAACGCGGCCTGGCCGTCGAATTTCGCAAAGCGGCGCGCCAGTACCGGAACGCCGTGATGCCACGACGGCAGCAGCACGTCGAACAGGCCGCCGATCCACGCCCAGTCCGCGGGCGTCCATATCAGCGTGGCGTGCGCGGGAAAACCCTGCTGCGACATCTCGACGCCGGGCAGATGCCCGAGCAACACGCGGTGCCCGTGCAACGCGCCCTTCGGTTTGCCGGTCGTACCGGATGTGTAGATGATGACAGCGGGATCGTCGGCGCCGGTGTCGGCCGGCGTGAAGTCGGCGGGCGCGTGGTTCAGCGCTTGCCAGAAAGAACGCACGGGTGTTTGCGGATCGCCGTTGTCCTGATCGATATCCACGCTGAAAACCGTGCGCAGCGCGGGCAGCGCGGCGCGGATTTCGTCGACCTTGCGCACGCCGCCGTGGTCCGTAATCAACGCCACCGCGCCGCTATCGCCGAGCCGGTGTTCGATCGCATCGACGCCGAACAGCGCGAAAAGCGGTACGGCCACGAGGCCGGCCTTGTAAGCGGCAAGATGCGCGATCGCCGTTTCGACGGATTGCGACAGGAAGATGCCGATACGGTCGCCGCGTTGCGCACCGGCCGCGACGAGCGCATTGGCGAAGCGATCGGAGAGCGTCTTCAACTGGTCGAACGTATAGCGAGTGGCGTTGCCCTCGGGATCTTCGTAGATCAGCGCAAGACGGCCCGAACCGTCGGCCCATTTATCGCACACGTCGACGCCCATGTTGTAGCGTGCCGGGATGCGCCAGGTGAAGTTTGCCCTCAGCGATTCGTAGGTCTGGCCGTCGAGATTCATCGTGTCTGCTCCTGCAAGCCCGTCGGCGGTTGATAGCGCGGGAAGCCGCTATATTCGATCGTACGCTCCGCCTGCGCAAGCGGCCATGAATGGCGCGCGTTCGGCACGCCGCCGTCGACGCGGATCACCGTGCCGTTGATGAACGCCGACGCCTCCGACAACAGAAATACTGCCGCGCTGGCAAGCTCGGACTCGGTGCCGAAGCGCTGCAGCGGGACCTTGTGCTTCAGCGTGCGCAATAACGCCTGGTAGTCTTCGTTGTAGCTGTCCATGCCCGCGGATGCTATCCAGCCCGGCGCGACCGCGTTGACCCTCACCCCCGCGTGGCCCCATTCGCACGCGGCGGTTTCAGTGAAGTTCCACACACCCGCGCGGGCCGCGCCCGAGTGACCCATGCCGGGCATGCCGCCCCAGATATCCGCGAGCATGTTCACGATGGTGCCGCCGTGATGTTCCATCCATTGGGTGTAGCACTCGCGGGACATCAGAAACGTACCGTGCAGGTTGTTGCGCACCACCGCGTCCCAGCCATTCAGGGAAATCTTTTCGAGTTTCGCGGGGAACTGCCCACCGGCGCAGTTGAAGAGGCCGTCGATGCGGCCCAGCTCGGTGATGATCGACGTGATCGTTTCGCGGACCTGTTGCTCGTTGCGGATGTCGCAGCAATAGCGCTTATGTTCGCCGGCCGGGTGTGGGTGATCCTCGGCCAGTTCGGCTTGCACCGTTTTCAGTTTGTCGTCGCTTCGGCCGACCAGCGCCAGGGTCGCGCCTAACGACGCGAGTTCGTGGGCCGTGCAACGGCCCAACCCGCTGCCCGCGCCGGTGACGATAATCACTTTGCCCGCGAACAGACCGTCGCGGAAAACTGAACGATAGCCGCTCGATGGCGGCGAGGTGCTCGACGAAGCTGCGGGCATTCGGGTGTCTCCTCCAATGTACTGCGCTCTCGGCGTTAGTTGAGTGTAGCTCAGGTTTTACTTCTGCGCGCTGTTTAAAGGTTATCTTTGTTTGATAATAAATCCAACCTTTTGCCGTCATATCATTTGAGCTAGACTCAACTCATGCCGACCCAACTCGCCGCCCATTCCTGCCGATGACCGTATCCACCGTCTCCCGCCGCGTGCCCGTGCAGGCGCGCTCCGAACAACGACTCAAGGCGATTCTCGAGGCGGCCCGGCACGTCTTTTCCGAAGTCGGCTATGCGTCGGCCACCATGACGGAGATCGCCGGGCGCGTCGGCGTGTCCGAGGCGACGATCTTCACGTACTTCGCCAGCAAGCGCGATCTCTGCGTTCGCGTGCTCGGCAATTGGTACGACGAGATCATCACGCAGGTTGAAAACGAATTGCCGCTGATTGCGGGCACCCGCAACAAGTTCGCCTACCTCGTGCGCACGCACCTCTACCGGCTGAGCGTCGACGGCACGGGTTTGTGCGCGCTGATTCTGTCCGAAGGGCGCGAGAAGGACGACAAGTTCGGCGACGTGATCGTCGAACTTCAGCGCCGCTATACGGCGCCGATGATGAACGTGCTCGCCCAAGGCATGGCAAGCGGTGATATTCGCGGCGACATGCCGCTCGGTCTGTTGCGCTCCGTCGTATATGGCCCGATGGAACACGTGCTGTGGGACGCGGTGCGCAAACAGAGAGCGGTAGATATCGAAGCGACTGCCGCTTCGCTGAGCGATCTGCTATGGCAAGGGCTCGTGCCGCCCGATGCGCAGGAGGCCGCGTTGCGGCAACTGCGCAGCGATGTGATTGGCGCGGTGAAGCGGTTCGAGGCGGCGGCTTTGAAGTGAGGGAATCACGCCTTTGGCGAGGCGCTGCTGCGCTCGCGAGTCGAGTTCACTACCATCGGGTTGCCGGCAGCAGACGCCGGACATGAGGCCTCACCTCACCGCACCTCACCCTGCCCGCTTGTTCCGTTGCGCCCGATTGGCACGCCAGCGCAGCAGAAACCCGACGAGTGCGGCAAACGCCGCGCTCGCCGCATAGCCGCCGAGGCGAATCGCGGCTTCGTCCGGCAAGCGGAGGAACAAAAGAACGGCCACGGCGAGTGCAAGCACGGCTAGAAGTCCGATGATCCATTTCATCTCAGGTCTCCGTGACCACGGTTTTTATGAAGTAACGCACCGCTGTTTCGATAAGCATACCTGTACGCGGCTCAAGATGAATCCGCGGTTTCTCCATAGGCGTCACGCGCTGCCACTCGGCAACGTTCCTTCCCGTAGCCGGTTACGCGGGCAACCCTCTGCCCGTGCCGTGCGCCTGCTGCAAGATGAAATCGATGAACGTCGCCGCCGCGCGCGTGTGGTGCCGGTTCGGCATATACAGCATGTACATATGCGTGCCGAAGATGCTCAAGCGCCATTCGTCGAGCGCGGTCACTACGTCGCCGCGCCGCAGGTCGTCCTGCACCACGTAGTCCGGCACGAGCCCCACACCCAGCCCGGCGAGCACCGCCTGGCGCAGAAACAGAAAGTTCTCGGAGATAAGCGTCGGCTCCAGCAGCACTTCATACCGTTCGTCGCGCAAGTAGGCGGCCACGCGCAGCTGCCTGCCGACCACGGCCGCGGTAATCAGCGGTGCCGTGCGCAGGTCGTCGAGCTGCTTCGGCATGCCGTGCGTTTGCGCGAAGACGGGCGATGCGCACGCCACGTACCTGACCGGCCCCATGTCGCGCGCGACCAGGTTCTGCGGCGGCTCGGACATCACGCGCACGGCGATATCCACTTCGTCGCGCATCAGGTCTTCAACGCGATTCTCGAACATCACGTCCAGCACGATGCCCGGATAGAGCCGCTTGAACGCAAGCAGCCAGTCCGACATGACGAGTTGCCCATAGCCGCTCGGCACGCTCAGCCGCACGCGGCCTTGCAGGCTTTGTCCGAGCGTGGCGACGGATTCGCGCGCGGCGAGCAGCGCGTTCTGGATCGTGCGGCCGTGCTCGTAGAGCTGCAGGCCGATTTCGGTCGGCTCGACCCGGCGCGTGGTGCGCCTCACCAGTTGCAGGCCGACGGAACGTTCCAGCTGGTTCAGGTGATAGCTGACATTCGCGCGGCTCATTTTCAGCCGGCGCGCGGCTTCGCTGAGATTGCCCGCGTCCAGAATATCCACCAGCAAGGTCAGGGAGTTGACGTCCATGCCACGGCCTTTGTCAAAGAAACTTTGACAGTCTGTCAACCGTCCATGTGATTGTCAATAAACCTTGACCACCGCACAATCGGAGCATTCGCCAGACCCGGCATGCTTTTTTCGCGTGCATCCGATAAATAGTCAGGAGACGACATCATGACCCCCAACCCCTCGGCCGACGTCGTGACGCGCGAAATGCGCGGCAAGGTGCTGCTCGTGACCATCGACCACGCGCCGGTCAACGCGCTGTCAGCCGACGTGCGGCGCGGCCTGCTCGCCGCCGTCGAAGCCGCGGATGCCGACAAGGCCGTCGAAGCCGTGTTGATCGTCGGCGCAGGCCGCAATTTCATCGCCGGGGCGGATATTCGCGAGTTCGGCAAGCCGCCGCTGCCGCCCGCGCTCCCGGACGTGTGCAACCGCATCGAAGCGTGCACGAAGCCGGTGGTCGCCGCGATTCACGGCGCGGCGCTCGGCGGCGGCCTGGAAGTCGCGCTTGCCGCGCACTACCGAATTGCCGTCGAGGGCGCGAAGCTCGGCCTGCCCGAAGTGCAGCTCGGCCTCCTGCCGGGCGCGGGCGGCACGCAGCGCACGCCGCGCCTGATCGGCGCGCAGGCCGCGCTCGATCTGATCCTGAGCGGCCGCCACGCCGGCGCGAAGGAAGCGCTGGCGCTCGGTCTGATCGACCGCCTCGGCAGCAGCGACGACATCCTCGCCGAAGGGCTCGCCTATGTGCACGAGTTGCTGTCCACCCACGCACCGGTGCGCCGCACGCGCGACGCCACGGTGCCCGGCGAGCGCGCCGCGAGTCTCGCCGCGCTCGCCACGGCGCGCGCGGAAACCGCGAAGAAATCGCGCGGCCTGTTCTCACCGCTGAAAATCGTCGACGCGGTTCAAGCCGCCGTCGAACTGCCCTTTGACGAAGGTCTGCGGCTCGAACGCAAACTGTTCCTCGAATGTCTCGACAGCCCGCAGCGCGCCGGCCTGATTCACGCCTTCTTTGCCGAGCGAGAAGTGCTCAAGGCGCCCGAAACGCGCGAGGCCAAACCGCGCGCGCTGAACACGATCGGCGTGGTGGGCGGCGGCACGATGGGCGCGGGGATCGCCGTCGCGGTGCTCGACGCGGACTTGCCGGTGACGATGATCGAACGCGACGACGCCTCGCTCGCGCGCGGCCGCGCGCACATCGAAAAAGTCTATGACGGCCTGATCGCCAAAGGCCGCATGAGCGCGGAGAAGAAGGCCGCGGTCATGACGCGCTGGAGCGGCAGCACGTCTTACGGTGCGCTCGCCGACGCCGATCTCGTGATCGAAGCGGTATTCGAAGACCTCGCCGTCAAACAGGCCGTATTCGCCGAACTCGATCGCGTCTGCAAAGCGGGCACCGTGCTCGCGACCAACACGTCGTATCTCGACATCGACGCGCTGGCCGCGAGCATTTCGCGCCCCGCCGACGTGATCGGCCTGCACTTCTTCTCGCCCGCCAACATCATGAAGCTGCTGGAAGTGGTCGTGCCGAAACAGGTCAGCGCCGACGTGGTCGCCACCGCGTTCGAACTCGCGAAGAAGCTGCGCAAGACGCCGGTGCGCGCGGGGGTGTGCGACGGCTTCATCGGCAACCGTGTGCTGGCCGTGTACCGCGCCGCCGCGGATGCCATGATGGAAGACGGCGCGTCGCCCTATCAGATCGACGCGGCCGTGCGCGCGTTCGGCTTTCCGATGGGTCCGTTCCAGGTGGTCGATCTGGCGGGCGGCGACATCGGCTGGGCGGCGCGCAAGCGGCGCGCCGCCACCCGCAATCCCGCCGCGCGGTACGTGCAGATCGCCGACCGGCTGTGCGAGCGCGGCTGGTTCGGCCAGAAGACCGGACGCGGTTTTTATCTGTATTCCGAAGGATCGCGCAGCGGCACGCCTGATCCCGAAGTCGAAGCGATCATCGACGCCGAGCGCGCACGCGCCGGTATCACGCCGCGTACCTTTACCGATGACGAGATCATCCGCCGTTATATGGCCGCGATGATCAACGAAGGTGCCAACGTCGTGCATGAACGTATCGCGCTGCGGCCGCTGGACGTCGACGTGACCTTCCTTTACGGCTACGGCTTTCCGCGCTATCGCGGCGGCCCGATGAAATACGCGGACACGGTCGGCCTGCCGAAGATCCTCGCCGACATCCGCGAGTTCGCCAAAGACGATCCGCTCTTCTGGCAAGCTTCACCGCTGCTGGTCGAACTGGTGGAACGCGGCGCCGATTTCGCGAGCCTGAACCAGACGGTCTGAAACGGCGCATCATCGCTATGCATCACGAGCGGCCGCGCGTTGCGCGCGCCGCCCGGCTCACTCTATCCGGAAGAACCCGTCATGGATCTGAATTTCACCGCCGAGGAAGAAGCCTTCCGCACCGACGTGCAGGCGTTCCTGCGCGAGAAGCTCCCGCAACGTCTCGCCGACAAGGTGCATGGCGGCCGCCGTCTCACGCGCGAGGACATGGCCGGGTGGCACGCGATTCTCAACGCGCAAGGCTGGCTCGCCAATCACTGGCCGAAAGAGTACGGCGGGCCGGGTTGGAACGCGGTGCAAAAATTCACCTTCGAAAACGAATGCGCGCTGGCCGGCGCGCCGCGCGTGGTGCCATTCGGCGTCAATATGCTCGGACCCGTGCTGATCAAATACGGCAGCGAAGCGCAAAAACGCCATTGGCTGCCGCGTATTCTCGACGGCTCGGACTGGTGGTGTCAGGGCTATTCGGAACCGGGCGCCGGCTCCGATCTCGCCGCGGTCAAAACCACCGCCGTGCGCGGCACGGATGCCCAGGGCGAGCACTACGTCGTCAACGGCCAGAAGACATGGACCACGCTCGGCCACTACGCGAATATGATCTTCTGCCTCGTGCGCAGCGCCACCGACGTGCGCAAACAGGAAGGCATCAGCTTCCTGCTGATCGACATGAAGACGCCCGGCGTCGACGTGCGTCCGATCATCACGCTCGACGGCGAGCATGAAGTCAACGAGGTGTTTTTCACCGACGTGCGCGTGCCGGTGGAGAACCTCGTGGGCGAAGAGAACAAAGGGTGGACTTACGCCAAGTACCTGCTCACCTATGAGCGCACCAATATCGCGGGCGTCGGTTTCTCGGTGGCGGCGTTCAACCGCCTGCGCAAGATCGCCGCGAAACAGCGGCGCAATGGCCGGCCGCTCGCGCAGGACCCCGCGTTCGCCGCGCGCATGGCGCGTGTAGAGATCGATCTGGAGAACATGAAGACCACCAACCTGCGCGTAATCGCGGCGGTGGCCGGCGGCGGCGTGCCCGGTGCCGAAAGTTCGATGCTGAAGATTCGCGGCACCGAGATCCGCCAGGAAATCTCCTCGCTCACGCGCCGCGCGATGGGCCCGTATGCGCAGCCGTTCGTCGAGGAAGCGTTGCAGGACGGCTTCGACGGCGTGCCGGTCGGCCCCGCCGAAGCCGCGAGCGCCGCTTCGCTTTACTTCAATAACCGCAAGCTGTCCATCTTCGGCGGCTCGAACGAAATCCAGAAGAACATCATTTCCAAAATGATCCTGGGACTGTAAGGGGCGCGCGTCATGAATTTCCAGCACACCGAAGACCGCCGCATGCTGGCGGATTCGCTCAATCGTTTTATCGGCGAGCAGTACGGCTTCGAGACGCGCGACCGGATCGCGCGTTCGGCGCAAGGCTATAGCGGCGATTTGTGGAACCGTTTCGCCGAACTCGGCGTGATCGGCGCATTGTTCGATGAAGCGGACGGCGGTTTTGGCGGCGGCGGTTTCGATATCGCCGTGGTGTTCGAGAGCCTTGGCCGCGGCCTCGTGGTCGAGCCGTTTCTGGATACGCTGATTGTCGGCCGAGCGATCGCGCGAAGCGGCACCGAGGCGCAGAAGGCGGCGCTCGGCGCATTGATCGACGGCTCGCAAATCGTCGCGCTCGCGCACGGCGAGCCGGACGGCCACTACGAACTGGCCCGCGTCACCACGCGCGCGCGGCGCAGCGGCGATACGTGGTGCCTGAACGGCGCGAAAGCGGTGGTGCAGCACGGTGAGCATGCCTCGCTCTTTCTGGTCTCGGCCCGCACGAGCGGTGACGACGATGAAGAAGCCGGCGTGACGCTCTTTCTCGTGCCGAGCGACGCAGCGGGTGTCAGCGTGCGCGGCTATCGCAAGATCGACGGCGGACGCGCCGCCGAAGTCACGTTCGACCACGTCGCGCTCGGCGAAGACGCGTTGCTGGGCGCACCGGACGCGGGCTTCGCGACGCTCGAGTATGCGGTCGGCTGCGGCGTGCTGGCCTTGTGCGCCGAAGCCGTGGGCGCGATGGATGTCGCCAGGGACTACACGCTGGAGTATCTGCGCACGCGCAAGCAGTTCGGCGTGCCGATCGGCAGCTTTCAGGCCTTGCAGCATCGCATGGCCGATTTGCTGCTCGAGATCGAACAGGCGCGCTCGGCGGTCATCAACGCAGCCGCGGCGCTAGGCGCCGAGCGCCAGCAGCGGGAGCGCGCGATGTCGGCGGCCAAATACAGCATCGGCAGGATTGGCACGCGGGTCGCGGAGGAATGCATTCAGTTGCACGGCGGCATCGGCATGACGTGGGAACTGCCGCTCGCTCATTATGCGAAGCGCCTCGTGATGATCGATCATCAACTCGGCGACGAGGACCATCATCTCGAACGGTTTGTCGCGCTGGGGCGGGAATAGGTGTAACGCGGGGAGAATGGCTGTCGATATTTTAAATTTACAGCTTATTTTTTTATTTGTCTTATACAGAACATATATTGTATTTGCCATTTACTGCCTATTTGCTGTTTTCACGTCTAACGAGCCGGCAGTGGACTATCCCGGCAAAACTCCTCGCCAGTTGCGCCCGCTTCTTGTCGGCTTCCGCAAGGCCAGCGGGCTCACGCAGGCCCAGATGGCAAGCCATCTGGGCATCACCCAGCAGACCTACGCGCAGCTCGAGGCCAAGCCCGAATCAGCGAGCATGGAGCGGTTATTCCATGTTCTGAGTGTGCTCAAGGTCGATATCGTTCTGGCTCGAGCGCTGGACCCGCGGACCTGGAAACGCTCCCACCCAAGCGTGGGCGGATAGCGCAGTCGCCTGTCACGGCGAAACAGAAGGTGGCAACCAAGCGCACCACCACCGCGACAACGAAGACGGCACCTACCCTGAAAGCCGCCGCCGCGCCGAAGCGCGCAAGCGGGCAAGCCTCGCCTAAGCCGGCCGCATGCAAACGCGTGGCGCCGACTGCCGCGCCCCCCAGGAAGCGGGAGGACTGGTAGCAATGGGCCGCCGCGCGCACGCCAAACGCCTGAATCTCTGGATGAACGGATTACCCGTCGGAATTTGGGAGACCACCCGGGACGGCGAGAAACTCACCTACTTCGAAGAATGGCGAGCAGACGAACAGGGGCGTTCCTTGTCGCTTTCGCTGCCTTTCACGCCCGGCAACCAGCCCTATCGGGGTAAGGTAGTCTCGGACTTTTTCGACAACCTGCTGCCGGACAGCAAGGTTATCCGCGAGCGCATCGCAGGGCGCTACAAAACTGGCGGTACCTCGCCTTTCGAATTGCTCGCCAAACTCGGCCGGGACTGCTTCGGTGCTATCCAGATGCTGCCTCCGGACGAAACCCCGGTGGATCTCGAGGCAATCAACGGGCGCCCTCTCAATGAGGCGGAAATCGCGCGGCTCCTGCGAGACACAACGGCTGCGCCCTTGTTGGGCCAGCATGAGCCTATCGACGACCTACGACCTACGCCTGTCCATCGCCGGCGCGCAGGAAAAGACCGCGCTTCTGCGGCACAACGGCCAATGGGCCATTCCGGAAGGCAGCACTCCGACCACGCATATTCTGAAGCTGCCGCTTGGGCTGGTCGGCAACCTGCGCGCCGATATGCGAACGTCGGTAGAGAAGGAGTGGCTGTGCTCGAAGATTGCGGCTGCATTTGGATTGCCTATCGCCCACTGCGACATCGCCACGTTCGAGGACCAGAAGGTACTCGTCGTCGAACGATTCGACCGCCGTTATGCAAGCGACGGTTCATGGATACTGCGGCTTCCCCAGGAGGACATGTGTCAGGCGACCGGCACACCCGCTGCGGGAAAATATGAGTCCGACGGTGGGCCCGGCATCCAGCAGGTCATGGAAGTCCTGGCCGGTTCGGAGCGCTTCGCGATCGATCAGCGCCATTTCTTCATGACGCAGATCGTTTTCTGGATGCTCGCAGCCGTCGACGGGCACGCGAAAAATTTCAGCATCGCGCACCTGAAGTCCAATTGCTACCAGGCCACGCCGATCTATGACCTTCTCTCCGCGCATCCGATCATGGGAAGCGGACGGAACCTGCTTTCCGCGCGCCGGGTGAAACTCGCCATGGCGGTGCGTGGCAAGAACGCTCACTATCTGATCGACGAGATCCGGCGTCGCCACTGGATTGCGCAGGGCCAAAAGGTGACGCTCGCCCCAGCCCATGTCGAAGAGATGATCACCACCTTGACCGGCATGACTGAAGAGGTCGTCGCGGAGGTTGAGGCGCTCTTGCCGGAAGCGTTTCCAAGAGACCTGTCAGACCGGATATTCAAGGGTTTGCTGCAGCAAAGCGCGAAGCTCGCCGTCCAGTAGGATCGACCGGTTCGAATCTCTACGCGACCTCGACGGTTTCAATGATTGGACTGCCAGGGCGCCAAGCGCCTCCGCAAGCGCCGCCGGCCGATCTTGAGCACGAGCGCGAGCGCACCTGTGACGGGAGTGTCCGCCAGCACCACATCGACGCAATGGAGACTGCGACCACACCCGCCCTCAACTGCCCTCGACGTTCATCCCCAGTTCCAGACACGCGCCCAACGGAATCTGCGCCACGCCGAAGGCCGAGCGCGCATGCTTGCCGCGTTCGCCGAGTACTTCCACGAGCCATTCCGACGCGCCGTTCGTCACCAGATGCGGCTCGACAAACTCCGGCGTCGAATTGACAAGGCTCATCAGCTTGACGATCCGCGTCACGCGGTTGAGGTCGCCGCGAGCCTTTAGCCCGGCACGCTTTCGCGGCTGAACGCATCCATCTCGCGAATCAGACTCTGTGCGGCCAGCCTCACCAGCGCGCCGCCCTTTTCCGGCGACGCGAGGCCCGGATCCGAGCCCATCCGACCATCGGGATAGCGCGCGCGGAACTCAAGCGCCTCGCGAATCGGTCCCGATGGCGCGATCTTTGGCGTGTAGTCAGCCGTCTTGATCGCCTCCGGCAGCGCCCATTGCGTAATGGCGATCTCGGAGGGCGTGGCATGGATGCCGTGCCCCTCAGGGAACTGCTCGCGCGCCAGTTCGCCGACACCGTCGAGATCCCACCAGTTGCACAGCTTTAGCGCGAAGCCCGAGCGACGTTTCGCGAAACTGGCTTCGGCGTATATCTCGGAGAACGCGGCTTCGATCGACGCGACGTTGCCGCCGTGGCCGTTCAGAAACAGGATCTTCTCGAAGCCATGAACCGCCAGTGAGCGCGTCCAGTCGCCAATGGCGGCCATGAAGGTCGACGGCCGCAGCGAGATGGTTCCCGGAAAGCCCAGGTGATGCTGGGCCATGCCGATGTTGAAGGTCGGCGCAATCAGGAGGTCCGCGCTCTTCTGCGCTTCGTGCGCGATGATTTCCGGGCACAGCCAGTCCGTGCCCAAAAGACCGGTGGGACCGTGCTGCTCGTTCGAGCCGATTGGAACGACGATCGAACGGCTGCGCTTCAGGTATTGCCCGACTTCGACCCATGTTGACTGGTGTAAAAGCATGTGAGGTTCTCTCTCTCGCCGCTTCCCGCAGAAACGCGGCGCATTGGGTTGACTGCGACTTCCCGACGGCGCCTGCGGTGACCGTCGAGCAGCATCCTCATCCGGGCGCGTTCGCCCGGCTCGCTATTCCGAAGGCAACCTGTTCGCGACGAGCAGTGCGGACGCGCATAGCGCCAGACCGGCGACGATCAGGAGTCCAAGATGCAGATTGCCCGTTGCCGTCTTGGCCCAGCCGATGATGGCAGGCCCCCAGAATCCGCCGGACAAGCCGATCGTGTTGATCAGGGCGATGCCGCCCGCGGCCGCATCGCCCTTGATGAATTCAGACGGGATTGCCCAGAACACCGTGTATGCCATCCACAGCATCGTCGTGGCGAGCGTCAGCAGGACAAGTGATGCGACGAGATTGCCGTCGGCCAGAACCGACAGGGAAAGCAATATCGCGGCGAGAAGCGCCGGCACCGAGCTGTGATAACGCCGTTCGCGACGCGCATCCGACCTGCGACCGATAAAGTACATGCCGAAGGCAGCCCCGACGTAGGGAATCGCCGCATACCAGCCGAGCCGGATCGTATCCTCGACGCCTTGCGATTTCACGATGGTCGGCAGCCAGAAGCTCATGGCGTAAATCGACGCGATGATGCAAAAGTACGCGCAAGCCAACAGATAGATCCTGGGATTGCGCAGGACCGCCTTGAACGAATGATCTCCAGCCGGGACCCCGGCGAGCTCGGACTCGAGCAGGCGCTTCTCGTCGTCGCTCAGCCAGCCGGCCTGCGCCGGCCGATCCGACAGGACGAAGAGAGTCAGCACGCCCAGCACGATGCAAGGCAAACCTTCCACGAGGAACATCCACTGCCATCCGGCAAGACCCGCCTTGCCGGCGAGGCTCGTCATCAGCCACGCGGAAAGCGGCCCGCCGACAATGCCGCCGATCGGACCGGCGAGAAACACGATCGCGATCGCCCGCGCCATCCGTGAAGGGCCGTACCAGCGCGACAGATAGAAGATCATACCGGGCGCAAAACCCGCCTCGAAGACGCCGAGCAGAAAGCGCATGCCGTAGAACATCTGCACGTTGCGCACAAACAGCATGCAGGCCGAGGTAATGCCCCACAACACCAGGATGCGGAAGAAGGTTTTCCGTGCGCCGACTCTCGGCAGCATCAGGTTGCTCGGCAGTTCGAACAGTACGTACCCCAGAAAGAAGATGCCCGCGCCGACACCGTAAGCGGCATCGGAAAAGCCCAGGTCGCTTTGCATCTGCAACTTGGCGAAGCCGACATTCACGCGATCCAGATAAGCAAACAGATAGCAGAGCAGAAGAAACGGCAGCAGCCTGAAGTTAAGCTTGGCATAAAGAGCGGGAACGTCGCTCCAGCGAGTCGCCGCGGGTTGAATTGTTGCCATGCCAGTCTCCATGTCGAGCCTCTTGATCAGTTCATCCGGTATGCGAATGGTGGCAACTCTAAGCCGGACTAGCAACAGCAACTAAGTTCACGTATCGTTGCCTGTAGAGCAACGACGGCGACGATGGGAGGCCGACATGCGGGAAATCAATCAGCAGCGCCTGCGCTATTTCTATGAGGTGTTGACGCACGGCACGATTCGCGGCGCCGCGGATAGCCTTAACACGTCGCCCTCCGTCATTACGCGGCAGATCAGGCTGCTGGAAGACGAACTCGGCACGCTGCTGTTCGAGCGGCAGGCGCGTGGCGTCACGCCGACCGAGGCGGCGGCGCATCTGCTCGAATTCTGGCGAGGCTACCGGTCACAGCAGGAGAAGCTGGAAGACCAACTCCATGCCATGAAGGGTCTTCAACAAGGGCATGTTCAACTGGCCATCAGCGAAGGCTATGTCGACGCGCTGATCGACGAAGTGATCAGTCCGTTCTGTGCGCAATATCCGAAGCTCGATATCGGCGTGGCTATTCTGCCGGTCGACGATGTGCTCAATGAGGTGGCCGAAAGCCGCGCACACATCGGCCTTGCCTATAATGCGCCGCCGCATGCGCGCATCGAATATCGCGCCAGTTCCTCGCAGCCCATTGTGCTGCTGGTTCGCTCCGACCATCCTCTGGCGGTGAGAGGAACGCCGGCGACGGTCGAAGACCTGCTCGACTATCCACTGGCGCTGATGCCGGGCAACTTCGGAATAGGTCACGCGGCAAAAATGCTGGAGTTCGCGGAGAACATCGAGATTCGCCCCACCCTCACCACGAACTCGCTCACTGCGCTCAAGCGCATTGTCGCTTCCGGAAACTTCATCACACTCGTGGGCGAGTTTGCTGCGTATCGAGAAATCGCGGCGGGCAAACTGGCTGTCGTGCCGATCGACCACCCTTTGTTCCGTGGTATCAAGGCGCGGCTACTCGTCAAGTCGGGCCGTCCACTGGTCGCCGCCGCGCACGAGTTGCTCAGCTGGATGTTGCAGCGCATGACGATGTTCGCGGAGCCGGACGACGCCGGTCGCGGCCGCACAGTCACGGGCCGGCAACGCCGGCGCGGTACGGCGCGCTAGCACGTGCGCGCGTCGACGAGACGTATTCGCACCTGGCTGGATAGTGATTTCCCGGCGTGCTGACCAGGGTATTTCACGCGAAGGTGCGCGCCCTACCGTTGCCCCGCTTGAGCGGATCGGGCGAATTGCTGCCGTTGAGCGGCCATGCCCTCGTGCGAAGCAAATGAAATTCTGAACGAGCCGGCTTCGTGGCTGCCCGCTGAATTGAAGGTCCAGGTGCGCACAACCCGCACGCGGAGTTCCGGTTGGAATTTCGCGCCGCAGTTGAATATGCAGACTAGTGCGACGGGGGACCGTGAGCTGTTTGCGGAAAGTATTCCATTTGCGCTGGTGGATCGGCTGGATAGCTGAGGCGCCGTGAGCGCGGCTCCGGTAGCGGGCGGGTCTATTCAGGTCGACGGAGGTGCCGCTGCCGGCTGTCCTGTTGCACCTTCCGCGTACCGCCGACCCTGACAGGACCATCGGGCACACACGGGCGGCCGAAACCTGGCCCATGGTCGGCGACATCGAGCGGAATCAACGACGCGCGCGATGATCGCCGACGGTTCTGACGGTGCGCGGTCAAATGCGCGGCAGATCGTCAATGCATTTTTCGACGTGATCGCCGGGGACATCCGTGTCGATCCCGTCGTGGCCGTCGGTGTGGGCGACAGTCACAATTTTTGGCCCCAGATACCGTGTGCCGCCAAGCGTAAAAAGGGACCAAACAGCGTCTCCCCGCCGGATCGCGGCGACGACTTCGGCCACCTCGGCAAGCGAGGTGGGGGACAACCAGTCACGCGTCGACGGGTCGACGGGCGCCCAGCGCACGTGGGTAATCCGGTCGTTTGCCGGGCTGATGCGAATGGCGTCTATAGCAAGCGTGGTCACATCCACCTCCATCGTGTTGATAAAGGGATCTCAGCATTATGCGCCGCTTCTTCTGCCGGGGTCAGGAGGCGAGATCGGGCAAGCCGCGCTGTTGGGTTTCTCCGCGCGGCAGTCCGGTTACCGGGATGGGCTCCATTCTTCGTGGGGGCACGGCGCGGTCGGAAGTGTGTCTGAACGTCATTTGGGATTTGCCCACGGCGCTGGAAACCGCGCTCAACAAGACGCCGCGTAGCGCCTCGTCGGCTGGTGGAGACGATTCCTGCGTTTTCACCTTTTCCGCCTCGGCAGTAATACGAATATCCGCAAACCCGTTGCGCGTCAGAAGTCTTGGCAACGAAGTGCGCGATCACCCCAAAACGTGCGCCCGTGTGCAGCTTTTAGCAGGGTCAACGCCCTACCGTCTTGTCTGTAGGCTCGACATCTTTCCCATCGTGGTGGATCGTTTGTGTTGTCAGAAAAATAGCGGGCCGACGAACATCGGCAGCGGCTCCGCATCGATCCACGGCTCGCGCACGTTGTGCCCCGATGGTCTGATCAAAACGATAGATCGAAAGGATTGCCCTCCAATGTATCTCCTTTTCAGCAACATTCATCAGAGCGTTCTCGGCGGCGGATGATTCGCCACCTGTGGCGCCGCTTGAAGGATGGGGGAGCGCGCAACTAATGCCTACCGCACCAGTCCAGGCACTCAGGCCGCAGCGAGTCACCGCGAAAGCGCACGCGATCATCGCTGAGCATCAGCGTAAGTTTGCCGAGCTACTCGCGGACGCGCAGTCTACGTGCTACATGCTGCCCGGCGACGAGTTGGCGGGTGCATCGTGCGTAAGACCGAACTGATGATTCTCGTGATGTACGGCGTTCTGCGGCACAACCCTGCGCACTTCGCGCATTTGCACGGCATTCGTAATCGAGGCGGTACTTCATTGGGCGACCCGTCAGTCAAACTTGAGACGACACGGGCGCTCCTTGACTGCCGATTAGTTCAAAGACGTCGAACGGATTCACACCCACGTCACGCTGGACCTACAGACGGACTGAGTCCGGGCGATCTCGACGCGGCGAAACGACAAGCAGAATTGGCTTGCGCCGAACTTGCTGAATCGAGCCGAGTGGATTGGCCCACGTCCGAAGGGCGTGCCGCTTTGCAACGGGTTCTAAGGGCTTGGTGTGGTGGGTGAACGAATCGAGGAAGGTCTATCGAGACTCCCAGCGTGCCACAACAGCCCGCGCCAACCATCGCGCGCGCTGAAGAAACCCCGCCGAGTGTTTGCAACTCAGATGCGGAAGAGGCGCTATATGGAGCCTCCCAGGGCGACCCCAGCGGACATGGTAACGGCCCCCATGCCGCACTCCAGGCGGTTCGCACAGAGGACCAACGAAGCCGTAAACGAGAAAGCCCGGTGAGCTTTGTCAGCATTGGCTTTTCCAATACTGGCAAGGCTCACCGGGCTATGTCTCTTGGTCGGGGCGAGAGGATTTGAACCTCCGACCACCTGCACCCCATGCAGGTACGCTACCAGGCTGCGCTACGCCCCGAACAGCACAAAATTATAACAGACACTTGATTCGATTAGAACCGCCTTCTGCTAACAAAGGCGATTAATGGTTCAGCAAATCGATCACATGCAGCAATTCCTTGCGCAACTGTTCGACATCTACCGAGGTTGTGGCTGTGGTTGCGATTGCCGCCGGCACCACTGCGCCCTCACCTTCCTCGATCACACCGCCCGGCGCACCGTGCGCGCCACCGCCGTGTGAATCGAGCCGGTTGCGCGCGCCGTTGATCGTGAAGCCCTGCTCATACAACAATTCACGAATCCGCCGGATCAACAGCACCTCGTGATGCTGGTAATACCGGCGATTGCCGCGCCGCTTGACCGGCCTCAACTGCGTGAACTCCTGTTCCCAATAGCGCAACACATGCGGTTTCACGCCGCATAGTTCGCTGACCTCACCAATCGTGAAGTAGCGCTTCGCCGGAATCGGAGGCAAGACGACTTTTTCGATCGCCGCTGTCATCGTCAGTTAGCCGTCGTGGTGGGTTGCGCAGGAACGCGCCAGTCGATCAGCGCGTGAAGCTCGCTTCGGCGCCGTTCTCAACCAGCGCTTTCAGCTTTTGACTTGCATGGAACGTCACAACGCGGCGCGCGGCGATCGGAATCGCCTCGCCGGTCTTCGGGTTTCTGCCGGGACGCTGGGGCTTGTCGCGCAACTGAAAGTTGCCGAACCCCGACAGCTTCACGCTGTCGCCACTCTCCAGCGCATCGCGGATCACCTCGAAAAACGCTTCGACCATGTCTTTCGCTTCCCGCTTGTTGAGCCCGACATTGTCGAACAGCAACTCAGCAAGTTCCGCCTTGGTGAGTGTCGGCGTTTCAGTGGAAACGGCCGCGGGTGATGTCGGAATATCGCGAATCATGGCGCTGCGTTGCGCCGTAAGAAGGGCTTCGAAATCACTCGAGTTCATTTCATTCATATCTATCAAATGGCGCGCCATGCAAAAAACAAATGATCCGGAAACAGCCGTGCAATTGTTAAATGCGGGTTATCCGCGCAGCCGTGCGCCATATACTCGAGCCAGACGTTCCACCAGAGTTTGAATGGCCAGATCGACCGTTTCATCCTGAAGGGTTCCACCAGTATCTTGCAAGGTTACACGGAACGCAAGGCTTTTCTCATGTGCGGCCAGACCACCGGAAGTGTTTGATTTTGGACGGAATTCGTCGAAAAGCGCAACCTTCTGAACCGTCTTGCAGGCCGGTTCGGACTGAGCCTTCTGAAGCTCGTCGAGCAGTGCCTGAACCTCGATTTTCTGATCGACGACCACGGCAATATCACGACGCACCGGCGGGAATTTGGACACTTCCGACGGAGTGGGCAATACGCGTTGCATTAACGCTTCCGCTTCGATTTCAAACAGAATCGGCGCATGCGGTAAATCATATTTTTGCATCCAGCGCGGATGCAATTCACCAATCCAGCCAACAGCGCGACCATTCAACTCAATACGCGCGCTACGCCCCGGATGCAATGCCGGATGTTCCGCCTTGACGAAACGCGCGACCGCCGGCGCCAGTACGGCTTCGAGATCGCCCTTCACGTCGAAGTAGTCGACTGTGCGCGTCGCCGCGCCCCATTGCTCGTCGAGCGCGGGACCATAAGCGAGGCCGCCGATCATCTTCGGCTGCGCGAAGCCTTCGACCGTCAGCTCGCCGGCCTTGATCGACGGATCGTGCAGGAACACGCGGCCGGCCTCGAACACGCGCACGCGATCTGCCGCGCGTCGGTTCAGGTTCGTGCGCAACACGTGGATCAGGCTGCCGAAGAGCGTGGTGCGCATCACCGACAACTGACTTGCAATCGGGTTCAGCAGACGGACCGGTTTGTCATTGCCGGCGAAGTCCTGCTCCCACTCGGCATCGACGAAACTGAAGTTCACCGTTTCCGCGTAGTCGCGGGCGGCGAGCGCGTGACGGATCACGTGGATCGAACGCTGCGTTTCGTTGGTCGCACGCATTTCGCTGGTCGCGACCGGCGGACGGGCCGGAATTTTCTCGAAGCCGTAAATACGCGCGACTTCTTCGATCAGATCTTCTTCGATTTCGATATCGAAACGATACGACGGCGGCATCACCGAGAACGTATCTTCACCTTGCTCGAACGACAGGCCGAGGCGCGTGAAAATCTGCGCGATCTCGTCCGCGCCGATCTCGATGCCGATGATGCGATTCGCCCGCGAGACACGCATGGTCACGGGCTCGCGCTTCGGCACGTTGACGATCTGATCGTCGACCGGGCCGGCTTCGCCGCCGCAGATGTCGAGGATCAGTTGCGTGATGCGCTCGATATGGTCGACGGTGGTTGCATAATCCACACCGCGCTCGAAGCGATGGCCGGCGTCGGTCGAGAAGTTGTATTTGCGCGAGCGCCCGCGAATGCTGTCCGGCCACCAGAATGCGGCTTCGAGATAGATGTTGGTGGTGTCGAGCGTGACGGCCGTGCTGTCGCCGCCCATGATGCCCGCGAGACTTTCGATGTGCTGCTCGTCGGCGATCACGCCAACGGTGTCGTCGAGCTCGACGGTGTTACCGTTGAGCAGCTTGAGCGTTTCGCCCTTGCGACCCCAGCGTACGTCCATGCCGCCGTGGATCTTGTCGAGATCGAACACGTGCGACGGACGGCCCAGTTCGAGCATCACGTAGTTCGAGATATCGACGAGCGCAGAGATGCTGCGCTGCCCCGAACGCTCAAGGCGCTCGACCATCCACTGCGGTGATTTGGCGCGTGCGTTCACGCCGCGAATCACGCGTCCCGAGAAACGCCCGCACAGATCGGGCGCCGAGATTTTGACGGGCAGCGTTTCATCGAGCTTGACTTCAACCGGCTTGATGTCGAGCGGGCGCAGCGGCGCGCCGGTAATCGCCGAGGTCTCGCGCGCCACGCCGAATACCGACAGGCAGTCCGCCTTGTTCGGCGTCAGTTTGATCTCGAAGACGGTGTCGTCGAGATTGAGCGTTTCGCGGATGTCCTGGCCGATCGGCGCATCTTCCGGCAGGATCATCAGCCCGCTATGATCTTCCGAGAGCTTCAACTCGCGTGCCGAGCACAGCATCCCCTGGCTTTCCACGCCGCGCAGCTTCGAGAGCCTGATCGCGAACGGTGCGCCGCCTTCTTCGGCCGGCGGCAGTTGCGCGCCCACCAGCGCGACCGGCACCTTGATGCCCGGCGCCACGTTCGGCGCGCCGCACACGATGTTCAGCGTCGCGCCCGTGCCGGCGTCGACCTGACACACGTTGAGCTTGTCAGCGTCAGGGTGCTTGACGACTTCCAGCACCTGGCCGACGACGATCTTCGAGGTCGGCGGCGCGGCCGGCCGCAGGTCTTCGACTTCGAGACCCGCCATCGTCAACGCGTGCGACAGTTCATCGGTCGTCAGTTGCGGATCTACAAAAGTTCTCAGCCAGGATTCCGGGAATTGCATGGTTCTGTGTACGTTCTGATCAGGTTAGGTCCACATCCGGCAGTGCTTTGCGTGACTCGGTCATCATCGGAATCATCGAGCCCCGCCGGGGACGCTGTGGCGGCATGCACTGCGTGCGTTGCCGCGCTCTATGCTTGTCGCGTTCGTACGCGCCGGTTCACGCGAATTGACGCAGGAAACGCAGGTCGTTTTCGAAGAACAGACGCAGGTCTTGCACACCGTAACGCAACATGGTGAGCCGCTCGAGGCCGCTGCCGAAAGCAAAGCCGATGTAACGCTCCGGGTCGAGGCCCATGTTGCGGATCACCGTGGGGTGAACCTGGCCCGAGCCCGAAATTTCGAGCCACTTGCCGGCGTTCTTGCCCGTTTCGAACAACATGTCGATCTCGGCCGACGGTTCGGTGAACGGAAAATACGACGGACGGAAGCGCACGAGAATGTCGTCGCGCTCGAAGAATTTCTTGAGGAAGTCGGTGTAGACGCCCTTCAGATCCGCGAAGCTGATGTTCTCGTCGATCCACAGGCCTTCGACCTGGTTGAACATCGGCGAATGCGTTGCGTCGCTGTCCACCCGGTACGTGCGGCCGGGCACGATCACCTTGATAGGCGGCGTGTTAGTGCGCGCGTAGCGAACCTGCATCGGGCTGGTATGCGTGCGCAACAGCAGTTGGCGGCCGTCGGCATCTTTGCCGTCGACGTAAAAAGTGTCCTGCATGGAACGCGCCGGATGATTCTCCGGGCTGTTCAGCGAGGTGAAGTTGTACCAGTCGGTTTCGATTTCGGGGCCGTCGGCCACGTCGAAACCGATCGTACGGAAAATCTGTTCGACGCGCTCCCATGTGCGCATCACCGGGTGCAGGCTGCCTGCGCCGGTGCCGCGGCCGGGCAGCGTGACGTCGATGGCTTCAGCGGCGAGGCGCTGGTTCAGCAACGCGTCGGCCAGCGCCTGACGGCGGGCCGTCAACGCGGCTTCCACTTGTTGCTTGACGAGGTTGATCCGTGCGCCTTCGGTCTTGCGCGTTTCGGGATCGAGTTTGCCAAGGCCCTTCAACAGCTCGGTCAGCGCACCCGATTTGCCGAGAAAGCGGGCTTTCTCGTTCTCGAGGGTGGTGACGTCGGAGGCTTCTGCGAAGGCTTTTTGCGCGTCGGCGACAATCTGGTCCAGATCCATTGATCCCATCATTTCAACGTCAGTGTTCAATCGAAGCAAAACTGGTTCTACCAACAAAAACGGGGCTCGGTGAG